>MKWU01000012.1_pt1 | contig 394631 bp, 352 predicted proteins | sample 809101 | NCBI WGS metagenome assembly MKWU01 (sample SAMN05860141, study PRJNA318959) | sponge metagenome | host: Aplysina aerophoba | place: Slovenia: Piran, Adriatic Sea, Gulf of Piran | collected 2013-05-07 | reverse complement strand
GGCGGCAAGCTCTCGGGTGGCTATCGGCTGGGCAGCGCGCCGGACGGTGCGGAGCCCTGGCTCGAATTCAAGTCGGAATTTGCGTTCCAGGCAGTGCGTTTCATGAACAAGCACAGCAACAACGTCATGGCGCGGCAGTTGCTGCTGACGCTGGGCGCGGAGATGTTCGGGCCGCCGGCCACGCTGGACAAGGCGCGCCGGGCGGCCGGCGAGGTCCTGCGGCGTGAAGGCCTGGAGCTTTCCAGCCTGATCCTGGACAACGGCTCCGGCCTGTCGCGCATTTCCCGCATATCCGCTGCCGACCTCGGCCGCTTGCTGGTGCATGCGGGGCGCGGCCCCCGCTTCGCCGAACTTGCAGCCTCGCTTCCCATCGCCGGGCGCGACGGCACCCTGACCAGAACCTACAGCAACCTGCCGTTCGGCGGCCGGGCGCACATCAAGACCGGGAGCCTCAACGGCGTGTCCGCAATCGCCGGATTTGTCCTCTCCGACAGCGGCCGCAGGCTGGCCGTCGCGGCGCTTCTGGAACACCCGTTGGCGGCCAAGGGCCCGGGAGAGGAAACTCACGGTCAACTTTTGACAGCGCTGGCCGGTCGTTGATAGAATCCGCGCCCGGCAATTCACTGCCGCGGCAGGCCAAAAGGAAGGCTTCAATGAAACTAGTAATGGCCATCATCAAGCCGTTTCGGCTGGATCATGTACGCAACACGTTGTCCGACCTGGGGATCAACGGCATGACCGTATCCGAGGTACAGGGTTTCGGGCGACAGCGTGGCCATACTGAACTGTATCGGGGCGCCGAATACATGGTGGATTTCATTCCCAAGACCAAGGTCGAGGTGGCATGCACCGACGAGTTGGCCGAGCGGGTAGTGGAGGCCATCATGGACTCTGGAAAGACCGGCAAGGTGGGAGACGGCAAAGTCTTCGTGATGGATCTTGAGGAGGCCTACCGGGTCCGCACCGGGGAGAGTGGTGATTCGGCGCTGTAGCGGGCGCAGCATACCGGGACCCCGGCGGGCAGCCGGCGTGTCCCTTCAAAAGGGGAATTTTTCTATGAAGAGAGCGATATTGATCGCTGTGGCGGGGTTGCTGGTGTCGGGCATGGCGAGCGCCGATACGCTGGACAAGGCCGACACAGCGTGGTTGCTGACTTCCACGGCCCTGGTCCTGTTCATGACGCTGCCGGGGCTGGCATTGTTTTACGGCGGTCTGGTGGGCCGCCGCAACGTGTTGTCGGTGCTCATGCAATGTTTCACGATCGCCGGCATCGTGACCTTCCTTTGGGTCATCGTTCAATACAGCCTGGCGTTCAGCAACGGCGGCGCCCTGAATCAATGGGTGGGAGGCTTCGGCAGCGCGTTTCTTGCCGGAGTGACCGTCGATTCGCTCAGCGGCACCGCGCCGGAAACGATCTTTATCGCTTTCCAGCTGACCTTCGCCATCATCACCTGCGCACTGATTGTGGGCGGATTTGCCGAGCGCATGCGGTTTTCCGCAATGGTCCTGTTCTCGATACTGTGGTCGCTGCTCGTTTACGCCCCGGTGTGTCACTGGGTCTGGGGCGGCGGCTGGCTGGCCGACATGGGTTTCCTGGACTTCGCCGGCGGCGCGGTGGTGCACCTGACCGCGGGCGTGGCCGCGCTGGTGGCCGCCATGGTGCTGGGTCCGCGCACGGGCTTTCCGCAAAAGCCCATGCCGCCGCATAGCCTGCCGCTGACGGTGGCCGGCGCCGGCATGCTGTGGGTCGGCTGGTTCGGTTTCAACGGGGGCAGCGCGCTGGCGGCGGACGGCGCCGCGGCGATGGCTCTGTTGGTCACCCACGTCGGCGCATCGGCAGGCGCCATGGGCTGGATGGCGATGGAGTGGATCAAGTTCGGCAAGCCCAGCGTGCTGGGTGTGGTGACCGGCATGGTCGCCGGCCTGGGCACGATTACGCCGGCCTCCGGTTTCGTCGGGCCGATTGGCGCGTTGATCATCGGCCTGGCCGCGGGCGTTGTGTGCTTCTACGCGACGCGCATCATCAAGCGCGTACTGGTGATCGACGATTCCCTGGACGTGTTCCCGGTTCACGGAGTGGGCGGTTCCCTGGGGCTGCTGCTCTGCGCCGTGTTCGTCAGCGCGGGACTGGGCGGTATGGGCTACGCGGAAGGCATGGGCATGGGTTCGCAGCTTGGCGTACAGGCCGTGGGGCTGCTGGCTACCGCCGCCTGGACGGCCCTGGCCACCTGGGTCATCCTCAAGGTCGTCGGTCTGATTACGCCGCTGCGCGTGAGCGAGGAAGACGAAATCGAAGGCCTGGACATTACCCAGCACGAGGAGCGCGGCTACAGCCGCTAACCCGGTTGCCGCTGCTGCGGGGTTGGGTCTTGCCGATCCTTCGGCCTGTCCGCTAACCCTTCCCGTGTGGAGACGCATGAACCCGTCCATGGGGCTCGGCGGCGACATCCTGTCGCCGACGCTCCACACGGGAAGGGTTAGCGGACAGGCCTTTAGGCTGCGGTAGTATTGCAGCATGCTGATCCGTAAACCTGCTGACATACCAAGCTCGGAAATAACCTCCGAAAATTATTATTTCAATCGCCGTTCCGTCATCGCCGGGCTCGCTGCAGCGGGCCTTGTGGGCACGTCCCGCGCGGCGCCCAATCACATTGAAACCGGCACGGCCCAGAAGGAATTGCCCGGAGTAACGCCCGGTCCCTTCAGCACCGACGAACCGCCCAACGGCTACGAGGACATCACCACATACAACAACTTCTACGAATTCGGAACCGGCAAGGACGATCCGCACCGTAATTCCGGAGCCTTCAGGCCCGAACCGTGGACCGTTCGCGTGGAGGGGGAAGCGGAAGTAACCGGAGAATTCGACGTGGAGGGTCTGCTGTCCGGCGTCGGGCTCGAAGAGCGCGTTTACCGGATGCGCTGCGTCGAAGCCTGGTCGATGATCATTCCCTGGGTGGGCGTGCCGCTGGGTGAAGTGCTCAAGCGTTTCCGCCCGACGTCCCGGGCGAAGTACGTTGCGTTCCAGACGGTATTTCGTCCCGATGAAATGCCGGGGCAACGGCGTCGGGTGCTCCGTTGGCCCTACGTCGAGGGACTGACGATGGAAGAAGCGACCAATCCCCTGACGCTGCTGGCGGTCGGCGTGTACGGCGTCACCCTGCCGAACCAGAACGGCGCGCCCCTGCGCCTCATCGTGCCGTGGAAGTACGGCTTCAAGGGCATCAAGTCCATCGTGAGCATCCGTCTGCAGGAGAGCCCCCCGTCCACCAGCTGGAATATCGCCGCGCCCCGGGAATACGGTTTCTACGCCAACGTCAACCCGGAGGTGGACCACCCCCGCTGGAGTCAGGCCACGGAACGGCGCATCGGCTCGGGTTTTTCCGGACTTTTCGCCCGCCGAATACCCACGCAGATGTTCAATGGGTACGGCGAGCAGGTGGCGCAGCTTTATTCTGGCCTGGATTTGCGCCGCAACTACTGAGCTTCCCACTGCAAGCGCCTGCCGGGCTGCGCTGAAATGAACATGCGGGTCTACAAGCCGCTACTGTTTGCCGCCTGCCTGTCGCCCGTGATCTGGCTTGTGCTGCGCATCGCCGGAGTCGTCGAGCCGGGCCTGGGCGCAAACCCCGCGGAGGAAATTCAGGACGAACTCGGCGTCTGGGCGTTGCGCCTCCTGCTGGCGACTCTGTGCGTCACGCCGGCGGCGCGCCTGCTGAAGAAGCCGCGGCTTTACCGTTTCCGCCGGATGCTGGGGCTTTTTGCCTTCTTCTATTGCACGCTGCACCCGCTGGCGTATTTCCTGCTGGATCTGCAGCTGGATTTTGCCCACCTGGGTGAGGACCTGCTCACGCGAACCTTCATCACTGTCGGCATGGGGGCGGTGCTGCTGCTGATCCCGCTGGCGGTCACCTCCACCAGGGGCTGGCAGCGGCGCCTGGGACGGCGCTGGAACCGGCTCCACCGGCTGATTTACCCGGCCGGCGTCCTGGCCTGCTGGCATTACTTCTGGCAGGTCAAGGCCGACACGGCCGAGCCGCTGGTATATTGCGCCATTCTCGCCCTGCTTCTGGGCATACGCTTTTGGTGGTCGCCCCTGAAGGGCCGGCTGTTCCGGGGAGGATAACAATGCAAGAAGTCTCTACGCGCGGCCGGATTTTCTACGGCTGGTGGTTGCTTGTCGGCCTGTTTCTGATTTACGCCGCGTCCAACGGCATCCTCCTCAACACGATGCCGCGAATCTTCCCGAACCTGGCGACGGATTTCGACTGGACCAACGAGCAGGTTACGCGACCGGCAAACATGTTCTTCGCGCTCGTTGCCTTTTTGAATCCGGTGGCCGGATGGCTGCTGGACCGTTATTCCATACGCCGTCTGATGCTGATAGGCACCCTGGGAATAACCCTTGTGCTGGCCCTGTTCCCCCTGGTGGAGGCGCTATGGCAGCTCATGGCGATATACGTGCTGTTTGCGTTCTCGCTCTCGCTGGCCGGATTGAGCCCCAGCCTGATGCTGCTGTCGCGCTGGTTTGTGCGCTACCGGGGACTGGCCTTCGGCGTTCTGATGATGGCCTCCAGCGTGGGCGGCGCCGCGTTCCCCTGGCTGGTCACTTACTTCCTGCCCGACTGGCGGCTGGCGGTCTGGGTGCTGGCGGTGCTGGGCGGAGCCATGATGATCCTGCCCACCCTTTTCCTGGTACGGAATTATCCCGCCGACAAGGGGCTGGCCGCGGACGGCATGGCCGACCCCGAGCCGGAAACGCGTCCGGCGCCCGATCCGTTCGGGACGGTGATGATGAACCTGCTTCGTTCGCCGGTGTTCTACCTGCTGGCGTTCGCCACCGGCACGCTCTGGTTCTGCATCGTGGCCATGCTCAACAACCAGGCGCTTTTCTTCCGCAAGGAGTTGCTGCTCGGCGACACGAGCACCACGGGGATTTACAGCAGTTTCTTTATCGCGGCCGTCGTCGGGAAGGTGCTGTTCGGCTACCTGGCGGACAAGTTCGACAAGCTGAAGGTCATGATGGCCAGCGTGCTGAACCTCGCAATCGGACTGGCGCTGCTGTTTTTCGCGGTCCCCGGTGAGGTGACCTGGCCGCTTGCCTACGCCATCGTTTACGGCGTGGGATACGCCGGCGCGTTCACCATGATTCAACTTATGATCGCCGAGTACTACGCCGGGCGAAACTATGGCGTGTACCTGGGCATCTTCCTCCTGATCGACTCCCTCGCAGGTTCCATCGGCGGGGTTTTTCTGGCCTGGTCCGCCGACGCTTTCGATTCATTCACGACCGGCTTCACCGTAATGATGGTGCTCTGCACCATCGCGGTGCTATGCGTGTTCGTCCTGATGCGGCGGCAGACGGCATGAGGCCAAACCTGCTATTTGCGACCTGCGCGGCGGCGGCAATCGCCGCGGGCTGCGGACCATCCTCCGAAGCGCCGCAGCAGGAAGCGGATTCGCAGGTCACGGAAATCACCGCGGCCGGCACGGCCTTTCCCAATACGGCCGGCGAACTGCAATGGTTCAGGTTTCAGCGGCGCGTGGAGGAAGGTACCGGCGGCCGCATCAAGGTACGCATGCTGGTTCACGGGCAGCTCGGTTCGGAGGAGCAGATCGTGTCGGGTCTGCAACGGAACCGGGTGCATATCGGCAACCTTTCCGCGATGGTCGCTTCAACCATCGTGCCGGAGACGGCGGTCCTCTACGCACCCTTCCTGTTCCAGTCGGAGGCCGAGGCCGATTTCGTTTACGACAACTTTCTGACTGATCTGTTCAGTTCCCTGGTGCGGGAGCAGGGACTCCACCTGTTGACATGGGACGAAATCGGCTTTCACCACATCTATTCGGTCACGCCGATCCTTTCGCCCGAAGACCTGCGCGGGCGAAGATTTCGCGTCTCCGCCAGCGAGGCCTCGCGCCAGTTCGCCAGGGCATTCGGGGCCGACGTGATCCCGCTGGGCTTCGGCGAAATCGTGCCGTCGCTGCAGACCGGCCTGATCGAGGCAGGTGAAAATTCCGTGAGCCTGTACGTGCGCACCGGCACCTCCGGCGAAGCCCCGCACCTCACACTCACAGGACACAGCTTCGGCATGTCGCTTATCGTTGCCAGCAAGACCTGGTGGGATGGCATGAGCGAAGCTGACCGCCGCGTGGTCGCGGGCGCATATCCCACCATTGAAGAATCCCGCCTGTCGACAAGGGCCGAGGCGAACCAGGATCTTGAGAACGCCACAGATTTCGGCATCGTTCCGCGTTGGCCGGATGCCGCCGAACGCGAGGCCTGGGCGGCGGCAGTAAGCCATATACCCGGCGAACTGGCGCAAACCATCGGCGGGCAAGCCGATCTGGTGCTGGAGACCATCGCCGAGGGAAAGGCTGCGTTCGCCCGGCAGCAAGCCGCGCGCTAGCCCGCTGTCCCATAAGTTCGTTGCCGCGCTGCGGGGCCGATTCTCCGCCCGGCAGCGGATCGGGCTCAGTCCGCGGACGGGCGGCTATCGGTCCCGGCGGCGCCCGGAACCTCCAGCGGCCGCTCCTCATCCACCGGTTCGGCGGGCGCGGGCGTGTCCCCGGCCGGTTCCGGATCGCGCCGCTTGTACCAGCGAAACCGATGCCGGTAGATGACGTCCTCCGCCCGCACGGGCTCGCCATCCCGCATCTGTGGGCGGAACTTGGCACCCTTGATCAGGGCCACCACAATTTCGTCGATCATGCCCGACGGGTCGGACTCCATGACTTGCGCGCCCGAAACAGTGCCATCCGCCTCTATTGTCATCTGCAGTACGACGGATCCCGCCCGTGGCTGCGACTCGTAGCGGGACGGATCGGACATTTCTCGGGGAATCTGCACCGGAAGCCTTGGGCTGCGGAGCGGGATAACGGGATGTTGCAGAAGTTCAGCCCGCATATCCAGAGCTTCATCGTCCGTGCTCAAGAGTTTCCATGCTTCCCGGTAATTTTCCTGCGCCCTGGGCTGGCGATTGAAGATCGTAAGGGTGTCGCCGATGTCGATCAGCAACCTGGCCTGCTGCAGTATGTCCTCAATTGGATGGGTCCGAACAATACTCAGGGCGCGCCTGAAAAACTCTTCGGCCTTCTCGCGCCGTGATTCCCTGACAAAACTGCTGGCCTGCCCGCGAAGCGCCTTTACCCTTTCGAGGCTGTTCTCGCCGCTCGCCGTCTGGATGATGCGGTCCGCCGCCGCATAGGCCTGGCGCTGCAACCCGGTCTGGCGCGTGCGTTCGTACCATTCACCCAGCTTGTAGAGCGCAGGCACTATGCGCAGGTCCCCGGGACCGTAGCGACGCTCATGCGCGCGAAGCTGAATCCGCTGGTGCAGATTTGCCTGTTCCAGGTCGCCTTCGCTCAGCGCGAGTTCGCTCAGCAGGTCGCGCGTTGGACCCTGCTCCAGGCTGTAGATTCCCGAGTTCGCATGCGTAACCCGCAATGCGCGGGCCAGCGGCTCAATCGCGGCCTCGTAATCGCCCATGCGGAGGTAGGTCCTGGTCAATCCATGCAGCGGGTTGACGAGTTCGAGCGAATCGTAGCCCCGCTTGCGCTCAACGATCGCGATGTGCCGCTCGTAGTGAAACAGTGCGTCGCTGTAGCGCCCCTGCACGCGCTGCACCGTAGCCAGGTTGATGAGCGGCGCGAGCAGTTCCGTCGAGTCGAAGCCATAATGCTCTTCGGCCCGGCGCAGCAGGGTCCTGCCAATCTCTTCGCCTTCCGCATAGCGCCGCTCCCTGAACAATTCGACGAAGCGCTGATTGATTCGGCGCTGTTCACTCAACCAGGTCTGGCTTCCTTCCGCAACGTCGGCCGGCGCCGGCTGTGAAGCCAGGGCGGCCGGAACGGGCAGGGCCAGCAGGACGATCAAAACGAAGGGCTTCATGGTCACTCCGTCAACGCGGCTTCCCCGATCAGGCCCGACTCGAGTTCGCAGGCCACGCCGGTTCCGCCAAGACCGCAATAGCCGTGGGGGTTCTTGGCCAGGTATTGCTGATGGTATTCCTCCGCCATATGGAAGACGTCGGCCGGGGCGATTTCCGTCGTAATGGGACCATAGCCCGACGCCTTGAGCGCCTCGCCATAGGCCTGCCGCGAAGCCAGCGCCAGCCGCTGTTGCGCAGCCCCAAGGGTATAGATGGCCGAGCGGTACTGGGTGCCGATATCGTTGCCCTGGCGCATTCCCTGGGTGGGGTCGTGCGCCTCCCAGAACACGGCAAGGAGCTCTTCGTAGCTGACCTCGGAAATTCTGTAGCTGACAAGCACGGCCTCGGCGTGACCGGTAACGCCCGAGCAAACGGAATAGTAATCGGGGGCCGCCTGGTGCCCTCCGGTATATCCCACCGCCGTGCCGTACACGCCCGGCGTCTGCCAGAACTTTCGTTCCGCTCCCCAAAAGCAGCCCAGGGCGAAGACGGCTTGCGACACGCCTTCAGGAGTCCGGGCCGTCAGCAGCGTGTCCAGCACATCATGCCGAATCGTCTCGAAGCTGCCCAGATGGGCGGGGACGGCAATCGACGCCTGGTGGATTTCCTCAGGTTCTCTGCTCATACCTTGAATTCGCTATGGCTCTTGGCGTTCTGGTTCGCAGTATTGTTCCGCAACATGCGAGCCAATAAACATACCATAGCGCGACAAACAAGCCTTTACAGACAGGCGCCTCCGCGGCGTAGCCGTGCGCATTGAAGACGGGCCGCTATTCGGTTATGCTTCCGCCGCCCTGTCGGCCGAGGCCGCAACCCGTGAAATCCGGAATACATCCAGAGTACAACGAGATCAAGGTCACCTGCAGTTGTGGCCGGGAACTGGTCACTCGCTCTACTTTGAGCGAGGACATTCGCGTGGAGGTATGTTCTTCCTGCCACCCGTTCTTCACGGGCTCACAGAAGATCATGGAATCTGCCGGACAGATCGAAAAGTTCCGCCGCCGGTACGGTGCGCAGAAGTCCGCTTAAGTCGTTTATTTCATAAGCCTTTTTCGCAAAAGCGGCGGCTGCGCTATAATAACCGCCAGCGACGCGAACGCTCAGATTCTGGGCCGCGTCTTTCCTAGGCTGGCGTCACCCCCCAACGGAGCGCCATTCCCGGTGTTCGGAGGAGCCGGTTTCGTGACGCCTGCGCCATCCATCCTGCCGGGACGGAACAAGGCAGTTGCATGACCCAATCGGGCGACAAACTTGTAAGCCGCAACGGGCGCTCTGTGCCGCTGACGCGCCGCAAGGCCGTACTCGGCGCCGACGCGCTGGAAATAACTCCCGTCCCACCGGCCACCGGCGCCTACAGCTACGACCCCGGCTACGCGTCTACCGCCAGCTGCACCAGCCGGATCACTTTTGTTGACGGCGAAAGGGGCGTGCTGATGTATCGCGGCTACGCCGCGGACGACCTGGCGCGGCACAGCAACTTCGCGGAGGTGTCCTGGCTCCTGCTGAACGGAGAACTGCCCTCGCGCACGGAGCTGCTGTCGTTTTCGGAGGAACTGGCGGGGCTGCGCAGTTGTGCCCCGGAAGTCCTTGACACCATCGCCGCCATGCCGGCCGGCGCGCATCCAATGAGCACCATGACCGCGGCGCTGTCGGTGATGCCCGCCGTGTATCCCGACTGCATAGATCCGTACAACACCGACCACAGGAGGCGCTTCAGCCACCGGGTAATCGCCAATATTGCGACGGTGGCGGCGGCGGCCTACCGCAACACAATCGGCGAACCGGCCATTGCACCGCGCAAGGATCTCGATTACGCCGCCAACCTGCTGTACATGATGTTCGGCGAAGAGCCGAATCCGGTGGCGGCCAGGGCGCTGGAGACGCTGCTGGTGCTCCACGCGGACCACGAACAGAATTGCTCGACCTCCACCGTGCGCATTGCGGGGAGTTCGGGGGTCAATCCTTTCTCCGCCCTCGCCGCCGGCTGTATCGCGCTTTGGGGCCCCGCGCACGGCGGCGCCAACGAGGCCGTGATCCGGATGCTGGAGGAGATCGGCGCTACGGAGAAGATCGGAGAATACGTCGCGAGGGCCAAGGACCCGGGGGATTCTTTCAGGTTGATGGGCTTCGGCCATCGGGTGTACAAGAATTTCGACCCGCGCGCCACCATCATCCGCGGCATCTGCCATGAAGTGCTGCAGGAACTCAAGACCGGCAGGGGGCGGCTGTTCACGCTTGCAAGGCAACTCGAGGAAATCGCACTAAGCGACAGCTATTTCAAGGACCGGCGCCTGTATCCCAATGTGGACTTCTATTCCGGCATCATCTACCGCGCGCTGGGTCTGCCGTCGACAATGTTTACGCCGATGTTCGCCGTCGGCCGCACTGCGGGCTGGGCGGCGCACTGGTGCGAAATGCACCAGGACCCGGAGGCGCGAATCGGCCGACCCCGCCAACTCTATCTGGGACCCGATCCACGCAGCTATACGCCGCTCGGGCAACGCTAGTCCCCGGTCCCGTCGGGGCCAGGCAGCAGGCTAGAACAGTTCTTCCTCTTCGTCCTCGCCGTCACCCGAAGTATTCCCTCTCGAAGCGCCGGGCAGCGCGTCTTCCCTGAAAAGCTCAAAGATCGCGTCGGCCTCGCCGGGCGCAGCCAGCAGACCGCTCTCCGGTGACACGCGGGCGGAAATGATATGGCGCGGGCGCGGCAGAGGCGCTTCCGGCGCCCCAGCCAGCGCCTCCTCCATGAAGTAGACCCATATCGGCAGGGCGGTGCGCCCGCCTTCCTCGAAACGCCCAAGCGACCGTTCCTGGTCGAAGCCCACCCACACGGTCGCCAGCAGGTCGCCGTTGAAGCCGCTGAACCAGGCATCCCGGTTGTCGTTTGACGTGCCGGTCTTCCCGGCCAGGTCCTGCCGGCCCAGCGCCCGCGCCCGTCTTCCGGTCCCGCGCTGGACCACGTCGCGCATCATGTCGTAGACGATATAGGCATTCTCGGCGCTCACCACGCGCGGCGCCAGTTTCTGATCGGCGAACAGTTCCGGCCTTTCCGTCACATCGGGGTTTCGTTGCAGGGTGACCGCCTGCATCTGGGCCACCGATTCGAAGGACTGGAGCGAGTCCTGATCGCCGCCGGCCGGGTACAGGGCCGCCAGCCGATCTATCCTCGCAAACGCCTGCGCCAGCCGGACGGGCATCCGCGGTTCGCCGCCGTTCAGCCATTCGCCGGCGCCGCCGGATTCCGCGCCGACCTGTTCGACCTTCAGTTCGCAGGCCCGGCAAGCCACGGCCGCGTCGGCCCGATAGCGCAAGCCGTCCTGTTCAACGCGCTCGATCAGCCAGGGCTCGACGCGGTATCCGCCGTTGGCCAGCACGGCGTACCCGCGGGCAATCTCAATTGGAGGAACGCCACCGGATCCCAGGGCCAGCGAATAGCTGTCCGGAAGAGAAGAATCCGGCAGGCCGAAAGCGCCGATATGGTCGATCGTGGCGCTCAAACCCACCCGCTGCAGCACACGAACGGATACGAGGTTCATGGAACGCACCAGAGCTTCGCGCAATCGGGTGGGGCCGTTGAAACTTCCCGAGTTGTTCTTGGGGCGCCAGACGGTCTCGGAAGTGGGGTCCTGTATGACCACCGGCGCGTCGTTGACTACCGTGGCGGCGGTCAGGCCGTGATCCAGCGCGGCGGAGTAAATGAACGGCTTGAATACCGAGCCGGGCTGACGCTGGGCGTCGACGGCGCGATTGAACTTGCTGTGGCGGAAGTCGTAACCGCCCACCAGCGCCACGATCCCGCCGTCGTCGGGATTGATGGCCACCAGGGCGCCCTGGACTTCCGGCCGCTGGGTCAATTCAAGACGCCCGTCGTCAGTGGTGCGAACCAGTATCAGGTCACCCTCGGCTAACATGTCCGCGGGGCCGCCGGGCTGCGGCCCCACTTCATTCTCGGTAACGTAGGGGCGCCGCCGCACCCGCTCCCACGGCAAGTCCACGCGCCCCGAACCCTCGACCAGCACTTCCGTTTCGCCGCCATCGCCGAACGACATCACAAGCGCGTGCCTTGCGTCGGCGACCCGGGGCAGGGAGTCCAGGTATTCCAGCAGTCCGGCATCGGTCAGCAGACCCTCGGCCCGCAGGTTGCGCAGAACGCCGGACTGCACCGGCCCGCGGTATCCGTGCCGGCGATCGTATTCGCGCAAACCGCGGCGCAGCGCCCGCTCGGCCGCCGCCTGCATGCGGGCATCGATCGTTGTCGTTACGCGATAGCCGCCGGCAAGAGCATCCGTTCCGTAACGGGAAATCGCTTCCTTGCGCACCATTTCCAGGACCCATGGGGCCCTGACCTCCTGGCGGGGGCCGTGCAGGTTGGACTCCATGGGTACCGCCAGCGCCTCCTGACGCTCCGCTTCGGAGATGAAGTCCAGTTCCCTCAGCCTGCGCAGGACATACGCCCTGCGGCTCGTGGCGCGGCGGGGGTTTCTGACGGGATTGATGGCTGAGGGCGCCTTCGGCAAACCGGCCAGCGTGGCGCTCTCGGCAATACTCAGCTCATCCAGGTTCTTGCCGAAGTACACCTGGGCGGCGGCCGCTACGCCGTAGGCGCGATTGCCGAGGAATATCTTGTTGAGATACAGCTCAAGTATCTCTTCCTTGCTCAGTTCCCGTTCCAGCCGCCGGGACAGGAACAGCTCCCTGGCCTTGCGAACAAAGGTGCGTTCCCGCCCCACGTAGTACTCGCGGGCGAGCTGCTGGGTAATGGTGCTGCCGCCCTGGCTGGCCGAGCGCGTGAGGATCAGGTTGAAGGCGGCGCGCGCCAGCCCCTGGTAGTCGTAACCGGGATGGTCGAAGAAGCGGTCATCCTCCGCGGCGAGAAAGGCGTTGCGGAGCAGTTCCGGCACGTCCTCGAGGTCTACGGGAGTCCTCAACCTCTCGCCAACCTCACCGATCATGCGCCCGTCACGGGTGTTCGCCTGCAGGGGAATCTCCAGCGGAACCTCGCGGATACTCTCGACGCTGGGCAGCCCCGGGGCGAGGAAGAAATACGCGCCTGCAATCAGCATGGCCAACGCAACAAGCCCGATTCCGGCGCCCGAAACCCCCAAAACGCATATCTTCACAAATGCGTTGATAAACGATCTGGACTGTAGAAGCCGCGTAATCACAGGATACGTTCCAGGCAGTGCGGGACTGAACACCTCATTATAGGCAGCCCGCACGAGCGTTACTCAACCCGGAAGATTTCAACACACCAGGCGAAAATGCAGGGATTGCGGCCAGGAAGGGCGGTGCTGGGGCTGGACATCGGCGCGGGTGCGGTCAAGGTGGTCGAATTGACCCGGAGCGGCATACGGTCCAGCGCTCTTTCGCTACGCTTGCGGTCCAGCGATGCCGCTCACGCGGCAGGCCATTACGCGCTACGGGACGCCCTGCGTCAGGCTGCGCCACGCGCCAGGCGGGCTGTGGTCGGACTTGATGGCAGCGAAGTCATAGAGCACCGGTTTGCCCTGCCTACCGATCTGTCGACCCTGGAACTCGAAGAACAGGTGCGCCTGCAGGCCGGCCAGGCCGCTCCCTTCCCGCTGGAGGAAGCCGCCTTCGATTACGTTCCGGAGACAACAGGCGGGCGGGCACAAGGTTACCGGATGGCGATTGCCCGCGCGGCGACCGTCAAGACCCTTTGCCGGGCAGTCAGGCTGGCCGGCCTGACTGTCGCCGCCGTGGACGTCACGGCGTTTGCGGTCCAGCGCGCGCTGGCGGAGATGACTGACCGGGACGTGCCGCTGGCGGTCCTGGACGCAGGCCACCGTCAATCGCGCCTTAGCGTCCACCTGGGTGGCGGGACTGTCTTTCATCACAGCCAGCCTTTTGGCTGCTCGGCCTTGACCGGGCGTCTGAGCGGTGCCTACGGGCTGTCGGAAGACGACGCGAAGCAGTCGCTTGCGGACTGCGCATTGCCCGACGGGGCCGCTTCGCGGATCACGAAGCTGTTCCTGAAGGACCTTGCCCGGCACGCGGCAAGGGCGATCCAACTCTATTTGACATCGCGGCGCGATGCCGGGCCGCCCGAGAAGATGCTTCTCTGGGGAGGCGCCGCCCTGATCAACGGCGCCTGCAAGGCCCTGCGGGACGAACTGGACCTGCCCGTCGAGGCGGTATCGGCGCCGGCGGCGCTCAACGGCGGCGACCGTGCGCGCAATTTCTCGCCCGCTCTGTTCGGAGCATACGCGCTGGCGCTCAACGATCATGCCTGATCAGGAAGCATTGTTCCCCGGCCCGGGAAGCCCGCGATGCGGTCGCTGAATCTGCTGCCCTGGCGGGACCGGCGGCAACGGACGCGCCGGCGCGAAGCTCTTGCCGCCCTCCTGTGCGGGCTTGTCGGGAGTGTGTGTCTTGTGGCTGCGGCCGAGCTTCATCTGGCCGGGAAGTTGAAGGAAACCGAGCGGCGAGCCTCGCAGGTCGAGACCGCCCTTGCCGATCACCACGCAGCGGCCGCGGCACAACGCGAGCTGGAAGCAAGAAAGGCCGACATGGGCGCCCTGCTGGCCGAATTGGAGCGGGTGAGCGGTCACAACCGGTCCGTGCAGGACTGGCTGGAACAACTGCCCGAAGCGCTGCCTCCCGATTCACGCCTGAAGCGGCTTGAAATCCAGGCCGGCGCCTGGGAACTGCGGGGCGAGGCGCGCAACGTGGAAGCGGTCGCGAACCTGCTTGAGGCGGTCCGCGCCATGCCCATGGTCTCGGAAGCGCGCATTGAGCATATGCGCGGCGACCCGGGCCGGGCGCGCGACTTCGCGCTGACTGGAGGGTTCGGGAAATGACCCTGCTGGACGAACTGCGCAACCTGGAGCCCGGAAATCCGGGGCAGTGGAGCAGGAGGGTAAGCGTCACGCTGGCATGCATGCTGCTGGCGTTGGTTTCGGCAATCGGACTTCAGGTCCGAGTACGGGCGCAACTGCTGCCCCAGTTGGCCAGCGCGGGCGAAGCCCTTTCCGGCCTGGAGACAAAGCTTGAGGACGCGCGGCGGGCCGAGCGACAAAAGCGCTCTTTGCGCGAGGACCTGGAACAACTCGCACAGCGCCTTCAGCGAAGCGGAGCGAGGATACCTCGCGGCGCCGAGTCATTAGACCTGGCCGTTGCGCTGGCAGCGGCTTCAGCCGGGTCGCCGGTAGGAGAAGTACGACCCTGGCAACCGGGCGGTGAAATCTCCCGCCGGTTCCCGCACCTGGGCGCGGAAATGCGGCTGGCCGGCAGCTACGGAGAAATCATCAGCACCATCGGCATGGTTCTGGCGGCGGGGGATTTGCGTGAACTTGCCGAGTTCGGCATCGAAGCCGGCGACGACGCGGAAGACGGCCGCCTGCGCGCCGAGGCGCGCCTTCTCGGCTACTTCGCCGACGACAGGCACGCCGGGAGCCTCCTGGAATTCGGCGGGAAGGCGCCGGCAACAGCAAATGTCCCGCCCCCGCGCGCCGACCTCCCCTCGCCCTTCGCCAGGCTGTCCCGGGAAATGGCGGACACCCCTGCGCCAGTGCCTGCGGACGAGGGCAATTCGTCATGGCGAGGCGGTGTTATCCAGGTAGGCAACCGGCGCTGGCGAATCGTGGACGACCCCGAGGGCCTGCCACGCCTGCAGCCAATAGTCCCATGATCGGGAGCGGCCGAATCGCCTGGCTTGCGGTCCTGTCGCTCGTCTGCGCCACGGTCTCGCAGGCCGAAGAAGATTCTCGGATCTCCCTGAGCTTTCGCGAGCTGCCGGTTCGAGCGGCGCTGCAACTCCTGGCGGAGGCGTCGGGAATGCAAGTCCTCGTATCCGATTCCGTAACGGGCAACATCACGCTGGAAATCGCCGAAATGACCCACGATGAAGCGCTCGCGCTGTTGCTGGAGAGCCGGGGTCTCAAGTCGCGCAAGAGCCATGGCGTGTGGGTGGTCGCCACCCCGGAAGAGTTTCTTGCGCGGGATTCCGCCCGCCGCGAGACCGAGCTTGCCGAAGAATCCCTCGCACCATTGCAGTTGCTCCAGTACAGGGTCAATTACGCCGCCGCCACGGAACTGGCCGCTGTCATCACGGGCAGTCAATCCACGCTGCTTTCCGGACGGGGCACGATACAGGTGGACGAACGGACCAACACTCTGATCGCTCACGATACCGGGCGGCGCCTCGAGAAACTGAAGCAATTGCTCGACGCGCTCGACCTGCCCGCGCGACAGGTCCTGATCGAATCGCGGGTGGTGGTCGCCAACCGCAACTACAGCCGAAACCTGGGATTGCGCTGGGGCCTTACCGCCGCAAGGCGCCGTGGCGAGGGCGGCGCGCTGGTGGTCTCCGGAACCGGCGACGCCACCGGGCGCATTGCCGAGGTGCTGGAAGCTTCCGAAGGCGCACCGAAAACGCTGACCGCCGCCGATGTTGCCGATCGATACAGCGTCAGTCTGCCGGTCGCCGGGGCGGCCGGGCGATTCTCGGTCGCCCTCCTGCACCCCGACTACCTGCTGGACCTGGAACTGGCGGCGATGCAGGCAGAAGGCCAGGGCCGGCTGATCTCCGCTCCCCGGGTACTCGCTTCCGACCAGCGCGAAGCGAGCATCCGGCAGGGAGTTGAAATCCCCTATCAGGAGGCGGCTTCCAGCGGCGCCACTACTACCCATTTCAAGCATGCCGCGCTCGGGCTTACGGTCACGCCCCGAATCACACCCAACGGCCAGGTCATTCTTCGCCTGCTCGTAACCAAGGACAGCGTTGGCAAGATCGTCGCCACCGAGCGTGGAGGCGCCGTTCCGTCCATCGATACGCGCCGGATAGAGACCGAAGTGCTCGTTCGTGACGGCCAGACCCTGGTACTGGGCGGAATTCGCGAAACCGAGAATGCCGACACAGGATCCAGCGTGCCCTACCTGGGGACGATTCCGGGGCTGGGACGCCTTTTCCGCTCGAGCATCAATTCCTCCACCGAGACCGAACTCCTCATTTTCGTCACTCCGTCGATCATCGAGCCGGAGGGATAAGCGGTACCATTTGCAGCCAAGTCCGCAATCCCCGGCGCCGGGGTGACCGTCAGCCATGCCAATGCCGCGCAACATAATCCTGGTAGGTCCGATGGGCTCGGGGAAATCCGCAGTGGGAAGCTGGCTGGCAAGGCGGCTCAACCTGCAATTCTCGGACAGCGATCGTTATATCGAGGAACAAACCGGCGTGGACATCGCGCTGATATTTGAAATCGAGGGCGAAGAGGGTTTCCGGGATCGAGAGGAGAAGGCGCTTGCGCACCTTTGCGGGCAGCGGAACACCGTGCTGGCCACGGGCGGCGGCGCTATTCTCCGCGAACGGAACCGCGAGGTCCTGCGGGCCGGCGGCGAAGTGTTCTACCTGGAATGCGATGTGGATGAGCAGGTGCGCCGAACCCGCAATACAGACAATCGTCCCTTGCTGGCCTCCGGCTCGAGACGCGCCGTCCTGGAGGAACTGATGCTGAAACGCGGTACGCTGTACGTTGAAGTGGCGAACCACATCGTTGATACCACCGGACGTCAGGTCAGGCAGGTCGGGCAAAATATCCTGCGTCTATTGAAGCAGAATTGACGACACGGCGCCGGGTCACGGAGTTGCATCCACCGGGGGCCGGCATCTCGTCCGCAAAGAGATCCAAGGCATGGAAACAGAACGAATAGAAGTGCCCGCGCCGTCGCGTCCATACCCTGTACTGGTCGGACCGGGCCTCCTCGACCGCCCCGGAATCCTGCAAGAATGGGTCGGGGACGGAGGCATTCTCGCGGTGACCAGCCGCACAGTCGCCAGCCTCTATCTCGACCGCCTGACCGCTCTTGCGGGCGGGCGCGGTTGCGAGTCCCTGGTCCTTCCCGACGGCGAGGAGGCCAAGGACATCAGGCACTGGCAGCGAATTCTGCACCGCATGGCCCGCCTGGAACTCAAGCGCGACTGTACGCTGATTTCGCTGGGCGGCGGCTGCGTGGGCGACGTCGCCGGCTTTGCCGCCGCTTGTTATCACCGCGGCGTGAATTACCTGCAGCTTCCCACTACCCTGCTGGCGCAGGTGGATTCGTCGGTGGGCGGGAAGACCGCCATCAATACCGAATGGGGCAAGAACCTGGTGGGGGCCTTTCACCAGCCGCTGGCGGTAATCTGCGACACCGACGTTCTCAACACCCTGCCGGACCGGCAACTGAAGGCCGGACTCGCGGAAGTCGTGAAGTACGGCGCGATCGCCGACGAGGAGTTTCTCGGGTGGCTGGAAGAAAACGGCAGCGCACTGCTGGCCCGCGATCCGGCCTGTCTGCGCCACGCCGTGCGCCGCTCGGTCGAGATCAAGGCTGCAATCGTCGGCGAGGACGAGCACGACAGCAGCGGTCGGCGCGCGGTGCTGAATTTCGGCCATAGTTTCGGGCATGCAATCGAACATGTGGCGGGCTATGGACAATGGCTGCATGGAGAGGCCGTGGCAGCGGGAATGTGCATGGCGGCCAGGCTGGCGGTCGCCGAAGGTGACTTGCAGCGCAGCGAGCAAGAGCGCCTGGAGACGCTGCTGGCGGCCCTGGACCTGCCGGTAGATGCGGGCGATCTGGATGCCGGGGCACTCAAGAAAGCGATGTTCAGCGACAAGAAGAATGCCCGGGGCAGAATCCGGCTGATACTGCCCCGGGGCCTCGGAAACGCGCGCCTGACCGGCGACTTTTCCATGAATGCGCTGGATGCCGTGTTGTCGGGGCGGGCGCCTTGACCGCAGCCGCGGCGCGGCGAGGGCGTGACAGTACGCTTGCTCCATGGGCGGTTGGCGATCGGCAGACACGCGGACGCGTTCACGCCGAGCCCGACCACCCCTACAGGGGCCCTTTCCAGCGGGACCGTGACCGGATCATCCACTGCCGGGCGTTCCGGCGGCTGATGCACAAGACCCAGGTGTTCGTCGCCGGCGAAGGCGATCACTTCCGCACCCGGCTTACGCACACCATGGAGGTGGCCCAGATCGCGCGCACGGTGGCCTCCTGCCTTGATCTGAACCAGGACCTCACGGAAGCGATCTGCCTGGGACACGACCTGGGACATCCGCCCTTCGGCCATGCCGGGCAGGCGGCGCTGAACCGCTGCATGGCCGACTACGGCGGCTTCGAACACAACCTGCAGGCGCTGCGCATCGTCGACACGCTGGAGCACCGCTATCCGGGGTTCCCGGGAATCAATTTATGCTGGGAAACCCGCGAGGGCCTGCTGAAGCGCTGCTCGCGACGCCAGGCCCGGGCATTGGGAGACCTCGGGGAACGGTTTATCCGGCGCCGGCAGCCCAGCCTGGAGGCGCAATTGGCCAATGTGGCCGACGAGATCGCCTACAACCATCACGACCTCGACGACGGCCTGCGCAGCGGCCTTCTGGATCCCGGCGAACTCATGGAGGTGCGGCTGTTCCGCGATTGCCATGAAGAGGCCTCCGGCAGGTTTCCCGGGGCCCGCGGCGGCGCGCTGGCGTCGGAAGCCATACGGGGCATGATCGACCGGGTGGTCTCGGACCTGATCGAAACCACCGGCTCCAATCTCAGGCAAGCCACGCCCGCGGACGCCGATGCGGTGCGCGGTTGGCCTGGACCCCTGGTCGGTCTCAGCGATCCGGTGGACGAACGTCACCGTGAACTGGCCCGCTTCCTGACCGATCGGCTATATCATCACCCGCGCATGCAGCAGGAGTACGCAAGGGGAGGCGCCGTAGTCGATGCCTTGTTCAACCATTACATGAGCCACCCGGAGGAAATGCCCGGCAGGCATTCGCGCGCACGCAGGCGCGACGCCGGACAGCGGGCCCTGACGGTAGCCGATTACATAGCGGGAATGACTGACCGTTACGCCAGCAGCCGCTGCAGAGCCCTTCAGTCATGAGCCGGGAACGGCTTATCGTGGCGCTGGACGTGCCCACGCCGCGACAAGCCCTCGATCTGGTCGAAGAGCTGGGCGATGCGGCCAACTTCTACAAGGCCGGAATGCAGCTCCTGTCGGCGGGCGGCTACATGCGCCTTGTGGACGAGTTGACCAGGCGCGGCCACAAGGTATTCGCGGATCTCAAGTTTTTCGACGTTCCCGCCACCGTGGGCGCCGCGGTGCGCGGCCTGCGCGACCGCGGCGTCGAGTTTCTGACCGTGCACGGCAACCAGGCAATCATGGAAGCGGCCGCGGAAAACAAGGACGGCAGCATGAAGATTCTGGCCGTGACGGCGCTGACCAGCCTTGACCGGGGCGATCTTGACGACCTGGGGTTCCACTGCGACATCGAGGAGCTGGTGCTGTCGCGGGCGAGGCGGGCGGTGGAGGCCGGCTGCGACGGAGTGATCGCGTCCGGCCGGGAGTTGCCGGCCTTGCGGCAGGCGCTGGGCGATCGCCTGCTGGTCGTAACGCCGGGAATCCGTCCGCTGGATAACGACGAAAAGCAGGACCAGAAGCGCGTGGTAACGCCCCGGGCCGCAATAGCCGGCGGGGCCGACCACATCGTCGTGGGCCGGCCGATCAACGCCGCCGGCGACCCGCGCTCGGCGGCGCTTGCGATTCAGAAGGAAATCAGCCGGGGCCTTGCTCAGCAGGCCGCCGGTGCGGCTCCAGGCTGAGCAGCTGGCCGTTCAGGTCCGGCCACAGCGAGTCCAGCATCCGGTCCTGCGCTTCCGGCGCAGGATGAATCCCGTCGGCCTGCATCATGCCGTCGGTGCGTGCCAGCCCTTCCAGGTCGAAGCGCAGGAGCGGGACCTTCTCGCTTTCCGCAACTTCCTGGTAAAGCCGTTCGAACTCCCCAGTGTAATAGCGGCCGTAATTGGGCGGAATTCGCATGCCGATAAGGGCCGGCCGCGCGCCCGAGCCGCGCACCGTGCCGATGAGGCCCTGGAGGTTAGACCGAATGGTCGCCAGCGGCTTGCCCTGCAGCCCGTCGTTGCCGCCCAGTTCGATAATCACTACCTGGGGCGCATGCAGGTCCAGCAGTTGCGGCAGTCGTTTCAGCGCTCCTGACGTGGTGTCGCCGGATATGCTGGCATTAACCACGCGCCAGGGCCGCTGCGCCTCCTTGAGTCGTTGCTCTAGTAAACTTACCCAGCCCTGGCTCAGGGGCATTCCGTAGGCGGCGCTCAAACTGTCGCCTAATACCAGCAATACCGGCGCATCCTTGGCGGCTGCGCCTGCGAACACAAGGCACAAGGCAACCGCTGCCAGGCAACGAATGACTGAAGTCCTAAGCGCTGAGAACCTGGGCATGACCGTGTCCAGTCCCGAAGGGGAACTTGAGATTCTCAAGGATATCAACCTGCGCCTTGGCAGTGGCGAGTCCTGCGCGCTCATGGGCCCGTCCGGCGCGGGCAAGACCACCCTGCTGGCGCTCCTGGCCGGGCTCGATCATCCTACCGAGGGCCGGGTCGTGCTGTGCGGCCAGGACCTTTCCGGCCTTGACGAGGACGGCCGGGCCCGCCTGCGCGGACAGCACCTGGGATTCGTGTTCCAGTCCTTCCACCTGGTCGAGTCCCTGACAGCGATCGAAAACGTCATGCTGCCGCTGGAACTGAATGGCGGCCGGGGAGCGCGCAAGGCCGCCGACCAGGCCCTGGGGCGCGTGGGGCTCTCCGAGCGCCGCCGCCATTATCCGCGTCATCTCTCTGGAGGCGAGCGTCAGCGCGTCGCCATCGCACGCGCTTTCGTGACACGTCCGCAGGTGCTCATGGCCGACGAACCCACCGGTAATCTCGACGCCGATACCGGCAGGAGGGTGGGCGACATCCTGTTCGAAATGAACCAGCAGGCCGGCGCCACGCTGCTGCTGGCCACCCATGACCAGAAGCTGGCCGGGCGCTGCGATCGAATCTGCCGGCTGAACGGCGGACGCCTGTAGCGCGCAAGCTAGCTCTCCGCCTCGGCCAGGTGGAGCCAGGTATCCAGCACCGAGTCGGGATTCAGCGACAGGCTGTCGATTCCCCTGTCCACCAGCCAGCGGGCGAAGTCCGGGTGGTCCGACGGGCCCTGGCCGCATATGCCCACATACTTGCCCTGCACACGGCAGGCCTCGATCGCCATCTCCAGGAGGCGCTTGACGGCCTCGTCGCGCTCGTCGAACAGCGCCGCTATCCGTCCCGAGTCGCGGTCCAGGCCCAGCGTGAGCTGGGTCAGGTCGTTGGAGCCGATCGACATGCCGTCGAAGTATTCGAGGTATTGCCCGGCGAGCAGGGCGTTGCCGGGCAGTTCGCACATCATGATGAGCTTCAGGCCCTGCACCCCGCGCTCCAGGCCGTGGCCGGCCAGCAGTTCGACCACATCGCGCGCCTCTTGAAGCGTGCGCACAAACGGCACCATCACCTGGACATTCTCCAGCCCCATGTCCCGGCGAACCCTGAGCAGCGCCCGGCACTCCAGCTCAAAGCAAGGTTTGAACTGCTCGTCGACATAGCGCGCCGCACCCCGAAAGCCGAGCATCGGGTTTTCCTCGGCGGGTTCGTAGCGTGGGCCGCCGATCAGGTTGGCGTACTCATTGGACTTGAAATCCGACAGCCGCACGATCACCGGCTCGGGAGCGAAGGCGGCGGCGATACAGGCAATGCCCTCGGCCAGCTTCTCCACGTAGAAGGAAACGGGATCGCCGTAACCCGCCATCTGCTCGGCAATCAGTTCCCGGACATCCGGTTCCTGGGAGTCGAATTCGAGAATGGCCTTGGGATGCACGCCGATCATCCGGTTGATGATGAATTCCAGCCTCGCCAGGCCCACGCCGTGGTTGGGAATGGCTGAGAAAGCAAAAGCGCGGTCGGGATTGCCCACGTTCATGGCCAGCCGCACCGGGATTTCGGGAAGCCGCCCCAGCCGCATGGACGTTTCCTCGTAAGGCAGTCTGCCCTCGTACACGAATCCCTCGTCGCCCTCGGCGCAGGAAACCGTTACTTCGGCGCCATCCGGAATGTCAGTGGTGGCGCTCCCGCAACCAACCACCGCCGGTATGCCCAGTTCGCGGGCAATGATCGCCGCGTGGCAGGTGCGCCCGCCACGATTGGTCACTATCGCGGCCGCGCGCTTCATGACCGGCTCCCAGTCAGGATCGGTCATGTCCGCCACCAGCACGTCCCCGGGCTGTATGAGATTCATCCGCTCGACGCTGAATACGATCCTGGCCACGCCCGCCCCCACCCGCTGACCGATGCTGCGGCCGCTGCTCAGTACGCTGGAGCGCTCTTTCAGCTCGAACCGCACCAGGGTCTGATCGCTCCTGCTCTTCACCGTTTCCGGCCGGGCCTGCAGGATGTAGAGCCTGCCGTCTTCCCCGTCCTTGCCCCACTCGATATCCATGGGCCGGCCATAGTGCCTTTCGATCGCCACCGCCTGCCTGGCCAGTTCCTCGGCTTCCGCGTCGGAGAGCGAGAACCGGTCACGTTGACCGGCGGGAACTTCCACGGTGGCCACGCGCCCGCCGTGGCCACCGGCGTAGACCATCTTCAGCGCCTTGCTGCCCAGGTTGCGCCGGATCACCGCATTCCGGCCGCGGGCGAGAGCCGGCTTGTAAACATAGAACTCGTCCGGGTTGACGGCGCCCTGAACGACGGTTTCGCCCAGACCGTAGCTCGAGGAAATCAGCACCAGGTCGCGAAACCCGGACTCGGTGTCCAGCGTAAAGAGCACGCCCGAACATGCCAGGTCGCTGCGAACCATCCGCTGCACGGCCACCGAAAGAGAAACCTTACGGTGATCGAATCCCTGGTGGACCCGATAGGCGATGGCCCGGTCATTGAAAAGCGAGGCGTAAATCTCGCGTATTCCTGCAAGGACATTGTCCGGCCCGCGCACGTTGAGCAGCGTGTCCTGCTGTCCGGCGAAGGACGCCTCGGGCAGGTCCTCCGCCGTGGCCGAGGAGCGGACTGCAACGCCGATCTCCGCTCCGCCGCAAAGCTGCTCGAAGGCCGACCGGACCTCCTGCTCAAGACCGTCCGGCAGCGGCGCCTTGCCGATCATTTCGCGTACGGCCGCCCCTGTCCTGCCCAGCAAATCGACATCGTCGACATCCAGGCTTTCCAGCATGCCGTGGATGGTCTCGCCCAGCCCGTCCCGGCAGAGAAACTCCCAATATGCTTCCGAGGTGGTAGCGAATCCGTCGGGCACCCGAATGCCCAGCTCGTCAAGGTGACCGATCATCTCCCCCAGGGACGCGTTTTTCCCCCCGACGCGGTCCAGATCGTCCTTGCCGATGGCCGAAAGGCCGATGACGTATGCGTGCAAGCTATACTCCGGGGGGCTCCCAGGCCGACAGCGTAGTATGGCAGAACGCACGGTATTTTTCGTGTCCGACCGCACCGGCGTCACCGCTGAGACGCTGGGCCACAGCCTCCTCACGCAGTTTGACGGAATCCGCTTCGCTCCGATAACGGTTCCGTTTGTCGACAGCGTCGAGAAGTCCGTCCAGGTGGCAAGGCGAATCGACTGGGAGGCCGAGCGGACCGGTTGCCGCCCGATCGTCTTTACGAGTTTTGTGCACAACGCGATCCGTGCGCCACTGCTGCGCTCCAGGGGCCTGGTTCTGGACTATTTCGCGGAATTCCTGGCGCCCCTGGAGGAGGAGCTCGGGGTTCAATCCTCGCATACCCTGGGTAGAACGCACGGAATGCTGGATACGTCCAGCTACAACTCCCGGATTGACGCCACCCATTTCGCGATGGATTCCGACGACGGTCACGGCATCGTCCACTACGACCAGGCCGACCTTATTCTGACCGGAGTCTCACGGTCGGGCAAAACGCCCACCTGCCTCTACCTGGCGCTTCAGTACGGCGTGTTTGCCGCGAACTACCCGCTTACCGAGGATGACATGGAATCGGGCCGGCTGCCGAAGCCCCTGCTCGACCACCGCCGGAAGCTCTACGGGCTTACGATTTCGGTGGAGCGTCTGATCCAGATTCGCAGCGAAAGGCGCCCGGGCGGCAGCTATGCCTCATCACGCCAGGTTCGCTTCGAGCTGCGCAGCGCCGAGAGAATGTTCACGCAGCACGGAATCAGCTACATCGACACGACGCATCGCTCCATCGAGGAAATCTCCAGCACCATACTGAGCGAAACGGGAGTCAAGCGCCGTGCGAGTCCCTGATCGCAGGGCGGCACACGACACTAGTCGGCCATTCCCAGCGACCAGAGCATGAAAGCGTACTCCTCGGCGACCTCGTAGAGCGAGTCATAGCGGCCGGACCTGCCGCCATGGCCGGCGCCCATATTGGTCTTGAGCAACAGCGGGCTTTCGCCGGTCTTGAGCTGTCTGAGCCTGGCCACGTATTTCGCGGGTTCCCAATAGGTCACCCTCGGATCGTTCAGTCCCGCGGTCACCAGCATCGGGGGATAATCGCGCGCAATCAATTGATCATATGGGGAATAGGACCGGATCAGCTCGAACGCGGCCTTGTCCTCGATCGGATTGCCCCACTCCGGCCATTCCGTGGGCGTCAGCGGAAGCGACTCGTCCAGCATGGTATTGAGGACATCCACGAACGGCACGTGGGCGGCTACCGCGCCCCACAGCTCCGGGGCCTGGTTGACGGCCGCGCCCATGAGTTCCCCGCCGGCGCTGCCGCCGGCAATGGCGATACGGCCCTCGCCGGCGTAGCCCGAATCGATCAGAAAGCGCGCTACATCCACGAAGTCGTTAAAGGTGTTGACCCGCCGGTCGAGCTTGCCGGCCTCGTACCAGTGGTAGCCGAGATCGTCCCCGCCGCGAACGTGGGCGATTGCGAAGATGAAGCCGCGATCCAGGAGCGACAGCCGGCCGGTCGAGAATGAGGGCGGGACCGCGAATCCGTATGCGCCGTAGCCGTACAGGTACACCGGCGCGCCGCCGGTCACCGGAGTATCCTTGCGGCGTACGAGCGACACGGGAATCCCTGCGCCGTCGCGGGCCGGCGCGGTCAGCCGTTCCGTCAGGTATAGCTCCTTCGAGTAGCCGCTGGGAATCTCCCGTACCTTGAGCGCCTTCAGCTCGCCGGAATCGAACCGGTAGTCGAATACCGTTGGCGGCGTGATCATGGAGGAATACTCCAGCCGCAACGTGCGCGTGCGGAACTCGGCGTTGTCGCCCAGGCCCACCGAGCAGGCGGCTTCGGGCAGTTCCACGTGGTTCGTGGTCCCGTCCCGCCCGATAAGCCGGATTGCGTTCAGGCCGCTGCTTCGCTCCACTACCGCGATGAAATCGGCGAAAACGTCGAAGCCGCGAATATAGAGTTCCGCGCTTCCTTCAAGCAGCGAGCCCCAGTTGTCCTCGGATGGATCATCGCCGGGAGCGATCACCAGGCGGAAGTTCTTGTGCCGGTCGTTGGTGCGGATCACGAACCGGTCCTCCTGGTGATCCACGAAATACTCGTGATCGGCACGGCGCGGCGCCACCAGCACCGGCTTTGACTGGGTCGAATCGGCGGGGATGACGTAGGCCTCCGACGATGTGTGCGCCGCCGTATGTATCAATATGTACCGTCTTGAGGCCGACCTCGAAAGGCGCACGAAGAAACCGGGATCCCGCTCCTCGTAAACGACGGAGTCGGTTCCCACGAGCCGGCCCAGACCGTGCCTGCGGACCTGGTACGGCCGCCAGTTCTCGTCCACGACCACGTACAGCAGCGCGGAATGGTCCGCCGTCCAGACCGCGCCGCCCAGGGTGTTCTCGATCGCATCCTCCAGCAACTCGCCCGTCTTCAGGTCCTTGACGAACAGCCGATAACGCTCCGAGCCGTCGGTATCGATGCTGTAGGCCAGCCGATCGCCGCGATTGTTCACCGAAAGGGCGCCCAGCCGGAAGTAGTCGTGCCCGGCAGCGAGCTCCGGCTCGTTCAAGATGATTTCGGCATCGGCGCCGGGAGAGTCCTGCGCCCCGGCGCCTCGCACCGGCCAGCGCTGCCAGATGCGGTACTGTCCGCCGTCTTCGAAACGCCACTGGTAGTACCAGTCCCCGTCCCTGAAGGGTACGCCCGAGTCGTCGGCTTTATGGCGCGCCTTGATTTCCTCGAACAGGGTCTCCACCAGCTCCCGTCGTGGCGCCATCATGCTCTCGAAGTAGGCGTTCTCCGCTTCCAGGTAGGCCAGGACGTCCGGGTCGTCCACCTGCGGGTAACTGTCGTCCTTCAGCCAGTGGTAGGGGTCCTCGATGGTGACGCCGTGATGGCTGTAGGAGTGGGGACGGCGGTCCGCCACCGGAGGCTCGGCAGGGGTCAGATCATCGGACATTTGCGAATCCTCAACGGCGCAGGCGGCAAGCGCGGCCGCCGCGAGGCAGGGCAGGAAATGAACTTTCACTGTACGCGATGGCCCCTGAACTTGCGACTTTGCCTTGAGCGGGCGTGCAGTATATGCGAAAGTTCCCGCCGCGATGATTGCTGCACGTTCACCAGACTGGCGACGATGGCTGCGCGAACTCCGCGCGGGCGATTTCACCGTCATGCTCTCGGCGCTCACCGTTTCGGTGGCGGCCGTGGCCGCGGTGAGCTTCCTGACCGAGCGCATAGGCGCGGCGGTCCGGCAGCAGGCGGCTGAGGTGCTGGCCGCCGACCTGGCGGTAGCCGCCCCGGTGCGGCCCGACCCCGGCCGGCTTGAGCGGGCGCGCTCCTTTTCCCTGCAAAGCGCCGAAACCTGGTCTTTCGCCACGGTTGCGGTGTCCGGCGACATGACCGCCCTGAGTTCCGTGGTAGCGGTTACCGGCGACTATCCGTTGCGTGGCGAGGTCCGCACTTCGGCAGAACCCTACGGCGCCGACACGGTCGCCGACGGGATCCCGCCGCCCGGCGAGGCTTGGGTGGACGCGGCCCTTCTGGCGCAGCTGGACATCGAGGTGGGGGCGAGCATGCGCATAGGCTCGAAGGACCTTCGCGCCACACGCGTCTTGCGCTACCGTCCCGACCCCGGAACCGGATTTCAGCAGCTGGGGCCGACCGTACTCAGCAATCTTGCGGACGTCCCCGGGATGGACGTGGTGCGTCCCGGCAGCCGGGTCTCATACCGGCAGTTATTCGCCGGCGAAAAGGACCGGGTGCTTGAATTCCGCCGCGCCGAGGAGGCCGGCCTGCGTTCCGACGAGCGCGTACAGAACCTGGAGGAGACGAGCCAGACACTCGCTTCCGCGGTGGACCGGGCAGGGAGCTTTCTCGCGCTCGCAGCCCTGGTAAGCGTGATCCTCTCCGCCGTCGCGACGGTTCTCGCCGCTCGCAGCTATACGCGCCGGCGGCTGGTGACCGCGGCGCTGGAAAAATGCCTGGGGGCCACGCAAGGCCAGGTATTTCGCCGTTCCCTCATCCCGGTCCTAATCGTGTCGGCGTTGGGCATAGGCATAGGCAGTATTGCCGGCTACGCGGCCCACCTGGCGCTCTCGGCCTACGCGCGCGAGGTCATCAATCTCGACCTGCCTCCCGCAAGCCTGCGCAGCCTCCTGCCCGGAGCGGCAATCGCCATTGCGGTCACCGGCGCCTGCGTTATTCCCTGGCTGCGCAGCCTGGCAAAGACTTCACCGCTGCGGGTACTGCGCCAGGACCTGCCCATGCGGGGACCGGGGCTCCTGCTGCGCCAGGGCGCGCCCATCGCGGCCATCCTGGTCATCGTCGTGCTTCTCGCCGGCGACGCTGAACTGGCCTTCTGGATGAGCCTGGGACTGGCGCTGACCGCGGCAGCGGGCATGTTGCTGGGCTGGCTGCTGGTCAGGGCGCTATCCGCCGTACGGGGCGCCGGCGGGGTGGCCTGGCGCCATGGCCTGGCCAACATCCGGCGCGGCGGGGGAGAGAGCGTGGCGCAGGTTGCCGGCTTCGGCCTGGGGCTTATGGCCGTGCTGCTGCTGGGCCTGATGCGCACCGACCTGCTGGACGCCTGGCGCCAATCCATGCCGGAAGACGCGCCCAATTACTTCTTCATCAATATCGCACCCGAAGAATGGCCGGGGATGCGCGGTCTGCTCAGCGAAAGCGTGCCGGACCTGACCGAAGCGCTGCCCTTCATACGGGCCCGGCTCACCCACATAAACGGCATTCCGGCCCAGGAATGGCCCTTGCCTTTCCCGGAGGGCCGGCGCTTTATCGAACGCGCCTCCAACGTGTCCTGGTCGGCCGGTCTCCCGAAGGGGGACCGGGTAATACGCGGCGAGTGGTGGGACGAATCGCACTCGGGGCCGCCGGAATTGTCGGCGGAAACGCAGACCGCGGCCCGCCTGGGAGTTGACCTCGGCGACCGCCTGACTTTCGACGTGGGCGGCGTGGCGCTGCAGGCGAAGCTCAGCAACCTGCGCAGCGTCGACTGGGATACTTTCGACCCCAATTTTCAGCTCGTGCTCTCACCGGACGCCGCCGACCTGCCGCACACGATGATTGCCAGCGCCTACATCCCGCAAGAGGAGGGACAGGTCCTGATGTCGCTGCTCAAGCGCTACCCCAGCGTGACCATCATCGACCTGGACGCGATCATCGGCCAGGCGCGACGGATATTGGACCGCGCAGGCTTGGCGGTGCAATTCGTATTCGCTTTCAGCCTGCTTGCGGCTGTGGTCGTGGTCCTTGCCGCGGTGCGCTCCAATCGTGCCGAGCGGTCGGTGGAAACGGCGGTCCTGCGAACCCTGGGCGGGCGCAGGGGGACCATCTTGCGGAGCCTGGCCGTGGAATTCGGCGTGCTGGGCGCCGTGGCCGGGCTGCTTGGGGCGGGTGCCGCCAGCGTGCTGGGGCTGCTGCTGGCCGATCGCGTCTTCGACCTCGACTACAGCCTCGATCCCCTGCTGCTGGCCTCCGGAGTGGCCGCGGGCGCGGTGCTGATCGGCCTGGCGGGAATGCTTGCCGTGCGCGGCGCCTTGAACGCGCCCCTGATGAGCGTGCTGCGCGGCGACTGACCCGATCAGGTCAGGTTGCCTCCTGCACGCCGCGGGCAATGCCGTATACGGTGGACTTGAGCGCCGCATAGAGTTCGCCGGAACAGACACGCCCGCTGGCGCGCCACCGTGACAGCAGTCGCACCTGCAACAGGTTCATGGGATCGACGTAAGGATTCCTGAGCCGGATTGAACGTCGTAAAGCCGGCTGGTCCTCAAGCAGGACTTTCTGGCCCAGTGTGTTCAGCAGGCCGTCCAGCGTTCGTTCATGCTCCTCCTGTATGGCATTGAAACAGGATTCGTGCAGTTCGCCGGCCAGGCGCGAGTAGCCTTCGGCGATTTCCAGGTCCGAGCGGGCCAGCGCCAATTCCAGGTCGCGAAGCATGCTTTGCAAATAAGGCCAGTCACGCGCCAGCCGACAAATGAACTTCAGGCCGAATTTTTCCACGGCGTCGACGAAACCCGCGCCGAAGCCGTACCAGCCCGGCAGCAGGTTGCGGCTCTGGGCCCAGCAGAAAGTGACCAGCGGGCGCGGGAGCTCGACCGCGGTTCCCTCACGCATACCGCTGCGCCTGGCCGTGGTCGGCATGCGCGCCAGCAGGTCCGCCGGCGTTGCAAGCTCAAAGTAATCGGCCATGCCGCGGGCACCGCCGGGAAACTCACTATGGGCCCTGGCGCTCGATTTAGCCAGGCATTCCAGCAGATCCTCCGCACCGCGGGGAACCTCCGTTGCTCCACGCCGCGCTTTGGCCAGCAACAATTCGCCGGCGGCAAGTTCCAGCGACCGCAGGGCGATCCCCTGCATGCCATAGCGGAGGCCCGCGCGTTCTCCGGCCTCCGCGTAGCGGAACGGTTGCTGCAATTGTTCGGGGGGAATGTCGGCCAGCAGGCTGCGGCGGCCGCTGCGCTCGTATGCGCTGCCTCGCGCCTGCAGCAATATTGCGGTTGTTCCGGACTCGCTTACCGCGTCAACAGCCGCCTTTTGCAGGCCGCGGATCGACCATTGCTCGGACGGCAGATCAAAAACCAGCCGTGAGCGGGCGTGATCCACCATCAGGAACTGCCGCCGGTTGCGCTTCTCCAGGTGCTGGCGATACGCGGGCTCCTCCAGCAACTGGCCGATCACGCGAGCGCACTGGCGGCCGCCCATATCGCTTTCGAACACTGGAATCAGGTCCAGGGGCGTATGCCCGTCGGCCCGTTCAAATCCCGCCCAGCGCGACAGCAGCAGCGCGCCAAGCACGTCCGCCGGTTCCTTGACCCCGCCCAGCAGCAGACCGCCCAGGGCTTTCCTGCCGTAGCGCCCCCGCAGGTAACGCAGGGAGTCGAATACCGCCAGCGCGCGCAGGCCTTCATTGTCCAGGTTCTCCGGCCGCCCCAGGTCCTGTTCCAGCGCCTGTCGCAGGCATTTCAGCCGACCCGCGGAAGACTCCCATTGCCTTGCGTCGAACGTCTTCCCCAGAACGCGCCGCAGCACCACGGCCCGCTGGCGAAACTCGACCGACAGCAGATGGAAGCCGAAGGTTTCCACCCGCCGTATCAGCCGCTGCACACCCTGGCTTCCGGCAAAGATGCCGCCGCTCTCGATAAGGCTGTCCGCAAGCACTTCCAGATCGTCCAGCAACTCGTGCTTGTAGTCATAGTGAAAGGCGCTGTCCGAGGCCGTAGCCTCGAGGCGAGCCGCCATCAGCAGGAGGAGCAGACGAAAAGGCATGTCGCGCTGGTCCGGCCCCAGTTCGGCGTAGATGTCCGGGAAATGCTCGCGATAGACCCTTATTCGCCGCCGGATTTCCGCCCCCGCGTCAATACGCCGGGCGGAATGGGTAAGCGTCTCGGCAAGCTGCAGGCAATCCTTGCGATACAGGTTCAGAACCGCCAGCCGCTGCCAGTCGAAGAGCTGCCGGATGAAGCGTGGCGTAATCTCCACGTCCGCTTCCAGGTCCCCGCCGATGGCCGAGTGAAAGCGCAGCAGGCTGCCGATGTGGGCGTCCCGCGCCTCTTCCCCGAAGGCAATCGCCATGGCCTCCGTCAGCGAATCGTAAAAGTCCGGCAGGGCAGGATAGATCACTTCGGTCACGAAATAGAGCAGCTGCTGCAATTCCGCCGCTATCGTGGTTTCCTCGTGGGGATGTTCCTCGCAATGCCAGATCGCCGTGATCTTTTGCTGCATGGAGCGCAACAGCGCATCGACCTGACGGGGACCGGCGGCGGATTTCTTCAGTTCCTCCAGATTCGATGCAATTTCCCGCTGCTGGCGCAGCACCGCGGTGGGTGTGGGCTCGGTCGGGTGCCCCGTGAATACGGGATGCAGCCGAATCGAATTGAGAATCTCGACGGCGGCGGACAGATCCGTGCCCCCCTTGCGAAGCTGCTGAAATACCGCTTCCGGACCTCCCCGTTGCGGTCGGCTGGCGTCGTAAAGGTAAGCACGGCGGCGGCGAACCCGGTGCAATTGCTCGGCGGTATTGATGGCCTGAAACCAGGTCGCGAAAGCGCGGGAGACTTCCTGGGCGCGGCTGTCATCCAGGCCCGCAAGCAGATGCTCCAGTCGATCGGGCGAGCCGGCGACGCCGTCGCGGCGCGCAATCGCCAGGCTGCGTGCCGACTCGACGGCCTCGAAAAGTTCCGCACCGCCCCGATCCTGGATCATGGCGCCAATGAGGCCGCCAAGCTGATGCACATCCTGCCTCAAGGGAGCTTCCGTCTTGGAAAAGCGGATATTGCGCCGCTTGTCGGCCGGAAGCGAGGCCGGGTGGCGCCTGCGGCCGGATTGAGGAGGCATCGGTCAGCCCTTGTCCAGGTAACGGGCCAGAAATTCGTCAAACGGAGGTTCGGGCGCAGCTTCCATGGCCTGCAGCCTGGCGAGCGAAGCCGGCGCCTCCTCCTTCAGGGCCCGTCGCCTCGCGGCGTTGGGTCGCGCCTTGGGGGGGCTGGAGGCCAGTCGGGCCTTCTCCATGCCCCAGGCCTGATGGTCCCAGCCTGCCGCGCTGAGTTCGTCAAGCACCCTGGCCGACGGGGTAAGGCCCGGGTCGCGCAAAGAAGCCCTGGCCGCCTGGAGCGCGGCTGAGTATTCGCCTCCCGCCCCGCCATCCAGCGCTTCGCAAACCGGGGTCATTGCCCTGCACACCTCAAGTCCCCAGTTACCGAGTCTGATCCGTCGCCGGTTGCGGATCAAGCGAGTGTCCCTGGCCCGTCCGCGCCAGGCGGTGTCGTCCAGGTTGGAAGTGCAGGCCAGATATTCGTCGGCGGCCATCAGAGGGCTTTCCTCCAGCAGGCAATAGAGAAGAAAGGCCTCCAGGAAGCGCAAGGATGCTGCGTTGACGCCCAGCGGCTCGAAAGGATCAGCATCGACCAGCCGCAATTCGAGATACTCCGCTCCTCGCCGCCGCAGAGCCTTTGCCGCACGCTCTCCCCTGCGGATTCGGCGCTTGGGACGCGCCGCCGAGTAATACTCGTTCTCGACCTGCAGGACGCTGTCCGACAATTGCCGGTACCGGCCCCGCACGCGCACGCCGATCTTGCCGTAAGCCGCATGCCGGTCCTGAACGGCCGCCTCCAGGTCACGCACGTATTCGTGCAGGCTGTTGGCGGAAATGACCAGGCCCGCCTGCAGCGCGCTCGTGTAGCCCAGGCTGCTCATCCTCAGCGAAGTTGCGTCGGGAGCGTAGAGCGTGCCATTGCGGCCCTTCTTCAGGTCGGCGGTGCGCACCTGTGAAAGACTGCCATGAAAGGCCGGCGAAGCTCCAAGCAGATACGTGGGCAGCCACGCGAGCCGGCGTACGTTGCGCATCTGGCCCATGATCCAGGCGGAGCGCTTCGCGACGATGCCGGAGGGAGGGTGTTCGAGGTCCGGCAACGATCGCCAAAAATCGGGCGGCGGCGAGTAATTGAAATGAATGCCCACAATGGCCTGCATACGCGGACCGTAGCGATAGGCCAGGCCCAGACGGTAAATGTGTTTGAGCATTCCGATATTGGAGTTGCCGTAGCGGGCCGGCGACAGTTGCCTGTCGGAGGCAATCGCGGGCGGCATGCTGGGCGCCCACAGCTGTTCGCCGCCCAGATGCGACAGGATGAATTCGTGCAGCGCCGCCAGCCAGTCGCGGACGTCGTGGGTGGATTTCACGGGAGGCGTTATCAGCTCCAGCAGCGCCTCGGCAAAGTCCGTGGTGATAAAGCGGTGCGTGAGGGCCGACCCGAGCTCTTCGCCATGCGGCGTGGGCGCGACCCGGCCGGCCGCGGTAACGCGCAGGCATTCCCGCTCGACGCCCCTGAGTCCACCCGAGAGCTGTTGCCGGGTAAGCCGCCTGATTCGTTGCTGTATGACTGCGCCTTTCATTGGCGCGCTGCGCGCTCCGTTAAACAGGCCTATCGGGGGGGCTCCCCGCTACGACGGTACCGTTGCATTTCAAGAGGTGACGGGTAGGTGAATCCACGCGAGAGCGGCGCTGTGCGGCTGCCAATTGTACGTGCAGCGGCACTGGCAGGCCGTGGCAAGAGCCCCGCTGCATTCGACGAGGGATTCTGCCACGGCCTGCCAGGCCATGGCGCAGGGCCTTGGGGCATAATGTGCCGGCCATCGGCACACGGTCGGGAGCACGGGCAATGCCGCGCAATTCGAGGAGGCGGGCTGTCCGAAGGAGGAAAATATGCAACGTATCGCCACAATTTCAGTCATGACGCTACTTCTGGCAAGCGGCGCGGCCTGGGCCGGGTGTGACTACCCCGACGAGCCGACGACGCCCAACGCCAACGAAATGACTCTGGACGAATTCAGGGCCGCGATCGGGGAGTTTCGCGAGTTTCAGACGGCGCTGGAAGGTTATCGGAAGTGTCTTGAGGACGACTTCGAATCACTGGACGAGGAATCGAAGACCGACGAGCGCAAGGAATTATTCGTCAAGCGCTATGACGGTTCGGTGGACCGCGAGCAACAGCTGGCGGAACAGATGAACGAGCAGATCCGCCTGTGGAATGAGATCAACAGCGACGACGACTAGGGCCGCCGTGTGCCGGCCGGGCGGCGGGGATCGCGGCTAAGAGGCTAGTTCGGAAGATTCGGCAGGCGCAGCACGTCGCGCAGCGGGGAGGGCGGTTCAGGGGGGGGGGCCAGGGCCGCGCGGAGGGGGCGTTCCCGGTCCCCCGAAGCTGCGGCGGGCGCGGCGCGTCGCGCGGCGGTGAGGGCGTTGCAGGCGGGGCGGCAAGGGCCGCGCGTAGGGTGCTTCCCGGTTCCCCGAACTCGGCGACGGCGCCGCGGGCCGGTTCTACTTCCGGCAACGGCATGACGGGCGGCCGATACAGCGCCGTCTTCGCGGCCGTGCGGTTGCTTTCACTTATTCCCCGTGTGATTGCCCCGGCCAGTTGCGGCGCCGGGGGAATCCCGTGAGCCAGCAGCAGCTCCCTGAGTTCCCGGACTTGATTGCGTGACATCCGGTCCATCCCCGTCACGCCTCCGGCTTCCGGAGCCGTGGAGGCGGAGGCGGCCCCGCAAATCAGACTGATTACGCTGACCAGTGCGGGAATTCTTGCCATTCTGTGAGTCATTGCTGTTTTCCTCTTGCTCATCGCGGGTATTCACTCAGGGCGTCCAGCCGTACCCCGATCTCGCTACCTGGATGCCACAGGCACCCACATTGGATGCATCTGCGTCGATAGGGTCCGCATTCGGGCCTGCACGCAGGGCGGCCGGGCCTTGGGCCAGCAGCCCGTGGCAGGACGCGGGCGAAGCGGGATGGACCCGCTGAAGCGATACAATGCCGTCCTCCCAATGAAGCCTTAGAAAAATGTCAGCATCCACCCAGATCGCCATTACCGGGGCCGCCGGACAGATCGGTTACCAGCTCGCGTTCCGCATCGCTTCCGGGCAGCTTCTCGGCCATGGCCAACGGCTAACGCTGCGCCTTATCGAAATCGCCCCGGCAATGCAGGCGCTTGAAGGGGTTGCCATGGAGCTGGACGACTGCGCGTTCGCCGCGCTTGACGGAGTGGTCGCCACGGACCGCCTGGAAGAGGGCTTCCGGGGCGCCGATTACGTGTTCCTGGTGGGCGCCAAGCCACGAGGGCCGGGCATGGAGCGGTCCGATCTCCTGACCGAAAACGCGCGCATTTTCTCCAGGCAGGGCGCAGTGCTCAACGAACAGGCCGACGAGCACGCCAAAGTGCTGGTGGTGGGCAACCCCGCCAACACCAACGCTCTGATCGCCTCGTCGAACGCACCGGACATGGATCCGGGAAATTTCTCGGCCATGACCCGCCTGGACCACAATCGCGCCTGCGCGCAACTGGCGGCCCGCACAGGCCACCATGTCGGCACCGTAAGGCGCATGACCATCTGGGGCAATCATTCCGCTACCCAGTACCCGGACCTGTCGCAGGCGACCGTAGACGGCACGCCGGCAGCGTCGCTGGTCGAGAGTGACTGGGCGCGCGGTGAATTCATAACTACCGTGCAGCAGCGGGGCGCCAGCGTAATCAAGGCGCGCGGAACGTCCAGCGCCGCTTCGGCAGCCAATGCGGCCATCGAGCATATGCGGGATTGGGCTCACGGCACCCGCGACGGCGACTGGGTGAGCATGGCGGTGCCCAGCGACGGCAGTTACGGGTCCCCCGAGGGGGTTTTCTTCTCCTATCCCGTTCGCTGCGAGGACGGCGCCTATGAAATTGTTCAGGGCCTGAAGCTGGACGAGTTTTCGCAGGAAAAGATACGCATCACGGGCGAGGAATTGCTTGACGAGCGGGCGGCGGCAAGCGATCTCATGTTGTAGGCTATGATCGATTTATCCGAGGTAATCGCTTATCCATGAAGAAAAATGTTTTCGCATTGCTGCTGACTGCGACGCTGCTTGCTTCCTGCGGCAGCCCCGAGCCGCCGGAAGAGTCTGCGCCGGAAGAGGCCTCCGCGGCGCAGCCGGCGCGGGCGGTTGAAGTTGCCCTGCCCCCGCGCAAGCCCTCCCCCGAGGGTGCGCGCGTATGGTTCGTCACTCCCGGGGACGGCGCCGTGCTGACCTCGCCCTTCGTCGTGGAGTTCGGACTGGAGGGCATGGACCTGTTGCCTGCCGGAGAGACAGGAGAGCACACGGGACATCATCATTTGCTCGTTGACACCGGCTTGCCGCGCATGGACCTGCCCATCATTACCGACGGCAACCACATGCACTTCGGCCTGGCCCAGACCAGCGTGGAAATTTCATTGGCGCCGGGCAGCCATACCCTGCAGTTGCTGCTGGGCGACGACCTTCACATCCCGCACGAGCCGCCTGTAGTGTCCGAAGTCATTACCGTAGAGGTGACGGAGTAGGGCCCGGATCCGACGTGCCGAGCAGCGGGGGACCGACCGCCGGAATAAGCGGGATTGCGGTGGATCTGCCACCGTACCGGGTCAATCTGCGGGACTGGTGCGACTGGACCGGCGCGTCCTGGGAGAAGATCTCGGCGGTAGTGGGACACGCATTTCGCGTGCCCGGCCCGGCCCAGAGCGTTTACACCATGGCGGCCAATGCGGCGCTGAAGCTGATTCGCCAGAATGACGTTGACCCGTCCGGGATAGGTCTGCTCGCGCTGGGTACGGAATCGAGCAATGACAATTCGGCGGGTCCGATCATCGTCAAGGGCATGCTCGACCAGGCGCTGGCCACCCTGGGGCTTCCGCCGCTGTCGCGCCATTGCGAGGTGCCGGAGGTCAAGCATGCCTGCCTCGGCGGCGTATATGCACTGAAGAACGCGGTGCGCCACTGCCTGCTGGAAGATACCGCGGCCATCGTCATCTGTTCCGACCTTGCCCTGTATGCGCGAGGCAGCTCCGGCGAACCCACCCAGGGCGCGGGAGCGGTGGCGCTGCTCGTCGAGCGGGAGCCCGCGATGGCCAGTCTCGACCTGAACCATTGCGGGCGCGCCTGCGACTATCGCGGGACCGATTTCCGCAAGCCGCTGATGGATGCCCGGCGAAAGCCGCGCTCCAACCTGCATTACCCCGTATTCAACGGCCGCTACTCTACCTACTGCTACCTCGACCAGGTGCGCAACGCGCTGGCCCATCTGTACGCGCGCCGGGCCGTAGCGCCCGCGGAATGGCTGGGAGAATTGCAGGCGGTCTTCTTTCACCGCCCCTACCGGCGCATGCCGCAAAGCGCCTACGCGCTCGTCCGGCTGTGCGCCGAGGGTATCAGCCACGGCGAGGAGTCACGCCTGCTCAGGAAGCTGTGCCGGAAGGCGGATGTCCCGCTCGACCTGGTCCTTGAGGAAATGTGCGCACCGGCCGACCGGTCGCCGCATCCCTCCGGCGAGCAGGATCCGGCCGACCCCTTCCCCCTTTGCGGCGCGCTCGTGAAGACGCTGCGAAAAACACCGCATTTCGAGCAAATGGTGCTGGAATCCCTGCGCTGGGGCGATACGAACATGACCGAGCTGGGGAATATCTACTCCGGGGCCCTGTTCGCGTGGCTGGCGGCAGGCCTTGAGGAGGCGGCGATGGCAGGAGAAGACTGGGCCGGTGGGGAAATCCTGCTGATCGGATACGGCAGCGGCGATGCCGCCGAAGCGCTGCCGCTGCAGATCAGCAACGGCTGGCGCGAGGCTTCGCAACGCATTCACTTCTGCGAGGCCCTGGCGCCCGCGCACGACTTGCGCCGCGATCAATACGAGGCATTGCACGCCGGCAGGCCGGCCGGGGATCTGCCCGCGCCGAACGGCTTTCTGGTGGAGCGCGTTGGCACGCGCACGGAAGCGCCACATCAGGACGAAGGCGTAGAGTACTACGCGTGGTCGTCCTGACGCCTGACCCGTAAGCCCTCCACGCCGAGATCGACCGCCAGCGGCAGAAACCCCTCGTCGCGAACAGCCTCGCGCAGGGTATCCAGTTTCCCGGGGTTGCCCGAGAAGGCAAGGCCGCAATCGCCGCCGCCGGATCCGGACGGCTTGTACACGCAGCCCGCGGCACGGGCCAGGCCTTGCAGTTGCAGATGTTCGCGGCTGTAGACACCGAGCCGAGCCGAGCGATCCAGTGCCCGCCACGCCCCTGCGTAGCCTTCCAAGGCCGCCAGCACCGCATCCGCGTCGCGCTCCCAGGCATGCCGGACCGCGTCCGCCGCGGCGCACAGGCCCTTGAAGGCCGCTCCATCTCCGTCGCGCAGCGCCTGGCGGAACCGCCCGATCGCGCTTCCCGTGTCCGCGTCGCGGCCGGTAAAGATGACATCGCAATAAAGACCGTCCGGCCAGCTGAGGCTGTCCACGCCATCCCCCTGCACGGCGATGACTCCGCCATGAAAACACGCAGCCACGTCCACCCCGCTGCCCCCGGGGCCCTGCAAGGCCCTGTGCAGCTCATCGGCGACCCGCAACCCGGCCGCGGCGCCGGGAGCCCGGTCCTGCGCCGCCAGAAGCAGACCTGTTACCGCCACGGCCACGGCGGCGCTGGAACCGAAACCCAGCTTGATTCCACCGTCCGAGTACAGCGGGTGGCTGTCGATTTCCAGCGCGGAGCGCGCCGGGCCGGGGTCCAGATCATGCCGGCGCAGAATATCCCCGGCCGCCTGCCGCCATCGGGCGGCTTCAGCCTTCTCCGCGGCGCTGCCGGACAGGAAGCTCGCCTCAACATGCCTGCCGACGGCGCAGGCCAGAGCAGGGGCGCCTTGCAGCACCGCGTACTCGCCGGATAGAAACAATTTTCCCGGTGCCCGAGCGCGGATACTGGAAACCGGCATAGATGGCTGCTAAGGCGTGCCCGGCCGGGCCCCGCCACCCAGATCGCCGCTGAGGACCCGCCGCACGCCCGGAATCCGGCCAAGCGCATCGCTCACGTCATTGAGGGCGTCCGGCAAACACACCGCCTTGACTTGCGGTCCCGCGTCGATGGTAAAGAAAACCGGCAGGCCGTCGCGCGCCAGGGCCCGGACCCGATGCATGCACTCCACAGTGGCGCCGTTGAAATAAACCAGGGGCGGCGACGCACCCATGGCGGCAGCGTGCATTCTCAGGCAATTGCCCTCCGACAGCTCCGCCAGGCGGCCGAAGTCACGTTGTGCCACGGCAGCGCGGGCGTCTTCCAGGTCGCACTTCTGGCTTGCCAACCAGGCCTTGTAGAAGGGGGATGTGCGCCGGGTGAGTTCCATGCCCGAGCGGGAGTCCGTTTGCTTCAGCCCGGCCTGCGTGATTGCCACCGCAACTTTCAGTGGCCATTCCTCCGGCGAAAGCACCGACCTGCACGACCAGCGGCCCCGCGAATCAATCGACAGCAACACGAAGCCGCCATGCAGTGAGCGGGGCGCGGAACCCGAGCCGGCCATCGCCGCCCGGCCGACCAGGTCAGGGTTCTCCGCGAGGCCAAGCGCCGATGCGCCGGCCAGGGCCAGGGCCGCCATCCCGGACGCGGACGAAGCCAGCCCCGCGCCGGTGGGAAAATCGTTGCGCGAGTCCACCGTAGCTGCCCCGGTGGCCGCGGCCCGGCTGCGGAGCGGCGCAAGGCAATCCTGCACTCGCTTGAGGTCCCTGGAATTCGCGCGACCGTTCAGGGTCAGCAGGTCCTGGCCCCCCGCTTCGCCAAAGCGCACCGTCGTTCGGGTCGCAAGGAAGCCCAGCGTCAGCGACAGCGACCCCATGGCCGGCAAGTTGCCGCGGCTGCGCCGCTTGCCCCAGTATTTCACCAGCGCTACGTTCGGGTGCGCTGTGGCGCTGCCCTGCATGACCTGGCCTCGAATCAAGATCCCTACGCAGGATTTTAGGAGAACAGGACAGGTCGCGACATAAAATTCCGTCCTTCTTCAGCGATTTCCCCGTGGCGGCCCGAAGCACGCCCCTCACCGGCACCTAACCAACATGCAGTCAATCCAAACCTTCGAGCACAGACGGGCCGACTACCAGGCGCGCGTCAACGCCATGCTGGATCACGTGCTGCCGGACGCCGCGATAACCCCCAGGCGCCTGCATGGCGCCATGCGGGAAGCCGTCCTGCGGGGCGGCAAGCGCCTGAGGCCGCTGGTTTGCTATGCGGCCGCCGAAGCGATCGGTGTTGCGGACTCGAAGGTCGATGCGCCTGCCGTTGCGGTCGAACTGATTCATTGCTATTCGCTGGTGCACGACGACATGCCCTGCATGGACGACGACGACTATCGCCGCGGCATGCCCAGCATTCACAGGATGTACGGAGAGGACAGCGCGCTGTTGGTGGGGGACGCGCTGCAGACCCTTGCCTGGGAGGTGCTGGCGACACATCGCTCGCTGCGGGACCAGGACGCCGCCCGCGTGCGCCTTTTCGCACTACTGGCGGAATGCGCCGGGTCGACCGGCATGGCGGGCGGGCAGGACCTGGACTTGAGGGGCGCCGGGCAGCCTGACCTGGCTGAACTGGAACACGCGTACCGCGCCAAGACCGGAGCGCTGTTTCGCGCGGCGGCCCTGGCGCCCGCTTGCCTGCGCCCGGGTCTGCCATTGCGCCAGAGGCACTCGCTGGAAGTATTCGCCGACGCCCTCGGTCTGGCATTTCAGATACGCGACGATCTGGCGGACCGCGAATCCGACCAGCGCCAGCAGCCTCAGAGCGGCACGGCAACTCTGCCATCCTGGGTGCAGCGTTTCGGGACCCGGGCAGCGCGGGAGAGGATAAGTGAGTTGACGGCAATCATGAGCTCCGCCTGCGAGAATTTCGGCGACCGCTCGGGCGGTCTGCAATGGCTTATCGACTTCATGCGCGGCAGGCATCCGTCCTCAGGGGCCGCCGCTACAATGAAGCAAGGCGAAGAGGAACAGTCAGGCTAGGGTCCATGTACGAGGAATTTCACGGCTTGAGCGAAAGGCCTTTCAGCATCACGCCCGACCCGCGTTACCTGTACTTAAGCGCGCGGCACGCCGAAGCCCTGGCCCACCTGTTGTACGGGGTCCGCGAGAACGGCGGCTTCACTCAACTCACAGGCGAGGTGGGTACCGGCAAGACGATGCTGGTGCGGTGCCTTCTGGAACGGCTGCCCAAGCAGACCGACACTGCGATCGTGCTCGACCCGCCCGCCATCCGAATCGAGTTTCTGCAGACCATATGCCGGGAATTGCGCGTGCGTACGCCCCGCTGGGCGGAGAATTCCTCCTCCCTGGGAGCGGCGCTCAACCGCAAGCTGCTGCGAACCTACTCGGCCGGCCGCCGGACGATACTGATCGTGGACGAGGCCCAGGCGCTGGGCGCGGAGCTGCTGGAACAGGTGCGCCGGCTGACCAACCTGGAAACCGCACGGCACAAGCTGCTGGGCATCGTGCTGGTGGGCCAACCGGAGTTGCACGAAACGCTGGCGAGGCAGGAGCTGCGACAGCTGGCGCAACGCATCACCGCGCGCTGCCACCTGGGGCCGCTGTCGCGCACGGAGACGGGCGAGTACCTCCAGCACCGCCTGCGGGTGGCCGGCTCAAGCCGTGAGGTGTTCACTTCGCGCGCGAGGTGGCGCCTGCACCGGATCTCGCGCGGAATTCCACGCATCATCAATGTGGTAGCCGACCGAGCCCTGCTCGGCGCTTTCGTCCGCAAGCAGCATGAAATCGGTCCGCAACTGGTGGCGCTCGCGGCGCGCGAGGTCTACGGGCGGCAAGGCGCCCCGGCGGGGGCGGCGTGGAGCGGAGCGGCCGGCTGAACCGATGTCTTTCGTCCTCGACGCACTCAAGCTCTCCGAGAAGCGCCGTTCGAGATTCGCACGGCCCGTATACGCGCATCCTCCGCCTGCGCGCCGCCGCGGCAGGCGGCGGCGCTGGCTTGCCGCCCTGGTGGCGGCCCCGGTCGTTGCAGGCGTTTTCCTGGCATGGCGGGTGGTTACTCCTCCTGTCCCGGCTCGCCCTCCCGAGTCGGCGAGTGGCGCTGAATTGTCCGGTGCCGCGACCGCAAATCCGGCGCCTCCCGCTCCGGACTCCCCGGCAAATCCAGGGGGCCTTGATTCGGCTGTTTCCGCCGGTGCCGCTTCCGCCACGCCCGGGGCAGAGTTGACTGTGGCCGCCGCACCGGTTCCCGCCACCGGGACGGAACCGGGGCCTGAAACGCTGCGGGAAGACCGCGCAAACGAGTTTCCGCTTGAGTCGGCGCCACCGGACTGGCCGGCGCTTACCCTGCAGATGCTTTTCTACAGTCCTGACGGGGAGCGCAGTTTCGCGCAGATCAACGGACGCAATTACCGGGTGGGCGAACGCCTGAACGACGGACCCCAGGTGCTGACGATCGCCCCTGACGGCGTGATTCTGGCCCATCAGGGCGCGACCGTCCGGCTTGCCATGGACCGATGAAGGGCATTCACTACCTGGATGGTCGCCGGCTGGCGCGAGCCATTACCGCCGGCATGCAGCAGCTTCAGAACAGCCGCGAGGAACTGGACCGCATAAACGTGTTTCCGGTAGCCGACGGTGACACCGGCCTGAACATGGCGCACACCGCGCAAGCGGTGATCCTGGCCCTGGCGGAATCTCCGTCGCGCAGCGCCGCGGAGGTGGCCCAGGCTGCGGCCAGGGGCGCCTTGTACGGCGCAAGAGGCAACTCCGGCGTGATCCTGGCGCAGTTCCTGCAGGGACTGGCGGATGCCTGGGAGGGCAAGGCGCGCCTGGACACCCGCGACGTCGCGCTTGGGCTGACGGCGGCCGCGGAATCGGCCCGCAACGGCCTGAGCAATCCGCGGGAAGGAACCATCCTGAGCGTGATGAGCGCAGTCGGCATCGGTGCGCTCAACGTTTCACCCGAGGGCGAACTCACCGCCCTGCTGTCGGCCGCGCGGGAAGCCGCCGATAACGCCGTGCAGAAGACCCCCGAACAACTCGAAGTGCTGCGGCGCGCCGGCGTGGTCGACGCCGGCGGCGCCGGGCTGGCGCACCTGCTCGGCGGCATCGAGAAGCTCGTCAAGACCGGCCGGGGCGCGGACGCAGGGGAGTTTGCCGGCGCGGCCAGGGCCCTGGCGGGCACGGCCCGGGCCCACGACCTGGGCGAGGAATCGGAATTCCGCTATTGCACCGAGTGCATGATTTCCGGAGAGGGCCTGAAACCGGCGGACGTTCGCGAGGAAATCCAGACGCTGGGCGACTCGGTAGTCGTGGCCGGCGGCGCCCGCATCGTACGCTTGCACATACATACGGACAGACCCCATGAAGTGTTCGCCGTCGCCCATGAACATGGCGAAGTCAGCAGCGAGAAGGCCGACGACATGCATGTTCAGTTCGCCCTGCTGAACGGCTCAAGGGTTCCCATCGGGTGCGACAGCGGCGCGGATATTCCGGCGGAACTGGTACGGGATTTGCGGATCACCACGGCACCGCTGCGCATCCACGTGGGCGAGAAGGGCTATCTCGACGGCCTGGGGCTGCCGCCGGACTGGTTGTGGCAGGCCATGGAAGACCACGGTGAGAAAGCGCAGACCGCCACGCCGCCACGCGGCGACATGGAGCGCGTAATGAGTTTTCTGGCCGGACATTTTCCCGAGTCGGTGTGGATCACGCTGGCCGGGTCGGTCAGCGGAACGGCCGACGTGGCGCGCAGCGTGGCCTCCGAATTGACTGGCGGCAAGGTGCGGGTCGTGGACAGCGTCAATGTTTCGATCGGCCATGGCCTCGTCATACAGCACGCCGCTGAATGGGCGCGAGCCGGCGCCGGCGCCGACGAGATCGTTGCGTCCCTGCCGCCCTTGCTGGAGAGCGCCCGCACTTTCGGGGTAATCGAGGACCTTTCGCACGGGGTGCGCGGAGGCCGGATATCGCCGCGCATCAAGCAGCTCAGCGACCTGCTGAAAGTGGACGCCCTGCTCGGCATCAGCCGCCATGGGACGGTGAAGGCTTGCGGCGTGCAGCGCCGCTCCGGCGACCGTGTCAAGCGCTTTGCGCGCTACGTGCTCAAGCGCTTCCCCACCGACCAGCCCTTGCGCATCGCGGTCGCGCACGCCAACCGGCCCGAATCCGGGCATCGCCTGCACGAAATGCTGGCGGAAAGCGTTCCGAACCTGGTTTCCAGCTATGTGACCGAGCTGGGCGCGGTGGTCAGCGCACACGCCGGTCCGGGAGCGCTGCTCGCCGCCGCCATCCCGGCACTGCCGCTTCGCCCGCCTCCCGAGGCCCGCGCCGCCTGAAGCGGTTCCGGCGGGACGGCTACTCGCGTATACCCACGCCCTTGCGGATCAGCACGGCGCACACCCCGAACAGAACAAAGACGAATACAACCATCATGACGACGGCGGTGTTCAGATCCACGTCCGTGGTGCCGATCATGCCGTAGCGGAAGGCGTTGATCATGTACAGGATGGGATTGAAAAGGCTGAGCGTCCGCCAGATTCCCGGGAGCAGGTCCACCGAGTAGAACACCCCGCCCAGGTATGTCAGCGGGGTAAGGACGAAAGCGGGAATCAGCGACACGTCGTCGAACTTGCGGGCAAAAATGGCGTTGATCATGCCGCCCAGCGAAAACGTGATCGCGGTGCAGAAAAGGGTGAACACGACGAGCAGGGGATAGCGGATCTCAAGATCGGTGAAACCCATGGCAACGGTCGTAACGATCACGCCCACGATCAGGCCCCGCATCACTCCGCCGGCGGCATGTCCCAGGATGATGATGTAGTTGGGCAGCGGCGAAACCAGCATTTCCTCGAGGTGGCGCTGAAACTTGGCGCTGAAGAAAGAGGACACGACGTTGCCGTAGGAATTCGTTATCACCGACATGAGGATCAGGCCGGGCGCGATGAACTGGGTGTAGTCGAAGCCCGACATGGAACCGATGCGCTCGCGCAACTGCCCGAAGATGATGAAGTACAGCGACATGGTGATGGCAGGCGGAACGATCGTCTGCACCCAGATCCGCAGGATGCGGCGCGCCTCCTTGCGGAGGATGGTGTACAGACCGATAGCCTGCTCCCAGGCGGTCATGCCCCCTACGCTTACCTGCTCAGCCATCTGACCGGATCCTCGGGCTTGCCGTTGCGGCGAATTTCGAAATACAGGCCGGGCTGCGGACGCCCCCCGGAGCTTCCTGCGTGGGCAATCACCTGGCCCTTGTCCACCGTTTCGCCCTTCCTGCCCACGAGGCGGTCATTGTATGCATACAGGGTCAGCACATTCTCGCCGTGGTCCAGCACCAGCAGGAAGCCGAGTCCGCGCACCCAGTCCGCGAACACGACGCGCCCCGGGTGGGGCGCCCTTACCGTAGCGCCTTCGGCAGCCTCGACCAGGATTCCGTCCCAGCTCGCCTGGCCGGCGCCCAGTCCGGCCCCGAAACGCCGCATGACCCGGCCCTTGATGGGCCAGGACAGCTGTCCGCGGGCCGCGAGGATCGAGGGCAGAGCCTCCGGGGGGTGGTCCTCGACAATCTCCCCCAGGTTTTCCACCAGGGAGGCCAGCGTGGACGCCCGCGTCTCAAGACGCCGGATCTCGGCCCCCGCCGCGCCGATGCGCCTGGCAAGCCCGGCAATAGTGGCCCGGCGCCGCTCCGCAGCCTGCTCCAGGCTGCGGATCTGGCCGTCTCTTCGCAACTGCAATGCAGCCAGCTCCATCTCCACGCTGCCTGACTCATCAGTCAGCGAGCGATTCTCGGCCGCCAGACGCGCGGAGTTTCCGACGCGACGCGCCCAGGACCGAACCAGCATGCCGGCCCAGACCAGTCGGCGGTCCACGTCTCCCACGGTCTTGCCGCCCAGGAGCGCACTGAGGTTTTCCTGGTCGCCGGCCCGCCAGGCCAGGCGCATTGCCGCGGCCAGGGCGTCCCGGGCCTGGCGTTGAGCCTCTCCGCTGCGCTCCAGATCGGCCGCCAGCCCGGTCTGCTTGTTGCGGCTCTGCGCGAGCTGCCGCTCCACTGCGGCCGATTCCTCCCGCAATCGCAGAATCTCGGTTTCCGCATCCCTGAGTTCAGCTTCCTCCTTGTCCTTGGCCCGCATGTCCTGCTCAAGCTCCTGCTCTATCGCCTCGATGCGCCCGAGCAAGGCAGCCAGTTCCGGGTCACGGCCGGGATCCTGCGCGGCGGCAAGGATGGGTACGGCGAGAAGGCTTGCGATGGCGCCTCTCATTGCAACGGAGAAACTCGACTTTGCGATGAGATGATTATTCGGGGAGAGGGCAGACGGGCACCGGAATTATATCGGGCTAGTTATAATTTCCCGCAGGACGCATGGTGGCAGGCAAGGCGCGACGCCCCTGCCCGGGGTCTCGCGAAGACACACCGCCCCATGCTGCACTTCCGGAAAATCTCGCCTTCGCCGAAATGGGACGCCTGATCGAATTCGCAGCCGCTCACCCCTGGCTCAGCCTGGGCGTGGTCGGCACTCTTCTGGCCGCGCTGTTCAACGAAGTGCGGCTGCGCGCCGTTGGGGTGAATGCGCTGGCGCCCGATATCGCGGTGCAGGCCATCAACAAGGGCGCTGCCATTTTCGATTTGCGGGAACCCCAGGCCTTCGGCCAGGGCCATATTCCCAACGCCCGCAACATCCGCGCCGTGGATGTCTCCGCCGCTCCCAAGCTCAAGTCCGGCAACACGGTGTTGCTGGTCTGCGAGAACGGCTCGGCCAGCGGCCGCCTGACGCAGGAGTTGCGCAAGAAGGGATCGGAACAGGTGTTCTGCCTGAAGGGAGGGCTGGCCGCCTGGCAGCGGGACAACCTGCCGGTAATCGTTGGGCGGGGCCGGCGCAAATAGCCCGCCGGATTCCATGTTCGCGATAATCGGCGCCGGTGCATGGGGCACGGCGCTCGCGGTTCACCTGGGCAAGGCGGGGTGGCCCGCGAAGATCTGGGACATTGACCTCCGGCACGTCAGGAATCTCTCCTCGGACCGGGAAAACAGACGATACCTTCCGGGCGTCCCTCTCCCGCGCTGCGTCCAGCCGGTGGAAGAGCTGGAAGCCGCGACCCGGGGCGCCGAGTGCATCCTGCTCGTTACCCCCAGCTCGGCCCTGCGCGAAACGTTCCGCCACCTTAAACCCCTGCTCAGCCGCGGGGTGCGCGTGTGCTGCGCGTCCAAGGGCCTTGAGGTGACAAGCGGACTGCTCACGCACCAGGTGGCGGCGGAGGAACTGGGCGCGGATTTTCCGCTGGCCGCCGTTTCCGGCCCCACCTTCGCCACCGAAGTCGCCGCCGGCCTGCCCGCCGCGATTACGGTGGCTTCCGAAAATGCCGGGCTGGCCCGCTGGCTGGCGCTGAAGCTCAACTCGGGAGCGCTGCGGGCATATGTTTCCGGCGACCTGACAGGCGTCGAGGTCGGCGGCGCCACCAAGAACGTGATCGCGATCGGTGCCGGCCTGTCCGACGGCCTGGGCTACGGAGCCAACGCGCGGGCCGCGCTGCTATGCCGTGGCCTGGCGGAGATCGTCCGCCTGGGCGTCGCCCTGGGCGCGCGCGCCAGCAGTTTCATGGGCCTGGCCGGGCTGGGCGACCTGGCGCTGACCTGCTCCGACGATCTGTCCCGCAACCGTCGTCTTGGCCTGAAGGTGGCGCAGGGCTCGTCCGTCGACGAGGCCCTGGAGGAACTGGGACAGGTTGCCGAAGGACTCTATGCTGCGGACGCCGTGCATCGCCTGTCGCGCCGCCTTGACCTGGACCTGCCGATTTCTGAACAGGTCTACCAGGTTCTGCACCGTGGAAGGGACCCGGCCAAGGTGCTCAAGGCGCTATTGAGTCGGCCGCTGAAGTCGGAGGACGAAGTGCCGGTGGCGGCGTCATGAGCAACTCGCCGCTTTCCGTCGATTTCTGCGGCTTGCGCCTGAATTCCCCGATCGTCCTGTTGTCCGGCTGCGTAGGTTTCGGCGACGAGTACACGCGCGTCGAGGGTTTCTCCAACGCCGACGCTGGCGCCATCGTGTGCAAGGGGACCACGCTGAAGCCGCGGCTGGGAAACAAGGGCCACCGGCTATGGGAAACCGCCGGCGGTATGCTCAACGCCATCGGCCTGCAGAATCCCGGCGTAGACGCGGTCGTTCAAGAGATCGCGCCGCGGCTTGACTACGAAGAGACCTGCTGGTTCGCGAACATCTGCGGCAGCACGGTGGAAGAGTACGCCGAAGTAACGCGCCGCTTCGACGATACGCCGATGCAAGGCATGGAAATCAATATCTCCTGTCCCAACGTGCGCGAAGGGGGCGTCGCCTTCGGCAATGACCCGGACATGTCCGCCAGGGTGGTGGAAGCCTGCCGCGCCGCTACCTCCAAGCCACTGATCGCCAAGCTCTCGCCCAACCAGACCGACATTGCGGAGAACGCCCGCCGCTGCCTTGAAGCCGGCGCCGACGGCCTGGCGGTAATCAACACGCTCATGGGCATGGCGATAGACGCCGACAGTCGACGTCCGGTGATCGGGAACGTGCAGGGTGGCCTTTCGGGTCCGGCCATCAAGCCGCTGGCGCTGTTGAAGGTCCACCAGACCTACGAGGTGGCGCGAAAATACGATGCACCCATCATCGGACAGGGCGGAGTAATGAACGCCGACGACGCAATCGAGTTTCTGCTTGCCGGCGCCACCACGGTCGGCGTGGGCACCGCGCTGTTCTACGATCCCCTGGTATGCAGGAAAATCAACGCCGGTATTGCCGAATACCTTGCCCGGCACAACATCGGCAGCGTGAGCGAGCTCACCGGCGCGCTGAAACTCCAGCCCGGCCTCGAAGACAGCCCGCTGTCGGGCTAGGTGCGGGGACGGTCCGTCAGGATCCTCCGACCCATATAATTCCCGCATCACAAAGCGGGGGCCGATATGATCAGAACAACCGCTACTGGCGGTCTGCTTGCGGGCATTGCGCTTGCGCTGACGTCCGGGACGGCCCTGGCCAGCGAAGCCTATGTTTCGGTATCTGTGGGGCTTGCCGGCGACAAGGTCGACGCAAGCACGATAGCGGTCAATCATCCTACGCGCTGCGACAGCCTACTGTATGCGAATCCGGCCAATGCCCCGTCCGACCCGGCCTGCCTGGACAACACCCCACGGCCTCTATTCGCTGATTCCTTTGATCTGGGCGGGGCGCTAGCCGGCGCGGTCAGTCTCGGCTACTCCTGGAACCGGCTTCGGATCGAGGCGGAATTCCTGGGCAGCTCGCACGAAGGGGAAACGCGGCCTGGCATCGCGGGCGCCGACAACCCTGCCCTGCAGGGCAAGAGCTCCGAGTGGAGTTCCGACAGCCCTCCGCACTACCGGCTTTCCAACTTTCGGAGCCGGCAATTGTTCTTCAACCTGTATTACAGCCTTGCCGAGGGATCGCAGTGGACCCCGTATATCGGCGTGGGCGCCGGCGTCACCCGCGTCAAAGCCGCCTATTTCGGCTCGTACCTGCGCCGCACGGTCGCCGATGGCTACATTGAAGCGGTGGGCGGCGACCCGATGCGGCCCGAGGAGTGGCAGCTCGCCGCAGCCGGCAGCGAAAGCCGGCTGGACACGGACGTGAGCGATGAAGCCTTCGGCTACCAGCTTCTCGCCGGCGTCGAGCGCAGGTTGCGGGACAGCACCTACGCGTTCCTGACGTTGCGGTGGAGCGATTTCGGCGGCATCAGCGACAACGACACATGGACGACGGTCCGTAGCCACGCCCCTTTTCAGGCTGACGGAGTAACACCCTTCACCAGCCAGCAGGCGATCGGCGAGATCGGCGGCCTGACGGCTACCGTGGGAATCCGCTACGGTTTCTAGTCGCGGGACCGGTTGAAGTCAGCGAGGGTCTGAGGGGGCTTCGGCCAGCGACGGCTCCCGCTTGTAGAAGACGACTTCCCGGCTGGACGCGCGCTCTCTGCCCTGCTCGTCGAGCAGGCGGGCGCGCAGCCGATGCTCGCCCCGCCAAACGTTATTCAGGACAACTTCCGGCGGTTCGCCCATCCACTCCGCCTCGGCGCCATCAAGCTCCAGCAGCAGGCGGTGGCCGGACTGCTTCTCGAAATCGCCCCCCAACATTACCTTGAGCCCGCCGCCCGATCCGCGGACGGTTTCCCGCTCCGTGGGCCGCAGCAGCTCCAGCGACGGCAGCCTGACATGGGCCGAATCCGGTGGAGGCGTGTTTTCGGCTTCGGGCGCCGGTGCCCGCGCCATACTGCCGGTCCAGCCGGAGGGCTCGGGCAAGGCCACCGGCGCGGCGCCGGCTAACGGCCGGTCAGCGTAACGCAGGTCGCCATGCTCCGTAACATGACGCCAGATGTCCTGCCCCTGGGCCGAAGGCAGCAGGGCCGCCAGCAGCAAAATGCCGGCGGCCCTGATGTTCATTGTCCTTCCTGGACTCCGTGTCGGGAGGAACTACAGGCTGTAGTACATCTCGAATTCGACCGGGTGGGTAGAGGCGCGCAGCCGCGTGCACTCCTCTTCCTTCAGCTCCATGTAGCCATCCAGAAGGTCGTCCGTGAAGACATCGCCGGCCTTGAGGAAATCGCTGTCCGCTCGCAATGCGTCCAGCGCCTCCTCGAGCGAGAACGCCACCGTGGGCAGCCCCGCCTCTTCCTCGGGCGGCAGGTCGTACAGGTCCTTGTCCACCGGGTCTCCGGGATGAATCTTGTTCTGGATGCCGTCGATTCCGGCCAGCAACATGGCGGCGAACGCCAGGTAAGGATTGGCCATGCTGTCCGGGAACCGCACCTCGACCCGGCGGGCGCGGGAGTCGGCCACGAACGGGATGCGCACGGCGGCCGAGCGGTTGCGGGCCGAATAGGCCAGCAGCGTCGGCGCCTCGAAGCCCTTCACCAGCCGCTTGTAGCTGTTGGTGGCGGGATTGGTGAACGCGTTGAGCGCGCGCGCATGCTTGAGGATTCCGCCGATGTAGTACATGCCGGCTTCGGAAAGCCCACCGTAGCCGTCGCCGGTAAAGACGTTGTTGCCGTCCCTGACCACCGACTGGTGAACGTGCATGCCGTTGCCATTGTCGCCCACCAGGGGCTTGGGCATGAAGGTGGCCGTCTTGCCGAACTGGTGCGCCGTATTCATGACCGCGTACTTGAGAATCTGCACCTGGTCGGCCTTGGTGACAAGGCTGTTGAAACGCACGCCGATCTCGCCCTGGCCGGCCGTGGCCACCTCGTGGTGATGCACTTCCACGGGCAGGCCCAGGTCCTCGAGCGCCAGGCAGATCGTGGAGCGGAGATCCTGCAGCGAATCCACCGGGGGAACGGGAAAATACCCGCCCTTCACGCCGGGCCGGTGCCCGTAGTTGCCTTCCTCGAATTCCCGCGTGGAGTTCCAGCTGCCCTCGATCGAATCCACGTGATACGACGCGCTCTCCAGCGAACTGCCGTAGCGAACGTCGTCGAAAATGAAGAACTCGTTCTCCGGGCCGAAGTAGGCATCGTCGCCGATCCCCGTGGAGCGCAGGTATTCGATCGCCCGCTTCGCCGTCAGCCGCGGGCAGCGCGCGTAGGCCTGCATGGTGACCGGTTCGTACACGTCGCAGCGCAGCAACATCGTGGTGTCCTCGGCGAATACGTCGACGACCGCCGTTTCCGCGTCCGGCATCAGGACCATGTCGGATTCGTCGATTCCCCGCCAGCCGGCTATTGAAGAACCGTCAAACATCTTCCCTGAAGCAAAGAAATCGTCGTTGACGACACTCGCGGGCACGCTGACATGCTGCTCCTTGCCCCGTGTGTCGGTAAAGCGCAGGTCGACAAACCTTACGCCCTTTTCTTCTATCAATTTAAGAACATCGGATGCTTTCATTGTGATTCGGCCCCCAAACGCCGGATAAGTCTCACAAGGGGAGCGAAAGTTTGCCCCGCGCCGGTCGCCCACACCCACACCGGATTGGCGCGCCAGAATGCGCCTGAAATAACCTGGGGACAGACCGAAACCAGCGCCGGGGGCTCCCTCCCGCGGCACAGGCCGCGATTCTACCGGGTTTCACCCTCCCAGGTCTAGTGTTTCGGCGAAGAACTTGCCCGCCGCGGCGCCGGGCAACGGAGGTTAGACTTGTCTTGCGGCAGGGGAACTCAAATGAACAAGCAAGCTGGACAGCACGAGATCTGGCGCCTGATCCAGGGCGTCTTCGACTCCTTCGCGGGGCGCGACGTACAGGGCATGGAAGATCTGCTGCACGATGACTGCACGCTTTGGGACGTATTCGAGCCCGAGTTGATCGAAGGCAAGGCCGAACGGGTAGCGTTCCATGAGCGCGACAAGACGCAATCCATGGCCCGCGGCCGACTGAGCATCACCATCGATCCCCTGAAGCTGGATGTGTACAACGAAGTGGCCGTGGCCCGCTTTTGGCTTCAGTTCAGTTACGAGCCGCCCAACGCGACCTCCGGGCGGGTTCGCATCACCGACGTGCTGCTGCGCACGCCGAACGGCTGGCGCATCGTGCATCACCACGAGGGAATGGCGCCGGCCGGCGTTCCGCCGATCACCGAGTAGGCGGGCCGGGCCTATATCATTGGCGCCGCGCGGCCCGCTCCGGAGGCCGGCGGAGAATTCGGATGAGTTACGACACTTCTACCATGTCTTACGGCCTGTCCCGGCGCGCAATGCTGGGTGGGCTGGGAGGGCTGGGCCTGGCCACCGCGTTGAGCATCGAAGCCGGGGCTGCCGACAGCGACGGTTTCTTCCCCGCGGCCGGCGACAGGGAGGGCTGGCTAAGAGCCTGGTTGCGGGTTCAGGCGAGCCTCGGGGAGCAGGACTCGCCCTGGTGGTACATGGGGCGTATCTATGCCCAGGTGGGCGAGCAGCGCCCAAACCACATACTCAACCTGGAGGGAACGGAAATCTACTGGCCGCGTCCGCTCGGAAACGGCGAGTATTCGATCAGCAGCCGAACCCTGACGTTCTTCAAGGATCCCGCCACCGACGAAATGCTCGACGAGTTCACCAACCCTTATACAGGCGAGACGCTCGAGGTCAGCCCCAACTTCCTGGGCGGTCCCGACGGCGCGCGTTACACGAATGAGGGAATGATTTTCGCCGACCACATCGATTCCTCCGGCGAGCTTCGGCGCTGGAACTGGGACTGGAAGACTTCGGGGCCGCATGTATGGCTCATGGCGAGCCGGGGGATGTCGCGCGCACCGCAGCCGTGGCTGGAGGCCATGACCATGTTCTGCCGCAGGGAGGAATTCGCGGATTCCCGCATCGGCAGCTTGCGCAGCAGTTTTTCCTCGACCTACTTTTCGCCCTGGCTGCTCTGGATGGGCATGCAGGGCCAGCCCGGTCACCTGATCTGGCATTCGTCCGGCTGCAAACTGGGCTCGGTGGATGAGGTTTCCGATGCCTACCGCGAGCGCGCCGACCGGCTGTTCCCGGGACAATTGACGGCCAATCCCGCGTCCTTCGGCTAACGGCAGCATGGCGAGCAAGCCCCGGGCCGGCGCCTGCTGACCGCCATGGGCAGTCCGGGCATCGTTGATGCGGCCGCCTATGTTCCGGCGATGCGTCTGGATCGGGGCGCCGTTTTCGCCGCCAATTCGTGGGCCAATCCCGCGCTCAGGGGGCTGGCCAGCGGGTCGCGCAGCATGGGCAACTGGGACGAGGACAGCATCACCATGGGCGTCGAGGCCGCCCGCCGTTGCCTCGCCGGCCGCTCGCGGGACGAATTCACACGCCTGTACTTCGCCTCCACCACGCCGCCTTTCGCGGACCGGCAGTGCGCCACGGTGATTGCCGAGGCGCTGAGCCTGTCCGATCAACTCGCCACCGCGGACCTGGGCAACTCCCGCAACGCGGGTATGCAGGCCTTGTGCGAGGCGCTACGAGGCGACGGACCGGCTCTCGTGGTTGCCGCCGACACACGCCGGGCAAAGCCCGGCAGCGTGCAGGAACTGCAGTACGGGCACGGTTCGGCGGCGCTGGTGCTGGGCAACGAGGGCGTGGTCGCCGAAGTGGTGGCCGAGTACCGCCTGACGCGCGATTTCGTGGACCAGTTCCGGGGCAGCGGAGAAGACTTCGATTACCGCTGGGAGGAGCGCTGGGTGCGTGATCGGGGCTTGCGCAGCATCGTTCCCGGACTGGTCAGGGGCGTCCTGAAGAAAGCCGGGGTGGCGCCCGGGCAACTGGCCCGCCTGGTCCTGCCGGCCGCGCCGCCGCGCATGACCGGCGCTATGGCGAAAGCGCTGGGCCTGCCTCCGGAAGCGGTCCAGGATGGGCGGCTCGGCGACGTCGGAGACACGGGTGCCCCACACCCGCTCCTGTTGACGGTGGACGCGCTTGCCGCTTCAATGCCGGGCGACCTGGTACTGGTGATCGGCTTCGCACAGGGCGGCATCGCGCTGCTGCTGAAGGCCACCGAGAACCTGCCCCAATGGCAGCGGCGCAATGCCCGGCGCCTGGCGCTGTCGCCGCCTCGGCCGGAGAAGGCATATACCAAGTACCTGAGCTTCAGCGGCCTGCTGCCGATGGATTTCGGAATGCGCGCCGAAGCCGAAGCCAAGACGCAGTTAAGCGCCTTTGACCGCCACCGCGCCGAGTTGACCGGGTTTGCCGGGGGCCGCTGCCCGGTCTGCAAGACGGCCCAGTTTCCGCGCAGCGCGCGCTGCGTGAACCCCGACTGCAACGCCGAGGGCGAGCAGGAACTGGTGCTGCTGGCCGATGAACCGGGAACGGTAACTTCCTTTACCCAGGACTGGCTGGCCTATACTCCACATCCCCCGCTGCAGTACGGTCTGGCCTCCACCGACAGCGGCGCGCGGGTGCTTATGGAATTCACCGAGTGTCCGCTCAAGCAAATGCGGGTAGGCTTGCCCCTGAGGTTCGTGTTTCGGATTCACGCGATAGACCCGAAGAGGGGCTATCGAAGGTACTTCTGGAAAGGCGCACCTGCGCCAAGCGAGGAGAGCGCGTCATGACGGGCATACGCGACAAGGTGGCGATCGTGGGCATGGGCTGCTCGAGGTTCGGCGAGCGCTGGGATTGCGACGCCGAAGACCTGATGCTGGAAGCGTTCCGGGAGGCCTCCGAAGACGCGGGAGTGAAGGCCGAGGACCTGGACGCCGCCTGGTTCGGCTGCTATTTCGATGACGCCAGCGTCGGCAAGTCGGCCCTGCCGCTGGCCAACGCCCTCCGACTGAGGAACATCCCGGTAACCCGGGTCGAGAACATGTGCGCCACCGGCACCGAAGCCCTGCGGGGCGCGGTCTACGCAGTCGCTGCCGGAGCCTGCGACGTCGCCCTGGCACTGGGTGTCGAAAAACTCAAGGACACCGGCTACGGCGGCCTGCCGGTCGGCACTCCGGGCACCTTCACCGAGCAATGGCGGCCCAATACCAGCTCGCCGGGCTCCTTCGCCCAGCTGGCCTCGGCCTACAGCGCCGAGCACCGGGTAAAGGGCGAGGACCTGAAGCGCGCCATGGCCCACGTCTCCTGGAAGAGCCACCTGAACGGCGCCATCAATCCCAAGGCGCACCTGCGGCGGGCGGTCGAAATCGACACCATCCTCGGCGCCCCCATGGTGGCCGAACCACTGGGGCTGTTCGATTGCTGCGGCGTCAGCGACGGAGCGGCCTGCGCCATCGTCACGCGGCCCGAAATTGCCCGCGAACTCGGCAAGACCGAAATCGTCACGGTCAAGGCCCTGCAGCTTGCGGTAAGCAACGGCTCGGAGGCGGGCCATCAGGGATGGAACGGAAGCTACATCCACTGTGGCCGCCTGGCGGGCCAGCGGGCGCTGGAGGAGGCGGGCGTGGGCAGCGCGCCCGACGAGATCGACCTGATGGAAGTCCACGACTGCTTTTCGATTACGGAACTCGTGACGATGGAGGACCTGGGCTTCGCCGAGGAGGGCCAGGGCTGGCGGGCGGTTCTGGACGGCGCCTTCGACCGGGACGGCGCGACCCCGTGCCAGATCGACGGCGGGCTGAAGTGCTTCGGGCACCCTATCGGCGCATCCGGCCTGCGCATGGCCTACGAGGTGTACCTGCAACTGCTGGGCCGCGCCGGCGACCGGCAATTGCCGTCGCCCCGCCTGGGCCTTACTCATAATCTGGGCGGTGAGCCTGCGCGTTGCGTGGTGAGCGTGGCAGTTTTGGGGCGGAACGACTGATGCCGCATCAGCCGGCCCGGCCTGTCTGCCCGATGCCGGGCCCGGCCTGAAGGGGACAGCACACTAGGTATGCCCAGCAGGGGGCGCAAGCGGCCGGCAGACTTCCAGACGCTGATCCAGCGGCTGGACGCGTACTGGGCGTGGCGCGGCGGGGGCGGCGGCCGCCAGCCGCACCCCCCGCCTGCCGCGCGGGGGGGGGGGGGGTGGGGGGGCCCGGCCGCGGCTGCATCATCCTGCAGCCGCTGGACCAGCCGGTGGGCGCCGGCACCTTCCATCCGGCTACTTTTTTGCGGGCACTGGGCCCGGAGCCCTGGAACAGCGCCTACGTGCAGCCCAGCCGGCGGCCGACCGACGGCCGTTACGGCGACAATCCCTTCCGGCTGCAGCATTACTACCAGTACCAGGTAGTCATGAAACCGTCACCGCAGAAGCTGCAGGACTGGTACCTGGAATCCCTCAGCCACCTGGGCATCGACCTGAGAACGGACGATGTGCGCTTCGTGGAAGACAACTGGGAATCGCCGACGCTCGGGGCCTGGGGGCTGGGCTGGGAAGTGTGGCTTAACGGCATGGAGATTACGCAGTTCACCTACTTTCAGCAGGTCGGCGGACAGGACTGCCGGCCGGTCACAGGGGAGATCACCTATGGCCTGGAGCGCCTGGCCATGTATCTGCAGGGCGTGGACAGCGTTTTCGACCTGCTGTGGTCTGCCCGCGGACGCCGGGTCCTTTACAGGGACGTTTACCACCAGAACGAAGTGGAGATGTCGAGGTTCAATTTCGAGCTGGCCGACGCCGACCTTCTGTTCCGGCGGTTCGAGAGCTGCGAGCGCGAATGTGCGCGGCTGACTGCCGAGGGCCTGCCCCTGCCGGCCTACGAGCACGTGCTGGAGGCTTCGCACAGCTTCAACATGCTGGACGCGCGACGGGCCATTTCCACCGGCGAGCGGCAACGTTACATCCTGCGGGTGCGGGAAATGGCCAGCGCGGTTGCGCAAGGCTACGTCGCCTCACGCGAAGCGATGGGCTTCCCGTTGCTTGCCGAGCGGGAGTAGGCCGCGATGCCGGCGCGTTCCGATTTTTTGCTGGAGATTGGCGTAGAGGAACTGCCGCCCAGGGAGCTGCGCCGGCTGGACAGGGCGCTCAGCAGCGAGTTCCGGCGGGGCCTGGAAGAGGCCGGCCTCGATTTCGATGAAGTGGAATCGTTTGCCTCGCCTCGCAGGCTTGCTGTCGTCGCCCGGAGGCTGGCGACGCGGCAGCCGTCGCGTATCGTCGAGAAGCGCGGCCCGCCGCTGGCCGCGGCGCGCGGGCCCGATTGCGGCTGGCGCCGCGGCGCCCGAGGACCTGCCCACCCTGAGTACCGACAAGGGTAAGTGGCTTCTGTATCGCTGGCGCCGCGCCGGCGAGCCGGCCGCGTCGCTGCTGCCCGGTATCGCCGCGGGCGCCCTGAAACGCCTGCCCGTGGGAAGGGCGATGCGATGGGGGGGCGGTGAAGAGGAGTTCATTCGGCCGGTGCACTGGGTGGTCATGCTGCACGGAAAACGGGTCGTTCGGGCCAATCTTTTCGGACTGCGCAGCGGTCGGCGCAGTAGTGGCCATCGCTTCATGGGGCAGGCTCGCTTGAGCCTGGAAGCGGCCGGCGACTACGCCGCCAGGCTGCGCGACGAGGGCAGGGTGATCGCAAGCTTGGCCGAGCGCCGGGACGCTATCCTGCGCCTGGCCGTGGAGGAGGCGGACCGGCTTGGCGGCGAGCTGGTAAGCAGCCCGGATCTGCTTGACGAGATCACCGGCCTGGTGGAGTGGCCGGTAGCCCTGACCGGCCGCTTTGAGGAGCGCTTCCTGAACCTCCCCGAAGAAGTAATCGTGGCCTCGCTGCAGGAGCACCTGCGCTTCTTCCCGGTGCGCGACCCGTCCGGCGCGCTGGCGCCGGGCTTCGTGCTGGTCAGCAACCTGGAAAGCCGCGACCCGGCAGCGGTCAGCGCGGGCGCCGAACGCGTCGTGCGGGCGCGTCTGAAGGACGCCGAGTTCTTTTTCCGGCGCGACCGCTCCGAGCCGCTGGCCGGGCGGGTTGCCGAGCTGGCCAGGGTACGTTACCAGCAGGGCCTCGGTTCGCTGGGCGACCGGACCGTGAGGCTGGAGAAACTGGCCAGGGCCCTGGCAGGCGACGCGGGCGCCGAGGTCGCAACCGCCCGGCGGGCTGCACTGCTGTGCAAGGCGGACCTGCTGACCGGAATGGTAGGCGAATTCCCCGGCCTGCAGGGCGCCATGGGCGGGCGTTACGCCCGTCACGACGGCGAAGACGAGGATGTTTGCGTCGCCGTGGGCGAGCACTACGCGCCGCGCCATGCAGGCGACGCGATCCCCGCAAGCGCCGGCGGGCGGGCGCTTGCGCTGGCCGACCGGCTGGACATGCTGGCGGGGCTGTTCGCAATGGGCCGCCGCCCGAAGGGCGCGAGCGACCCCTTCGGTCTACGGCGTGCGGCACTGGCGACGCTGCGAATCTGCATTGAGGGCGAGGTCCACCTTGACCTGCCTGCGCGCCTGGACGAGGCGCTGGCCCTGCAGCCGACCGAGGCCGCCGATCCCGAGGGCCTGGCCGACGAGCTCTACCAATTCGTCATGGAGCGCCTGAGGGCCTGGTATCTCGACGGCCTGCACCCCGAGGCGGAGGCTTTCGATGTAGGCGCCGAGCTGTTTGCCGCGGTGCGCGCGCGGTCGCCTGCCTCGCCGCTGGATTTTCACCGGCGCCTGCTGGCGCTGCACGCCTTTCTTGCAAGGCCCTCGGCTGCCGCCCTGTCCTCGGCCAACAAGCGGATCGCGAATATCCTGCGCTCGGCCGCGGACAGCCTCCCCGGGAGCGTCGACGCAGGGCTGCTGCGCGAGCCGGAGGAGCAGACCCTGCGAGCTGCCTACCTGCTATTGCTGCCGCAGTACCGGCAGCGGCTGGACGACTTCGATTACGCCGGGGCGCTGGAACTGCTGGCATCGCTTGAGGAACCGCTGGCCGCCTTCTTCGACAGCGTACTGGTGATGAGCGATGATGACGCATTGCGGAACAACCGCCTTGCGATGCTGTCGGGAATCCGGGAAACACTGCTGCAGCTTGCAGATTTCTCTCTCCTTCCCGGCCGAAGTTAGCAGCCTGTGGTGGGCCGGCTGGTAATTCTCGACCGCGACGGCGTGATCAACGAAGAGCGCCGGGACTACATACGCTCGGTGGACCAGTGGCGACCTCTGCCAGGCAGCCTCGATGCGATCGCGAGTCTGTGCCGGGCCGGACTTGCCGTCGCCGTGGCGACCAATCAATCGGGCGTCGGCCGAGGATACCTGACCGCTGTGGAACTCGATGCCATTCACGCCACAATGGAGGCAGCGGTTCGCGATGCCGGCGGCGAACTGGCGGGAGTCTTCCATTGCCCGCACACCCCGGCCGACCGTTGCCGATGCCGCAAGCCTCTGCCGGGCCTGCTGGAACAGATCGAGGTCGCGGTAGGGCTTCCGGTATCCGGCGAGTACATGGTGGGCGATTCGATGCGCGACCTTGAAGCTGCGTCCTCGGCCGGGGCCTGTCCGGCGCTGGTACGCACCGGCTTTGGGGCGGCTACTGAGCAGCGGCTGACCCCCTCAAGCGGCGTTCCGGTATTCGACGACCTGGCGGAATTCACCCGCTGGCTGCTACGAGCCGCGGAATGAGGCGGGTTTCGGGGCTGCTGTTCACGGCGCTGGTGGTCGCAAACCCGGGGGCCGGGAGCCTCTGGGCGCTCGTGCTGTGGCCCTTGCCCCACCGAATACGGTATTTCTTCGCGGTCCGTTGCTGGGCCGTGGCGAACCTGTGGTTGCTGCGTGTGCTGTGCGGCGTCTCCTGGGAAGCCAGCGGCCGCGGCAACCTGCCGGATGAGCCTTGCGTGGTGCTGATGAAACATTCTTCCGCCTTCGACACGATCGTGCAGACTCTGCTTTTCCCCCGGCAGACCTGGTTGCTGAAGCGTGAACTCCTGTTACTGCCCATCTTCGGCTGGGGCCTGGGCAGAATGCGCGCCATCGGCGTCGATCGGGCCCGGGGCGCGAGGGGAATCCGGTCGGTAATCCGCCAGGGCAGGGCACGGATCAGAGACGAGTCCCTTTGGGTCATCGTGTTTCCGGAGGGAACCCGCGTCGGGCCCGGAGAGGCGGGCCGGTACGCCCCCGGGGGCGCCATGATCGCCTCCGCAGCCGGCTGTCCGGTCGTTCCGGTCGCCCACAACGCGGGCGACTACTGGCCCAGGCGGAGCGCAAGCAAGAGGCCGGGCGTGATTCGCATTGTTATCGGGCGCCCGCTTGACTCCACCGGCGCTTCGGCCCGACAACTGACCGAGGATGCGAAGAGCTGGATCGAAGAAGCGGTGCGGAAGATAAGGTCGGATTAGATGCTTTTGCAGGAAGAAGGACTTTATTTAACAGACATTAGCGTATCCAGCCGATCGCTTAAGCATGGAGCGCCAGGGAGATTTCCCGGCGGGGTCTGAAGAATGCTAGATGTCGAGATTGACGACGTTCAGCGCGTTGTCTTCTATGAATGCGCGCCGGGGCTCAACCTTCTCGCCCATCAGTGTTGCAAACAGCTTGCTGGTGGAGCTGGTCTCGTACTCGCTGGCCACTTCAACGCGCACCAGCCGGCGGCTTTCCGGATTTACCGTGGTCTCCCATAGCTGGGACGCGTTCATTTCGCCCAATCCCTTGTATCTCTGCAGCGTGACCCCCCGGCGCCCCTGATCCATGAACCAGTCCAGCGCCTGTCCGAAAAGGCCTACTTCACGGCTGGAGGAAGCCCGCCGCGCCTCGGCTCCGCCGGACATCAATTCGCTCAGTTCCGCCGCCAGGCCGCGCACCGACTGGTATTCGGCGGTTCCGAACAGGGAAAACTCAAGCGCACCCTCTTCGTCCACGCCGTTTTCGGTCCTGACGATGGAAAATCCCGCCGGCCGGCCGCCGTTGGCCTGAACCGATACCTTCCACCCTGCCTGCGCGTCCTGACTCGCCAGGGCCGCTTCGAGTTGCGTGCCCCAGTCCGCCATGTAACGGGAATCCTTCAAACGCCCCGCATCAACCGGCGGCAGCTCGATAAGGCATGCCAGGACCCGCTCGTCGGCCTTCCCACGGAGTGCCTCCAGGGAGCTTCTCGCCTGAAGGCTCCGCTGCGCCAACCGCTTCAGCTCCTCGGTCTGCACCGCCTCCGGTCCTTCGTTCGGTTCCAGGCTCGCGTCCTTCAGCGCCGCCTCCAGCGTCCACTCGCGCAATTCATCGTCGTCCTTGAGGTATTGCTCCTTGCGACCGCGCGTTACCTTGTAGAGCGGCGGCTGGGCGATATACACGTGTCCGCGTTCGATCAGCGCCGGCATGTAGCGGAAAAAGAAGGTCAAAAGCAGCGTCCGTATATGCGAACCGTCGACGTCTGCGTCGGTCATGATGATGACCCGCTGATAGCGCAGCTTCTCTGCGTCGAAGTTCTCTTCCTCGCGCCCGACGCCGCAACCCAGCGCCGCGATCAGCGTGGCGACCTCGTCGGACGACAACATCTTGTCCAAGCGGGCTTTTTCCACGTTGAGAATCTTTCCGCGCAACGGCAGGACCGCCTGCGTGCGCCGATCCCGCGCCTGCTTGGCGGAACCGCCGGCAGAATCGCCCTCGACGAGGAAAATTTCGCGCTTGCTCGCATCCTTCTCCTGGCAATCGGCCAACTTTCCGGGCAAGCCGCCCACATCGCTCTTCTTTCGAGCAATGTCCCGGGCCTTGCGGGCCGCCTCGCGCGCCGTTGCCGCGTCCACGATCTTCTCCGTAACCGCCCGGGCCTGCTTCGGGTTTTCAAGCAGGAACTCCCGCAAGCCTTCGGCTACCGAGCGCTCAACCGCCGTCTTGGCCTCCGACGAAACCAGCCTTTCCTTGGTCTGAGAGGAAAACTTGGGGTCCCGCATCTTCACCGAGACGACGGCCGTCAACCCTTCGCGCACGTCCTCGCCCCGGAGCGTGAGGTTCTTGGCGCGGTTGCCGCCGTGATGCTCCAGATAGGTATTGAGAGTGCGGGTGAGTGCCGTGCGAAAACCCTCCTGGTGCGTCCCGCCATGGTTCTGCGGAATGTTGTTGGTAAAGAACGAACTGTGCTCCTGGTATCCCGCGTTCCATTGCATCGCCGCCTCGACCTCCATCTCGGTGGAAGTCTCCCTGGTCTCGCCGTTTCCGTTTCCTTCCTCCCGGCGCACGACCTCCACAACCTGCGAACGTTTCACGTGAAACACCTGCGTGTGCAAGGGTTCGCGGGATTGATTCAGCCATTGCACGTATTCGCGAATCCCGCCTTCAGCGTGAAATGTCCACTGGCCTCCGCCTTCGCGCTCGTCCGTAAACTCGATCGTGATGCCACTGTTAAGGAAGGCCAGTTCCCGCAACCTCGCCGCCAGCATGCCGGCGTCAAACTCGAGCCTGGCGGCGAAAACCTGCGGATCCGGTCGGAAGCGGATGACGGTGCCGCTGCGGTCGCTCTCACCAACGTCCGCCAGCGCCCCGTCCGGAATGCCGGTCGCATAACTCTGGCGGTATTGCCGGCCACCCCTGTGAACTACGAGCTCCAGGTTCGCGGACAGAAAATTGACCACCGAAACGCCAACACCGTGGAGGCCGCCGGACACCTTGTACACGCTTTCGTCGAATTTACCGCCCGCGTGCAGCGTCGTCATGATCAATTCCGCTGCCGATCGTCCCGTCTTGGCATGCTTGTCCACGGGGATTCCACGGCCGTCGTCGCTGATCTCGGCCCCGCCATCCGAGAGCAGGCGGACAGTAATTTTCGTGCAGTATCCGGCCAGGGCTTCGTCGACGGAGTTGTCGACAACCTCGTAGATCAGGTGATGCAGGCCGGTGCCGTCGTCCGTGTCGCCGATATACATGCCGGGCAACTTGCGAACCGACTCGCGGTCCTCCAGCACTTCGATCTGGTCGGCGCCATAGGACTCCGAGCCGTCTCCCTTGGCTGGGCCCATCGGCGTGGTGCGATCTTCGGCGGGTTCTTGCATGGTCATGGTTTAGAAAAATCTTCCTTGACGAGACTTCCGGGGCGTTCCTGCCAACTCTCTTCGCCTAGCATTGATGCGTTCCGCGGGCACCGGATGACCCTGGAACCTTGGGCTGCAAAGCAGCCTGCGGCAGCGAAGGCAGCGCCCTGCGGAAGCGGGCGGGACACAACACTGTAGGCACGGCCGAATTATACCAGCGCACCCTCTTTCAGGCGAATTTCCTGCACGTTGAACAGCTGCCTGTACGGGGCCGGATCCACCGCCGCCACAAAAAGCTGGGCGCCCCGTTCTACGAATGCGTTCAGCAAGTCCTGTCCATGGGCCGGATCCAGCTCCACCAGCGGCTCATCCGCCAGCAGAACGGGCCTGTTGGCGCCGGCGGCTTCAAGCACTTCCGCAGCCGCCAGCATGAGCGACGAGGCCAGCAGCTTTTGCTGGCCCCGCGACGCAATGTATCTGGCCCGCCTGGACTCCAGCCGGAGTATCAGGTCGGCCCGCTGCGGGCCGAATCGCGTGTTTCTTTGCTTTCGATCCCCGTCCAGCCCCGCCCTGAGGATATCCTCCAGAGCGTCGTCCCTGGGCCAGCCCGGATGGTAGTCCCAGTCCGCCGGCATTCCCGTCAGCTTTGCGGCTATCTTCGCGAACCGCGGCCTTAGCCGCTCCACTACGATTCTGCGCAGGGTCTCCACCTCCCGGGCCGCCCGACAGAACTCGCCGTCCCAGGCCGCGATGGCGTTTGTTCGCGCGCCTTCCCGGAGACTGGCGTTCCTCTGTCTCAAGGCGCGCCGAAACCGCCTCCAGGAGGCGTTGAAGCCAGGTTCCACGTGAAACGTGACCCAATTCAACAACAAGCGGCGACGCTCGGGGCCCCGGTCGACAAGGTCCATAATCCTCGCGTCAAGGTTCAGCACAGGCAATACTCGCGCGATTTCCGGCCGCCGGGCGCACTCCGCTCCATCCAGCCGCGCCCGCGCGCTCCTACCTGTAATCGTCAGGCCAATCTGCCGGCGGGCCTCGCCCACCGCCGCGGTAGCGCCGATGGTCGCGGCCGCTTCACCATGGGCAATCAATTGCCGAAGATCGCTGCCCCTGAACGACCGACCCCTCGAAAGCAGGTAGATCGCCTCCAGAACGGTCGTCTTGCCCGCGCCGTTGTGTCCGCTGATGAGGTTGACCCGCCTGTCGGGGGCCAGTTCAACATTCTCGAAAGCCCGCAGATTGCGCGCCCTGAGCGCCTCCAGCCGAGCCACGCCTCACCCGCTCCGCCCGCCCGGCTTGCGCCGCGCACCGCCGCCTGCCTTAAAGGCGCATGGGCATGACGATGTGCTGCACGGTCTGCTCATCGGGCGCGCAGACGAGGACGCTGCTGTTTCCGTCCCGGACATGTATCTCAACCTCTTCGGACTGCAGGGATCGCAGCACATCCGTCAGGTAAATGGCGTTAAAGCCCACCTTGATCTCCGGTCCGTGGTAGCCGGCCTCAATCTCGTCCTGTGCCTGCGCGCCCTGACCTCCCTCGGTGCTGATGCCCACCAGGTTCTCCTTGACCAGCACCGACACCAGCGGAATGCGCTGGTCTCTTACCCCGCGGCTCTCGCGCGCAACCAGAGCCACCCGGCTCATGGCGGATTCCAGCGCTTCGCGGTTGGCCAGCACCGGTTTCTCCTGCCGCTCGGGAATAACCCGCCGGTATTCCGGATACCGGCCTTCGATCAGCTTGGAAGTCATGTGCCGATCGCTCAGGCTGAATCGAACCTGGTTGTCTCCCATGACCAGCTCCACGTCTTCGCTGAAGGCTAGCAGCGGGCGCAGGGCATTGATGCTGTTGCGCGGGACAATCCCCTTGCGAGGGGCGGCGTCTCCGGCGGCCGAGCATTCAGCCGTTTCCGAGCAAGACAGCCGATGGCCGTCGGTTGCCACCAGCCGCAGGCCCTCTTCAGAAATCTCCACCAGCATTCCATTGAGGTAGTACCGGGGATCCGACTGCGCCATGGCAAAGTGGGTTTCCGAGAGCATTTTCGCCAGTACCGCTGACTTCATCACGATGCCGTCGACTCCGTTTCCCGGATCCAGCCGCGGAAAGTCCTCCGGCGGCAAGGTTTCCAGCTTTCCTGAATAGCGGCCGGACTTCACCGACAGCTGGTTCCCTTCGAGTTCAAGCTCTATGTTGCTTCCGCCACGCAGCGAGGCGCTGATTCCCTGCAGCAGTTTCGCCGGTACGGTCACCGCGCCGTCCGTTGTTATGTCGATCAGCTGCGCGCGCGCCACCAGTGTCAGTTCCAGGTTGGTGCATGTGGCGGTGAGAAACCCTTCCGTCGCTTCCAGCAGCGCGTTGCGAAGTATCGCCATCGTGTCCGCCTGACCCTGGGCCGCACTCGTTACCGACTGCAAAAGGCTGTGCAGGCCCTCCTGCGGGATACTGAGTTTCATGCGTCCTCCTTTATCACCATCTCATATATAAAGATGATGATGGTAATGATGTCGGTGGATATGTGTGTCTATCCAGAAAAACATTATGAATCAATAGCTTAATATACGCTTCGCTGTGGATGCCGGGGTGTGCTTGCGGTGGTGGCGCCTGTGGACGGAATGTGGGCAACCAGCTGCCTAACAGTTTGTCCACAAACAAGACCGGTGTTGCCCCCAGGCATATCCCATGCGATAGCTATTGCGCAAGGATACTTGCCAGACTCTTGTATTGCTGATCTAAATTGTGGTCTGATCCTCGCAATTCCTGAATCCGGCGGACCGCGTTGATCACAGTGGTGTGGTCCCGCCCGCCAAATGCCTCGCCAATGTCCGGCAAGCTCAAGTCTGTGTATTCCCGCGCCAGCACCATTGCGATCTGCCTGGGCCGGACAATTGCTCTCTTGCGGCTGGCGGAGCGCAAATCGGAGGGTCGGATCTGAAAGTAGTTGGCGACCAGCTTCTGGATCTCCTCCGGCGTAATGCGGCGCGCCACGGAAGCCACGTGATTCTTGAGGGCCTGCTTGGCCAACTGCAGATTGATCGGTATGCCGCGGAAGCGCGACATGGCCTCGACGGTGCGATATGCGCCCTCAAGTTCGCGAACGCTTGAAAAAACGTGTTGCGCGATATACATCGCCACGTCTTCAGGACAATCCACGTTGGCCGCCTCGGCCTTGGCAAGAACAATGGCTGCGCGGGTTTCAAGGTCCGGCGGCTCGATGTTGACCATCAGCCCGGATCCGAGCCGGGATATCACCCGCGTTTCCAGGCCGCCCACCTCGCGCGGCAGCTTGTCGCATGTCAGAACGATCTGCCGGCCGTCCTGCAAAAGCACGTTGAGGGTGTGATAGAACTGCTCCTGCGAACTCTCCTTGCCGGCCAGGAACTGCACATCGTCCAGGAGCAGCGTGTCCACGCTGCGGTACGAGCGCTTGAATTGTTCCACAAGCTGGTCGGAGCCCGACCTGCCGTAGGAAGCGCGAACCTTGCGCAGGGCGCTCAGGTAGTCGTTGATGAACGTATCTGAATGAACGTAAGCAACCCGCATCCCCCGCCGGTCCGCCAGGAGCTGGTGCCCGATGGCATGCATGAGGTGGGTCTTGCCGAGGCCGACGCCGCCGTAGATGAGCAGGGGGTTGTAGGCGCGGTGACGGGCCACATGACGGGCGGCGTCGTAGGCGACCTGATTGGTCGGCCCGGTAACGAAGGCATCGAAAGTGAAGTGGGGAGTCAGCCTGGAACCGGGCAGGGGCGGCGGCGCGGCGGCCGGTGCCGACGCCGTGCGACGCCGTGCGGCCGGCCGATCGAGAAACTCGACCTCGCCGTCCGCGCCCTGTCGTTCGCAGGCCTCGGTCAGGAGATCCATGCAGTTGGATTCGATCCAGCCGCGCACGAAGCGGTTGGGAGCGATAAGCTTCAGCCTGCCATTGTCCAACTGCGCCTCAAGCGGCTGGATATAGGTGTTGTATTTGTCCTCCGCCAGGAGGGGTCTGAGTTCCCGGCAGACGTGATGCCAGAAATCAGTTTTCTCACGGGTTGCGCCAGGCATGGGCTTGGTGGTTGAAGGGGTCCCGAATGAGCCAGGTAAGGCACTTTATTCCACAACTCGCCCCCGGAATCAAACCCCTTGCCTTCATTGACTTTGCGCCTGCCAGCGACTATGCTGAACGCCCCTTGTGCGGCGGCGCTGACCGCCGCGATTTCATTCAAGAGCAATGAAACGGACGTACCAGCCCAGCCGCATCAAACGCAAGCGCACTCACGGCTTCCGCGCCCGCATGGCGACGAAAGCCGGCCGGCTGGTCTTGAAGAGGCGTCGAAGCAAGGGGCGGGGAAGGCTGTCGCACTAGTCGCCGCAATCGGCGGCCTGCGGTTGCCGGCGGTTTGGGCGAGCCGCTGTAAAACGATATAATCGCCGATTAATCAATAACTTACGGCATAGATCGGCACTTGCAGGGCATGACCGCGAACCGCCTGAATTACCCTCGTGACGCCCGCCTGCTCAAGGCATCGCAGTTCCGCGCCGTCTTTCGCGCCGGCCGGCGGGCCCGCGCCGGCCTCCTGCACGCGCGCCTGCGCCGCAATGGCGGAAAGCGTGGCCGCCTGGGGCTGGCGGTGAGCCGCAGGGCCGCCCGCAACGCCGTCATTCGCAACCGGGTCCGGCGCCAGCTTCGGGAGAGTTTCCGGGTCAACCAGCGCCGGTTGGCCGGACTGGATATCGTGGTGAGCCTCTCCCGGCGCACCGGCGGCGGGACGATTGACCTCCGGCCCCAGTTGCCTCGCCTCTGGAGCGAGGTTGTGCGGGTGGCCGAAACGGAGGGCGAGTGGAAAAGCTGAGGTTCCCGCTCTGGATCATGTTTGGCGCCATGCTGTTGTTCAGCTGGCAGGCCTGGAACCAGGATCGCGTTCGCAGCGACGCCGAATCGGCACCGGTTTCGGGCGATTTGCCCGCGCCGTCGTCACCGGCCGCACCCTCCGAGACCGACCTGCCGGAACTGCCGTCCGTTTCCGGCGCGCAGTCGGAGGAGGACCCGGGGGAAGGGCCCGCCCTTTTCTCGCCGCCGGCGCCCGTGGTTCGGGTGGTCACCGACGTGCTGGAACTGTCCATCAGCAAGGTGGGCGGGGACCTCGTGGAAGCCGTGTTGCTGGACTACCCGGTAGACAAGAAGGATGACGCGGCCAAGGTGCATCTCCTGAGCGCAACGCCGGGCGCCGAGTACACCTTGAGCACCGGCCTGCGGGCGGTGGATGACGCGCCGGAGGCCAATCATCATGAGAGCTTCACGAGCCAGCTCAGCGAGTACCGGCTGGCCGAAGGCGACGAAGATCTGGTGGTGCCGCTGAGCTGGAGCAGGGACGGCGTAAGCGTGACCAAGCTGTACACGTTTCGCCGCGGCAGTTACGCGGTCGAGGTGGAACAGGTGGTGCGCAACGAACGCAGCGAGGAATACGGGGCGGCGCCCTACGTGATGCTGCGCCGCGTGCACCTGCCCGAAAAGCGCTCCATGTTCAACGTTGACACGTACTCCTTCACCGGTCCGGTCCACTACGACGGCGACAGCTACGACCGCATGGACGTGGAGGACCTCGAGGACGAGCCGCTCAGCGAGACTGCCGTCGCCGGCTGGGTGGGTTCCATACAGCACCACTTCGTAGCCGCGGCTGTCCCCGATGGCGAACAGGCCTACCGTTACGACGGCCGCGTATCGCAGCGCACCTACCGCCTGAGCGCTATCGGGCCGGTGCGGGCCGTGCCTCCGGGCGGCGAAGAGCGTTTTCTGTCGCGGTTGTTCGTCGGCCCCAAGCTGCAATCTCAGCTCAAGGAAACGGCCCCGGGGCTGGAACTGACCGTGGACTACGGCATTTTCACGGTATTCGCCCAGCCTCTTTTCTGGCTGCTGAAGACCCTGTTCGCGGGCGTGGGCAACTGGGGCTGGGCCATTATCCTCGCCACGCTGATCATCAAGGCGGTGCTGTTTCCGCTGACGGAAGCCAGCGGCAGGTCCATGGCCCGCATGCGAAAACTGCAGCCCCGGATGAAGTCCATCCAGGAACGGTTCAAGGAAGATCCGCAGGGGCGCAACCGGGCCACGATGGAGCTCTACAAGTCGGAGAAGGTCAACCCGGCTGCCGGCTGCCTGCCCATATTCATCCAGCTGCCGTTTTTCATCGCGTTCTACTGGGTGCTGGTGGAGAGCGTAGAGATCCGCCAGGCGCCTTTCCTGTTGTGGATCAACGACCTGTCGTCGCGCGACCCGATTTTCGTGCTTCCCACGCTCATGGGGGCGGCGATGTTCTGGCAGCAGAAGCTGAATCCCAAGCCGCCCGATCCCATGCAGGCGAAGATCATGATGGCCATGCCGGTGATGTTCACCGTGTTTTTCATGTTCTTCCCCTCCGGCCTGGTGTTGTACTGGCTGACCAATTCGATTTTCTCCACCTTGCAGCAATGGCGGATCAATCGCCGGACCGATCAGGCGCCCAAGGGGCGGGCGGCACGATAGTCGCCTGCGCCACGCCGCCCGGGCGTGGCGGCGTGGCGGTTATTCGTGTATCGGGCACGGCTGTGCGCGGCATTGCCGCGGAAATGCTCGGCACGCTGCCGGCAGCGCGCAGCGCCTGTCTGGCGTCGCTGAGGGACTCGTCGGGAGAGCTGCTGGATCGGGGCCTGGCGCTGTTCTTTCCGGCGCCCAACTCTTTCACCGGCGAGGACGTGCTGGAACTGCAGGTGCACGGCAGTCCGGTGGTCTGCGACCTGCTCACCGCGCGAATCTGCGAACTCGGCGCGCGGCCCGCCGGACCGGGCGAGTTCTCGCGGCGGGCGTTTCTCAACGACCGCATGGACCTTTCGCAGGCTGAAGCTGTGGCCGATCTCATTGACGCGGCCAGCGGGGCCGCGGCGCGCGCAGCCGCACGAAGCCTGCGCGGAGCGTTCTCGGAAGCCGTCGAGGAGTTGGTCTCCCGCCTGATCGGGCTGCGTGCCCACCTGGAGGCCACGCTGGACTTCCCCGACGAAGAAATCAACCCGCTGGAGGACAGCGCGCTAAAGGAGGGTTTCGGGGAACTCGGGAAGCGCTTTGTCCGGGTGACGGAGGCGGCGGAACGGGGGCGCATCCTGCGCGACGGGCTGAACGTCGTGATTTCCGGCCCTCCCAACGCCGGCAAGTCTTCGCTCATGAATGCGCTGGCGGGTGAGTCCGCCGCCATCGTCGCCGACGAGCCCGGCACCACCCGCGACCTTGTGCGGGCGCACGTCGGCATCCGGGGCGTCCCCGTGGAATTGGTCGATACCGCGGGCTTGCGCAGCGCCGGCGGGGACGTGGAACGGGAAGGCGTGCGCCGGGCCCGCTCCGCGCGCGAACAGGCGGACCTGGTCCTCGACGTGTGGGACGCGGCCGCGGGCGGCCCGGAGCCGCGGCCGGGAGAAAGAACCATCGTTGTGCGCAACAAGATCGACCTGACCGGCGAACCCCCGGGGTTGCTGCGGGACGCCGCGGTGAACGTCAGCGCCAGGACGGGCGCCGGTCTGGATGTTCTCAGGGGACTCCTGGCGGGGGCCGCCGGGGGTGCCGGTGAAGGCGCATTCTCGGCCCGGTCGCGGCACGTCAACAGCCTGAAGGAGGCGAGGCGGCGCTATCTTGCGGCGGGCGCCCTGTTCGTCGAAGGACATTCCGCGGAGGTGGTTGCGGAAGAACTGCGGCTGGCCCAGGAGCACCTCGGCGAAATTACCGGCGCGGTCAGCAGCGACGACCTGTTGGGAGAGATCTTCTCGCAATTCTGTATCGGGAAGTAAAATCCTGTTCCCTGATGCCAGCGCCAACCTGGGCAAGGGCACGCTTTTTTGGGACAGGACGGCCAGGTGGATGAGCCAAGCGGAGTTTGACGTCATCGTTGTGGGCGGCGGCCACGCCGGAACCGAGGCCGCGCTGGCGGCAGCGCGGATGGGCGCACACGCCCTGTTGATCACCCACAGCCTGGACACGCTCGGGCAAATGAGCTGCAACCCGGCTATCGGCGGCGTGGGGAAGGGGCACCTGGCGCGCGAGATTGACGCGTTGGGCGGAACCATGGCATGGGCGGCGGATCATGCCGGCATCCATTTCCGGCGGCTTAACGCCAGCAAGGGACCGGCGGTACGCGCCACCCGGGCGCAGGCGGACCGGCTGCTGTACAAGGCGGCCATACGGCGGGCCCTGGAGTCGTCCCCCGGACTGACGCTGTTTCAGGACAGCGCGGACGACTTGGTGCTTGAGAAGGACCGCGTGCGTGGGGTCAGGACCCGGTCGGGACTGGAATTTCATGCCGGGGCGGTGGTGCTGACGGTCGGGACCTTCCTGGGCGGACAGATCCACGTGGGCAAGTCGCGCCATGCCGCCGGCCGTGCGGGAGATCCGCCGGCAAACCGCCTGGCCGGGCGCTTGCGGGAACTCGATCTGCCGGTGGGGAGGCTGAAGACGGGAACGCCGCCCAGGCTGGACGCCGGCACGATCGATTTCTCGGTCATGCGCCGGCAGCCGGGCGACCGGCCAAGACCGGTTTTCTCGTTCATGGGCCGTCTTGAGCAGCACCCGCGCCAGGTGGATTGCCACATTACGCGCACCACCCGGGCTACGCACGAAATCGTCCGCGCCCGGCTTCATCAGTCGCCCATGTACAGCGGCGCCATCGAGGGCGCAGGCCCACGCTACTGCCCCTCTCTGGAGGACAAGGTCGTGCGTTTCGCCGACCGCGAGTCGCACCAGATTTTCGTGGAGCCGGAGGGCCTGAGCACGGCGGAGGTCTATCCCAACGGGATTTCCACAAGCCTTCCAGCGGACGCGCAGCTTGAGTTTCTGGCCACGATTCCCGGGTTCGAGCGGGCCCGCATGACGCGTCCGGGATATGCCATCGAATACGACTATTTCGACCCGCGGGAGCTGGGGGCGGACCTGCAGACGCAGGCCTTGGCCGGCCTGTATTTTGCCGGCCAGATCAACGGCACCACCGGCTACGAGGAAGCGGCGGCGCAAGGCTTGCTGGCCGGGATCAACGCGGTGCTGGCAAACCGTGGAGAAGCACCTTTCACGCCCGGGCGCGAGGAAGCCTATATGGGGGTACTGGTGGACGACCTGGTGACCCGCGGCGTCACCGAGCCGTACCGGATGTTTACCAGCCGCGCCGCGTACCGCCTCTGGCGCCCGGGGGGGCGAGGAGCCGTTGAGGGGTGGCGTGGGGGACGCCGCGGCCCCCCGGGCCGCCCGCGAGCCGTACCGGATGTTTACCAGCCGCGCCGAGTACCGCCTGCGGCTGCGGGAGGACAACGCCGACGCTCGTCTGACCCCGAAGGGGAGGCGGCTGGGGCTGGTTGGCGAGGAGCAGTGGAAGGTCTTTTGCCTCAAGCAGGAAGCGATTGCGCGGGAAACGCAGCGGCTTGAGCAGTGCAGCGCGCCGGAATCTCAAGGCGACGCAGGCCGTGGCGACACTGCCCTGAAGCTGCTGCGCCGCCCTGATTGGGATTACCGGCGCGTGACGTCCCTGCCCGGGGTGGGCCCGCGCACGGTGGCCGACGGCGAATGGCCCGAGTTGGCCCGGCAGGTCGAGGAGGCGATAGAGATTGAGGTTCGCTACGCCGGCTACCTCAAGCGGCAGGGAGCGGAGATCAGGCGCAACCGGCGGATGCGGGGCAAGCCGCTTCCCGCGGAACTGGACTACGCGGTGGTGCGGGGCCTGTCCAACGAGGTCCGCGAGAAGCTGGCGCTGGCCCGCCCGGCCACCATCGGACAGGCGGAGAGAATCCCGGGCATGACGCCGGCGGCGGTTTCCCAGTTGCTGGTTCACCTGAAGAAGCGGGAATTGCGATGCGCTTGAGAAGCGTGCTGACGGCGTCCGCGCTGGCAATCGCAGCTTGCGGTGGAGGCGGCCAGGAACAGTCGCTGGCGCGCTACGGTCCGATCGGTGGCGAAACGGGCACGGAGCTGGCGGAAGTCCAGGTTCTGCATCGTGGCAACGGAACCGAGCCGCAATCGCTGGATCCGCACCGCGCCGAAGGAGTTCCCTCATCCAACGTCCTGCGCGACCTGTTCGAGGGGCTGGTGGCCGAAGCGCCGAATGGCGAGTTGATACCCGGGGCGGCAGAGGCCTGGGAGATTTCCGAAGACGGCCTGACCTATACCTTCACCATGCGCCCCGACGGGCGCTGGAGCAACGGCGACCCGGTCACGGCCTACGACTTCGAGTACGGCCTGCGCCGCAGCGCGGACCCGGAGACGCTGTCGCGCTACTCAAGCGTGCTGGCGCCCATCCGCAATGCCAGGGCAGTGATTGCCGGCGAACTGCCGCCGGAGGCGCTGGGCGTCGAGGCGGTTGATGAGCGCACTTTCGTGATCCGGCTTGAGACGCCCACGCCCTACCTGCTGGGCCTGTTGACCCACTCCAGCTGCTATGCGGTCCACCGTGGGGTGGCCGAGGAGCATGGGAGCAACTGGTCGCGGGTCGAGACCCATGTCGGCAACGGCGCCTACAGCCTGAGGGACTGGGTTGTCCAGTCACACATCCGCATCGAACGCAACCCGCACTACTGGGACAACGCGAACACTACCCTCGACGAAGTGTATTTCTATGCGATCGAGAACCAGGACGCCGAATTGAAGCGTTACCGTGCCGACGAACTGGACATCACCAGCACCATCCCTCAAAAGCAGCTCAAGTGGATCCGGGAAAACCTGGCGGACGAGTTCCGCGTGACGCCGTACCTGGGCACCTACTACTTCGGCTTCAACACCACGAAGCCGCCGTTCGCCGGCAAGCCCGGCTTGAGGCGCGCGCTTTCGCTGGCGGTAAACCGCGACATCATTGTCGACGTCGTGAGCGGCGCCGGAGAACCGGTGGCCTACGGCTGGGTGCCGCCGGTGCGCGGTTATGCGCAGCAGGAACCGGAGGAAGCGGGCTGGACCCAGGAGCAGCGCGAGGCGGAGGCGCGGCGCCTGTATGCCGAGGCGGGCTACTCGGTGGAAAGCCCCCTGAAAGTGGAGATCTTGTACAACACGAACGACAACCACAAACGCATCGCCATCGCGCTGCGCAGCATGTGGAAGGAAGTGCTGGGCATGGATGCCACGCTGGCCAACCAGGAGTGGAAGGTCTTCCTCGAAACGCGCAAGGGGAAGCAGGAAACCGAAATCTACCGCGCCGGCTGGATCGGCGATTACGAGGACGCCTATACCTTCGCGCAGTTGCTTGAATCGACCAACGAACAGAACGATTCCGGTTACGACAATCCGGAATACGATGCGCTGCTGGCGGCCGCTTCCGCCGAACCGGATATTGCCCTGCGGGCAGAATACCTTCAGGAAGCCGAGCGGCTGATGCTGGGCGAACAGCCCATCCTGCCGCTGTATTTCTACGTCACCAAGCGGATGGTCAAGCCCTGGGTGAGCGGCTACGAAGGTAATATCATGGATCATATTTACGCACGGCACTTGAGTATCCTGAAGCACTAGGGTCGTGTCCGGACACTGGACTGGCGCACAAATAACAACACAGGGATTGCGGTGCCCCGGGGAACAGGGAGGCTGCAGTTGGTTGGAAGAATTGAAGCGAAAGGGCTGAGCAAGTCCTTCGGAGAGGTTCGGGCGGTTGACCGGCTGGATCTGAACGTCAAGCCTGGTGAGATCGTGGGTTTCCTGGGCCCGAACGGGGCCGGCAAGAGCACCACGGTAAAGATGCTGACCGGCATGATCGAGCCGGATTCGGGCCAGGTAAGAGTATGCGGTATCGACGTTGCGGCCGATCCCGTCGGCGCCAAGCGGTGCCTGGGGTATGTCCCGGAAAGCGGCGCGCTCTATGAATCGCTGAGCCCGGCGGAGTTTCTGAGGATGGTCGGGAGCCTTTACGGCCTGCGGCCCCGGCACACGGAGCAGCGCACGGATCGTTTCCTGGAGCTGTTCGGGATGTCCGAGGCGCGCGATCGGCTGCTCGGAGCGTGTTCCAAGGGCATGAAGCAAAAGGTCCTCATCAGTGCGGCGCTGCTCAGCAATCCGCAGGTGTTGTTTCTGGACGAGCCGCTGAACGGGCTGGACGCCAGCGCGGCGCTGGTGGTGAAGACGCTGCTGAAGGAACTGGCCGGGCAGGGGCGCGCGATCCTGTTCTGTTCGCACATCCTCGACGTTATCGAAAGGGTATGCACCCGCGTGGTCATCGTGCATGAAGGCAGGAAGCTGGCGGAGGGCGCACCCGACCAGATCGCCGCGGAGCGTGGTGCGGCCACGCTCGAAGACGCTTTTGTTGACCTGACTGGCGTGCGGGACACGGAGCGCGTTGCCCGCGAGATGCTGGTGGCGCTGCAATGACCGCAATCCGCGCGCTGATTGAAGCGCTCGGCGCCGATTACCGCCAATGGCGCGGACTTGTGCGGCCGCTGATGCAGGTGAGCTATCGCCTGTTGCAGGACAGCATGCAAGCAGCCGGTCGAGGGAACAAGGCCAGGCCCGTCTCCTGGTTCACGATGTTTATGATGCTGATGTTCGGCGTGTTTATCGCCAACCTGGCGGGAATGGCGGGGAACGCGTTTTCGCTGAGCCTGGCGGCGCTGACCTACGTGGCGGTAACCGTGCTCTATCTCCTCCTCCAGAATTTCCGGGCGGTGACGGTCACGCCGCAGGACTACGAGGTGTTGGGACACCGGCCGGTCAGTCCCAGGACCTATCTCATTGCGCGCCTTACGGTAATCATGGCGCAACAGGCGATTATGACGACGCTGCTCGCGGTCCCCGTGGCGCTGGCCTGCGGATTTCGTTTCGGGTGGATGCCGGCGCTTGCCCTGCTTCTGGCGGCCTTCCTGCTCGTGTTCTGTGCGGTACTGCTCGCGATCTCTACCTTCGCAACCGTGATCGAGAACGTGGGCGGCGATGCGCTTGCCCGCGCCCTGACCTGGGCGCAAGTCGCACTGCTTGCGTTCTACCTGGGCCCCCTGTTCTTTGAGGAATGGGCGACTGCTCTCTTCGATGGATTCGGGTCCGGGCCGCAAGGCTGGCTGCTGGCGCTGCCCACGGCCTGGTTTGCAGGCCTGGCGAGCCTGGCGGCGGGGGAGTTCACGGTTGGAGCCTGGGCATGCCTGTTGGCCGCGCTGGGCAGCGGCGGCGGACTGGCCTGGTTTGCCCGCAACAAGCTGTCGCTTGCCTCCGGCCGGAAGTTTGCTTCGATGGCGGTTGCAGACGCGAAGAGCCGTTCCGCCGGGCGATTCACCGGACGGTTTCGTCCCGGAGAGCGTCGGCTCGGCCCGGCCGCCACGCTCGCCTGGCGGCAATTGCGCCACGATATGAGGTTGCGGATGGGAATGATCGGCACAGTCCCGCTGTTCGCGCTCTATTTCATCGTGTCGCTTCAGATGTCGGGTCCGGTGGACCCCTTTGTTCCCGGCGCGAACGCACTCGGTGCGCTGGCGCTGGTGGGTATTCACGCCAGCGTAATAATGGCCCCGGCATTACTGCTTGAGCAGCTGTATTCCAGCGAATCCTGGCGGGCCGCGTGGGTCTTCTACGCCACGCCGGCAAACCGGGCGCATATTGCGGCCCGCGTGCGACACTTTGTGACGATCTGCTTTTTCCTGCCGTACCTTTTCCTGGCCGCCATCGGTCTCGCGTGGCGTTTCGAGGAAGCCTGGCATGCGCTGGTTCATGTCCTCCTGCTGGGGGGCCTCGGTGTGCTGATCATGCAGGTGGCGCAGTTCCTCTGGCCGAGACTGCCTTTTGCGCTCCCGCATAATCGCCCCCGTGCGCCCCTGCCGAGTTTCCTGACTTTGTTGGGCTGTTTGGTCCTTGCCGTGGGGTTGGCGTTTTACGCCTCGTTCGCCTATGCGCGACCGGCCTGGGCGATCGGGACCTTTGCGGCCGTTGCGATGTGTCTGGCGGGGATGGAGTGGATTCTGCCGGCTCGCCTGAACCGCAGGCTGCGCTGGCTGTAAACGGAAGGCCGCCGCCAATCCCCGCGGTTATGATGCGCGGGTGTTTCGCTACGCTCTACGGCGCGTTTTCGCGGCGATCCCGACGCTGCTGATACTCATCGCGCTGGCGTTCTTCATGATCCGCGCGGCGCCCGGCGGTCCCTTCGATACGGAAAAGACGCTGCACCCGGAAATCGAGGCCAAGATCCGCGCGGCCTACCATCTCGACGAGCCGCTGGTTCAGCAACTGGGCCGCTACCTGTGGGGCTTGAGCCGTGGCGACTTCGGTCCGTCGTTCCAGTACACCGACCGCACAGTGACCGAGCTGATCCGGGAGGGCTTCCCCGTGTCCCTGCAGCTGGGCGCCTGCGCCATGCTGCTGGCGCTGCTGGTGGGGGTCAGCGCCGGCGGCTGGGCGGCGCTGCGCCAGAACCGGGCGACGGACCACGCGGTGATGGCGGTGAGCATGACCGGCATATCGATCCCCAACTTCGTGGTCGGCCCGCTGCTGATACTGGTGTTCGCGGTGCACCTGGACTGGTTGCCGGCGGGGGGCTGGCCATCGGACAGCCTGGCGGAAAGGCTGCCGAACATGGTGATGCCGGTGGTGGCGCTGGCGCTGCCGCAGATCGCCTATATCGCGCGGCTGACCCGCGGCAGCATGATCGAGGTGCTCAGGAGCAACTTCATCCGCATGGCCCGGGCCCAGGGGCTGGCCCAAACGACGATATTGCTGCGGCACGCGCTCAAACCCGGCCTGCTTCCGGTGCTCTCCTACCTGGGGCCGGCGACGGCGGCCGTTATCACGGGCTCGGTGGTAATCGAACAGATCTTCGGAGTGCCCGGCCTGGGCCGTCACTTCGTGCAGGGCGCGCTGAACCGCGACTACACGCTGGTTATGGGCGTGGTGGTCTTCTACGGGGTTCTCATCATCCTGTTCAACTTCCTGGTGGACATCTGCTACGGCTTCCTGGACCCCAGGGTCCGGCAGCGGAATTAGGGACCTGAGGTGAGAAAGACGCGGGCCAACCGCAAGACGCTGCAACGGGCGTCCGGCGCCGGCCGGGGTTTGTGGAGCGACGCCGGGCGGGCCCTGCGCCGCAACCGGGCCGCCATGAGCGCGGCGATCATCTTGTCCGTGGTGGCGGTGCTGTGTGTTTTCGGGCCGGCATTGTCGCCGGTGGAATTCGACTATCTGGACTGGGACAACGTGTCGGTTCCGCCCGGCATCGAGGGTTGGCATTTCTTCGGCACCGATGACCTGGGCAGGGACCTGTTCGTGCGCACACTGGTCGGGGGCCGCATTTCGCTGATGGTGGGCCTGGTGGCGACGGCGGTGAGCCTGCTCATCGGCGTCAGCTACGGGGCCGTTGCCGGCTACCTCGGCGGACGCGTCGACCAGGTCATGATGCGCATCGTGGACATCCTCTACGCCATGCCCTTCATGTTCCTGGTGATTCTGCTGATGGTGCTGTTCGGCCGAAACATCGCGTTGATATTTATCGCCATCGGCGCCATCAACTGGCTGGACATGGCGCGCATCGTCCGCGGCCAGACGCTGAGCATAAAACGCCGGGAGTTCGTCGAGGCCGCCCAGGCCGCGGGCGTTACGACCCCCCGGATCATTCGCCGGCATATCGTGCCCAATCTGTTCGGCGTGGTTGTGGTGTACGTCACGCTGACCATTCCGCAGGTGATACTGGTGGAGTCCTTTCTGAGCTTCCTGGGCCTGGGCGTGCAGGAGCCCATGACCTCCTGGGGCGCCCTGGTGAACGAGGGCGCCAAGGCCATGGAAAACGAGTCCTGGGCGCTGATCTTCCCGGCGGGTTTCCTGGCCGCGACGCTGTTCTGCTGCAATTTCATCGGCGACGGCCTGCGTGACGCGCTCGACCCGCGCGACAGGAGCGCCTGAATGCCGCTGATCGAGGTTCGTGACCTGAAGGTGGATTTCGGCACACCGGACGGAACGGTGCATGCCGTGCGGGGCATCGATTTCGACCTTCAGGCGGGCAAGACGCTGGGCATCGTGGGCGAGTCCGGCTCGGGCAAGAGCCAGTCGGTACTGAGCCTCATGGGGCTGCTGGCCGACAACGGCCGCAGCAGCGGCAGTGCCCGGTTCGAGGGGCGCGAGTTGATCGGAATGGCCGATCGCGACCTGCGCAGGATTCGGGGCAACCGGATCGCGATGATTTTCCAGGACCCGATGACCTCGCTGAACCCGTATCTCAAGATCGGCGTGCAGATGGCGCAGGTGCTGGAACTGCACGAGGGCATGAGCCGGCGGCAGGCGCTGAAGCGTTGCGGTGAGCTGCTGGAAGCGGTGCGGATTCCCGACGCCGGCAAACGCCTGCAGTCCTGGCCGCACGAGCTTTCCGGCGGCATGCGCCAGCGCGTGACGATTGCGACGGCCCTGTTGTGCACGCCGGCGCTTCTGATCGCGGACGAGCCCACCACCGCGCTGGACGTCACCGTGCAGGCGCAGATACTCGCGCTCATGCAGGAACTGCGGCGTGACTTTAACGCCGCCATCATCTTCATCACCCACGATCTCGGCGTAGTTGCCGGCTTCTGTGATGACGTGCTGGTCATGCAGGACGGCGAGTGCAAGGAGCGCGGCAGCGTGGATGGTGTCTATGCCGCTCCGAAGCATCCCTACACGCAGCGGCTGCTGGCTGCCGTCCCCCGCCTGGACCGCGACGCCCGCCCGCGCGGCAAGCGAGCCGCCGCCGCCGATCCGGTGCTGGACGTGGAGGGGCTGGACGTCGTCTATTCCCTGGATCGTCCCCGAATGTTCGCCCCCAGGCCGAAACTGCAGGCGGTAACGGCCGGGACTTTCACGATCTCGCCCGGGGAAACGCTGGGCGTGGTGGGCGAGTCCGGCTGCGGCAAGTCATCCCTGGCGCGGGCGGTCATCGGGCTGGTGCCCCCCAGCGCCGGCCGCGTGACATTGTTGGGCGGCAACCTTCAGGACGCCGACAGGAAGGCCTGGATGACCGCCCGGCGCAATATGCAAATGGTTTTTCAGGACCCCCTGGCGTCGCTGAATCCGCGCATGACCGCCCGGCAGATCGTTGCCGAGCCGCTGGGCGCATGCCGGCCGGATATGTCACGCGCGGAGCGCGATGAGCGGGTGGTTCGTATCCTGAACCGTGTGGGGCTCAAGGACGGGCAACTGGACCGATACCCCCACGAGTTTTCCGGAGGCCAGTGTCAGCGCATCGGGATCGCCCGGGCATTGGCGCCCGGGCCGGCGGTCGTGATCTGCGATGAGGCGGTCAGCGCGCTCGACGTCTCCATACGTGCCCAGATCGTGGAACTCCTTATGGAACTGCAGGACGAGCTCGGCCTGGCGTTGATTTTTATCGCCCACGATCTCGCGGTCGTCCGGCAGATCAGCCACCGGGTGGTGGTGATGTACCTGGGCCGGGCTATGGAAGTCGCACAAAGCGAACACCTCTACGCGCAGCCCATGCATCCTTATACCCGGGCGCTCATTGAAGCCGCTCCGATTCCCGACCCCCAGGTGGAGCGCTCCCGCAAGCGGGAACTCCTCCAGGGAGAGCCGCCCTCGCCTCTGAACCCGCCGCCGGGCTGCGCGTTCTCGGCCCGCTGCGGCTTTGCCATCGACCGCTGCCGGGAGGAAACGCCCCAGCTCAGAAAGCTTGCGCACGGCATGGTGGCCTGCCACCGTGCGGAAGCGATCGCGGACCGCCGGGCGTGAGGGCAGATGCTTGTGGAGCCAGCCTTTTCCATCGGCGCCGGTTTTCAGGAACGGCTGGCTGAAGGACTTTCGGAACTGGGGGTGGTCGCGGAGCCGGACGCGCTCGATCGGTTGAACTCCTACCTGGACATGCTGACCCGCTGGAGTCGAGCGCACGGATTGACTGCCCCGGCGTCTCCAGACGAGCTCGTCATCAGACACCTGCTGGATAGCGCCGCCGTCCTGCCGCATCTGCCGCCCGGGACGAAACTGGACGCGGGCAGCGGCGCGGGCCTGCCCGGCCTGGTGCTTGCGATTCTGCGCCCCGCCACACAGTGGGTGCTGCTGGATTCCGCCGCCAGGAAGGTCGCCTTTATTCGCCATGTACGCGCGGAGCTCGATCTCCCCAACGTGCATGTCGTTCGCGAACGCCTGGAGAGCTACGATCCGGACAAGCCGCCCGGCGCCATCGTCGCGCGCGCGCTGGCGCCGCTGCCGAAGCTGGTGGCGCTGGCCGCGCACCTTCTGCGGCGCGGCTCGGTGCTCCTTGCCATGCTGGGCCGACGTCCGTCCGAAGGGCAGCTGCTTGCATTGCCCGGGGTGACTTGCCGATCATGCAAGCGGGTCCATGTGCCCGGCCTCGAGGCTCAACGGCATGTGGCTGTGCTGGCCTGTTTCGAAGGCGCGAGTGCGCCGGGAGCCGGAAGCTGAAGCGCACGTTCGCCATAGCCAACCGCAAGGGCGGGGTGGGCAAGACCACGACCGCGATCAACCTTGCCGCCTGCCTGGCGCAAATGGACCGCAGGGTGCTGCTGGTGGACCTCGACCCGCAGGCCAACGCAACGACCGGCTGCGGGGTGGACCACGGCGAAATCGGGGAATCGGTGTACGGCGTGCTGATGGGCCGGAGCCGTGCGTCCGAGGCGGTGCTTCGGGTAGAGGCGGCCGGTTTCGACGTGTTGCCGGCCACCCCGGATGTGACGGCGGCGGAAGTGGAGTTGCTGGCCGTGGAGAGTGGACGCGAGCTGCAATTGCGGGGCGCGCTGCTGGAAATCGCCTCCAACTATCAGACTATTCTGCTGGATTGTCCGCCCAGCCTGAACATACTTACCGTAAATGCCCTGGTCGCGGCCGAAGGCGTGCTGGTGCCTATCCAGTGCGAGTACTTTGCGCTGGAGGGCTTGTCGTCGCTCGTGGGCGTGATCGAAGGCCTTTGTGCGCGCTCCAACCCCGACCTGGAGATAAGCGGCATAATCCGCACCATGTACGATGGCCGAACGCGGCTGGCCCGGGACGTCTCCGAGCAGTTGCAGAAGCATTTTCCCAACGAACTGTTCCGGACGATCATTCCGCGCAACGTGCGGCTGGCCGAGGCGCCCGGATTCGGTTTGCCGGTTCTGCAGCACGACCGCCTGTCCAGCGGCGCACTGGCCTACGTGGCGCTTTCCGGCGAGATGATTCGCCGCGGGCTTGCCGAGTAATGGCCGCTCCCAACCGGGGCCTGGGACGCGGGCTTGAAGCGCTGCTCGGACCGCGCGAGGCGCAACCTTCTCCCTCCCGCGAGTTTCAGGAACTGCCGCTGGACCTGTTGCGGCCGGGGCGTTTTCAGCCGCGCCAGGCCATGGACGCCGAGAGCATTGCCGAGTTGGCGGAATCGATACGGATCCAGGGAGTCGTTCAGCCGGTGCTGGTGCGGCCGCTGGCAGGCGAAGGGGACGCCGAAGCACGCTACGAGATTGTTGCCGGCGAGCGCCGCTGGCGTGCGGCCCAGCATGCCGGCCTGGAGCGCGTGCCCGCCGTTGTGCGGCTTCTGTCCGACACCGAGGCCGCGCTCGCGGCCCTGGTCGAGAACGTTCAGCGGGAGGACTTGAGCGCCATTGAACTGGCGCGTGCGCTGCGTTCCATCCTGGAGATTTCCGGCGGCACGCACAAGGAGGTAGGGAGTTCGATCGGCATGTCGCGCGCCGCGGTCAGCAACCACCTGAGGCTGCTCGAACTGGGTGATGCGGCAAAGCAACTGCTCGCGGAGCGAAAGCTGGAAATGGGCCATGCGCGCGCGTTGCTGGCGGTTGCCAATCCGGCCCGGCAGGCCACGCTGGCGGGGCTCATCGCCGAGAAGGGACTCACCGTGCGCGACGCGGAGCGCCTGGCGCAAGCGGAGGGCAGGGCGGCGAAATCACCCCAGCCGCGTGACCCCAACGTCGTCAGCCTGGAGCGGGACCTGAGCGAGCGATGGGGAGCCCCCGTGCGCATACGCCACGGCAAGCGAGGCGGCCGCCTGGAAGTGCGCTACAGGAATCTCGACGAACTGCAGGGCCTTCTGTCGCGAATCCGGTAAGTCGAGGTTGAGGAGGGCGGGACGTCCTCGTTCCCAGGCCGCTATATCAGGCGGTTGCGGTTCCTGGCTATGGAAATGTCCGGGTGCCAGGTGGAATTGGCGCCGTGTCCCTGCTGCATGATCCGTGCATCGATCAGGTAAGCTCCGCCGTCCCTGTTAACGAGTTGCGCCCGCTCCAGGGCGGCTTCCATTCCGGCCGGCTCCAGCACGGTTTCCGCTTCTACGCCAAATGCCCTTGAAACGGCTGCGAAGTCCACCAGGGGATCGCCCAGGTAGCAACTGATGTCCTTCCATTGATCGCGGGTCTCGCGGTTGCGCGCCAGCGGTGAGAACCAGTAGATGCGCTCCCGCTCGCCGTCGTAGGACTCGTTGTTGAACACCACGATGGTGATCGGAATGTCGTGGCGCGCGGCGGCCCAGAGCGCTTCGGTCTGGCCGAACAGAAAGGCGCCGTCGCCCACCAGGCAAACCACCTGCCTGTCCGGTTGGGCCACCTTGACACCCAGCGCCGCTCCCACGCCCCAGCCCAGCGCGAAGCCCGTGGTCTGACCGATCAGCCGCTTCCGGCCGGGCGCGAAGTCCATCCAGTGATACGGCAGCCGGTTGTCCAGTTCCGAGACGATGATGGCGTCCTCGGCCAGGTGCTGGTCGAGCTCCCAGGCCATGCGCGCCCAGCTTATGGGTGCGGAGTTCCAGTCGGCCTCGGCGGACTTGCGCTGGTCTTCAAGGCGCTGCGCGAATTCCTCCCGCGCGGCACTCATCCGGGGCTCGCGGAGCTTCGCCAGCCGGTCGGCCGTCGCCATTCCCTCGACGGCGTCGATCAGCGCGGTCGTGATTTCCCGAACGCCGCCGGCCAGAGCGATATCGGTCGGCTGGAAATTGCCGATGTCTTCGTATTCCATGCGGGCGTGAATGACGGTCGCCTTCCTCGGCGGCGAAGGCGCCAGGATTCCGGGACCGGGCATTTCCGTGCCCAGGTTGAGAAAGACATCGCTTTGACCCAGGTGTTCGGGGCCGCCCAGGCCGTAAAACCCCGCCCACAGCGGGTGATTGAAAGGAAAGTCGCCATAGACGGAATAGCCCTGGCTGACCCGGGCGCCCAGCGTCTCCGCAAGCCGCACCACGTCGGCGACCGCGCCGCTGCGCGTCACTTCGTGTCCCACGTTGATGAATGGCGCGCTCGACTCCAGCAAGGCGCGCGCCGCCGACTCCAGCAGATCGGGTTTCGGCGGGAGATTGACATCAACCCGGAACAACTGCTGAGGATAGACAGTCTGCTTCAGCTTCGGCGTACCCAGGACGTTGATGGGGATGCGCAGGTGCACCGGGCCGCCCGGCGGCGTCCCCGCCATCTTGATGGCGCGGCGGGTGAACTCGCTGAGCCGCTCCGGTCGATTGATCTGCCAGCGCCACTTGGTGAACTGCTGCAGCGGCTCCAGCCAGTCGTCCATCTGCTGGAACTGGTTGCGGCCCTCGAAGGTGGTCTGCGCCGAGTCGGAAATGGCCACGATCGCCGAGCGGTCCTTCCAGGCGTTGTAGAGGTTGTTCATCGCCGAAGGGATTGCCACGCCGGGCACCAGCAGGACCGCGGTCTTGCCGCTGGCCAGTTCGTAGCCGTGCGCCATCGCCGTCGCCTGACCTTCCTGCAGGGTCAGCAGGAACTTGAGTTGCGGACGCGAGGCCAGTGCGTCAAAGATCGCGGTCATGCCCGTGGCGGTGGTGGCGAACAGGTATTCCACGCCGGCCGCCAGCAACGCTTCCGCGAGGATCTCGGCCCCCGTTCCCTCCACTGTCCGGCCTCGTTCCGCTGGCAGGGTTTGCGCATCGGCCTCGGAAATCATCCGGGTCAGCGATTCCGCCGCGGCGGCGGAGAAGCCGATCGCCGCCAGAACCTTGCCGAACTGCCGCCGGGAGATTCCGCCGTCGAGGAGGCTCCTGATGCTGCCTTGTGTGGAAGGGGAGGAAGCCATCAGCCGCCCCTTGCCCTGGCGTCGGCCAGCAGTCCGAGGATCTCGAACATCATGGTGGCGCCCACATGAGCGGTGTTTGCGGAGGGATCGTACTGCGGGGCCACCTCCACCAGGTCGCCGCCGACAATGGGCAGGCCTGCAAGACCCCGGAGCAGGCGCTGCACCTCCAGGGGCGTCAGCCCCCCGACTTCGGGCGTGCCGGTTCCGGGCGTATAGGCGGGATCGATTCCGTCCACGTCGACGCTCACATACACAGGTCCACCCGCGACCCTCTCGCGGCACAGTGAAATTGCGGCAGGCACGCCCATGTCGTGAAAATCATCCATGTGGATGACGGTCATTCCGGAATCGTAACTGAACGCCCAGGCCAGCTCGGCGCTGCCTCGAATGCCGATCTGAACACAGCGGTCCGGATCCAGCACCCCGGCCAGAACCGCCTGGCGGAAGGGACCGCCGTGATGAAACTTCTCATCGTCGTACGGGCCGGCGGTGTCACAATGAGCGTCGATGTGCACCATGCCCAGGGGCGTTTCGGCGCCCAGCGCCTTCATGATGGGGTAAGTGATGGAATGATCGCCCCCGGCTGAAATGGGCTTGAGGTCCGCTGCGGCTATCCTGCGGTAGAACGTCTCGATGTCCTCGATACTTTTCTCAAGGCTGAAGCGCGAGCGAAACGGCACGTCGCCGATATCGGCGCAGCGCAGCACCATCGAGGGAATGACGTCGTAGGTGGCGTGATAAGGACCGACCCGCTCGATTGCGCGCAGGGCGCGCGGACCGAAGCGCGCGCCCGGGCGGTTGGTTACGCCGAGGTCCATGGGCACCCCGGCCAGTACAACATCCAGACCGTCCCAGTCCTCGCGGTAAGGAAAGTCCAGAAGCGTCGGGGGATCGGCGTACGGTTTTTTCTGGTGCAGATCGCTATCGGCGATCTGCCTGAGCGCCTCCCGAAACGGCACGTCCGCCTTCAGGTCTCCATCCGGCTTTGCGTACCTTTCGCGCAGCCGCCTTAATTTCTCCGCGTCCACTCGTCTCCCAAAAGCAATTTACGGACCGGCGTCAATGCCGCCCGCAGCGCGCTTATGGAGCGCCGGCGCTCGCCAAAGGCGAAGTTCGCCCGCCGATATGCTCGGCGAAGAACTGCTCCAGCTCCGAATAGAGCCCCACCCGGTTTCCCTCCTTTTGGAAGCCGTGGCCTTCTTTGTTCTTGACCATGGTCTTGTAGTCGATTTCCGTGCCTCTCAGCTTGCGTATCAGCGGAATGTACTGCGTGTCATGCGGCACCCGCGGATCCCGCTTGCCGTGCACTACGTAGAGAGGCACCCTGATCTTGTCGAGGTGGTTGATGGGCGAGGTGGCCAGCAGCCGTTCACGGTCCTTTCTTCGATCGCCGATGGCGCGTTTGCCCCAGGCCTGAATGTAGTTGCCGTTGCGGAACCCGTGATGATAGTCCAGCAGTGCTACCAGGTCCACGACGCCCACGTAGTTCACCGCGCAACGGTACAGCTCCGGCGTCTTGGTAATGCCGGCCATGGTGGCATAACCGCCGTAGCTTGCGCCGTAGATGCAGATCCTGTCCGGGTCGGCAATGCCCTGCTCGATCGCCCACAGCACGCCGTCGGTGATGTCGTCCTGCATTTCCAGCCCCCACTTCTGCCAGGCGATGTCCATAAAGCGCTGACCGTAGCCTCCGGATCCCCGGTAGTTGATCTGCATCATGGCATAGCCGCGGTTGGCCAGGAACTGGGTCTCCGTGTTGTAGCCCCAGTAGTCGCGAATACCGTAAGGTCCGCCGTGCGGATTGATGATCAAGGGCAGGTCCCTGGCCTCGGCCCCGGCCGGCACGGTGAGATAGCCGTTGATCTTCTCCCCGTCCCGCGCCTCATAGCGGATAGGCGTCATGGCGCTCATGTCCTTGGGGTCAATCCAGCGGCGCGGCTGGGCGAAGAATTCGATCGTTCCGGCCGCCTTGTCGTACAGGTAATAGGTTCCCGGGTCACGATCGCTGGTCGAGCGGATCAGCATGCGTCCCTCGTCTCTGCTCACGCTGGTAATCCGGTTCACGTGGTCCGGAAAGGCGCCGTTGATCGTAGCCTGCAGTGTGGCGAATTCCTCGTCCAGCATGGCTTGTTCCGGCAGTTCGTATTGCCAGGAAACCCACAATGGGCGATGGTCCTTCGGCGAGATCGCGAGGCCCGGGCCGACATCGGCGCGGTCGTCGGCCAGGATCATTTCGCCCAACTGACCGGTTTCAGGATCGAAGGTGTACAGCGCCGTGGTGTCGCGGCCTTCGTTCGTCGCCACGTACAGGGACTTGTTGTCGGCGGTGAACGCCACCGGCAGGAAGACCGAACCGTCGAAATAATGCGTTGAGTGCGCGACCTGCCACTCGGCATCGACCGCTGGCCGGTAATAGGACAACTGGCGCAGCAACTCGCCGTCCTCCAGCGCCCGTCCCCGGCTGTCCGGGTGCCCTACGGCAAACCGCACGTTTCCATCCCAGTCCGTCATCCACTCCTGCACGTAACCCGGATTGGTCTCCACCCGCGTCATCCTCCCGTTATGGATGTTCATGCGGAGTACGTCGGGATAGAACTTGTTGCGTTCGTTGTTGGTTACCAGGATGTGGTCGGGATCGTCACGAAGCCGGTCGAGCAGCCGGGTAAAGGTGGGGAAGAGCACAATGCCCCTGTCGCCCTTGAACAGTTCCCGCTGCCCGGTGCCGTCGCGATTGACGGCGTAGAGCGAGAACGATTCATTACCGTCTGTATCCATGCCGAAGATCAGGCGCTCATCATTGGCCCAGAAGAAAAAGGCGATATCCCTGTTGAATTCTTCTCTGCCCTTGCTCCTCAGGCTTGTCAGCCGCGCCGACTTCCTGTCCGAAAGGCGCATGGAGAAAAGGTTGCGGCGGCCATCGTAAGGACCGATCGCCGCCAGCCACTCGCCGTTCGGCGAAAGCTGCAGCGAGGCGAAGTCTGAATTCCTGAAGAAATCCTCAACCGAATATTGCCTGGCGGTCTGCGCGTGAGTCGCGGTGGCAAGAACGAGGATTGCGAGGAACAGTCCGCAACGGTTCGATATCTCCATAAGCCCCTCCGTCATTGAGTGTTAGCGCTGCCGTCTTTGCGGAGCCTTTCGTTTGTTTGGCGATTCTAACGCGAATCCAGCCGTGGGGATTTGGCCTGAGGCTGCGGGCGGGCGGATCTGCCGCCGGCGCGGTGAAAGTGGCGCGAGAAAGCCCGCGCTCGGCCGGGCTCCCGACCCAAATAAAAAGGCCGCCGGCGCGGGGGGTGCCGGCGGCCCGGAAAGTATACCGGATCGGTCAGCGCCTGTGTGGCGTGACCGATCCGGTTTGCCGATCAGAAGAAGTGGCGGTAGTTCACGTAGGGAACGCGCCCGTCCAGACTGTAAAGGTCATACACGGCCGGCCGCGGCGACGCGAAGCTGTCGATTTCCGGATCTTCGTCCGTGACGTTCAGCACGCCGATCGAAACCTGACCGTTCCACGGCGTCGTCCAGCGGTAATTGAGGTCGTATTCCGTGTGCGAAGGCGCCTCGAATCCGGCTCCGGGGCGCATGTAGCCTGCGATGTGGCGCGCATACACGGAAACCGTATGGTCGGTGTAGTTCCAGCGCACCAGGCCCTGGGCCTGGTACTTGGGCCTTGCGCTGTCGCCCACGCCCTCGCCCAGGCTGGAACTCCAGTCCGTGGCTGTGCGTGACCGGCTGCGGAAGCGCAGCAAGCGGACGGCGTAAACGGAGAACGTGAAGTCACCCGCCGTTGCCGTTTCCAGGTCGTAGCGCAGTTGCACGTCCAGACCGCCGATTTCCTGCCGGAAGGTGTTGCCCCAACCGGCTTCGGCCTCGTAAAGGGCGCCCGATGCGGGATCGCGCTTCAGCACGTTGCCCGGCGAACACTCGATGATTTCCGCGAGCACTCCGGTGTCGATGGTGTTCTCCGTGCGTCCCGTGTTCTCGCACTGCCCCAGCAGCTCCGATTCGATCAGGCCCTGCAGGGACGCCAGGCCGATGCCGTCCTCGATATTCAGGTTCCAGTAATCCACTCTGACGGAGAACGGCTCCCAGTCCACGACGACGCCGAGGTTGTAGCTGTCGGAAAGTTCCGGCGCAAGCAGAGGGTTGCCGCCGGTAAACGTCGGATACTGCTCCTCCACACAGTCCGCGGCAGGTGTGCCGGCCGCCTGACAGGCCACCAGGTCGGTGCCGCCTTCCGCGCTGAAGCTCCGCGCCCCATACAGGTTGTTCATGTTGGCCGCCCGGAAGCCTTCGCCCCAGGAAGCGCGGAACAGCAGCCAGTCGGTGGGCTGATAGCGCGCCGAGAGATACAGGCTGGTTTCGTTGCCGGCGGAATCGTCGTAGCTGTCGTAGCGCGCCGCCGCGCTGACATCCAGGTTGCTCAGCACGGGGATCAGGATCTCCGCAAAACCGGCCTTAACTACCCGCTCGCCCTCGCCGCTGTTGCCGGCGCTTCCGATCAGGTCGCCGCCGGCGCTCAGCGGATCATAGATATCGTAGAACCGTTCGTCTTCGTAATGAAAGCCGGCGGCCCAGCCGATCGGCCCACCCGGAGCGTTGAGGAAGTCGAAGCTGACGTTGCCGCTGTAGCTGCGCAAGTCGCCGCGAATATCGCGGTTGGCGTTTGAGGTAATGGCGCCATACGCGCTCGCATTGCCGGGGCTCAAGGGATCAAACGGGTTATACAGCCCCTGGGAAACGTACTCCGATGTCGTAAAAGACTTCGCGTAGCAGCAACTGTCCTCGCGGCCGTCGTAGCGCGTATGCGCGGCTTCAAACTCGTAATCGAACATGCCCACCGTGCCGTAGGCCAAAAGGGCGTTCGCGAACAGGGTGTTGGTCGCCTTGAAATCCCGATTGCCCAGCCCCACGAAGCGATGACCAAGAAAGTACGGAAGCAACTCGGGGTACGGGATGTCGTAGTCGAATCCCTGCTTCAATCCCACCGCCGCATCGGCCGGAACGCGGAAAAAGCCCACGGCCGGCGCATAGCGCCCGTGGGTGTTCACGGTGCTGAATATGGATTGCAGGCGCACCGCGTGGTCCGGGTTCAACTCGTAATCCGCGTGCAGAAATGCGCTGCTGCGCTTCAGATCCGCCGTTTCCCAGGCGAAAGCCGTGTAATCGAAGCCGCAGCGCTCCTGACCATTGCGGGCGATGTAGGGGCCGGCCAGCAGGCGCTCACCGTCCGGGCCTACCACCTGCTCGCAGTTGGACGGGGCCAGGTAGTACGGCCAGATCGTGTTGCCCCAGGAACTGACGTTGTCGGTGTTCTCCCACGCATACCAGGTTGCGTCGAACGGCGCGTTCGGGTAGTCGGCCGGCCCGTCGTCGTAGCCCGTATTGCCCGCGGAATAGAAGCGATCCGCCGAGGCGATGTGGCCCTTGTTGCGGAAATCGGCGGTGAAGAGGAAACGGCCGCGGTTGGTGCTGCCGCCCAGTACAATCTCGCCAGAGTCCGAGTCCGCTCCTTCGCGCGTAGGCCGCTGCAGCGACGTGCCCACTTCCAGCCCGTCATAGTCTTTGCGCAGAATCAGGTTGATCACGCCGCCGAGCGCATCCGAACCGTAGATCGCGGAGGCGCTGTCGGTCAGGATTTCGATGCGATCAATAGCCGAAAGCGGGATGATGTTGAGGTCGATGGCCTGGTTGGCTGTAACCGGTGAGCGGGGCAAGCGCCGCCCATCCAGCAGTACCAGGCTGCGGGTAGAGCCAACGCCGTGCAGACTGATGGTCGCCTGCCCGATAAACGAGTTGCCCGACACCTCGCGCGAAGAGCCGAAGGTATTGACCGGGCTGTTGCGCAGCACGTCCGCCACCGATTCCTGTCCGCTCAGTTCGATTTCCTCGCGGGTGATGACCACCACCGGCCGGGCTTCCTCGAGATCAATGCGCTTGATGCGCGAACCGGTTACCACCTGGCGTCCGAGTTCCAGTTGGTCTTCTTCGTCGTCGCCCTCTTCCTGGGCCATGGCCATGGGCGAGACGGCGAAGGCCGTAATTGCGCCGGCAAAAAGTACCGAACGCACTGCTCTATCCAGAGCAATATTCTCAGGTTTCATCTTTGTCCCCTCACTGGTAATTGCGAAGACAGCCTGCCCGGCCGCCCCGCAAGATCGTGTTAATAGCTATAGCAACTCTTTTGCCATGCCTTATAGTCGGTAACTTTAGCGTAAGAAGGCGAAAAAGCAACCGGGAATGACGACTTAAGCGAGTGTTCTGCAAGCATTTGTTAACTACCGAACCATGCCTAGTCCGTAACCGCGCGCACGTTGATTTCCACCAGCAGCCCCGGATAGGCCAGCGCCGATACCCCGATCACCATGGAGGCCGGCTTGTGGCCCTTGGGGAAGAAGTTGCGCACGTCTTCATATACCGGGGTAGGGTCGATGTTCTCAAGGTTCACGATGTAGATCTGGATCTCCACCACGTCCTCGCGCGTGGCGCCGGCGGCTTTCAGTGCCTGATCGATGTTGGCCCAGGTCAGGCGTGATTGTTCGGCCAGGCTCTCGGGATAGCTGTCGTCCGGGTAGATTCCGGCCTTGCCGCCCAGGTAGATGAAACGCCCCGGGTTTTTCGCAATGACCACCTGCGAGTAGCCGTCGGGCTGGGACAGCCCTTCGGGGTTGAATCGCTCGATTTCGGTGGCCGCCGCTACCGGCAGCGCGAAAACCAGTCCGGCGAGCGGGAGTGTTCTGCTGTTGTACGCCATGGTTTGTTCTCCTGATGTGGGATCGAATTTCGCCGGCTTGAGCCGCCGGTCAGCGTATATTTTCGATCAACTGTTTCTACGGTGGCGGCCTCGGGCGAAAATCGCCGCCGGACTATAATTTTTGGAGAGCCCTCCGATTCCCCGCAATGTTCCAGGCCTTTACCAAGATGCAAGCTGCCGGCAACGACTTCATGATCGTGCTGGGCCGGTCGCTGCCGGTGCCCCCGCGCCGCCGGATCCGCGCGCTTGCTGACCGCCGCCGTGGCGTGGGATTCGATCAGCTTTTATGGGTGGACGAGCCCGAAAACGGCGTCGATACTGTGGAGTACCGCGTATTCAATGCCGATGGCCGCGAGGCCGGGCAGTGCGGCAACGGCGCCCTGTGCATCGCGGCGCTGGTGGCCGATCGCCGGCCGCGCGGCGGGGAAATCTCGCTGAAAAGCCGTGGCGGAGAGGTGCGCGCCAGGTTGGCGGGCGACGACTCGGTCAGTTGCTCGCTCGGCCGCCCGGAATGGAACCCGCGGCGGGTCCCGTTTGAGGCTCGCGAGGCGGACTCCTCATACGAAATTGCGGTGGACGGAGAAAAGTGGGAGGTTGAAGTGCTTTCCCTGGGCAACCCGCACGCGGTCATTTCGATCATGGATGCCGCCGCCGCTCCGGTGGCGGAGCTGGGGGCGCGACTTTCCGTGCATGAGCGTTTTCCGCGCGGCTGCAACGTGGGCTTTGCCGAAACGCAGGGCGACCAGGCGCTGAAGCTTCGCGTGTTCGAGCGCGGGGTAGGCGAAACTCCCGCCTGCGGCACCGGAGCATGCGCCGCGGCGGTTGCAGGCATTCGCGGGGGCCGGGTCCGCTCCCCCGTCGAGGTGCAGATGCCCGGCGGCCGTTTGCGCGTGGATTGGGCCGGCGGCGGCGAACCCGTCTGGCTTACGGGGCGGATCGACTGCGTTTACGAGGGACAGGTGGAGTTATGAGTCCGGCGGGCAAGGCGCGCCCCGGGTCCGGCCTGAGTCCGGAAAGCGTGGCTACGTACCTTCGCGACAATCCGGACTTTTTCGAGCGGCATGGCGACCTGTTGATGGAGCTGAGCGTTCCCCACGACGGCGGAACGGGAGCGGTGTCGCTGGTCGAGCGGCAGATTGAGCTGCTGCGCCAACGCAACGAGGACATGCGCCGCACTCTGGAAGAGTACGTGGCCAATGCCCGCGCCAGCGATGAATTGGCCCACAAGCTGAACCGGCTGGTCACCAGGCTGCTGGCCTGCCGGGATCCGGGCGAAAGGCTGCGCACCCTGCCCGGGAACCTGCGCCGGATCTTTTCTCTGGATTTCGTTCGCCTGCTGCTGTTCGACGCGGCGGCGGACGATTGTGCCGAGGTTCCCGGCCTGGAACCGACGCAGCGGGAAGCGGTCATGGCCGAAGGCCTGAGCGCGGTCCTGAAGGCCAATACGCCGCGCTGCGGCCGCTACAGCTCCGAGCAGCGCGAATTCCTGTTCGGCAAGGAGGCGGGCGAAGCGGCGTCGGTTGCGCTGGCCCCCTTGGGACATCGCGGAAAGCTGGGCCTGCTGGCGCTGGGCAGCCGCGACCCCGATCACTATCACCGCGGCAAGAGCACGGAATTCCTGAGCCGCGTGAGCGACATTGTTGCGGTGGCGGTTTCGCCGGAAAGCTCCTGATGGAGGCCGGCGCAAAGCGGCAGGTTGACGCGTTCCTGCACCACATCCGATTCGAGCGGGGCCTGTCGGAACATACCGTCAGCGCCTATCGCCGCGACCTGGCGGCGCTGGGCAAGTATTGCGCCGAGCGCAATCTCGCCGACTGGTCGGGCCTTTCCACCGGCGATCTGCGCCGTTTCGCCGCGGGCGCCCACCGCGGTGGCCTGGCGCCGCGCACCGTGCAGCGGCGGCTGGCGGGAGCGCGCAGTTTCTTCAGCTACCTGGAGAGGGAGGGTGAGATAGGCCACAATCCGGCGCGCGGGGTCAGGGCGCCACGGCCGCCGCGCAATCTTCCGCAGACACTCGACCTCGACCAGGTGGCGCGTCTTCTGGACATCCCGGACGGCGATGCCGTTGCCTGCCGCGACCGCGCCATGCTGGAACTGATGTACTCCTCCGGCCTGCGGCTGGCCGAGCTGACCGGCCTCGACCAGGGAGGCATCGATATGCGCGAGGGCCTGATCAGGGTCACCGGCAAGGGCCGCAAGACCCGCATCCTGCCGGTGGGCCGCAAGGCCATCGATGCGCTGAAGGCCTGGATGCGCCGCCGCGGCGAGTTGGCGTCGCCCGGGGAGAACGCACTGTTTGTGGGCTTGCGGGGCCGGCGAATCGGCGCCAGCAGCGTCCAGGCGCGGCTCGACTACTGGGCGCGGCGCTCGGGGCTGCCCGGGCATGTGCACCCGCATATGCTTCGCCACAGCTTCGCCACGCACCTGCTGGAATCGTCCGGCGACCTGCGCGCGGTGCAGGAGCTCCTGGGCCATGCGGACATATCCACGACACAGGTCTACACCCACCTTGACTTTCAGCACCTGGCAAGGGTGTACGATCGCGCCCACCCCCGTGCCCGGCGCAAGGCGTCGACAAAGTCATGAACGTTTCGAATCCTGGGAACAACAGCGCAACAGGCAAGCGGGTCCGCTCCACGACCATACTCTGCGTTCGCAGGGACAATGCGGTCGCCATGGGCGGGGACGGGCAGGTAAGCCTGGGCGATACCGTGCTGAAGGGCAATGCGAGGAAGATTCGCCGGCTGGCGGACGGCTCGGTGCTGGCGGGTTTCGCCGGGGGCACGGCGGATGCCTTCACCCTGTTTGAACTTTTCGAAGGCAAGCTTCAGCAATACGGAAACCTTACCCGGGCCGCCGTCGAACTGGCCAAGGACTGGCGTACCGACCGCCGTCTGCGGCGACTGGAGGCGATGCTGTGCGTCGCCGACCAGCAGAAGACGCTGCTGGTTTCGGGTTCGGGCGACGTGGTGGAGCCCGAGGACGGACTTTTGGCGCTTGGCTCCGGCGGGGGATACGCGCGTGCCGCGGCGCGGGCGCTGCTGGCGGAAACCGAACTGGGCGCCGAGGAAGTGGTGCGCCGCTCGCTGGAGATCGCGGCGGAAATCTGCGTCTACACCAATTCGGAAATCGTCATCGACACGCTCCAAGCATGACCCAGATGACCCCCAGGGAGATTGTCGAGGAACTCGACAAGCACGTTATCGGCCAGCAGGAGGCCAAGCGGGCGGTCGCCATCGCCTTGCGCAACCGCTGGCGCCGGATGCAGCTTGAGGATGAACTGCGCCGCGAAATCACGCCGAAGAATATTCTGATGATGGGCCCCACCGGCGTCGGCAAGACCGAGATCGCCCGCCGCCTTTCGCACCTCGCTCGCGCGCCCTTCATCAAGGTCGAGGCCACCAAGTTCACCGAGGTGGGTTACGTGGGCCGCGAAGTTGACAGCATCGTGCGCGACCTTACCGATACAGCCGTGAAGATGATGCGCGAGACGGAAATGGACCGGGTGCGCCACCGCGCCCGCGAGAACGCCGAGCGGCGGGTACTTGATGCGCTGATGCGGCTGGCCGCGGCCGCGGGGCCGACCGCAAGGTTGCCGGTGAGTGCCGACGAACGGGAGCTGAAGGCGGCGCTGAGACGCGGCGACCTGGACGGCGAGGAAGTGGAAATGGAACTTCAGCTCGCGCCGGTGGGGGTGGAGATCATGGCGCCGCCCGGCATGGAGGAAATGACCAGCCAGCTGCAGAATATGTTCCAGTCGCTGGGCAACCAGCGCACCCGCACGCGCAAGCTGAAGGTCAAGGACGCGATGCGGCTGCTGACGGAAGAAGCCGCGGCCTCGATGCTGGACCAGGAGGAACTGAAGTCGCAGGCGCTGGAAGCGGTGGAACAGAACGGCATCGTCTTCATCGACGAGATGGACAAGGTTTGCCGCCGGGCGGAGGCTTTGGGCGCGGACGTGTCGCGCGAGGGCGTGCAGCGCGACCTTCTGCCGCTGGTGGAGGGATGCGCCGTCACGACAAAGTACGGGGTGGTGCGCACCGATCACATCCTGTTCATCGCGTCCGGCGCCTTCCAGGCGGTCAAGCCTTCGGACCTGATTCCCGAACTGCAGGGCCGGTTCCCGATACGGGTGGAACTGGGGGCGCTTGGGATCGAGGAGTTCGAGCGCATCCTCACCGAGCCGGACGCGTCGCTTACCGAGCAATACACGGCCCTGCTGGGCACCGAACAGGTTGCCCTGAGCTTTGAGGCCGAGGCGGTTCACCGCATCGCCGAGATTGCCTGCTCGGTCAACGACAGCACGGAGAACATCGGCGCGCGGCGCCTGCAGACCGTCCTGGAGCGACTGCTGGAGTCGATTTCCTTCGACGCAGCCGACCGCGGGGGACAGACGCTGAAGATAGACGCGGCTTACGTCGACGAGCACCTCGGCAAGCTGGCGGAAGATGAGGATTTCCGCCGCTATATCCTCTGAGGGCAATGCCCTCGTTCCCGGGATCGCCGCCGACCGAATTGCGCTTGCTCGGCAAGCGCCGGATTCTGCGCGTGAGCTTTGCCGACGGCGCGGCGTTTGATCTCAACGCCGAATACCTGCGCGTGAAGTCGCCGTCAGCGGAGGTGAGGGGTCACGGGCGCGGTGGCGGACAATTGCCCCTGGGCAAATCCGAGGTTCGGGTAACGGAAGTGGAACCCGTGGGGCAGTATGCAGTTCGCCTCGTATTCGACGATGGCCACGATTCCGGTATCTACTCGTGGAAATATCTGCGCGAGCTCGGCGAATTCCGGGATGAATACTGGGCGCGTTACCTCGACGAGGTGGCCGCGGCGGACAAGCCCGATGCGCGCAGCTGACCCTGGGAACGAGGGCGTCTCCGCCTTCGACGAGGGCGAGACGCCCTCCCCCCCGGGAGAGCGGCGTTTCGGCTTCAGCCGGGTGAGTTCCGATGAGAAGACACGCCGGGTGCGCGGCGTGTTCGATTCCGTGGCGGACCGCTACGACCTGATGAACGACCTGATGTCGCTCGGCGCGCACCGCTTGTGGAAGAGGTTTGCCCTGGCCCGCACGGGACTGCGCCCCGGAGGCATTGCACTGGATGTGGCAGGTGGCACGGGTGACCTCGCCATCGGCATGAGCCGCCAGGTCGGACCGCAGGGACGCGTGCTGCTCAGCGACATCAACCCCGCGATGCTGGGGATCGGCCGTGGGCGGCTGCTCGACGCCGGCGCCGGCGGCAACGCCAGGGCGGTGTGCGCCGACGCTACCGCCTTGCCTTTCGGCGCGGGGCTGTTCGACTGCGTCACCATAGGTTTCGGATTGCGGAACGTCACCGGAAAGCCCGCGGCGCTCAGGAGCATGGCGCAGGCTGTCAAGCCCGGCGGCCGCTTGCTGGTGCTGGAGTTCTCGCGCCCCGCGCTGAAGTTCATTCGGCCCGCCTACGACTGGTATTCCTTCGCCGTCATTCCCGCTCTGGGGCGTCTGGTCGCGGGCGACGCCGACAGCTATCGTTACCTGGTGGAATCGATAAGGGTGCATCCCGACCAGGAAACGCTTGCCGAAATGATGCGCGAGGCCGGCTTCGAGGACGTGCGCTGGCACAACCTTTCCGGCGGAATAGTCGCGCTGCATATGGGTTTTCGTTACTAGTGTTTGCGAAACTGGCCACCTCGCTCGAAGGCGTTTTGAATCGCAACCTCCAGGCTTCGCTGACGGCGCGCCGCGCCGCGTCCGAGCTGGAAGGGCTTTGCATGGACATGGGCGTTTCTGCTTCGCAGCCGGTTTTGCGCATGAGCGTGGAAGGGGGCCGCTTGCGCTTCGCGGAACCCGACGCGAAGCCGAGCGGCGTTACCCTGTCCGGCGGCTGGCGCCGACTATTGGAACTGCTCGGCGGCGATCACACCGGCCCGGGACTCGATTTGCGTGGTGACCCCGCCGTGGCCGAAGGGTTCGCCCGGCTGCTGAAGCACTGCCGGCCCAGTCCGGAAGAGGAAATGGCCCGTTTCGCCGGCGACACCGTCGCCCATCAGGTGGGCGACGCAGCCAGGGCGGCGGCCGGGTGGGCCCGTGAAGCCGGCGATTCCCTGCAGCACAATGTGCGCGATTTCGTCCAGGAGGAGGCGCGATTGATGCCGACGCGGGTCGAGTTCGACGCCTTCTCGGCCGAAGTGGAACGGCTGCGCGACAGCGTCGGCCGGGTCGCGGCGCGCGTAGAGGCCCTGGGCAAGGGCCGGGTCCGGTAGCACCGGTACCGCGGACCCCGGTTCAGGCATGCGGCTGTTGTTCCGAATCCTTGGGATCGTGCGCCTGCTGGCGCGCTACGGTCTTCTGCGTGATGCGGGCTTGCCGCGCCCGCTGCGCTTGCCCGCGTGGCTGCTGCTTGCCCGGCGCAGGCTTAAGGGGGAATCGCGCGGCCGGCGCCTGCGCGAGGCGCTGCAGGACCTGGGGCCCATCTTCGTGAAGTTCGGACAGAACATTTCCACCCGGCCCGACCTGCTCCCTCCGGACATCGCCCGGGAACTGGCGCGCCTGCAGGATGAGGTCCCGCCGTTTGCGGCGGAAAAGGCGCGCGAACTGCTGGGCGGCTTCTACGGCCGTCCGGTGGAAGAAGTGTTCGCCGAATTCGAACCGGAAGCGCTGGCGGCAGCCTCCATCGCGCAGGTTCATGCGGCGCGCCTGCCCGGCGGCGAGGAAGTGGTCGTCAAGCTGTTGCGTCCGGGCATCAGGGCGCGCATCGAGCGGGACGTGGAACTGCTGTACGGTGTGGCGCGCCTGACCAGTGCGTGGTGGCCGTCGACTTACCGGCTGCGCCTGGTCGAGGTCGTCGAGGAGTACGAGCGCACGCTGGACAACGAACTGGACCTGACCCGCGAGGGCGCCAACGCCTCGCGCCTGAAGCGCAGCTTCGCCGGTTCCGACATCATCCATGTTCCGGCGGTCTACTGGGACTACTGCCGCCCCGACGTGCTGGTCCTGGAGCGGATTCGCGGCGCCCCAATCCGCGACGTGCAGGCGCTGAAGGACGCGGGCGTGGACATACCCGAACTGGCCGCCCGGGGTGTGCAAATCTTTTTCACCCAGGTGTTCAGGGACAGCTTCTTCCACGCGGACATGCATCCCGGAAACGTGTTCGTGGACATCAGCGATCCCAAGAATCCCCGCTACGCGGCGGTCGATTTCGGCATTGTGGGCATACTCGACGAGCGCGACCATCACTACCTCGGCCAGACGCTGCTGGCCTTCTTCGAGCAGGACTACGCGCGCCTGGCGCGCCTGCACCTTTACTGGGGATGGGTAGCGCCCGACGCCCGCGCGGAGGACCTGGAGGCGGCGTTTCGGGTGATCGGCGAGCCGATCTTCGCCCGGCCGCTGAGCGAGTGCAGCTTCGGAAAGGTCCTTGGGCGGATATTCGCCACCGCCCAGGAATTCGACATGCACCTGCAGCCGCAGATGCTGCTGCTGCACAAGACGCTGCTCAACATCGAGGGCCTGGGCCGGGAGCTGTATCCGGAGCTGGACCTGTGGGAAACCGGCTATCCGCTGCTGAAGAAGTGGATGGCGCGCCGGGCCGAGCCCGGCCGCGTGATGAAGGAACTTCGGCGCGACCTGCCGGAGTTGCGCTACGCCGTTCAACGCCTGCCCCGCGCGCTGCACCGCCTGTTGGACAGGGCCGAGGGCGCGCCAAGTCGGCGGCGCGAGCGCCGCCCGGAAGGCAGGCGGAAACTCTGGCGGCAGATGACCGGCTGCACGCTGCTGCTCGCCGGCGCCGTACTGCTGGGTTTGCAGGCCCAGCCGCCATTCCTGTCGTGGCTGGTGGCCGCGGCCGGACTGATCCTGGTCCTCAGCGCGCGCCCTCGCGGCTGACGCGCTTACCGCGGGGCGGCGCCTCCAGTCTCAGGCACGCAGGGAACGAAGGAAGTCGCCGGCGTCCTCGCCGCGCTCCAGGCAGTCCACCACCGCCGACCCCACGATCACGCCGTCGGCCACGCCGGCAAGGGTTCGCACCTGCGCTGCGCTGCGTACCCCGAAACCGGCGCATACGGGCAGCGGCGAACACGCGCTGACCCGCTGCATGTAGGTCGTCATCTCCTCCGACACCCGGCGCTGGCCGCCGGTCACACCGGTCACCGTCACTGCATAGACGAAACCCCCGCTGCCGCGGCACAAGGTTCGCAGCCGCTCCGCGGGTGTCGCCGGCGTAACCATCTGGACCAGCCCGATGCCGTGCTTGTGCAAGAGCGTTCGCACGCCCTCGCATTCTTCCCAGGGCAGGTCGGGCACGATCAGGCCGCCCACGTGGCACTCTCCGCAGCGCTCGGCAAGCTCTTCAAGATCGTAGGCGAGCAGAGGGTTGTAGTAGCTCATGAGCACGAGGGGCACGCCCGGGTCGCCATGCGCCGTCAGTTCCCGCAGGATCCAGTCCAGGGAAACGCCGTTGGCCAGGGCCGCTTCGCTGGCGCGCTGTATCGTCACGCCGTCGGCCATCGGATCGGAGAACGGCACGCCGATTTCCACCGCGTCCGCCGCATCGGCAAGATTGCTCAGCGTCGAATGAAAGTCGTCCTTGCCCGGGTGCCCGGCGGTAAAGAACGGCAATAGCGCCGGGGAGGGCGCGTCGTTGATGGCGCCTTGCAGGCGCTCCGCTCCGGTTAACGAGGTATTCACGGACGTACATTGTCCGGTACGCCGTGCGCGGCTGCAATGCGGCGCGGGCGCCAATGCAACCCCCGGGCGGACAGCGGCATCTTTTTCTTGTACCGGTCCGTCACGAAGGGAGTTCTTCATGAAACGTTTAGCCTTGCTGCCGTGTTTTCTGCTGGTTGCCGCGTGTTCAGCCATGAAGGACCCCAGCGGCGCCATCGTCGACCTTCAGGGGGTCGATCGGAACCAGTATGAGATCGATCTTGCCGACTGCCGGGGCTACGCGGAAGAAGTGCCCGTCGGCAAGCACGTCGCCACCGGAGCGGCGGGCGGCGCCGCCGTGGGGGCCGTGGGCGGCGTGGTTTCCGGCGCCAACAAGACCGGCATCGGGCAGGCCGCCGGTGTCGGAGCTGTGTACGGTGGAACCATCGCCGGCGTTTCGGCAGTCGGCGAGCACCGCCAGGTGCTGCGCGAGTGTCTGCGCGGCCGCGGTTATCGCGTCCTTAACTAGTGTGAACAGGCCCTAAAGGGCGGCGGTGAGAGTGGGCATGTCCTTGTCGCCGCGGCCCGACAGTCCGATAAGTATGCGCTTGCCGGGATTTTTCGCTGCCCAGCGGCTCGCGGCATGGAAGGCGTGGGCCGGCTCAAGCGCCGGCAGTATGCCTTCCAGCATGCAGCACTCGGCCAGGCCCTTGAGCGCCTCGCCGTCGTCCGCAGTCACGTAGCGGACCCGGCCAAGCGCCTGCAGCAGCGCATGCTCCGGGCCAACGCCCGGATAGTCCAGGCCGGCGGAAATCGACGAAGTTTCCAGCACCTGGCCGTCGTCGTCGTACAGCAGCATGGAATAGCTGCCATGCAGTACGCCGGGGCGCCCGGCCGACAGCGAGGCCGCGTTTTCTCCGGGATCGAGGCCCTTGCCGCCCGCTTCCACGCCATAAATGCGAACTTCCTCGTCGCCGAGAAAGGCATGGAACAGGCCGATGGCGTTGGAACCGCCGCCGACGCAGGCGAATACCGCATCGGGCAGCCCCCCGGCCTGTTCGGCGAACTGCAGGCGCGCCTCGTCGCCGATGATTCTCTGCAATTCGCGCACCAGCCAGGGATAGGGATGCGGGCCTACTGCCGAACCCAGCAGGTAGTAGACCCCTTCGGGATCGGCCACCCAGGTACGGAAGGCCTCGTCGGTCGCGGCCCTCAGGGTCCGGTCTCCCTTGTCCACGGCCATCACCTCGGCGCCGAGCTGGTGCATGCGCTGGACGTTGGGCGCCTGCCGCTCCATATCGAGCACGCCCATGTAAACGCTGCACGGTAGCCCCACGCGCGCACAGGCGGCCGCGGCCGCCACCCCATGCTGTCCCGCGCCGGTCTCAGCCACCACGCGGCGGGCGCCGAGCCTGAGCGCCAGGTGCGCTTGGCCCAGGGCGTTGTTGATCTTGTGCGCGCCGGTGTGAGCCAGGTCCTCGCGCTTGATCCATACCTCAGCGCCCCATGCCTTCTCCAGGCCGCGCGCCCGGGTAAGCGGAGTCGGACGGCCGATCCACTGCCGCCGCTCCCTGTCCAGGGCCTCGCACGCTTCGCTGTCGGCAAAAAATTCACGCGCCGCCCCTTCCAGCCGGGACAGCGCGGGCATCAGCGTTTCCGGCGCGAAGCGTCCGCCGAAGGGACCGAAGCGCCCGTCGCGGTCCGGCAGATCGCCGCTGAGCAGGGCGGCGAGCAGTTCGGGGCCTTCCGAGGCCGCGATCTTCATGAGGGCGCGTGCGCCCGCCGGGCGGCGCGTATGAAGGCGCGTACCTTGTGCGGGTCCTTTACTCCCGGGGCCGACTCCACGCCGGAACTCACGTCCACGCCCCAGGGCCGCACGCGGCGAACCGCCTCTCCGACGTTGTCGGGATCAAGCCCCCCGGCCAGCACCACCCGTGCGCGGCGGGCCAGGAGCGCGGCCCGCTCCCAGCTTGGCGGAAGACCCTTGCCGCTGACGGCGCCTTCGAACAGGCAGGGTATGTCCAGCGAAAACTTTTCGGCGTTGAATTGCTCATGGTCCCTGTATACCGGCAGCTTCCCGATGCCCTTTGGCAGGCGCAATCCCGCCAGACGGTCGGCATCAGCCTGAAGGCTATCCGGTTTGAACGAGTCGTATACCTCGTCCCAATCGGCTTGTTGGGGGCGCAGCATAACCGCAACGCGCTGCACCCGCCGCGGGATCGGACCGGCAAGTTCTACCGCCCGCTGCGGGGAAAGGTAGCGCGGCGAGGGCGGGTAGAAGTTGAAGCCCAGCGCATCCGCGCCCTCTTCCACCGCCGCTTCGATCGTCTCGGGATCGGTCAGCCCGCAAATCTTGACGAACAGGCTCAAGCTTGCCTCCTGCGCCGGCCCTCCGCCAGCATGCCGGCGGCCAGTTCCCGCGGGTCGGCCGCGCGCATCAGGGCCGTTCCGATCAGCAGTCCGTCCCAGCCGAGCGCGGCCAGCTCGCCGGCCTGCCCGGCGTTCTCGATCCCGCTTTCGGCAATCATGCGGTATCCGCCGGCGTTCGGGAGATTGACCTGCCCAAACCGCCCACGGTCCACCGCCAGGGTGCGCAGGTCGCGGCAGTTCAGTCCCAGCAGGACCTTGTCCCGCGGCGCGTCAAGGCCCTCGGCCAGTTCTTGCGCACGCTGGATTTCGGCAATCTCGAAGGCCTCCAGCAGCGCAAACATGCCGCAGGCCAGGGCAGTCTTGAGCATCGCCTCGGTGTTCGGGTCGTCAGTCATTCCGACTATGAGCAGGACGCCGGCTGCGCCATGCAGGCGCGCCTCAAGGACCTGGCAGGGATCGACCAGGAAATCCTTGCGCATGACGGGCGTGTCCACGGCGGCTGTCGCCACGTTGGACATAAGTTCCAGCGAGCCGTCGAAGCGGCTGGGTTCGGTCAGCACCGAAAGGACCGCCGCGCCCGCTGCCGCATATTGCCGGGCCAGCGCGGAAGGTGAGAAACCGGCGCTCGACAACCGGCCTTCGCTGGGCGAGCGCGGCTTGATCTCCGCGATCAGGTCGAAACGCTCGCGAGAAAAACTTATGGCCCGCGGAGGTGGCAGGCGCTTGACGCGGCGGCGGAGCTCGTCCTCGTCGAGGCGCAGTTTCACCGAGGCGGCCCGCCGCCGGCTGGATTTCGCCATGCGCTCGAGAAATCCGTCGTTCATGGCGCTGTTGCGCCCCGCATGTCCTCCAGCAGGCTGCCGGCCGCGCCCGATTGCAGCGCCTTGCGGGCCGCGTCCAGGCCGGCGGGCAGGTTGCTTGCCGCTCCGACGAGTTCCAGCACCAGGCCCGCCTGCAGCACCAGGGCGTTGTTCAGCGCTTCAGCTCCCTCCCCGCGCAGGGCGCCCTCCAGAGTGGCGGCGTTGTAATCGCGCTGGCCGCCCGCCAGGTCGGATGGTCTGCAGCGCGGAATACCGAAGTCGGCTGGATCCACCGTTTGATTGCGGACCTGGCCGGGACGCACGTCGATCAGCAGGAATCGGCCCACCGGGGTGGGCTCGTCCCATCCGGGTTCGCCGTGGACCACGAAGCAGCGCTCAATGTCGAGGCCGCTCAGGGTGTCCGCCATCAACGCCGCCGCGTCGCTGCTGAACGCACCCACCAGCATGAAAGGCGGCCTCGCCGGGTTTGCCAGCGGGCCCAGCAGGTTGAATACCGTGCGCACGCCCAGCGCCGCGCGGATGGGCGCGATCGACTTCATCGCCGGGTGGAAAAAGGGCGCGAACATGAAGGCGAAGCCGTGGGTCTCAAGCGATCGCGTGACTTCCCCGGCGGTAGTCGGCCAGGCTAGGCCCAGCGCCTCCAGCACGTCCGCACTGCCCGTCTTGCTCGATACCGCACGGTTGCCGTGTTTGGCAATGCGCACTCCACAGGAGGCTGCCAGCAGGCCGGCGCCGGTGGAAAGATTGATGCTGCCCGAACCGTCGCCGCCGGTGCCGACCACGTCGGCAACCGGAAGGCCGCCCGGCAGATCCGGCCGGATTGCCAGCTCCCGCATCGCGCGGGCGAAGCCGCGCACTTCGGCGGCGCTTTCGCCCTTGAGCCGCAACGCTGCGAGCAGCGCGCCGGCCAGCGCCGGAGCGGCTGCGCCGCCGGCCAGTTCGCGCATGGCGGCCTCCGCCTGGCTCTCCGTGAGGCTCTCGCCGGCCAGCAGGCGTTCCAGCATGGACTGAAGGGGATCAGAGCTCATACATCATCGGCAACAGGAGGGAGAAACCGACCCACATGATCAGGGTGAGCGGCACGCCGATCCGCAGGAAATCCAGCCGCCGGTAGCCGCCGGCGCTCATGATCAGCAGATTGGTCTGGTAACCGATCGGCGTGAGGAAGCTCATGTTGGCGCCGAATATCACCGCCAGAATGAAGGGTTCCACCGGCGCGCCCAGGCCGGTGGCAAAGGAGTATGCGATCGGCGTTCCGATGATGGCGGCGGCGTTGTTGGATACCACGTTTGTCAGGATCGCCATCAGGAGCATCAGCCCGCTGAGTATCAACGGCACCGGCAGGTCGCCGGAGACCACGACGAATACCTGCGCGAGCCATTCCGCGGCGCCGGTCTTGATCAGCGCCTGACCCAGGCTCAGACTCGCCACGATGATGATGGTGAGCGGCACGTTGAAGGCGTCGCGGACGTTGCGCCAACTCATGCATTTCGCCGCTATCATCAAGCCCACTCCGGTCACGGAGGTCAGCACGATGGGCACCCAGCCCAGCGCCGCCGGAACGATGATCGCGGTCATGATCGCGACCGCGGCCTTCGCCCTTCCCGCCCGCGGTAATTCCACCACGCGGCCCAGCACCAGCATGGCGGATTCGGTGGTCAGCCGGCGTATCTCGGCCCTTGAGGCCTGCACCAGCAACACGTCCCCCGTGCTCAGCCGCGCGTTCAGTAGATCGTGGGTCGGCGCTTCCCGCGCTCCGGCGCGATGGATGGCGAGCGGCAGGAGTCCGTAGATTTCGTCGAGGTGGGCCGCGCGAACGCTGCGCTTGTCGAGCGGCGAGCCCCGCGTTACCACCAGCTCGGCGATCTGCTGCGGCTCATCCTGGAACCGGTCCTCCCCGTGCGGCAGCGAGGCGCCCAGCACATCCTCGTATTCGCTCAGGTGCTCCATGGTGTCGCGCACGAACAGGAGATCGCCGGCCCGCATCTGCAACCCGTCGAGCCCGTGAACGAAAACATTGTTGCCGCGCACGATGCGCGTAATGAGCATCTCGCTGTTGGTTCGTGCCCGAATCTCCCCTACGGTCTTGCCGTCGGCGAAGCCGCCCGGCTTGATGGTCAGCGTGGAGGTGAACAGCAGCTTGGCCTCGGCCAGGGGCAAGGTGCGCTCCGGAGTCAGGCGGGGCGCGAGCAGCCAAAGGAAGACGATCGCGACGCTGCCCACCAGCAGCACGGGCAAGGAGAAGGAGAACATTCCGAAGACAGGCAGTCCGAGGTCCTGTTCGGCAAGCTTCACGACGAGCAGGTTGGTTGAAGTGCCGATCACCGTGGACATGCCACCGATAAGAGTGGCGAATCCCATCGGTAGCAAAATCGCGGAAGGCGATTGTTTGGCGTGCAGTGCCGCTGCGGTCAGGACCGGAAGCAGCATCACGACAACCGGGGTGTTGTTGACGAAGGCGCTGAATACGGCGGAGCCCACGAGAGTAAGCAGCGCGGCCAGCAGAGGCAGGCGGGTCCACAGGCGAGTGAAGAACAAGGCGATCGGGCGCAGCGCGCCGGTGATTTCCAGTCCCTTGCCGGCCACCAGCAGGGCCGTAATGGTGATCAGGGCTTCATGACCCACATTGAGGAAAAAGTCCGTCGGCCGGATGACCTGCACGCCGTCCTGTTCCAGCGGCCAGAACTGGAACCCCAGCAGCAGCAGCAGCAAAACGCCCATGCCGGCGGTCTCCAGCGGAATCCGGTCGCGCGTAAACAGGTACAGCGCAAACACGGTGAGCAGCATCACCATCAGGGCATGGGTGCCGGGGAAATCCGGAATGATGAGATCCTCGGGCCAAAGCGAGGCGGACTATGGTATCAGGCCGGTTCCTCCGAAAGCCGCCCTCTCAGGCGCCGGAATCTTCCTGCATCAGCGCCCATGTCGATCGCAGCAGGCGCTCGTAATCGGACCGGTCGATCAGGCTGCGAACCTGGCTGCCGTGCATGGTCAGATTGTCCGCAATGCGGATAAGCGGAAGCAGGTTCAGCCAGGCGCGAGCGGGGATGGCCGTGGCCTTGCGCGGCAACAGGCAGTACGGAGACAGGGCCAGGAGCTGGCGGTGACGCGGGCTGCGCCGCGAGATGATCCGGTGCGCGCGGCCGTCCCCGTAGCGAGGGGCAAGCGCGCGCACCAGTTGTTCCGCATTCAGTGCCGGATAGGGTCCGCGCTCCGCGGCCAGGCGCAGTGATTCGCGCAGCAACTGGCGCTTGAAGAGCGTTAGCCAGCGTTGCAGCAGCCGCAGGGTGGAAAAGTTCGCCGGGTCCAGCCCATGGCGCAGTACGAGGTCGCCGATGCCGGTTACGTGGGCGGCAAGCCGGCGGTTGGCCAGGGCGTCCTGTCGAAGTTCCTCCGAAGGCCAGGTGACCGAATTGATCAGGTTGTCGGCGAGCCGAACGCCGACGCGAACGAGGTTCTTCAGGTGACCCACGCCCCGCTCGATCTGCTCCGCCGGGATGGCGCTCAAATCAAATTGCATTCCCAGCCAGGCGGTGTGGGCGGGGGCCTCGAACAGGCTGAGCGGCATGATCGCGTCCGGCCTCTCGCTCCCCATAAGGTCCGTCAGCGGCTGTCTTTCGCTCGCCGGGACCAGTTCAATTCGCGGGTTGGCGTGGCTGTGGCGAACCAGTTCGTCCCAGAGCGGAGCGTCGCCGAACGACGTTGCGTCCACGCGCAACGCCGCCCGCGTGTGTTTCCCGCCGGAATCCTGCACGGCCTTCAGCAGGCTGCGGCACCCGGGGTGTTCGGCGCGCAGCGACAAGACCATCGGAGGCGCCGCAGAGGGGATTTCGGCCTGCCTGCGGATCTCGACGAGCAGGGCGTCAAGCCAGGCATCGAATTTTTCTGCGCCAATCGCGGAAAGATCAATCCCGATCGCAACATGCCGCTCCTTCGGTCTCACCAGGCAGTCTCGCAAGCGGCCCAGCGCGGGGCTGGCGGAATCGGGTGTTTCGTTGCAGCCGACATCGAGTTGAAAGGCATATTGTCCGGCAACGGCATGACCCGCCGTAAGGCGATCATCGGCCTCGAAGGGCAGCGGTCCGATCGTTGAGCCGCTGAGCAAGCGCTCGAAGTAACCGCGCCAGCGCTGCGGCTCCGGCTCCCCGCGTACGGCAAGCGCAGCCAGAGCGCGGGCGTGCTCCAGACGCGCGTCCTCCAAGGCCGACACCGGTTCCATGGCATGAATGTGCGCGGCGGGGAATTGCCGGGCAAGTCGGAAATCGCTTGTGTTCGCCCTGTTATGGATCCTGGCCGTACCGGGCCGGGATTGCCTGAAGCATGTCCTTAAGCGCAACGGACTCGTCGCGCAACCGCGTGGGATCGGGAGCGGCGCCGGCGGCAATCATTCTCTTGCCCATCATGAAGTCCCGCGGACTGGATACCGCCTCGACCGCGGTCAGCCTGCCGTCGCGCAGGCGGAAGGCAGCAAACGCTCCGGACGAAGGGTCCCCGCGCAGGACGGTTTCGTCCGCGGGCCGCGCGAGCCCGGCGATCTGCAGCTTTGCGTGGAACTGGTCCGACCAGAACCAGGGCACGCCGGAATACGGTTTGGGATCGCCCAGGATCACCGAGGCGGCCACCTGCCCGTGGTCCACCGCATTCTGTACCGATTCCAGCCGTACGGCGGATCCAAGGGACGTGTTGATCGAGCGGGCGCAGTCGCCTGCGGCCAGTACCGATTCGTCCCCGGTCCGGCAGTACTCGTCGGTCAGGATGCCGTCGTCTTCGCCCAGACCGCATTCGCGCGCGAGATCCGTCGCGGGCAGCACGCCGATGCCTACGATCACGGCGTCCGCAGGCAGCGGGCCATTGCCCGTTTCGACCGCCTCCACACGCTCCTGCCCCGCGAAACCCCGAACCTGCTCCCCGACTCGAACGCGCACACCGGATTGCCGGTGCAGGTCCGTAAGCCAGTCGGCGAGCGGCGCGCTAAGCACGCGGCCCATCACCCGCTCCTGGGCCTCCAGAACGGCCACTTCGGCGCCTGCCTTGGCCGCCGTCGCCGCCACTTCCAGCCCGATATAGCCTCCGCCCACCACGACGACCCGCCGACCGGCTCCGAGCTCTTTCCGCAGCCGGTCGGCGTCGGCCAGCGACCGCAGGTAGTGGATACCAGGCAGGTCCGCGCCCGGAACATCGAGGCGCCGCAACTTGCTGCCGGTGGCGAGCACCAGCCGGTCGTAGTCAAGCCGCTCGCCGCCGTCCAGCACCGCGCAACGGTCGGGCCGGTCGATCGACAATACGCGCCGGCCCAGGCGCAGCTCCACGTCCCTGGACTCGTAATAGGCCGTCTTGCGAAGCAGCAGCCGCTCGCGCCCCAGTTCGCCGGCCAGGTATTGCTTGGACAGCGGAGGGCGCTGGTAGGGCGGCTCGTCCTCGTCGCTGACCAGCGTTATCCGGCCTTCGTGACCGCCGAGTCGAAGCGACACGACAAGCTGCGCCGCGGCCTGGCCTCCGCCGACCACCAGCACCGATTCGCTCGAACTGCCCACTATGGCGCAAGTGCCGGCTGCAGCGGCCAGAAAACCGGCAGCAGCAGCATCACGATCAGGAACACGAGCAGCGTCAACGGCACGCCGGCCCGGATGTAGTCGGTGAACCGGTAATTGCCGGGGCCCATGATGAGGATATTGGCCGGGTGGGAAATCGGGCTGGTGAAGCTGGCCGATGCCGCCATGGCCATGGCCATCATCGCCGTCGTGGGCGCGATACCCAGCGACGCGCTGGCCGACAGGACTACCGGCGACATCAGCACTACCAGCGCGGCGGTGGGAATGATCATCGTGGCCAGGGCCGTGACCAGGTACAGGCCGCCGATCACATACCAGGGTCCCAGGGTCCCCAGCAGGTCGACCGCCGTTCCGGCCAGCAGCCGGGCGGCGCCGGTGTTGGCCAGCGCCGTGCCCAGCGGCAGCATGCCGGCGATGAGAAACACAGCCCGCCAATCAATCGCCCGATAGGCGTCCTCCATGCTCAGGCAGCGGATCAACACCATCAGGGTCGCGCCGATAAGAGCGGCGATAGAAATCGGCAGCCAGCCGGTCAGAACGGCGCCGATCACACCGATCATGATCAGTCCGGCGTAACGCTTCCTGGGCCGCCGGGGGACGAAGGGAGTCACCTCGATGAACGATGGGTCCTTGGCCAGCCGTCGCAGATTGTTGCGCGGGCCCACCAGCAACAAGCCATCGCCGAAGTTCAGCCGTTCCGTCTGCAGGTCGGTGTGCAGGGTCTGGCCGGCACGCCGGATCGCCACCAGCTCCAGGCCGTACTTTTCATTGAAGCCCATTTCCGCCGCCGTGCGGCCGCCGAGGCGCGAAAGCGGCGCCAGGGTGACTTCCTCGGTGGCCAGCCGGTCGGTGGCGTAGAGGTTGAGAGCCGGCGTCATTTCCTCTTCGATCTCCAGTTCCTGGACCGCCCGCAGCGTCTCCAGGTCCTCGTGGCGGGTCTGCAGCAGCAGGCGATCGTCCTCGCGCAGCACCTCGTCGGGGTCCGGGATGAAGTTGACTTCGTCCTCGCGGTTGATGACCAGTAGCCGGAATTCCAGCGCCTCCGCCAGCCGGGATTGGCCGAAGGCCATGCCCACCAGTCGCGAACCGGCCGGGACGCGTACGGTGATCAGCCGCTCGTTAGGCCGGTACAGCTTCTCCAGCGTCTCCTGGCCGAGTTCGATCACTTCGTCAAACTCCTCCAAGCTTCGGGCCAGGTCGGCCGTTTCCACCCGCCCCTGCAGCAGGACGAAGTCACCCGCCCGCAGCGGCACCCGGCTGAGTCCGGAGCGCCGCACCCGGGCCCCGCGCCGCAGGGCTATGGCCAGGCCGCGTGTCTTCAGCTGCAGATCCTGCCGGTTCACGGGATTCTGGATCAGCGGAGAGCCTTCGGCGACACGCGCCTGCACCATCCGGAGGTGTTCGGTCAGGGGCAGGTTGGCAGGCACTGTCTCGCCCCTTCCGATCAGCCTTTGCCAGGCGCGTAGTTCTTCGATGTACTCGCGCTTGCCCTGCACCAGCAGCCGGTCGCCCGCTCTCAGCGCCGTCTGTCGTGCGGGCAGGCGGATGATGCGCCGGCCCCGTTCAATGGCGATCACGATCAGCCCCAGGGCCGCTATCCGGCTCTCCGCCAGCGTGCGCCCGGCCAGCGTGGAGACGGCGCCCAGGGATACCGTGAACATGAATTCCCGCAGCCCGTAAAGGGCCCGCAGGTTCCGCTGGCTGCGGATCCGGGTGAACTCGCCCGCCTCGCGGGTCGGCAGCATCCGGCGGCCGAAGAGCACGAAAAACAGCACGCCTCCGACCAGGGCGGCGGCGCCCACCGGCAGGAAGTCGAACAGTTCGAAGCGAAAATCTCCCTGCTCCGCCAGCGCCGCGCTTACCAGCAGGTTCGGCGGAGTACCGATCTGGGTGGTGAGGCCACCGAGCAGGCAGCCGAAAGACAGCGGCATGAGCAGGCGGGAAGGCGGCAGGCGGGCACTCCGGGCCAGTCCCATGACGACGGGCAGCATCAGCACCGCCACGCCGATGTTGTTCATGAACGCCGACAGCCCGCCGGACGCCAGCATGATCACCGCCACCAGCGCCGCTTCGTTGCGCCCGGCCAGGCGCATGACGTAGCGCCCGATGAGGTCGCCCACGCCGGTGCGCAGAAGTCCCTCGCTGATGATGAACATGGCCCACAGCGTGATGACCGCCTCGTTGCTGAATCCGGCCACCGCCTCGGCCGGCGTGACGAGGCCGGTGACGGTAAGCGCGCCCACCACCAGCAGCGCCACGATGTCCATGCGCAAGGCCTCGGTGACGAACAGCACCAGCGCGATCACAAGGATCGTGATGACCAGCGCAATGTCAAACATCAGGGCGTACCTTACTCCGGGGCGCCGTAACCGCCGCCGCCCGGCGTTTCGATTACGAACCGGTCGCCGGGCTCCACGCGGGTCCTGTCGCGCGCGGTCAGCTCGCTGACGCTGCCGTCGGAGCGCAGCACCCGGGCGCGCCCGGGGGCTCCGTTCCCGCCTCCTTCCAATCCGAACGGGGCGGTCCGCCGCCGGTTCGACAGGATGGCCAGCTCCATCGGCTCCAGGAACTCGATGCAGCGCACCGCGCCGTCGCCGCCGCGGCGCCGGCCGTTCCCGCCGCTGCCGCTGCGAACGCGGAATTCGCGCAGCAGCACCGGGAAGCGCAACTCCAGGACTTCGGGGTCGGTAAGGCGCGAATTGGTCATGTGCGTGTGCACCGCCGAAGCGCCGTCAAAGCCCGTCCCCGCCCCGCTGCCTCCGCAAACGGTTTCGTAGTACTGGTACCGGTCATTGCCGAAGGTGACGTTGTTCATGGTTCCCTGGGCCGCCGCCATTACCCGCAGGGCGCCGTAAAGCGTGTCCACCACGCACTGCGAGGTCTCCACGTTGCCGGCGACCACCGCGGCGGGCCAGCGGGGATTCAGCAGGCTGCCTTCGGGAAGGATAATGTGCAGCGGCTTCATGCATCCCGAATTCATGGGAATGTCCGCGCCCACCAGCGAGCGGAACACGTAAAGAACGCAGGCCCGGCAAATCGGCGAGGGCGCATTGAAGTTGCCCTCGGACTGTCCGCTGGACCCGCTGAAGTCGATCACGGCCTCCCGCGCTCGCCGGTCAATGCGGATATCCGCGGCAATCCGCTCGTCGCCATCCATCGTGCATTCAAACCGCCCGTCCTCGAGCCGGTCGATCACGCGCCGCACCGACTCCTCGGCGTTATCGCGAACATGCGTCATGTAGGCGCGAACCGTCGATGCGCCGTAATGCGACACCAGCGCCTTCAGTTCCCTTGCTCCCTTGGCGTTGGCGGCCAGTTGCGCCTTGAGGTCGGCCAGGTTTCGGTCCGGATTGCGGGCCGGCCAGCGCCCTTCCGTCAGCGCGGCCCTGAGGCGCGCTTCCTCGAGTCGGCCCTCCGACACCAGCAGGAAGTTGTCGAACAGCACGCCCTCTTCGTCGATGTGCCCGCTGTCGGGAGGCATGGAGCCTGGCGTGATCCCGCCGATGTCGGCGTGATGGGCCCGCGCGGCCACGAAAAAGTCCGCTGTCCCGGCGTTTTGCAGGAACACCGGCGAAATCACCGTCAGGTCGGGCAGATGTGTGCCTCCGTTATACGGCGCGTTGACCAGGTAGGCTTCGCCGGGGCGCGGTCCGGACTTGCGGGCATTGAGGGCCGCCTTGACGCTGGCGTCCATTGATCCGAGGTGTACCGGCATGTGCGGCGCATTGGCGACCAGCTCGCCGTTCGAATCGAACAGGGCGCAGGAAAAATCCAGCCGCTCCTTGATGTTGACCGAGTGCGCGGTGTTCTCCAGCACCGCGCCCATCTGCTCGGCAATGTGCATGAAGCGGTTGTTGAAGACTTCCAGGAGCACCGGATCCGGAATGTCGCCGGCAACATCGACGCAGTCCTCGCGCTCGAGCCGGACAAGAACCAGGTGGCCCCCGGGCTGCGCCGATGCGGTCCAGCCGGGCGGCACGACCGTGGTGGCGTGGTCCTCGGAAATAATCGCCGGGCCCTGGATTGCCTGTCCCTGGCCCAGGTCGCGGCGCAGGTACGCCGGCGTGTCATGCGCAGCGCCGCCGAATACCGACTTCGCCGTGAACACCGGCTGCGGCTCGCTCGACGCTTTTGAATCGCTGCCGGCCTGCCAGCGATATTCCTCGGCGGTATCGCCGCTGGCCTGCACCCGGATTGCCTCCACCACGAGTTCCGCGGCGGGCGGCTCAATTCCGAAGCGGGCCCTGTGGGCTTCGGAGAACCGCTGCCGCAGATCCGCCAGCCCAATCTCCGGGAGCGAAGGCGTCCCGCCCTCCACGGAAATCGGCAGCGTGTTGTCGGAGTCCTTCACGCGAATCTCGGCCAAGTATTCGAAGGACAGGTTCCCGGACTCGATGTCCGCGTCCAGGAGTTCCCGGCGGCACTCGCCCGCCAGCCGCGCAAAGCCGGCCCGAAGGCGATCGACGGTGCCCGCATCCAACTCCGCTTCCAGCGCCTCCTGGCGGTATGCACGCAGGGGCGCCAGTCCCAGTCCCAGCGCCGACAGCACCCCCGCCAGCGGGTGAAGCAGCACGGTGTCCATGCCCAGCTCCTCGGCAATGGCGCAGGCGTGCTGACCGCCGGCCCCGCCGAAAGAGCACAGGGCGAACTCCGCGGGGTTCTCGCCCCGCTGGACGGAAATCTTTTCGATCGCGGAAGCCATCTGGTTGATGGTGACCCTGAGGAAGCCCTCGGCCACCTCTTCGACGCTCATGCGCCTTCCGCTTTCCCTGAACACGTCCTCGGCCAGCTTCGTGAATCCCGTCCGCGATGCCTGCTCGTCCACCGGCTGCCGTCCGTCGGGACCGAAAACCGCGGGAAACATGCGCGGCTGTATGCGCCCCAGCACGAGGTTGGCGTCGGTCACGGTCAGGGGGCCGCCGTTGCGGTAGCAGGCCGGTCCGGGGTTGGCGCCCGCCGACAGGGGCCCGGAGAGGAATCTTCCGGATTGATAGCGCAGGACGGAACCGCCGCCCGCCGCCACCGTGTGGACCTTGAGCATCGGCGCCCGCAGGCGTACGCCCGCGATTTCGTTGTGGGTGACGTACTCGTAGGCGCCTGCGTACAGGGCAACGTCGGTGGATGTCCCTCCCATGTCGAAGCAGATCAGCCTGTCATGGCCTGCCTGCCGCGCGGTGCGCACAGCGCCCACCACGCCGCCCGCCGGACCGGAGAGGATGGCGTCCTTGCCGCGGAAGTTCCCGGCTTCGACCAGCCCCCCGTTGCTCTGCATGAACGCCAGGTTGCGTGGCGCGATCCGCTCGCCCCTGAGCCCGGCCTCCAGTCCACGGATATAGCGCTGCAGAACCGGCGAGAGGTACGCGTCGACAAGCGTGGTATCGCCGCGGCTGACCAGTTTGATCAGGGGCGAGACTTCATGCGAGAGCGACACCTGGTCGAAGCCGGCCTGTTCCGCCAGCCTGCCGGCCAGCAATTCGTGTTCCGGGTTGCGCCAGGCATGCATGAAACAGATCGCGACGGACTTCAGTCCGCGTCCGTGGGCCGCCTTCAGCCCGCCGAGAAGCACGCTCCTGTCCAGTGGAGTCAGTTCCTTTCCGGCGGCATCGATCCGCCCTTCGGCCTCCAGCACCTCGGCGTAGAGCGCCGGCGGGCGCCTGATCTCCAGGGCGAAGAGGTCCGGCCGGTTCTGGTAGCCGATCAGCAGTGCATCCGCGTAGCCGCAGTTTACGACCAGCAGCGTGGGCTCTCCCTGCCTTTCCAGGAGGGCGTTGGTGGCCACAGTGGTGCCCATTTTGAGGTCGCGGACGGCACCCCGGGAGCCGCTCTCGGCCAACAGTGTTCTGATGGCGTGCACGGCCGCGTCGCTGTAGCGGGAAGGATTTTCGGACAGCAGCTTGCGGACTTTCAGCTTCCCTGCGGGAGTGCGTGCCACTACGTCCGTGAACGTGCCGCCGCGATCGATCCAGAATCGCCAATCGGACATGAGGAAATTGTATGTCGCATGGACTTGCGGGGCATCACGCCAGCCTGCGCCGCTATAGTTGCCCGGATGAACAGCACTACCACCGTAATCGCTACCCTCATCCTGTACAAGCTGGTCCTGCTCTCGATCGGCCTGTGGGCCCATCGGCGAACCCAGGATCAGGGCGAGTTCCTGTTGGGCGGAAGGCGCGTCGGCGCCTGGGTAACGTCGCTCAGCGCCTGCGCCAGCACCACGTCGGCCTGGACGCTGCTGGGAGTGAGCGGGTTCGCATTTGCCGTCGGACCGCCGGCCATATGGTTGACTCTGGGCATAGTCGGCGGGTTCGTGATCAACTGGTGCTGGGTGGCGCCGCGCATCAACCGGGCCGCCGGCCAGACCGGCGCGCTGACCCTGACCGAACTTCTGCTCGGCGGCGACGATGTTTACGCGCGCCTGGCCCGGCGGGTCGCGTCCGTCATCATCCTCGTGTGCTTCATGTTCTACGTGGCGGCGCAGTTCCAGGCCGCCGCCAATGCCTTCAACGAGTCGCTGGGCCTTTCGGTGGAATCCGGGATCGTGGTGGGCGCGGCTGTGATCCTCGCCTACACGCTGCTCGGCGGCTTCCTGGCGGTGAGCCTCACGGACAGCGTGCAGGGCGCGCTGATGCTGCTGGTCTCGATACTCCTTCCGCTGGTCGTGGTGCTGACGGTGATTGCGCTGATGGGGACGCAACACGTATTCAGCGTACGCGGGGAGGCATTCAGCATCGCGCCGCCGCAGGCAGGGCTTGCGGCAATCGGCTTTGTCATCGGTTCGCTGAGCCCGGCCCTGGGGCAGCCGGGTCAGCCGCATGTCGTCAATCGTTTCATGGCGGCCCGCGACAATCAGGCGGTGCGCCGGGGACGGATCATCGCGCTGGTGTGGGTAGGTTTCGTGTTTACCGGCATGACCGTGCTCGGACTGGCGGGGAGGGTGCTGTACTCGGACATCGGAAATCCCGAGGACCTGTTCTTTGTCGCGACCCAGCGGCTGTTGCCCCCGGTCCTGGCGGGCATCGTGATCGCGGCGGTCCTGAGCGCCATCATGTCCACCGCCGACAGCCAGTTGCTGACCGGGGCGGCCGCCATCTCGCGCGACTGGAACCTGCGGCGGGCGCGGCGCGCGGCCGGGCTCAAGTCCACCTACGCCGCCGTGACGGCGATCACCGTCGGCGCAACGCTACTCGCGCTGTTCGCGCCGCAATCGATCTTCCTGCGGGTCCTTTTCGCCTGGCATGCGCTGGGCGCTTCGCTCGCCCCGCTGGTGTACATGGCCGTGCTGGGAAGACAAGTCAGATCGGGCTACGCCCTGGTAGTTCTGATTTGCGGCTTCACCTTCACGGTCCTGCTTCACCAGCAGCCGGACACGCCGGGCGACTGGCTGGAGCGCCTGCTGCCCTTCATCGTCACCATGAGCATTGCGATAGCCGGTTCACGGCGGATCGTCGCAAAACGATGACCAGCAACGCAACCGTCATCACGACGCTGATCTGCTACAAGCTGGTCCTGCTCGGCATCGGCCTGTGGGCCTACCGCCGCTCGCAGGACCAGGGCGAGTTCTTCCTGGGCGCCCGGAGCATCGGCGCCTGGGTCACGTCCATCAGTTCGTCGGCCAGCGCGGCGTCGGCCTGGACCCTGCTTGGAGTCAGCGGTTTTGCGCTGACCGAGGGACTGCCCGCCGTATGGCTCTGCGGCGGCGTGATACTGGGATACATCATCAACTGGTTCTGGGTGGGACCGCGTCTGCGCGTCATCGCACTCCGGACCGGCGCGCTGACCCTTACCGAGCTGCTGCTGGGCGACGGCGACGATGCCCTCCGGCGCGCCTCCCGCAAGCTCGCCTCGCTGATCATCCTCGTGTCATTCGTGTTTTATGTCGCCGCGCAGTTTCAGGCGGCCGGCGACGCCTTCAGCCAGGCGCTGGGCCTGCCCGGCAACACCAGCATCATCCTGGGGGCCGCGATCATCCTGGCCTACACGCTGCTCGGGGGCTTTCTGGCGGTGAGCGTTACCGACACGCTGCAGGGCCTGCTGATGGTGGTCGTGGCGGTTGCCCTGCCGATAGTCGCCCTGTTCGCGCTGGCGGAAGTTCAGGGTTCGGCGCAGGCCCTTCTTGCCGACGACGGGACGCTGCGCTTCACGCCCGCCAACGCGGGTATTGCCGGCGTAGGTTTCGTCATCGGCTGCCTTTCCGTGGGTCTTGCCCAGCCCGGACAGCCGCACGTGGTCAACCGCTACATGGCGGCCAGGGACGACAAGGCCATCCGCCAGGGCCGGATTATCGCCCTTTCCTGGGTCGTGCTGGTGCTTTCCGGCATGACCGCGCTGGGCCTTGCCGGACGGGTCCTGTTTTCCGATCTCGGCAACCCGGAGACTGTCCTGTTCCGGACCGCCGCGGGCTTTCTTCCGCCGGTGCTGTCGGGACTGGTGATCGCGGCGGTCCTGAGCGCCATCATGTCCACCGCCGACAGCCAGCTGCTGGCCGGAGCCGCGGCCGCCTCGCGTGACTGGCGGCTTGAGCGCGTTCGCGACCGCAAGGGCCTCAAGTCCACATACATGGTGGTTGCCGCCATCACGGCCGGCGCCACCCTGATTGCCCTGTTCGCGCCCGAAGCCATCTTCACCCGGGTGCTGTTCGCCTGGCACGCCCTGGGCGCATCGTTCGCCCCACTGGTGGTCATGACGGTGCTGCGGCGCCCGGTGCGTCCCGCCTATGCGCTCGCCGTGCTCGCCTGCGGCTTTGCGTTTACGGTGCTGCTGAACTGGCAGGAAAACACGCCGGGCGACTGGGCGGAGCGGCTGCTGCCGCTGATTCTGACCATGGCGATCGCGTTCTTCGGTTCGCGCCGCGCGCCCGAGAACCGCGCATTGCTATAAAATGCGCCGCTCAGTCGGCGCTCGCCGGGGAAAGAGCCATGTCACGCGTATGCCAGGTAACGGGGAAACGGCCCATGTCGGGGAACACCGTTTCGCACGCGCATAACAAGCGCCGCCGCCGTTTTCTGCCCAATCTCCACACGCATCGCTTCTGGGTGGAGAGCGAAAAGCGTTATGTGACCCTGCGGGTCTCGCGCAAGGGGCTGAAGATCATCGACCGCGACGGTATCGAAACGGTCGTGGCGAACCTGCGCGCGGCAGGCGAGCGGGTATAAGGCGCCGCTCGAGGGGGTCAGCGAAATGCGGGAAAAAATCAGATTGGTTTCCAGCGCCGGAACGGGTCACTTCTATACCACCACCAAGAACCGCAGGACGCACCCGGAAAAGGTGGAAGTGAAGAAATACGACCCGCGCGTTCGCAAGCACGTTATCTACAAGGAAGCCAAGATCAAGTAGTTTCGCCGCGCATCGCGGCCGGATTTGCCGGTGCTAGAATGCGGGGAGAGTTGGCTTGGGGGGAGCCACTGGTCCGATGCAGATTCGCACCGAGACTCTGGACGAAACGCTGATCGCCTACGCGGCGGGGCGCATCGACGGATCGAATGCCCTGGATTTCAAGCGTTCCCTGCAGGCAGTGCTGGGCGACGAAGGCACGGTCGTCGTCGATTGCCATGAAGTCACTGAAGTCAGCAGCGCGGGATTGAGCGCTTTTCTGATCATTGCCCGGGAGTTGCAGGAGCAGGGCGTCAGATTCGCGCTATGTTGCCTGGAGCCGCGCATCCGGTACGTTTTTGAAATGACCGGGTTCGACAAGATCATCCCGATACATGCCTCCCGCGACGGGGCGCTGGACTCGCTGGGAGACTGAAGCGGCGTTTTCCCCGGCTCCGCGTCGGAAACCTCTGCGGAAATGCCGGCATTCACAGTGCGCCCAGGCGCGCGAGCGAGGCGCATCCGTCGTGCCCGACGATGAAATGGTCCAGCACCCGCACGTCGATGAGTTCCAGCGCCTTGCGGATTCGCTCGGTAATGAGATGGTCCGCCTGGCTGGGCTCAGCCACGCCCGAGGGATGGTTGTGGGCAAGAATGACCGCGGCGGCATTTCGTTCCATGGCGCGGCGCACGATTTCCCGCGGATAGACCATGGCGCTGTCGAGGGTGCCGTGAAAAATCTCCTCAAAGGCCAGGACCCGGTTGCGGCAATCCAGGAACATGCAGCAGAAGGTCTCATAGCGGCGGTCCCGCAGCCGGGCCAGAAGAAAGCGCTCGCTGTCGGCCGAGTTGCTCAGGCGGCGGCCTGTCCTTAGCTTTTCCTTCAGCGACCGGGCGTAGCACTCCCGTGCGGCCGTGATCGCGGTGGCCTTGGCCGCTCCGATGCCGCGCACCCCGGCGAGTTCCCGTGGCGTGGCGGCGAATATCCCGCGCAGGCTGCCGAAGCGCATCAGCAATTCCCGGGACAGTTCCAGCGCGGACATGCCGGCCGAACCCGATCCCAGCAGAATGGCCAGCAGTTCGGCGTCCGAGACGCTGTTGACCCCTTCGCTCAGGAACCGTTCCCGGGGTCGCTGAGCGCTCGGCCACTGGTTAATCCTTGAACCGGCCATGCGTTGAGTGTGCAAGCCGCCGGGCGCGCCGCAAAGGGCGAATGGCGGCGCGTTTGCAAAGAAATGCAGGAACGGCGCGGTGTTTGCGGGGATAATGGGCGGCGGAAATGCATATTCTCGGCAACAGGAAAGTCCTTCTGGGCGTGAGCGGAAGCGTCGCGGCCTACCGTGCGCCGGAGCTGGCGCGCCGGCTGGCCGACCACGGCGCCGAGGTTCGCTCGGTACTGACGGAAGGCGGCGCCAAGCTGATTTCTCCGCTTCTGATGCAGGCGGTGACGGGCGCGCCGGCCCGCAGTTCGCTTTGGGACGCGGAAGCGGAAGCGGCGATGAGCCATATCGAGCTGGCCAGGTGGGCGGACTGCATCGTTGTGGCCCCGGCTACCGCCGGCACGCTTGCGCGTCTGGCACGTGGTGAGGCTTCCGACCTCCTGAGCACGCTATGCCTGGCGAGCACAGCGCCTGTTCTCGTGGCCCCGGCGATGAACCGCAACATGTGGAGCAACCAGGCCACGCAGGACAACTGCGCCACGCTGCGCCGCCGGGGGTGTGTCGTGGTGGGCCCCGATCACGGCGAGCAGGCCTGCGGGGACGTGGGCGAGGGACGCATGAGCGCCGTGCCCGACATCATCGCCGCCGTCGAGCGCGCAATCGATTTATCCGATCAATTGGCCGGGCAGAGTGTGCTTATCACTGCCGGGCCGACCAGGGAACCCATTGACCCGGTGCGATTCCTGTCGAACCGGAGCACGGGAACGATGGGGTTTGCACTGGCGGACGCTGCGGCCAGGGCCGGCGCAAGCGTTCAGTTGGTGACCGGGCCTACGGCCTTGCCGACGCCGCCGAATGTGAGGCGCGTTGACGTGGTTACCGCCGGAGAAATGCTCGATGCCGTAATGAAGCGCGCCCCCGATTCCCATATCTTTATCGCCTGCGCCGCCGTGTCGGACTACACTCCGGCGAATTACAGTCCGAAAAAGCTGAAACGCAGGAAATCCGCCGACTCGCTGGAACTGAAGCCGTCCCCCGACATTCTGGCCGGTGTGGCCCAATTGCCCCGGCGGCCGTTCCTGGTCGGTTTTGCGGCCGAAACCCAGCAGGTGGAAAAGAACGCGCGTACCAAGTTGCGTGCCAAGGGCGTGGACATGGTCGTCGGCAACCGGGTCGGTGAAGGCCGGGGGTTCGGCGACGTGGATACCTCCGCACGGGTCGTATGGGAAGGCGGTGGACAGGAGATCGGTCCATGCGCCAAGCCGGAGATGGCGCGCCGGCTGATCGGCCTGATCGCCGAGCGCAGCGGCCTGGAGAAGGTGACCCGCTTGCGTACCCGGAGTTCGGCGCAGTGAGCCCTCCGGCGCGGCCCGCGGATCAGGCGGGCGGCGCGATCCAGCTGCGCATTCTCAACGAAAAGGCGCAGCCGCCCCGTTACGAAACGCAGGGATCCGCCGGCATGGACCTTCGCGCCTGCCTGGATGATCCGCTGACGCTTCAGCCGGGTGAGACCCGCCTGGTGCATACCGGCATCGCCCTGCATATCGCGGATCCCGAACTGGCCGCGGTCATTCTTCCGCGCTCCGGACTCGGCCACAAGCACGGCGTGGTGCTCGGCAACCTGGTCGGCCTGATCGACTCCGACTACCAGGGCGAGATCATGATGTCGTGCTGGAATCGAGGCGACAAACCGTTCGTGCTCGAGGACGGCATGCGGGTGGCGCAGCTTGTCCTCTTGCCGGTAGCACGCGCGCACTTCGACGTGGTTGAGGAATTCGACGCCTCCGAGCGGGGCGAAGGCGGCTTCGGGCACACTGGCCGCACGTAGCGAGGGCGTCCCGCCCTTGTCGAAGGCGAGACGCCTTCGTTCCCGGGTCAGGATGCGCCGTACTGCTTGCGGTAGGCCGCAATCCTTTCCTGGGCCTCCGGCTCCATTCCGGTCGCCCGCATCGCACTGAGCAGACTGTCCAGTCCGAATACGCAGCAGACGCTGATGCCGTGCCGGCCCGCCAGTTCGCCGGCCGCGCTGAGCTGGCTGGAGCCGCGCTCCTGCCGATCCAGCAATAACAGCAGGCCCACCGGCTCGGCCCCGGCGTCCCGTACCAGACCGATCGCCTCGCGCGCGGATGTGCCGGCGGTCAGCACGTCATCCACGATCAGTACGCGCCCCTCCAGTTCGGGGCCCACCACCGCTCCGCCTTCGCCGTGATCCTTGCGCTCCTTGCGGTTGTAGGCGTACGGGATATCCAGGCCATAGCCCTGTACCAGGGCCAGGGAGGTGATGGCGGCCAGCGGAATGCCCTTGTAGGCCGCACCAAACAGCATGTTGAACCTCAAGCCCGATGCGATCGCCGCCTCCGCGAGCGCCTGGCCGGCCACCAGCGATCCGCGTCCACTGCATAGTTTCGAGGAATTGAAGAAATAGGGGGTTGCCCGGCCGCCTTTTGTGACGAAGTCGCCGAACAGCAGGGCGCCGGTCTCCACCGCAAGGCGCAGCAGGTCGGCCTGGCTGGGGCGGAGTACGCTCACTGCCGTTCAGTCCCCCATGAATTGCGGTTTCTCGCGCCGGACGAATGCCTCGTAGGCGCGGCGGAAATCGTTGGTCTGCATGCAGATGGCCTGCGCCTGCGCTTCCGACTCGATGGCCTGGTCCAGGGGCATGTCCCACTCCAGGTTGAGCTGGTTCTTGGTCACGGCGTGCGCGAAGCCAGGTCCGGAAGCCAGCTGTCCGGCCCATTCGAGGCTTTTCTCGAGCAGTTGTTCGGGCTCCACCACGCGGTTGAAGAAACCCGTCTCGCGCGCCTCTTCGCCGCCCATGGAACGGCCGGTCAGCAACAATTCCGTTGCCCTGCCCTGCCCGATGATGCGCGGCAGCAGCGCGCAGGCCCCCATGTCGCAGCCCGCCAGCCCCACCCGGGCGAACAGGAAGGCGGTGCGGCTGCGCGCCGTGCCCACCCTGAGGTCGGCGGCCATGGCAATCGCCGCCCCGGCCCCGGCGCAGACGCCATCGATGGCGGCGATGACCGGCAGGGGGCAGCTTCGCATGGCCTTGACCAGGTCGCCGGTCATGCGGGTGAATTCCAGCAGGCCGACGCCGTCCATTTCCAGCAGCGGCCCGATGATCTCGTGCACGTCCCCGCCCGAGCAGAAATTGTCGCCGGCGCCGCTGATCACGACCGCGCGCGCGGAACCTTCGAGATCCACCGCCCTGAAGGTGTCGCGAAGTTCCGCGTACGAATCGAAGGTCAGCGGGTTCTTGCGTTCCGGCCGGTTCAGAGTGATAACGGCGACGCGCCCGCGCAGTTCCATGAGGAAATGCTCGGGACTGAAGGTCATATATTTGCTTCCTGCAAAGCCGCTGCTCGTGCCGCCAGGCGCTCGGCCTGCTCTTTGCCTGAAAGGTATTGTATCGGCCAGTGTTGCCGGCCGTAACCCAGGGCCGTGGAGGCGTGCAGCGTCCAGTACGGATCGCTGAGATGCGGTCTTGCCAGCGCGCACAGGTCGGCGCGGCCGGCGGCCAGGATGCTGTTGACGTGGTCGGTTTCGTAGATGTTGCCGACCGCGATCGTGGGCACGCCGGCTTCGTTGCGGATCCGGTCCGAGAACGGCGTCTGGAACATGCGGCCGTATACGGGCCGCGCGCGGGTGGTGGTCTGTCCCGCCGATACGTGGATGATGTCCGCTCCGGCTGCAGTCATGGCGCGGGCGATCTCCACCGAGTCTTCGCCGCTGATGCCGCTCTTGACCCAGTCGGTGGCGGAAATGCGCACGGAAAGCGGCCGCTCTTGCGGCCAGATTTCGCGCACCGCCTCCAGAACTTCGAGCGGATATCGCAGGCGCGCATTCAATGACCCGCCGTACCCGTCGCGCCGCCGGTTGGACAGCGGCGATATGAACGAGGACAGCAGGTAGCCGTGGGCGCAGTGCAGCTCCAGCCAGTCGAAACCGGCCTCGAGTCCGAGCCGCGCGGCCTGCCGGAACTGCTCCACGACCTCGTCCATGTCTGCGCGGGTCATGGGGCGGGGAACCTGACCGCCCCGCCGGTAGGTCTTCTCCGAAGGTCCCAAGATCGGCCAGTTTCCGGACTCAAGCGGCTGGTCCATGCCCTCCCACATCAGGCGGGTGGAGCCCTTGGGGCCGGAGTGGCCGATCTGCAGCGCCATCCGCGCCTCGCTGTGCTCATGCACGAAGTCGACGATGCGCCGGTAGGCTTGGGCATGCTCCGGCCGGTAGATGCCGGCGCAACCCGGTGTGATCCGGCCCGCGGGCGAGACGCAGCTCATTTCGGTGAACACCAGGCCTGCGCCGCCCTGCGCGCGCGACCCCAGGTGCACCAGGTGAAAGTCGCCGACGGTTCCGTCCACCGCGCTGTACATGTCCATGGGCGCCACCACCACGCGATTGGACAGTTCCAGGCCCTTGATCCGATAAGGCACGAACATCGGCGCGACCGCGCGGGCGCTTCCCGTTTCCCGCCGGCTGTACCAGCGCTCCATGCGCTTGAGCCAGCGGCTGTCGCGCAGCCGAAGGTTCTCGTGGCTGACCCGCTGGCTGCGGGTCAGCAGGGAATAGTTGAATTGCTGCGGTGCGAAGCGCGCGTAACGGGGCACGTTCTCGAACCACTCGGTGGAATTGCGCGCCGCCGATTGCAGCTTGATCACCTCCAGCCGGCGGCTTTCCTCGTATTCCTGCAGTGCCTCGTCGGTGGCGCCGCCGCTGTTGAGCGCCTCGGCCAGCTCGATGGCGTCCTCCAGGCCCAGCTTGGTGCCCGAACCGATAGAGAAGTGCGCCGTGTGCGCCGCGTCGCCGGCCAGGATCAGGTTGCGGTAGCGCCACTTCCCGCAGTGCACCCGCCGGAAGTTCAGCCAGGCATGGCCCTTGATGTGATCGGCGTTGCTCATCAGGCGGTGGCCGTCGAGATGGGGGGCGAAGATTTTTTCCAGCGCCCGGCAGTTTTCCTGCTGGCCCATTTCGCCGAACTGCAGCCGCTCCCAGGTATGGGGGCCGCACTCCGGGATGAAAGTCGAAAGGCCGTTCTCGAAGCGGTAGGCGTGCGCCCAGATCCAGCCCTCCTCAAGCTCCTTGAAGATGAAATTGAACGCCTCGAAGTGTTTGCGCGTCCCGAGCCACTGGAAGCGGTTGGCGCGGGTCTGAATCTCCACGTCGAAGTGCCCAGCGTAGGCCTGCCGGAAGCGGCTGTTGCCGCCGTCGGCCGCGACGACCAGGTCGTAATCGCGATAAAGGTCAAGGTCGGGTTCCGCCTCGCTTTCAAAGCGCAGTTCTGCGCCCAACTCGGAGGCCCGCCGCTGTAGTATGCGCAGCAGCCGCTTGCGGCCGATTCCGCAGAAACCATGTCCCCCGGAAAGTAGCCTGCGGCCGCGAAAATGCACCTCGATGTCGTCCCAGTGGGTGAACCGGCCGCGGATTTCATCGGCGGTCTTCGGATCGTTTTCGGTCAGGTTATCCAGCGTCGCGTCGGAGAACACCACGCCCCAGCCGAAGGTGTCGCCCGCCCGATTGCGTTCCAGCACGGTAATGCGGTGGCTCGGCGACCGTCGCAACATGGATATGGCCAGGTACAGCCCGGTGGGCCCGCCGCCCGCAATCAATAAGCGCATCCGCTCAGTTTATCCGCTGTGCGGTCTCGGGCGGGTCGCTTCGAGGGCCTTATACTCTTGCGTCCATCCTTGGCAGGAGGAGGTGGGAGATAGTGACCAGACTGAATCGGCGCGAGGCGCTAATGGGGATGGGTGCGGCTGCGGCCGTGCTCGCCGGATGCGGTCGGCGCCCCACTACCGAAAGTGACGTAATCGTGATCGGCGCCGGGCTGTCCGGGCTCCAGGCGGCGCGGCTGCTCGAGTCGGAAGGCTTGAGCGTCACCGTGCTGGAGTCGCGCAACCGTGTGGGCGGCAGAATCCTGTCCTATCGGCACATTCCGGGGTCGCCCGAAGCCGGGGGCACGAGCTTCGGGGCCGGTTATGCGCGCCTCATGCAGGTGGCGCAGGAACTGGACGTGGGCCTGGTAAACCTGGATCCGATTCGCGAGTCTTTCGGCATGCGAACTCTGGCGCTTGAAGGGGGGATTATTCCCACCGCGGAATGGCCCACGCACGAACTGAACGTGTTGCCGGAGCAGGCCCGCCAGTTTCCGCCCTGGGCCTACCTGGGTTTCAAGATGTTCACGAACAACCCCTATCCCACGCCGCCGGATTGGGTATCGCCCGAGTTCGCCCACCTGGACGTATCGCTGCGGGAATACCTGACAGGTCAGGGCGAGACCGACGCCATAGTGGACCTCTGCTACGACAACAACCCGGGCTGGGGAAACAATGCCGACGAGGTGTCCGCGGCCCTGGTGTTGTTCGCCATGCGGTTCGCGGCCGCGCAGGAGGGGTTTACGGGACCGGACGGCGGATCCGCGTACACGGCGGTGAACGGCAACCAGTCGATACCGGAAGCCATGGCCGCGGCGCTGAATTCGGAGGTGTTGCTTGAGCGACGTGTCACGGGCATCAGCGATACCGGCTCCCGCGTCGAAGTGCATTGCGAGGACGGCAGCCGCCATCACGCCGGACGCGTGATCAGCTCGCTCCCGTGCTCCCTGCTGCGTCATCTGAATCTGGAACCCGGGCTTGAGGGCTTGCAGGCCGAGGCGGCCCGCAACGTCGATTCGCAGATACTCAACCAGCTGCACATGGTGGCCAAGCGTCCGTTCTGGGAGGACGACGGCCTGTCGCCCAACATGTGGACCGATTCGCTGACGGGGATGGTGATCGCCGAGCGCAAGGGCGACACGCCGGACGAAGTTACCAGCCTCACGAGCTGGACGCGCGGCGCGCTGGCGGTGGAGCAGGACAAGTTGTCCGATGAAGAAGCCGCCGCTCGCATCGTCGCGGACATCGAACGTTTGCGCCCCGCGGCCAAGGGTCAGCTTGAGGTCATGGCCTACCAGTCGTGGTTCAACGACCCCGACTCGGCGGGCGACTGGGCGGTCTGGAAGCCCGGCCAGGTCATGAAATACGCGCCCGAGGTGGGTAAACAGCATGGCCGCGTGCACTTCTGCGGGGAACACACGGCCGTGGCCAACCGCGGCATGGAAGGGGCGCTGGAATCCGGCGACCGCGTCGCCTTCGAAGTGCTCGACCTGATCTGACCGCCGGCAAGGTGAGTTTCCCCGGCAACATGCCCGGCGAGTTTCGGGTGGCGCCCCTTGCGGCGCTTCGTCCGGCGCCTGGCCGGGCCGGGGAAACCATCGCTCCTCCCTATGACGTCGTCAGCGTGGCCGAGGCCCGCGCGCGGATTGCCGATCGCCCGCATGATTTCCTTCGCCTGTCGCTCCCTGACGCTGCTATGAGAGAGGGGGCGAAGCCCACGCCGGAAGAACGCTACACGGCGGCCCGCCGGACGCTGGATGACTTCCTGTCAAGCGGAGTGGCCGCACGGGATTCGAAGCCGGCCTATTACGTATACCGTGTCCGGAGCGGGGGCCATACGCAGACCGGGATCGTCCTGCTGGTATCGGTGGACAGCTATCGGGCTGGCACGCTGCGCCGCCACGAGCTGACCCGTCCCGACAAGGAAACCGACCGCTCACGGCTCATCCAGGCGCTCGAATCGCAGACCGGACTGGTCATGCTGGCGCATCGCGCACATGCGGGTCTGGCCACGCTGATTGCCGAAGCTTCGCAAGCCGCGCCCGATTGCGAAGCGAGCCTGCATGAAGGCGGCGCGGTCACCGGGCACAGCGTCTGGGTGGTGGATGACCAATCGGTCACGGAGCGGATCACGCAGGCGTTCGGCGAACTGGGTGAATTGTTTATCGCCGACGGCCATCACCGCGTGGCTGCAGGCAACCGGGCCGCCGCGGCGAATGCCGACCGGCCCGAAGCGCAGTGGCTGATCGGGGCCACCTTCCCTGCCGACGAGCTCAGGATCCTCGACTACAACCGCGTGGTCTCGGGCCTGAACGGGCACAGCCCCGCATTCTTCCTTGAAGCGCTTTCGGGCAGCTTCGAGGTGACCCCTTCGGCGAAGGCGGCGCGCCCCAAACAGCCCCGCGAATACGGCCTTTATCTCGACGGCGGATGGCACAGCGCGCGGCTGCGGCCGGGACTTGCTCCGGAAGACGACCCGGTCGGCAGCCTCGATGTAAGCCTGCTTGGCGAGCATCTGCTGGCGCCGCTGTTGGGAATCGAGGATTCACGCACCGATCCGCGCATCGACTTCGTGGGCGGCGCCCGCGGTCTTCAGGAACTTGAAAGGCGCGTGGACAGCGGTGACGCATCGGTCGCCATCGCGCTTTACCCCACGCCCATGCAGGCGCTGATGGAGGTGGCCGGCGCCGGCGAGATCATGCCGCCCAAGTCCACCTGGTTCGAGCCCAAGCTCGCCGACGGCCTGTTGGCCTATAGTTGGGCAAGTTAGATCAAAATTCCGGAGGTGACTGAAAATGTCCGAAGAAGGCACTCTGGCGGAAGCCAACGAGATCGACGATGAGGTGAAATTCGCAGCGGATGCGGTACCGTTTATCGAGAAAGTTCCCGGCTTTGTGCGTAACGTGGCGCTGAAGGCCATGATCGCCAAGGCCAAGGAAAAGGGAATTACCCTCATCGACGGCGCGTTCATGGACGAGAACAACCCGATGAAATAGGTCGCAAACTACACGATCAGGAGGGAAAGGGACATGGGAAAACTCACTTTGACCCGGCGAGACGCCATATTGGCGGGCGCCGGAACCGCGCTCACGGGCGGCGTCCTTGCCGCATCGGCGTCCGCGCCGGCGCTGGACCTGGAAGACCCTGCCGTGCGCGCCCGCGTTCGCGCGAAGGTGTCGGGGTCCGCCGCGGAGGAAACGGTGTACAGGTTCTACCGCCTGCACCTCTACGCGTACATGCATGACGCCAACCTGATCCCGCTGTTCACGATGAACAACCTGAACGTGACGCAGTGTCGTCCCCTGGAGGACAACCAGTACGCATTCAAGGTTTTTGAGTGCGGTGTCTATTGCAAGTTCGACACGGACGAGGTGCTGGAATCCTGGGAGAATCCCATTACGGGCGAAGTCAGGGAGCCCTGGACGTTCCTCGGCGGCCCCCTGAACGTCAAGCTCGGCGCCGACGGGGTGGAAACGCCGCCGGAAGCCACGGTCCATCCCGATACGCTGCGCATGGAAGCGTACGGCGGCATGGTGTTCGTGCCGGTCGCCTCGCATTTCTCCTATCCCAGCCCCTTCGACCCGGAAGAGTGGCCGAAGGAATCCCCCGGCCGCACCCACTACTGGGATTCCCTGTTCGTTCATGCCTCCAAGGTGGAGGATGTGGTCAATCCGGACATCGACAATGCACCGGCTTTCTGCCAGTTCCAGAACCTGGTGAGCTGGGGCCCGTGGGTCGGCATGGGCGGCCACGAGGGCCGCAGCTACGGCCGGGCTTACGGCACCAAGCTGGCCAGTATCGATGATCTGCCGGCCGGCGCCCGGAAGTCGCTGGAGTTGAAGGCGCCGAAGATCTTCGATGTCGAGAACTGGACGGAGTACCACGATTACATAGAGGAATACAAGGACACCTACGGGTCATAGCCGCGCTGAGAAGGGCGCGCGCCATGAAAGTCTTTGAAATAGGGGACTACAGCAAGGGCCTGGCCCTGCATGCGGTCGAGCGGCCCGAGCCCGTTCCCGGCCATGGCGAAGCGGTCATGCGGGTGCGCGCCACGGGCATCAACGCCCGCGACCTCACCATCCTGCACGGCAGTCTGGGCAAGACTGTCATGCCGCACACCCGCATCCCGCTGAGCGACAACGCCGGCGACATCGTCGCGGTCGGCGCCGGCGTCGAGAACGTCCGCGAGGGCGACTGTGTGACCATGAGTCATTACTGGCAATGGCTGGACGGCGACTGGCACGCGTCCATGGCGGAGCAGGACTACTCCGCGACCCTCGACGGCTTTCTGGCCGAGCAGGTCGTGGTGCCGGCGGCGGCGCTGATCAGGCTGCCCGACAGCCTGAGCTACGAACAGGCCAGCACCCTGCAGAGCCCCGGCCTCACCGCCTGGAACGCCGTGGTTGAAGCGGGCGCGGCCAGGGCCAGTGATACCGTACTGACGCTGGGTTCCGGCGCGGTGTCCGTATTCGGTATGCAATGGGCGAAGATGCTGGGCGCGCGCTGCATCATCACGTCATCGAGCGACGAAAAACTCGCTCGTCTGAAGGAACTCGGCGCGGATTTCGGCGTGAATTACCGCACCAATCCCGATTGGCCCGCGGAGGTCCTGGAACTCACCCACGGCAAGGGGGCTGACATCATTCTCAACAACGTGGGCCTGAGCGAAACGGAGAACTGCCTGATCGCCGCCGCCTCCAACGGCCGCATCATGCATATCGGCGCCAACCCGGTGGTCCACAACCAGCCGCCGCAGGAGCCACCGTCCCTGACCAAGCTGCCGAACCTCATTCTCAAGAACCTCACCGTGAGGGGCATCATCGTCGGCAGCCGGCGCATGTTTGTGGACCTTATCCAGGCCATGGTCGCCAACGACATCAAGCCCGTCATCGACCGCGTCTTCGACTGGGACGACGTCTACGACGCGATCGACTACATGCAAAGCGGCGAGAAGATCGGCAAGATCGTGATTCGCGTAACTTAGCGCCGTTTCGGACGGTGTCGAGCCGCGAAAGAAAGTCCGGTGAATTACGCAGCGGAATTCAGTGCAGCAACTACATGCTCCGGATCGTTCTTGATTGCAATCAGCAAGGCAGCCGCAGGTCCGTCAGGCCGGCGTCGCCCTTGTTCCCAATTTCGAAGCGTGCCGACCGAAATATGAAAGAGACCGGCGAATTTCTCCTGGGACAAACTGGTGCTCTTGCGGATTTCTCGCACAATGTCGGACGTCACCTCGAAAGTCCGAGATGGATTGCGTTCCCCGCGCGCAATTTCAGCCGCCTGTGAGGCACTTTCGATCAGCTTTTCAAACAGATTCTTATCCATAGCTCCAACCTCTATTTCAATTGCCTGACAATGTCCGCCAGTTGTCGCTTCTGATCCGGCGTCAGGTCGTCAACGGATCGATGATCGTACGCCAGCAGGAAGATGATCTGATCCACAGCCCGCCTGAAGTAATAGATCACTCGCATTCCGCCGCTCTTGCCGGCTTTTCGGCCAGAAACGCGCCAACGAAGCTTTCGGCATCCCGCCGTACCGACAATGACGTCACCAGCCGTTGGGTAAATCAGCAGATATTCCTGCATCCGTTGGTAGTCCGTATCTTCAAGGAGATCGGTGATGAGTTCGGTAAACACCGGTGTCTCAATGAAGGTGAGTTTCATTAGGGAAGGCTACGCCATTGACGCATATAAGTCAATGACGTATGCCAATCAGAAGCTCGGCAGCAAATTGGGTTCGCCTATTACGCCGCAATTGAATTTGGCCATGAAAGTGGTGGTGATGGGTGGGCTTGAACCACCGACCTGCGGGTTATGAGTCCGCCGCTCTAACCAGCTGAGCTACATCACCACGTGGTGCCGGAAGAGGGACTTGAACCCGCAACCTTCCGCTTACAAGGCGGATGCTCTACCAGTTGAGCTATTCCGGCCCGGTCCGCAATTCTACCGCGAGAGCGGCCAGACCACGCAGGACGAGGTCCGGGGCGATTTGTGCTTGCGGCAGTTCGCCGGTGGCGACCAGGTCGTCGGCGCCTCCGCCCGTCAACAGCAGCACCGGGGAACCCCCTCCCTCGCTTGCCAGCGTTTGCATGCCCGTGCGGATCATTCCCAGCTGCGCCGCCAGCGTGCCCTTCTCCATCGCCTCGGCGCTTTCGGTGGCGGGCGCAATATCCTGCGGTCGGCCGGCACGATCCTTTAGCCTCGAGGCCAGTTCGGCTGTTCCTTTCGCCATGGCGGCCAGGCTCATTTCCCGGCCCGGCGCGATGTAGCCGCCGAGATGGCGGCCGTCGGCCAGCAGCAGGTCCATGGTCACCGTGCTCCCGGCGTCGACGATGCAATAGTCCCTGGGGCCCAGCGCGTGCGCGCCGACCAGCGCCGCCCAGCGGTCCGCGCCCAGATTCAGAGGATTGGCGTAGGCGGCGGTCACGCCGCAGGCAAAAGCGCGCGCCTGCACAAACGCGAGTTCGACGGCCAGTCGTTCCAACACCAGTCCCGCCAGCTTGCGGCCGATTTCCACGCCGGCGACGTTGCAGGCCAAAGCGCCGGCCAATGCCTCCCCGCGGTCGAGGAACGGCAGAGCGGCCAGCCCGTCCGAGGTGCGCGCGGCGCCGGCGCCTTGAAGTTCCTTCCCGGCGCCGGAAAGCCAGGCCCACTTGATCCGCGTGTTTCCCACGTCGATCAGCAGGATGCGCGAAGAAGCAGCGTTCACAGGCGAATCTCCGCCGACAGTATGCGCCGCTCGCCGTCCGATTCCTTAAGCAGCAGGGCGCCCGACGAATCGACTCCCGCCGCCACGCCCACGTGCCTCTTGGCGCCGCACCTGGCCTCGATCCGCTTTCCTGCAAGCCAGTCGCGCCGTTTCCAGCCATCCGCCCAGCGGCGGAAACCATCTGTCGCGTGCGTTTCCAGCACCCCGGCGATTGCGCCAATCATGGTGCCCGCCAGCGCGTTGTGCTCAGGAGCCTTCCGCAGATCGAGTTCCGAAAGGCCGACCGGATCCATGCCGACCTCCCTGGCGACCAGGTCGCGTTGCTCCTCGCTCACCCGGATATTGACGCCCAGTCCGGCGACGACGCGGGCATCCGCTCCGCCCTGCGTGGAGCTCTCCACCAGTATTCCGCCCAGTTTGCGGTCTTGCGCTACCAGGTCGTTGGGCCATTTCAATTCCACCCGGTCCGCCACGAACGCCTCCAGGCCCTCCGCAATCGCGACGCCCAGCGCCAGGGAAAGCGAGCCGTCCGGAGGCCTGGGCACGGTCCTGCTCACGCTGAGCAGCAGTCCGGCGCCGGCCGGCGAATGCCAGCTCTTGCCGTTTCGCCCGCGCCCGGCGCTCTGATGGCCGGCCAGGCATACCGCCAGGCTGCCCGCGGGCGCCATGGCGGGAACCTGCAGCAGTCGCTCGTTGGTGGACGGCAGCGAATCGTGGATTTCGAGCAGTTTGATTCGCTCCAGCAATGCCGGATCGAGCGCTTGCAGCAGTGCGCGCCTGTCGTACAGAGTTCAGCCGCCGCTCTTGAACCAGTGATCGACCCGCACGCGTTCGAAACGATGTTCCGATCCGTCGAGCAGGTTGCGGATGTTGCTGCGGTGCGTCAACACCGTGAATGCGCCCGCCGCGGCGGCCAGCCAGAACAGTTCCGGCGGCGCCTCGGGCATGAAGAAGGCAAGGAACAGCGGCCCCGAAACGGCCGCCACCATGGTTGCCAGCCCCACGTAGCCGCTTAAGATCATGACCAGCACCCAGACGGCCAGCACCGCGCCCACCAGCGGCGCGTGCAGCATCAGGTACGAGCCGAGCAACGTGGCGAATCCCTTGCCGCCGCGGAACTCGTGCCACAGCGGATAGCAATGCGCCGCGGTGACGGAGGCGCCCGCCGCCACCTGGACCCAGGCGATGGAAAAGGTCGGATCGTCGGCGAACGAGTAGGCCAGCGAGGCGAGCGGGCCCACGGCCAGTATCGCCTTGCCCACGTCGCCGATAATGACCGCGAGCGCAAACCAGAAGCCCGCGGCGCGCAGCGCATTGGTGGCGCCGGCGTTGCCGCTGCCCGTTTCGCGAACGTCCAGGTTCCTGAACTTGCCGAGCGCCAGGCTGAAGTTGATCGAGCCGATCAGGTAGGCGAATACCAGTGAAAGGCCGAGTTCCAGCATGGTTGGTCTAGGTGGCCTGCGTGCTGGGGCGTTCGGAGACTCGGGCGTGCCAGGCCGCCAGGGCGGGGCGTTCCTCCAGCACCTTGATGTCGAACTTGTTGGCCATGCGCGCGGCCATGTCCACGGCTACGCGCAGTGTGATGTCGGCGATCGTGAAGCGATCGAGCGCCAGGTATTCGCGCCCGGTCAGCCGCCGGTCCATGAAGTCCAGAAAGTGCCCGGCGCGCTTGCGGCCCCGCTCCACCAGTTCGGGAATCTGGGCGTAGGGCACGGGTCCCGGCAATGCGTGGTCCCTGAAGTTGTTGATCCGGTTACGCAAGGCTTCGGCGAGCCCGGGCATCCCTTCCTGCTCCACGATGTGGTTCCACATCAGCACCTGCGCGCGGTCATCGGGACTCGATCCGAACAGGTTGGGTTCCGGGTGCAGGTCCTCCAGGTAGCGGCAGATCGCCAGGCATTCGCTGATGCGGGCGCCGTCGTCGGTCTCCAGCACCGGAACCTGGCAGAGCGGATTGACCTCGCGGTACTCGGGGCTCAGCTGCTCCTTCTTGGTCAGGTCAATCTGAACCCGTTCCATCTCCAGGCCTTTCTCCGCCAGAAAGATATGCAGCCGCCTGGGGTTGGGCGCATGGGCGTAGTCGTAGAGCTTCATGCCTTTTCCAGTGTCTTCTTCGCGGACTGACCATAAAGCATCTTGCGCTGTTCCTCGGTCAGCGGCTGGTCGGAGCGCAGGTCCTTGCCGACTTCCATTCCGCGCTGCACCGCCCCACGCGCGCCCAGCCTTTCAATCCAGCCGGCAACATTGGGCAACTCGTCCACGTCCTGGCCAAGCCGCTCGTGAGGAGCCACCCAGGGGTAGCAGGCCATGTCCGCGATCGAATACTCGCCGGCAAGGTATTCGCGGTCCCTGAGCCTGCGCTCCATGACCGCCAGCAAGCGCCCGTACTCGTTGGAGTAGCGCTCGGTGGCGTAGGCATGCTTGCCCTCCTGGTAGATGAGGAAGTGCCCCGCCTGGCCTGCCATGGGCCCCAGCCCGGCCATCTGCCAGAACAGCCATTGCATCGCGTCGAAGCGCTGGTGGGTTTCGGTGGACAGAAAGCGCCCGGTCTTGTCGGCCAGGTAGACCAGGATGGCGCCGGACTCGAACACCGAGAGCGGCCCGCCGGGTGCGTCGTTGTCCACGATCACCGGCATGCGGTGATTGGGGTTCAGCGCCAGGAACTCGGGGGTGAACTGGTCGCCCGCGCCGATGTTGACCGGCTTGACGTTGTACGGCAATCCGCACTCCTCCAGCATGATGGCGATCTTGAACCCGTTGGGCGTGGGCCAGTAGTAAAGGTCAATCAAGTTGCTGCTCCTTTTGCAAGAAAAACGGGACTATTCGGCGCGCAGCGCCAGAACGGGATTCATGCGCGCCGCCCGCACGGCGGGCGCTACGCCCGCCAGGATTCCGATGAGCACGGCGATCATCAAGGCTGCAATGGTATAGGCCACCGAAATACTGACCGGGATGATCGGGAACAGCGCGCTCAGCAGCCAGGCCGCGCCCTGGCCCAAGGCCAGCCCGAGCAGGCCGCCGGCAGCTCCAAGCGCCAGCGCTTCGGCCAGGAACAGGCGGCGAACCTCGCGGCGGCGGGCCCCCAGCGAGCGGAACAGGCCGATCTCGAAAATGCGTTCCTGCACCGAAATCGTCATGATCGTGAAGATGCCCACGCCGCCGACCACCAGCGATATGCCCCCCAGGGCCGCGACCGCCGAGGTAATTGTGCTCAGAATCACCCGCATGGTGCTGAGCATCTGGTCCTGGGTGGTGATCGAAAAGTCTTCCGAACCGTGTCGCGCGATCAGCAAGCGCGTGATGTCGCCCTCCACTTCGCTGGCCGGCCGGTTCTCGTCGTAGCGCACGTCCACTTCCTGTACGCCCAGCATGTTGTAGATTTCCATGGTGTGCCTGACCGGGACGAAGATAATCTCGTTCATGTCGAAGCCGACCGTGGTGCCGGCATCGGCAAGCACTCCGACCACCCGGAAGCGTTGCCCGGCGACACGGATGTAAGCTCCCAGCGCGCTGTCCGTTCCGAACAGTTCGCGCTTCATTTCGCTGCCCAATACCGCAAGCGGACGGGACGACTCGAAGTCCTCCTGCGGCAGGAAACGGCCCGACGCGACTTCCAATGAGAAAATCTCGGGAAGGCTGGGGCCGGTTCCAAGCACCGTGACGTCGCGCCTGACGCCCTCGCGTTCCGCTTCCGCGAACCCCATGACCGCAGGGGCAACGGCCTTGACCGAATTCAGTCGCCCGATCGCCAGCGCATCGTCCAGGGTGAGCGGACGCACGGTATTGGTGTTGAGCCCCGGGGGCCCCCCGATGGTTACGGTCTTACCTGGCGTAATGACCAGGAAGTGCGTTCCGAAGCGCGTGGCTTCGGTCTCCATGAAGTCATACATGCCCTCGCCAATGGACGTCAGCAGAATCACGGCGGCCACGCCGATCCCCGTGCCGAGCGCGGTCAGCAGCGTACGCAGACGATGCATGGACAGCGCTCGCAAGGCCAGGCGCAACAGATCCAGGGTTTTCATCAGATGCGTCCTCGCAGCGCCTGCACGGGGTCCAGGCGGGCCGCCTTGCGCGCCGGCAGCGCCCCGAAAACCAGGCCGCTTCCCACGGCGGTAACCACCGCCGCGACCACGGCCCACCAGGGCGGCCGGATCTCAATCGCCGGGAACAGTTGCTGCGCGATCCAGATCAGCAGGTAACCCAGTCCCAGCCCGCACACGGTGCCGACCAACGCAAGCAGGGCCGCCTCGCCGATAAACAGTCGCATGATCTGGCGGCGGGCCGCCCCTATGGCCATGTAAAGACCGATCTCCGAAGTCCGCTGGCTGACCGCCACCAGCATCACGTTCATGATCAGGATGCCGGCCACGATCAGGCTGATCCCGGCTATGCCGCCGAGCGCGGCCGTAATCGCGTTGAAGATGCCGTCGAATACCGACAGCACCGCGTCCTGGGTAATCGTCACGAAGTCCTGCTTGCCGTAATGCTGCTCGGTCAGGCGTTCGGTAAGCCGGCTGATTACTCCCGGCACCGACTCGCGGTCGCGCGCCTGAACCATGATGTTGGTCAGGGCTTCGGTATTGAACGTGGTGGCGGCGAAAGCAACGGGAACCACCACGATCTCGCCCACGTTGATCCCGATGCTCTGGCCCGTATCGGCCAGCAACCCGACGATCCGGCAGCGCGAGTCTCCCAGCCGCAGCCAGGTGCCCAGGGCGGGTTCGGAGCCATACAGCTCCTTGACCAGTAACTCTCCCGCCACGCACACCGGGGAAATGCGGTCCATGTCCATGCGCGGGAAGAAAGTTCCGGCGCTCAGGTCAAGATTCCGGATGTAGAAATAATCCCGGTTGGTGCCCATCACGAACGTTTCCCGTTCCTTCCCGCCGCGCGAGGCGGGAAGGGCGCCCATCATCATCGGCGCCGCTTTCACCACGCCCGGCACGCGCAACACCAGTTCGGCGTCGCGATAGGTCAGGTCACGGGGGGCCTCGCCCGAAAAACCGAACGGGTTGGACCCGGATTCGCCGGGATTGCCGGGCTGCACGATGATGAGTTCGGTCCCCAGGATCCGGAATTCGCCGGTAACGAAGAGGCGGCCTGCTTCGCCCAGGGCGGTCAGCAGCAGCACCGAGACGATCCCGATGGATGTGGCGAGCATCATCATGACGGCGCGCAGCCGATGGCGAAACATCGAGCGCGTGGCCATCAGCAGCAGGTCGTTGGTTCTCATCGGCGTGGGTCTTTGCAGGCGCTTGAATTGTGCCTCAAGTTGCTTAACCCGGCAGCGGCGGTGCGGTTACAGTAACGGACTTTCGCCGAACCGGGGCTCGCCCATGTTTTCCGGACTCGAACAACTCCTGCAGGAACACCAGGCCTGGCTGTGGTTCCTCACGGTGCTCCTGGACCTCGGCTTCGCCGTGCTGCTGTATCGGCTGTTCGGCCGCTACGGCCTTTACGCCGCCATTATCTTCAGCCTGCTGATGGCCAATATCCAGGGGCCCAAGCTGACTACCGTGCTGGGCCTGCAGACCAGCATGGGGGTGATCCTCTACTCCAGCATCTTCTTCGCCACCGACCTCCTGAGCGAGAAATTCGGTAAACGCGAGGCCCAGCGCGCCGTGATGCTGGGCTTCGTGGTAAGCATCATGGTCGTGGTGATCAGCCGCGTGGGGCTGTTCTACGCACCGTCGCCCGAGCCGGAAACGGCCGAGCACGCGCTCAGGATGCACGAGGCCATGGCCGCGCTGTTCGACTACACGCCGCGCTTCGTGTTCGGGTCGCTGCTGGCCTACCTGTTGAGCCAGAGCTTCGACGTGTGGGTGTTTCACCGCATCCGCAACGCCACCGGCGGTAAACACCTGTGGTTGCGCAACACGGGATCCACGCTGCTCTCGCAGGTCATCGATACGCTGATTTACGGTCTCGTGGTGTGGTGGGGAATCGTCGATTTCGTGACCGCCCTGCAACTGGCGGCGGCAAAGTACGTGTTCAAGTTCCTCATTGCGGTGCTGGACACGCCCTTCATATATTGGGCGAAGAACTGGAAGCGGCCGGACCCGTCGGCTCAGGCTGTCGGATAGACCAGGGCGTACAGCCATGCCGCCGGAGGGATCCCCGGCGGCATGGGCGGCGCGAAGCGGTTGCCGCTATGCGCCCTTGATGTGATTCAAGGCGTGCGAACGCCCCCTGGCGCCCGACGCCCGCTGAATCGCGTTACACGCTTCCCTTGGATATCAGGTTGAACGCCCGCACTCCCAGTATGGCTGCGCCTCCTGAGAGATAAACGACGGCCACCTGGTCGATAATGGCGTCGAGATAGCCGCCGATGGCCGGAACGTTTGAAAGAACGTCCGCCCCGCCCGCGGCGGCCACTACCAGGGCGGTAGTCAGAAAGGCCTGCGGACTAGCGGCGTCAATGTTCATCACGGCATAGGCCACTCCGAGCACGACCATGACGAGCGGGAGAAGACCGCCGGGAACCGCGCCGGGCGCGACGCCCTCTATGACAGCAGCAAGTATTGCAAGCCCGTAAACGAGACGTGTCGCCATTTTCATTCCTCCCAAATTGGTTAAACAAGCATTCCAACCATATCACGCTCGCTTTTCTTGGGATTCCAGCCGGGTCCGGCGGCGGCGAATCAAATCCGCCGGCAGGAATCAGATGCGTTCGTCACCGCCGATGCGGCCGTCGAGCATGGTCAGCCGCCGCCGCGCGCGGCGGCCGAGCTCCGGGTCGTGTGTCACGACCACGAGTGTCAGTCCGTCCTCGTTCAGCGATTCCAGGAGCCGGATGATCTCCATGCTGGAACGCGAATCGAGGTTGCCCGTGGGTTCGTCGGCCAGCAGCAGGCTCGGCGACATGACGATGGAACGCGCGATGGCGACGCGCTGGAGCTGACCGCCGGAAAGCTGGTTCGGGCGGTGCTCCATGCGGTCGGCCAGTTCGACGCGCTCCAGCGCGCGCCTCACTTTCTCACGCCGCTTGCGCCGGCGCCAGCCGGCCAGCGTGAGAGGCAGTTCCACGTTCTCGAAGGCGGTCAGCCTGGGGACCAGGTGGAAAAACTGGAACACGAAGCCGATCACTTCGCGGCGCGTGCGCGCCAGCTTGTCGTCGGACATCTTCGCGGTGTCCTCGCCCAGCAGCCGGTAGCTGCCGCCGTCGGGCGAGTCCAGCAGGCCGAGGATGTTCAGCAGCGTGGATTTGCCCGAGCCCGACGGTCCCATGATCGACAGGTATTCGCCGGACTCGACCTCAATCGTGATGTTGCGCAGCGCATGCACGACCTGGTCGCCCACCGGGTAGTCGCGGAAGATGCTGGTGAGGGTCAACACCGGGCGATACCCTCAGCCTGAAACCGAGGGCGGCTTATTCCGCTGCCCGTACCGCCGGCGCGCCCGGCTCAACGCCCGCCCGGTCCAGGCTCAGGACCACGAGTTCCCCGTTCCCGGCCCCCTTGGTGATCTCGGTGAATTCCCAGTTACCCAGGCCGATCTCGACCGAACGTTCCTCAAGAAGTCCGGTTTCCGTGTTCAGCACCATGATCCGCTCGTCCTCGATCACCGCCTCCGTCGGCACGCGAAGGGCCTCATCACGCACGTCCACGATCACTTCCACGTCGGCGCTATAGCCCGGCATGAGTCCATACCGCTCGGGCTCGTTGATCTCCGCCTCGATCTCCACCGTGCGCGCCTGTTTCTCAAGGTCCAGCACGTAGGGGGCAACACGGCGCACAAATCCCGGAAAGAACTGGTCCGGGAAAGCGTCCAGCAGGATTCTCGCCTCCTGTCCCGCCAGGACCAATGGCGCGTCCACCTCATCGATCGGCGCGGTGATATACAGGCAGGTGTTGTCGATCACGTCCACCGTGGGCAGCGTGGCCACGCCCACCGGCGAAGGGGTTACGTACTCGCCCAGTTCGCCGTTGATTTCGGCGATGACGCCGTTGAATGGAGAGCGCAGATAGGTGCGTTCCAGGCGCGCGCGGTTGACCAGCACGCGCGCTTCGCCCGCACTGGCCGAGTCCTGGGCGGCCTTGCAGGATGCGGCCCGCGCCTCGCGTTCCGCTTCGGCCCGCTCCAGCTCCTCCTCGGAAACCAGGTTGTCTTCGTGCAGCCTCGCCAGCCGCACCGCCTCGCGCGCCGCCAGGTCCGAGCGGGTGCAGCTTTCCGCTGCCCGTGACTGATCGGCGACCAGATTGCGCTGCGACAGTTCGATTTCCGACTTCAGGTCCTCGTTCCAGATTTCCAGCAGCACCTGGCCTTCTTTGACCTCGTCGCCTTCCGCCACCGGCAGGCCGGCGATCTGCCCCGGTGACGAGGGAGACATTCTCGCCCTCCGGCAGGCATCGACGGTACCCGCGCGCGTATTGAGCACGGTCTTGCGGATTTCCCCGGTGGTCACTTCGGCGACGCGCACTTCAACCGCGTTCTCGCCGTCCGAAAACAGGCTGAAGGCGCCGATGAGCACGACCGCGCCGATGGCGATCCAGATGCTGTACTTGACGGCGGGGCGCATGGGTGCGTGAGTATAGCCGGGAGCGCCCCCCGGTACCGCCCGGGACCGAGGGCGTCCCGCCCTCTCCAACCCAAGTAATATCCCTTCAGATGACCAAGCCCATCCGCGACACCTTCCCCCAACCCGGTCACAACATCCGCGGCCGGGGCGCCCGCGGCAACCTTCCCGGCCGTTTCGAACGCCAGACCTACGAACCCGATCCCGGCGTCGCCGAACTCGCGCCCCATCCCGACACCGAGCTGATTCCCGAGCTCAGCAAGAGCATCATCAGCCGTAACAAGTCGCCGGACGTCGGCTTCGAACAATCCATCAACCCCTATAAGGGCTGCGAGCACGGTTGCATTTACTGCTACGCCCGCCCCTCGCATGCCTACCTCGACTTTTCGCCCGGCCTCGACTTCGAGACCAAGATCGTCCACAAGCCCAATGCCGCCGAACTGCTCAAGCGCGAACTCGCGCGACCGGGCTACAAGTGCAAGTCCATCGCCCTCGGCGTCAACACCGACTGCTACCAGCCCTTCGAGAAACAGTTGGGCACTACGCGCGCGCTGCTGGAGATCATGCTGGAAACACGCCACCCCGTGGGCATCGTGACCAAGTCCGCACTGGTGGAACGCGACCTCGACCTGTTGAGTGAACTGGCCCGTCTTGGGCTGACGCACGTTTTCCTTAGCATCACCACGCTCGACAACGAGCTGAAGCGCCGCATGGAGCCGAGGACCGCCTCGCCCCGCCGCCGTCTGGCGACGATCGAACGCCTGACGGAAGCGGGAGTTCCCGCCGGCGTGATGTTCGCGCCCGTCATACCCGCGCTCAACGACCACGAGCTCGAAGCGATCCTCGAAGCCTCGGCAAAGGCCGGCGCGCTGTGGGCCGGCTACACGGTCCTGCGCCTGCCCAACGAAGTCCGCCCCCTGTTCAAGGACTGGCTGGCGGAGCAATACCCCTTGCGGGCCAAACACGTCATGAGCCGCGTCCGCCAGATCCGCGGCGGCAGGGAAAACGACTCGTCCTTCGGCCGGCGCATGCGCGGCCAGGGCCACTACGCCGACCTGTTGCGCCAGCGCTTCGACCGCGCCTGCCGCCGCCACGGCCTGAACGCCGCCCGCCGCCCGTCACTCAGGACCACCCTGTTCCGCCCCCCGGCCGTTCCTCCGAAGCCGCCGCACCGTTCGCGCCGAAACACCGCGCCGGAAGAACAACTATCCCTTCTGCCTTGATTGCGAACCTGGTCCTGCTATCCGCGATCTGGGCGGCGCTTGCGGTGCTCGCATTCGCAGTGAGCTTCAGGGTTCGCGACGTCACGGGCCGGATCGGCGGCGTAGGCCGGGGCAAGCACATCGACGCGCGCTGGGGCTGGTTCTGGATGGAGTTGCCGGCGCTGGCCACGTTCCCCGTCATCTACTTCGCAAGCGGCAACCTCCACCCCGTCGGCAACGTCGCCGTTGCGCTGTGGCTGGCGCACTACGGCCACAGAACTCTGGTCTGGCCTCTCGTCGTGCTCAAGCCGGGCGCCACGATCCCGTCCGGCATGTGGATAAGCGGAGCCACCTTCAACGTGATCAACGGCGCCCTGCTGGGCGCCTATCTGGCGTTTGCTCCCCGGTTGGGGGACGCGTGGCTTTCCGATCCGCGATTCCTTGCGGGCGGGGTCCTGGTGATCGGCGGCGCCTGGCTCAACCTGTGGTCGGACTACCGCCTGCTCGCGCTGCGCCGCCGCAGCGGCCATCAACGCGTCATGCCTGAAGGCGGCGCGTTCAACCTCTGCTGCTGCCCAAACCTCCTGGGCGAGATCATCGAATGGATCGGCTTCGCCCTCCTGACCTGGTGCCTGCCCGCCCTCGCTTTCGCCCTCTGGACCATCGCCAACCTGGTTCCCAGAGCGCTCTGGCGCCGCTCCTGGTACCGCGCCAGCTTTCCCGAATTCCCCAAAAACCGTGCCGCCCTGATCCCCGGCGTTCTATAGTCGCCAAGCGTATTCAAGTAATGCGCGATTGCACTCGATTGAGGCGAGGTTACGTGAATAGACCGAATGCCGTGACGGTTGCAGCCAGTCCGACGGCGATCGCATACATGCGATTGGTCAGGCGCGTTTCAAGCGCGGCCATATCGGGTCGAAGCCATAGTGCAGTCTGCTGGCGCTAATGAATATGTTGGCATCAAGCAAATAGGGCATCAGACTCCCATTCCCAAATTGCTGCTCAATTTCTCAAAGGTTGCCAGGTTCTTCATGCTCAAGAGGCGTAGCGCTTCTGTGTAGGACGACCGGCCTTCAAGTGTGCTCATCACTATCGAATACGCGAATCGTTTACTCACTCGGGCGTTCAATGTCAGGTAGAAGTTTCCGCCACTCGACGCTGGTAAAGATCTCAGGCGGGAGACTTCGTCTTCGTACGCAGCCCAGTACACTTTGGAGTTGAGTGCACCCACATCCCGAATTCTGCGCAGGATAACGAGCTTGCTGACCTTGAAGCGACGGGCCAGGCCATCCAGTTGATCGCGCAGTTCCGCTCTGGGTTTGTAATGTTTCTGGACCAAAGTTAACGGAACAAGGAATTCTGCCGCGACCTGGTTGCACCAACTCTCAATTTTGTGACTCGGCACAGTACGGGCGCTGCTGTCCGATAGTGCGGATTGGCCAAGCCAAACATGGACGAGTTCATGTGCGAGCGTGAACATTTGTGCGGCCTTCGTCTCGGCGCCATTAATGAAAATCAATGGCGCGAGGTCGTCGACAAGCGCAAAGCCGCGAAATTCCTCCGGATCGAGCTTGCGTCGGTTGTTGCTACCCACCACACCGCTAACCATTACAAGCACGCCCGCAGTATCGACTTGCTGAATAAATTGGCGTAATGCTTCAATCCATGTGGATAGACGGCGGCGTTCTTCGAGATCGAAACCAACCTGCTCGCGCATTCTTGCGGCTGTGGACTCGATATCGTCTGTTTGGCTTATGGAACCAACGTATTCTGGTCGCTCTTCACCTTCCATAGACGCAAATTCGCGGTACCAGGCTTGACGCTGTTGGCACAAGTAGAGCGTATCGAGAAGGTTGGCGCTGGGTTGCCCAACCGGTTTGTCGGCAATCGTACGGAAATCAGGAATTGGAATCTCTTCCTGCGGAGGCTCTTTCAGGAAGAGAAAGCCAATCGGGGCGTAGGTGGTCTTTGCGAAGGACTCGAGTTGTTTAAGTGTGGGCTGCTTCTCCCCTCGTTCCCAAGCGGGGAATCCAGGAAATCGCTTCACGATGTCCGTCTTTTTCTTGCCAGAGCGCTCGCAGGCCCAGCGGAGTATTTCGGGCCGAACCGAAACACGTAACGGAGCCGAGGTGTTGGTAGGCATGCCGCGCTTGCTCAGGTGAGGAATCCGGTGATCCGCAATGATGGCCCACTGGAAGCCATCCAGCTAGTCCACCTTCTCCCGAGCGGTCATGATACCCAACCGGCTATTGAGCCGGTTGGGCCGCGATTCACGTCGGGGTGTCCATCGCTACGGAGCGCAGCAGTTCGACGTTGCCGCCCTTTGCCGTGGTGTTCACGGTGATGGTTTTTTCGACGGCGAAGCGGTGCAGGTAATGGGGGCCGCCGGCCTTGGGGCCGGTGCCGGACAGGCCCATGCCGCCGAAGGGTTGCACGCCGACCACGGCGCCGACCATGTCGCGGTTTACATATATGTTTCCGACGCGTGCGCGCGCGATGATTTCGTTTACGCGGGCGTCGATGCGGGTCTGCACGCCCAGGGTCAGCCCGAATTCGAGCCGGTTGATCGAGTCCACCAGCCCGGCCAGTTCGGCCGCGTCGAAGCGCAACACGTGCATGACCGGGCCGAAGCATTCGCCCTCAAGCTGCGCAAGACTGTCGATCCCGATGATGTGGGGCGTGATGTAAGGGCCGTCCAGGGACTCGTCCAGCCGTCCGCCGGTCCACACGTTGCAGCCCAGCACGCGCATTCGCTCGATATGCGCTTCGATTCGGTCAAGCGACGGCCGGTCGATGATCGGCCCGATGTCGGTGGAGGGGTCGTGCGGGTCGCCGATCGCGAGTTCGGAGGCCGCCCCGCGGATCGATTCAAGCAGGGTGTCGGCCACTTCGTCCTGAACGCACAGCACGCGCAGCGCCGAGCAACGCTGGCCGGCGCTCAGGAAAGCCGAGCGGATGACGTCGTCGGTGGTCTGTTCGATCAGCGCCGACGAGTCCGCGATCATCACGTTCTGACCGCCGGTCTCGGCGATGAACGGCACGATGGGCCGCATGGACTTTTCCGCCAGCGCCATCTGAATCCTCGCCGCGGTGTTGGTGCCGCCGGTGAACGCCACTCCGGCGATTCCCGGGTGTTTAACGAGTGCGGCGCCCACGTCGCCCGCGCCGGCCGCGAGATGCAGCACGTCCGGCGGCACGCCGCAGGCATGCAGCAGGCCCACCGCCATCTTCGCGATGCGCGGTGTCTGCTCGGCGGGCTTGGCCACCACCGAATTGCCGGCCAGCAGGGAGGCCGAAACCTGCCCCATGAAGATCGCCAGCGGGAAATTCCACGGACTGATGCAGACAAACGCGCCGCGCCCGTGCAGGCTCAGGTCGTTGGATTCGCCGGTGGGCCCGTCCTGGCGCATGGGCGTGCCGAAATCACTTTCGGCCCGGCAGGCGTAATAGCGCATGAAGTCCACGGCCTCGCGCACTTCCGCCACCGAGTCGTCGACCGTCTTGCCGGCCTCGGTGGCCAGCACGCGGAAGAACTCGTCGCGTGCGTCTTCCAGCGCGTCGGCCGCCGAACGCAGGATCTTCGCGCGCTCGGACCCGCCGCGCGCGTCCCAGGCCGGCTGGGCTCCGGCGGCTATCGCCACGCAGTTGTCGATCCAGTCCGATTTCGGGTCCACCGTCTCCGGCTCCGGCGCCTCGGACCGCTTTGATAGCAGCGCCGACAGGCGTCCCAGGCCGACGCCGGATGCCAGGTCGAAACCGGCGGAGTTGGGCCGCTCGGGCCCGTACAGCAGTTCGGGGACGGGCAGCGTGGCGGCCTCCCGGGCCAGCGCGGTCTCAAGCGGATCGGCGACGATGGCCTCGGGTTTCAGCGCCTCGTCGTACAGCCGGTTGACGAAGCTGGAGTTGGCCCCGTTCTCCAGCAGCCGCCGAACCAGGTAGGCGAGCAGGTCTTCGTACAGGCCGGCCGGCGCATAGACACGCACCGGCGGAAAGTCATCGAACATCTCGCGCGCGGTCTCGTGCAGCCGCTCGCCCATCCCGTGAATGCGCTGCAGTTCCATGTTCGAGCGGTCATCCCTGGCCAGCTCCAGCACCGTGGTCAGCGTGTGGGCGTTGTGTGTGGCGAAGGCGCAGAACAGGTGCGGGCGCTCGGCCAGCATGGCCTGCGCGCAGGAGAGATAGGAGGTGTCGGTGTTGTCCTTGGCGGTGAAGACGGGATAGTCGGGCAGTCCCGCGACCTGCGAGCGCTTGATTTCCGCGTCCCAGTAGGCGCCCTTCACCAATCGCACGGAGATCTGCCGGCGCGTGCGCCGGGCCAGTTCGCCCAGCCAGTGAATGACTCGCTTGGCGCGCTTGCCGTAGCCCTGCACGGCCAGTCCCAGCCCGTCCCAGCCGGCCAGCGACGGCGCCTCGCACAGGCGCTCGGTCAGTTCCAGCGACAGGATCAGCCGGTCCGCTTCCTCGGCGTCCAGGCACAGCGGAATGTCGTTTTCCCGGGCCAGCTCGCAGAGTTTGAGCAGGCGCGGATACATTTCCGCGTGAACCCGCTCGGACTGCCGGGCTTCGTAACGCGGATGCAGCGCGGTCAGCTTGATTGACATGCCGGAGCGCCGCCCGGTATCCGCCGCCTGGCTTCGGCCGACCATGGGTATGGCCTCGCAGTAGGCTTGGAAATAGTCCTCGGCGACCTGCGCCGTGCGCGCCCCTTCGCCGAGTATGTCGAAGGAGTACTCGACGCTGTCGTCCATCCTGTAGGCACGCCTGATGGCTGCTTCCATGGTCTCGCCCATCACGAACTCCTGGCCGAGGATGCTCATGGCCTGGCGAACCGCCGCGCGGATCACCGGCTCGCCGAGCCGCCCGGCCAGCGACTGCAGCACGGCGCCGGAGGACTTGTCCTGGAAGCGGGTCATCGACACAAACCGCCCCGGCACCAAGCGCGCCCCCGCCCGCGCGCGGACGCCGGCGCGGCGCGGGGTGTTTTTCTCAGGAAGGTGTTTCTCCACCACAGCCCGCCCGGTCAGCATCAGCGCCCAGGTGGAAGCGTTCACCAGCAGGGAACCGGAATGCCCCAGGTGCTCGTCCCAGTGCGCGGGCCCCAGCTTGTCGGCGATCAGTTCGTCGGCGGTCTGCGGATCGGGCACCCGCAACAGGGATTCGGCCAGGCACATGAGCGCCACGCCTTCGTCGTTGTGCAGTCCGAACTCGCTTAAGAAGGCGTCCAGCATGGTGGGGCCCTTCGGCGAGGTTCGTACCCGGTGGACCAGTTCCGCGGACTGCTTCACGATCGACTCCCGGGTCGCTTCGTCGAGGGTGAATTCTCTCGCCAGCCGTCGTACAAGCGGTATTTCACTCGCAAACTTGTGTTGGTCGATTCGGTTCAATGCGCTGCTCATCTCACACCGGTTCTTGTTCGTTCCTGATCGCCTATTTCACCACTTTTTGCCAGCGTTGTGGCCCGCCGGAAAGAGTAGTATGCGCGCGCCTTGGGCGCCTGTCCCGCTACCAGGAGGCGGATCTCACGCCGCCCTTGCCGCCGCCCATACCTGGACATGCTCCGCTCCCGCGGATATCAGCGCCGCCGCCATCGCGTCGGCCGTCGCCCCGGTCGTGACCACGTCGTCGACTATGGCCGGCCGCAGCGGTGATTCCGAGCAGGCAAAAGCATCCGCCACGTTCAAGCGGCGTTCCTCGTCGCTCAGGCGGCTCTGCATGCGCGTACGCCGCACCCGGAGGCATACGCCGGGCGCCACCGGCAGGCCAATCGCGCGCCCGATAAAGCGCGCGATTTCCTCCGCCTGGTTAAAGCCGCGCTTCGCCATCCGGCGTGGATGCAGCGGAACGGGGACCAGCACTTCGGGCATTTCCATTCGGCCCCGCTCGACTTCCGATCGAACGCCTTCGGCTATGGCGTGGCCAAGCGCACGCGCCAGGTGTATGCGCCGGCCGAATTTCAGCCCCAGCAGCAATCGGTCCACCGGATAGTCATAGGCAAGCGGAACAACCGTTCGGTGGAAGCGGGGCGGCCGGGCCATGCAGCGCCCGCACATGCCGGTGAAATCGGTCTTGCCCATTCGGATCCCGCAGCGGGGACAGGCCTGCGCGGCGCGGGGAAGGCCGGCGTCGCACTCTTCGCACAATTCCCGGGCGTCGGGCGCCCGCCCGGCGCATAGCGCGCAACGCCAGGGCAGAAGAAGGCGCGCAAGGCTCTTTCCGCCAATGATTCCGGGGATCATTGCGGTTATGCTAACGCTCCCACCGATTTACTGGAATCCATATGCCACGCATCCTGATCACGGGCGCTTCGCGGGGTCTGGGCCTGGAGTACGCCAGGCAGTACCTGGAAAAGGACTGGGAGGTGATCGCCACGGCCCGCAACCCGGAAGCTTCGCAAGGTCTGAAGGCGCTTGAAGCAGTTGATTCCGGCCGGCTGCGCCCGATGGCCATGGACGTCACCGACCACGCGCGGGTTGAGGCGGTCGCCGAGGAACTCGCGGGCGAGTCGCTGGACATTCTGTTGAACAATGCCGGCACCTACGGACCCAAGTCGGCGTTCGAGGGCATGCATTACCAGTCGCTCGAGAGCATGGACTTCGAGTTGTGGCGCGAGATGCACGAAATCAACGTGATGGCTGCGTTCAAGGTGGCGGTCTGTTTCAAGCCGCACCTGGAAGCCGCCGCGAATCCTCTGCTGGTGAACATGTCCAGCGACATGGGGTCGATCGCCAACAACTCGATGGGACATGCCTACGCCTATCGCAGCAGCAAGTCGGCCCTCAACATGCTGACCAGGGGCATGGCGATCGAGTGGAAGAACATTACCGTCATTTCCATGGCGCCGGGCTGGTGCCGCACCGATCTGGGCGGGCCGGAGGCGCCGGTGGACCCGGTGGAAAGCGTGCGCATGCAGCAAGAGCTGTTCGAACGGCTGGAGTCCTCCCGATCGGGCGAGTTCATAAACCGCTTCGGAGAAGGTGTCGACTGGTAAGCCCGGGAGAGAGGGCGTGCCGCCCGACCCATGCTGAGTATCATCAACCATCCCTTGACGGGTACGCCGTACGGAACGGCGCTCGATCTCTGTATTGTCCTGACCGCCCTGGCCTGGCTGACGTCGGTGATTACGCGCGAGTACTCCTGGGTCGACCGCCTGTGGCCGCTGTGCCCGCCGGTCTATTGCCTGCTGGTTGCCGCCAACGTGGATTTCGCTTCGCCGCGGCTGAATCTGATGACGGTGCTGGTCACGCTTTGGGGATTGCGGCTGACCTTCGGCTTTGCGCGCAAGGGGGGCTTCTCCAGGGGAGGCGAAGATTACCGCTGGGCCGCGATCCGCAAGAACATCGGCGAGGCCGGCTTTCAGGTCCTGAACCTGGTTTTCACTGCCGTGGGCCAGATGCTGATCGTCTGGCTGTTCACATCCCCTGTGCACCAGGCATGGCAGTGGCAGGAAACGCCGTTGACCTTCCTCGACGGCATTGCCGCCGCCGTCTTCCTTGTACTGTTCATTGGCGAATGGGCGGCCGACGAGCAGATGTGGAGATTCCAGCAGAACAAGAAGCGAAAAATCGACGCGGGCGGGGAAGTGACCGAGCCATTCATCACAACCGGCCTGTTCGCGTATTGCCGCCACCCCAATTACTTCTGCGAGATGGGCCTGTGGTGGGTGTTCTACCTGTTTGCGGTCGGCGCATCCGGGGAGTGGCTCAACTGGACCGGACTCGGGTTCGTGGTGCTGACGCTCATGTTCCAGGGCTCAACGCAATTCACGGAATCGCTGACCTTGTCGAAGTATCCCGCTTACCGCGAGTACCAGGCCACCACGCCCCGCATCATTCCTCTGCCTTTTCTGCACCGCGCGAAATAGCCCGGGCTCCTGCGCCTCAGGCGTGTTCGCCGCGCAGCCGGGCGACTTCCTCGAACAGCTTGTCGGTGGTGATGCCCTCGGGCGCCAGGGGCTTGCCCACCCGCAGTTCCACCGGCGCCCGCAGCCACTTCAGACCGCCCCGGAAGGCGCCCCGTCCCTGGTGCGAAAACAGGCTGCCCCACAAGCCGCGCAGCGCCATGGGGACTACCGGAACAGGCACCTGCCCGAGCAGCTTGAGCACCCCGGGGCGGAACTCGTGCATCTTCCCGTCGCGGGTCAGATGTCCTTCCGGGAAAATGCACACCAGCTCCCGGTTGCGCAGCGCCTCCGCCAGCGATTCAAAGGCCTTGCGGTAAACCTCCGGGTCGTCCTTGTGCGCCGTGATCGGAACGGCGCTGACGCTGCGGAAGATGAAATTAAGCAGCGGAAGGTCGTATATGCGCCTGATCATGACGAAACGCACGGGCCGGCGAAGCACGCCCAGGATCAGCAGCGCGTCGACATAACTAACATGGTTGCAGACCAGCACCGCCGCGCCGCGTTCGGGCACGCGGTCGAGGTTGCGGAAGCGCAGCCGGTAGAGACTGCGCATCAGGCACCAGATCAGGAATCGCGAAACGAATTCCGGGACTTCCCAGAAGACGAAGATCGAGACACCCAGGTTGATCACCGCCAGCACCAGGAACAACTGCGGGATACTCTTTTCCAGCACGACCAGCACCAGAATGCTCAGCCCCGCGCCGATCACCATGAACAGCGCGTTGACGATGTTGTTGAAGGCGATGACCCGGGCGCGCGTCTCCTGGCGCGTGCGCTGCTGGATCACCGAGAACATCGGGACCGCGTAAAGTCCGCCGAAGAACCCGATCAGAAACAGGTCCACCATCGGGTTCCAGCCACCGGCGCCGAGAAACTGCACGATTCCCGCTGCCGGCGTAACCGGGCTCATGGTGGTCAGGGCGAAATGCGCGGCGAACGCCGACAGCCCCAGGCTGCCGATGGGCGTGAGGCCGATTTCCACGCGGCGGCCCGACAGCCACTCGCAAACCATGGATCCCACGCCGATTCCCACGGCCAGCGTCGCCATCAGCGAGGTCGTTACCGTTTCGTTGGCGTTGAGAACTTCCTTGCCATAATTGGGCATCTGCGTGAGGACCACGGACCCCAGCAGCCAGAACCACGAAATGCCCACAATGGAGAGCAGCACCGAACGCCTGGCGGCCGCGGCCCGCCCCATGCGGGCAATGACGATGACGGGGTTCCAGCAGATCCTGCCGGCGCCGACGGAGGGCGGGGCGGGGGGAATGAAGCGGCTGGCCAGGTATCCTGCCGCGGCCAGTCCGACGACGGTGACCGCGATCAGCAGCGGCCGCGATGATTCAGGCTCCGCCGCCGCCAGCGCACCGCCGAGCATGAGCCCGGCGGGAATGGCCACGAAGGTGCCCATCTGCACCAGTCCGTTGCCGCCGACCAGTTCCGCCTGTCTCAAGTGCTGGGGGATGATGGCGTACTTGATAGGACCGAAGAAAGTGGACTGCATGCCCGTCAGGAACAGCACCGCCATCACCGCCCACACCGAGCCGGAGGCCACCGCCAGGCCGCCCAACAGCATGATGCAGATCTCGGCAATCTTGATCCGCCGCGCCAGGGCCGCCTTGTCGCCGTGGTCGGCGAGTTCGCCGGCCCATGCCGAGAACAGGAAAAACGGCAGGGCGAACAGGCCGGCGCCGAGGTTGGCCAACGTATCCGCATTGGCCGCGCCGGCGCCGAATACGATCAGAACGATCACGGCGTTGCGGTACACGTTGTCGTTGAACGCGCCCAGCGCCTGGGTGAAGAAGAAAGGCGAGAACCGGCGGGTGAGCAGCAATGAGAACTGCCCGCGTTCCCGCGTGGGTGTCGCCGGTCCTTCGCCGCTTGCGCTCATCAGGTATTTTTCCGCGTTTCGGAGCGCGCCATGTTAACCGCCGTCCCGTCCGGCCGTAAGCGCGTCTGAGCGATGGCCCGTCCCCGCCCCCAGCTTGTCCGGCGCGCTTTTGACCGCGCCGCTACCGGCTTTGTCCGGCACGATTTCCTCCACGCCGAGATTCGCCGCCGGATGCTGGAACAGTTGCAGTGGGTGCGCATTGAGCCCGCCTGCATTGTCGATGCCGGCGCCGGTCCCGGGGGCGCGCGGGACGAGTTACTGCGGCGTTTTCCTAAAGCCCGTGTCCTGTCGCTGGACAGCTCGCTCGGAATGTTGCGCGCCGGGGCCGGGGAGCGCATTTGCGGGGACATGCAGCAGCTGCCGCTGGCCGATCGCCGTTCCGAGCTCATCCTTTCGAACCTGGCGCTGCACTGGTGTCCGGCCATAGGCGCCGCGCTGGCCGAGTTTCGCCGGGTGCTGGGATCGCCCGGTTTGCTTTTCTTCTCGATGTTCGGCCCCGACACGCTGCGCGAATTGCGCCGGGCGCGGAGCGTCGCGGGTTTCGCGGACGAGCCGGAAACGCTGCTCGACATGCACCATCTCGGCGACGCCCTGGTCCGGGCGGGTTTTGCCGACCCGGTAATGAGCGCCGAGCGGTTTCCGGTGCCGTACGCGGACTATGCGGCCCTGGAGGGCGACCTGCGCCGTTGCGGGGCGAGCCGTGCCATGATGCCCCGGGATGCGGGTCTGGCCGGCCGCGGGCGCCGGCGGACCGTGCAGGAGGCCTTTGAATCGCAACGCGGCTCCGACGGAATGGTGGCAGTCAGCATTGAAATCGTCTACGGCCAGGCCTGGGTCACGCCGCCGAAGGGCCGCGAGGATTCGGCGGAGGCGGAAGTTCCCCTGGAAGAGATCAGTTTGCGGAGTAGAGCGAAGCCGCCTTGATCGTGGCGTAGACGCTGACTCCCGGCGCCAGCCCAAGTTCCCGCACCGAGCGCCGGGTAACGCGCGCCCACAGCGTCTGGCCCACGTTCACGACGACGTCGGCAAGCGCGCTGTCCTCCTGCACGACCCGCTCCACCGTGCCGCTCATCACGTTCAGCACGCTGCTTCGGCGGGGCGGCTCCAGGGACAGCGAAACGTCGCCGGCGCGCACCTGGAGCACGACGTCGGCGCCCCGGGAGAGGCCCAGCCGCGCCAGGAAAAGCGAGTGCCCCGAGCAGGACAGCCGGCTCAGGCCGTCGCCGTCGTCGGCCTGTTCGATTCGGCAGGACAGCAGCGCTCCCGCGGTCCGCTGCCCGGTGAGCGCCTGCAGTTCCGGGCGTCCCAGCAGCTCCTGAAGCCCCCCGGCTGACTGCACCTCGCCCCGGTCGATCAGGACCATGCGGTCGGCCAGCCGCACCACCTCCTCCATGCGGTGGGTCACGTAGACGATCACCCGGTCGCGGTCCTGCCTGAGCCGCTCAAGAAAACCCAGCACCTCGCCGCGGCGCTCCCCGTCCAGCCCGGCGAGCGGCTCGTCGAGCAACAGGACGTCGGGCGCGGTACGCAACGCCCTTCCGATCGCCACGCGCTGCTGTTCGCCACCGGACAGGCTCATCGGCCGGCGGTCGAGCAACGACTCGAGTTCCAAAAGTTCGATGAGTTCCCCGAGGGCAGGTGCGGGCCCCTTGCCACGCCGCCGCCCAAACTCGAGGTTGCCGCGCACGGTCAGATGCGGAAACAGCCGGCCGTCCTGAAAGACGACGCCCACCGAGCGCCGCTCGGGAGGCAGGTTCACGCCCTTGCGGCTCGCGAACACGCAGGTTCCGCCGATGGCGATCTCGCCTTCGTCCGGCGTGAGCAGGCCGGCGATCATTTTCACCAGCGAAGTCTTGCCCGCCCCGGACTGGCCGAACAGGGCGGTCACACCGGGCTGCACGTCGAGCCGCCCTTGCCACTCGAATTCGGCCAGTTTCCTGCGTGCGTCGAATTTCAGCATGGTGCGCGGGTTCAGCTCAGGCGCTTGCGGACTGCGCGCGCGGCCATCTCGGATGCCGCCAGCGCGACGATGGCCAGCGCCAGCGATACTCCGGCCAGCCAGGCGGCGGCAGTCTCGCCTTCGGGCGTCTGCAGCAGCGTGTAGATCGCCAGGGGCAGGGTCCGCGTCTGCCCGGGAACGTTGGAAACGAAGGTGATCGTGGCGCCGAACTCGCCCAGGCAGCGCGCGAAAGCCAGCAGTGCGCCGGTGAGCAGGCCCGGCGCCGCCAGCGGCAAGGTAACGGTAAACAGCGAACGCGCCGGGGTCGCGCCCAGCGTTCGGGCCGCCTCCTCAAGACGGCGGTCCACCGACTCGATTCCCAGGCGGATTGCCCGGACCATGAGCGGGAAGGCCATGACCGCCGCGGCCACCGCCGCGCCCTTCCAGGTGAACGTGAAAGCGACGCCGAACCAGTCGTAAAGGAGCCGCCCCAGCCAGCCGTTGCGCCCCAGCACGATCAACAGCAGGTAGCCCACCACCACCGGGGGCGTGACCAGCGGCAGGTGCACCAGGCCGTCCAGGAGGATTTTTCCCGGAAAGCGGCAGCGCGCCAGTACCCAGGCGCAGGCGATGCCGGCCGGGAGCGAACAGGCCACCGCCCATAGCGAGACCTTCAGCGACAGCGCCGCGATTTCCCACACCGGCGTCATCGTTGCTCCCCGGGAGGGCCCTCGCTCACCGGCGTGAAGCCGTGCTCGCGAAATACGCTCTGCGCCTCCCCGGTAAACAGGTACTCGTAGAAGGAGGGCGCCGCCGGGCTCTCGGCCGGCCCGAGCAGGGCCAGTTCGTAACGGATCGGCGAGTGGCTTTCCGCCGGCAGCAAGGCCGCCGCGGCCAGGCTGGCGTCCGCGTCCAGCTCGCTGGCATAGGTGATGCCGAGCGGCGCCTCGCCCTGCGCCACTCGCACCGTCACCGCCCGAGCGTTGGCGGCGAACGCCAGGCGTCCCGCGAGCGGCCCCCACAGGTCGAGGTGTTCAAGCGCCTCGCGCGCATATATGCCGGCCGGCACGTGCGCGGGGTCCGCCAGCACCAGCGGGAAGTCCGCAAGCGCCGCCAGCAGCGTCGCAGGCCGGCTGAGGGTCACCTGCGCGCCCCCGTGGGCAAGCCGGATCAGGGCAAGCCGGTTGCCAATCAATGGGCGCCGCGAGCCCGGCTCCAGCAAGCCCGCCTGCTCGAGTCGATCCAGCCACTGGCGATTGGCGGACAGGAACAGATCCGCGCGCGCGCCGTGAATGACCTGCCGGGCCAGGGTCGAAGAGGCGGCAAAGGAAAACCGGACGCGTTGCCCGTGTTCCTGCTCAAATGACTGCGCCAGGGCATTCAGGGGAACCATCGTGCTGGCCGCTGCGAATACCAGGACGGAAGGGCCGGGCTGGGCGGGCGCCGGCAGGCTCCCGGCGCAGAGCATCGCGCCGAGCGCAAGGGCCTGCAGGGCCTTGCCCAACGGCCGCGCCGATTCATTCCGCCTCCCGCCTGCAAGACGCATGCATGCCAGCATAGCCAATTCCACCCGGATTGCACACAAGCGAATCCTATGAACCCATGCGGCACGGATACTCCATGTAGGATGGCTGAAACGAGTTGAACCGCGCCGGCGAACGGGATCGAGCTTGAGGCAAGACGGCACGAACAAACGCTACCCGGGTTACGACCATGACCGCCGCTGGCGGGAACTGGTGTTTCCCGATAACTACCGCAATCCGGAGCCTCGCCGGCGGTACCACCTGGTTGTGATCGGGGCCGGGCCCGCCGGCCTCGTGGCCTCGATCGCGGCGGCGGGACTCGGCGCCCGCGTCGCCCTCGTCGAGAAGCAGGCCATGGGCGGCGATTGCCTCAATGCGGGATGCGTTCCGTCAAAGTCCCTTCTCGAGTTCACGCGGCGCAACCCGGGCGCCGATTTCGATGAGGCATTTGCCTGGCTGCGAAAGGTTCGCTCGGAGATCGCGGCGCATGATTCGGTGGAGCGCTATCGTCAGATGGGCGTGGACGTTTTTCTTGGGCCTGCCCGGTTCGCAGACGGCAAGAGCGTTGAGGTGGGCGGGCGCCTCCTGTCCGCGCGGCGTTTTCTGATCGCAACCGGCGCACGCGCCGGGCTGCCGCGAATTCCGGGATTGCAGGATTGCGACGCGCTCACCAACGAGTCCTTCTTCGACCTGGTCGAGCCCCCCCGGCGGCTGGCGATCCTCGGCGCCGGCCCGGTGGGATGCGAATTGTCCCAGCCAATGGCCCGGCTCGGTATCGAGGTGCACCTCTTTGAGATGGCCGAGCGGGTGCTGCCTGGCGCGACAGCAGCGGCGAGCGCCGCGCTCGAAACCGCGCTGGAGGCCGACGGGGTGAGGCTGCACCTGGCTTCGAAGGTGAGCCGCGTCAGCCAGCAAGGCGGCCGTCCCACGATTCACGCGGCCGGCGGTTCGGTCACGGTCGATCGCCTGCTTGTCGCGGCGGGCCGGCGCGCCAACGTCGAGGATCTGAATCTAGCGGCGGCCGGCGTGGAGTTGCGCGGCGGCCGGATCGCCGTGGACGACAGGCTGCGCACGACGAATCGGAAAATCTACGCAGCGGGGGATGTCTGCTCCAGGCTGCCGTTCACGCACAATGCCGACGCCCAGGCGCGCATCGTGGTCCGCAACGCGCTGTTTGCGCCTTCCGCGAGTATCCGGGCACTCGTGATCCCGCAATGCACCTACACCGATCCGGAAGTGGCCCAGGTGGGCCGAACCGAAGCTGAACTTGCCGAAGAAGGCGTCGTATTCGACGCCCTTAAATTGAAGTTCGGCGAGCTTGACCGGGGCAGGACTTCCGGCGACCGTGAAGGTCTTGTCGAGCTGTTGACCGCCGCGGGCAGCGACAGGATCCTGGGGGCTAGCATCGTGGGGCATGACGCCGGAGAGCAGATCGCGCCGCTGTGCCTGGCGATGGCCAACGGCCTGGGTCTGGGCGCCGTGGGCAAGTCCGTGTTGCCCTATCCCACCCGCGCCGAATACCTGCGCCGGCTGGCCGACGAACACGCGCGCACCCGTCTGACGCCCCGCGTGCGCTGCCTGATGAAAGCCTGGTTCCGATATGCCGTCCGGTAGTTTCCAATCCGGCGTGCCCGCGGAGCCGAGGGCGCCCCGCGGCTACATTCAGCCCGGCGCCCTGCACGAGCTGTGGTTTCATACCGGAACGGCCTGCAACCTTGCCTGCCCGTTCTGCCTGGAAGGCTCCAGGCCGGGCGACGACCGACTTCAGCGAATCACTCTGGCGGATGCGAAGCCGCTGCTCGACGAGGCCGCTGCGCTGGGCGTTCGCCAATACTCCTTTACCGGCGGCGAGCCCTTCATCGTCAAGGATTTCATCAGGATCCTGCGCTATGCCTCAAACCTGGGGCCGTGCCTGGTGCTCACCAACGGGACCGATCCGATGATCCGGCGCCTGGATGAGATCGGGCCGCTGGCCGCGCAGCCCTTTCCGGTCAGTTTTCGGATCAGCATCGACTACCCCGATGCCCACCGCCACGAAGCGGCCCGCGGCAAGGGTAATTTCGAAAAGTCCTGGCGCAGCCTCGCGGTGCTGCACGACCGCGGCTTTGCAGTATCGCTGGCCCGGCAGTCCGAAGCAGGGGAGGACGGCGCAACTGTGGACGGGGCGTTTCGCGCGCTATGCGGCCAGTACGGCCTGCCCCGGGACACGCGCATCGTGTCTTTTCCGGACTTTCTCCCGCCCGGATCGAGTCCGGCGGTGCGCCGGATCACGGAAGACTGCATGACCACGCATCACGACGAGGAGTCGCGCCGCTCTTTCATGTGCTACTTCTCGAAGATGGTCGTCAAGAAACAGGGCCGCATGCGGGTATACGCCTGCACGCTGGTGGACGACGACGAATCCTTCGACCTCGGCGGCACCCTTGCGGAAAGCCTCGACAAGCGCATCTTTCTGCGCCACCACCGCTGCAACAGCTGCTTCGCCTTCGGCTCCTCGTGCAGCGAACTGGCATGATGCCTGACTTGAAATGACCGCGGAGTAGAGAACGATGATTCAGACCAACAGACGCAAATTCATCCAGCGGGCGGCCAGCATGGCCGCGGTAGGCACGCTGCCGCTGACCTATGTGAGGCTGGGCAGCAGCGAGCAATCGGCCGGGTTCAGCTTCGCCTTCATTTCCGACTCGCACATCCAGCACATCCGCGGCGCCGAGTTTGTCCGCAACTGGGACCGCGGGCTGATACGCGCGGTGGCGGAAACCAATCTCCTGAACCCGAAGCCGGATTTCGTGATTTACGGCGGCGACCTGGCCCAGCTGGGAACCAGGCCGGAGCTGGATCACGGCGCGGAACTGCTCTCTGCACTCAACTGCGACATCTATCCCATCCTGGGCGAGCACGACTACTACCTCGATCTAGGCGAGTACTGGTCGGACCTGTTCAAGCGCCCGCACTACTACAGCTTCGACCACAAGGGCGTGCATTTCGTGCTGCTCAACTCCATCGTGACCAGCGACGAGTGGACGTACGAGCGCTGGCCCACGGCGGAGCAGCGGATGAACGAGATGGCGGGGCTGGACAATGCGAACGGTTCGCCGTTCATGGTCGGCGACGAACAGCGCGAATGGCTGAAGAACGATCTCGCGCAAATGGAAACGAGCACGCCGATCGTGGTGATCTCCCACTCGCCGCTGCAGAAGATCTACAAGAGCTGGAATTTCTGGACCGACGACGCCGAGGAGGTGCAGGCCATACTCGCGCCGTTCGACCAAGTCACCGTCCTCTACGGTCACGTGCATCAGATCCAGTACAACCAGATCGGCAAAATCGCTTTTGCTTCGGCGATGGCTACCGCCTGGCCCTGGCCGTATCCCGGCAGCTACGCGCATGCGGAACACTGTCTGCCGGTGCTGACCGTTCCGATGAACCGCGCCGACCCGATGTTCGAACGCGACGCTACCGGCTGGCAGTTCGTGGACGTGCACACCGGCCGCGCCGCGGTCAGCTACAACCCTTGCGACAACGCCGTGCGCACGGTCGCCTTCAACGAGGAAGCCGGCCGGCCCCAGGACCGGCAATTCCAGGAACCCGCCTCACGTTCCCGGCCGGGCTCGTGCAAGCGGGGCCTTGCGGCATAATCCCCCGAGACAATTTCCTACAGCGCGCTCGTAGCTCAGCTGGATAGAGCGTCGGTCTCCGGAACCGAAGGTCAGGGGTTCGAATCCCTTCGGGCGCGCCAATTCCCCAGGGTCTGTTCCGGGTACATGGTTTGCCCGCCGGGCCAAATGAAGGGGCAACGCTTTCCCAAGGGCGATTGAGTATGGCGCAGCCTCATCTTCTCCAGTTGAAGCAGCGGACCTCGGGCAAGAGCGTCCAGTCAGGCCTGCGCGCCGTCGTTCTTGCTGCAGGTGCGTCACGGCGCTACGGTTCGCCAAAACAGCTAGTTCGCCACCACGGCGAGACCCTGGTGGCGCGAAGCGTACGTTTGGCGCACGAGGCAGGCGCCGGACCGATTTTTGTGGTGCTGGGTTACCGCGCCCAAGCCATGCGCCGCGCACTGCAGCAAGGTCGGGTACCGGCGGACGAGACGACCATCGTGAGGAATCCGCGCTGGCGTGACGGGATGGGCCGGTCCCTCGCCTGTGGGGTGCGCGCGCTGGATCAAAGCGCCCGCGCGGTGCTCGTGTGCCTTGCCGATCAGCCGTTGGTGGAAGCCGGGGGCCTGGCGGCGCTTGTTCGCACCTGGCGCGACAATCCGCGGTCCGTGGTGGCCTCCCGTTACGCGGGGAAACTCGGGGTTCCCGCCATCTTCCCCCGCTCGCACTTCGGCGCGCTGAAATCACTGGCCGGAGACCGGGGCGCGCAAGCGCTTCTGGGGTCCTCGAATAACGTGCTCGGCATGCCGATACCCCTCGCCGCGGTGGACATCGATGAACCGACAGACCTGTCAGTCCTTTCCCGCTGAGACGTCCCTCGGAACCCTGCGGCTCGTGTACAGTTGCCACGCGATTGGGTAACCACACCCTGACCACCAACATTCGAAGGAGCAGCCTGATCATGCGTATTCTTGCCTGCGGCGCCATTGTGCTGGCGTTGTGCGCCCCTGCGGCCAGCGCCGAAATCAACGTCAGCGAAGCGGAACGGGACTACATGGAAGCCTTGTATCTGCACTTCCACCGCAATCCCGAATTGTCGCTGTACGAGTTCGAGACCGCGGCCCGCATGGCCGAGGAATTCGCCGCCGCGGGTTACGAGGTCACGGCGGATGTAGGCGGCACCGGGGTGGTCGGCGTGTTGCACAACGGCGAGGGGCCCACGGTGATGATCCGCGGCGACATGGACGCCTTGCCGGTCAAGGAGCTGACGCGCGTGCCCTATGCCAGCACGGCCATGACCGTCGACGAGCTGGGCCGCACGGTCCCGGTCATGCATGCATGCGGGCACGACATTCACATCACCAACCTGATCGGCGTGGCCCGCAAGCTGTCGTCGCAGCGCGACGACTGGAGAGGCACGGTGGTGCTGGTGGCCCAGCCGGCCGAAGAGCGCGGCCTGGGCGCTCGCGCCATGATCGAGGACGGGCTGTTTACGCGCTTCCCGCGTCCCGATTACAACCTCGGCCTGCACGTGACCGCCAACCTGCCGGCGGGGCAGGCGGGCTACAAGCCGGAATTCGCGATGGCCAACGTGGATTCCGTGGACATCATCGTGCACGGCACCGGCGGGCACGGCGCCGCGCCCCACCTGACCCGCGACCCCATCGTGCTCTCCGCCTACATCGTCACCGCGCTGCAGACGCTGGTGGCGCGCAACCTCAACCCCATCGACCAGGGCGTTGTGACCGTCGGGTCCATACACGGCGGTACCAAGCACAACATCATCTCCGACCGCGTCGACCTGCAGCTGACCGTGCGTTCGTATTCCGACGCGAATCGGGCGCTGCTGCTCGACGGCATCGCCCGGATCGCCCGGGCGCAAGGCAAGGCCATGGGCCTGCCGGACGACCGGCTGCCCGAAGTGATTGTCAAGAATGAATTCACGCCCGCGCTGTACAACGATCCCGAGCTGTCAAACCGCCTGGCCGATACGCTGCGCGCCGAGCTGGGGGCGGAGAATGTGGAGCAGAGCAAGCCGGTCATGGGCGGCGAGGACTTCGCCAGGTTCGGCCGCACGGAGGAGCGTATTCCGGGATTCTATTTCTGGCTGGGAGCCGCCGATCCGGATGCCCACGCCCAGGCGGAGTCCGAAGGCCGCAAGCTGCCCGCCACGCATTCGCCGTTCTTTCTCCCTGCCTACGAGCGGACCCTGGAGACCGGAGTTCGCACGATGACCGCGGCCGCCCTGGAACTGCTCGCCAAACCGTAGAGTAGGCGCCGGACAGGATTGGAGAACTGACCAAGGATCAGCGCATGAAAAAAGCCGAAGTCAAGACCATCATGGACTTTCTTGCGGAGAACCCGCAGGTGGACGTGTCCGCGGCGTGGGAGCGCTGCTGGGGGATTCAGACGGGGATCGTCGACCGGGTGCGCGCGCGTTTTCCGGTGGAACTGCATTCCAGTTGCGAAGGGCGCGAGTACTACACCTCGCCGGACGGCGCCATGGAAGGATCGTTCCAGGCGTACACCGGCGAGGAGGTACCGTGGCTGGTTCATTCCTGGATAGGCAACCGCCAGGCCAGCATCCTGGACATCAACGCCACGGTGTTCCTGGGCGAGCAGAACCGCGTGCCGCACCTGGCGGTGATCTTCGGGACGATTCCGCGACTGTTTTTCTACGCGGAGTACACGCCGCGCGTGGACCTCAGGGTCAATCCGGAGTACCTGGAACGCTACTATGAGCCGGCCAACGCCGCCTACCTCGAGTTCCAGGGCAATCCTGCGTTTACCCAGTATGTGAGCCACGGCGCCTACTTGAGGGCGCTGATGTCTCCGATATGCATCAGCCACACGGCGGAGCTGACGGACGCCAACATCGACGTGTGCGAACAATACCTGGAAGGCTTTCTCGACCGCTGGTTCGGCTGGCTGGACGAGGCCGAGCCTGTTCCGGAGGAGGAACGCGCGGCCCAGCGCGATTTCGACTTCGAGGTGCGCGAACTGGGTTACCGGCTCGATCCGATGAACGTGCTGCCCCAGCGTGTATTCGGCGAGGAGGAGTTCCAGCGCATGCTTGAATTGCGTATCGGCACCGAGCAGATTCGGGAAGCATTGGCTCGCTCTTGAGCGCCGGCATTCTGACGAAACTCAAACAAGAGGACGCCGCCCTGGTCGATACGACATCCGCAAACCCACGCAAGCTTGCCGTGGTGATATTCAACCTGGGCGGACCGGACACGCCCCAGGCCATCCGCCCGTTCCTGCTCAACCTGTTCAGCGATCCGGCCATCCTGCGCATACCCAATCCCTTTCGCTGGGTTGCGGCACGGCTGATCGCCGGCCGCCGCGCCGGCACGACCGAGGAGATCTACCGGAAGGTGGGCGGCGGATCCTCGATCCTGCCGGCAACGGTAGATCAGGCCGAGGCGCTCAAGAAAGAAATCGCCGACACCGCCGAGCAGGTGGAAGTGTTCGTGTTCATGCGCTACTGGCACCCATTGGTCAGCGAGACCGTGAGCAGGATCAAGGAATTCGGACCCGATCGCATCGTCCTGCTGCCGCTGTATCCGCAGTTTTCGACCACCACCACGGGCACCTCGATCAAGGCCTTCAGGGAAGCGGCCCGCAAGCTGCGACTGACCGCGCCGCAGGACGTCGTATGCTGCTACCCGGCTCACCACGGCTTTCTGGACGCGACTGCCGCCAACATCAGGAAGTCGCTGGACGAGGCGACCCGGCACGGCGACCCTCGGCTGTTGCTTTCCGCGCATGCCTTGCCGCAGCGCACCATCAACGCCGGCGACCCCTACCAGTGGCAGGTGGAAATGACGTCCGCGGCCATCGTGGAGGCGCTTGACCGGAGCGGGTTGGACTGGGTGACCTGCTATCAGAGCCGGGTCGGCCCGGTGCAGTGGATCGGTCCCTCAACCGAAGACGAAGTGCGCCGCGCCGGCGAGGAGGGACGTCCTGTCGTCGTCGTGCCCATCGCGTTCGTTTCCGAGCACGTGGAGACCCTGGTCGAAATCGATATGGACTTCCGCGAGGTGGCCGCCGCGACCGGCGTGCCGTTTTTTACGCGTTGTCCCACCGTGGCCGTCGATTGCGACTTCATCCGGGGGCTGGGAGACCTGGTTCGAGGCGCTCTCGGCAGACAGGGTATAGCGTCGGACATCGGGCCGCGCCGATGCCCGATGGAGTTCGGTACCTGTCCGAACACGACGCCTGCGCATTAGTCCGGGAAAGAGGGCGATACGCCCGCGCTCGCAGGCGCTAGGGAGCGAAGATAAACCTGAAGCCGGCGGCGGTGGACTCGACGCGGCCGTAGTACGGGTGGCCGAAGTGCGCGGGGAACAGCAGGGTTGATCGGTCCGCGATGCGCTCCAGGGTCTGCCGGCGCGTCTCCGCCGCCTCTTCGCCCTTGTTGCAGAATACCGTTGTGTACTGCGGCCCGTAGACCTGCATAACGGCGTGAATGAGGTCGCCCGAGAACAATCCCTGCGATCCTTCCTTGCCGAGTTCCAGCACCGTGTGGCCGGGCGTGTGCCCGGCGGCCAGCCGCAAGCGAACCCCGTCTTCGATTTCGTATCCGTCGTCGACGCCCTCCAGCAGCCCGGCTTCGATGAGGGGCTGCACATTTGCGTCGAACACGCCGCTGTTCGGGCCCATGTCGTAATCGTCGTCCTGGACACTGGACCAGTGCTCCAGCTCCTTGCGGTGGCAGAGGTAGCGCGCGTTCGGAAAGGTAGGCTGCCAGCGGCCGTCAACCATCGAGGTGTTCCACCCGCAGTGGTCGAAATGCAGGTGCGTGCAGAACACGTAGTCGATGTCTTCCGGCGCGGCGCCGGCGCCGCGGAGCCGGGTCAGGTAGGCCGTGTCGAGCTGGCTGAATGCGGCCAGTTCCTTGCGCTCGTAGATCTTGTGGTTGCCGATGCAGGTGTCTATCAGGATCCAGTGATGCCGGGTGCGGATCAGCCAGCTATGGAAGCTGAGCACGATGCGGCCGGTTTCGGCCTGAAGCTGGTGCGACGTAAGTACGTCGCGGTGCTCTTCAAGCAGTTCCCCGGGCATGTCCGGAATCAGGTCGGCGTAGCCCGCGTACGGGAGTATCAGCTCCTCGATACGATGAATCTCGTAGGGGCCCAGTTTGATCATGGTGCAGCCTCCGGCTACCAGTAATGCGTCCAGCGCGATCGCGCCACGAACTGCTTGTAGGCATCGAGGCGGCTTTGCGGGGGCGATTCGGCATAGCCGTTCGGGTCGTAGCGTTCGCGGTACTGGTCCAGCACCGGCCGGTACAGCGCCATGTGCAGGTCGGGGATCCGGTGCTTGCGCCGGAATTCGGCGATCGGGATGGTGGCGGAGCGCTGCGTCTCGAACACGCTGGCTTTTGCCAGCTCCACGCCCCGCGGACCGAAGATCGCCGACCGCCCGGGACCGCCATAGGCGGTGTCTTCCAGAAAGCCCGGGTTGCGGTCGTGCGTGGATACGGAGTTGTTGCAGATCAGCGTGTACAGGCTGTTGTGGTACGAAGTCAGCCGCATGTCCTCGTATTCGAACCCGCCCGTGGCCACCCGGCAGATGATTTCCGCGCCCTTGAATGCCATGCAGCGGAACAGCTCCGGCTCGAACTGCACCGCCGAAAGTGCGATGTTGCCGATGCCGGTGCGGGCGACGGGAATTACCGCGTCCTGCCCGTACATTTCCACGAACTGGTCCAGAACGTCGTAAACGGCGGTGGTGTACTGCTCGCCGCCGGGAAACATTCCGCGCACGTTGCGCTGCTTCCAGTGGCGCGCCGCCAGCTCGCCGTCGGGACCGATCATGATCATGAGGTGCAGGATGTGGCCGGGCCAGTCGGCGTCCTTGGCGTAGGTGCCGAACGCCACGTAGCAGCCGTACTGTCTGGCCTTCTCCGCGACCGCTTCGGTCTCCGGACCGGGGACTTCTATCGCCAGCCGGTGGTGCTGTTCGCGCGTCCACAGGCTGAAGCCGGTGATCGGAAACTCATGGAACAGCAGCAGATCGCTGCGACCGCCATAGCCTTGCGCGGCGTCCATGCACTCCAGCATGTACTGCAGATTGGCTTTGAGGTCCGGCTCGGGGTTCTCGCCGTTGACTGCCCGGACCCTTGTTTGCACCACGGACACGGTGATCGTGTCCTTGACCAGATCGGCAACGGGATAGGTGCCGTCGTCGCGCACCATCGGCGTTTCTTCGTTCATGCCGCTAATGTAGCATTACGCGATGAATTTTTTGCCGCCAGGCTGTCTGAACGATGCGCGTTCGCGTTGACTACTTCGCCATGCTGCGCGAGCGCGCCGGTCGGGAGCGGGAAACCCTGGAAACCGACGCAGCGACGCCGCAGGAACTCTATCGCCAACTGGCTGGGCAGCGCGGCCTTCCGGCGCAGACCGGGCTCAAGGTTGCCGTCAACGATGAGTTCCGGACATGGGACTTCCAGCTTTCCGACGGAGACCGGGTGGTTTTCATTCCGCCCGTGGCCGGCGGGTGAGCGATTTCCGCATCAGCCGGAGCGAAATCGTGCCGGCTGAGGAGATCGCGGCGCTGGAGGACGCGGCTTCGGGCGCCGTGGTGTCCTTTTGCGGCCGGGTGCGCAACCACAACGAAGGACGTGCGGTGACGCGGCTGGAGTACGAGTGCTACGAGGAACTCGCGGTCAGCGAGGGCGGGCGGGTGCTCGGCGAGGCGCGGGAGAGATTCGGCGTCGGTAAGGTGCGCTGCGTGCATCGCACCGGAGACCTCGCCATCGGCGAACCGGCGGTATGGGTCGGCGTTGCCGCCGGGCACCGCGAAGAAGCCTTCGCCGCCGCCCGCTTCGTCATCGACGAGGTCAAGAAGCGCGTGCCGATCTGGAAGCGCGAGCATTACCCTGAAGGCCCGGCCGAGTGGATCAACGCCGCGCCGCCGGAGGACGCATGAAGGGTCGGCGGTCCTGGCTGTTCGTACCGGGCGACAGTGAGCGCAAGCTCGCCAAGGGCCCCTCCACCGGCGCGGACATCCTGATCCTCGACGTGGAGGACTCGGTGAGTCCGGCCCGCAAGCCGGTTGCCCGGAAGATGATCGCCGAATATCTCGGCTCGGCCGCTCGTGACGGCGCTCCGTTGTGGGTGCGCATCAACGGCCTGCATACGCCGTACTGGCGGGAGGACGTGCAAGCGGCAATGGCGGGCGGCGCCGACGGCATTGTGCTGCCCAAGCCGCGCTCGCCGGCCGATGTTTTTGCCGTGACGGAGCTGATGGACCAGTTCGAGGGCTCGGGGCGCGGGGAGCCTGCGAAGATCCTGGCGCTCGCCGGCGAGACCGCGCGCGGCCTGATGTCGCTGCATGAATACCGTACCGGGCTTCCCCGGCTGACGGCCCTGAGCTGGGGTTCGGAAGACCTGGGGACGGACGTCGGCGCCCTGCGCCGGCGCCGTGAGGACGGCAGCCTTCTGCCGCTGTACGAAATTGCCCGCGCGCTGACCCTGGCGGCGGCAACCGTGGCCGAGGTGGACGCGATCGAAGCGGTCTATGCCGACTTCCGCAACCTGGACGGCTTCCGGCAATTCGCGCGGGAAGCGCTCGAAATGGGTTATGTGGGCGGCGCGGCGATCCACCCGGCGCAGGTGGAGATCCTCAACGAGGTGTTCACGCCCAGTGAGGAGCAACTGGCCGCGGCGCGCGAGATCGTCTTGGCGTTCGAGCGTTCCGGGGAGACCGGCGTCATGTCGATCCGCGGGAAGATGGTGGACCAGCCGCACCTGGCGCAGGCCCGCAAGCTCCTGCGCCGCTTTGGTTCAGTTACGGAGTAATTGCCGGCGTGGGCGGGCGGATTCAGCGTTCCGAGAGTTCGCGCTGCACCAGTTCGTCGACGATATCCAGCAGTCCCGGCATGTCGCTGTCCGGAGTCACCCGCACCACGTACTTGCCGTTCACCACGAACGCTGGCACCGCCAGAATGCGGTACCGCCGCATCAGGTCCTTGATCCTTCGCAGGCTGGACTCGACCGAGAACGAGCGGAATGCGTTGCGGAAGTCCTCGGCCGAGACGCCGTAGCGCTGCGCGAACCGCTCCTGTTCGCCGAGCCGCAACAGCAGGCGGTTCTCGGTGTGAATCGCCCGGAATACGTCCCGGTGCGCCGCGTCAAGCTCGCCCACCGCCTGCAGCGAGAGAAACAGCCGTGCGTGCGTTTCCATCGTCGGGTCCCACAGCGCCGGTATGTTGATGAAGTTGACTTCCTGCGGCTGTTCCTTCTTCCATTCCTCGATGTAGGCGTCCATGCGGTAGCAGAAGACGCAGCCATACCAGAAGAACTCGGCCACCTCGATCTTGTCCGGCGGGCTGGAGGTGCCCTGGACCGGCACTAGGCGATCGTAATGCACGCCCTCCCGATACTTCCAGTCGGACGTATCCTGGGCGTGCGAAATGGGGGCGGCCGCCAGAAGGAGGCCCGCGAGCAGCAGATTGCGATATCGGAATTTCATCTTTTGCGGAATTTTTTGCATAGTGTACCCACCTGTGCCCGGAACGGCCATCGCCGCCGCGATTATCCATGCTGCAAGCTACCTTTCTGAAATCAGCGGCGTCCTGGAAGCATTATCCCGAGGATGCCGGCGTCGAGGTGGCGTTCGCGGGGCGCTCGAACTCCGGCAAGTCCAGCTCGATTAACGCCATCCTCAACCGGCGGGGCCTCGCCCGTTCCAGCAAGACCCCGGGACGCACCCAGATGCTGCAGTTTTTCTCGGTGGGCGAGCAGCGGCGGATCGTGGACCTGCCCGGCTACGGCTACGCGGCCGCTCCGCTGCGCGTTCGCAGGCAGTGGGAAGGCATGATGAGCGATTACTTCCGGCGCCGCGGGACGCTGCGCGGCGTCTTCATCGTGGTCGACGCGCGCCGCGGAGTGGGCGAGCTCGACCTTCGCATGCTGGATGTCTGCGCGGGGGCCGATGCGCCCGTGCATCTGCTGATGAACAAGTGCGACCGGCTCAAGCGCGGCGCCCTCATTGACACCTTGCGGGAGGCGGAGCGGCTGCTCGGCGGGAACGGCACGGTCCAGGAGTTCTCCGCGTTGCGGGCCGTGGGCGTGGAAGAAGCCCGCGCCGTGCTCGTAGCCTGGCTGGATGCCTGAGGACTTCGGTCGAAGCAGCCGGAACATGAAAGCAGACGAACGCGGCGGCGACAACGGGCACATCCGGCACGCGCTGACCGCGGCGGTGCGGGGCCGCGTTTCCAAACGGGCGGGTTTGCGCCCGGTGCCGGAAGACTTGCGGATCGACGGCAAGGTCTGCCTGGTCACCGGGGCCAACAGCGGGCTGGGCAAGTCGGTGGCCGTCGACCTGGCCGGAAGGGGCGCCCGTGTGCTGATGGCCTGCCGCAGCGGCCATCCGCAGGCGGGCGAGGACGTCAGGCGCCTGTCCGGCTCCGCGCAGGTGGAAATGCTCAAGGTAGACCTTGCCGACCTGGATTCCGTTGCGCGGCTTTGCGACGAGCTGAAGAGCAGGGCGCCGCGGATCGATATCGCCGTTCTGAACGCGGGGCTCATGCCGCGCAGGGCGCGCCGCACTCCGCAGGGCTTCGAGGTGATGTTCGCCGTTCATTTCCTGGCCAACCGCTTGTTGGTCGACCGGCTGCTGGGTGGGGGCCTGATAGTGCCGTCCGCTCAGGTGGACGAGGCGCCCCGGGTCGTTTTCGTTGCTTCCGAGTCCCACCGTTCCGCCGGGCCGATCGACTTCGACCGGTTCGGCGCCTTTGCCGACTACGGGCTGCGGGACGGCATGAAGTACTACGGGCTGAGCAAGCTGCACCTGTGCACCTACGCGCAGGAACTGAGCCGCCGGCTCAACCCGTCGGGCGATGTCCGCGTCGCGGTCCACTCGCTTTGCCCCGGACCGGTCGCCACGGGCATTGCGCGGGAGGCGCCGGTCTTCCTGAAACCGCTGATACAGCCGCTCATGCGCCTGCTCTTCCTGAGCCCGGAAAGGGCTGCGAAACCCGTGGTCTACCTGTGCTGCGCCGAGGAGATGGGCCGGCGCAGCGGCGCGTACCTGCACGTCATGCGTGAAAGGCGCCCGTCCCGGCTGGCCAGGGACGAAAACGCCGGCGCGCGCCTCTGGGCGGCGAGCGAAGCGCTGCTTGAGCGGCACGCCCGGGAGTGAGGGCATCCCGGCGGGGTGCGCCCGCTCCGGGTCAGTGCGCCGCGTCCCAGTTCGGGCCCTGGCCGAGGTCCACCTTGAGCGGAATATCCAGTGACGCCGCCCCAGCCATCATCGCCGTGACTTCCGACGCCAGTTCGCAGGCGAAATCCTGCTCGCACTCGAACACCAGCTCGTCGTGGACCTGCATGATCAGCCCGGCCTTGTCCTGCCGCGGCATGAGCCACTCGTCGATCACGATCATGGCGCGCTTGATGATGTCGGCCGCGGTTCCCTGCATCGGGGCGTTGATCGCGCTTCGTTCGGCGTAGCTGCGCCGGCGAAAGTCCCGCACCCGGATGTCGGGCAGGTACAGGCGCCGTCCGAACAGCGTCTCCACCCAGCCCTGTTCATGGGCCTGCTCGCGCGTTCGCTCCATGTACTGCTGTACGCCGGGGTAGCGGGCGAAGTAATGATTGACGTATTCCTGCGCCTCCCCGCGGCTCACGCCGAGCTGCCGGGCCAGACCGAACGGCGACATGCCGTAGATGAGACCGAAATTGATTGCCTTGGCGGCACGGCGCTGATCGGCGCTGACCGAATCGGGCGGCGTGGCGAACACTTCGGCGGCGGTGGCCTGGTGCACATCCATGTCTTCCGAAAAGGCCTTGCGCAGACCCTCGTCCCCGGATAGCTGGGCCATGATGCGCAGTTCGATCTGCGAATAGTCGGCGGAAATCAGCACCCGCCCCTCGGACGCCACGAAAGCCTGTCGGATCCGCCGTCCCTCCCCGGTGCGCGCCGGAATGTTCTGCAGGTTGGGATTGATGGACGACAGCCTGCCGGTGGCGGCCACGGCCTGCTGGTACGAGGTATGCACCCGCCCGGTGTTCGGATCGATGCATCCTGGAAGTGCGTCGGTGTAGCCGGACTTGAGCTTGGCCAGGTTGCGGAACTGCAGGACCGTTTCCGGCAAGGGATGCACGGCGGCCAGTTCGTGCAGCACCGACTCCGAGGTGGACGGCTGACCGGTCGAGGTACGGCGTACAGGTTCAAGTCCCAGCCGGTTGAACAGCACGTCGCCGAGCTGCTTCGGCGATCCAAGGTTGAATTCCCTGCCCGCCTGCTCGAACGCCTGCTGCTGCAAACGCTGCAACTGTTCGGCCAGTTCCTGCGAGTGTTCCGCCAGCACCTGGGCATCCACCAGCACCCCGGCGCGCTCCATTCGGGCCAATACCGGCGACAGCGGCATCTCCATGCCGCTCAGGACGTCGTCGAGGACCGGCGTCTCCTTCAGTTTCCCGGCAAGGATCCCGTGCAGCCTTAGCGCGTAGTCCGCCTTCTGAGCCGCGTAAGGGGTGACCTGTTCAAGAGGCGCCTGCGCCGGTGACAGCCGGCCGCGGCCTTTTCCGAACACGTCTTCACCGGGAATGCAATCGATCTCCAGGTAATGTTTTACCGCCTTGTCGAAATCGTGGCTTGTCGCGGTCGAGTTGAGCACGTACGAATCCAGCATCGTGTCGCCGGCCCCGCCTGCCAGTTCGATGCCGTGGTTTGCCAGCGCGTGGCTCAGGAACTTGAGGTTGTGCCCGACCTTCTTTGCGGCCGCGTCCTCCAGCCAGTCCTTCAACGCTGCGAGCAGCTCCCGCCCGTCGGACCGCTCCACGGTCTCTTCGGCGAGGTCGCGCGGCGCCAGCGGAACATAAGCGCCTTCGCCCCTGCTCGCGGAAACGGCCAGACCGGCCAGGCGCAATTCCATCGGGTTCTCGCCGGCCGCTTCCGCGCTCACGCCCGCTGCGGGAGCGGCCCTCAGCAGCGCGAGGCATTCTTCAAGCTGCTCGGAGTTCAGTATGGTCTTGTACTCGGCCGGTTTCGGCGCGGCCGGCGCCGACTGACGGAGGCTGCGCAAAAAGCTGTTGAGTTCGAACGTCGCGCACAGCGGCTCAAGCGCGTCCATGTCCGGCGGCTTGAGCGTGAGTTCCTGGGGCGTGACGTCCAGCGGAACGTCCTTGCGTATGGTCGCCAGTTCAAGCGAAAGGTCGACATCGCCGAAGCTGGCCCGCAGGGTTTCTCCGGCCTTGCCGGGAATGTCGCCGGCGTTTTCCTTGACGCCGTCAAGGCTCCCGTAGGCCTGCAGCCACTTGGCGGCGGTCTTCGGCCCCACGCCACGCACCCCGGGGATGTTGTCCGAGGAATCGCCGGCCAGGGCGAGGTAGTCGCGGATCCGCTCCGGCGGGACCCCGAACTTCTCCTCCACCCCGGCGCTGTCCATGACCCGGTTATTGTTCCAGTTGACCAGCCGGACATGCGGCCCTACGAGCTGCGCGAAGTCCTTGTCGGTCGTGGAGATCAGCGTATCCAGCCCTTCCTCCTGGGCCTGGGCGGCGAGGGTTCCGATCACGTCGTCGGCTTCCACACCGCCGACCCTCAGCAGCGGCACGCCCATTGCCTCGACCACGTTCACCACCGGCTCGATCTGCTCGCGCAGGTCTTCGGGCATCACGTCGCGATTGGCCTTGTATTCCGGGTAAATCTCGTCACGGAAGGTGGGTCCGGGCGCATCCATGACGAACGCCAGCAGGTCCGGAGGTTCCTCGCGGAGCAGCCGCTGGATCATGCTCACAACGCCGTGGAGCGCGCCGGTGGGCCGGCCGTCGGCGGTGGTGAACGCCGGAAGCGCGTAGTAGGCGCGAAACAGGTAGGCGGTTCCGTCTACCAGCAGAAGGCGGTTCATGGCGAGTCGGGGGCCGGAAGCCCGGGAGCGAGGGCGTCCCCGCTTTCTTCCCCCGCGGTGTGCTCGCTACCCTCTGCGTCGTTCTCCGGCAGAGTCTCCTCCACGGGCGGCGGGCCTTCTTCCGGCAGGTAGAGCGCACCACTGAATCCGCAGGAGCAGAGCGCCAGCGCCAGCAACAGTGCGCCTGCCGCCCGGAAACGTGGGGACGCGGGAATTCCGGGAGGAGATGCGGTGCCGATGGACGAGGGTGTGCGGAGATGCGCCAACACGCCGGCAAGTGTACCCTTACGGCACTGACCTGCCTGAGGCTGACCCGGCTTCGTGAGCGAGAAACTTGAGATCGTCGCCTACCCGCTGATTGAGCGGCCGATGAAACTGCGCCGCGCCGCGCGCGCCAGGGAATGGATGGACCGCACGGTCGATCATTTCGCCAACCGCTGCCTGCCGCTTCTGATCGCCAACCAGACCGGCTGGGACGTGCTCAATCCGGTCGAATTCAGGGCACGCTGGAACGGCAAGCCGGCCAAGGAGGGCGTGGAGATACGCTTTCGCGGAGAAGAGTCCGAACTGGTCAGCGCTCATTTCGGAAGCGGCGTGCTGACCTTCACCCTCGGTTACCTGTTTCGCACCAGCAAGGGCCACAACCTGTGGTGCAAGGGCCTGGCCAATACCGCCAAGGACGCGATCGCGCCGCTGGAGGGCATTATCGAGACCGATTGGGCGCCCTTTACCTTCACGATGAACTGGCGCTTCACGCGCAAGCGCACCTGGGTGACCTTCGAGAAGGACGAACCGGTGTGCCGGCTGGTCCCGATTCCAAGGCAATACGCGGAAGCGTTCGACGCCGTCATACGGCCGTTGTCGGACGAACCGGAACTGGCCAAAGAGCACATTCAATGGAGCCGGTCGCGCGGCAATTTCAACAAGGAGCTGGACGTGGACCGATTCCGCCGCCCGGCCGAGAAGTGGCAGGGCCACTACATGCGCGGCACGCACCTTGACGGCCGCCGGTTCAGCGATCACCGGATCAAGGTATTGATGTCCGATTTCCGCGAGCCGGACGATGACGACTGACGAATCAGGGGAAAGATATGAAACGCAGAGAACTTCTTGCCGGACTCGGGGCAGGCGCTGCCGTACTGGCCGCCTGCGGTCAGGAGCAGCCCGCGGCCGGGACGGCATCGTCGGCCTGGCAGGGCGAAACCTTCAACTGGAAAATGGTGACCACCTGGCCGCCGAATTTTCCCGGGACCGGCACCTCCGCCTCGCTGCTGGCGGAAACCATTACCCGAGCTTCCGGCGGCAGGATAAAGGTGCAGGTCTACGCGGCCGGCGAACTGGTTCCGCCGTTCGAGGTGTTCAATGCGGTATCCGCGGGCGCCGCGGAGATCGGGCATGGCGTTTCCTATTACTGGAAAGCCCAGGTGGAAGCGGCCCAGTTCTTCGGCGCCATCCCCTTCGGCATGACCCCTCCCGAATCGTCCGCCTGGCTGCATTTCGGCGGAGGACTGGAGTTGTGGCGGGAACTCTATGAGCCGTTCGGCGTCATGGTATTCACCGGCGGCAACACCGGCACCCAGATGGGCGGCTGGTTCAACCGCGAAATCAATTCGCCCGACGACCTCAAGGGCCTGAAGATGCGCATTCCGGGCCTGGGCGGCGAGGTGCTGCAACGCGCCGGCGGCACGCCGGTCATGCTGCCGGGCGGCGAAATCTATACCGCCATGCAGACCGGCAGCGTCGACGCCACCGAGTGGGTGGGGCCTTACAACGACGTCGGATTCGGCCTGCACGAGGTCGCGCAGTACTACTATTACCCGGGCTGGCACGAACCGGGCGCGATCCTGGAAGTTTCGATTAACCAGGAAGCCTGGGACGCGCTTCCGGAGGATCTCCAGGACGTCGTGAGATCCGCATGCGGCTATGTGGAAAGCCGGATGGGCCCGGAATACAGCGCCCGCAACGCCCAGTTTCTCCAGCAGCTTCGCGACGAGGGCAAGATCGAGATCCGCCGTTTCCCCGATTCGGTGATCGACGAGCTGCGCGCGCGTTCCCGGGAAGTGATCGACGAACTGGTTGCCCGCGACGAGAAGGCCGCGCGCATCTACGCCTCCTATACGGCCTTCCAGCAGCAGGTGAACGAGTGGCTGGACATCGGCGAGCGCGCCGCGGGCGGCCCCCCCGGGCGGCCCGGGGGAGGCGGGGGGGGGCGCGGGGCGCGCGCGCCGCCCCCCCCCCCCGCGGCTGACCGGGGGAAGGCTGCGGCTACCCGGCCGACGATGGGCCCCATACGCACGGGGATAATCGGCTGCGGCCGTATTTCTGCTTCGCATGCCGCCGCCGTCCGGCAGCTCGAGGGTGATTTCGAGCTCACGGCGCTGGCCGATCCGAATGAGAGCAGGCTCCGGGAGCTTGCGCTTCGCCATGAAGTATCGCATCTCGTTGCGAGTGCGCAGGCGCTGTGTGCGCGCAACGATGTGGACGCCGTAATCATCTGCTCGCCCAACGAGTTTCACGCGGACCAGGCGGTTGCCGCGCTGGCTGCAGGCAAGCACGTCCTTGTCGAAAAACCCATGGCGGACAACGCGGCCGATGCGGAAATGATGGCCAGGGCGGCCGGCCGCAGCGGCCGGGGGCTGGCGCTGGGGCACACATTCCGGCATTGCGCCGCCATCCGCTACCTGCAGGACCATTTGCGCGACTACGGTGCGCTGCGGGCCGTGGAAGTGTCCATGTGCGTGAAATGGGACGGCCCGCAAACCGACTGGTGGGCCGAGCGGTCGATGGAAGAGGGCCTGGTCCTGTCCCTGTTTGCCCCGCACGCGCTCGATTTCGTGCACATGGTCATGCAGGACGATGTCCTCCGCGTCCACGTGGAGGCCGCCCGCCATCAGCCGGGCTGGCGCGGCGAGGACGAGGCGATGATCCTGCTGTCCTATCCCGGCAGGCGCATGGCGTCGGTTCACGTTTCCTACAACCAGGATTACGTCGTGAACCGCAAATCCCTGCATTTCGAGAATGCCTTCGTGCTCATCGAGGACAACGACAAAGTGTGGGTCAACGACGAGCTCGTCGTTTCACCGCCGGGGCGGCCTGACGGTGCAGCTCGCAGGATGGGCTCACGCGATCTTACGCCCTGTTTCGTCGACCAGCTAAGGGAATTCGCCAGGGCCATCCGCGGCCGGTCCCATCGCTGCATCCTGGCCGACGAAGGCGTGCGATTCACCGCCCTGCTCGACGAGGTCATTCGCGCCGCCGCCGCAACATCGCACGACGCCGTTCATTGAAATAACTAGTCTGACTAGGTATGATGCCTGCGTGGCACGCACCTACTCCATCTACGAAGCAAAGGCGCGCTTTTCCGAGGTGATTCGCGAGGTGCGGGAAGGCGAGACCGTCACCGTGTCCTACCGGGGCGAACCGGTGGCGGAGATTCGCGCAATCCGGCAATCCAAAATGCCAACTCTGGACGAGCGGCTCGATTACCTGGAGCGCCGGGGCGCTCTGGTTCGGAATGCCGGCGCGGGCCGTGATTTCAGAAGGGTGGCTGAAAGGCCCGGCGCGCTGGCGCGTTTTCTGGCGGAACGAGCCGAATGAGCGCCGTTTACGTGGATACGTCGGTTCTGGCCGGCATTGCCTTCGGGGAACCCGCCGCCGAAAGGTTCGCGGTGGCCCTGAATCGCTTCGATCGAGTGCTTTCATCCAACCTTCTTGACGCGGAAATGCGCGCCGTCTTCGAGCGCGAAAGCGAGGCCTTTGAGGACGTTGTCATGGCGGGCATCGACTGGGTTTTGCCCACCCGGCCGCTCTCGGCCGAGTTTGCGAGAGCACTCGGCGCAGGCTATCTGCGGGGCGCCGATCTTTGGCACGTCGCCACCGCGCTGTATGTTTCTCCACAACCCGACAGCCTTACCTTCGCGACGCTCGATGCCGGGCAGGGCCGGGTGGCCTCGGCGCTGGGCTTTCGCAAATGCCGAATCTGAGCGACGCGCTGTACCTGGAGGTGTCGGCTTGAAGTTCTCGCTAGTGGCCGCGCGTCAGATCGCCGGCCACGGCTCCTGCCGCCCGCAGGGCGAGCGCCGCGATAGTGAGCGTGGGATTGGCGGTTGAGCCTGTGGCGAAAGTCCCGGCGCCCACCAGAAACAGGTTCGGATGGTCGTGGCAGCGCAGATCGCGGTCCACGACGGAGCGACGCGGGTCGTTGCCCATGCGCGTCGTGCCGAGGATGTGGCCCGCCCCCTGAATGGCATCGCTGTGATGCGCCTGCGTCGCATTCAGACGCGCGAAGATCCGATCGTGGATTTTCCGCGCCGCTTCGAGACCCGCGCGTGAATAGGCGCCCACACGGTAATGCATGCGCGGCAGGGGCACTCCGAACGCGTCCCGGTCGCGCGCATCCAGCATCACGCGGTTGTCCGGATCGGGCAACTGCTCGGTGAGCGCCGCAAGCCGCAGCTCGCGCGCCGCGTGATCGGCCACGGCCTGCCGCAAGGCCTTGCCCCGCAACCCCCGGCGCGCCAGGGTGTTCGCCAGCGTAACCGCACCGCCCGTGGGCCAGGTCCAGCCGTCGTTGCCGATCTCGATGCGCAGCGCCGCCCGCTTGCGCCGGAACGGCCCATCGCGGGTGTTCTCGATGGCTGACGTGGATAGCGGTCCCCGATAGGGCCAAACGGGTTCTTCCGCCAGCGCCCAGCTCAGTTGTATAGGGTGATCCATCAGGTTGCGCCCCACCTGGTCCGAGCGGTTGGCCACGCCTGCCGGCACGCGCTCCGAGCGTGAATGCAGCAGCAGACGCGGAGTCTCCACGGCATTGGCCGCCAGAACGTAAATTTGCCCGCGCGCCACGCCGCCGCTGCCGTCCGGCCGTTGAAAGCGTATGCCCGACACTCGCTTGCCGCCTGCGGTTTCCACAAAAGTGGCTGTCGTTTGCTCATGAAAGGCGGCGCCTCGTGTTTCGGCCCGGCTCAGATGGACGGTGGCGTCGTACTTGGCGGCCACCGGACAGATCGGGATGCAGGTGGCGGCGCCGCAGCAGGCGGGACGGCCGTTGCGCGCCACGGAGTTGCGCGCCTGCGGCGTAGCGCGCACGCGCCAGGGCGTGCCCTTGAGCGCCTGCTCATACGCGCGGTCGAGCCAGGTTTGAGCAATCGGAGGCATGGGGAACGGGCCGGAGCGTGGAGAGCCCAGGTCGTGGACGGAATTTCCGGAAACCCCGAGTTCCTGCTCGGCCGCCAGATAGAAAGGCTCGAGTTCGTCGTAGCCGATGGGCCAGTTCAGCGCCCGGCCAAACCGGCTGCGCATGCGGAAATCGCTCGGAAGGTAGCGCACACAGGTGCCCAGCCAGTGCCATGACGTACCGCCCACCGCCTTGAGATAGGTGCTCTTGAACGGTTCCGGGCCGGACTGTCGATACCAGTGATCGGGGTCCCGGGTTAGCGGAAAATCGGCCTGCGAAGTGCGCGGGTAGGGACTCTCCGGTGTCTTGACGGCTGCCCCGAGAAAAGTCTCGAAGGCCTCGGCCCGGTTGATTCGGGGGCCGGCTTCCAGGATGGCGGTGCGAACGCCCTCGCCGGCCAGCCGATCGGCGAGCAGGGCGCCCGCGAACCCGGAGCCGACCACGATCACGTCGGCACTGATCGCGGTCACGGCATGACCGTCCGGCCCGGCGGCGGGCGGCTCCAGTCCTCCGGGGCCGCGGCGCAATAGCCCGGCGGCGTGCTGAAGTCCAGCGCCCGCCAGACCAGCGCCTCCCCGAAAGTGCGAACCGCCGGCCCCGCGGCCGTGGGATGAATGCCCGAGTACCAGGCGGCAATGATTCGCCGCGCCAGGGCGTCCTGCACGCCGGAGTCTGGATTCCGCAGCAGGCGCTCAAGTGCCTCCCCGTCGCCGACCGCCCGAAGTGCGTCGAGCAGATCATCCGCCACGGCCGGGTCGAGCGCCTCCGCCGGGAAGCCCGTGAGACGCGCCGAAAGCGCGAGAAACTGCTGTCCGGTCCCGGCCGCGCGCGCCCACCCGCCAACGCCGAGCGCGCTCAGTGATCCCACGCCGGCAATAAACCGCCTCCGCGTCGCGCCTGTCCGTCCTGTGTTTCTCAAACTGAACCTGCTCCCCGTCCGTCCATACGCTTCCGCGGAAACACCCGGCCCGGGAATATGAGGGTTCCTGTTGTCCATCTCTTTTTTCCGCTTTGCGTCAGCGAAAGGATAGCGGCTGTTCCGGGGCACAATGCTCCCCTTGGCGTTCAAACTGAGAATTTCAGGATTGCGAAACTCCAGCTTCGCGATTTCTAATGCTTGCATATCGTGCTAGCATTCCGGAACGGTCCCAGGCAATGCTCATGCCGTAAGGAGGCGCTGCAATGAAATCCACCATTACGGTTCGTGACATCAATCCGGGAGACAAAGCGTGGCTGCAGCGCGAAGCGCGCCAATTCGGTATCTCAATGGAAGAGTTTGTACGCCGGCTGATTCGTGAGAAACGGGAGAATTCCCAAAGCCGCGGAAACCTTTCGGATGCCTTCAAGCGCTATTTCGGCCCGGAACACGGTGTGGAATTGCCGCCGCGCGCGCGCTATGGCTACAGGCCGATAGAGTTTGACGACGAGGGCAATACGTGACCGCGCAGATAGTCTGGCTGCTTGATACGAATGTCGTCTCGGAAATGATGCGGCCTGAGCCGGAGCCCCGTGTCGTTGCATTTCTTGATCGGATCGCCGGTGACGGTGTGGGCCTCTCGTCCATTACTGTATGGGAAATTCTGAATGGTGTAGGCCATCTTGATACGGGACGCCGCAGGGACGATATCCTGCGGCGGTTTCAGGGTCTTCTGGACGATGTGTTCGAAGACCGGATACTGGATTGGACGATGGCCGACGCCAGGGCCTGCGCGGGCATTATGGAAGTGAAGCGGCGCCGGGGTGAATCGCTCGACGACCACTTGCCCGACGCCTTTCTCGCCGCGGCTGCGCTCTCCAGAGGATTGACCGTCGTTACCCGCAATGCGCGCCAGTTTCGAAACGTCGGCGCGAAAGTTGTCGATCCCTGGACGAGCGTGTATCAATAGCGGCTGAAGCCGGGCGTGCGCGCAAGTTCCCGGTCGAAGGTGTAGGTCACGAAAGCGCCGGCCACAGCAGTGTTTTCGCCGATCAGGTAGTCCGAGAAATCGGCTTTCCCCGCTGCATAATGCTGAATTGCGGCGCCGACCGCGGCGCGGTTGGCGAATTCGAATTCATCCGACGCAAGTAACCGCCGCAGCGTTTGCAGGATATCGGCTCTTTCAAGGCCATACACGGCCTCCAAGACCCATTCCAATTCGCACAAGACGATGTCGGGCAGCAGAACCCGTTCTCCGGCAGCCACGGCGCGCTGCAGCAGTTCTTCGGCCTGTCTTGCCTGCTGCGCTTGATCGTTCAGCAGCAGGCGCAGCAGAAGATGGGTGTCGAATGCGATCACTTTGGGCCGTGTTTTGCCGCCGCTCTGCCCCGCAAGGCCCGGCGCATGGCGTCCGCGCTACTCGGCTTGCTTGCGGCATGTTGCGCCAGGAATCCACGCAAGGGCTCCTGTGCGCTTCGCAGGGGACGCATCCGCACGGCGCCGTCGCCGGCGAATTCAAACGCCAGCCGGTCACCCGCCTGCACTGCCATTCTGGACCGAACGGCTTTGGGAATCGTGACCTGCCCCTTGCTGGTTATCTTTGCCGTTTCCATGACAATTCCTTACAAATAGCATATTTCTTGCTAATAGAAATGCCTTGTTGATCCAGCTACAACCTCGATCGGGAAAGACCGGCGACCACGCGAGAGCCCCCCCTTCGAACTTCGTGCGCGCCTTACACTGGCAGTGTGCAGCCCCGTGGTGCAAGCATGGGCGTAGCGCAAGCGCGCAACATGCTGCATCATCGTGCCCGGAGCGGAACTCGATGCCCGAAGGGATACCCGAAAATCTGGAAACTGTAGCCGGCAACGGCCTGCTGCACCGGCGCCTATTTTTAAAGGGGGGCGCCGCTGTGCTGGGTGCGGGCTCACTGGGGCTGATGACGGCCGCGCCGGCCAGGGATCTGCCGCCGTGGATGCGCGGGCCGGGCCGGCCGCTGAGCGGTTACGGCGGACGTTCGCCCTACGAAGATGGCGTGCAGCGCCGTATCCTGGCCGCGACCGGCACCGACGGCGCGGGGGGCTCATGGACGCCGCTGGAAGCGCTGGAAGGCATGATCACGCCGAATCCGCTTCACTTCGAGCGCCACCACAGCGGGATTCCCGAAATCGATCCCCACCGGCATCGCCTGCTCATTCACGGCATGGTCGATCGCGCCCTGTTCTTCGACATGGACGCGCTGTCGCGCTACCCGATGGTGTCGCGCATACAGTTCATCGAGTGTTCGGGCAACAGCTACCTGGCGGGGTTGCCTGCCCGGCCGATCAACGACACCTGCGGTGCGCTCCACGGCCTGGTCTCGTGCAGCGAGTGGACCGGCGTGCCGCTTTCCATCCTGCTGGATGAGGCCGGCGTCGACCCGGCCGCCGGCTGGATCATGGCCGAGGGCGCCGACGCCGCGGCCATGAACCGCAGCGTGCCAATGGCTAAGGCCATGGACGATGCGTTGCTCGCGCTGTACCAGAACGGGGAACGCCTGCGTCCGGAGCAGGGTTACCCGCTGCGGCTGTTTCTGCCGGGCTACGAGGGCAACATGAGCATCAAGTGGCTGCGCCGGATCAAGGTGACCGCCGCGCCGTCAATGACCCGGGAAGAGACTTCCAAGTACTCGGACCTGATGCCGGACGGGCGGACGCTGCTCTTTACCTATCCGATGGACGTAAAGTCGGTGATCACTTCACCGTCACCCGGACTGGAGCTCAAGGAGCCCGGGCTGTGCCAGATATCCGGTATGGCGTGGTCCGGGGCGGGCCGGATCGCCAGGGTCGAGGTGTCCGCCGACGGCGGCGCTACCTGGGGCGAGGCGGCGTTGTGCGAGCCGGTGCTGGACAAGGCCGTGACGCGATTTCGCATGGCGTGGCGCTGGAACGGCGCTGAAACCGTGATCATGAGCCGGGCCGTGGATGAGGCCGGCGACATACAGCCCACGCGCGACGCCATCATCGCCGCCAAAGGCAGGAAGTTCGCTTACCACTACAACGGAATCCAGGCGTGGGGGATTGACAGCGAAGGGCAAGTAGCCAATGTCTACGCGTAGCCTGCCGGCGTTGATCGCCGTCGTTCTGGCGGTGGGCGTCCTGGCCCAGGAGGGCCCCGACCTGGGCGTTGAAGCCACGCCGGAGGAGGTCGCCGAATGGGACATCGGCATCGAGCCGGACGGCGAAGGGCTCCCGCCTGGTTCGGGCACTGCGCTTGAGGGAGAGCCGGTCTATACGCTCTACTGTTTTTCCTGCCACGGCGTCGAGGGCGAGGGCCTGTTGAACGACGTGCTGGTGGGCGGGCACGGCACGCTCGACGGGCCGGCGCCGCGCAAGACCGTGGGCAGCTTCTGGCCCTATGCGACCACGGTGTTCGACTACATTCGCCGCACCATGCCGTACCAGGAGCCGCAGTCGCTCAGCGACGACCAGGTCTACGCCCTGACGGCCTACCTGCTGTTTCTGAACGGCATCATCGGGAAGGACGAGGCGATGGATGCGGAGACGCTGCCCGATGTGCGCATGCCCAACCGCGACAACTTCATCCTCGCCTGGCCGCCGCCGGAGAACGAATAGCCCTGGGAGTGGGGCCCATGTCCCACTCCTCGTGAAGATTACTTGCGGTAGTCCAGCGGCGGCTCGCGGTCGCCGAGCAAGGGCCGGTATTCGAAGTCCGGACCGCGCCGCTCTTCAAATTCCGCTTTCGCCCGGGCGATGAGTTCGGCATCGGTGTAGAGGTCGCGGGCGGTTTCGGCGAGCACCCTGGCCGCCAGCATCATTCCCTTGTGGCCGATGCTCATGCCCCCGGCCGCCACCGCCTGCCAGCTGTGGGCCGGCGTGCCGGGCACCCAGGTGGCCGTGCCGAATCCCGCCGTAGGCACGATCCAGCTCACGTCGCCGACATCGGTGGATCCCATTTTCTGCTTGAACTCGAACGGCTCGATCTCGTTTCTGGCCTCCAGCGGGCGCAACTGGCCGAACAGCGACCCCCGGATCGTGGTCGCGAACGCCATTTCCGCTTCGTCGTACTCGACACCCCCCAGGCGTTCCAGATGGCCATGCATCACCCCGGCCAGGACATCGTTGCGCAGCAGCGGGAAGTTGCCGTGCATCACCTCGTATTCCATCGCGGTGCCCGTCCCGCGCGCGGCGCCCTCGGCGGCGGCCACGACCCGGTCGAATAGCTCGACCACCATCCCGGGCTGGGGATGTCGAACGTAGTAATAGACCTCGGCAGTCTCGGGAACGATGTTCGGCGCCTGGCCGCCGTCGGTGATCACGTAGTGCAACCTGGCCGTGGAGGGCATGTGCTCGCGCATGAGGTTGGTCATGTAGTTCATGGCCTCCACGCCGTCGAGGGCCGAACGGCCCCGTTCCGGCGATACGGCTGCGTGCGCCGCGATCCCGTGAAAGCGGAACCGGCCGGACTTGTTGCCGTTGCTGCTCTCGGGGGAGGCGATGTTGCGGTCGGCGGGATGCCAGTGCAGCACGATGTCCACGTCGTCGAACAGGCCGGCCCGGGTGAGATACACCTTGCCGGATCCGCCCTCCTCCGCCGGCGTTCCGTAGACGCGCACCGTGCCCGGCGTTTCCGTTCCCGCAAGCCATTCCGCGATGGCCGTTGCCGCCGTTGCCGATGCGGTGCCGAACAGGTGGTGCCCGCAAGCGTGTCCCGGTCCGCCCTGCACGAGCGGCTGCCGTTGCGGAACCGGCGCCTGCGACAGGCCCGGCAATGCATCGAATTCCGCCAGGATGCCGATGACCGGTCCGCCCGTCCCCCGGCTGGCGACGAACGCGGTGGGGATTCCGGCCACGCCGCGCTCGATGCTGAAGCCGTTGCCCTCGAGATATCCCGCCAGACGTTCGCTGCTGCGGGTCTCGAGATAGCCGAGCTCGGCATAGTCGAACAGGTCCCTGGCCAGCGCAACGGCCTCGTCGCTACGGGCATCGACCAAAAACGCCAGATCGTCATCCGCCGCCGCCGGTCCGGACAGCAGCAGCCCGTACACAAAAGCGCTCAGAAGCAGCGCAGAGCCTTGCTTTGTGAAGAGATTCATGTTGCCCCTGCTGTGTAGAATTAGGCGCCTATTCTATTGAGGATTGCCGTGCCGTGAGCAGGCGAAGGCTGATCTGGGTTCTTGCGGGCATTTTCCTGGCGGCCTTCACGGTGTGGATCCACTACGAGGTCAAGGTCAATCTGCAGCAACCTGCGGAAATAAGCGCGGGCGGATCGGTCGAGCAATCCGGCAACCTTGCGGTGGGGGAGGAAATTCCGGACTTTTCCAGCGTTGACCTGGATGGGGCCAACGTAACGCTCTCGGAATTTCGCAACCGCGACGTGGTGGTTCTGGACTTCTGGGCCAGCTGGTGCCAGCCCTGCATACGCAGCATGCCGTCGCTGGAGGCGCTGAACGAGGAATTCGAGCATCGAGGCGCGGAGTTTCTGGCCGTAAACGTGGGGGAAGATCCGGAGGTGATCAGGGAGTTCGTTGAGGACATGGCGTTTTCCGTTCGGGTGGTCATGGACGAGAAGGAGGACATCAGCGGGGCCTATGGCGTGCGCGGGATACCTCAACTCGTCATCGTCGGCAGGGATGGGGGTGTGGAGCATATCGAGAGGGGTTTTCCCCCGTTGACGAGGTTGGCTGAGCTACGCGAGCAAAGGCTGCGGGAAGTGCTGGAGGATCTGATCGGGGAGGACGGCGCATGAGTGTTATTCGTACGGACAAACTCTCCAAGACCTACAAGGGCGGCGCCGAGGCGCTCAGGGGTTTGGACCTGGAAGTCAGGTCCGCCGAAGTGTTTGGCTTTATCGGGCCCAACGGCGCCGGGAAATCCACGACCATCCAGTTGCTGCTCAACTTCATTCAACCCGACACGGGTTCCGCCAGTATGTTTGGCGAGCCGGTCCAGGCTACCAGGCATCGCGAGCGGCTCGGTTATCTGCCGGAGAGCGTCAATCTGCACACCTACTACACCGGCAGGCGGCTGCTGGAGTTCTATGCTGGCCTGTCCGGCGTCCCGGCCGCGGACTGGGCGCAGCGCGCCGAGGAAATGCTGGACCTGGTGAGCCTGCAGGATGCCGGCGACCGCAGGATCTCAAAGTACTCGAAGGGGATGGTGCAGCGGCTCGGACTGGCGCAGGCGCTCATGAACGATCCGGAGCTGCTCATCCTGGATGAGCCAACCTCCAACCTCGACCCGGTTGGCAGGCGCGATTTCCGCGACATCGTTCTCAAGCTCAAGGAGCAGGGCAAGACGGTGTTCATTTCCTCGCACATCCTTTCCGAGGTGGGGTCGGTGTGCGATCGCGTGGCCATCCTGCATCGGGGAGAACTGAAGCGGCTTGAGGACCTGAGAAGCTGGGACGATGTGTCCACGCAGGCGCTGGAAGACCTCTTCTTCGACGTGGTCGGCAGCGGGAGAGTGCAATGACAAACATTTTCCTGATCGCCAGGGACAGCGTTCGCGCGCTGCTGCACCGACGCCTGCTGCTTGCGATCATGCTGGTCATGCTGATCCTTATCGTGATCTTCTCGCTCGTGCTCGGCCGGTTCAACGGCATCACCGCGGACGGCGCTCCGCCGCCGGACACCGCGGTGGCCGAACAGGGTCTGCAAGCGCCGCAGCCGGAACCGGAATCCTTTCAGGAAGCACTGGAGCGCGCCCAGCCGCCGCCGGCAGCGGCGCCCGATGACGAGGCGCGCGAGGCCATGCAGATGCTCTCCAATCAGGCGCTTGTGCAGTTTTTCGGTCTCGTGGCGTTTGGAGGCATGGTCGTTGCGCTGTTCATCGGCGCCACCGCCGTGTCCAGCGACGTTCGAAGCGGCTCGATCACGATGATTCTGTCCCGTCCCGTCGCCCGCTGGCAGTTCCTGGTGGGCAAGTTCGGCGGCGCGATGGCGGTTCTGTTCGGCTACTCGGTTCTTGCGGCGCTGGCGATGGTGGTCTTCACGCAGGTCAACGGGCTGGACGCGGTCCCCGCAGTGCGTTATGCCCCTTGGCTGATGTTCTGCCAGAACCTGATCTATGCCACTTTTGCACTCGCGCTGTCGATGCTGATGCATCCGATCATTGCCGGAATCCTGCCGGTGTTCCTGACGGGCGATTTGTTCTTCACTCTCTTCTCCTCCGGCAATCCCGCCCATTACATGCATTTCCTGCTCCCGACGTACGGCCCTTTCAACGCCACGAATCAGTTCACGAGCGGAACCCTCATGGGATGGGACGAGGTGGCAGTCCTTACCCTTTACGCGCTGGACCTGGCGGTGATCTTCCTGCTGCTGGCGATGTGGCGTTTCCGCTCGAAAGCGGTCACCTAGGGCTCAGTCGCCGTAGAGCGCCCCGGGCAGCCAGGTCGCGATCTCCGGCCACAGCGCGAGCAGGGCCAGGGCCACGATCTGGATCGCGATGAACGGGGCAACGCCCCGGTAGATCGCGGAGGTGGGCACCTCAGGCGGCGCCACGCCACGCAGGTAGAACAGCGCGAATCCGAACGGCGGGGTCAGGAACGACGTCTGCAGGTTTATGGCGATCATTACGCCCAGCCACACCGGGTCCAGGCCCATGGACAGCAGCACCGGGCCCACGATCGGCACCACCACGAAGGTGATCTCGATGAAGTCCAGCACGAAGCCGAGCAGGAACATCACCAGCATGACCAGCACCACCGCCCCGAACACGCCGCCGGGCAGCGACATCAGAAACTCGCGCACGATCTCGTCGCCGCCGTAGCCGCGAAACACCAGCGAGAACACCGACGCGCCGATCAGGATCAGGAACACCATGCTGCTGACCCGCGCGGTGGAGCGCACAACCTCGCGGATGCGCCCCAGGCTCAGCTTGCGGCGCAGCGCGGCCAGCAGCATTGCGCCGACCGCTCCGACACCGGCGGCTTCGGTGGGGGTCGCCAGTCCCAGGATGATGGAGCCGAGAACGGCCGCGATCAGCACCAGCGGCGGCGCCAGCGCTCCCAGAAGGCGGCCCAGTTGCCCCGCCGGCCGGAGAATTCTGTAGGCGAACCATTCGCCTGCGGTCGATCGCGCGCCGGTCCCGTCCGGCGCCGGTGGGTCGTCTTCGCCCGCTACGGCCCGCGCGGGAACCGAGGCCGGGCGAACCACCGCAATGATCAGCATCCATGCGGCGTACAGAGCCACCAGCATCAATCCCGGCAGCAGCGCGCCCATGAAAAGGTCGCCGACCGAAACGGTTCGGGGAGCGAATACTCCCTGGGCGAGTTGGGCCTCCTGGTAGGCCGAGGAGAGCACGTCGCCCAGCAGCACCAGCACGATCGACGGTGGAATGATCTGCCCCAGCGTGCCGGAAGCGCTGATGACGCCGGTGGCCACGGCGGGGTCGTAGCCGCGTTTCAGCATGGTGGGCAGGGCCAGCAGCCCCATGGTGATGACGGTGGCGCCCACGATGCCGGTGCTGGCCGCCAGCAGCATGCCGACCACGATGACGGCGATGCCAAGCCCGCCGCGGAGGCCGCCGAACATCCGGCTCAGCGCGTCGAGCAGGTCTTCCGCTATCTGCGCCCGTTCCAGTGTCACGCCCATGAAGACGAACAGCGGCACCGCCACCAGCGTCTCGTTGCTCATGATCCCGAACAGGCGGTTGGGCATGGTGCCCAGAAAGGAGATGTCGAACACGCCGGCAAGCGCGCCTCCCAGGGCAAAAAGGAGCGCCGTGCCGCCCAGGGTGAAGGCCACCGGAAAGCCCGCCAGAAGAAGCAGCACGACGCATGCGAACAGCGCGAAGGCCGGCCAGTACATCGCTATACCCCGCCGCCGGGCATACCGCCGGGCGTTTGCTCCGATGCAAGCCCGGCGTCGGGGGCCGCGAATCCAAGCAGCTGCGCCACGCTGCGAATGCAGATCACCAGCGCCTGCAGGGCCATCATCACGCCGGTAAGCGGCAGCAGCGTCTTCAGCAGCGACGGGAAGGGGTAGATGAGACCGCCGGCCTCGCGGGAGGATTCCTGGATCAGCCATGAGGTCTGCACGTACTCCAGGCTGCCCAGCAGCAGCCCCGCGGACAGCGGCAGGAGGAACAGCAGGCACCCGGAAAGGTCCACTACCGCCCGGCGCTTCGGACTCATCTCGCGGTAGAAGATGTCCACGCGCACATGGTCGTCGCGCGCCAGGGTGTAGCCGGCGGCCAGCAGGAACACCGCCGCGTGCATCCAGGTGATGGTTTCCTGCAGCCATATCCAGCCCAGGGACAGGCCGTAACGGAGCACCGCGACCAGGCAGGTCACCAGGGTCATGACGAAGGTGAGCCAGGCCACGGCCTCGCCGATGCGGACGATCGCACGTTCAACCGCGCCCGCTGCCTTCAGCGCGCGGTTCACGGTCGCCAGAAGGTCGGAGACAGCAGCACCAGGAAGGTGAAGATCTCGAGTCGGCCCAGCAGCATGGCCACGATGCAGGCCCACTTGGCCGTTACCCCGATGTCGCCGTAGCCGGTCGCGACCTCGCCCAGCCCCGGCCCCAGGTTATTGAGCGTGGCGGCCACGGCCGAGAACGACGTGAACGCGTCGAGGCCGGCGGCTTGCAGAATGATCAGAATCAGGACGAACACGGCCACGTAGACGGCGAAATAGCCCCACACCGAATCGACCACGCGCGTGGAAATCGGCGTATCGCCCAGTTTGACCGGGATCTCCGCGCTCGGGTGCACCAGGCGCCGGACCTCGCGGATGCCCTGCTTTACGAGCAGCAGCACCCGCACGCACTTCATGCCGCCGGCGGTGGAGCCGGCGCAGCCGCCCATGAAGGCCGAGAGAATGAGCAGCATCGGGAGGATGCCCGGCCACTGCGAGAAATTGGCGGTCGTAAAGCCGGTTGTGGTCATGATGGAAACGGACTGGAACAGACCGTCGATCAGCGCCATTGACGGGTCTTCCCTCCAGCCGTAAAGCAGCAGGCCAACTACGACCAGCGCGCACAGCGCCAGCAGGACGACGGAGTAGCCCCGAAATTCCGCGTCGCGAAAGTAGCCGGCAAGCGAGCGGCGGTTGAAGGCGATGAAATGCAGCGCAAAATTGATCCCGGCAAGGAACATGAACACGACCGCAATCAGGCGGATGCTGTTCTGGGGGAAATAGGCGAAGCTTGCGTCGTGGGTCGAAAAGCCGCCGATCGCCACCGTGGAGAAGGCGTGCGAGACGGCATCGAAGACAGTCATGCCGGCCAGGTAATAGGCCGCTCCGCAGGCTGCCGTGAGCGCGCAGTAGATGTACCACAGCGCCTTGGCGGTTTCCTTGATGCGCGGGGTAAGCCGGTTGTCCTTCATCGGGCCGGGCGTTTCGGCGCGATAAAGCTGCATGCCGCCCACGCCCAGCATGGGCAGCACGGCCACCGCCAGGACCACGATCCCCAGTCCTCCCAGCCATTGCAGCTGCTGGCGGTAGTAGAGGATTGCCCGAGGCATCTCGTCCAGTCCGGTAAGCACCGTGGCGCCCGTGGTGGTGAGCCCGGAAATTGCCTCGAACATGGCGTCGGTGAAGGAGAGCTCCGGCACCAGCGCGAAATGCAGCGGCAGGGCGCCGAAGCTGCCCAGCACCACCCAGAAGGAAGCCACGATCAGAAAACCGTCGCGCAGCTTGAGCTCCCCCACGGCGCGGCGGGCCGGCAGCCAGATGAAGAAACCCGCCGCAAGGGCCGCGACGAAGCTGAACGCAAACACCGGCCAGCTGCCGTCGCCGAAGTACAGGTCCACGGGCAGCGGCGTCAGCATGGTCACGCTGAAAAGCATGAGCAGGCGGCCCAGCACACTGCCGACTAGCGCAATCTGCATGGTGGCGGTCAGGCTCCGTCTTCGAAGAGCCGTTCGATCTGCGCCTTGGCCCGCGGGTTGGTCATGAAGAGAATGACGTGATCGTCGTCGCGCACCGTCGTATCGTCGTCAAGCGGAAGCACCACGCCCGCGCGCACGATCGCACTGATCGAGGTGCCGTGCGGCAGATTGATCTCGCCCACGGCGCGGCCTACCAGCGATCGCTGTCCGGTGCCGCTGTGCGCCACGCCCTCGATCGCCTCGGCGCGGCCGAAGCGCAGCGAGTGCACCCTGGCCACGTCGCCATGGCGAATGTGGCGCAGCAATTCGCTGATGGTGATCTGGGCCGGCGAAATCGGCACGTCGATGCCCATCTGCCCGGCCAGCGCGGCATAGGCCTGGCGGTTGGCCAGCGCCATGACCCGCTTGCAACCCGCCCGCTTGGCCAGCCCGGCCGCGAGCATATTGGCCTCGTCGGCGTTCATCAGCGCAACGAAGGCATCCATGCGCTCGATGTTCTCCTCGATGAGCAGCTCCTCGTGGGTGGCGTCGCCGTGCAGCACGATCACGCGGCCCAGCCGTTCGGTCACCTGCTGGGCGCGCTTGGAGGAGCGCTCGATCAGCTTGACCTGGAAACGGTTCTGCAGCGACTCGGCAACCTTCAGCCCGATATTGCCGCCTCCGGCGATCATGATGTTGCTTACGTCCTGTTGTTCGGGCCTGAGCGCGGAGAGCAGGGGGCGGACATGGTCGGCGCCGGCGATGAAAAACACCTCGTCGCCGTCCTCTATGACGGTCTGCCCGTTGACGGTCTGCGCCAGCCCGTCGCGGTAGACCGCGGCGATGCGCCCCTTGACCTGGCGGTCCCGCAGCGCGGCCGGCGTTCTGCCCACCAGCCACGAGCCGGCCTGGGCCTCGGCGCCCAGCAACAGGGCGCGTCCGTCGGAAAACTCCAGTACCTGCGATGCGCCGGGGAAGCGGATGAGCTGCTCCACGTAGCGCGTAATCAGGTCTTCCGGGGCGATGACCACGTCCACCGGCAGCCCGTCGGGTCCGAACAGCGCATCGACGCCGCTGTAGTCGGTGTAGCGCAATCGCGCAATCTTGGTGCGCTGCCGGGCGCCGGCATGGAACTCCCCGTAGCGGGAATGAATCACCTGGCAGGCCACCATGTTCACTTCGTCGTTGCCGGTGACCGCGATGACCAGGTCCGCCTCGCCGGCCCCTGCGTGGTCCAGAACCGCCGGATGCGAGGCGTGGCCGGCAACGGTGCGCACGTCCATGCGTTCGTGTATTTTCCGCAGGGTGTCGGTGTCGAGATCCACGATGGTGATCTCGTTTTCGGGTTCGCGCGAGAGACGCTCCGCGATCGTGGAACCCACGACGCCGGCCCCGAGGATCAGTATCTTCATTTGTTCAGGCGCATGGGCTTCAAGCGCAAAGGCTCGGCGGAACTATATCAAGTCCGCGACCGTTTTGGCGTGGAGGCGCTAAATCAACTCCAGGCGCGCATAGGCCACGACCAGCCATTTTGAGCCGTGCCGTTCGAAATTTACCTGCACGCGGGCGTGGTCGCCGGCGCCTTCGCGGTTCAGCACCACTCCCTCGCCGAACTTCGGATGCGAGACACGTTGCCCCAGTGCCGGTCCCGTGTCAGCTCCCTGCCCGTTTCCGTCCGTCGCAATTCCCCCCATGCGCACCGGAAGCGAGACCCTCGGCTGAGGGCGCACCTCCTCCAGCAGTTGGGCCGGAATCTCGGAAAGAAAGCGCGAAGGACGGTTGCGGTGCTCCTGGCCGCGCAGCCGGCGAACCTCGGCATAGCTCAGGTTCAGTTCCGTCATGGCCCGTGTGATTCCCACGTAGCACAGCCTGCGTTCTTCCTCCAGTTCGTCCTCGCTTTGCATCGAACGGCTGTGCGGGAACAGGCCCTCTTCCATGCCGGTCAGGAACACCACCGGAAATTCCAGGCCCTTGGCGGCATGCATGGTCATCAACTGCACGGCGTCGTCGTTCTGTGCGCCGTCATCGCCGCTCTCCAGCGCAGCGTGGGCAAGGAAAGCGTTCAGGGGAGACGCCGGCTGGTCCTGCATGGACTCCTCGATCATCTGCGCTGCGTTGACCAGTTCGTCAAGGTTGTCCACCCGCATCCGGTCGGTCTCGCTGCCCGAGGCCGTCAGCCTCTCGATCAGTCCGCTGCCGCGCACGACGCGGCTGACCTGTTCGCCGAGCTCCAGGTGCTCGATGTCGCCGGCCAGCGAGTCGATCAGAGCGAGAAAGCCCTTCAGCGCGCCGGCCGCCCGGGCGTTGAGGAATTCGCCCGACTGCCCGGCGGCGTCCCACAGCGTCAGCCCGTATCGCATGGCGTGGCCCCGCACGGCCCGCATCGTGGCCTCGCCGATCCGGCGCGGCGGGTTGTTCACCACCCGCTCGAACGACGGGTCGTCGCCGCGGTTGGCTGCCAGGCGCAGATAGGCCAGGGCGTCCTTGATCTCGGCCCGCTCGAAGAACCGCAGGCCTCCGTATACGCGGTAGGGAATGCCCGCGCTCACCAGCGCTTCCTCGAAGACCCGCGACTGGACGTTGGAGCGGTACAGCACCGCCAGGTCGCGCAGCGACCCCGTGCCGTGTTCGCGTGCGCGGCTCACGACCTGGTTGGCTTCGTCCCATTCGTTGTAGGCCGCGAACAGCCGCACGGGGCCGCCCTTCTCTCCCCGCGTCCACAGTTTCTTGCTGAACCGCGAGGCGTTATTCGCGATGACCGCGTTGGCCGCCTCGAGAATGGTTGCCGTGGAGCGGTAGTTGCGCTCCAGGCGCACAATCCTCACGTCGCGGAAATCGCGGCTGTAATGCCGGATGTTCTCGACCTGAGCGCCGCGCCAGCGGTAGATGGACTGGTCGTCGTCGCCCACCGCGAACGGCAGGCCGCTGGTACCGCACAAGAGCTTCAGCCAGTTGTACTGAATGCCGTTCGTGTCCTGAAACTCGTCGACCAGCAACCAGCGAAAGCGTTCGCGGTAGCGGCCGAGAAGTTCCGGATTGTCCTGAAGAAGCTCCAGGGCGCGCATCAGCAGTTCGCCGAAATCCACCAGGCCGTAGGATTCGCAGCGCTTCTGGTAAAGGGCGTAAAGCTGCTTCTTCTCTTCGCCGTAGGGCGCGCCGCCTGCAGGCGCCTGCTGCGGCCGCAGGCCCGACTCCTTGGCGCCGGATATGAAGTACTGGAGCGACTGCGGGGTGATCATCCGCTCGTCCACCCGCTCGTCGTTCAACAGCCGCTTGATCAGTCGAAGTTGGTCGGAGGAATCGAGAATCTGGAAGTCCTGCCGCAGACCGGCTTCGCCGAAGTGCCTTCTCAGGAGCCGGTGGGCCATGCCGTGGAAGGTGCCGATCCAGAGCTGGCGGGTGGGTGTTTCAAGCAGCGTTTCAATGCGCGTGCGCATTTCATTGGCCGCCTTGTTGGTGAAGGTGACGGCGAACAGGTTCCACGGCGAGGCGCCGTGGGCGGCGACCAGCCAGGCAGCCCGATGCACGAGCACACGCGTCTTGCCGCTGCCGGCGCCGGCCAGCACCAGCACCGGCTGCTCGCCGGCCGTGACCGCTTCCCGCTGGGCGGTGTTCAACGGGTCCAGGATGTGGGTAACGTCCATGCGGAAGGCCCGCGCGTCAGCCTATCTTCGAAAGCCTCAGCAGGTGTTTGGCGTCGCGGAACAGGCCGTCGGGATCGAGACCGGGCGGATAGCTCAGTATCAGGTTGCCCAGCGGGTCCACGAGCAGGACCTCGCCCGGCTGGCGGGACCCGATGCGCTCGATCAATTCGCCGCGGCCGGGCGTGCCGGCGGGCAGGACCACCATGCCCGGGAAAGCTTGTGCCGCCTGGTCGTAGTCCGGCTCCATGACCACCGGCAGGAAAACGCGCTGCACCCGGGTCGCGTCCTTGCCCAGCGCCAGCCGGACCTGGCGCATGCGCACCAGCGCTTCCTCGCAGGCCGTCCCGCACTTGCCCCGCTCGAGGTAGAGGAATGTCCAGCGTCCAGTCAGGCGGGCTTCGGCGCCGGCGTCGCCGCCCGCCGGCAGCGCGATGTCGCCCAGTGCAACCGGCGGGTCGGCCAGCACTCCGTGCGCGTCCGGGCCGGAACCCTGGCCGGACCGGCCCGAGTACAGGAACCAGGCGACAATCACCGGGACCAGGAACAGTGCGGCTATCGCAATGACCTGGAATCGCTTTGCATTAATCCGCATTCCGTTTTCTCCTGCGCTTGAAGGTTATCGCCAGCCAGATTCCAGCTGCAGCCGCCGCCAGGCCGTACCACTGCACGGCATAAGCCAGGTGCCGCTCCGGCGTCATGCCGTAGGGGCGCCATGCCCGCACATGGCCGTCCGGTTCGGAACTGTCCAGCAGGAGCTGGAAGTCCGGCAGCCTCTCGTCAAGCAATTCACGCAGCTCCCCGGCGGTCGGATAGACGAGCCGGCGCGGCCAGGACGCGTCCGCGTCCGGGTCCTGCAGGCGCAGGCCGCGCCGAAAGTACGGCGCCGCCATTCCCGTTACCTGGCGCTGCTCCTCTCCTACAGTCAGATCCGGAAGTTGCGAGCGGTCGGCGGATCCGGCAACGAACCCGCGGTTCACCAGGACCACGCCCGCTTCGGTGTGCAGCGGCGTCAGAACGTGATAGCCCCGCATGCCTTCGTAGGTCATGCTGTCCAGCAGCACCTGCCTTTGCGCTTCGTAGCGTCCCGTCAGCCGTACTTTCCGGTTGTTTCCCGCAACGGGAACGGCCTCAAGCCCGATGACCGGCAATACGGCCTGGGCGCTTGCGAAGGCGTGCAGTTCGGTGCGCCTCTCGCCGGCACGGTTCAGCTGCCAGGTGCCGAGCGAGCCGAACACGAGCAGGCCCAGCAGCATGAGCAGCAGCTGGCGCGCGGCGGAGGCTTTTTTTGCGGGCGGAGTTATCATGCGGTTTCGCGCGGGGCGCCAAACTTGAAATAATGATTCGAGCACTCATTATCGTGCTGTTGCTGGCTATTATCGCCAGCCTGGGCTCGGGTTTGTATCACATGGTTTCGGCCAGGGGCGATTCCACCCGAATGGTGCGTTCGCTGGCCTGGCGCGTGGCCCTGTCCGCGACCCTTTTCCTGCTGATATTGCTGTTCTGGCGGCTGGGCCTGATCGAGCCCCACGGCATCCTCCCGCGCTAGCCCGTGGCGGGCAAGGTTCCACTCTGAACGGTACTCACTCGCCCGGTTCGCGGCCGCGCAGGGCCAGTGCTTCGGCAATGTGCGCTTCTTCAACGCGGCCGGGCGCTTCAAGGTCCGCGATCGTGCGGGCCACCTTGAGGATTCGTGAGCAGGCGCGCGGCGAGAGCGCGAATTTCCGGGCGGCGCGCTCAAGCAGAGCGCGTCCAGCCTGCCGCGGGCGGCAGTGGACCCGCAATTCGGCATCCTCCAGTTCGGCATTGCATTTCGCGCTTCGGTCCATCTGTATTTCCCGGGCTTCCAGGACCCGCGTCCGGACCTGGGCGCTTGAGATTCCGCTGCGGGGACCGTCGGCAATGATGGGGCGGGCCGGCCGGCACACCTGCACCCTCAAATCAATGCGGTCAAGGAACGGTCCGGATATGCGCCCCTGGTAGCGCCTGACCGTGTCCGGCGTGCAGCGGCACTCGCGCTCCGGGTCGCCGACGAAGCCGCAGGGGCAGGGATTCATCGCCGCCAGCAACTGGAAGCGCGCCGGAAAGGTGACCGTGTAGCGGGCCCTGGATACCACGATGTTTCGGGTCTCCAGCGGTTCCCTGAGGACTTCGAGGACGTCACGGCGGAATTGCGGCAGTTCGTCGAGGAACAGGACGCCGTTGTGGGCGAGGGAGATTTCACCGGGAGTGGGCCGTGGGCCGCCCCCGGCGAGCGCCGCGTTGGAGCAGGTGTGATGGGGACTGCGGAAGGGCCGCCGCCGCCAGCTTTCCTCCGGCGCAATGCCCTTGAGCGAATGCAGGGCCGCGGTTTCCAGCGCCTCCTTCTCGCTCATCGGCGGCAGGAGGCCGGGAAAGCGCTTCGCCAGCATGCTCTTGCCGGCGCCGGGAGGTCCGCTCAACAGCAGGTTATGGCCCCCGGCCGCTGCAATTTCCATCGCCCGCTTGGCCTGCATCATACCGATCACTTCATTCAGGTCGGAGTATTCGGCCGGAAGAACGCGGCCGCCGCTGTAGGCGACGTACTCGGGGTCGCCGTTCGCGTACAGCCTCGCCACAAGCTCCTTGAGGTTGGCCACCGCTACCGCGCGCCCCGCCTTCGCCAACCCCGCTTCGGCCGCGTTGGCCCGGGGAAGAAACAGCGTCCTGCCGCGCCGGAAGGCGGCGAGCACCGACGGCAGGACGCCCGGGACCGGCCGCAGCGCGCCGGTCAGCGCCAGTTCCCCGAGGAATTCGGCCCCCGCCAGTACGGTCGGATCGATTTGCCCGCTGGCCGCCAGTACCCCCAGCGCGATCGGCACGTCATAACGTCCGCCGCTCTTGGGCAGTTCCACGGGCGCCAGGTTTACCGTAATGCTGCTTGCCGGCATCGTGTACCCGGAGCTTCGCAGCGCGTGGCGCACCCGCGAGGCGCTTTCCCGCACCTCTTTCCTGGGCAGGCCGACGATGGTGATGCCCGGCAACCCGCTGGTGATGCCCACTTCCACGGTAACGCTGGGGGCGTCGACGCCGCTGAGCGCGCTCGTATGGATGGTCGATGGATTCAATGCCGTCCCTGGCTCGCCGCCGAACTCAGTCCCCCCCGGACTTCATTTCCGTCAACGTCCGCTCCAGGGACTCGACCTTGCTGCGGGTGCGTTCGAGCACGCGCTTCTGCGCCTCGAATTCCTCGAACGTCACATAGTCGCTCCTGCCCAGGGCGGACTGCAGCAGGGCGCGGAAATTGGTCTCCAGGTCCCTGGCCGCTCCCTCCGCCGACGGTGGGACCAGTCTGCGCAGGCGACGGGCCAGATCGGAAATAAACTCGTCGTTCATGGACCGTAAGGGTGCGTCATCAGCCTGCGGTTTGTCCAGTATCGAATTGTCCGCAAAGCCTGAGAAATACCGCACCGAGTTGATAGACTAGCCGCATTGCATCGGAGGACCGTATGGCGGGAGCAAAATCCAACTCCGCCGGCAAGGCGGCGAAGCCGAAAGCCGGGGCTGCGAAGAAGGCCACGTCCACCGCCGGCCCTCCCGCAAGAGCCGAGCCTCCGGAAAAAGGGAAACCATCCGCCCGAAGGCGGCTTTGGTGGTTGTGGCTGATCCCGCTGATCGTGGCCGCCGCGGGCGCGTGGCTTTGGTACGAGTATCTGGCCGAGCTTCCGTCGCGCATAACGCAACTCGAAGCGGAAGCCGCGGCAATCGGCCAATTGGAGGAAAGGATCGAGGAGCTTGAGCGGCGTCGCGACGAGGACGCGGCGCGGCAGGCGGCAGACGCCGAGGCGGCGCGGTTTGCGGCGGAGCGCGTGCGCGACGCGCTGGAAGTGCGCCTGGCCGCCTCCGAGCGGGCGCTGGAGGCCCTGGGAAGCCGGCCCGCCGGCCAGCAGCAGCGCTGGCGCCTGGACACCGCCGACAGCCTGCTGGGGTTGGCCGATCGCCAGAGCCGGTTCGCGCGGGACTATGAAGGCGCTGCGCTGGCCATTGGCGAGGCACTGGAATTACTGGCCCAGGTCGGCGATCCGCGCTACGGCGCCCTGCGGGCGGAATTGCAGGAGCAGGCGCGGGCTCTGGAGAGGATGCCGGCCCGGGACATCGAGGGCGTAGTGGTTCGCCTGGGTGCGCTTCTTTCCAGGGTCGAGGGGCTCAAACCGGACCTCAGGCCCTCGGCCGGCGAGACGCCCGACGCGGACGAACTTCCGGACGAGGGATGGGAGCGGGCGCTCGCCAGCATCCGGCGCGCATTGCGGTCCCTCGTCACGGTCCGCCGCACGGAAAGCGGCGTCGACACGCTCCTGACCGAAACCGACACGGAGACGCTGCAGCGCCTGCTGGCTGCGGAATTGCACCTGGCGCGCCTGGCCTATGTCCAGGGAGACCTGCAGGCCTATTCCGCGGCCCTGGTTGCGGCTCGGGGCCGCCTGTCGCGACTTTACGCGGAGGACGACCCGGACGTGTCCGACTCCCTGGCCGATATCGACGAGTTGCTGAAGCTGGCGAAGGGGCGGGAAGCGCCCGACATCGCGTCTTCGCTGCGGCGCTTGCGGAACATTCGCGCCGACTGACATGCGCGCCGGTCTCATCGTGGTTCTCGTGCTGCTGCTGGTGGCGGTGGCGGCGCAGTTTCTTTCCCAGGACGCCGGTTACGTGCTGGTTTCCTTCCAGGGTTGGGCGGTGGAGATGACCGTTCCCATACTCATCGTGCTGCTCGCGCTGCTGCTGCTGGTGGCAGGCGTACTGCGCCGGGTGCGCCAGGCGCCGCGGCTGGTTGCGGAACGCGCGGCGAAAGCGGGCGCGAGGCGTACCGGGCGGCGCGTGGCCCGTGGCCTCAGCGCGCTGGCCGCCGGTCGGCTGGCCCGCGCCGAGCGGCTGCTCGCCAAGTCCGCGGGTCGCAGCCAGGCGCCCGTGCTGCAGTACCTCGCGGCGGCCCGCCTCGCTCATGGTTCGGGCGATGCCGAACGCCGCGATCATTGGTTCTCGCTGGCCGAAAAGGCCCAGCCGGAGGCGCGTGACGCAGTCGCCCTGGAGCGAGCGGAAATGCACCTCAAGGCCGGGGAACAGGCCGCGGCCATGAATCACCTCGCCGGGATACTCGAACGTGAGCCGCGTCACCTGCAGGCCCTGCGTCTGTTCATCCCGCTGCAATTGCAGCGTGAGGAATGGGCGGAGGCGGCCCGGCGGCTCAAGGCGCTGCGCAAACACGGGCAGACGAACGCCGGCGACACGGCCCTCTGGACCGTCAAGGCCTATACCGAATTGCTGGCAGAAGCGGATGATGCGCGCCGGGTGCAGCGACTCTGGGGAGAGATTCCGCGCGATCTTCGAGCCAACCAGAACCTGGCCCTGGCTTATGCCCGTGCGCTGATGCAAAGCGGCGCCCACGAGCTTGCCGAGCAGGACCTGCGCCGCCGTCTCGGCGCGCAATGGAGCCCGGAACTGGCCGCGGCGTACGGAGAACTCGAGCTTCGGGACATTCCGGCGGCCATCCGGCATGCGGAAAGCTGGCTGGCGGAAAACCCCGAAGACGGCGCGCTGCTGCTGGCGCTGGGGCGCCTGTGCCGCAAGGCGAAACTGTGGGGCAAGGCGCGCTCTTATCTCGAGACCTCCCTCGGGCTTGAGGAGTCTCGCGCCGGCTGGCTTGAGCTGGCCGGAATGCTTGACGAGCTGGACGAGAAAGAGGCCGCGGACGACGCCTACCGCAAGGGCCTGCGCTTCGGCTAACGTGGAGGCGCGGGGACAGAGCACGCCCGCGGTTCCGGGACGGGGGCGCCGGACAGTCGGATGAAAGCGGGCATGTCATTGCGGGCGGCAATCGCCGCTGTCTGCCTTTTCGGCGCGGCCGCGGCCCCCGCCCAGACTCCGGGCGGCGAGCCGAACGCGGTAATCGAGGAAGTGGTCGTGACCGGTTCGCGTATTCGCCGCGATCCGGTCAACGAAGCCACCGGGATCCTCCGGATCGGCAGGGAACAGCTTGAGAATACCGGCCTGACCAACCTCGGCGACGCGCTGCAGAATCTGCCCATAACCGGTTCCGCGCCCAACTCGCAGTTCAACGTGCCCGGCAATTCGGGGTTCCCGCAGGACGGTTCCGGGATCGGCGCGGGCGCGGTGCAGCTTTCGCTGCGCAACCTGGAGGCCAGGCGCACCCTGGTGCTGGTGGACGGCCGGCGCTGGATTGCCGGCGCCTCCGCATCGGGCGTGCCGGGAACGGTGGATCTCAACACAATTCCGGACAACGCGATCCGGCGCATCGAAATCCTGCAGGACGGCGCCTCGGCGGTATACGGCTCCGATGCGATCGGCGGCGTGGTCAACATCATTACTGACCGCGATTTCGAGGGATTCCGCTTCGATGCGCAAACCGGCGCCTACCTGGAGGAAACGGACGGACGATCAACGGCGATCAGCGTCAAATGGGGCGGCGGCAGTGAGCGGACCCGCATGGTTTTCAGCGCCGGCTGGCGGGACGAAGGCGGAATCGACACGTCCGCCCGCGGGCGATCGGCCTTTCCCAACCCCGACGCCACAAGCTGCGACGTGCCACGATCGTTCTGTTCATCCTTCACGCCGCAGGGCCGCTTCGTGTTCGGGCCGAATTTGGCCGGCGGGGCCAGCGTGACCCTGAACGACGGCGTGCTGAATGACGGCGGCGCGAACATCCCCACATTCGATCCGGCCAACCCGGGCTCTGGAGACTTCCACGCTTTTACCGCCGCCGACCGCTTCAATTACAACGGCGCCGACTACAACTACCTGCGCACTCCCAACGAGCGGCTCAACCTGTTCGCCAGCCTCCGGCATGAACTCTCCTCCGGCATGGAGTTGTTCGCCACGCTGTCCCACACCCGGCGCGAGTCCGCCACCAAGGCGGCGCCCGAGCCGCTGTGCCTGGGCAACGGCTGCGGCAGCCGGATCACGAACAATTTCCTCATCTCGGCGCGCAACCCCTTCAATCCGTTCGGCGTGGACCTGTCCGTGCGGGGCGGCACGCTGGAGTTCTTCGGCCGCCGACCGCTGGAATCCGGCCGCCGGCTCTTCTTCCAGCGCGTTGATACCTGGTTCGGCACTACCGGTTTGAGCGGCGAACTCGAATTGTTCGGACGGGACTTCCTGTGGGAGTTTTACGGCAGCTACGGCGAAAACGACGGCGCCCAGACCAAGCACAACTCCCACAACGCCGCCAGGCTGCAAATCGCGATGGGCGATCCCGCGGCCTGCAACGCAACCCCCGGATGCGTGCCTTTTAATTTCTTCGGCGGCCAGGGGCCCGACGGCCGGGGTTCGATCACCCGGGAAATGCTCGATTTCGTGACCTACACGCAACATGATTTCAGCTATCAGAAGCTGGCGAATGCCGCCCTGAACTTCGCCGGCGACCTGTTCTCGTTGCCGGCCGGGGATGCGGGTTTCGCCGCGGGAGTGGAACACCGGGAGCACGACGGCTGGTTTCGGCCCGACCCCATCGCCGAGCGTGGGGACACCGCGGGCATCCCGGCGGGCCGCACCGAAGGCGGCTTCAGCGCAACGGAAGTTTACGGCGAACTGAGCATTCCGCTCCTGGACACCGGCGCAAGGTACTGGGAGCTGAACCTGGCCGCGCGGAGTTCCGACTACAGCACCTTCGGCACGGAGGCGACCTACAAGGCCAGCATGTTGTTCAGGCCGGTGGAGGGCCTGTCATTGCGGGGCTCGATTTCCACCGGCTTCAGGGCGCCGGGCATCGGCGAACTGTTCGGCGGCGCCGCGCGGGAGGACTTCAGCTTCCTCGATCCCTGCAGCGACGTGTTGGGCCGGCTGGGCTCCGCCAATGGCGGCCGCGACGAACCGCAGCCTTCGGCAATCGTCGCCAATTGCGCCGCGCTCGGCGTGCCCGTCGATTTCGTCCAGAGGAACCCGCAGCTTTCGTCGATATCCGCCGGCAATCGTTCGCTTGACGCCGAGACCTCCGAGAGCGTCACCCTCGGCCTGGTGTTCAGCCGTCGGTACGATCTGGCGTGGCTTGCCGGGGTGACGGCGTCGATCGACTATTACAGCGTCGAAATCGGCAACGCGGTCCAGGGCAGGAATCCCGGCGACGTGCTGAGCGCATGCGTCAATACGCTGGATCCGCTGTTTTGCGACCTGACGCCGCGTACGTCCAACGGGGCGCTGGACGTGATCGACAACCAGTTGCAGAACATCGGCGGTATCGAGGCGTCGGGCTGGGACCTGATGCTGGCCTACGACAGCCCCGAATGGCGGCTGGGGCGGCTGCGGGCCGTCCTCAACGCCACGCTGCTTGACCGCTATCTCGAGCGGACCGACAACATCGACGGCACCGTCAGCGTCGGCGATCGTACCGGGACCCACACCGACGAGACGTTTCAGCGCGCCTTCCCCGAATTGCGCTGGTCGGCCAGCCTTGAATGGATGAAGGCCCGGTGGGCCGCGGTACTCGGCCTTCGCTACACCGGCAAGATGACGCTGGGCGGCGGCGACGACATCGATTCGGTCGTCTTCGCCGATCTCAGCCTGAGTTACACGCCGCGGACATTCGGGGACAACTGGACGCTCGCGCTGGGATTCAACAACCTGTTCGACGAGGATCCTCCGCTGTGCTTTCCCTGCGGAGTGATCGGCATGAGCCTGGTCGCGCATGACCTGCCCGGGCGCGTAGGCTACCTGCGCGTCAGCTATCGGCGCTGAATTTCGCGGCGGTACTCGGTCATCGCGTATTGCTGTCGGGCTGTCGGCCGGGCCGGAAAAAATACCACGTCTCGGGTACAATTGGGGCTCAACGAAGGCTATCCGGCTTGGCCGGCGCGTGCCACCCGAGCCCAGCGAGGGCAGGTGGCGTTTTTATGTTTGAATCCATGCGAAAGTCGGCCATGCGTCTGGTGTTGGTGCAGGCAGCGGCCGGGGCCCTTGCGGGCGCCGCGGCGTGGCCTATATTCGGCCGCGCGGCAGGCGCAGCCACCTTCGCCGGCGCGTTCATCGGACTCCTGGGAAGCCTGTTCATGGTTGCCGGGCTGTTGCGGGTGCGCAGCGGAACCACTCCGGGACGGATGCTCGCCCTGGTGCTGGTCGGCGAAGCGGCGAAACTGGCTGTTTGCGCGGTGGGCTTCGCCATCTGCATAGTCGCATTCGACCTGTCCTTCCCGGGTCTGCTCGCCGGATTTGTTGCAACGCTTCTCGGCTACTGGGCCGGCCTGCTGCCGGCCGTGCTGGGCGAAGGCGCTCCGCCTGCCGCCCCGGCCGCGCGATAAGGGAGAAGGCGCATGGCGGCTGAATCCGGTGGAGGCGGCAGCGCCGGCTACATTGAGCACCACCTGACCAACCTCCAGGCCGGCGAGGGCTTCTGGACGTTTCATGTCGACAGCCTGTTCTACTCGGTCCTGCTCGGCGTCCTGTTTGCCGGATCCTTCTACTTCGCCGCGCGCAAGGCCACCGCCGGTGTTCCCGGCCGTTGGCAGAGCTTCGTCGAGATGATGGTTGACTTCGTCAACACACAGGTGAAAGACGCCTATCACGGCCCCTCGAAACTGCTGGCGCCGCTGGCGCTCACCATCTTCTGCTGGGTGTTCCTGATGAACTTCATGGACCTGGTGCCCGTGGATCTGCTCCCGGCAATCGGCTTGCTGTTGTTGGACATCGAGTACATGAAGGTCGTGCCGAGTACCGATCTCAATATCACGTTCGGGCTCTCCATTTCGGTATTCCTGCTGATCATCGTGTTCAGCATCCGCGCCAAGGGACTGGGCGGCTTCGGACGTGAGATTTTCTTCAAGCCCTTCGGCAAGTGGCTGCTGCCTTTCAACGTCACTCTGAAGGTCGTCGAGGAACTGGCCAAGCCCATGTCGCTGGCCTTGCGGCTGTTCGGCAACCTCTACGCGGGCGAACTGATCTTTATCCTGATAGCGTTGTTCACGCTGGGGGAAACGCTTTCCTCCCTGGTCACGTCCGCCGCGGCATTCAGTTTCGTGGTCCAGTTCCTGCTGGGCCTGGCCTGGGCGTTGTTCCACATCCTTGTGATCACGCTGCAGGCATTCATCTTCATGATGCTCACCATCGTTTATCTGAGCATGGCGAGCGAGGAACACTAGTGGCGTGACGCCACATTAGCCACACAAAGCAAATCCGCTTAACAGGAGAACTCATGGAAAACCAAGCTGGAGAAATGGTCCAATTGGCCGCCTCCCAGGCCCAGGTGCTTGGGATTACGGCCGTGGCCGTAGCGATCATCATCGGGATGGCCGCGATGGGCACGGCATTGGGCTTCGGCCTTTTGGGCGGCCGCTTTCTGGAAAGCACCGCCAGGCAACCGGAGCTGGCGCCGATGCTCCTGATCCGGATGTTCATCATCGCCGGACTGCTCGATGCGGTATCGATGATCGGCGTGGGCGTGGCCTTGCTGTTTACCTTCGCCAACCCGTTCCTGGGCGCGTTGAACAGCTTCATCGGCGCCGGGTAAGCGGTCGCTTATGAGCATCAACGCGACACTGCTGGCGCAATGCCTCGTATTCCTTGCGCTCGTCTGGTTCACGATGAAGTTCATCTGGCCGCAGGTGCTTGAGGCCATAGACCAGCGCAACAAGGAGATAGCCGACGGTCTGGAGGCTGCGGCCCAGGGGCGCAGTGAACTCGACGCGGCGCAGGATCGGATCGGGAAGCTGGTTTCGGACGCCCGCGGCCAGGCTTCGGAAATCATCGATCAGGCCAACGGCCGGGCGGCGCGCATCGTGGAGGAAGCCCGCGAAGAGGGCGAGCGGGAGCGGCTGCGCCTGGTTGCTTCGGCGCACTCGGAGATCGAGCGCGAAACCTCGCAGGCACGAGATGAACTGCGCGAGCAGGTGGCCTCCCTGGCGATCGCGGGGGCCGAGAAGATTCTCCAGCGTGAGATCGACGCCCGTGCGCACGGCGACATGCTCCAGCGCTTCGCCGCACGCATCTGATGGATTCCCCCGGCGCCATTGCGCGGCCGTATGCACGGGCGGCCTTCGCCTACGCGAGGGACCGGAACGGCGTGGCCCAGTGGTCGGCGGCGCTGAGGGCGGCCGCGTCGGCCGCCGCGGATCCGCAATTGCGCGCGGTGCTGGAGTTGTCCGACACAAGCCGGGCGGCGACGGACCTGCTTTGCCAGTTGCTTGAAGATTCCGCGGCCTGGGAATTCGATGGCGTGCGCAACCTGATGCGGCTGCTGCAGGAAAACCGCCGCATGGGCGCCCTCGGCGCAATCGCGGAGCAATTTGAGCAACTGTGGCGTGAAGATTCCCGGAGGGTCGAGGCGGTGCTGGTCTCCGCGGCGCCCCTGGATGTGGAGCAGCAGGAGGAAATCGCCCGGGCGCTCAAGGCGCGCCTCGGGCGCGAGGTGGATTTTCGCTTTGAACTGGATGACAGCCTTATTGGCGGAGTCCGCATCCAGGTGGGCGACCAGGTACTGGACGGTTCGGCGCGGGCGGGACTGAGCGGTCTGGCCTCGATACTGAGCCGGCCAGCGAACTAATTGATATACGGGTAGTGGAATGACTCTGAAAGCGAACGAAATCAGTGATCTGATCCGGCAGCGCATCGAAAACTTCGATGCCGCCGCCGAGCAGGTGGAGGTGGGCACGGTGGTGTCCGTGACCGACGGCATCTGCCGTATCCACGGACTGGCCGGAGCGCAATATGGCGAAATGCTGGAGTTCCCCGGCGACACGTTCGGCCTGGCCCTGAACCTGGAGCAGGACTCGGTGGGCGCGGTACTCCTGAGCGAGTACCGGCACATCACCGAAGGCGACGTGGTCAAGGCCACCGGCCGTATCCTGGAAGTGCCGGTTGGCGAGGCGCTGCTGGGGCGCGTGGTGGATGCGCTGGGGAACCCTGTCGACGGCAAGGGTCCGGTGGAGACCAGCGATTTCTCCCCGATCGAGAAAGTGGCGCCGGGTGTAATCACCCGCCAGTCGGTAAGCCAGCCGGTGCAGACCGGTCTGAAGTCGGTGGACTCCATGATCCCCGTCGGCCGCGGGCAGCGGGAACTGATCATCGGCGATCGGCAGACCGGCAAGACCGCGGTCGCGGTTGACGCCATCATCAATCAGCGCGGCACCGGCATCAAGTGCATATACGTGGCGATCGGACAGAAGAACTCTTCGGTAGCCAACGTGGTCCGCAAGCTCGAGGAGTTCGGCGCGCTGGAACACACCATCGTGGTGTCCGCACCGGCCGCCGACACGGCCGCCATGCAATATATCGCCCCGTACGCGGGCTGCGCCATGGGCGAGTATTTCCGCGACCGGGGAGAAGACGCGCTGGTGGTGTACGACGACCTCACCAAGCAGGCGTGGGCGTACCGCCAGGTGTCGCTGCTGCTGAGGCGCCCGCCCGGCCGCGAGGCCTATCCCGGCGACGTCTTCTATCTGCACTCGCGCCTGCTGGAGCGGGCCGCGCGCGTCAACGCCGAGTATGTCGAGGAGGCGACCGGCGGCGAGGTCAAGGGGCGGACCGGCTCGCTTACCGCATTGCCGATCATCGAGACGCAGGCGGGTGATGTGTCGGCGTTCGTACCCACCAATGTCATCTCCATCACCGACGGCCAGATCTACCTGGTGACCGACCTTTTCAACGCAGGCATCCGTCCCGCCATCGACCCCGGAATTTCGGTGTCCCGGGTGGGAGGCGCCGCCCAGACCACGATCATCAAGAAGCTCGGCGGCGGCATCCGCCTGGCGCTGGCCCAGTACCGCGACCTTGCGGCGTTTGCCCAGTTCGCCTCGGACCTCGATGCGGCCACTCGCCGGCAGCTGGAGCGCGGCCAGCGGGTCACCGAAATGATGAAGCAGAACCAGTACGAGCCTCTGACCGTCGCCGAGATCGCGGTGTCGCTTTTCGCCGTGCAGGAGGGCTACATGGACGACATGGAGGTGGACCAGCTGCTCGCATTCGAGAAGGCCCTGCACGCGCACGCGCGCGACAATCATGCGGAGTTGCTCGACAGGATCAACGAATCGGGCGACTACAACGATGAGATCCAAGCCGGCCTCACCAAACTCGTAGAGGAATTCAAGACCAGCGGCGCCTACTAGGCGGGGCCGTCGGGAGCAACTCAGGGAATCCGACAAATGCCGGGCGCAAAGGAAATCCGCAGCAAGATCGGCAGCGTAAAGAACACGCAGAAGATCACGCGCGCCATGGAAATGGTCGCCGCCAGCAAGATACGCCGCACCCAGCAGCGTATGACCGCGGCGCGGCCGTACGCCGACGGAATACGGAAGATCGCCAGCCACCTGTACCATGCCCGCCCCGACTACACCCCGCCGTACCTGGCGGAGCGCGAGGAGAAGTCCGCCGGATACATTCTCATTTCCACCGACCGGGGCCTGTGCGGCGGCCTCAACGTCAACCTGTTCCGACACTTCCTGGGTGAACTCAGGCGCCAGGCGGACGCCGGCGTAGCCACGCAGGTCGTCCTTATCGGCGCCAAGGCCGTGCAGTTTTTCCGCAATCTCGATGTCAGCGTCACCGGAGTCGCTTCGCATCTGGGCGAGAAGCCGCACATCGTGGACCTGGTCAGCGCGGTGCGGGTACTGCTGGAGGAGTATCGCGAAGGGCAGATCGACCGGATGTACCTGGCCCGCAACGTGTTCGTAAACACCATGCGCCAGCAGCCGGTGATCGAACAATTGCTGCCGGTCGCGCTCACCAGGGACGACGCACTGGCCGCGCACTGGGACTACATCTACGAACCGTCGGCGGGCGAGTTGCTTGACGGCGTGCTGGAGCGCTACATCGAGACGCAGGTTTTCCGCGCGGCCATGGAAAACGTGGCCTGCGAGATGGCGGCCAAGATGGTGGCGATGAAATCGGCCACCGACAACGCCGGCAAGCTGATCGACTCGCTCCAGCTTCAGTACAACAAGGCCAGGCAGGCGGCGATTACCGCCGAAATCGCGGAGATCATCGGCGGCGCCGAAGCCGTATGAGACTGACCTGCGCGTACGCGGCATCGCCGCCGGGAGAACGGACGAATGAAAATTTATGGCTTAACGAGGGCGAGACGCCCTCATTCCCAGGAGATACGGCATGACCGCTAACGCAAACGGCGCCATCGTGCAGATCATCGGCGCCGTGATCGACGTGGAGTTCCCGCGCGAATCCATGCCCCGGGTATATGACGCCCTGGTGGTGGAAGACCGCAACCTCACGCTGGAAGTGCAGCAGCAGCTCGGCGACGGCGTAGTGCGCACTATCGCCATGGGCTCCAGCGAGGGCCTGAGCCGCGGCCTGCCGGTGAACAACACCGGCGGCCCGATCACGGTCCCGGTAGGACACAAGACGCTGGGCCGGATCATGGACGTGCTCGGCGATCCGGTGGACGGAAAGGGCGACATCGGCGAAGAGGAGCGCCTGCCGATTCACCGTCCCCCGCCAACCTTTGAGGACCAGGCGGGCAGCAACGAGCTCCTGGAAACCGGCATCAAGGTCATCGACCTGCTTTGCCCGTTCGCCAAGGGCGGCAAGATCGGCCTGTTCGGCGGCGCCGGTGTGGGCAAGACCGTGAACATGATGGAGCTGATCCGCAACATTGCGGTCGAGGCGTCGGGCTATTCCGTATTCGCCGGAGTGGGGGAACGCACCCGCGAAGGCAACGACTTCTACAACGAAATGAAGGAGTCGGACGTGCTCGACAAGGTGGCGCTGGTGTACGGACAGATGAACGAGCCGCCCGGAAACCGCCTGCGGGTGGGGCTGACAGGGCTGACCATCGCGGAGCATTTCCGCGATGAAGGGCGCGAGATCCTGATGTTCATCGACAACATCTACCGCTACACGCTGGCCGGAGTTGAGTGCTCCGCGCTGCTGGGGCGCATGCCCTCGGCGGTGGGCTACCAGCCCACGCTGGCGGAAGAGATGGGTGCGCTGCAGGAACGCATCACCTCCACCCGCACCGGTTCAATCACCTCGGTGCAGGCGATCTACGTGCCGGCCGACGACCTGACCGACCCTTCGCCCGCCACGACCTTCGCCCACCTGGATGCGACCGTGGTGTTGTCGCGTGCCATCGCGGAGCTCGGCATCTATCCCGCGGTCGACCCGCTTGATTCCACCTCCAGGCAGCTCGATCCGCTGGTGGTGGGCCGCGAGCATTACGACACCGCGCGCGGCGTGCAGCGAGTGTTGCAGCGCTACAAGGAACTGCAGGACATCATCGCCATCCTGGGCATGGACGAGCTGTCCGAAGAGGACAAGCTCACCGTGCAGCGGGCGCGCAAGATCCAGCGCTTCCTCTCGCAACCGTTCTTCGTGGCCGAAGTGTTTACCGGCACCCCGGGCCAGTTCGTTACCCTCAAGGAGACCATCCGCAGCTTCGGCGCCATCCTGAGCGGCGATTGCGACCACCTGCCCGAGCAGGCGTTCTACATGGCCGGCGGCATTGCGGAAGTCGAGGAAAAGGCGAAGGAACTGCAATAGTCGTGCCTTCGATTCACCTGGACATCGTCAGCGCCGAGGGCGCGATTTTCTCCGGCGAAGCGGATTTTGTCGTCGCGCCCGCATCGCAGGGCGATGTCGGCATCGCGCCGAGGCACGCTCCGCTCCTGACCGAACTGCGGCCCGGACCGGTTCGCGTGCAACGCGAAGGCGAGGACGAGCAGCTTTTCTACGTGACCGGAGGCCTGCTCGAGATTCAGCCCGACGCCGTAATCGTGCTGGCCGATTCGGCCTTGCGCCCGGATCAACTCGACGTGGATGCCGCCGATGAAGCGCGCAGGAAGGCAGAGGTTGCCCTGGAGGGCGCCACCGAAAAATCCGATATTGAGAAGGCCCAGCGCGATCTTGCCGACGCCGCCGCGCGTCACCGGGCGCTGAAGAAACTCCGCGTACAGGACTGAACTCTTGCGTGGCCCGGCGGTCTCGGGATTCACAGCCCGCCCCGGGCTTCGTTCCAATCCCTTGGCTTACGGCCACAAATTCAGGATTTTTCTTGTATGTTCCTTGCAAGTGCTTGAAATATAAAAGTAATCAAATTCGGGTGAATTTTTCACCAAAGTTAAGAAAGTGTTACAACGGCGCGCTTTTCAGGCCCGGATTCGATAGTTGCCCACAAGTTTTTCCACAGAAAATGTGGATACTCGAAACTGCTCGCGAGACCGTGGACGTTCCCGCTCACGGCGACTTAGAATCTGCGGGCGTTTGAATCCCGCACGTGAGCATCTTCCCCGATTACGAATCCCATGACGCTGTCGGCCTGGCCGAACTGGTGCGCTCGGGCGAGGTCGATGCCCCGGAACTCCTGGAGGCGGCGATCGAGCGTTGTGAACAGCGCAACGCCTCCGTCAACGCGGTAGTGCATACTTTTTTTGACCGCGCCAGACACGCGCTGACGGCGATCGAACGTCGGGCCCCTTTGAGTGGCGTGCCCTTCCTGCTGAAGGACGCCGGCGCCCACTTTGCGGGAGAACCCACCGGGTATGCCTGCCGTTTGTTCGACGATTTCGTGCCCGAGCGGGACACGACGCTGGTCCGGCGCTATCGGGAGGCCGGACTGGCGATCTTCGGCAAGACCAATACGCCGGAGCTGGCGCTGGCGGTCACTACCGAACCGGAGGTAACGGGACCGACCCTGAACCCCTGGAACCCCGGGCATTCGCCGGGCGGCTCCAGCGGCGGTGCCGCCGCGGCCGTGGCGACTGGCATCGTGCCGGCCGCACATGGCAGCGATGGCGGGGGCTCCATTCGTATCCCGGCTTCCCTCTGCGGCCTTGTGGGCCTCAAGCCCACTCGCGGCCGCGTCCCTACCGGCCCCGACCGGGCCGAGGGCTGGGCCGGCATGGCCCAGCATCACGTGATCACCCGCAGCGTGCGCGATTCCGCCGCCTTTCTCGACGCCGTGGAGGGCCCTGAACCCGGTGACCCCTACCATCCGCCGTCCCATGCCGGTTCGTGGATGGCGGCGCTTGAGAAGCCGGTGGGCGCCTTGCGCGTGGCTCTCATACAGGACTCCTTCAACGGCACGGCCGTAGACCCCGATGTCCTCGAAGTGCTCAGCGGCACGGCCCGGTTGTGCGAACAACTCGGTCATCGCGTGGAAGAAGCGCGATGCCCGCTGTCGCCCGAGCAACTGCGCAACTGCGCCACGCTGATCCTGAATTCGCATGTTAACGCCGACATACGGGCGCGCTGCAGGGCGCTGGGCCGAGAATTCCGCCGCGAGGACGTATCCCATGTCACCTGGCGGATGGCACAGGCCGGCGCGGAAGCCAGTGCGTCCGACTACGCTGCCGCGCTTCACCATATCCAGTACATTGGACGCCGGATGGGAGAATTCTCCGATCAGTTTGACGTCATACTTTCCCCGACCACGGCCGCCCCGGCGCCCCGCCTGGGCGAGGTCGACATGGACACCGAGGACCTGAAGCGCTACATGCAAGTCACCAACCGCTACACGGCCTTTACCCAATTGTTCAACGTAACCGGTCAGCCCGCCGTCTCCCTGCCGCTCGGCGGATCGCCGGAGGGGCTGCCGATCGGCGTTCAGCTGGCAGCCGCGCAGGGCGGCGAAGGCCTGCTGTTCGGTCTGGCCGCGCAACTTGAACGCGCGCGCCCATGGACCGGCCTTTGTCCACAGCACAAAGGCGCCTCCTGATGGCCGGGGCTTTGAATGTGGTTATCCTGGCGGCCGGCCGGGGTACGCGGATGCGCTCCGCCATACCCAAGCCGCTGCACCGGCTGGGAGGCAAGCCTCTGCTGGCTCACGTAATCGACGCGGCCGCCAGTCTCAAACCCGATCGCATCGTAGTGGTTTGCGGACACGGCGCCGAGCCGTTGCGCGCAGCTTTCTCCGGGGCGCCGATCGCCTGGGTCGAACAGCACGAGCAACTGGGTTCGGGACACGCGGTAATCCAGGCGCTGCCGGCGATCGATCGCGGTGCGCGCGTGCTGGTCCTGTACTCGGACGTCGCGCTGGTCAGCGGCGAGACGCTTCAGCGGCTGGTGGCCGACGACAACGGGGTTTCGCTGTTGACGGCGGAAGTGGAAGACCCCTCGGGTTACGGTCGCATCATCCGGGATTCGGCCGGTGCGGTAGCGGGCATCGTCGAACATTCCGACGCCACGCCTGAGCAGAGACTTGTTCGCGAAATCAATGTAGGGCCGATGGTGGCGCCCGGCGATTGGCTGGACAGGGCTTGCCGCGCGCTCAGACCCGCCGGCGCAAAACAGGAAATCTACCTTACCCACACGGTTGATATCGCTCTTGCCGAGGGAACGTTCGTACGCGCGGTAAGGACTGGTGGGCCGGACGAGGCAATGGGCGTCAACAGCCCGGCGCAACTCGCCGAAGCCAGGCGTCTTCTTCGGCGCCGCCGAACCGGGTCGCTGATGGAGGCTGGCGTGCGGATCGCGGATCCCCAGCGCATCGAGATTCGGGCCGAAGTGCAGGCCGGCCGGGATGTTTTCCTCGACGTGGGCGTAATACTTGAAGGGGAAATTCGCCTGGGCGACGGGGCGAGCATCGGCGCCTACAGCGTGGTTTCGGACACCCGGATTGACGAGGGCGCGCGCATCGAACCGCATTGCGTGGTGGACGGCGCTCACATCGGGGCGCGGGCCCGCGTCGGTCCCTTCGCACGATTGCGGCCCCGGGCCAGGCTGGGAGAGGAATCCCGGGTCGGCAATTTCGTGGAGGTCAAGAACAGCGAGCTGGGCGACGGCGCCAAGGCGTCGCATTTGAGCTACGTCGGCGATTCCGAGGTCGGCGGGAAGGCCAATATCGGTGCGGGCGTGATCACCTGCAATTACGACGGGCGAAGAAAGCACCGTACGGTGATCGGCGAAGGTGCGTTCATCGGCTCCGGCGTTGAATTGGTGGCCCCGGTGGAAGTCGGCGCCGGCGCCGTGATAGGCGCCGGTTCCACGATCACCAAGCCGGCGCCGGCGGAGCGGCTCACCGTGGCCCGCTCACGGCAGAAGACACTGCCGCTGAAGAAGCGTTAGACGGGCCGTGTGCGGAATCGTCGGAGTCGCCGCCGAGAGGGACATCGCCGGCTTGTTGCTCGACGGACTGCGCCGCCTGGAGTACCGCGGCTACGACTCGGCCGGAATGGCATTGCTGGCGAACGGCGCACTCAAGCGCCTGCGCCGGCCGGGGAACGTGGCCCGGCTGGCCGAGGAATTTGAAACGAAGGCCATTGAGGGCGAGGTCGGCCTTGCCCACACACGCTGGGCCACGCACGGCGCGCCCACCGAACAGAACGCGCATCCCATTTTCGCCGGCGACCGGGTAGCGGTCGCACACAACGGCATCGTGGAGAACTACGAGGCCATTAGGGAGGAACTCATTGCCGGGGGTGTCGTCTTCACCAGCGAAACGGATACCGAGTGCATCGCCCACCTGCTCGACGCGGAAATGCGTTCCGGCAAGGATCTTGTTGCGGCCGCGCGCGATGCGCTTGCCCGGCTGCGGGGCAGTTACTCCGTGGTCGTTCTCGCGCAGGCCGAACCCGGCGCGATCCTGGCCGCCCATCGTGGCGCCCCGATGGTCGTCGGCCTGGGGGAGTCGGAGAACTATGCCGCCTCCGACATCGCCGCTCTGCTTCCGCTGACCCGCCGCTACCGCTTTCTGCGCGATGGAGACCTGGCGCTTATCAGCTCGGACAGGCTGCAGATTACCGGCTCGGGCGGCGAAACCGTTGAAAGGCCGGTGGTCGAAAGCGAGTTCGGCCCCGAGTCGGTGGAGCGGGGCGCCTACCGGCACTACATGCAGAAGGAGATCTTCGAGCAGGCGCGGGCGGTTCGCGACACGCTGCAGCCGTTGATTTCCGGCGGCCTTCCGGACGCGTCCATGTTCGGCCCGGAAACAGGCGCCGCGCTTGGTGAAATTACGGCCGTGCATATCGCCGCCTGCGGCAGCGCCTTCAACGCCGGGCTGGTAGCCCGGCAGTGGATACAGGAGTACGCGAACCTGCCCTGCACCGTCGAGATCGCCAGCGAATACCGCTATCGGCCCCCGCCTTGCCCGCCCGACTGCCTGTTCATCGCCATTTCGCAGTCGGGGGAGACCGCCGACACGCTGGCTGCTACCCGGGCCGCCCGCGAACGGGGCTACCGGGCGGTCGTCGCCTTGAGCAACGTCGCCACCAGCAGCCTGGTCCGCAACGTCGAGCAGAGCCTGCTGACGCGCGCCGGCCTGGAAGTCGGCGTAGCCTCCACCAAGGCCCTGCTCACCCAGCTGGCTGCCTTGGCGATGATAGCGTTGGCGCTGGCCCGCGCCCGGGGCAGGGCGGCAGCGGAAATACGCGGGCTGACGCAGGAGGCCGCGGCACTCCCCGACCTGATAGAACAGCTGCTCGAAATGGACGGCGCGCTTGCGCAACTGGCCGAACATTTCCGCCATCGCGACCACGTCCTGTTCCTGGGTCGGGGCCCGATGTGGCCGGTGGCGATGGAGGGTGCGCTCAAGTTGAAGGAGCTTTCCTATATCCATGCCGAGGCCTATGCGGCCGGCGAATTGAAGCACGGCCCGCTGGCGCTGGTTGACGACCAGATGCTGGTCGTGGCCCTGGCTCCCAACGATGGCCTGCTGCACAAGCTGCGGTCCAATCTCGAAGAGGTCCGTGCGCGCGGAGGAAAGCTCTTCGTGGTGTCCGATCCCGACGCCAACCTGGGGCACGAAGACGGCATGATCGTGCTGCGCCTGCCGGCGCCGCCCACGGCGCTGCAGGCGCCCTTGCTCTATACCGTGCCGCTACAGCTGCTCGCGTACCACGTAGCGGTGCAGAAGGGCAACGATGTGGACCGCCCGCGCAACCTCGCCAAATCCGTCACCGTCGACTAGGCGCCCCCCGAACAGAGCTGGCGTCAAGCGAGCCGGGCGAAGACCGGTGCGTGGTCGGAGGGCCGCTCGAGCCTGCGCGGCGCCTTGTCGACGCCGGATTCCGTGCACGCCGAGGCCAGCGCTTCGGACAGGAGAACCAGGTCGATGCGCAGGCCGCGGTTGCGGCGGAAACCCGCGGCGCGGTAGTCCCACCAGCTGAAAGTCTTCTCAGGCTGCTCGAACAGGCGGAAGCTGTCCTTCAGCCCCAGTTCTTCAAGCGCCCGCAGACGGCTGCGCTCGGGGCCGCTGCACAGGATCTTGTCGCGCCACTCCTCGGGATCGTGAACATCCCGATCGTCCGGCGCGATATTGAAGTCGCCCATCAGCGCGAGCCGGGGCCAGCGCTCAAGTTCGGCGCGGACCCAATCGGTCAGCGCGTCAAGCCAGCGCAGCTTGTAGTCGTAGTGATCGTGCCCGACCTCCTTGCCGTTGGGGACATAGAGGTTGATCACCCGCACATCGCCAACCGTCGCCGCGACCGCCCGCGCCTGCGGATCGTCCAGTCCCGGAATCCCCGTTACGGGCTCGGAAATTTCACGGCGGGTCAGCAGCGCCACGCCGTTGTACGTCTTCTGCCCGTGCACCAGGCAGCGGTAACCCAGCTCTTCAAAGTCCTGAAGGGGGAAATCCTCGTCGCGGCATTTCAGTTCCTGAAGGCCCAGCGCATCCGGGGCGTGGGACTTGAGCCAGTCACCCACATGCTCCTTGCGCACGCGCACGGAGTTGACGTTCCAGCTTGCAATCATCATGGCCGGGAATTCGGCGAAACGCGATTCAGGCGCGCAGTCGGCCCATGCGGATATGGACGTCTCCCACCCGGTCTATTCCGGCCGTTACGTGATCGCCGGGCTTGATCTGACCCACGCCTGCCGGTGTTCCGGTGAAGACCAGATCGCCGGGTTTGAGTTCGAAGTAGGCGGAAATCTGCGCAATCAACTCCATCGGTTTGCGGATCATGTCGCTCAGATCGGCCTCCTGCCGGATTACGCCGTTGACGGCCAGCCAGATGCGGCCCTTGGCGGGGTGCCCGATGCTGGAGGCGCGGCGCAGCGTGCTCACCGGCGCGGAGTAGTCGAAGCTCTTGCTGATTTCCCATGGATCGCCGGCCTTGCGGGCCTCGCTTTGCAGGTCGCGACGGGTCAGGTCGATCCCGACGCCGTAGCCGTATACGTGGCCCAGCGCCTCGTCCGCCGCGATATTGAGCCCGCCCCCCTGCAGCGCAACCACCAGTTCCACCTCGTGTTGCAGGTCCTTCGTGCGAGGCGGGAAGGGAATCTCGCCGCCGTCGGGCAGCAGCGCGTCGGCGGGTTTCATGAAAACCGGGGGCTGGGGCACGTCCGGCCGGTTCATTTCCTTGATGTGATCGGCGTAGTTCCAGCCCACGCAGAATATCCGCCGCGCCGGAAACCGCCGCTCAATCCCCCGCACCTTCAGGCTCGGGCGGTAATAGTCAAACAATTCGCTCATCGGCTTGGGCGTCGCGAATCACTGTTTTCGCGCCGCCAACCCCGCACTTTCGCCAATTTTTGTTGCGGGGTCAAGACAGGGTCCGTCCGGAACGGCGGGATGAAGCGTTTTCGGGGTGTGAAGCGTTATCCTCTCGCGCATGAAGAGTTACGACCTCATCGTGGTCGGCGCCGGCAGCGGCGGCCTGGCCGCGGCGCAGCGCGCGGCGGAATACGGAGCGCGGGTAGCGCTGCTTGAATCCGGACGTCTCGGCGGTACCTGTGTCAATCGCGGCTGCGTGCCCAAGAAGATCATGTGGCATGCCGCCGAACTGGCGGTAGAGCTGGGGCATTGCGGCGATTACGGTTTCGACCTGGCGGTCAACGGCCACGACTTCAGGGAACTGGTGAACCGTCGTGAGCGCTACATCCGCCGGCTGAACGGAATCTACGCGAAGAACCTCGAACGGCGAGGCGTACACAGCCTTGCCGGGCATGCTGCCTTTTCCGCTCCGCGCGTGCTTAGGGTCGCGGGCGAGGAGTACTCCGCCGAGCGAATTCTTATCGCCACCGGCGGCGCCCCGGTCGTGCCCGGGATTCCGGGGGCCGAACTGGGAATCACTTCCGACGGTTTCTTCGAGCTCGAGCGGCGCCCCGCAAGAGCGGCGGTCGTCGGCGCGGGCTATATCGCCGTGGAGCTGGCCGGGATTCTGCAAGGCCTCGGTACGGCTGTAACCCTGCACCTCAGGCGCGATTCGGTGCTGCGCAGCTTCGACGATATCCTGCAGCAGGCCTGCATGGAGAGCCTCGCCGAATCAGGGGTGCGCGTCGTAACCGGGTTCGTCCCCGGCGCGGTCGAGAGGGATGCCGAGGGCCTGCGTCTCACGGCCGCTTCGGGAGAAAGCAGCGGCCCCTTCGATGTTCTTGTGTGGGCCGTGGGAAGGCGTCCGCGCAGCGCCGATCTGAACCTCGACATTGCCGGAGTGCAATGCGATGCACGCGGCGCCATCGAAGTGGACAAATGGCAGGAGACCACGGCTGAGGGCGTGTTCGCCCTGGGCGACGTCACAGGGCATCACGAACTCACGCCGGTGGCGATTGCCGCCGGCCGCCGCTGGGCGGACCGCCAATTCGGCGGAATGTCCGCACGGCGCATGGATTACAGCAACATCCCGACCGTGGTGTTCACCCACCCGCCGCTGGGATCCGTCGGCCTGACCGAGCGCGAGGCACGCGAAACTTACGGAGATGCGGTGCGCTGTTACCGGGCCGAATTCGTTCCGCTGTTTTACGGCATCTCCGAGAGCAAGCCCAGGGCGCGCATGAAACTCGTCACGGCGGGCTCCGAGGAGAGAGTGGTCGGTTGCCACCTGGCCGGCCCCGGCGTCGACGAGATGCTGCAGGGTTTCGCGGTGGCGATACGTATGGGCGCTTGTAAGTCGGACCTGGATGACACCGTGGCCATCCATCCCACGGCGGCCGAGGAACTCGTGACCATGCGTTGATTCGCAGGCCTCGGCAATACGGCAGCCCGGGATCAAACGTCAAGCAGATCTCTTGTGTCCGGACGCCTGCCGTGCCAGATGGAAAAGCTCTCGGCCGCCTGTTCGACCAGCATGCCCCAACCATCGTGGGCGGCGCGGGCGGCGCCCTTTCGCGCCCAGGCCAGAAACGGCTCGGCTGCGCGGCCATAAGCCAGGTCCAGACATAATGCACCCTCTGCCGCGGCCGGGGGCAGCGCGGGCGGCAGACTGGCCAATCCCGCTGAACTTGCATTGATTACAAGGTCCGCCCCCGGCAGTTCCCCGCTGCCGGGACCGGCTACGCGGATTTCTCCGAACGAAGCAAAGCGCCGGGCCAGGTCCCGTGCACGACTCCGCGTGCGGTTGGCAATGACGATCTCTCCGACGCCCGCGGCCAGCAGTGCCGGCAGCACGCCACGAACGGCGCCGCCGGCGCCGATCATCAGGACCTTCGAGTTTTCGAGGTTTACGCTCAGGTTCTTGCGCAACTGGCGGATCAGGCCGAGCCCGTCGGTGTTGTCCCCCCTTATCCGGCCACCCGGCCCTGCGGTCAGCGTATTCACCGCCCCGGCCTGCCGGGCCTCGGGACCGAGCTCGTCGCTCAACTCCGCGGCCTCCTCCTTCAGCGGAACGGTGATGTTGCAACCCAGTCCGCCGTCCGCCCTGAAGCTTTCCACCGCCGACAACAGGGAACCCGGGCGCACCTCGATGCGCCGGTAATCCAGGCGCAAACCCAGTTGCGAGGCAAAGTGGGCATGTATTTCCGGCGAACGGCTGTGTCCGATCGGGTATCCCATTACGGCGTAAATTTCTGACATTTCCCTTAGCCCATCTGAATCCGGAGCGCCATTCCGGACGAAGCGTACCGCAGAAGTCTGGTTGCCGGTAGCTTAGTAACTGTGTGCTAGACTTCCGCAGCGGGAGGAATCATTCCCGCATCGGCCGGGTGTTCGTTTACGGGCATGCGGCCTTAAGTGTCCCTGAACAGGGAAACAAAGCTACAAACTGGAGGCATTTTTATGACCAGTCCTGAACGCAAACTACTCGCCCTTGCCCTTAGCGCAGCTCTCGCCGCCGGCTTTGCCGGCCCGGCTGCTGCAACCGTCGACGGCTCCCATGCACCCGAGCTTCCGTCACTGATGGACGGACATGGTGATGATGGCGACGACGATGGCGATGACGACGACGAAGGCAGTTGCGGCGAAGGCAGTTGCGGCGAAGGCAGCTGCGGCGACGAAGACGGCGAAGAAGACGGCGAAGAAGAATAAATTGCCGCTACTTCGGTAGCTGATTCAGGACGACAGCCGGCGGGCTCGCGGGCTCGCGGGCTCGCCGGCTGTATCGTCCATAACCGCCGGCGTGATTCCGCCGGCAGCCAAGCGGGGGCGCAGCGCCTGAATGCGTCAACGGTGCCCGTGGTCGCTCGGCGTGAGCGACGAATACCAGGCCTATCACGATGAAGAATGGGGCCTGCCCGTTCTTGATGACGCGGTACATTTCGAATTTCTGATCCTTGAATCCGCGCAGGCGGGCCTGTCGTGGAGGACCGTGCTGCACAAGCGCGAAGGCTATCGGCTGGCTTTCGCCGGCTTCGATCCGGTAAGCGTCGCGCTGTTCGGCGAACCGGAAATCGAGGCCCTGGTCGCGGACCCGGGCATCATCCGCAACCGGCAGAAGATCACGGCCGCCGTCAATAACGCCTCCCGCTTCCTGGAGGTCTGCGAGGAATTCGGTTCCTTCGCGCGCTATATCTGGGGATTTGCGAACGGCAAACCGGTCGTCAACCGATGGCGCAGCCAGAATGAACTGCCGGCCACTTCGGAGCTTTCCGACCGACTTTCAGCCGATCTAAAGGCCCGGGGATTCAAGTTCGTGGGCTCTACCATCATGTATTCCCACCTGCAGGCCTGCGGCCTCATCAACGATCACCTGGTGAGCTGTTTCCGCCACCGGGAGTGCCGGGACGCCTTTACCGGCCTCCCCGGGAACCGATCGGGCTAGATGCGGGTGATGGTGCCGGACCAGCGCCAGACGGACAGCTGGGTGATCAGTTCCCGGCCGATCAGGTCCATCTTGCGCAGTTGATCGAGGCGCGGAGAGACCTCCTCGAGTTCTTTCTCGCCGAAGACGGTCCTGAGCAGGCCGCAGGCGTCGGCAATGCATATCAGGGCGATGTCGCGGGGATCGGGAATGTCGCCCGAGAAAAGCACCCCGACCACCCGCTGCCGGGCCTCGCGCTGCAACTCGCCGTCCATCATCGGATAGCGCTGGGAACGGAACACCCACAGGAATTTCTCTTCCGTGCGCTCCAGCACGCCTCGTGCGATCAGGCTTTCGATGGCCTGTTCCTGAATGGACTCTCCCTGCTCTTCGGAAATGATCTCCAGCCAGGCTGCGGTGTCCCTGGTTTGAGCGCTGTCGCTGATGCGTCTCAGCACCTGGTCCAGTATGGGGTTCTCCGTGAGGGTCGTATCGATGACGATCAATTGCTCCGGATCGGTGTCGATGCGATTGGCAAAGGCCAGGTCCATCAGGACGCCGCCCACCAGGGCGTGCTCCAGCGCGTACTTGCCGATCGGCAGGAAGGTACCGGTCTTGTCGTCGAGAAGAAGCGTAAGAGTCTCTTCGGCGAATGTAATCATTAATCTAGTGCCGTGTCACGCTGGAATCCAGCCATTATGCCGGGCGCAACACCGCTCCGGTGGCGGCGTCGCGGATTTCGGTCGGTCCTTCAAGCGGGCCGCACTCGCCGGGCATGATCCAGTCGACCTCGCCCGCGAAATAACGCCTTGCTTCCTGCGGGGTGCGGGCGGGCGGCATGCCGTGCGGATTGCAACTGGTGGAAACAACGGGACTATCGAGCGCCCGGCTCAATGCGGCGGCCAGGTGGTGCAGGCTCACGCGCACGGCTACGGTATCGCGCCCGCCCGTGATCCACGCCGGCGTGTTCGGGGAAGCGGGCATCACCCAGGTAATGCCCCCGCTTTCGCGCAGCTTCGCCAAATCGGCCGCGGTGGAGAGCCCCGCCACCCAGCTCTCGAATTGCTCCCATTCGCCCGCAATAAGGATCAGGCCCAGTGACCGGTCGCGGCCCTTGAGTCTGAGCAAGCGCTCGACAGCCTTCTCGTCCCGGGGCAGGCAACCGAGCCCGTAGACCGACTCGTTGGGGTAGGCGATCACGCCGCCGCCGCGAAGGACGTGGACGCCCTTGCCGATGCGCGCGTCAGCGCCGGGCTGACTTTCTCCGTGATCCTTTCTTTCGCGCATTCTTGAGAAGCTCGCGACATTCCTCCAGCGACAGGGCGGCGGGATCCTGTTGACGCGGCACCGAAGCGTTGCGTGATCCGTCGGTGACGTACGGACCGTATCGTCCGTCCAGTATCCTGATTGCGCCGTCCTCGAATTCCTTGATTGCCCGCTGCCTTGCACGCGGCGCCGGCTGGACCTTTAGCGCTTCCTCCAGCGTGAGGGTGAACACCGAAAGCGGCTTCGGCAGGCGGATATATCTGGGCCGGGTCTTGCCGCCCCGCTCCCCGATCTGCACATACGGCCCCTTGACCCCGTAGCCGACAAGAACGGGCCGGCCGTTTTCCGGATGCTCTCCGAGCTTGCGCGGAAGGCGGAGCAAGGCCACCGCCTCGTCCAGCGTGACCGTGTACGGAGAGATTTCGGGGGGCAGGGAAGCGTATTTCGGTTTTTCCTTTCCGCGCTCGCCGAGTTGAACATAGGGTCCGAAGCGCCCCCGGCCCGCATAGACCATGGCGCCGTTTTCCGGATGCGGCCCCAGGTCCCGCGGCAGGGAAAGCAACTTCAGGGCTTCCTCCAGCGTCACCGACTCTTCGGTGAGGCCTTCCGTCAGGGAAGCGTATTTCGGTTTTTCCTCGCCCCCCTTCTCCCCCAGTTGCACGTACGGACCGTTGCGGCCACTCCCCGCGTAGACCGGCTGGCCGGTGGCAGGATCTATTCCCAGCGGACGCGGTCCGCGCAGCAATTCCAGCGCCTGTTCGAGCGTGACGTCCTCGTAATTGAGGCCATCGCGCATGGTGGCCACCGGCGGGCGATGGGTCTCGGTGCGCTCGCCCAGCTGCACGAAGTAGCCATAGGGACCCAGCCGGGCGTAGACCGCTTCCCCGGATTCCGGATGCTCGCCAAGCAGCCGGCTTGGGCGTTCCTCGACGCCCTTGAGCGTGCGCTTCTTCACCGCGAGTTGCTCCGAGTAATGGCCCCAGAACTCGTCCATCACCGGGACCCAGTGTTTTTCCCCGTTGGCCACCGCGTCCAGCGATTCCTCCATGCCCGCGGTGAAGTCGTAATCGACGTAATTGTTGAAATGGCGGGTAAGGAACTCGGCCACCATCCTGCCTTTCTGTGTGGGCACGAAGTTGCGTTTTTCCATGGCCGCGTACTCGCGGTCGCGGATCTTGCGCAGGGTCTCGGCGTAGGTGGAAGGCCGCCCGATTCCGTGGTCTTCAAGCGCCTTGACCAGGCTCGCCTCGCTGTAACGCGGCGGCGGTTCAGTGAAATGCTGTTCGCTGGCGAGGTCGCGTACGTCCAGTATGTCGCCCTTCTTCAGCGCCGGAAGCGCCTTGTCCCGGATGTCCGCAGAGCGTGCCAGGACCTTGAGAAAGCCCGGATGCGCAAGCGTGTTCCCGGTGGCCCGGAAGCGTCCCGCCGGGTTGCCATCCGTGCCGCCGGCAGACGCCTTGCCGGGCGTGAACTCGGCGCTGACACGGTCGTACAGGGCGTCGCTCATCTGGCTGGCCACGGCGCGCCGCCAGATGATGTCGTACAGGCGGTACTGGTCGGAGTCCAGCCGGCTCCTGAGCGATTCCGGAGTGTTGGCGATGCTTGTCGGCCGTATCGCTTCATGCGCTTCCTGCGCGTTGCGGGTCTTGGTGCGGTACCGGCGTGGCGACGCGGGAAGGTAATCGGCGCCCAGTTCCTGGCCAATGTATTCCCGGATCTCCTGTACCGCTTCGCGCGCCATCTGCACGGAATCGGTCCGCATGTAGGTGATCAGTCCAACCGCCCCGCTGCCGGTGTCGACCCCCTCGTACAGAGACTGCGCCACCCGCATGGTCCGTTGCGCCTGCATGCCGAGCTGGCGTGAGGCGGCCTGCTGCATGGTCGAGGTCGTGAACGGCGGGGGCGGAGAGCGCTTTGCGCGGGTGGGCGTTACGTTCGCTACGCTCAAGACTCCCAGGCCGTCGCCTGATGCGCCGTCCCGCATTGCCGCCAGGAGCGCTTCGCGGGCCTGTTCGGTTGCCGTGGCATCTCTCAGCGAGAACTTCTTCAGCTTCTCGCTGTTCAATTCCACCAGGGCCGCCTCGAAGTCCTGGCCGTCCTTGCCGAGGTGCGCGGCAATGGTCCAGTACTCGCGTGGCCTGAACGCCTCGATTTCCTTTTCCCGCTCCACGATCAGCCGCAGGGCCGGGCTCTGCACCCGGCCCGCCGAAAGGCCGCGAGTGAGTATGCGCGACAGCAGCGGCGAAAGGGTGAATCCGAGCAGCCGGTCCATGCAACGTCGGGCCTTCTGCGCGTCCACCAGCGGCATGGAAACGTCGCGAGGATCCTCGACCGCCTTGTTGACCGCGCTGCGCGTGATCTGGTTGAAGGCCACCCGGTGAACCTGCTTGTCTTCAAGCGCTCCTTCATCCGACAACAGCTCCAGCAGGTGCCAGGCGATGGCCTCGCCCTCGCGGTCGGGGTCGGTGGCGAGATAAAGCGCCGGCATCCCGGCAAGTGCGCGGCGGATCCGCGCTACCGCGGCCTTGGAGCTTTCCACTGGCTCAAACTCCATTTCGAATCCCTTCTTCGTGTCGATTGCCAGGCCGCCGCTTCTCAAATCCCGTACATGTCCGTTGCACGCCAGAACCCGGTAATCCTTGCCCAGATAGCGCTGCAGGGTTCGCGCCTTGGCGGGAGATTCGACCACGATCAGGCCTCCCGCGGCCCTATCGCCGGGGGTTCGCGTCATGGGGTCGTGACCTGCATGGGTCGGTATGTCGTGGAAGAAATCATCCAGCTATTGCGCCTTCTACTACCCTAACTCCATAGAAATCGACCGCGCATCCTAGCACTACTTTAGCGACCGTACTGAAACCGCCCGCCCGGCAGTGAATGTACGCGGCCGTCAAGTTCAAGGCGCGCGAGCTCGGCGGAAAGCTCGGCCGCGTCACGCCCGGTCTCGCGAACCAGTTCATCCATGCCCACGGGGCCGTGCCTCATGAGCTCGCCCAGCAGCGGCAGCTCTCCGCGCACGTGTTCGGGCGCATCCGGCGCCGTGGGTTCCGCGGAGCAGGCCTGCAGCAGCGCCGGCAGTTCCTCCAGGATTTCTTCCGGCCGTTCGACGAGCTTGGCGCCGTCGCGGATCAGCGCGTGGCAGCCGCGCGACTGCGGACTGTATATCGATCCGGGTACGGCAAAAACCTCGCGGCCCTGCTCGGCCGCGGTTCGGGCGGTAATTCGCGCCCCGGAGCGGGCAGCCGCCTCAACGACCAGCACTCCGGCGGACATGCCGCTGATGATCCGGTTGCGGCGGGGAAACATCCATTGCTGCAATTCGATGCCGGGCGGGTTTTCCGAGACTAGCGCGCCGACGGCCGCGATGCGCCGCGCCAGTTCCCTGTTTCGCCGCGGATAGACCCGGTCCAGTCCGGTCGCGCTTACCCCGACGGTGGCGCCGCCGCAGTCCACGGCCGCTTCGTGCGCCGCCGCATCAACGCCTTCGGCGAGTCCGCTGGCGATGGAGAACCCGCGGCGGCAGAGCGCGCGGGAAAAGTCCGCCGCGGTCGACCGGCCCAGGGGCGTTGCCGCGCGGCTGCCCACGACTGCGATTTGCGGCTCGGCCAGCACGTCAACCTTACCCAGGACGAACAACGCCGCGGGCGGGTCGTCGATTTCGCGCAACAGAGGCGGAAAGCGCGTATCGGAGAATGGCACGAGGTGCGCGCTGTCCCCGGCAAGCCAGTCCAGACAGGGCGCGATTACGGCGGGGGGGGGCGGCCGCAGCCATTTCACGACGGATGGCTTCAGGCCGGCTTGCAGCAGTTCGTTGCCCGGCGCGGCAATGATGGCATTTGCTTCGCCATATCGCTTGAGCAGCCTGAGCCGCACCAATGGCGACAGCGCGGGACACAATTGCAGGGTGATCCAGGGTTCTGCTTCCATGCGGAAATTCCTTTGGTGACTGTGGGAAAATACCACACCTATGGCGGAACTGAGAGTATTGACGTTTCCCGACCGGCGGCTGCGCCGCAAGGCCAGGCGGGTAGCGGAGGCCGGCGAACGATTGCGGCGGCTCGCCGACGACATGCTCGAGACCATGTACGCGCGCAAGGGCGTCGGTCTCGCGGCAATCCAGGTGAACGTCGCCGAGCGCGTGCTGGTGATGGACGTTTCCGAGGAGCGCGATACGCCACGCTGCTACGTCAACCCGGAAATCGTTTCCTCCGAGGGCGAGGTGGTCAGCGAGGAGGGCTGCCTGTCGGTGCCCGAGTTCACCGCCGAAGTGCCGCGCGCCGAGCGGGTCCGGGTCCGGGCCTATACGGCGGAGATGGAGCCGCTGGAGGAGGAACTGGAGGGACTTGCGTCGATCTGCATTCAGCATGAGATCGATCACCTGGACGGCAAGTTGTTCATCGACTACCTGTCCCCGCTCAAGCGCCGCATGTTGCGCAAACGCATGGAAAAGGCCGAGCGGCCCGGCAGGCCCGCGGCCCTGGAGTTCTAGGGCGGCCATCGCTTTCAATTCCCGATGACTGCGCCTGCGAGGATTCTGTTTGCAGGCACGCCCGGGTTTGCGCTGACGGCGCTGCGCGCCCTGCATGGCGCGGATTACCGCATCCCGGCCGTGATCACCCGACCCGATCGCGCCGCCGGCCGCGGACGCAGGCTGACTGCCTCCCCGGTCAAGCGATGGGCGCAGGAGGCCGGGCTCAAGCTGCTGCAGCCCGCAAACTGGAGCGACGCCGCGCTGGCAAGGCAACTTGAGGACTTCGGCGCCGACCTGCTGGTTGTGGCGGCCTACGGCTCGATCCTGCCGGCTGCCGCGCTTGAGGCGTGCCGCCGAGGAGCAGTCAACATACACGCGTCGCTTCTGCCTCGCTGGCGCGGCGCGTCGCCGGTAGCGGCGGCGATTCTGGCCGGCGACAGCGACGCCGGGGTCACCCTGATGCAAATGGATGCCGGCCTGGACACGGGCCCGATGCTGGCGGCCCGGCGCACCCGCATCGAGCCGCATGAGACGGCGGGAGCACTGGAAATGCGGTTGGCCGGGCTCGGCGCAGATCTTCTGCTTGAGCAGCTTCCGGCCATCCTCGCCGGAGAGCTTGAGGCGGTTCCGCAGGACACGGCCCTGTCCAGTTACGCGCCGATGATCAGCAAGCGGCAGGGCCGCCTGGACTGGTCGAAGCCCGCCGGGGCGCTTGCCCGCCACGTGCGCGCTTTCGATCCCTGGCCGGTCGCGCATGCGATGTGGGGCGACAGGCCGCTGCGGCTTTGGCGGGCCCAGGCGCTCGAGTCCGGCTCGGGCAGGCCCGGCCGCGTCCTGAGTGTTGCCCGGGAAGGGATGGACGTGGCGACCGTTTCCGGCGGGTTGCGCGTGCTGGAGGTGCAATTGCCGGGCCGCCGCCGAATGCCCGCATTTGAGGCCGCGCGCGGCGCGCCCCTGGCGGAAGCGATACTGACATGAGCGGGACCGGCGTCGGGCCGCGGCGGGTAAGCGCGTTGACGGTGTACGGCGTGCTTCGGGGACAGAGTTACCGGCCGGCGCTGGAAGAAGCGGGGTACCCGGCATTGGCGCCCGGGCGGCAGGCGCTGGCTTCGGAACTGGCGCTGGGGGCGCTGCGCTGGCACCAGCGGCACATCAAGTTGCTGGAACAAATGATGGATCGGCCGCGTCCGCCCGCCAAACTCGGCGCGCTATTGTCCGTAGGGCTGTTCCAGCTTGCCCGCACGCGGATTCCGGACCATGCGGCCGTGAGTTCATGCGTCTCCGCGGCCAAGGCGCTGCTTCGACCGGCCCAGGCGCGCACGGTCAACGCGGTCCTGCGCCGTTATCTGCGGGAACGTCCTCGATTGGAGGACGTGGCCGACCAAAGCCTTGAGGGCCGCTACTCGCATCCCGGGTGGCTGATCCGGCGCTTGCAGGCCGCCTGGCCTGGTCACTGGCAGTCGATTCTGCGGGCCGGCAACCGCAAGCCCCCGATGTGGCTGCGGGTCAATCCGGCAAGGACCGGCCGCGAGTCGTACCGGGCACAGGCAACCGGCAGCGGACCATGGCGTTGCATCCTGCCCGATGATCTTCCGGGCGCCCTGCGTATAGACCCGCCGGGAGCCGTCGGCCATATACCCGGTTTCGGCGAGGGTCTGGTCTCGATTCAGGACGCCGGAGCGCAACTGGCTGCGCGGCTGCTCGGCGTTCGCCCCGGAATGCGGGTCCTGGATGCTTGTGCGGCGCCCGGTGGCAAGACCGCGCAATTGCTGGAGCTGTGCCCGCGGCTTGGCGAGTTGGTGGCGCTGGACAGCGATGGCGATCGGCTTGCGCGGCTTGAGGAGAACCTTGCACGGCTCGGCTTGCACGCCAGCGTTCGCCGCGGCGACGCCTTGCGGCCCGCCCAGTGGTTCGACGGCGCGGCCTTCGATCGCATTCTGCTCGACGCACCCTGTTCGACGACCGGCGTCATTCGTCGCCATCCGGACATCAAGCATTTGCGCCGCGATGAGGACATCGCTCCCTTTGCGAGTCTGCAAGGGAGGCTGCTCGACGCCCTCTGGCCGCTGCTGAAACCCGGCGGTCGGCTGCTGTACAGCGTTTGCTCGGTATTGCCGGACGAAACCGATGATGTAATCCGGCGCTTTCTGGGCGAAAATAGGGGCTTGGCTCGTGAAGTGAGGGGCTGCGGCGGCGTGTCCGGCGGGTGGGCGCTGCCTTTGGCGCGACACGGCTATCAGTTGTTGCCTGGGAGGCGCTGCGCCGACGGACATTTCAATGCGCTGCTCGAAAAGTCGCTTCAGATTGACTGATTCGCTTGCCCGGCGGCGCGCGCCTTGCCAAGAACCAGGGGCCGCGCGCTGATGCGACCATACAGGCGGAACACGACACTGGCGCTGCTGTGCCTGTTTTGCCTGCCGCTGTCGGCACAGGCCTCGGAGGTCGACGTGCGCCTGGCCTACGCGCGGGCCGAAGGTGGAAGCTGGCTGGTCACAACGCGGGTCGACATCGAACTGGATGCGCAAGCCGAGCGGCTTGTGCGTGAAGGGCTGAGGCTTAGGGTAGAGGTTGAATTCGCCGTGGCGCGGCCTCGGGCGCTGATTCCCGACAGTCAGCTGACTCAAGTGGTGCGCACCCTTTACCTGGAGTTCGACCGCGAGGCCGACCGTTTCGTCGTCAGGTCCCCGTCGGCCGATGCTCGCGCGGAATTCGCGACGATGTTCTCCGCCCTGCGCAAGATCGGTTATGTGGCGGATCAGCCCCTGGTCGACGAGGATGCTCTGCCGCGGGGGCAACCGCACGTTTTCTCGGTGCAGGTACGGCTGTTTCCCGACGAGTCGGACTGGTGGCGGCGCAACGTTACCGGGCGCCTGGGATTCGGCCTGGTTCTGCGCAGCGAAACGTATACCTGGTCGGTGACACGACAGTAGGCCTCAGCCTCGCAGCAGCAGGCTTGCCGCCATCGCTGCGACGGCGATCAGGAACACGGCGCGAATGAGGGGCTCCCCCCGGGATACCGTAAGGCGGGCGCCCAGCCAACCCCCGACGGAATTGCCGATCGCCAGCGCCAGGCCGACCAGCCACAGGATTTCCGATTGCCAGGCGAAAACCGCCAGAGCCAGTACCGTATACGGCACGATGATCACGACCTTGTACATGTTCACGCGCACCAGGTCCATGCCGAGGATGCGGTTAAGCGCCGGCATCAGCAGAAACCCGACGCCAACCTGAATGAAGCCGCCCCAGGCGCCGGCAAAAACCAATGCCGCGTAGCCCAGCCAGCGGCGTCCTCTGCCGGGCGCAGGCGCGGCCCCGGCCTTGCCACGACGAAGGATCAGCAGCGTGCAGACCAACATGGTCAGCGCCACGATGCGGTCAAACCACGGGCCTTCCATCCGCACGCCCAGCGACGCGCCGCCCACCGCGCCGGCGCAGGCAAAAAGAGACAGGAACAGGGCTTCCTTCAGCTCGGTGAAACCGTGTCGCCGGAAGGTGCTTAGCGCCACCAGGTTCTGGGCGACGATCGATACACGCAGCGTTCCGTTGGCGATCGGCGCCGGAATGCCGGCCAGCAGCAGCATCGGCAGCGTCAGCAGCGAGCCGCCGCCCGCCATGACGTTCAGGAAGCCTGCCGCGCAGCCCGCCAGCGCCAGCAGCGGCAGGAACTCCAGCGGCAGCGAGTCGCTCACGGCGCGGACTCGTGACTAGGCCGCCGGCAGACTTTCCCGCAACACCCCGGGCAGATCATCGCGGCTCAGGGGCGGCAGGGCGGCAGGCGCGGGGCGTGAATTGTAGGTATTCCAGTACAGCACATTGAGGTTCTTGTGCCGTCCCTCGCGCCCATCGCTCAGCATGGCCGCCGCACACTTCCCGGAGTAGGTGTACTCCAGCCGCGTGTTCGTTTTCCGCTGCATGAATTCGATAGCCGCCAGCGCCTCGTCGGTAGGCTGCGCATAGCCCGGACCCAGAAACTCCGTACGGAACTGCACGCGTTGCAAGGGCTGTCCTTCGGGCAGGGGGCAAATGCCATCAAGGAGCTGCCTGAGTTGCCCGGCCAGCGACCGGATTCTGCTCATCGACGTCATGTCGTCGGACACGACGCGCGCGGCCACTATGCGCGTGGGAAGCCCGCACAGCGAAAGGCCGAGGTCGAGTCCCAGCGTGCTGCCGGAGGATCCGCACGGCAGGTAGATCAGGTCCGGGGCGGGACATTCGCCGGACTTGACCTGCTCGGCCAGTTCCAGGGCGCCGCATACGTAACCCAGACAACCCAGCACCGAGGAACCGCCCAGCGGTATCTCGTACCAGGCGCCCTCTTCGGCAAGCAGCCGCTCCCGCTCCCGCGCGGTTGCCTCCCGGTCGGCCGCCGGTACCAGGCGAGTACCCAGCAGGAGGTGGTAGCGAAGCGTTTCCTCGACATAGGGAGTGGGCGGCTGAGGGCGGACGATTCCGCAGCATTCCAGGCCGAGGCTGCGGGCGTAGTGCGAGGTGGAGAGAATGTGATTGGAGCCCACGGCGCCATAGGTGAGAACGCCACGATAATCGCCCTCCAGCGCGTCCGCCAGCAGGAACTCGAGCTTTCTCAGCTTGTTGCCGCCGTGTTTTGCTCCGCTGACGTCGTCGCGCTTGATCCAGGCCGAGCGGGCGCCAAGTTCTTCGGCCAGGGAATCATGCCGGTCCACGGGCGTGGGCGTCTCGGCAATGGCGCGCCAGGGGAAGCCTTGTCGAATGGCCTCGCGGTAGGCGCGGGCCCGTGAGGCGGAAATCAACGCTATTGGACCAGCTTCAAGAGGATGGCGTCGAATCGATGTTGCTGCAGCCGGGCGCGGTCGGCATTCAGCTGCGCGAGGTCGTCGGTCGGGCCGATCCGGACGCGGTAATAGGTTTGCCGGTCCACCATCACCGGCTGAATGCGCGCGGTCATGCCGACCAGCGCCAGCCTTGCCTTAAGGGATTCAGCCTGGGTCTGGCGGGTAAAAGCGCCCATCTGCAGGACGTACATCCCGGGCGTATCCACCGGGTTGGGCGCGGGGGGTCTGGGCTCGGAATCCGGAACCGGCGAGTCGGCAGGCTCGGAGGCGGCGGCCACGGTTTCGGAGACCGCTTCGGTAGTGGATGGTCCAGCGGGTTCGGAAGCGGTTGGCTCCGGGGCCGGTCCGGCGGTGGCCGACTCGCCCGCAGCCGCCGGCCTGGAAGCCAGCGTTTCCTCGACCACCTCCTCGCCGCGTTCGAGAATGTCGTAGAAATCGAAAGTTGGAGACGAAGAAGGATTTTCCGCCGGCGTGCCGGATGAAGGCTCGGACAACCATGCGGTGAACATGGGATAGACCCAAAAAGCCAGCACCAGCCCCAGAACAATGCCCGCCACGAACTCGCCCCCGCGCCAGCGGCGGGAACCGGATTTACTACGCCTTGCCATGCCTACATGCTCCTCGGCGCCGTTACGCCCAGCAATCCCAGCCCATTGCGCAAGACCTGGCCGCTGGCCTGCGCCAGCAGCAGGCGCGCACAACGCAAGTCGGATTCGACGTCCAGCACCTTGCAGTGGTTGTACCAGCCGTGAAACGCCTGGGCCAGCCCGATGAGGTAGTGCGCCATCACCTGGGGGGCCCGCTGCAGGGCCGACTGCTCCACGGTCTCGGGCAGCCGCGCCAGCGCCAGCATCAGGTCGATCTCCCGCGGATGCTCGAGCAGTCCGGCGTGCTCCTGGCCCTCATCCGGGCTGAAGCCGATGTTTCGTGCGCGCATCTTCTCGAACAGGCTGACGACGCGTGCGTGGGCGTATTGCACGTAGTAGACCGGGTTGTCGCTGGATTGCTTCTTTGCGAGATCAAGGTCGAAATCAAGATGCTGCTCTCCCGCCCGGGATACGTAAAAGAAACGCGCCGCGTCCACACCCACTTCGTCGCGCAGGTTCCGCAGGGTTTCGAACTCGCCGCCGCGGGTGGACATGGCCACCCGTTCGCCGCCGCGGTACAAGGCCACGAACTGCACCAGCCGAACCTCCAGGCTTGAAGGCGGTTCGCCCAGCGCTTCCAGGCCGGCCCGGACCCGATCGACATAGCCGTGGTGGTCCGCACCGAGCACATCCAGCAGCACGTCCGCGCCGCGCTTGCGCTTGCCGTAATGATAGGCGATGTCGGACGCGAAATAGGTGCTGCGGCCATCCGCCCGGACCACCACGCGATCCTTCTCGTCGCCGTATTTCTCTGCCGGAAACCAGAGCGCGCCGTCGTGCCGGTAGGTGACGTCGGTAAGTCTGTCGAGGCAGGCATCGATTTCGCCGCCCCTCACCAGTTCGCGCTCGGATTGCCAGTGGTCGAACCGCACGCCGAACTGCTCGAGGTCGTCGCGAATGTCCTCCAGCACCCATTCGCCGGCCACGCGGCCGATGCGGGCGAACAGTTCTTCGCCCAGCGTCTCGCGCGCGGCAACAATGAGTGCGTCCACGAATCGGTCCGCATCCTTGCCTTCCGCCAGGTCACCTTCGGGCCAGGCCATACCTTTCCGGGCCGCCTCGGCCGCCTCGGGCAGTTCGTCGCACATCCGCATTGCCAGATCGGGAATGTACTCGCCCTGGTACGCGCCCTCGGGAAACCGTGCGCCTGCATTTTCGCGCTGAACCATCCGCAGCCACACGGAAAGACCCAGCACCGCCAATTGCCGCCCGGCATCGTTGACGTAGTACTCCCGCCAGACCTCGTGCCCGGTCGCTTCCAGCAGGCGGGCCAGGCAGTCGCCGGTCGCCGCCAGCCGGCCGTGGCCCACGTGCAGGGGCCCGGTGGGATTGGCCGAAACGTACTCCAGCAGCACCCGCCGGCCTCCCCCGAGATTGGTGGACCCATAAGACTGGCCATCCGCAACGATTCGGCCCAGTTCCGCCTGCAGTGCGCCGGGGTTCAGCCAGATATTGACAAAGCCGGGACCGGCAATCTCGATCCGCCCGATCAATGCGTTCTGCGGCAATCGCGCCACGACATCGGCCGCGATTTCCGCCGGCTTGCGCTTCAGCCTGCCCGCCAGCTGCATGGCGGCGCTGGTGGCGTAATGCCCGTTGCGCGCCTCCCGCGCCTGCTCAAGCCCGGCTTGCCTGAGGCTGTCGGCGTGGTCCCCGGCAACCGAAAGCAGGGCTTGGTCAAGTAGGATGCTGAGGGCTTTCTTCATCGCCGGGCCGCGGTGAATTTTATGCTTTGCCGGAAGCGATGGCATTCCGCCCCGGCCAGGGGCGCGGAGGCATTCGGTACCGCGACTGGCGATGCAAGCGCGGGGGAACAGGCATGCCCGGACGTTGATTCTTATATAGGGAGGTGTTCCATAAGCATGTTGCCCGGCGCCCGCAAGGACAACATCATCGACCTGGCTTCACGCGAGAGGCCGAGTCGAAGGCGGCTGGTCAAGGAACTGTTTGACCGGCACGCCGCGGCCTTGCGACTGTTCCTGCTGGGGCGGGCGGTTCCCCGGGATCGCATCGAGGACCTTCTGCAGGAGCTCTTCGCTCGCCTCATGGATGCGGAGCGGCTGGAAGAAAAGATGTCCGACGCAACCGGAAGCAATCGTTCCTATCTCCTGACCATGGCCAACAACCTGATCGTGGACAGGCAGCGCAAGTTGCGGGTGCGCAGCGCGTACGCGGCGGCGCAGCGCCAAATCGAAAGCGAACAAGTGGATGAGCGAACGCCGGAGAGGATCGTCGCGGCGCAACTGGAACTGGAAGCCATCAAGGCCGTCATCAGAAACATGCGCCTGAACTGGCGAGTGGCGCTGGTCCTGCAGCGCTTCCGAAACATGAGCTACGAGGAAATTGCCTTGCATATGGGAGTGACGGAGAAGCAGGTGGAGAACTACATCGTGCGGGCCATGCGGCAGATCCGCAAAGCGAGGCGGAAGATCAAGGCCGCGGGAGAAGGATCGTGCTGAAAAGCCTTCAGGAGATATTGCGCGGCGACGTGGAGCATGCGTTGCTGCATCTTTGGTCCGAAAGGTTGTCGGAGGCAAAGGCGGCCGCGATCCGCAACCGGGTCCGAAGCGATCCGAAATACCGGGAAGAGTTCGATGGTTCCCTTGAGGTTCTCGCTTCAATGGAGGAGTTGGCGGACGATGACGAGATCGGGGAGATGGTCCTGGAATACAGGCGCCTGATCCAGGAACGCAAGGTGAAACGCAGCGCTGTGCTGGGCATCGCCGCCGGCGTGTTCGTGGCGATCGGCGCCGCCCTGCTTTATTTCGCGCCCTGGAGCGAGCCGGACGACGGCCACCTTGAGAAGTACTTCACCCGCATCGGGGAGCAGCGGACCATAGAACTGAATGACGGCAGCGTTGTGACGCTCAATACCGGCGGTCAGCTGGTGGTGGACTACAACGGGGGGGAACGGAGAATTCTCCTGGAGCGCGGCGAAGCCTATTTCGAAGTCGAGAGCGACCCCGACCGTCCCTTTACCGTAGAGCTGGGAGTCCGCTCCGTCACGGCCATCGGAACGGCGTTCAATATCCGCAAGCATCCGGAGCATTACCAGGTGGCCGTGATCGAGGGCGCGGTTTTATTGCATGAGTTGGCCGATGCTGTGCCCGCTTCGCCTCAGCCCATCTCCGCCGAGGGCGAGGCGGTGGTGATTCCCGCGCGCTCCCGGCACCTCCTGGAGGCAGGCTGGGTGGCCGAGTTCGACGTGAGCCGAAATCAGATCAGGGCATTTCGGCCGGAGACCATGGAACGGTACGAGGGTTGGCGCAGCGGAATGCTGAGCTTCTACCGGGAGCCGCTGTTCCAGGTGGTCCAGGAGTTGAATCGCTACTCGCGCAGAAAAATCCTGATTGAAGATTCCACGGTCATGGACCTGACCGTTTATACGGCCTTGAGCGTGCATGAGATCGATTCCGCGCTTGACGGCCTGGAGAAGCTGCTGCCGATAGAAGTCAGGCGGCACTACGACCGGATCGTGATTACCGGCTCGGAAGGCGGGTGAGGCAACAACACGATCCAAGGGTGGGGACTATGAACAGAATTTTGGGAAACATCAGGACGCTGGCTTCGCCGGCAATGGCCACGGTTGTGCTGGCGCTGGCGGGAGCTTCCGTTTCGGCTCAGTCCGGGGAATTGCTGACGCTCGATATCGAGCCGCAAAAGGCCGGCCCGGCATTGGTCCGGCTGGCCACATCGTCGGGCGTGCAGGTCATGCTTACCGAGGGAGTGGGGGAGGAAGTCGAGGTCGAAGGGCTGAAAGGCGAGTACCGGTTTGAGGACGCTCTGGCTGCCCTGTTGACTGATACCGGCCTGGAGTACGAGTACACCTCCGAGAATGTTGTTCTCGTGCAGCAGGCGCAGGAAGACGAGGATGCAGCCCCTGATGCGGCTCCCGAAGAGCCGGTCGTGGCCGAACAAGAAGAGCCGCTGGAACTTGAGCAACAGGTCGTGACCGGGTCCCGGCTGGTGGGCGGCGATCCTGCTGCCCGTGTCTACAGCTATACGGCCGAGGACATAGCGGCGCGCGGCGTATCGACGCTGGAGGAGTTCTTCCGCACGCTGCCGTGGACCTATCCGTCCATTACCACCCAGACCAACACCAGTCTGCATTTTGACGGTTCCGACCAGGACGAGGAATACATCGAACTGGGTCTGGGTATCTCCACGGTCAACCTGCGGAACCTGGGGTCGGCCAATACGCTGGTGCTGATGAACGGCCGGCGCATTGCCGGCGCCGGTCAGGAGGACGACTTCGCCAACGTCCTGAACGTCCCGCTTTCGGCTATAGAACGGGTGGATGTCCAGTTGGACGGCGCCTCCGCCGTATACGGATCCGACGCGATCGGTGGGGTGGTGAACTTCATCACCAAAAGGAACTACACGGGTCTATCGCTGGACTACCGGCAGGAATTCAGTTCCACCAATGCGGACCAGAACACGGCCAGCATCACAGGCGGGTATGCATGGGGCAGCGGCAACGTAACCGCCGTCGTATCGCGGGATACTTCCGATCCGATCACCAACGCCAAGACCGGATTGACCACACTGGATTTCCGGCCGCGGCTGGGACCGGAATTCGATCTTCGCAGTTTTTCGACAGGTCAGCCCGGTGTGGTGTGTGAATTCGAGGCTCCTTCGTGGGCGCCCACGCTCTTCCGGTGCGTGCGAAACGGGCCTCGCTACCAGCTTCCGGCGAACCACAGCGGCGCCGGAGCGACGGTGGACGACTTCGTCGTCTTCGCTCGAACAGAGCCGTCTCCTGTCCCCTATGACTCGCTCTTGCCGCAAAACGGCGAGGAATCTACGACTGACTCGCTCACCGTCAACTTCGAGCAATACCTGACGGACGATCTCCGGGTGTACGTGGACCTGATCTACTCGAAACGCGACTCATACCAGGAACACGCCCCGACACTTGTGGGCGTGATCCCGGTTCCTTCCACCAACGCCTACAACCCCTTCGGCCGCCCCATGCTGGTGCAATACGCGGCGGTTCGAGAGTTTCAGGACGGCCTCCTGCCGCCACATTTCACCGAAGCGGTGACCGAAAGGCGGGACGTGAACTTCGGCGTGATCTGGCAATTCGGCGGCTCGCATGAACTCAGTCTGGACGTAACCCGCACCGTATCGGAACGGGAGGTCTATCGGCTCCGGGCGCGGGGCAGGCGCGACCGATGGGACCCCACGGCGGATGCCTACTACGAGGCACTTTCGAGTTCCGATCCGAGCCGCGCCTTCAACTTCTTCGGCAACGGTGAGGCCCAGTCGGGGGCGTTCGACGGATTCCTGACCACTACCCAGGGGCCCATTACGGGCGACAGCGAGACCAGTCAATACAATCTCACGCTTCGCGGCAGCCTGTTCGATATGTGGGGTGGCCGGGCATCGTACTCGGCGGGCGCGGAATACCGCGAGAACATCATTTTTCAGACCAAGACCTCTACGGCCAACCAACAGGGAATACTGTTGCAGAACATGGAGGACAGCGGCTCGAAGATCGGCGTAGACCGGCCGTCCCGCGAGATATCCGCCTACTACGCCGAACTGGCCTTGCCTCTTATAGGTCCCGAGAACTCCCGCCCCGGCGTGCATTCCCTGATTCTCAGCCTGCAGGCGCGACGCGACGAGAACGAATCGACAGGCTCCGCCTACGTTGGAACCCGCGGGGCCTACTTGAGTTTTGAGTTCCTGGATCCCCTGCCTGTTCCCTATTGGCACCCGGAGCAGGGTTGGCTGATCCATCAGCAGCGCCAGTGGGCCTTCCACTACGCGGACGTCGTGCACGATTTCAATTACACGACCACTAAACAGAGCCGCACCAGCCCGAGCGTAGGCCTGCGTTATCAGCCGGTGGAGAGTTTCACCATGCGTACCCGCTGGACGCGTGCCTTCCGGGCGCCGGTGTGGAGCGATCAGTTCCAGACCTGCATTGATCCGCCTGTAGATTCCTTCTGTTCGCCCGACACACGTTTCAGGCAGAGCTTCAGGGGCGTGGATCCCTACCACCCGGATGGCCCCACCGAATTCTCCGTGCCTTTTGGGAGTGTCATACGGCAGGTGTACAACACGGAGCTGAAGAACGAGTATTCGGACACCTATTCCGCGGGCTTTGACTGGGTCCCCCTGACGATTCCGGGGCTGCGCTGGACTGTCGATTGGTCCAAGACCGAATTCTCGAATCGCATCGAAGATTCGGTGGCAGTAGGCTTCATGGCACAGCTACGCCCCGAATTGATAATGAATCATCCGCAAGTGGTCACTCGCGACGCAAACGGCGAAATCGAATCGATGCTGTTCCTTCCGATCAACCTCAACGAAAAATACAGCGAACTGATCGATACAAGCCTGCAATTCACCTTTGGTACGGGATTCGGCAGATTCACGCCGCGAATCGCTTACACGCGTGTTCTTGCGGATCGCGTACAAGTCGGTCCCACCGAGGAGAGCAGGCTTGAATTCGAGGGAACGATGGAGGGACCCGACGAGTACCAGCTGGAAGGCTCGCTGAGTTGGCTGTGGAACCAGTATGCCGCCAGCGTGTTCGTGTACTACACGCCTTCCTACACCAACGACCGCGCGGCCTACTGCAGCAGTGCGCGCCAGAATGTTCCCGACAGCCGCTGTGCCGCGATTCCCTGGGAGTGGCTGAGTATCGACGTGGGTTCGCTGACCACGGTGGACCTCACAGTGTCCTATCGCATGGACAACGGTCTGAGGATACGCGTCGGGGGCCGCAACATATTCGACCGCGCCGCGCCGCCCACGGTGTTCGGCGGCAACCTGCCGTACGACCCGACCCGCTGGGATGCGCGCGGGCAGGTGTTCTTCGTCGACCTGAACTGGGAGATGTAGCACTCTTTCATCGCCTTCGTGAGCTCCTTGTCTTCCTTATCGAGGCCGGGAGAAAACCAGACGCGGCCGTACGCAAGGTTCCGGTAAGCTGGGTGTGATTAAATTGCGTGTGGCGCCGTGAGCGGGAATCGCAACGAATCGCGTATTCGGCGCATCCATCTGACGGGGGAATCGGCAAATACAATCTTCAGCCGGGAGAGAAACAGATGAAATCGAGTCCATTGCGTTTGGCCGTCGCGGTTATGTTCGTGAGCTTCGGCTGGCTGGCGCAGCCTGCCGCCGCTCAGTCCGGAGACTCCCCTGGCGGCACGGCCCAGGCCAGGGTGGTCGGCGACCATGTGCTCGTTCGGGTGGTCCTGAGCACCGAGAAGTTTCACAAGGAAACGCACCTGGTGCTCGACTACAACGACGAGCAGCCGCTCAGAATCTACAACTGCATTCTCGGCGCGGTGGAATACGGCGAGGGCGAGGAAACCATCAAGGTCCTGGCCGACGGCCTGCGCATCGAGGTGCCGAAGGAAGGCGTCCAGGCGTCCTCGGAATGCACGCTGTTCCTCAAGAACTTAAGCGGGCAGTACTCGGTCGAGCTCAAGGACGTGGACGTGTCGGCCATCCTGGGCGGTCCGGTATTGCGCCAGTACGCCCTGGGTATGAACCTGGCCGAAGGCGAAGTCAGCTTCACGCCCGCTGCCGAAGCCAACGTGGAAGACGCGATGCTCTGGGCGCAATCGATCATCACCGGCTTGCGCACCACCGATAACGGCCGTGTCCTGGCGCCGCTGAGCATCGGCGAGCGGGATCGGTCCCTGATGGCCTTCAACACCGCGGGCTATCACAGCTACATCAACGCGGCGCTGGCCGGCGGGCTCGGCTATCCCTTCGGCGACGTGCCGGATATCGCTTTCGGCCTTGGCGATCAGCGCGTGTCGCTGTCCGGCATGGCCGCGTTGTTCCCGGCGGATTTCTCCCAGGATCAGGCGCTTTCGTCCGACTGGCTGGTGGTGCCCGGATTGAGCCTGTGGACGGCGTTCAGGCTGGAGATCAACCCGCTGCAGGGATATCTGGCGCTGGAACCGGTGGTGGACACCAATTACTCCGAGGCCGATTTCGAGTTTTATTCCGCAGCCGTTTCCAGGGACCGGGACGCGCTACGGTCGTACCACAAGGGCAACCCCGATGACCGCAACGTGGCCGAGGCGGCCGAGTTGATGTTCGCGCTGGGGCTTGAAGAAAATGTGCCCGTCGAGGAGCAGCTGGAGGCGGTGAACTACCGCCTTTCCACAACGCTGGATCGCATGAAGTCGGGCTGGCTCAAGGAGACGCTCGAGCCGTTGTTTCTTGCCCAGGACCGGGACGAACGCTCGGACCTGATCGTGGCGCTGGCCGAGGAAGCGCTGGAGTACATTTCGCGCTCGGACGATCCCGGGCTGCGCCAGGATCTGCAACTGATCCTCGGCGACCGCTACCTGCAGGCGGGCGAAGCGGAGCAGGCCTGGAAATATTTCCTGGCTGCCGGCTTCAGCGGCGATCCCCAAAAGGAGAGCCTGGTGCGCCATGAACTCGGGCGGGTCTACGAGGCCCTGGGCCGCCATCGGCGCGCTTATTCGAATTATCAGCGCGCCGCGTCGCCGCTGCTGGAAGGGCCGCCGAACCTCAAGGACAGCGCACGCGCCGGGATGGAGCGCCTGAAGCCCTTGCTGGAAGAGGACGATTCGCTGCTGGTGGAGGCTGGCCGCTAAACAATTCGCCAACACGGGGTAGAGGAAATGCCCGCGAGTCCGCCCCCCGATAGCCTGCAGGGGCAACTGAACCGGCTCGCCGCTCTGGGCGCCGGACGCCTCAAGCGCTGGGTGCTGCGCTGCGCCTGCGACCGTTACCTCAGGATCCTGTTCCCGGCCGCCTTGTGCGTAAGCGGCGCCATCCTGCTTGCTGTCCTGTTCGATGCGGCGGCCGGCACAACACTGTGGCCTTTCGGGTTTTTGCTGACGGTACTTGTCGCCGTGGCCCTGCCGGTCCTTCTGGTTGCGGCCTGCGTACTGCTTGAGTTCGCTCGGCATCGGGCGGACCGGCGGATGTGTCTGGCGCTCTACGACCGGGACCTGGGCCTGAAGGACCGTCTGCAGGCCGCGGATCAGTACCTTGCCAAGGCGCAACGCACCGACTTCGAAGAGGCGGCCGTGGAGGACGCCCGGGGGCATGCCGGCGCCGCCCTGGAGCGCAAGCTCCCACCGCTCGAAATCCGGCCTCCGGACCTCATGCCGCCGCACCGCAGGCTGGGCGCACTGGCCGCCGTACTGCTGGCTGCCGCGCTGTGGATCGGTCAGTACTCCGCTTCGCAAGCGTCGGTGAGCGAGACCATGGTGGCTGAAGCGATTCCCGGAGATCTGCGCGAAGATTCCAACCTGACTCAGGTCCTGCCCGATCCATTGCGCCCGCGTCCCGCGTCGCTGGCGGCCAGGCGCAACACAGAGGTAGAGGTCCCCAGGTCCGAGCAGGGAAGCCGGCCGGGCGAGATGGAGACGCGCGAGTTTTCGACCCAGCGCCAGTCCACCGACCGCAGCGCCGCCGGCTCGGACGCAAGGCGGAGCAACCAGGCCCGGCAGGCCCAGTCCGGGGCCTCGGGGCAGCGCGCGGAACAACAGGAACAGGACGAAAACGAACCCCGAAGAAGGGAAGCAAGGAAACAGCCGCCCAAAGAGCCGCCCAGGGAACAGCCCGACCAGCCCAAGGAGGCGGCCGGTCTGAAGGGCGGCAAGGGCGAAATGTCCGGCGGGCGGATGGCGGCGTCGGACCATGCTTCCGCCCAGGACAAGACCCAGCAGCCGGAACCGGAAGGCGACTCCGATTATGGCGACGAGGAGGAAGACGAGGAGCAGAAGGCGGGTTCCGCCAGCAAGCCGCTGATCAATCAGCGCAAGGCGCCCGTCAACCGGTCACTGACTCCTTCCGCCGACGGCGGTGAGGAGCGCGACGATCTCAACGGCCGCGGCGGCCCCGGGGGCTTGAAAAAGACCCGTGGCGTGGCCGCGATGCTGCTGGGCGTGCCCCTGCCCGATTACCTGCAGGGCAAGGTCAACCCCGGGCGCATGAAGATCCAAAGCGAACAGGGCCGGGCCGAGGAGCATGCCGCCGACGCCGCTCTGGCGCGGGAACGCCCGGCGCGCGACGCTGCGGTCGGTCACACCCTGCATCGTGAGATCCCGCCGTTGAGCCGGGACGTGGTACGAAACTATTTCATTGCACAGCGAACGAATGGCGAACAAGCGCCCAAGGAGAACGAATGACCGACAGCAACGCAGCGGCGGCGGCCGATCGCGCCCGGGCCGGCGCCGACGAATTCAGCGAAGTATTCAACCGGGTCAAGTCCCAGGTCAGCCGGCTGATCGTGGGGCAGGACGAGGTCATCGACGGCGTGCTGACCGCATTGATGTGCGGCGGTCACGTGTTGCTGGAGGGCGTGCCCGGTCTGGGCAAGACCATGCTGGTCAAGTCCCTGGGCGAGGCGCTGAACCTCAATTTCTCGCGCATCCAGTTCACGCCCGACATGATGCCCGCGGACATCCAGGGCACCATGGTGCTGACGGAAACCGACGGCGGTGGTCATGAGCTGACGTTCCAGCAGGGGCCGCTTATCGCCAACCTGGTGCTGGCCGACGAGATCAACCGGGCGACGCCCAAGACCCAGTCGGCGCTGCTCGAAGCGATGCAGGAGCGCCAGGTGACTGTGGGGCGGCGGACGATCCGGCTGGATGAACCGTACAGCGTGATGGCCACGCAGAACCCCGTGGAACAGGAAGGCACGTATCCGCTTCCGGAAGCCCAGTTGGACCGGTTCCTCTTCAAGCAAATCGTTTCATACCCGAAAGAAGAGGAGTACGCAGCTATCCTGGAGCGCACCACCGGCGAGCAGGAGGTCGTGATCGAGGCGGTAGCCGACGCGGAATCCATAGTGCGGCTGCGCGCGGTGGCACGGGCGGTGGCCGTTCCGGAGGTGGCCCAGCGTCATGCAGTCCACCTCGTCATGGGAACACAGCCGGACAGCGACTACGCGCCTGACAGCATCGGCGCCTACGTTGCGCTGGGGTCCAGCCCGCGTGGCGCCCAGGGCCTGATACTGGCCGGCAAGGTACGCGCCCTTTTGCGCGGACGCTTCTCCGTGAGCACCGACGACATTCGCGCGGTGGCGCTGCCGGTTCTGCGTCACCGCATCCTGTTGAACTTCCATGCGCAGGCGAACCGGGTGACGTCCGACCTGCTGGTGGAAGACGTGCTGCAATCCGTCGAGCCGCCCCACACAGCGAGCTGAACCGGAGCCCGGGAAGGAGGGCGTCCCGCCCTCCGGGAAGGCGAGACGCCTTCGTTCCCGGGATTGAGGAGACCGAACCATGGGCATGGCCGCGCCGACCGTAGAGGAGTTCTTTGATACCGAGTTCCTGACCGCGCTTCAGGGATTCAGCCTGTGGGCGCGGCGCATCATCAACGGCGGGCGGCATGCGGAGCAGCTTTCCAGGGACAAGGGCGCCGGCCTGGAATTCGCCGACTACAAGGCCTATGTGCCCGGCGACGATACCCGCACCATCGACTGGAACATCTACCGGCGCCTGGGCCGGGTGGTGGTCAAGGTGTTCGAGGAGCGGCAGGAACTGCCCGTCTATCTGCTCGTGGACCGGTCGGGCAGCATGTATTTCGAGGCCGCTCCCAAGATCGGCGTGGCGCTCAAGGTAGCGTTGGCGCTGACTTCGATCAGCCTGTCCCAGCACGACAGCGTGGGGCTGTTCTCGTTCTCGAACGACCTGGAGATGAAGCTGCGTGCGGCTTCAGGACATGGCCGGCTGATGCGCGTCGCGGAGCGGCTGGCCGAACTGGACGAACAGGGAAGCACGGAACTGGTCCAGGCGATTCAGGGGGTCGAGCGTCTGCGCCTGCGGCGGGGCCTGCTGGTGGTGATTTCCGATTTCTACGATCCGGCGGGGCTGGAGGAGGTCCTTGGATCGCTGCGCCAGACCCGCCACCGGCTGCTGCTGGTGCAGTTGATCGGCAATCACGACCTGGACCCCTCGGGCCGCCGCGATTTGCGCGGTGACGTCCGCCTGCGTGACTGCGAGTCCGGCGAGTCCGTGGACGTATCGCTCACGCCCGCCATCCTCGAGAACTATCGCGCCATCGTGAACGATTTCAACGACAGCCTGACGCGTTTCGCCACCGAGCGGGGCGCGGCGTTTCTTCGGCTGAATACCGATGAGGAAGTACTGCCGCAACTGGCCGCGGCCTTCGAGGCGGGCAGCATCGAGATATGAACTTCGCCAACCTCTCGCTGCCGTGGCTGCTGGCGGGCGCCGCCGCCCTCGCGGGGTTGCTGTACGTGTTGCAGCAATTGCGCATCCGCTATACCGAAGTCGCCGTACCCACCGCCATGTTCTGGCGGGAAGCGGCGCGCGACGCGCCGGTGCGCGTGTTTCGCCGGCGCTTCCGGCACTGGCTGGCGTACCTGCTGAGCCTTCTGATCTGCTGGCTGCTATGGCTGGGCCTGGCCGAACCGCGGGTGGAGGACCCCGAAGGCGGGCAGTACCACGTGCTGTTCCTGGACGGATCGGCGCACATGTCCGCGCCGGGAGACCTGGACCAGGCCATCCGGCGCTTGCGTGATGACTTGCGCAACCTCCCCCAGGACCGGCGCGAAGTCATCTGGGGCGGCGCGTGGAACCTCAAGCTGTTGAACGCGGGCGAGGAAAGCCTGCTGTTTGACCGGCGGGTGGTGGGGCTGGCGCCCGAGGGCGCGCCCTCGGCGGTGGAAGAACAGATTGACCTGCTGGCGCTGCCGGGCGCCTACCCGGAGGCGGTGCGCCTGGTCATATACGGCCGCGCCCCGGTCGGGGGCGGGACGCTGGAAGCACTGCGCGAAGGCGTGCAGGTCCATCGCGCAGCAGGATTTGACGAACCGGGAGCGAATCGCGGGATCGTCGCCATGGGCCTGGGAACAGCCGCTTCCGGGCGCTGGGACGCGGTGGACGTGCTGATTCGTATGGCCGCCACCGGGGACTTGAGCACGCTTCCGGGCGACGTGCAACTGAGCCTGGACGGATCGGCCGTGACCGGAATCGCCATCGAGGCGGTTCCGCCCGACGGACTGGTCCTGCGCGATGTTCCGGCCGCCGGCGGCCTGCTCGAAGCGAGGATCGCCGCGGCCGACACCTTGCCGGCGGACGACTCCGCGCAACTGCAACTGCCCGAGCGGCGGGAATTGAAAGTGGCGGTTTCGAGCCTGCTGGGCGCCGTTCTCATGGAGGCGGTCGAAGCCGATCCCGGTCTTGTCCTGGCCGGGGACGAGCCGGGACTGGGGTTCCGGCGGGGCGGCGGGGCGGTCGGGGGGGGGTTTGCCGGGCGGGGGAGGAGCCGGAACTGGTGTTCCGGCGGGCCGGCGAGTCATTCGGCGGCGATTTGCCGGCGCTCGAATTCGCGCCCATGAACGAACAGGTAAACGCTTTCGAGATTCAGTACGCCGGTGACCTGGACGCGGAACTGGCACTGCGCGACAGCCTGCGGGGCCTGGGCCTGCACCTGATCGACGGCGCGGGGCTGGCCGCCGAGGCCGGCCGGCCGGTGGGCGTGCAGGCTTCGGCCGGCGAGAACAGGAACGTTTCCGTGTGGCTCGAACTGCTCGACGAGCGCTACAACTTCACGGCGTCGCGCGCTTTCCCGCTGTTCATATCCCGGGCCTCGCGCTGGCTTGCCGAAGAAAACCCGGTGTACGCGTATCTGGCCGCGGGCCGGCTTGCGGCCGAGGAATCTCCGGATTTCGCATTGGCGGGCCCTGGCATCAGCGCAACCCGATTGCTGGGCGCCGACCTGGCGCCTGCGCGGGCCGGATTCCTCGAATCGCCGAACGCGGAGCTGGCCTATCCCGTCTCGCTGTTGAGCACGGTTGTGACCACAGGGCAGGTGGGCGTGGAACTTCCCGCTTTCGCCCCGACAGCCGCAGGCCTGGCCGGCCCGTCGCTTCTCGCCCTTCTGCTGATCCTGGCGGCGCTGGCGCTACTGGCTTTCGAGTGGTACGCCTACCAGCGCGGGATGATGCCGTAGTGTGCTGCAAGGGATTGTTGCAATGACCGTGTCGTTCACCTATCCCCTGGCGGCGCTGCTGCTGGTGCTTGTGCCGGCCTTGTGGTTCTGGCCCGCCCGGCCGCGCACGACCTGGCATGGGGTCATCCGTACGCTCTTGTTTGTATTGCTGATCGCGGCGCTGATGCAGCCCGTGACGGTGCTGGAAGTGGAGCAGGAGCGACACGTCGTCGTGCTGGACGAAACCGCCAGCATGTCGTCGTCGGCGCGCAGCCGCGGAGCCCAGGCGGCCGCCACTTTAGTTTCCGAATTGGCCGGGCGCGGCGACAGCGCCATGATTCGCCTGGGCGCAGGGAACGCGGAGAGCGACGCCGGAGAGGCGAATGCCCGGCAGATCGTGCCCGGACCGCGCGACGAGTCGCCGCTGGCCGAAGCCCTGGAGCTTGCAGGGCAGTCCATCCCGCGGGACCAGCCCGGTTCCGTGGTCCTGATATCCGACGGTCTGGCCACCAGCCGGAATTGGGCCCCGGCGGCCGCGCAACTGGCCGAACGGAACATACCGGTGCATGTCTTCAATCCCGAATCGTCCTCCTCCGACCCCTTCCCGGCCCGGCTGCGACTGAGCGTGGCACGCCCCGGCGAGGCGTTGCGCGGGACCGCCGAAATCATCGGCTCGAACGCCGAAATGCAACTGGTCCTGAAGGCGGGAGACGAAGAACTGGCGCGATCCGAGCCGTTCCGCGGGGAAGGGCGGCATAGGGTAGAGGTGGACTTCGAGGCCGGCGACCCGGGGTTCCTGGACGTAACGGCGGATCTGATAGTGGCGCCGGGCGCCGGGGATGATCCCGCCAACAACCGCTTGCAGGCGGTCGCCGCGATACAGACTCCGCTACGCATTCTCTACCTCGGTTCCCGCCAGGAAGGCGCGGCGGATCGGCTGAGGGAAATCCTCGGCCCCGGGCATGAAATCGACACCGCCGACCCCGGAGAACTCAACGGGGACACGGACCTCAAGCCGTATCAGCTCGTGATGCTGGACGACGTTCCCGCCCGGCTCCTGTCCGAAGCGTTCCAGGCGCGTCTCGAAGACGCCGTGGTGGAACAGGGACTCGGGCTGATGATGAGCGGCGGCGAAGCCTCGTTCGCAGACGGCGGGTACTTCGGGGCGCAGGTGGCCGACCTGCTGCCGGTGGAGATCACCGGCGAGGACGACATCAGCGACCCCAGTGTGGGGCTGGCGCTGATTCTGGACACTTCCGGTTCCATGGGCGGCACGCGCATCGAGCTGGCCAAGCAGATCGCCCGGATCGCGGTGCGCCGCCTCCAACCCCATGATCGCGTCGGGATTGTCGAGTTCTACGGCGCCAAGCACTGGGCGGTGCCGATGCAGCCGGCCTCGAACAAAATCGAGATCGACCGCGCCATCGGGCGCATGAAGGCCATCGGCGGCACGGTGCTCTATCCGGCGATCCAGGAGGCCTACTACGGGCTCAAGAACATCAATTCGCGCTTCAAGCACATCATCCTGGTGACCGATGCGGGCGTAGAGGACGCCAACTACGAAGCCATGGTGCGCAGCATCTCGCGCGACAACATCAACGTGTCCACCATCCTGGTCGGTCAGGGCGGCCATAACCTGGTCATGTCCGATATCGCCAACTGGGGCCAGGGCCGCTTCTACGGCGTGGGCAACCAGTTCAGCCTGGTGGAGCTGATACTCAAGCGTCCGACGGTGCGCAAGGCGGTACGCTACAAGCGCGGCAGCTTTTCTCTGGACGGACTGAGCGGACCCGGATGGTGGGGCCCGGTGGACCCCGCGTTGCTGCCTCCGCTGAACGGTTATGCCCAGGTGGAGCCGCGCGACGGAGCGGAAACGCTGATCCGGATCGCCGACGCCCGTTACCCGGTGCTGTCGTCCTGGCGTTATGGTCTCGGCCGGGTGACGGCACTGATGACCGAGCCGGCCGGGCGGGGCACCGAAAGCTGGCGCGAGTGGCAGGATTACGCCGAGTTCCTGGGCCGCATCGTCGCGCGCACGGCCTCGGACCAGGAGCCGTTCAGGCTGGAGCTCAAGCGCCGGGGCGAGCGGGCCCATTTGAGCGTGCGGCGTTATGAGAACGACCCGCTGCTGGCGCCGGTCGCCCGCCTGGTGGATGACAGCGGAAGCGAACTTGCGGCGGCTTCCCCGGCGCTGATCGAAACCGCGCCCGGCCTGTTCGAGGCGGATTTTTCCGCCCTCCCGGACGAGGCGATTCGAGTCGTGGTCCGCCCCAATCGCGGCCCGGGAGCGCAGCGCATTGCCCTGGAGCCGTACTCGGACCGCTTCGGCGAAACCCAGGTGGATCCGGCACAAGCGCTTGACCTGGAAGAGCTGGCGGCGCTGACCGGCGGCGCCGTTCTGGCCGGCGGCGACGCGGCGCAAGTCCGCGCCGGCGGAGGTCTTCGTGCCGGCGATGTGACCCGCCTGTGGCCGTGGCTGCTGCTGGCCGCCCTGCTCGCCTACCTGGCCGACATCGTCTACCGTCGCTGGCCGCGATGAGGATGGAAACGATGAACTACAGGCCTCGCCCCCGGTGTTTCGCGCTTGCCCTGGTCTTCGCCTTCCTCTGCGCCGCACCTCCGGCGCACGCCGCGACCACTGCGCTGGCTGACCTGATCGGGTCTTTGGAGACATCCGAGCGCTATGACCTGGACAAGGTCGCCGCGGTGTATCGCGAGACCGTGATCAGCGGCGCCGGCATCGACCGCGCCGTCGCCCGTCTGCGCGCCTACGCGCGCGGCGTCACGCTGAGTCCCGAGGGCCAGGCCGCCTGTCACCTGGCGATCGCGCATTTGCAATGGCGCGACGGTGCGATCGAGCAAGCCGTCGCATCAGCCGAGAAGGCATTGGAGAGTTCACCGACACCGGGGGCCTTGTTGCTCAAGGCCCGTCTGTTGGATGCCGGCGGTGACGAGGACTCCGCCCGCGAGTGGTATGAGCGCGCCGTCGAGGCCTATGGCGAGGGTGACGAGCAATGGCTGATCCGGGTGCGCCTGGCGATGATGGATGTGAGTTCGCGCAACGTCGACGACCTTGAGGAACTGGCGAAGCAGCGCGACCAGACCTTCCGCAACCAGGCGGCCGTGGTGCTGGCGATATTGGGCCGTTCGGACCGGGCGATTGCGCTTTATCAACCGCTGGAAGAGGCCGGCAAGCTGTACCAGCAGCATATGCGCCTGTCGGAGTGGGCGCTGAATGCCGAGTCGCATGAGCTGGCCCGTGAACAGGCCTGGCTGGGCTATGCGGCCGCCTCGGTGCGGGTCGACCGCTTGTACGCCTTGAGTCTGTTGGCGGAGTCGTACCGTTCGGCCGATGAGCTGGACCTGTTGCTGGTCGATCTGGCTGCCCGCGACCCCGACGACCAGGACCTCTTGCGCCTCCGGGTAGAGACCCTGATCGAGACCGAGGACTACCGCCAGGCCATCGAACTGTATGAGCAGCTGGAAGGTTCGCAAGCCGACATTGCCGAGCGCCGCCGCCTGGTGGCGCTGTATGAGGCCGCCGGCGACACGGACGCGATGGTGCGCGAGTATCGGCGGATGATGGAGGCGGAGCCCGATCAGGCGCAGTGGTATGACGGCCTGGCGGCGCATTACCTCAATGTCGCCGATAACGATGCGGCCCTGGCCGTCTGGGAGACGCTGAAGGAACGCAATGCCGGGCGGGCCGGCGTACTGGTTGAAGGCGCGCGGCTGATGCTGCAGATGGGCTTTGTGGACGAGAGCGTGGCGATGGTGGAACAGCATATGGAAGGCCACGGCCCCGACGTGGGTGCGCTGTTGTTCCTGTTCGAGACCTGGCTGGACCGGGGCGAGGACGAGCCGGCCCTGGACGCACTGCAACGCCTGGATGCCTACTTGCCGGCGGATGCGGCCGAGCGGGTGGAGTTGGCGGACGCGTACGAGCGCCTGAGCCGCCCGGCAGAGGCGCTCAGGGTCTTCGAGGCGATCCGGGACACCCGCGGCGAGTTGGGTTACGACGACCAGATGCGTCTGGCGTGGCTGTATACGCTGGTGGACCGCAAGCGCGAGGCGCTTGACCTGTGGCGCGACATCTGGCTGGGCGTGGAGAGTCCGGCGCGGCGCAGTTTTGCCGAAAGCCAGCTATTGTTGCTGGCTGCCGAGTTGGGCGCCCTGGGCGACATGGCCGTCGAACTCGAAGGAATGCTGATGCTGGGCACGGCCAACCGCAACCACATGAACCTGCTGGTTCGGATCTACACTGAGTCCGGCGACCAGCTCTCGGCCACCGAGATCATTGACGAGTATGCCGAGGCGATGGGCGAGGACGACGTCGGCCATCAGCAACTGCTGGCGCAGGTGTACATGCTGCTGCAGGACTACCCGGCGCACGACAAGGCCCTGCGCCGGCTCTATGAGATCGATCCCGTCAACCGCATCGATCACATCAAGAGCATCATCATCAATCTGTTGACGTTTGACCTGGCGACGGAGAGCAACGAGCGGTTCGAGGAGATCCAGCGCTGGATCGGCGAGCTGCGCGCGGCGGACGAGGAGTCGGTGACCGGCGAGTTCGAGGCCAGCATCTTTTCGATGGCGGGATTTGCCGATGAGGCGGTGGAGGCGTATCGGCGCGCCCTGGTGGAACAGCCGGAGAACAGCGACAACCTGCTGCTGCTGGCCGATGAGATGGACAACAACGGACAGACCGACGAGGCGGTGGCGATTCTGCAGTTCTTTGCCGAGAACGCGGTCGAGGACAACGACTTCGTGGTGGCGGTGGACGGGCTGCTGAACCTGATCGGCACCACGACCTTTTTCCAGCAGCCGGACCCGGACGTGCAGGACACGCTGGACTGGACTCGCCGGGTGATTCTCGAGCGCATCGCCGGGCGCGCAAACCGTTTTTACCTGTACGAGCTGCTGGCCGACATTGCCCGGGAGAAGGGCGACACCGAGGCGTCGTTCGTGGCCCTGGAGAACTCGCTGGCCGAAGCGGGCTTGCGGCGCCCGGCGGTTCTGCGCGAGTTGCTGACCATGGCCACCCCGAACGCCGGCTTCGGCGGGTTCAGCACCGGCTCCGGCGATATCGACCGGCAGCTCAAGTATGGCCGCCGACTGGTGGGTCTGCGCCAGCAGCTGCCGCCGGAGGTGTATATCGACGTCGGCAAGTCACTGCTGGCCAGGGAGGACGTCTCGGGAGCGGAGCGGGCCTTTGAGATGATCGACGACATCACCGGGATGATCGACATCGACCGGACCAAGGCGGAGATCTTCGAGGAGGCGGGGTATGACGAGCAGTCGCGGGTGTTCTACAACCGGGCGCTCAACGTCAACCGCGACAGCCTCGAACTGTTGCACAAGACCGGGTTCCTGTACGAGGCGATCGGCCGCGAGGACGTGGCGTTTCGACGCTATATGCAGGCCATCGGCGACGTGCTCCGGCGCCAGTCCACGGTCCTGGCGGCGGGCGCCCGCCCGGTGGACCCGAACTCCTGGCAGGCGATCATGAACCAGCGCACCGACACCACCGTGTCGCGCGAGTATCGCGAGCACTATGCCTCGCTGGAGCAGGGGCTGCTGCTGAGCTGGCCGGAGGATGCCGAAGCGTCCCAGGCCGCCCAGGCGGAACTCAAGGTCCTGTTCGAGACCGAGTTGCGCAACGTGCTGGATCGCTCGGACGAAGAACTCCTGCCGCTGGCGCGTTACGCGCGGCTCGACCGCACCGCCCGGCTGATCCGCAAGACGGGTTTCTTCCTGGATGACGTGGACTTCGCGCAGTATGCCGACCGCAAGCTGCTCGATCGCTTCGGAGACGACACCGACTTTGCCGAGCACCTGGTGCGGGCTTATGCGGCGGCCGGACGGCCGCTGCCTGACGGCGTCAACCTGAACGACGACGAAAGCGCGCTCGCCGCGTTGTCGCCCTTGCGCAAGCAGTTGGCCCTGGCCGGGCAACGAGAGGACTTCGAGACGCAGCTGCAACTGCTGCGGCTGGACGGCGCCACCGACGAGATGGAGACGCTGCTGGGTGAGCGGATCCTCGACGGCAGGTTTCGCGACGGGCTGGGCTATGCGCTGGGGCTGCTCGGCGAGCCGGAGTTCCGGCGCCTGGCGCTGGCTACCTCGTCGAAACTGCTGGAGGAACCTGACTCGTTCAGGGCGCTGGTGGGAGCGAACGTGGACATGCTGCTCAAGGCCGAGGACGTGGCGGGTCAGCCCTTGGTACCGCCGGAAAAGGTGATTGAGTTGTTGCTGGACCCGGGCGGCGGAAACCAGCCCGCCGATCCGTTCCGGATCAACGATGCTCGCGGCTTCTGGAAATACCTCGAAGAGCGGGGCAGTACGCAGGACCGGATTCGCTTCTTCCAGGCGGAAGCGGGCAGGTCCGGGAGTGGCGGAGGCATGAATTCGGGTCTCGGGGACGCTCTCGGTACGTTGCGTCCGCTGCTCAAGGAGGAACTGACCGCCGGGCAGCGCCGCGAGGTGGCCGATACGTTGATCGAAATTCTGTCCGGCCTCGAGTCCAATGACGACAGCGCGTTCTACACCGTCGCGCAGGCAATGATGATCGTGGACGGACGCAGGGAAAACGCCGACGTGCTGTACCGCGTAGCCGATTACGTCACAAATCGCTGGCCGAACATGCCCGACGCGAGGCCCTTCCTTGAAGCCATGTATTCGGGGCGGACCGACGACGCGTTTCAGCGGATCGTCGAGATGGAGGAGAACCTGCCGTCGCCGCAGGGCTTCCCTATGCGTGTTTACGCGCCCGGTCTGGATGAGGCCCTGGAGCGCAGCCGCTCGCAAATACTGGACCAGATCGTAGCCGGTGAAGCAGTACCCCTCGATCTGGCCCGTGCGGCCTATGAACGGGAATTCTCGCCTCGTTTCTTCTTTCAATGGCCGACCACGGAGCGATTGGAACGCCAGGATCGGGTGCTGGACAAGCTGCTGAATCTGGATCCCGATTATTCCCGCTACCGGGCGGACCGGATCGATGTCTGGCTCAACCTGGGACGCGTGGCTCAAGCCGGAGATGCGATCGCCGCGGAGTACAAGGCCGCATCGGACAATGATGCCTGGCGGCTGGCGCATTTCCTTTTCTTCCGCTCGCAGCAACGCTTCGAGGAAGCGCTGGAGGTCAGCACCGACGGTGGCCCGGACTTCAGCGACCCCGCTGTCCTGCAGCAGGCAATGACCCGGCAGTCGAGGTCGCCCGGGCCGGTGGCCAATATCATCAGAAAGCTGCAAAGCACGCAGACATTCCAGGCCTCTACGGGCTCCGCGTCGATGTCTTCCGGTCTGATGGCGCTGGGTGCGCCCGGATCGCAGGTCCGGCGGCAAGGCCCTGTTCAGCGGCTGGGCGAAGCGCTGAGCGCCGGCGATCACGACAAAGGCCGGCAGGCCCTTCGCGAAGCGTGGCGAAGCCTGCTGGCGCCCCGGAACTCTCCTTACGGGATGCCTCCGGGGAATACGCCGCTGACGTTCCTCGCCAGCAGTTTGTTGAATTCTCCGATGCCCCAGCCCGGGCAAGGCGCCCAACGCCCGGCAAGTGGAGGAGCCTTCGTAGGCGTGGCCTTTGTCATGGCTCCAGCCGCGAGACTGCAGACGCCGGCCAGCGGCGCGATGGGCGAGACCGCTCCGGAGTCGCAAAAGCTGTTTGACGCTGTGGCGGAGGCGCCCTACGGCGCGGCCGAAATCGATGGCTTTCTGCGCGCGATGCCGGACAGGACGCGAACGGGATTCAGTCAGCTTTATGAGTACCTTGCGGACGCGTCCGAGGACGGTCGACGCCTGGAAGATCTCTGGAGAAGGCTGAACCTCCGGGAAATCACGGATCACGAGTTCACTTTGTGGATGCTTCTCCGTGATCGGCAGAAGGTCGAGTTTGGCCCGGGAGGCCTTGAAGCATTCCAGGAACGCCTGGCCGCATTGTCCGATCCGTCGCCCCACCAATTGCTGCTTGCCGCCCGCGTCCTTGCGACGGCGGGCGCCGTGCAACAGGCGGTGGATTACTACAGGCTGGTGGCCGCCCGCAGGATTGAACACAAGGAGTTTGCCGACCAGCAGCGCTTCTTCTTCGGCGTTCCGGGCGCGCCACCGAGCCCCGCCAATCTCCTGGAGCTGATCGCCGAAGTTGCCGGCAGGTTGCCTTCGCAGGCGGCCAGGGATGTCCTGGATTCAGTCCTGCTTCTCGCCCGGCGCGCGCAGGAAATTCAGGGCGCCGAGTTGCTGTTCGACGCTTTCCTGATTGCGGCGCTGGAAAAGGTGTACCCGCCGCAAGAGGTCCTGGCGCAGGCCAGGCGCCGGCTGCCGGCTGTTCTGGACCTGCCCGGCGTGCTCTACGAATCGGGCGCGGTCAAGGGGGCCGAGTTGGCGCGGGCCTATGCGCGCTCGGGCGACCTGGATCGCGCCACGGAGATTCTGGGCGCCATGCTAAGGGAAGCGGGTCCACGCACAATGTCGGAGGACGAGCTTCGGGATCCGCGGCGGTATATGAGAGCCCAGGCCGCAAGCACACTCAGCCTGCTGTACGGCCTCCCGGCAGTGACCCAGCCATATCAATACGACAACCGGGGTTTTACCGCGGCGCAGGAAATCCTGAGAAGGCAAGGGCGCCTGTTCCCGATGGGCGAAGACGGCTGGCCCGGCATTTCGGAATGGATCGGGGCAGCGAGCGAGGCTCTGCTTGACTGGCTGGCGGCGGCACAGGTGGATCAGGACGAGGCGCTTCGCTTGCTCGTGCCCCTGGGGATGCGTCAGCTGCGCGATGCGGAATCGGCAGCGGATAGCGATGTCCTGGCGCGCATCCTTGGGAGCGTGGAAGCTGCAGGAAGCCCCTTGAGCGCCGAGAGCCTGGTGATGCTGGCTTCCCTGTCGGAGGCTGGCGGAGGGTCTCTCCCCTTTGACCTGGTCGCCGGTATCCTGGAGGAAGGCCGGCTGTCCCGGCAGCAGCAGCAGACCCTGCTGGACCTGTTTCAGGACTCCGGCGAAGGAGCGCAACTGCTGGAACTCGTGCGGGCTAACGGGCTCGACCGTGGCCTGGGCGTGCTGCGCGTATTGCATACGATCGCCGAACGACTGGAAGACACGGCCTACGCCAGTGAATTGCAGGCGCGAATCCAGCGCGAGGAGGCCGCCGAAGAGGCGCTCTCGCCGGAAGAAGAGGACGCAACTCAAACCGTGGCTATGGCCAGCCCCTGATACCATGACATTCATGTATTCAACCACCTGTCTTCCCCCCGGGAACGAGGGCGTCCCGTCCTCGAAACTCCCTGAATGGAGAAAACGATGAAGAAACTACTCTTGCTCGGTGCGTTCTTCACCGCCGGCGCGGCGCTGGCGTCGGAAGACGGCATTACCGTACAGGCCAACGGCCTGGACCTGTTCGACGGCGAGCTGATCGAAATCGGCTATTCCGATCCGCGCACGGATGCGGGTTTCGAAGTGCTGGGCATCGCGGTCATCCAGGACGGCGAGGCCACCATGGAGATTCCCCTTTCCGAGCCCCTGCTCATCGAACTGAACCTGCTCGCGGGCGAATCCGCCGACGGGTTCAGGGTGAGCGGTATCGTGGAACCCGGCGGCCAGCACAATGTGCTATGGGACTCCTCGGACCAGGCCCTGGCGTTCAACGGCGGTGACTACGACAGCCTGATCCGCTCCGCGCTGGACGAACCGGGCGAGACGGCCGCTCTGTCGCTGCGCTCCATCTACATGCAGTACGACGATCCAGTCGCCCGGCTGCTGGCGCTGAGGGCCGCATGGCAGGACGGTGAGGATGAGGAGCAGGTCAAGGTCATGGAAGAACTGGAGTCTCTGCTGGGCGAGAACATGACGCTTCGGCTGCTCAAGGTGTTCATTGCCAAGCGGGTGGAGGAACTGGCCGAGGCAATCCGCGACTTCACCGCGCTGGACCTTGAGGGTGAGGAAGTCCGGCTGTTCGATGTCGTGTCGGAGAACAATTACACGCTGGTGGAGTTCTGGGCTTCCTGGTGCGGGCCTTGCATAGCCGAGATTCCGCACCTCAAGGCCGCTTACCAGCGCTTCAATGACCAGGGATTCGAGATTGTCGCCTTCAACCTCGACGATGACCGCGAGGCCTGGCGCAAGGCTTCCGAGGAGGATTACAACATCGAGTGGCTCAACGTGTCCGACGAACTCGCTTTCGAGAGCCCGGTGGCGGAGATGTATCGCGTCAACGCCATCCCGGCCAGCTTCCTGGTCCGCAACGACGGCGTGACCGTGGGCCGCAACCTCCGCGGCGCAAATCTTGAGCTCCGCCTCGAAGAGCTGCTAAAGGATGACGCCGCCAAAGACGACTAGGGTTAGGGAGCGGCCGGCTCGTTTTCCTTCATGTAGACCTCGAACGACGACTCGCTCGGCTGGTCTTCGTTGATCTCCTGGACCAGATACTCCGGATAGTTCTTCTCCGCGTAGGCGAGGATGTTCGGCGGAAGCTGTTCGAGATTGTCCAGGCCCCTGGTGGTGCAGCGGTAGAACAGGCGGCCCTCGTGGCGGCCCATCATCTGCCACGGCAGCCAGGGAGCCAGGCGGATCCAGGAACCGCTGTGCTTTATGCGATCCAGAGCGGGATTGCGAAGATCGTCGTCGTTGCAGACGTATTCGAACATTTCGCACACGGGCAGGATTTCGCCGGTGGACTCGCGCACCCACACCTCGGGGTCGAGCAGGTTGGGCACCATGCCGCGGAAGTCCAGCCACACGGACGTCTGGTTGCCGATGGTCTGCCAGTTCAGGACAAAGGGATTGCTGGGGTCGTCGGACGCCCGGTAGTTGGGGAACTTGAAGAACATTTCGCCGGTCTGGTCCCCGACCGGCGCCTGGGAGCGGAACTGGGGCCCGAACACGCCCTTGACCATGCGGTTGTGGATGTGCATGACCTTGTTGGTCTCGCCGGTGTACGGGTTCTCCCAGGTTTCGATGATCTCGTTGGTCCTGAGGTCCTTGTAGAAGCCCACTTCCTTCCAGAAGCTGGCGAAGGCGCCGTTTTCCTGGCGCACCGTATAGCCCATACCGAAGCCTTCCAGGCCGAACAGCGCGTCCGGCGTGTTGTTGGGCAACATCCCGAACACCAGGCCCGAATACCAGCCCTGCACCCAGTCGCGGTCCTTCAGCGAATTCGTGAGCTTGAAGTAGGCTTCAAGGTTGTCCATCGGGTTCATCCAGTCGTAGTCGATACGGTCCTGGGCCGGTTCCTGCGCCTGTTCCTGGCTTCCGCCGCATGCGGGCAATGCCGAAGCGGCTGCCAGAGCGGCGCCCCCGACCAGGACATTGCGGCGACTTAAGGGTGAGTCGAAGTGGTGCGGCATGGCGGGCCTCCCGGTTGATGCGCGTATTCCCAACGCACGAGTCTAGACAGCCCGAAGGCGGTTTGCAATTGGCCTGACACGACACCAGGGCCTTTCGGCTGCATGCTAGAGTCTTGTGCGGGCAGTGAGGTCATTTTTCCATGTTGAGCCGGCGGGCCTTCAGTACCGGTGCGCTTGCGCTGGCGGGTTTCGCCGGGTTCGCTGCCCGGGCGCCTTCAGCAGGCGCCAGGCAGCCGGAACGAACCGGCGGCGGCGGGGATTCGGCTGCGACCGACGTGCTGATTGTCGGCGCGGGACTGTCCGGGCTCTACACGGCGCTGCTGCTGGAGGAACTCGGGGCGTCGGTACAGGTCATCGAGAGTCGCTCGCGGGTCGGCGGGCGCGTGCACACGCTCTATGAACTTCCCGGCCACCCGGAGGTGGGGGGCAACACCATCGCGAGCGGCTATGCGCGGATGATCGCCATGGCGCAAAGGCTTGATGTGCGACTGGTGGACTACGCCGCGCGCCTGTTCGGCGGACCGCCGCCGGAACTGGTCCAAGACGGCGCGCTGCTGAGCCGGGCCGAGTGGGCGGAGTCTCCGGGCAACCCATTCGCCGAAGGGTCCCGCGACAAGATGCCCTGGGAGTTGATCGCGGCGCGGACCGCCTCGGGCAACCCGCTGCCCGTGTCCTCGGACTGGCTGAACCCCAGGTTCGGCTCCCTGGACGTTCCTCTGCACGACTACTTCCTGGACCAGGGCCTGAGCGACGGCGAGGTCCGCACGGCGTACGACACCAACCCCTACTACGGGACATCCGCCTGGGACGTCTCGGCGCTGATGTATCTGTTCAACGAGCGCTGGATACGAGAGCAGACCGCGATCGGACCTGCCGCCTACGCCGTCGAAGGCGGCAATCAGCGCCTCCCGGATGCCATGGCGGGCGCACTCAATCGGGAAATCCGCTTCGGACAGGAAGTCGTGAGTATTGAGGACCGTGGCAACGGCGTTCGGGTGAGTTGCCGTGGCGGCGACTCGTTCGACGCACCCTTCGTGGTGTGTTCGGCGCCGTTCTCGAAGGTCAGGGACATGGCGCTCTCGCCGCCGCTTAAGGGCGTTCAGCGGCAAGCGGTGGGCACGCTTGCGTATATGCGCAATACCCTGGTTTTCCTGGTGCCCAAACGCCCGTTCTGGGAAGATGACGGGCTTTCGCCGTCCATGTGGACCAACGGCCGGCTGGGCATGGTGGCCGCGCAGCGCTTTGCCGAGGACCCCGCCGAAGTCACCGGCCTGGTGGTCAACACCCGCGGTTGGGTGGCGGATCAGCTCGATCGCCTGGGGCCCGCCGATGCGCAGTCCTGGGTGATCCGTGAAATCGAGCGGCTGCGTCCGGCCGCAACGGGGGCGCTGGAACCGGGCGGTTTTCACTCCTGGTGGCTGGACCCTCACAACGCGGGCGACTGGGCGATCTTCGCGCCGGGGCAGGTGCAGGGCCTGCTCCCGGACATGGCGCGGCCTCATGGCCGGATCCACTTCTGCGGCGAGCACACCGCCACCATGAACCGGGGCATGGAAGGGGCGATGGAGTCCGCCGAGCGGGTTGCGCTGGAGGTGGCCGACCGGCTCTGACGAACGGAGGCCTGCGTCCGGGGTCGGGACGCTACATTCAGTATAGGATGCAGGGGGGTCTGAAGGTGACCGTGTGATGCCCACGCGTTCATCGGCATTGGCCTTCGGCAATTCGGGAGAGAAGAAATGAAACGCAGAACGGCGCTCGGTCTAATCGGAGCCGCCGCCGCCGCGCCCCTGGTGAGGGTTCCGGCGGCGCGCGCGCAGATGCTGGATCTCGATCCATCCAATCTGCAACACACGCTGATGATCACCCGCAAGCTGGCGCACACCATGGACGACAGCATTGTCTACTGGTGGGCGAATCTGCGGCGGATGGCCGTGGTCGACAAGATCGCAACGCCCTTGTGGAACGTCCATGTCGCCGCATTGCTCAGGACCCGGGACATCGACGAGTCCGGCGCATACGAGGCGACGGCCATCAGCATGGTCTTCTATACCGATCTGGAAACCGGCGAATACCTGGAATCGATCAGGAACCCGTTTACCGGCCGGGAGGTCGAGATCGGCTATTTCCCGGCAATTCCGTCGAAGCGCGTGGCCAGCACCGACGAGTCCCCGGAGGAAGGACCGGGCCGGGAAGGGTTCAGGAGCATAAGAATCCATCCGCTCGGGCCCGCAATGATCGAGGGTGACGATGTCTGGGTGCGGGACGACGATATATTCCGCTCGGAACCTGAATCGCCCGAGGCAGGCCTGCCTTTTCGCGGCAACGACTGGAGTACGTATCACGGTTCGGTCGCCGACGTGGCCAACCCCGAAGTCCCGAACGCCCCCGCCACCTGGCATTTCAACGACATCCTGAGCTACCCGCCCTGGCTGGGCATGGGTGACTTGCCCGGCGACTTCGTCTCCCGCGGTTTCGGGCGCAAGGTTTCGTCGTTCGATGCCATGCCCGTCAGGTGGCGGGAACTCATCAGGATGCGGCACCCGGATATCTACGAGGACCCAAGGGGCGCGCTGGATGGCTAGAAGCATGACGCCGCGCCGCAACTGGCCCCCGCTGCTGGCCTGTGTTGCGGCCATTGGCGCGATGGCGCCATTCGCGGGGCCATCCCGGGCCGCAGCCGGGCCCGAATCGGCCGGCACGATCACTCATGAGGAGCTCGTGGCCAGGTATGCGGACGAGGACTCCCGGTTCGTCGTGCTCGAGGGAAACGACGGCATCAAGGTCCACTACAAGGACCAGGGATCAGGCCCCGTGGTCCTGCTGGTGCACAGTTCGACCGGCGATCTCAAGGATTACGACGGCTGGGTGGAAATTCTCGGCGACGACTACCGGATCGTGCGCTTCGATCTGCCGGCGTTCGGCCTGACCGGCCCGGTGCCGAGCGGCAACTACTCCATCGACCGGTTCCTGACGCTGGTGGACAGCCTGATGGACCACCTGGGCATCGACCGTTTCGCGATCGCCGGAACCTCCTATGGCGGCCTGGTGGCGTTCCGGTACGCCGGCACCCGCACGGATCGCGTGACTGCCTTGGTGCTGCAGAACTCGGCGGGCGTGGAATACGGCGGCCGCGGGGGCACCACGGAGCGGGTGCGCGATACGTCGGCCGTGTTTGTGCCGAAACGTTTCACGACCGAGGAGATGGGCGCCAATCTTCGCCTTTCGGTAAACGATGACAGCAACATTACCGAGGAACTGATCCGGCGAAAGACCGACTACTGGAACATGATCGGCCGCGACCGAGAAGGGTTCATTGCCTGGCAAATGTACGAACGCGGAGACCCGGAGCGCGTGCTCGCCCGGGTGCGCGCGCCGGCCCTGGTGATGTGGGGCGGCGCGAGCCGGGCGCTATCGCCCGAAACCGCCCAGCTCTTCGTGGATGCGATGAAGAACGCCGAGAGCGCGGAGAAGATCATCTTCGAGGGCGGCGGGCACTTTCTGCATCTCTCGATGCCGGAAGCCACAGGCCGGGCGGTCAAGGAATTCCTGGACCGCAAGGTCGGTCCTGTAAGCGATTACAACGAAAGGGGGTAAGTCATGAGCGACAAGCTCAACAGGAACGATTCTCTTCAGTCGCCGCGGCGCCGGGAGATACTGGCGGCCGGTTCGGCCGGCGCGGTGGCGCTGGCGCTGGGAAGCGGGGCTGCGAGGGCCGAGGACGCCGCGGCAGGCGGCGGAGCCGTCGGCGTGGCCGCGGACGGCAACTACGAGCGCGTGCCGCTGCGCAAGGACACGCTGCGCGTGACCGCCGTGCAGTCCATCATGCGCGCGGTGCGCGACACGGCGAATCCCGCACGGGAGATGAAGGCCAACCTCGATCACATGCTCGAACTGATCGACCAGGCGAACGGTTTTGGGGGCCCGCAGGACCTCGTGTGCTTCCACGAGCAGCCGATCATGGGCTGGAATCCATGGACCCGCGAAGAAGTGCTGCGCGTGGCCATCGAAATTCCGGGGCCGGAAACCGAGGCGCTGGGCAGGAAAGCGAAGGAATACGGCTGCTACATCACCTTCGGCACCTATGCGAGAGACCCGGACTGGCCGGGCCATCTTCTGCTCAACGGCGTGCTGATCGGCCCCGAGGGCAACGTGGTCGCCAATCACTGGAAGACCAACAATATTCGCGGTTTCATTCCCGGCTGGGACATCTTTACCACCGGGATCTATGATGTGCTCGACCGCTACCGCGAAATGTACGGAGAGGACGCCGTGCTGCAGGTGGCGCGCACCGACATCGGCAATATTTCCTGCTCGATCACGCCCAGCCAGCCGGACGTGATCCGTGCGCTCGCCATGAAGGGCCTGGAAATCCGCCTGAGCTCGTCTTCGGGGGGTTACAGCCTGACCGGGGCCCAGACCATCGCGCGGCACAACCGGCTCTGGAGCGTCGTCTGCAACCAGTCCGTCTCGCCGGAGCAACCGGGCTTTCCGGAGTTCTCGGGATCGGGCGACACGGCCATCTTCGATCCGCGCGGAACCATCGCGGCGCGGGCCCGGTCGGTGCACGAGGAGTTCGTGCGGACAACCATCCCGATGGCCGCATTCCGCCGCTCACGCACCATTCCTCCGGGTGTGCCGATCGAGATGCTGCGGCCCGTCTACGAGAAGTATGTGCCGCGCGACGGTCCCAATTCGCAGGCGTCCTATCAGCCGGTGGATGCCGCGGATGCATCGCGCCACTTCACCGGCATCCGGAACTGGTAATCACATTTGTGGTTAACAGCCGTTAACATAGTGAGGCTTGTTCCGCGGCATTGGCCGCCGAGCAGGCATGATCAAGACTATTTGAGAGGGGACACCATGCGTAGTCTGCACAATCGCCTATTGATAGGCGCTGCCGTATTGAGTCTGTTCGCTGCCGATATGGCAGTCATGGCGCAAGATCTTGCGCTTGAGGAAATCGTGGTTACGGCGCGTAAGCGCGACGAGTCAATTCAGGACATCCCGCTGAGCGTCGCGGCCTTCAGCTCCGAGCAGCTCAGGGAACAGCAGATCACGGACGTCGAAGACATGCTTCAGTTCGTTCCGGGCGTGCACATGAGCAACCACACGGCCAATCGCAACAATCCGGCGATCCGGTTCCGCGCCATCGACCCTCCCTCAAGCGTGCGCTCCACGCAGACATCGTCCGCCTTCGTGGACGGCGTCTATCTGCCGGGAACCAGCCAGTGGCTGTCCATGAACGACGTCGAGCGCGTGGAGATCGTGAAGGGTCCGCAAAGCGCCTTCTTTGGCCGGGCCACCTTCGGCGGCGCGATCAATTTCATCAGCAGGACGCCGGGCGATGACTTCAACGGCGACATTAACCTGATCCTCGGCGACAATGGCCGCGCGGACGTGTGGGTCAGCGCCGAAGGTCCGATCGTTGAGGACCGACTGTTCTTCCGGGCGTCCGGCCGGTTTTACACCTACGATGGGGCCTGGAAAAACGAGCACCCCACCGGCGGCGACCTGGGCGCCCAGCAGACGAATGCCGGCAGCTTGACGCTGTTCGCCACGCCGACGGAAGATCTTTCCATCAAGCTGCGTCACGTGCGGACCGTGGATGACGACGGGTTGGCGGTTCAGTTTCTGGTCAAGGGCGAGAACAACAATTGCGGACCGTTCACCACCGATGGTGTCATGGGGAGGTCCAATTACTACTGCGGGACACTGACCCGCGACCTGATCTCCAACGGCATTTCCATCGACACCTCGCCGCTGGAGGACACGACGTACAAGGACGACATGGGGCTCGATCGCACGACTCAGCTCACCAGCCTGAATATCGACTGGGACATCGGCGGCTACACCTTGAGCTCCGTGACGGGTCAGTATCGCGAGGAAACGGAAGAAATGCGCGAACTCCTCACGGACGAAATCCTGGTCTTCTTGAAATGGAAAGACGAGTCGTGGTCGCAGGAACTGCGACTGAGTTCGCCCCAGGATAAACGGCTGCGCTGGATGGTGGGCGCCTACTATCTCGACCTGACGTACTCAAAGGATGCTTCAAGCGGCTTCCCCTGCCCGGGCACCGGACCCTTCTGCTTCAACCCGCTCATCGGCGGGATTAGCGGAAGAGGCGGTCGCGGCCTTTTCGGGGTCAATCCAAACGTCGCCGAGGGTGTCGAAAACCAGGCGATATTCGGAAGCGTGGCTTACGATATAAGCGAGCAGCTGACCGTCAGCCTCGAATTCCGGTATGAAGAGGAAACGCTTGCGAACGCCTCCTCCGTGATCCAGGAGGCCATGCCGCTGGATCCGAACGATCCCATCGGTACGGCGCAGCCCTTCGGGGGCGCCGAGGTCGACCTGGCCGCCGATTTCGAGGCAGAGCTGCCGCGATTGATCGTGGACTACAAGTTGAGCGAGAACACCCTGCTTTATGCAAGCTATTCGAAGGGCAACAATCCGGGCGGCTTCAATCCCGAGGTCATCCAGATGGAGCCCACAGTCGCCTTTCCGGCGTTCAACGCGGCGGAAGGAATCGGCTACGAAGTGCTGCAGGCCGAGCTTGACTCCTTCGAATTCGGCGGCAAGCACACCCTCGCCGACGGCAGGGGCTACCTGAATGGCGCTGTCTACGTCATGCAATGGAGAAACCAGCGCTTCCGGGGTTTCACAAGAGACGTGGACAGCAACGGTGACGGCGTTTTCATACTGGGGTCGGACCGGCTCGGCGGACAGATCGATTACAACAGTAACGGCAGCACCGACATCTGGGGGTATGAGCTGACGGGGAGCTGGGCGTTCAACGAAAACTGGCGCGGCACCGTGTCCTATAACTACAACAAGAGCGACATCAAGGTGTACCAGGATGCCGTCAACAGACGGGTCTATGGCAGCGCGGATGCAAGTGGCTTCGAGGTGGCCCGCTCGCCCAATCACGCCGCGACGTTTGCGCTGGACTTCAATATGCCCGCCGAGAACATCTGGACCGGTGACGGCGAGTGGTTCGCCCGCTGGGATGCCTGGTATCAGTCGGAAACCTGGACCTGGGTGGTCAACCTGGCCCAGACGGACGCCGCGGTGCTGAACAATCTTCGCGGTGGCTGGCGCAACGATCGCTACAGCGTTACCTTGTGGGTCGAAAACGTGACCGATGACGACTCGGTGCTGTCATCGCAGCGCACCACGGGCAGTTTCCTGACCGGAACGCTGGGCTACCAGCTGACACTGCCCGAGCCGCGCACTTTCGGCCTCACGCTGGCCGCGAGCTTCTAGAATTCTGCGAAGATTTCTGACGATTGTTGCGCTGCTGGTAGCGGTACTGCTTCCGCAGTACTCGCTGGCGGACTGGGACTACCGAACGGTAGAAGGTGCGGGCGGCGTGCCTCTGAACGTCGTCACGGCCGGGAACCCGGCTTCACCCCCGATTCTGCTGATCCATGGCTTCGGTCAAAGCCACTACAGTTTCGTCCGGCAAATGGACTCCGATCTCGCCGATGATTACTACCTCGTGTCCTTCGACCTCAGGGGGCATGGGGCATCCGGCAAGCCATGGACCACGGAGGCCTACAGCGAGTCCGGGGTTTGGGCCAGGGACGTGGCCGCCGTGATCGCGGCCACCGGCCTGGACCGGCCGGTGGTGGTCGCCTGGTCGTACGGCACGATGGTGGCGATGGACTACATCCGCGAGTTCGGCGACAAGGGCATCGCGGGAATCATTCTGACCGGCGGCCAGGGTGCCCTGAGGCCCTTCCGGATGCCCTCGGGGGACGACGATCCCGCCGCGGAGGAGTTTGCGCAGATCCGCGAACTGCAGAGCAGCCCGGACCTCATCGACTATATTCGCGCCGGCGAGCGGGTGATCCCCCTGCTTACGGCATCACCCCTGCCCGAACAAGACCTCCAGTTGTTTCGGGCCATCGGCCTGATGCTGCCGCCCTATGTCCGGCGCGCCATGGCGCACCGCCGGCTCGATAATCAGGACATGGTCGGGCAACTTTCCCTGCCGGTGCTGTTTTGCCTGGGAGAGAAGGACAATCCCTATCAGCTCGACGACGGGGCTGAACTCGCTGCAAGTCACGAGAACATGAGCCTTACCGTGTACGAAGGGGCCGGGCACTCGGTGTTCATCGAGCAGCCGGAACGCTTCAACGCCGAACTGCGGCGCTTCGCGGAGCAAACACTCTCCGCCGTTCCCTGATCGCCGCCACCCGGGAGCAGATCGCGATGCGCCGTGTGGCAATTTTTGTGGCAATTGCTGCCGGCATCGTCGGGCTGGCGGCGGCGCTGTTCGTCGACTGGCGTTTCTGGTATCGCTGGAACACGTTGCCGGAGGACCCCGGAGAGTGGCCGGCGAGTTACTACCAGCCGGTGGTCGAGGTCCCGGGCAATCCGGGGGAGTTCTTTCCTGCGGCCGAAGGGGCGGCGCTCACGATAGATGCCGGGGCCCTGGAAGCGGCGGCGGCCTGGGCGGAACAACACAACAGCGTCGCGCTGCTGGTGCTGCACCGGGGTGTGATCCAGTTCGAGCGCTACTGGCAGGACATCGGCCCCGACTCGCTGTTCACGGGCCGCGCGATGACCCGGTCGCTGCTGCCCCCGCTGGTCGCAATCGCAATGCAGGAAGGCGCGATCGAATCGCTTGACGATCCGGTCGGCCGCTATCTTCCCGAATGGCGGGATGACGCCCGCGGTGCGATCACCGTGCGCCAGTTGCTGCGGAATCTCAGCGGGCTGGAGAACCCGCCGCTGGCCGGGGATCCGGACCCCTACAGCAAGAACGCCCGGATATCGCTGGGTTCCGATTTTCGCGCGGCGGCATTGGACTTCGATCTCGAGAACGTGCCGGGCGAGTTCTTCGCTTTCTCCAACGCCAATGCCCAGCTTGTGGGCGCGGTGCTGGAAAGCGCGACCGGCGAAGCTTACGAGGACTACTTCAACAGCAGGCTCTGGGCGCCGCTGGGCGCGGGTCCCGCCCAGCTGTACATGGACCGGCCGGACGGCATGCCGGCAGTTTATTGCTGCTACCGCGCCACCCCAAGGGACTGGCTGCGCTATGGCGCCGCACTGGCGGCGGATGGCCGTGTCGCGGGCCGCCGCCTCTGGCCTGCCGGCTGGGTAAAGGAGATGACCACCGTGTCGGCCGTCTATCCGAATTACGGCTACCAGATCTGGTCGGGCAATCCGCCGGGCGGGATCCGGCTTTACGTGCAGGACAGGGACCAGTCCGCTCCCCATGGGCCGCCAATCGAAGCGGACGGCGTCTTCTTCCTGGAAGGCGGCGGATTCCGGACGATGTATGTCATCCCGGATGAGGAGCTCGTGATCCTGCGTCTGGGTTATTTCCATGCCGATTGGCTCACATCCACGCTGCCCAACCTGGTCCTGGCGGGGCTCGTAGACTGAGGAGACGTCATGTCAAACATTCCGCACCTGTTTCGCCCCTACCCCCAACCGGTGTCCGGCGCTTCGCCGACCCGCCGGCAGTTGTGCCAATCCCTGCTCGCGGGCGCCGTCCTGCTCGGCCCCGGTATGCTTCCGTTGCGCGCTTCGGCGCCCGGAGCCCTGGACCTCACCCGGGAACCGGACCTCCTTCGCGCCCTGGTCAAGATGCGCGGCAGCCTGGATTCCGAACTCGTGATCGGCTGGCTGCGGGCGAAGAGATTCTCCATTTCACAGGGACGTATCGAACCGCTTTGCGGACTCATCAGCGCGGCGTTCAGCCGCTTTCGGCAAGTTTCCGACGACCTGTTCGAGGCAGTCGTGCTTGAGATTACGCATTACACCGATTTCGAGACCTGGGAACTGCTGGATACATTGGTGATGCCGGTCACCAACCGGGAAGTCGAGGTGCCGGCATTCCGTTTCGGCCCCACCACCACCCGGTTTGCCGTCAGCCTCGATGAGAGAGAGGAGTTCGAGCCGCAGGAGGGCACCACGCAGGAGGCCTTCTCTCCGGCCGCAGCGGTGCGCATGACCAAGTCCATCCATCCGGAATATGTCCGGGACGGCACCCTGCTTCTGCGCCACGAGGAACACGGCAGGGTCCGGCCCACCGACAGCGACATTCCCAACATGTTCTACAAGGAATCCACGATCTGGTCCGCGCCGCTTGACGATGTGCTGGATCCGAAGCTGACCCGGGTTGACGCCCTCGTGAACTATTCGGCGATGACCAGCTGGCGGCCGTGGATGCACATGGGCGAGGTTCCGGGCCACACGTCCTCGAACGGCCACGGCGCCAGGGCCCGGTCCATCGACGACCTGCCGGAGGACTTCCTGGCTCACACGCGGCGGCTGCACCCCGACGTGTTGGAGGACCCGGACGCCGCGCTGGGCGGATTCGAAGAGTAGCGGCCGGCATGGGAGTCCAGGGGACCCGGATGAGCACCCGCCGGCAGGTACTCAAGGGGCTCGCGCTGACCTCCTTCGGCCTGGCCGGCTATAGTCCCGCACGGGCCGCGGACTCGATGGCCGCGGGCGGTCTCGATCTCGGCACGCCCGCCAGTCTGATGCGAGCGCTGGTGCGGATGCGCGGCAGCCTGGATGAGCGCATTGCGTACATCTGGCTGCGCGGAATACGCTACACGCTGGTCGATGGCGAGGCGCTGCCGATGTGCGCCTACCTGGGCGGCTCGATCACGCGCTATCGGCGCTTGTCCGACGAGATGTACGAATTCCTGATCTACGAGATCTCGTACTACACCGACATTGAAAGCGGCGAAATCCTGGAGACGCTGCGGATGCCGTATACGGACAGGGAAGTGTCCGTTCCGCTGTACCGCAGCGGCCCGGGCCGGCACGTCATCATGATGGCCAACGACGAGGAACTGGAATGGAGCCGCGAGAGCACCACCAGCGAGGAATTAGCCAGGCAGATCGCGCCGGACGCGAAAATCTTTTACAGCTTCCGGGTGCGCCCCTCACAGGCGTTCGGCGGCAACGTGTGGATTCGCAGCGATTCCTTCACCCGGGTGGCGCCCTACGACCCCGGCGAGAAGACCATGTTCTACAAGGAGGCCATCACCTACCGGGCGCGCGAGGCTGATCTCGCCGAGCCCGACGCGCCGCAGGTTGACGCCACCATCTCCTTCGCCATCGCCACGGCCTGGCGCCCCTGGATGGAAATGGAGGGCGTCGATGGACACACCGTTGCGGACGGCTTCGGCGGCAAGGTCTTCGATATCGGCGAAATGCCGGAGGACTTCGTCCGGTTCACCGCCGCCCATCATCCCGACGTGCTCAAGGATCCCGACGCTCTGCTGAAGTCATGATGCGCGTGGCGCATTTCGCGAGGGCGCAATGCCGTTGCGTAAGGTGTGACGCTGGTAGGTATTCCGAATCAGACGGTGTTATAGTCCGAATCAGACGGAGAATAAATCCGAACTGGACGACGCATAATGCCGAACTGGCCGGCCAAAAGCGAAACATTTGTGATGCGGCACGCCGAGGAGCCGATTCGTACGGCGCTAACGGACACGCGCATCGTCGCCATCGTTGGACCGCGCCAGTCCGGCAAGACGACGCTCGCACAGCGCATCGCCCGTGAAGAGAACCGTCCTTTCACTACCCTGGACGATGTTCAGTTCAGGCAGTTCGCCCGGAACGATCCCCTGGGTCTCGTGCGAGGTCTGCCGTTTGCCGCGATCGATGAGGTGCAGCGCGCCCCGGAACTTATTCTCGCTCTCAAGAAAAGGGTTGACGAGAATCCTCGCCCCGGAAGCTACCTGATTACGGGCTCCGTCGATCTCTTCAAGGGATCGATGTCTCCCGATTCTCTGGCCGGCCGCGTCGAAACCATCGAATTGCTGCCATTCTCACAAGCCGAGATTGCCGCCACCGGACCGTCCCGGTTTCTTGAGTGTGCGTTCTCCGGTGACTTTCCGGCCTTTGCGGCCAAGGGCGTGACAGACGACCTGATCGAGCGGGTGGTCGCCGGCGGATTTCCCGAAGCGCTGTCGCGCCCCGTGCCTGCGCGCCGCCGGGCCTGGTTTCGCGCTTATGCGCGATCATTGGCTGAGCGCGATGTTTCCGATTTCGCCGCGATCACAAAGCTCGATGAAATGGCCCGGCTGATTGACCACGCCGCTGTATCGGCCGGCCAACTTCTCAACATGTCTCAACTCGGAACCCGGCTCGGCATCGATAGCAAGACCGTGGACCGCTGGCTTGTCTTGCTTGAGCACATGTTCGTGGTGCGTCGCGTGCGCGCATGGCGCCGCAGCGAATTGAAACGACTCGTGAAGGCGCCGAAGTTGCATTTTCTGGATTCCGGATTGCTGGCCGCACTCCGGCGGACGGGAACAGCGGAAGTTGCGGAGGATCGCCAGTCGCTGGGTCCGTTACTTGAGTGTTTTGTCTATGCGGAGCTTGCCAAGGCCGTCGCACTGTCCGAAGAGACGGCAACGATCAGTCATTATCGGGACAAGGATGGCGTGGAAGTGGACCTGGTTCTGGAACGCTCGGCCGGGACAATGGTTGGTATCGAAGTCAAAGCCGGCGCGACCCTGCGGCCTGCGGACTTCCGGGGGCTGGAGCGGCTGAGGGAGGCCGCGGGCGAAAGATTCGTCTGCGGGATCGTGCTGCACGACGGCGAGCATGTCCAGCGGGCAGGCTCCGGATTGTTCGGAATGCCGGTCAGCATGCTATGGGACGCCTGAGCTCAGGCTACGGGCGGGGAACGCACACTAAAGGTCGAACGGGATCGGGCGTTCGAACTCGCCCCAGCGCGGCTCGAGCAGTTCCGGGTATTCGCGCTCCATGCGGTCGAGAAACTCGCGCGGCAGTTCGGATGCGGAATTGACTTTCTTGCCGTCCCAGAATCCCGCCAGGTGGCCCATGCCTTCGGGCATCTTCAGCCACGCCGGATTTTCGAATGCGTAGTGTCCGCAAAAATGGGCGGGTAGCGAGGTGATGGTTTCGTTCGCGAACAGGTCGAATTCCACCCAGTTGCAGGAATTCTCGATGTGCGTCGCCGGCCAGTCCGGCGGGGCGCTGCGGACCAGGTCCATCTTGATCAGGTTGTTCTCGATCCGGAACTTGCGGTAGGGAGCCTGGACAAAACCGTCGCCGGCCAGGTTGCGAAAACCCACGGGGCTTCCGATGGTTCCCGGGTCGGTCAGCAGCGGGGTCACCGGCACCTCCACGTGCTCGCCCGTTATGGGATTGGTCACGGAATCCGTGAACGCGTTGGTCTTGAGGTCGCGCGGGAAGGAAACGTTGTGCGCATGGATGCGGTAGTTGTGGTCGCCGAGATGCCGGAAGTAGCTGAACTCGATTCCTTCGTAGCGGATCAGGGGTTCCGGGCGCCGTCCCCCGGGTATGACGAATACCAGCCAGTGGTACCAGGTCAGCGTCGTGCCCTGGTCCTCTACCAGGTCGCGCTCCATGCGCATCTGCGCGCGAAACTCCTCCACCGGGTCATCGAAATGGAGAAATTCGGAAACGACCCGGCTTACCGGCGGGCTGACCGATTTGGGTGCGGCGGCCTCAAGCGCCCGCGCCCCCAGCAGAGAGCCGGTCGCGCCGGCCGCGGCGGTAACGAAAGTGCGTCTGTTTACCATGGTTCGTCTTCTCCCTTGCGTCGTGTCACGCCTGTGTCTTTGGCGGCCCGTCAGCCGCTCCCCTGACGGATGAGGTCCGCCGCGCGCTCGCCGATCATCATCGCGGTGGCGTTGGTGTTGCCGCTGGTCAGACTGGGCATCACCGATGCGTCGGCAACGCGCAGCCCTTCGATGCCGCGCACGCTCAGATCGGGCCGGGTGACCGCGGAATCGTCGCTGCCCATTTTGCACGTGCCCACGGGGTGATAGCCCAGAAAGGCGGTCCGGCGCAGGTAGTCGCGCCATTCGTCGCGGCTTTGCACGTCCGGACCGGGCAGCCGCTCGCCTATGCGGTACGGTGCGAATGCGGCGCTGTTCAGTATTTCGCGGACCTTCCGGCAACCCCTGATCAGCCGCTCCATATCGTCGTCGTCGGCCAGCAGCCCATGCGAAATGATCGGCGGTGCGTCCGGATCGGTGCTGCGCAGCCGTACGCTGCCCCGCGAACGGGGATAGGACACGTTGATCGCGGCTGAAATGGCCGGCTTGTCGTATGGGATGACGCCTTCATCCGAGAAACTGAACGCGTAGGGACCCAGTTGCACCTGGATGTCCGGTCTTGGCTCATCCCCAGTGGAGCGGATGAAGGCCACCGCGTGCGGGTAAGGGCTGGTGGCGGGCCCGCGTCCGAAAAGCAGCCAGTTCAGCCCGTGCAGGACGATCTTCCAGCTGTTGATCTCGGTGTTGTATGTGGGCACGTTCACGTCGATGCCCACCATGCCTTCGGGGTGCTCCTGGAGGTTGGCGCCCACGCCCGGAAGGTCCCTGACGACTTCGATACCGGCCTCGCGCAACTGCTCCGCGGGCCCGACCCCCGACAGCATGAGAAGCCTGGGGGAGGCGATGGCGCCGGCGCACAGGATCACCTCGCGTGCGGCCTCGGCGCGATGCAGCCGCCCTCCCCGCCGATATTCCACGCCCACGCAGCGGCCGTTTCGGAACAATAGCCGGTGGCACGCGCTGCGGCTGCGGAGCACGAGATTGCGGCGCCGGCGCACAGGATGCAGATAGGCGCTGGCGGCGTTGTAGCGGCGGCCACGCTGCTGATTGACCTCGGTATAGGCCACGCCTTCCTGGGAAGCGCCGTTGTAGTCCGGGTTGAGCGTCAGGCCCGTCTCGACGGCAGCCTGCACGAAGGTGTGCGCCAGCGGATGCGTGGTGCGCAGCGTCGCGGTGCGTACCGGGCCGGTGCGGCCCCGATAACGGTCGTCGCCCAGCGGCGTGGATTCCATCCGCCGGAAAAACGGGAGCACGTCGGCGTAGCTCCATCCGGGGCAGCCTTCCGCGGCCCAGCGATCGAAGTCGTCGGCCGCGCCGCGCACATAGAGCATGCCGTTGATCGAGCTGCTGCCGCCCAGGGTCTTGCCGGCCGGCCAAAGGTCGACCCGGTCGTTGCGGCTGGGATCCGGCTCGGCCTGATAGCACCAGTCGATCTTCGGATTGCCGATCGCTCGGATGATCGCCGCGGGCATGCGGATATACAGCGAGCGGTCGGCGCCGCCGGCCTCCAGCAGCAGCACCCGCATGTCCGGATGCTCCGTCAAGCGGTTGGCCAGGGCGCAGCCCGCCGAGCCGGCGCCCACGACGATGTAGTCGAAGGAGTTGACGGAGAGAAACCTCGCAAACGATTTGCAAGGGAATCATAAGAGACAAGGCTGAAACGGCGGCGGGGATGGTCTATTCTTGCGGTCGAGGCTGAAGTCCAACACACTATGTATTTCCTTGACGTGCTGAGGCAGGCGCTGGAATCGATCGGCGCCAACCTGTTTCGCGCTTTGCTGACCATGCTGGGCATGATCATCGGCGTGGCGGCGGTGGTGACGATGGTTTCCCTGGGAACCGGCGCGCAGCGGGCCGTGGAGGAGCAGATGGAGGCGCTGGGGGCCGACATCCTGGCGGTCACCAATTCCCAGCGCCGGTTCTGGGGCGTGTCGCTCGAGAACAGCAGCCTGGGCGTGGACGACGCCGCCGCGCTTCGGCGGGACGCGCGCCATCTTGAGAGAGTGGTGCCCAGGATCACGCAGCGTCTGCAGTTCGAGTTCGGCAACAGCAACACCCGCGTGGAGCTGGTCGGGTCGACCTCCGAGTACCCGGTGCTGCACCGCTACGAAATAGCCGCCGGAAGGATGTTCGTTCCGCAGGAAGAGGAAGCGCGCCTGCGCGTAGCGGTGCTTGGAAGCGAAGTGCCCGGAAAACTGGAAACCACGGCAGCCGCCCTGCTTGGGCAAACGGCGCTACTGGGGGGCGTTCCATTTACCGTGATCGGCGTATTGGAGGAAACCGGTTCGGTCGGAATGCAGAATCCCAATGACGATGTGCTGGTGCCGCTGTCCACGGCGCAGTACCGGGTGACCGGCAGTGACCGGCTGGAAAGCATGGACGTGCAGATCCGCTCCGGTTCGGCGGTGGAGCAGGCGCTGGTGGACGTCGAACGCATCCTGCGTCGCGAGCACCGCATCCGCCCGGGCGAGGACAACGATTTCGGGATCCTGGACCGCAAGCAGTTCCTGGAGGTCCGCGAGGAAACCACCCGCATCTTCGCCCTGCTGCTTCCGGCGATCGCGGGGGTCAGCCTGGTGGTGGGCGGAATCGGCATCATGAACATCATGCTGGTGACTGTCGCCGAGCGGACCCGCGAGATCGGCGTGCGCCGGGCGATAGGCGCTACCCGCACGGCGATCATGTCGCAGATCCTGGTCGAATCCTCGCTGCTGTGCCTGCTGGGCGGCGTGCTGGGCGTGGCCGCCGGCTGGGGCGCGTCTAAGCTTCTGGCCCAGTTCTTCAACTGGCAGACCGTAGTGGCGGCGGAATCGATCGGCGTGGGGCTGGGTTGCAGTCTGCTGATCGGCATCGTCTTCGGACTGTGGCCCGCCCGCCGCGCGTCAACGCTGGATCCCATCGAAGCCCTGCGCCACGAATAGCCCCGGGAGCGGTATCAGGACGCGGCGGCCACCTTCGGCTGCGGAATCCGCGTCAGCCAGAGAAGGGCGGACAATCCCAACACAGCCGCAACCCCGCCCCAATACACGGTGGCCGTGGTCAGGCCGATCGACTGCGCCCAGCCTCCGAGCGCCGCGCTGCCCAGGGCCACGCCCCCGAAAGCCACCACGCTCCACAGGCTCATCACGCGGCCCCGGTACTTTTCCTCCACGACGGTCTGGGTGAGCGTCTGCGATCCCACTCCGCAAATGGTCAGGACGCAGCCGAAGACCGGCAGCTGCAGCATGGCGAGCCAGAAATTGCCGGTAAAGCCGAATACGACGATGAGCAGTCCGGTAAGCGCCGTGCAGACGACAGTCCACTTGCGAAGTTGCGCCAGCGATCTGTTGCGGGCCACAAACAGGCCACCCAGCACTGCGCCTACCCCGAAAGCCGAAATCAGCAGGGACATTCCGTCGCTGCCGCGCTGAAAAACCTCGTCCGCGTACGGCGCCATCAGTTCGAAAAGGGCGCGTCCGAAGGTGGCGCCGATCATCACCAGCACAAGGTAGTAGCGGATCGCGGGATGACTCAGCGTGTACTTGAGGCCGTCACGCATCAGGCGGGCCAGCCCGATCTGGCGCTCAAGTTCACGCGCCACCGGTTGCAGCTTCAGGTCCCAGAGCACCCATGCCATGCCGAGAAAGGTGGCGGTGCTGAGCGCGAACGCCGGCGCCAGGCCGAAGAACTTGATGATGTAACCGCCGAGCACCGGACCGATGACGCGCGCGACGTTGAAGCTGACCGCCCCGAGTCCCACGGCGCTGGCCAGTTGCATGGAGGGCACCAGGTTGGCCATCAGCGCAAGGCGCATGGGCGTATAGCCGCCGCTGAACACGCCGAATGACAGCGCCAGCAGGAACAGCGCGGCCGGCGTCATCAGGCCGAGGGCCGACAGGCCGAAAAGGCCGGCGGTGACGCCGATATTGAGCAGGTTGAAGACCTGTGCCGCCCGGCGCCGGTCCCAGCGGTCGGCGTAGGCGCCGAACACGGGACCCAGCACGGCCACCGGGAAATAAGCGGCAAACGCCACCGCCGCGACGAAGAACTCCGATTCGGTCAGCAGCCAGGCCTGCCATCCAAGCGACAGCCGCAGAATCCACAGCCCGTGCGTGGTGATGGTGCTGCCGATCAGAAAGCGGCGGTAGGCGGGTGTGGATAATGCGGAACTGGACATGCCGGGCGAACGATTGCCCGGCGGAACTCACGGCCTGGAGCAGGCCGCTCCGGGTAGCCGCCGGGGTAAATGGGCAAGCGAGTGAGTATGATGCGCGCAGCGTGAATTGTCCACGCTTGAGTTTTCCATGCACCGACCCGCAAAAATTTCGCTGGAGTTCTTTCCGCCACGCACGGAAGAACTGACCGCGATGCTGGAGGCGACGCTGGCGCGCCTGTTGCCGTACGGCCCGCTGTACTGCACCGTCTCGTATGGCGCCGGCGGTTCGACGCGCGATGGCACGGCGCGCTGGGTGCGGCGGATCCGGCGCGAATACGGTAGCGATTGCGCGCCCCATCTCACCCATGTCTCGCACACCCGCGAGGAGGTGCGGGAGATCGTGCGGGACTACGTCGAGCAGGGCGTCCGGCGGATGGTTGCGTTGCGCGGAGACATCCCCGCGGACGGCGTTCCCGAGGACGTGCGTTCGCGCGGCTATTCCTCGACGGTGGAATTGATTGCCGACCTGAGGGCCTCGGGAATACGCGAGGTCATGGTGGGCGCGCACCCGGAGCACGGCGGCGGCGACAGCGCCGCTTTGCGTCAGCACCTGGAGTTCGTGAAGCAGAAGCTCGACGCCGGCGCCACCCTGGCCATCACCCAGTTCTTCCTCGATAACGACAGGTACTACCGCTTGCGCGATGTTTTCGCCGCCGCGGGCCTGGAGAAGCTTCTGGCGCCCGGCATCATGCCCCTGCACAACTACAGGCAGGTGTTCTCTTTCGCAGGCAAGACCCACGTTGAGGTTCCGGCGTCGCTGCGATCGCGCTTTGAACAGGCCGCGGACGATCCCGATGCGGTACGGGAAATCGCCGAGGGTTTCTCGCTTGGCCAGGTTCGAGACCTGGCGGAGAACGGCGTGCAGCGCTTTCACATCTACACCATGAACCGGGCACCGCTGACCGCGGCCATCTGCGAGGCGCTCGGGTTGAGCGCGCCGGGGACGAAGTCGTGAACTGGCCCGCAGCCCGGGCCGAAGCCCTGGGCGAGCTGATCCGCAAGCGAATCGTTTTCATCGACGGCGCCATGGGCACGCTTGCCCAGACCCTGGATCTCTCCGAGGAGCAATACCGGGGTGCGGAGTTCGCCGACTGGCCGCAGGCGCTAAAGGGCAATCACGACCTGCTGTGTCTGACCCAGCCACGCTACGTGCGCGAAATCCACGACGCCTATCTCCGGGCCGGCGCCGACATCCTCACCACCAACAGCTTTACCGCCAACGCGCCATCGCAGGCGGACTACGGTCTGGAGGACCGCGTCGCCGACATCAACCGTGCTTCGGCCCGGGTCGCCCGCGGAGCCGCGGACGCGGCGGAGCGCCGCGACGGCCGCCCGTACTTCGTGGCCGGCAGTCTGGGCCCCACCAACCGGACCGCCTCGCTGTCGCCGCGCGTGGAGGACCCCGGTTATCGCGCCACCGATTTCGACCGGCTCGCGGCCACCTATGAGATCGCCACGCGTGCGCTGCTGGAGGGTGGCGCCGACCTGCTGCTGATCGAAACCATCTTCGACACGCTCAATGCCAAGGCGGCTTTGTACGCCATCGCGCGCGTCGGCGATGAACTGGGGCGGCCGCCGCCGGTGATCGTGTCCGGCACGATCACCGACGCCTCGGGCCGGACGCTGTCGGGCCAGACCGTGGAAGCCTTCTACAACTCGATCCGGCATGCGCCCATGACCGCCATCGGCCTGAACTGTTCGCTGGGCGCGACCGAGCTGCATCCGCACATGCGGGAACTCTCGCGGGTCGCCGAACTTCCGGTAAGCGTCCATCCGAACGCCGGGCTGCCCAACGAACTCGGCGAATACACCGAGACACCGGACGAAATGGCGGCCACGCTTCAGGAGATGGCCAGGGAGGGGCTGCTTAACCTGGCCGGCGGCTGCTGCGGCACGACGCCGGAGCACATTCGGGTGATGCGCGAGGCGCTGGCCGGCATTGGCCCGCGCAGGCCGCCAACGCCGCGGCGGATCACGCGGCTGGCCGGACTGCAGCCGCTGAATATCGACGACAGCACCGGCTTCGTTCACGTCGGCGAGCGCACCAACGTAACCGGCTCGGCGATCTTCCGCCGGCTCATCGAGGCGGACGATTACTCCGCCGCAGTGACAGTGGCGCGCCAGCAGGTCGAAGCCGGCGCCAACCTGCTGGACGTGAACATGGACGAGGGGCTGCTGGACTCAGAAGCCGCGATGCGCCGCTACGTCAACCTGCTGGCCGCCGAGCCGGACATCTCGCGGGCGCCCCTCATGATCGATTCGTCGCGCTTCGAGGTGCTCGTGGTCGGACTGAAGTGCCTGCAGGGCAAGGGTGTGGCCAATTCCATCAGCCTCAAGAACGGCGAGGAGGAATTCCTTGAGCAGGCGCGCGAGATCCGGCGCCTTGGCGCGGCCGTGGTCGTAATGGCTTTCAACGAAGAGGGCCAGGCGGAGAGCGTCGAGGAGCGGGTCGCGGTGGCCGAGCGCAGCTACCGCCTGCTGGTGGACGAGGCCGGCTTCCCCCCTGAGGATATCATCTTCGACCTGAACATCTTCGCCGTGGCCACCGGGATCGAGGAGCACGACGACTATGCCCGCGCTTTCATCGAGGCCACCCGCCTGGTCCGCGAGCGGCTGCCCGGGGTGCATGCCAGCGGCGGAATAAGCAACCTGTCGTTCTCGTTCCGCGGCAACAACACGGTGCGCGAGGCCATGCACTCGGTGTTTCTGTATCACGCCATCGCCGGGGGCATGGACTTCGGCATCGTCAACGCTGGGCAACTGGGCGTTTTCGAGGACATCCCCGAGCGGCTGCGCGAGACGGTGGAGGACGTGATCCTCAACCGCAATCCGGGCGCCGGCGAACGTCTGCTGCAATTGGCCCAGGAGTACCAGGGGCAGGGCGGCCAGCAGGTCCGCGACGAAGAGGAGTGGCGCGGCCTGCCACTTGCCGAGCGGTTGAGCTACGCGCTGGTCCATGGGCTGGACGCCCACGTCGTGGAGGACACCGAGGCCGCCCGCCAGGCCAGCGAGCGGGCGCTGGACGTGATCGAGGGTCCGCTGATGGATGGCATGAACACCGTGGGCGACCTGTTCGCCACCGGCCGGATGTTCCTGCCGCAGGTGGTCAAGTCGGCCCGCGTGATGAAGAAGGCGGTTGCCCATCTCATCCCGTTCATCGAACGGGAGGGCAGCGGCATGTCCAGCCGCGGGCGGCTGGTGGTGGCCACGGTCAAGGGCGACGTGCACGATATCGGCAAGAACATCGTGGGCGTGGTGCTGCAGTGCAACGGCTACGAGGTCATCGACCTCGGCGTGATGACGCCCTGCGAGGAGATCCTGGACACCGCGGTCAGGGAAAAGGCCGACTACATCGGCCTGTCCGGGCTGATCACGCCGTCGCTCAACGAGATGGTGCACGTGGCCGGCGAGATGCAGCGCCGCGGCATGGACCTGCCGCTGTTGATCGGCGGCGCCACCACCTCGCCGCGTCACACGGCGCTGAAGATCGACCCGGCCTACGAGGCCGGCGTCGTATACGTGAAGGACGCTTCGCGCGCCGTCGGCGTGCTGGGCAAGCTCAGCGGTACGAAGCGCGGCGCGTATCTCACCGACGTGGCGGCCGACCTGAAACGCCGTCGCGAGCAGCCCTCGGGCATGCGCAGGCGGGAGAATCTGCTGAGCCTCGGCGAGGCTCGCGCCAATCGCCTGCGGATCGACTGGCAGGCCGAACCGCCCGCCCAGCGGGCCCGGCCCGGAGCTATTGAAGTCTTTGCACCCACGCTGGGCGAACTCTACGACTACATCGACTGGCAGCCGTTCTTTGCCGCCTGGGAAATTCGAGGAAAGTTTCCGCAACTGCTGGAAGACGGGAAGAAGGGGCAGGCGGCGCGAGGACTGTGGGACGATGTTCACGAGACATTCATCGAGCCCATCAGGGCCGGAGAGATCCCCTTCCCGACCGCCGGTGTAGCCGGTATTTTTCCGGCGGCGGGGTGTGCCGATGACATCGCCGTGTATGCCGACCTGTCCAGGGAGGACGAACTGGGGCGCATTCACTGCCTGCGCGAGCAGCGCCGCAAGCCGCCCGGCAACCCCAATGACTGCCTTGCCGACCTTGTCGCTCCCGAAGGCTCGGCCACCGACCATGTCGGGATGTTCGCCGTGACCGCCGGCGGCAACCTCGATGAGGTTCTCGCGGCGGCGGGCGCGAAGAGTTCGGACGATTACAGCTCCATCCTGCTCAAGGCGCTCGCCGACCGGGCCGCCGAAGCCTTCGCCGAATACCTGCATGAAAAGGTGCGGAAAGAACTCTGGGGATACGCTGCCGACGAGTCGTTCAGCAACGCTGAGTTAATCGCGGAGCGCTACCAGGGTATCCGGCCGGCCCCGGGCTACCCCGGATGTCCCGACCACAGCGAGAAGGCGCTCATCTGGCGCCTTCTGGAGGTCGAGCGGCGCATCGGCGCGCGCCTGACCGAGTCGTACGCGATGTGGCCGGCCGCCACGGTGTCGGGCTACTACTTCGCCCATGCCCGTTCCCGCTACCCAAACATCGGCCTGATCGGCGAGGACCAGCTTGCCGACTACGCCCGGCGCAAGAACATCCCGCTGGACGAAGCGCGGATGTGGTTGGGGCCCAATCTCGCAGGCTGACTCCGGGAGCGAGGGCGTCCCGCCCTTACGGCATGCGGGCCGCCGTTACGCGCTCCCGGCCGGCCAGGTCGCGGTGGGTAATCGCTGCCTCGAGTCCGGCGCTGCACATCAGTGAGCGGACCGGCGCCCCCTGGTCCGCGCCATGCTCCGCCGCCAGCATTCCGCCGCGGTTCAGGTGCGCCGGCGCCCCGGCAATCGCCAGGCGCAGTTGCCGCACGCCGTCCGGGCCACCGTCCAGGGCCTGGCGCGGCTCGAAGCACAGCGGCGGTTCGCCGCAGAGCAGCGATTCCACGTACGGCGGATTGCAGGCGATAGCGTCGAAGCGCCGGCCGTCCAGCGGACCGTACCAGGAGCCCTGAACGAAGCGAACCTGACCCGGCGCCAGCCTGGCGGCGTTGCGCCGCGCAACGGCGAGTGCAGCACGGGAAACGTCGGAGGCCACGACCTGCGATTCGGGCAGTGTCCGAGCCAGCGCGACAGCCACCGCGCCGGAACCGGTCCCGAGGTCCAGTATCCTCGGATTTCCGCCCTTTGCACGGACACCCTCGCGAACGACCTCCACCAGCAACTCGGTCTCCGGACGCGGCACCAGCACTTCGTCGGTAATCTCGAATTCCAGCGAATGGAACTCCTTGCGCCCGACGATCTGCGCCAGGGGCCTGCCGCGCATCCGTTCGGCCAGCAGCGTTTCGAAACGCTCCACCTCTCCGGACGGCAGTTCTTGCGCCGGTCGCGCGTAGAGAGCGGTCCGGTCCAGGCCCAGCGCATGGGCCAGCAGCAACTCGCAGTCCAGCCGCGCACTCTCGCTCACGCGCGCCAGCCGCCTTGTTCCCTCCCGCAGCAGGGAGTCCGAACTTCGCACGACCGCCATCCCCCTATTTTCCCAGACATGGGCCACTGCGGGAGTATTGCGTTCCCGGCGCTTCCCGCCATAATGCGCCTTCAGGGTTCAGGACCATGACCAGGAAGCAAGGCAATTCCACTCGCTGCGTGCACGCCGGCGCCACCCACGACGCCGCGACCGGCGGGGTCATGCCTGCGATACATCAGAGCACCACCTTTGCCTACCCGGCCATGCGGGAGCGGCCGGAGCATATCTACACCCGCGATTCGAACCCCACCCGGGACGCCTTCGAGAGGGCCCTGACCGAACTGGAGGGTGGTTCGAGGACGCTTGCCTTCGCATCGGGAATGGCCGCCAGCACCGCCGTTCTGGAACTGCTGGCCTCCGGCGACCACATCATCGGGCCGGCCAACGTCTACGGCGGCAGTTTCAATATGCTGCGGGTCGCGGGCGAAGGGCGTTTCGAGGTCAGCTACGTTCATCAGAACGAGGGGCCGGAAGCGGTGCAGGCGGTCTGGCGCAAGAACACCCGGCTGGTATGGATGGAAACGCCTTCCAACCCGCTGATGCACATTACCGACCTGAAGGCCGTTGCGGAATTGTGCGCGGCAAACGGCGCCCTGAGCTGCGTGGACAGCACCCTGGCCACCCCCTTGGCTACCCGGCCCCTGGCCCTGGGCGTGGACATTTCCATGCACTCGATTACCAAGTACGTAGCCGGTCATTCCGATGTATTGGGCGGGACGCTGACGGTCTCCGACAACGATCTCGCCGGCCGCCTGAAACGGGTCCGCAATCGCACCGGGGGCGTGCTCGCTCCGCTGGATTCGTACCTGGCGCTACGGGGACTGAAGACCATGGAGCTGCGGGTGCGGCGGCAATTCTCCAATGCCGGGCGGGTGGCCCGGGGGTTGCAGGCGCACGGGAAGGTCGCGCAGGTCCACTATCCCGGTCTTGCGGACCACCCGCAACACGCGCTTGCCGCAAAGCAGATGGATGGCTTCGGCGCAATCGTCTCGCTGCACCTTCACGGCGACGGGAATGCCTCGGAAAGAATGCTCAACGCGCTGGAGTTGTTCACCATTGCGGAGAGCCTGGGCGGCGTCGAAAGCCTGGCGGGCCACCCGCCGCTGATGAGCCACGCCTCAATGACGCCCGAGGCCCGCCGGGCCGCCGGGATCACCGGCAACCTGGTGCGGCTTTCCTGCGGAATCGAAGACGCCGGCGACCTGATCGCCGACCTCCACAAGGCACTGGAGCAGGTCTAGGAATCTTCCTTTCGATTGTTGGCGGCGCGCCTCGCTCCCGGGATTACATCGAGTAGCTGAAGCGCAGTCCGGCCTGGCGCTTGTCCGGAGCGAAGATCACGGTCGACAGGTTGCCCAGCGCGAAGAAGTCGCCCGAACTTTGCGCCGTGCGCACCGTATCGTCACCCGTTACGTTGTCCACGTAGGCGAACAGGCTCCAGCGTTCCGCCTGCAGGCCGATGCGTGCGTCGACGTTTACCCACGAGTCGAACACGTTGCGGCGTCCGACCGCGATGCCGCGCTCGCTTTGGTACTGCGCAAGCAGGTCAACCTGGAAGTTCATGCCGTTGCCGACGGCGCGGGTGTAGCTGGCCGAAATGTTGAAGTTATGCTGCGGCACGCGCTCCATTTCCCGCCCCGATTGATCCACCGAACAGAGGTAGAGTCCGGCGGGTGTCTGCTGCAGTGTGCAATCGCCGACCAGCCCGATAGTAAGCGCGCTGTTGGTGAGGCTCACAAAGTCGGTGTACTCGCTGTCCAGCCACGTATATCCGCCGCGAATCAGCAACTCTTCCGTGACTGCAATTGCTCCCTCCACTTCAAAGCCGCTGATTTCCGCGGCGCCCGCATTGCCCACCACCAGGTCGAAGCCGGTGGCAGCGGTTGCGCTGGGCTCAAGGCTGACCGTCTGTTTGCCCTCGTAGTCCATGAAGAACACCGCCGCGTTGAACGTCACGCGGCCATCCGCCAGCGTGCTCTTGAATCCGGCTTCGTAGTTCCACAATTCCTCCGGCGCGAAGCGCGCGGTAACGGGATTCGGGCTCGCTATCGTGGAAACGCCGCCGGGCTTGACGCCCTTGGCGATGGAAGCGTAGGTGAGTATGTTTTCCGAGTACTGGTATTCCAGCGTGAACCGCGGCGTGAAGAAGCTGTCCTCGGAGCCTCGCTCGGCGGTCGGATTGTGGTTGACCGGGATGGGTCCAGCAAAAGCCGCGCCGATCATGCCGTTCCCGCCCACGGTCCAGTAGGTATCCGTGGATTCGTCCGAGTAGCGGGCTTCCACCGAGCCGGTCAGCCTGTCGTTGAAGTCGTATTCGAGGATTCCGTACACCGACCAGTGGTCGGTATCGCGGCCCTCGTCGCGCTTCGTGATGGGGCTTTGCGCGGCGACGTTCTGGCCCGCGGAAATGAACGGTACGAACATCAGCACGATCAGGTTTCCGTTCTTCTGCCGCACTTCCTCGTTCCAGGACAGTCCGCCCACGGCCCAGCGGAATCCATCGGATTCCAGGTCGCCGAGCCTGACTTCGAGGTTGGTCTGGTCGATGTCCGTTTCAAGGTCGAAAAGGAATTGCGCGGGCAAGGGTTCGTTGACGCCGGGCGAGGGCAGGAAAACCGGTTGCCAGGGCTCTCCGTAATAGTCCACGTCCATGTTCTGGGTGGTTTCGGCGGAGGTGCCGCCCAGCCAGGCGTTCAGCTTTGCCCCGCCGAAGTCCCATTCAGCGCGCGCATGCACCAGCAGCGAATCGAAGGTGCTTCCTTCGTAGTCCTCGCCGGTGTAAGGGTTCAGGCTGGCGGTAATCGTGTCCAGCGAAGTGATCGCCCCGGCCGGCGGCGCAAAGACATTCGCAGGGTAGGGAACCGGCCCGAATGCGCCGGGAGACAGGAGTCCGACCACATGCGACGGCAGGAATACAGGATCGGCGTGGCCGGTCTTGCTGGCCTGCTGCGCCTGCGGGCGGATTTCGTATTCGTCCGACGAATACGCAACGCGCAGGTCCAGGCTGAAGCTGTCGGACGGCTGCAATGCCGCGGCCACGGACACGCCCGTGGAGTCCGAACCGCCAATGCCTTCGCCCGACACTTCGTTTTCGTAGTAGCCGTCGTGCTGCGCCGTTACGGCGTTGATCCGCACGCCGAAGGTCTCCGATACCGGGAAGGACACGCCCACGCGCGCTTCCATCTGCCCGTAGTCGCCGACATCAGCCGAAAAATCCGCCTCAAGCTCGTCGCTGGGGGCTTTGGAAACGTAATTCACCGCACCGCCAAAGGCCACCCGGCCGTACAGCGCGCTTTGCGGTCCCTTGACGACTTCGATGCGCTCGATGTCCATGACCTTGAGGTTCATCAGCATTCCGCCGCCGGAGGTCAGCATCGATTCCGATGAGATGTCGATGCCGTCCACCAGGATGCCGACCGGGGCGCGGCCGCGGTCGGTGGGCAGTCCGCGGATATGCGGGCGCGTGTCCTGCGGGATCCAGCCCTTGTCGAACACCAGGCCGGGCGTCAGCCGGGCGATGTCGTCGATGTCCCTGATGCCGGCCGCGGCGATGGCTTCCTCGTCAAACACCGAGATGCTCAGCGGAATGTCCTGCACGGACTCGGTGCGTTTTCGGGCCGTGACCACGATTTCCTCGATGTCCTGCGCGGGCAATGAGGTGGCAAGCAGGCAAAGGGCGCCGAGCGCAATCGCCGGGCGTGTGAAACGCGATAAGGTCATGGTTGTCCCCAGATGAAATTCAAGAAAAATCCGCCTCCCCAAGCGGATCGAAACCGAGTATAAACGCCGACCCGCAATCTGCGGAAATCGCCGCTATTGGGACTGGCGCCAGGCCTGTGCGCGCAGCGAGGCGTTCGCGCTCAGTGCGGCGTGAAACAGCGCCACGTCGTAGTAGTGGTAGCTCGCTCCCGGCAGCATCAGCTGGTCGAACGGCGCGGCCGGGGTTCGGTCCAGGCGCAACATGCCCTGGTCGCACCAGGCGCCGGTGACGCCCGGGATCGAGGAGCGCCGCCCCTGCCCCGGCAGCGCGGGCGCCACGGCGCCGGGATTGGCCGAGGCCGGTGTCCATTCTCCCGGCGCCGACCAGTTCAGCGGATTGCTGCACTGCACGTCCAGGCCGCCATCTTCGCGGCGATATTGGGGCATGCGCATGGCGGTGGCGAACTGAATCGCCCGCGCATCCCCGGTGGGCCCGTAGGTGATCCAGGACGCCACGCAACCCGTATCGTTGCTTTCGCGGCATGGCTGGAAATTGCTGAGCCTGTCCCCGTAGGAACCCAGCGGCACGGGTATTCCGGCAATGTAGGTGACGGCCATGCGGCTTGATAGTGCATCGTCCCGGGCGATGACGTCACTCAGCAGGCGTTCGGCGTGCAAGGCGCCCTGGCTATGGCCCAGCAGCACGATGGGGCGGTCGCCGGTGCGCTCCGCAAAGTGCGTGAAGGCCCGTACGATATCGGTGAAAGCCAGCCCGTAGGCCGGATCCCGATTGCCCTTCTGGTCGAATACCGCGGCGGAAGCGGCCTGCCGGTAGCGCGGCGCGTACACCGCGCAGCAGGCATCCAGCACGCTTGCCTGCGAAGCCACGACGGCATCCACGGCCGGCCGTGCCGCGGCGTCAGGCACGGTGGCGTTCCATTCGCGCCCCGGCCAGGTGGTGGGGTGAATATAGAAACCGGCCGCATGTTCGGGCGCCAAAGCCGCCTCGTCCGGATAGCGGGCCCAGTTGTCCCGTAGCGTGTAGTCCGGCGCGCGTGGCGCGGCGCGTTCGCCGAAATCATGGTCCGGCCTGGCGATGTTCAGTGACACGGGGGCCGCCGGCCTAAGCGCCGCTATCAGGCCGTTCATCATCTTCGCTTCGTCCCAGTCCAGGCGGTCTTCGCCGAAGCGCACCGCCACCAGCCCCAGCGACGGCACCACGTAGACGCGCTGCGAGAAGTGCCCTTCCATGTACCAGGCGTCGGGCACCCCCAGCGCCGGGTCGCGCGGAACTTCCATGCGCGGCTTTGACATGCGCAGCTGGGTCGGCGCGTACGGTTCGTTGCGCCACAGTTGCATGCCGAAATTGGGGTTGGTGGAAGCGCCTTGCGTCATGCGGGCGACCCAGCCCTCAGGAAGCAGGCGGCGGCCTTTCCAGATGCCGTCGCCGGCCAGCAGCTCGCCGATGCGCAGCCAGTTGCGCCCGTTGGATATCAGGCAGCAGAACGATTGCGCGTTGCCGCCTGGACGGTCCAGCTGGACCCAGGCCTCGCCCGCCCCGATCGGCTCCCAGATCCATTCCTTCAGCAGTTCCGCCCAGGGCCGGCCGGCGGCCCTTTCTATCGCGATGGAAAGCGACTGCACGCTGGCATTGGACCAGATGTAATCGGCGCCCGGTTCGGCGGCCATCGGCGTGCCCAGGGCTTCGCGGGCCAGGCGCCCGGTCAGGAACAGCCGCGCACCGGGGGCAAACGGACTGACGGCGAAGCGCCCCCGCTCCAGTCCCCCTTCCATGTAGGCCAGGTTCGCCAGGGTAATGCCCGAGCGCTGCGGATCGCCAGCCCACTCCTCCAGCCAGAAAGAGGCCGGCTGGTCTTCGGATTCGATCGCGCCGTTGTAGATGGCGGCGCCCAGCATGATCGCGGTCAGGCTCTTGTGCAGAGACTGGGAATTGTAGGGAGTCCTGGAGTTCGCCCCGCGGTCATAGCGTTCGAACTGCAGTTCGCCGTTGACGGAAACGAGCAGCGCGTAGGATTGCTGGCTTTGCGCATAGTCCCAGGCTTCTTCCAGGACGTCCTGCGGAATCACGGGGTCCTGCGCGGTATCGGGAGCCGGGCTGTCGCCATAGCCGATGGGTACCTGCGGCGAATAACTGCGGGCATTGGCCGGGTCGGACGCATCCTGCGGCCAGTTCAGGAACCTCACCCACAGTCGATAGTCGCTGGCCATCCAGCCAAGCGTTCCCATCAGCGCCACGACGACGACCAGGGCCAGGGTCAGCCACACGCGTTTCTTTTTCATGGCGCGAATCATAACGGCGCTTGTGCTTTCCATCCGCTGGAGCTTTCTGCAGCATTATTCTGCATTAGAATAATCCAATTGACATTGGATGACATCAGTATGAGTCAGATTACCGCCCGACTTCCGGATACGGTCCTTGCCTCGCTCGATGCAGCGGCGCAGGCGTTGCGGCGCAGCCGGGCGGAAGTGGTTCGTCAGGCCATTGAGCGCTACCTGGAGGATTTCGAGGATCTGAGCGCCGCCATAGAGCGTATCCGCGATCCGAATGATCCCATGCTTGACTGGGAGCAGGTCAAGCGTGACCTACTCGATTCAGATTAGGCGCAGCGCGGCTAGGGAGCTTGCACGCGTCCCCGGGGCCGATCGGGCGCGTCTGGTGGAGGCCATTGACCGGCTGGCGGAGAATCCCTTCCTGGGAGAAACACTCAAGGGCCGGCTGCAGGGCCTGAGAAGGCTGCGGTCGGGCGCTTATCGTGTGATCTACGAACTCCAGGAAAGGGCGCTGCTTGTCCTTGTTGTGCGTGTCGCACACCGCCAGGGCGCGTACCGCTGACAGGCGGGTTGCGCGGCAATCAAGGGTCCGCCAGCCTGTTCTACACCTGCGCGGCGGCGCTTTCGCCCGCCAGCCTGCCGTAGGTGGTGGCGGTGAGCAGGCCGTTGCCGGCGATATAGCCCCAGCGCGACGGACCGGAAACGCCGCGCGCCGCGCCGCCGCCGGCGAACAGGTTGGGGAAGGCGCTGCCGTCTTCGCGAAGCACGCGGGCCCGCGAATCCACCCTCAGTCCTCCCTGCGTGTGAAACAGGGCGCCCGTGACGCGTACGCCGTACCAGGGCGCGGCGAGTTCCGGCCTGCCGGTGAAATCGCGGCCGAAGCGATCGGCCGCTTCGCCCCGGGTCAGGGTGGCCGTCTCGGCCAGGGTCTCCTCGAGGGCTTCGGCCGGCAGTCCGAACATTTCGGCAAGTTCTCCCGGGTTCGAGGCTTTTCGGACCGCGCCTGCGGTGATCGCTTCGCGGTAATCGTTGAACTCGTGCATCAGTTCGTGCAGACGCTGGTCGTAGACCGTGATCGCAACGTGATCGGGCTGCGCCAGGACATTCATCGCCTGTTCGGAATAGCCCAGAGATTCGTCGGAAAAGCGCCGGCCGTCGAGGTTTACCTGGATCCCGCCTTCCAGGATGACCGGCCACAGGATGGGCACGCCGTAACCCTTCGCGAGACCGCCGTGGCCCTGGTAGGAGCGGATGTCGGCAATCGCCGCGCCGAGTTCCCGTCCCCACTGGATCGCCTCGCCCTGGTTGCCCGGATGACCGAAGAACTCCGCGTGGCGCAGTTCGGGGATATATTCGGCCACCATTTCCTGGTTGCCGGCGAAACCGCAGCAGGCCAGGATCAGCGCTCCGCAGCCCAGGTCCTCGGTGCTGCCGTCCGGCCGGGTGCAGCGCAGTCCGGTGATTCGTCCTTCGGCATCGGCGAAAAGATTGCTGACGCGCGCGTCCGTGAGCAGATCGACCCCTGCCCCGGTGCAGGCATCGAGCAGGCTGCCCATCAGTTCGGACCCGGTGCGGTTGGGGCTGCCATGCAAACGCATGACGCTGTGACCCGAGTACAGGAAGCTGTCGACCAGCGAAAGCGCCACGCCGCATTCATCCGCCAGCCACTCCACGGTGCGCGCGGACTCGCGGGCCAGCGCCAGCACCACGTCCGCGTCGGTCTGCTGCCTGGCCTTGGCGAGCATGTCGCCGGCGAACAACTCCGCCGAGTCCTCGATCCCCTTCTGGCGCTGCATCCGGGTTCCGGCGCCCGGGATCAGGCCGGTGGACATGCCTGTGGTGCCGATCGGCGCGGCGTCGCGCTCGAGTATGAGCACTTCGGCGCCAGCCTGGCGGGCGGCGAGACCGGCGCACAGGCCGCATCCGCCGGCGCCCACCACGGCCACGGGGACATTCCATTCGAAACGGGCATCTTTGGCGGGCAATACGCTCATCGGGTCCTCAGCTGTCCGGCGTTTGCGGCGAAGTCCGGAATCATACGCTTGCCGTGCGTCCTCCCACAGGCGCACCGCCGCCGCACGCATGCCGACTCGAAAACACGGATTCTCCCGGGTGCGTTATCGTTACGCACTTCTGTCGGAACATTCCTGGGAGAGGGCTCATGAATCGGAGGAATCTGCTGCAGGCCGCGGCCGTGATGGGAATCGGGGCCGGCGTGCCGCGCGTGTTGACGGCAGAGGAAACGGCGGACGGCGCCGCCGGAAAACTGACACTGCCGAGCGATCCGGAATCGCAATGCCGCGCGATGGTGCGCGCCTACGGGAATGAAGGCGGCGACCCCTGCGTCTGGAAGACCCGCGGCAAGGTCTTTGCCGTTCAGGAAGACGCCGTCACCCCCATGTACGGTTTTCTCGGTAGCGAAACCGGGTGGTGGAAGCAGGTGGAAGAGCATGTGTGGGTGCGCTATCCCTCCACGGTGTCCTTCTTCACCGATCTGGAGACCGGCGAGTTCATCGACCAGTACACCAGCCCCTTCAACGGCGCTACCGTTACCCTGCCGGCCAGTTTCATCCGCCACAAGGAAGGGCACTACTACACGCCCATGGGCGTGTGGTTCGGCAGCATGAAGCGGGTGTTTCCCGACCATTACGCCGAGAAACCCCTGCACCTGGACTGGGCCGACGACAACGGCATCCTGCGCCTGCAGGAAGGCTCGCGCTTTCCTCCCATACTGCCGCAGCCTTCGCTGGAGTACGCTTCGCTGTTCGCAGCAACGCACGAAGTCCTTGGGGAGAAGCCGCGCCAGCCGACCGCCGCTTCCGGCGGCTGGAACATCTTTTCCGCCACCCGCCGGCCGTACAACGAAATGGGCATCCTGCCCGGCCACGTGATATGGCATTTCGACGCGGTCAAGGTGCCGGCCTTCGATGACCTGGACGCCGGCTACCTTGAGCGCGCCCGGGCCCTGTCGCCGGTATTCGAGCAGTCGCCCGAGCACGATGACGGCCCGTCGTTCTTCGAGCGCATCATCGAGATGCGCGGCTTCGGCTGAGCGTCCTTCTCTTAGCCCATTCATGCGCATTCTCAACCGGGAGGCGGTCGCCGATGCGCTGTCGCATGCCGAGTGCATAAATGCGCTGGAGGCCGCCATGCGCGCGGTATCCCGCGGCGACACCATCATGCCGCTGCGCAGATACATGGACATCCCGGGGCAGGGCGGCAAGTTCACCCTGATGCCGGGCTACCTGGGCGAGCCCTGCACTTTCGGCGTCAAGGTCGTGTCCAAGTATCCGCGCTCGGCGGAAAGCCCGTTCGGTTCCCATGTGGGCGCCGTGATGATCTTCGACAGCAAGGAAGGAATACCGCTTGCGCTGCTGGACGGCAGCGAACTGACCGCGATCAGGACGGCCGCGGCCAGCGCGCTGGCCACGCGCGTCCTGGCGCGCACCGACGCAGCGACGCTGGCCATACTCGGCACCGGCACCCAGGCCCGGCACCATGCTCAGGCGCTGACCTGCGTGCGGGCGATCAGCGATATCCGGGTCTGGGGGCGGAGGGAATCCCACGCCCGGCGCATGGTGCGGGGACTGCCCGCTTCCGTCTGCGTTTCCGGCAGCGCGCGTGAGGCCGTGGAGGGCGCCGACATCGTCTGCACGACCACTTCCGCCGCAACCCCGGTGCTTGAGGGCAAATGGCTCGAGCCCGGTTGCCACGTGAACCTGGTCGGAGCGGCCATCGCCAGCTCGGCGGAAGCCGACCTCGACGTAGTCACCCGCTCGCGCTTCTTCGTGGACTACCGCGCCTCCGCGATGGACCAGGCAGGAGAACTGCTCGCTGCAATCGAGGCAGGCATTGTGTCCGAATCGCACATCGCCGGGGAGATCGGCGAAGTGCTGGACGGCAAGGTTGCCGGGCGGCGCGACGAAGCGGAAATCACCGTCTACAAGTCGCTGGGCGTCGCCGCCCAGGACCTGGCTGCCGCTTATGCCGCTTTTCGCAACGCCGAGAGCAGGAACATCGGCGTGGACCTCGCCTGGGACTAGACACTGACAGGAGGGATTGAACGATGACCGATGCATTGGCATGGCGAAAGAAATTCGGGGTGCTGGGGCCCTCCACAAACACCATCGTGCAGCCGGACTTCGACGACCTCCGCCCGCCGGGCGTCACCAACCACTACTCGCGCATCGTCATACAGGACGCCAACGCGATATCCGACGAGACCTTCATGGCGGGCACCATCGAGATTTCCGAGAATACGGCCGCGGCCGTCCGGGGCGTGCTGACCTGCAAACCCGACTACCTGGTGATGGGCATGTCGGCGGTGACTTTCTACGGCGGCGTGAAGGGCGGCACGGAATGGAAGCGGAGGATAGAGGAAATCGCCGAACTCAAGCTGTCGGTCGGTTCCGAGGCGGTGGCCGACGCGCTTGACGCATACGGTTCGCGCAACGTCGCGTTCATGTCGCCCTACTTTCCGGTGGCCAACCGCGAAGTCAGCCGATACCTGTCGGATCGCGGCTTCAACGTAGTGCGCGACTCCTGCCTGCGCTGCCCCTCATGGACCGCCATCGCGGAAGTGCCGGAATCGCGGGTCGCCCGGGAATTCCAGGAACTGGACGGCGACGATGTCGACGCACTGGTGCAGGTGGGCACCAATCTCTCCGCGATCCGTCTGGCGGCGGGCGCCGAGCGGTGGCTCGGCAAGCCCGTGATCGCCATCAACACGGCCACCTATTGGCACGCGCTCAGGGCCAACGGCATCGACGACAGGGTCATGGGATTCGGGCGGCTGCTGGAAGAGTTCTAGCCGGCGGTCAGGCGGTGTCCAGCGCGGTGAGCTGTTCGGCCTCCATGTGCTGGCGCAGCGGCTCGATGATGCCGTCAAGGTCGCCTTCCATGATCTGCGGAAGCTTGTAGAGGCTTAAGTTGATGCGGTGGTCGGTGACCCGGCCCTGCGGAAAGTTGTAGGTGCGGATGCGCTCGGAACGGTCGCCGCTGCCTACCTGCGAACGGCGCTCTTCGGCGCGCTCACGCTCAAGGCGGCTCTGCTCGGCGTCCAGCAGCCGTGCGCGCAGCAGCGACATCGCCCGGGCGCGGTTCTTGTGCTGCGAGCGCTCGTCCTGGCACTCCACGACGATTCCGGTGGGCAGGTGTGTGAGGCGGACCGCGGAGTCGGTCTTGTTGACATGCTGGCCGCCGGCGCCCGAAGCGCGATAGGTATCAACGCGCAGGTCCCCGGCGTCGATCTCGATTTCTCCCGTCTCCTCGGCTTCCGGAAGGACCGCCACGGTACAGGCCGAGGTATGGATGCGGCCCTGCGATTCGGTCTCCGGGACGCGCTGCACCCGATGGGCGCCGGACTCGAACCGCAAGTACGAAAAGACCCGCTTGCCGGCCAGCCGGCAGACGATCTCCTTGTAGCCTCCGTGCTCGCCTTCGCTCACCTGGATGATCTCCAGGGTCCAGCGGCGCGCCTCCGCATAGCGCGTGTACATGCGGAACAGGTCGCCGGCGAAGATCGCCGCTTCGTCGCCGCCGGTGCCCGCGCGGATCTCCAGGTACACGTCGCGTGCGTCGCGCGGGTCGGGCTTGAGCAGGAAGCGGCGAAGCTGGACTTCCAGGGCCTTGAGTTCGCGCCGCGCCTCTTCCGCCTCCTCCTGCGCCAGCTCGCGTAATTCCTGGTCGTCCCCCGCGAGCATTTCCTCCGCTCCGGCCTCGGTTTCCAGCGCCCTCTCCAGGCGGACCAGCAGGCCGGCCAGAGGCTGAAGCCGGGCGTGCTCGCGGCCCACGTCGCGGCGGCGCACCGAATCCGAAAGCACTTCCGGATCGGCCAGCGAGGCCTCAAGTTGCTCGAAGCGGGCCTTGAGGCCGCGGAGTTTTTCCAGCAGGGCGGGGTTCATGGTTCTTTCCGCGCGGGGCCTGTTGACCCGGCACTGGGGCTATTATCGCAGTGTGGATCTTCGTCTCCGCATCAGGCTGGCCGCCATCGTTCTCGCCGGGTTCTCCCTGGCGGCCTGCGCGAGCACGCCGATGCGGCTGGCCGAGGCCGGCTGGCCGTCCTTCCCGGCCGAGGAGGCCCGGGCGCTGCTGGCTGACGCGCAACGCTCCACCGAGGACGCCGCGGGAGCGCTTAAGGCCAGGGACGCGGCCGAGTTCGCTTTCCGACGCGATCTGTACGCGCTGGCTCTGGAAGCGGCGTCTGTGTGGCGCGCCCGCGCGCCGGGCGATGTCGAAGCCCTGGCGCTGCTGACGGCGCTGCAGGCGGCTGCCGGGGACCTGGAGGCGGCCTTTGATACGGCGCGGGCAGGTTACTCGGCGGGCCAGCATGACGCCCGCTTTCTCGCATTGTTCGAGGAACGGCTGAACGGCATCAATTCCGACGCGCTGACCACGACAGCCCTGGAGCTACTGACCGGCCGGCTTGCCGCGGAGTATCCCGATTCGGCTGAAGTGCTGAGTCTTGCGGCCCGGGTTGCGCTTGCCGCGGGCGAAAATGCGCAGGCGGCCCGTCTGGCCGACTCCCTGTTGCGCCACAATCCCGGGGACGACGACACGCATGTGCTCGCGGCCACCGCGCTCCTGCGCGCCGGCGAACCGGACGCGGCGCTTGCCCGGCTGACCGAACAGCTGGCCATTCGCGAAAGCCTGGCGCTGGAGCAGAACTACGTGTTGCTGCTGCTGGAAGCGCGCCAGCCCAGAGAGGCCTTGAGCCGTCTGCGGAATCTCCGCGAGGCTGACCCGGACTCTCCTGATCTGGCGATGCAGGAGGCCAGGATTCTGCAGGCGCTGGGCGCGGGCAATTTTGCCGAAGCGATATATCTTGAGCTTTTTTCGCGGGGCTACGAGGCGGACGCCTGCCGCATGGCTTTGGCGCAGATCACAGCCGGCCGCGAGGAGTGGCTGGAATCGATCGAGTGGCTCGCCGGTATAGAGTCAAGTCGGCTTGCGCCGGCAGTCGCGGAGCTGCTGGTCAGGGCCTTCGTGGCGCGGGATGAATTCGACGAAGCGCTGGCTACCCTCCTGGACCATGTCCGGCGCTATCCCGAGCACGCGTTCGAGAGCCTCCCGCTTTTCGCCTTCGCAATGCGGTCCGCGGAGCGCGATGCCCAGGCGCTGGCGGCCTATGAGGAAGCCCTTCGCTACCGGCCGCAAAGCCGGCCGCTGCGGATGCAGCGGGCCCACTTGCTGCTGGACCTGAAGCAAGACCGCAAGGCGATACGGGAGATGGAAGGCCTGCTGGCCGACTACCCGCGTGACTCGGAAGTGCTCAATGCCCTGGGTTACACCCTGGCGGACCGGGGCATACGCCTTGACGAGGCCCACGGGCACATCAGCCTGGCGCTGGAACTGGAACCCGGCTCGCCCGCAATCGTGGACAGCATGGGCTGGGTCCTTTACCGTCTCGGCAGAAAGGAGGAGGCGGCCGGGCTGCTGGAGCAGGCGCTTGAGAGTTTTCCGCATCCCGAAGTCGCCGCACACCTGTGCGAAGTCCTTTATGAACTGGGACAGGTCGATCGGGCCGACGAACTGCTGCGCGAATCGATGGCGCAGTACGAGGACACGACTCTTCTGGAGGCCGTCCGCGAAAGGTATTCGCGATGAGGCGGGCAGCGGCGGTTGCCGGCCTTCTTGCTGCGGTCGTCCTGCTGCTGACCGGTTGCACGGTGGCCGGCAATCGCGCTCCGGCCGTACTGGACGCGGCCGCGCTGGCGGAACTTGAATCCTGGGGGCTGCGCGGCCGCGTTGCGCTGAACCGGGAGGGCCGCGGTGCGCAGGCCAATGTGCTGTGGCGCCAGCAGGGCGCCCTGGCCCAGCTCGAACTGAGCGGGCCCTGGGGAGTGGGCGCCGAGCGCGTGCGGATCGAGGGTGGGGACGTCAACCTCTTGAGCGAGGGCGACTGGGTTTCGATGTGTGCGCCCGGCATGCAGATCGACGAACTGGAAATGCTGTGCGAAAGCGCGCCTTTGACAAGCCTTCCCTATTGGCTGCGCGGGCTGCCGGATCCCGGTTCTCCGTTCACGGAGTACAGCTCCGGTCAGGGCGCGGTACGGGAATTCCGACAGGACGGCTGGCAGATCGAGGTGAATGCGCTGGCCCGCTCCGGCGAACTCTCGGTGCCCCGCAGGCTCAATATTTCCGGGCCCGGCGCCAGCATGAAGGTCGCCATAACGAATTGGGAGCTGCCGCCGGTTCGCTGAACCGGGCGGGGCGAATGCACGTGGACAGTCCCGCCCCGGACCTGGAGATCACCGAAGAATTCGCCCGCGCGCTTGACGGCATGGCGCAAGGTGGCCGGCACCTGCTGATCACCGGCAGCGCGGGCACCGGTAAGTCCACCCTTTTGGGCCACTTCTGCCAGGGCGTCGACTGGGACCCGGTGGTCCTGGCGCCTACCGGCGTGGCGGCGCTGAACGTGGGCGGTCAGACCGTCCATCGCTTTTTCGGCTTCGGGATCGACGTGACGCCGGAGAAGATCGCCGCGCGCCGCGGCAAGCCGCGCAACGCGAAACTCTACAGGAGCCTGCGCACGCTGATCATCGACGAGGTATCGATGCTGCGCGCCGACCTGCTCGACTGCGTGGACCTGTTTCTGCGGCGCTACGGTCCGAGCCCGAACGCGCGCTTCGGCGGCGTACACATGGTGTTCATCGGCGACCTTTACCAGCTGCCGCCGGTGGTTACCGGGCTGGAGCGGGAGGCGCTGGGCCAGGTCTACGATTCCCCCCACTTCTTCAGCGCCCGCGCGCTCGAGGGCGTCGAGCTCGAGATCATCGAACTCACGCGCGTATTCCGGCAGCGCGACCGGGGGTTCGTGCAGCTGTTGAACCGCATTCGCAAGAAATCGCTTGAAGACAGCGATCTCGATCACCTCAATCAGCGGGTGGATCCCCATTTCGAGCCGCCCGATGACGGCGGCTACATCACGCTGACCGGCACCAACCGCAAGGCCGGCCTGATCAACCGCAACAGACTTGACGGGCTCGCCGCGCCGGAGCATCAGTTCGATGCCGTAATTCAGGGCGCCTTCGGCCGCGAGTACTACCCCACCGAAGCGCAGCTTCGCTTCAAGGCGGGCGCCCAGGTCATGCTGCTGAACAACGACGGCGCGCAGCGCTGGGTCAACGGCAGCATCGGCGTAATCGAGGGCGTGGAGATCGGCGGCGGCGAGGCCTATGTGCTCGTGCGCCTGGCCGATTCCGGACGCCGCGCTCGCGTCGAGCCCCATGAATGGGAGCTGATCCGTTTCGAGGCCCGCGAGGGGTCCATCGTCAGCAGCCCGGCGGGAACCTTCACCCAGTTTCCGTTCCGGCTGGCCTGGGCGGTGACCGTGCACAAGAGCCAGGGCAAGACCTTCGAGCGGATGGTGGTCGATCTCGACCGGGTGTTCGCCGCCGGGCAGGCCTACGTTGCCCTGAGCCGCTGCACCTCCCTCCAGGGCCTGGTGCTGACCCGCCCGCTGACGGCCGGTTCCATCCGCTGCGACTGGCGGGTGCAGCGCTTCCTGACCGGCGAGCAATACAAGCGCGCCGAACGCAGCCTGTCCACCGATGCCAAGCTCGAAATCATCGAAGAGGCCATCGCCGCCGACAGCGCTTTGGATATGGAGTACCTCAAGCGCAACGACGTGCGCACGCGCCGCCGCGTCCGTCCGCTGGAAGTGGGCATGCGCTCCTATTCCGACCGCGAGTTTCTCGGCATGCGCGCCTGGTGCATGCTGCGCCACGACGAACGAACCTTCCGCGTCGACCGCATCCTCTCCCTCAGCAATCCCGCAGGGAATCAGGAAGAATGAGGTCTTATAATCGAGGGTTCAGCATGGGGGAGATAACCATGAGTGACAATCCCGGCTACACGGCCGATTTCATCAAGTCCGACACGGACCAGGCCACGTTCATGAAGGATCCGGCGATGGATCACCTGATGACGGCCCTGGTATCGATCAGCACCGAGCTCTGGGTACAGGCCCGGCGCACGAAGATCACCGAACGCCTGCTGGAGGACCACGGCAAGGTCACCCGCGAGATGATCGAGGGATATAAACCCAGCGCCGAGGAGGAGGCCGCCTGGCGGGCCGAGCGCGACGCCTTCATCGAGCGGACCTTCGGTTCCATCACGGTGGGCGCTTCGCGTTCGAACCGGACGCCGCCCCTGGATCGCGAACTTTTTGACATGAGAAGGAAGCAGTCATGATGAATCGACGCACGATTCTGGGCGGCCTGGCCGCGGCCTTTTCCGCTACGGCCGCGGCGGCCACGCGCAAGGCGCGCGCGTCCACGGCCACGCCGCCTTCACCGCCGTACGACTTCGAGCCGCGCGGCAACATCGGCAAGCTGGAGCGCCTGTCCAGCCTCGATCTCGAGAGCCGCCAGGACTTCCTGACGGGTTTCAGGGTCTGGTCGAACGGTCCTCTGGGCCGTGCCGCCCAGGTTCGCGCCGAGGACATCTTCAAGGAAGAGGGCATCGATCCCAACAGCGACATTTCGATCGAGGCGCTGCGCGAGGTCCTGGAACGCGACCCGGTGATCGGCGCCAGCATGCGCTACTGGATCAGCGGCCAGCTGATCAGCTGGAAGATCCTGCAGGAGGAGTTCCACGGCAAGGCCGATATCTACCTGGCGGAGCTGGACGCAGCCGACAAGGCCGGACCGGGTACGGTGAAGCTGGCCCCCGATCTCAAGGTTCCGGAATACGCTTCGCACGAAATCCACGTTCAGCCCGGCGGCTACGTGGGCGATCCCTTTGCCGGCCACATCTATCACTACGGCACCAACCACTTCTACATGGGTCATAACGACCAGGATGAGGTGCATGCGCAGCTGGCGGCGGCGGTCGAGCCTCCGGCGGATGGCAAGGTCAAGCGCATTCTCGATCTGGCCTGCGGACCCGGCCAGCTGACCCTGGCGCTCAAGGACCGTTTTCCGGATGCCGAGGTGTGGGGACTGGACGTGTCCGCCCCGATGGTGCGTTATGCGCACATGCGCGCGGTCGAACTCGGCAGGGAGTTGCACTTCGTGCAGGCGCTGGGCGAGAAGACGGGCTTTCCGGACGGTTTCTTCGACCTGGTCGCTTCGTACATCGTCTTTCACGAGACCCCGGCGAGCATCACCAGGGACATCATTGGCGAGGTGCGGCGCATTACGCGTCCGAACGGCGTGTTTCAGCCCTTCGATTTTCCGACCGACGAGCACCCGCCCACGGGCTATCGCCGTTTCAGGCGCTGGTGGGACCATCGCTGGAACCAGGAAGTGTGGCGCAACGAGTTTGCGAGCATCCATTTTCCCAACGAAATCGAGAAGGCCGGATTTACGGTGCGCGAGGCCAGGAAGGGCGTGCTGTTCTTCGGGCGGGTTCACGCAACGCGCAACGCTTGAACGCACCCAAAGGGGCCGCCCCCTTGCGGGGCCTTCGGGTCGTGGCATGCCTGCTGATGGCCGCGACGGCCCAGGCTGCCTATGCGCAGGCGGAGCCGGAAAGTTCCGACGCCGCGGGCGAATGGCGCAATTTCGGACGCGACCCCGGCGGCAGCCAGTATTCCCCGCTGGATGAGATAACCCGGGAAAACGTACGCGGTCTCGAACAGGCCTGGATACATCACAGCGGCGACTATGCCGAAGGCCCCCAGGGCGTCGGCTCGTCCCACGAAGCGGTGCCGCTGATGGTCAACGGTCTTGTGTATTTCTGCACGCCGTTCAACCGCGTGTTCGCGATCGATGCGGCCACCGGGCAGGAGGAGTGGGTCTACGACGCGCACGCCGCGCTCAGGGACGGCGAGGCCGAACGCGCGGGCGAGCGCCGCCCCAGTACCTGCCGCGGCATTGCCTATTGGGAACAGGCGGAAGAATCGTCCGAGCCCTGTGCCAGGCGCATCTTCAAGGGCGATTTCACCGGCGCCATCCATGCCATCGACGCGCTCACCGGCGAAGCCTGCCTCGATTTCGGCGCCGCCACGGCGCATCCCGGGTATGTGTCGCACTGGGACTACGAGGGCTACGGAGAGGGCCAGGTGCGCGGCATGTCGTCGCCGCCGGCCATACTGGGCGACCTGGTCGTGGCCGGCAGCGGCTCGGACGATGGCGTGGCTGACGCAATCGACGGCGTCGTGCGCGCCTTCGATGTTCGCTCCGGCGAGATGGCCTGGGAGTTCAATCCGATTCCTCCGGAAGCGAGTGCGCTGACCGGGGCGGCCAACGTCTGGACGACGATGAGCGCCGATCCGGGCCTGAACCTGGTGTTTCTGCCCACCACCAGCCCCTCGGCCGACTACTACGGTGGCGGGCGGCGCGTGGAAATGCCGCTGGTCAACGCGGTGGTGGCCGTCGACGGGGCCACCGGCAGGCCGCGCTGGTCGTTCCAGACCACCCACCATGATCTGTACGACTACGATCTGCCCGGCCATGCGCTGCTCGTGACCATACGCAAGGACGGCGAGCCGCGCGATGTTGCGATTCAGCAGACCAAGAGCGGCCACCTGTTCGTCTTCGACCGCGCCACCGGCGAGCCGGTGTTTCCCATAGAGGAGCGCGAAATGCCCCCTTCCGACCTGCCGGAGGACAACGCCTCGCCCACCCAACCCATACCCACGGGGATCGCCACCTTCGCCCGCACGGAACTGGACCGCGAGAGCCTCTTCGGGGTTACCGCGCTGGACCGCAACTGGTGCCGCAAGCGGTTTGACCAGTCGCGCTACGAGGGCCTCTATACGCCGCCCAGCCAACGCGGCAGCATCCTCTTTCCCTCGGCGCTGGGAGGAGGCAACTGGGGCGGCGCCGCCTACGATCCCGCCACCAACCTGCTGGTGATCAAGGCGGAAAACCTGGCCACCTGGATCCGTTTCGTGCCTTCGGGCGAGGGTCAGCCCGAGGGCCCGATGGACTACCTGAACCGTCCCCTGCGCGGAACGCCGTACCGGGTGGAGGGCGAAGTCTGGATGTCGCCCTCCGGCTTTCCCTGCACGCCGCCGCCCTGGGGAACCTTGAGCGCCATCGACATGGACAGTGGCGAAATGCGCTGGCAGATCCCGCTCGGCCGCTTGCGGGCCATGGGCATTACGCTGCCGGCGGCTTTCGCCTGGGGTTCGCCCAGCGTGGGCGGTCCGATCGCCACGGCCGGCGGCCTCGTGTTCGTGGCGTCAACGCTGGATCACAACCTGCGCGCCCTCGATATCGAGACCGGCGAGGAACTGTGGACCGGCAAGCTTCCCGCTCCGGGGATGACGGTGCCGATCACCTACCGCGCCGGCGGCCGGCAATACGTCGTGATCTCCGCCGGCGGTAACGCGCGCGTCGGCACGGCACAATCCGACGCGCTGGTCGCGTTCGCGCTGCCCGAGTAAAGCGGCTACCCGCGCCTTAAGAGGCGGGCTAACCCTCGAGGATTTTTCGCGCGATACCGCGCGCCTGGTCGAGCCTGCTCACCACCCGGTCCCCGGGCACGCCCCGCAGCACGTCCAGCGCATCGATCATTTCCGCGACGCCGCCCGACAGCCCCACGACGATCACGCTCGTGTCGGCATCGCTGGCCACGTCGAGCAACTGCTCGATGACCATGGCGGCGCTGTCGTCGAGGAACCGGGCTTCGGAAAAGTCGAAGATCACGACTTCGTGGTCCTTGATGTCGGCGCCGATCACGCTGACCAGGTTGCGTGAAGATGCCACCGTCAGGGTGCCGCGCAGGGCCACCATCCCCACGCGCGCCTGCAGCGGGTCGCTGATTTCCATGCCCTCCTCGCCGGCGAAGAATGTACCGTCCAGCACCGGCACCGAAACCACGCTGTCGAGTTCCAGGCCCTTCAGTTGCCGGGCGTGATTCATGCCGGCAACGATGAGGCCGATTGCAACGGCGGTGACCAGATCCACCACTACCGTCAGCAGCAGGGTCATCAGCATGACCACCAGGTGATCGCGCCGCAGTCGGTGGATGCGCAGCAACAGCCGCCAGTCGACGATGTCCCAGCCGATCTTCATGAGAATGCCGGCCAGCACGGCATGCGGAATCGGCTCCACGTAGTCGCCGAATCCCAGCAACAGCGCCAGCAGGAACAGCGCGCGTATGACGCCGGATACCGGCGTGCTGCCCCCGGCCCGGATGTTGGTGACGGTCCCGATGGTGGCGCCTGCTCCCGGCATTCCCTGGAACAGCCCGGAAACAATGTTACCGATCCCCTGACCCACCAGTTCCTTGTCCGGCTTGTGCCGCGTGCCGGTCATGGAATCCGCCACCAGCGAGGTGAGCAGGCTGTCCACGGCGCCCAGCAGCGCCAGGATGATGGCCGGCTGCAGGGCGCCCAGCAGGAAGTCGGCACTCGGGAGTTGCAGCGTGAAGTTCGGCAGTCCCTCGGGGATCGATCCGATTGATGGCGCTCCGGTCAGCCAGAGAATTCCCATCATCGATCCGGCAACCAGCGCAATCAGCGGAGCCGGGGCCAGGCGCTCCAGCCGCCGTGGCCAGAAAATCGTGACGGCCAGCGCAACCAGCGCGATGGCCAGCGCACTCACGTTTACCCCGGCGATGGCGGCGGGCAGCGCCCGCACCGCTCCCATGGGACCTTCGGGCGAAGTGGGCGCCCCGAGAAACGGCAATACCTGGATCAGCATGATGATGATGCCGATCCCGGACATGAATCCGGACACGACCACATGGGGCGTGTAGACCACGAAGCGCCCGATCCGCAGTACGCCCAGCAACACCTGTATCACTCCTGCGAGCACCACTATGATGAGCGCCTCGCCCAGGCTGTTCGCGTGGGTCGAGATGATCACGGCCATGGCGACGGTCATCGACGGAGTCGGACCCGAGATCTGCGACCGCGTGCCGCCGAACACGGAGGCGAAGAAGCCGACCGCAATCGCCCCGTAGATCCCCGCCTCGGCCCCCAGGCCGGAGGCGATTCCGAATGCCAGGGCCACCGGCAGCGCGACCACGGCCGAGGTAATGCCGCCGAACACGTCGCCCCGCAGGGTCTGCAGGTCGTATTTCAAACCTGCCAGGGAGCGCATCCCCGCCCTCCGCGAGGGCGGAAGGCCCTCGCTTTTTTTTTCGCCGTCGGCCCGGTTTGCCGGACCCGGCGATCAGGCGAAGACACGCTCTCCGATCATGCGCCCGAATACCAGCGCCGGCGTCAGCAGCATCCCGTTGACGATGCCGAAGCCGGTCACCGCACCCGCGCCCAGCACTTCGCCGGCGGCGTAGAGATTGGGGATGGGATCGCCGTTCCCGTTCAGGACTTCCAGACTCGGGTTCACGTTCAGGCCCGCAAAGGACAGGAGTTGCGTGCCCTGCATGCGGATTGCGTAGTACGGAGGCTTGCCGACCGGCAGCGGCATGTGCTCGCGGCCGAATTCGGAGTCCTGGCCGCCCGCCTGGGCGGCGTTGTAGCGCTCGACGGATGCGGCCAGTCCGTCGCCGTCGATTCCGGCCCAGTAGGCCAGCTCGGCCAGTGACTCGCCCCGCGAGAAGAAGTGGTACTTGTCGAAAGCCAGGTCCAGCCGCGCGCGATCCCAGTTCATGACCACCGAGGGTGCAGCTTCCATGATGGCCTGGTCGAACACGATCCAGTAGCGATGGTCCTGCTGTCCGAGCAGTGCATGTTCGCGCGCATCCACACTCGGATGGTCTTCGCGCACGAATCGTTGCCCGGCGGTGTTCACGTATACCTCCCAGGGCATGCGCGACTCGGGAGTCGTTCGCACCGGAATCGGAGCCGCCGTGCTGGGCACATTGAAATCGTTCAGCACCATGCCGAAGAATGTCTGGAAGAGTTCCGCGCCGCGCAGTGTGCCGCCCGCCGCCACGCCCATCTCCAGGCCGCCGCCGAGATTGAAGGGATAGGCCAGTTGCGCGTAGAGGGGCACGCCGTGAAGCTCCTCGAACATCCTGGGGTTGGCCGCGCAACCGCCGGTGGTCAGCGCTACCTTTCGTCCCATGAGGTCCATTTTGCGTCCCATGGCGTCACGCACCATCACACCCCGCACCGCGCCCGCGTCATCCTGTATGAGCTCCAGTGCGTCGGTGCGGATCAGGAACTCGATGGAGCCTGCGCGGGCCAGGTCGAAGACTTGCGGCAGCAGGACCTTCAGAATCGACACACCGTTCTGTTCCCCCCACTGATATCGGCGAGTCATGTACGGTTCGTGACCGCCGGTCTTGACCGGATGCCCGTCCAGCGGCGTAAAGCCGTGGTCGCTCAGCCAATCCAGGGTCTTGGCCGCTTCATTGACGAAAACGCCGATCAGATCGGTATCCACCTTCCCCTTGCTGATCCGCATGATGTCGTCGAAATGCGCTTCCGGCGAATCCTCGATCTCCTGTTCGGCCTGCAGCCGGGTTCCGGCAGCGGCCATCTGACCGAATGAACGGTCCAGCGTGCCTCCCAGGCGGTGCGCCCGGTCCACGACCAGCACGCGCGCACCCTGCTGAGCGGCGAAGATCGCACAGGGAAGCCCGGCCGAGCCTCCGCCGACCACGATCAGGTCCCAGGTCTCGCTGGCCGCGCGGCTGATCCGCGGCATCAGCGCCAACGCCGCCGCCGCTCCCGCGCCGGCCAGCAGTTCACGCTTGTTGACGTTCAACTCCAGTGCGTCCTCTACAGGGTTCATGGTCCCGTTCCGCATTTCAATGCCCTCCCCGGCTATTGTTTCCATTCTACGCAGACAAACTTTGCCCTGGTCGCCCTGTAACCCTGTTGCCGGGCGATCAGCCGCTTTCAGGCAAACACGCGTTCCCCGATCATTCGTCCGAATACCAGCGCGGGTGTCAGCATCATGCCGTTGACGATGCCGAAACCGGTGGTCGCTCCGGCCCCGAGCACTTCCCCGGCGGCGTAGAGATTGGGAATGGGTTCGCGCTCGTGATCCAGCACTTCGAGTTGCGGATTGACGTCAAGCCCCGCAAACGTAAGCAATTGCGTGCCCTGCATGCGGATCGCATAAAACGGCGGCCTGGCGATCGGCAGGGGCAGGTGCTCGCGGCCGAAATCCGGGTCCCGCCCGCCCGCCTGCCCGGCGTTGTAGCGATCGACGGCCGCCGCCAGGCCCTCCGCGTCGATGCCAGCCCAGAAGGCCAGCTCGCCGAGTGTCTCGCCGCGCGAGAAGAAGTGGTACTTGTTGAAGGCCAGGTCCAGCCGCGCGCGGTCCCACCCCAGCGCCACCGGCGGCGCTGTGTCCATGATCTCCTGGTCGAAGATCATCCAGTAGCGATGGTCTTTCTGCGCAAGCAGCGCGTGTTCGCGTTCGTCCACGCTCGGATGGTCCTCGCGCACGAAGCGCCGGCCGGCGGAATTCACGTACAGCTCCCAGGGCATGCGCCGTTCCGGGTAGCTGTTGACCGGGATTCCGGCGGGGGTGCTGGGCACGTTGAAATCGTTCAGCACCATGCCGAAAAAGGTCGTGAACAGTTCCGCGCCGCGCAAGACGCCGCCCGCCGCCACGCCCATTTCCAGGCCGCCGCCGAGATTGAAGGGATACGCCAGGCGCGCGTACATGGGGACCCCGTGCAGCCGCTCGAACATCTCGGGATTGCCCCCGGCGCCGCCGGTCGTAATCGCGACCTTGCGCGCCTTGAGGTCCATCCTGCGGCCGAGGGCGTCTTCCACCATCACGCCCCTGACGGCGCCTTCAGCGTCCTGAATGAGTTCCTTTGCGTCGGTGCGGATCAGGAATTCGATGGAGCCCTTGCGCGCCAGGTCCAGAAAGTCGGGCAGGAGCGCCCTTAAGATCGCCACCCCGTTCTCCGCCGCCCACTGGTAGCGCCGCACCCGGTAGGGTTCATGGCCCCCGGTGGTCACCGGGTGGTCGGGCAACGGGGTGAAACCCCGGTCGCACAGCCAGTCCACCGTCCGGGCCGCCTCGGTCACGAACACGCGGGTCAGCCCGGGGTCCACCTTGCCGCGGCTGATGCGCATGATGTCGTCGAAATGCGCTTGGGGCGAATCCTCAATCTCGTACTCCGCCTGAAGGCGCGTGCCGGCAGCCGCAATCTGTCCCGAGGAGCGGTCCAGCGTTCCTCCCAGGCGGTGCGCCCGATCCACCACCAGGACCCGGGCGCCCTGCCGGGCCGCGAAGATCGCGCAGGGAAGTCCCGCGGACCCCGCGCCCACCACGATCAGGTCCCAGGTCTCGCTTGCCGCGCGGCTGATGCGCGGCATCAGGGCCAGCGCCGCCGCCGCGCCCGCGCCCGTAAGCAGTTCCCGCTTGCTGACCTGCGCTTGCCCGGCTTCGGCCAGGAAATCGAATGACTTGTTGCGCATTTGAACAACCCCTCCCAAACGAGAATGTCATTCTACGCACGGTGGTTTGCGTTCGGCTGCCGGCTCTACAATGCGCGCCTGCCCGCGGGAGGAGATCATGGGAATCAAGGCCATCAGTTTTGACTGTTACGGAACGCTGATCGACTGGGAAACCGGCATTGCCGAAGCATTGTCGGATTGGTCGCAGCGCCGGGGAGCAGGGCTGGAACACGCGGAATTGCTGGCGGCATTCTCCGAGGTCGAGCCCCTTGTGCAGTCCGCCCATCCGGGAATGGCCTATCCCGAGGTGTTGGGCAGGGTTGCGCGAGGGATAGGGCGCAAGTTTGCCTTGCCGGTAAGCGATGCCGAGGCTGGCGAGTTTGCCCGTTCGATTCGCCGATGGCCGCCGTTTCCCGATTCGTCGAAGGCGTTGGCCGAACTGCAGAAGCGCTATCGGCTTGCGGTGCTTTCGAACGTCGACAAGGAATCCTTCGCGGCCAGCGAACGGGCCCTGGGGATTCGCTTCGACCTGGTTTGCACCGCCGAGGAGATCGGCTCGTACAAGCCCGATGCCGGCAACTTCCGATTCCTGCTGGCCAGGCTCTCGGAAATGGGCATTGCCCGGACGGAACTGCTGCACGCCGCGCAAAGCCTTTATCACGACATGGAGCCGGCCGGCGCGCTGGGGATCCGCACCGCCTGGGTGGATCGCTATGCCGGCGCGGCTTCCGGCGCGGCGCGGCCTCCTCAAGGCGCAACCGAGCCGAACCTTCGCGTGTCCGGCCTGGCCGAACTTGTCGAGTCGCTCTGAAAGGCAACGAACTTATGGGACAGCACACCGGGACGCCGCAATAGCGCCGTCCCGTATCATGCGCGGGTCATGGAAGCGCGCCTGACCGAAGGGCCTGTCGGCCGCCATATCTGGGAACTGATGGTCCCGATGATGATCGGGTTGCTGGCCATGATCTCCTTCGGGTTGGTGGACGCCTGGTTCGTTAGCCGTCTGGGGCCACTGCCGCTGGCCGCCGTCAGTTTTACGCAGCCCGTGGGCTTCGTGGTGGCGGCCGTGGCTATGGGGATCGGCGTGGGCGCCAGTTCGGTGATCGCGCGCTTGCTCGGCCAGGGCGCCAGGCGCCGGGTGCGGCGCATCGCCACTCACGCGTTCATGCTGAGCGGAATGCTGGCCCTGGTGCTGCTGGCGGTGGGCTGGATTTTCATGGAAGACATCTTCGGCCTGATGGGCGCCGACGAGACCACCATGCCGATGGTTCGGGACTACATGGAGATCTACCTGGTCGGCCTGGTCTTCGTGGTGGGGCCCGCAATCGGCGGATCGATACTTCGGGCCCTGGGCGACGCGAAGTCGCCGGGCGTCCTGCTCGCCCTGACCGCCGTGGTCAATGCGATCCTGGATCCGATCATGATCTTCGGCCTTTTCGGCTTCCCGCGGCTGGAGGTGCAGGGCGCGGCGCTTGCGACCGTGATCGCCAACGTGATTTCGCTCGCGGCCATGCTGTTCATCGGTATCCGCCGCGACAAGTTTCTTACCCTGCGCGGCATGAAGCTCATTCTTGATTCGTGGAGCCGCATCCTGCATGTGGGCCTGTCCGCTACGGCCTCGGGACTGATGGCGCCGTTGACTTCCGCGTTCGTGGTGGCGATGGTGGCGCGCTTCGGCCAGACCGCGGTGGCGGGATTCGGCGTCGGCATCCGCACCGAGGCGCTGGCGCTCCTGCCGTTCATGGCGCTGGGCGCGGCGATCGGACCGTTCGTGGGCCAGAACGCGGGAGCGGAGCGGATGGACCGGGTGCGCGAGGCCCACAACTGGTGCCTCCGATTTGCGGGTATCTATGGTCTCGCTGTTGCCGCTTTGCTCACCATCTTTGCGGAGCCCATAGTTGCACTCTTTACGCGCGACGAGGGCGCCATGCGGGCGGCGGTGACACAGCTTCGCATCGTTCCCTGGACCTATTGCCTTCTGGGCATGACGATTATCGCCAATACCTCCCTGAATGCGCTCGGCAAACCCCTCGCGGCGATGATGGTGTCGCTGTGCCGAACGCTGCTCGTGTATGTGCCGCTCTCCTGGCTTCTGGGTCGGTGGTTCGGGTTGATCGGCGTATTCTTCGGTGGAGCGCTGGGTAACCTGGTATCCGCTGCCGTTGGCTTCCTGCTCCTGCGGCGCGGGCTGCGTCAGATCGAGCTGACCGGCGTCCTGCCGGAGGGAATCCGTGGCAAGGCACGCGCATAAGGCGCTCATCGCCGCGCTTGCGCTGGCAGCGTGCGCGCCGGCCGGCGGCGAGGAAACGCTGACCCTGGTCAGTTCCTGGAACCGGCAGATCAATTTTTCGCAGCACGCCCAGCATTACATCGACGCGGTCAACGAACGCGGCCGCGGCGTGGTGCAGATCAAATTCATCGGTGGCCCCGAAGTCATACCGCAACGGCAGCTCTTCTACGCCCTGCGGCGCGGCGTGATCGACATGGCGCTGGGGGGCATCACCTACTACCTTGGGCTGCTGCCGGAGGGCGACGCCATCTTTGCCTCCAACATCGACCCCATGCAGGCGCGCGCCAGCGGCGCGCTGGACGCCCTGCAGCCCTACTGGAAGAAACGCGCCAACGCGCACCTGATCGGGTGGATGCAGTCCGGCATCGGCATCAGCATCTACCTGGCCCGCCGCCCCGAGTTCACGCCCGGGGGAATGCCGGACCTGCGCGGTCTGAAGCTCCGCACCTCGCCGTCCAACCGGGAATTGCTCTACGCTTTCGGGGCCCGACCGGTGCAGATCGCCCTGCGCGAAACCTATACCGCCCTGCAGCGCGGCATCGTGGATGGCCTGGCCTTCACCAGTGTGGGGCTTGCGGACCTGGGTGTGGAGGAGTTCGTCCGCTATCGCATCGATCCGGAAGTGCTCAACCTTTCCATCTGCCTGCAGATCAACCTGGACCGCTGGAACGCCCTGAGCGACCAGGCGCGACACATCCTGACCGACGAAGCGACGAAGTACGCGGTGGAGGCGAATGACTGGTTCCGCGATCTGCGCATCCGCGAATACGCGGAACTGGCCGAGACCGGTTTTGAGGGCGTGCCGGCGCCCGATCCGGAGGCTTTTCGGGACCTTGCCCACCAGGTGGTCTGGGAGCGGATGCGCAAGCGCGCGCCGGAATCGGTCGAGGCCCTCAAGCCGCTGTTTTACCCGGAAGACCCGGGCGGGGAACGGTAAGGCGTGTCCAGGGGGACGGTTTCCAGGACCTGGGATGCGCTCGTGAACGGGCTGGTGCTGTTCGCCTGCGCGCTGATCGCGGCCGACTGCCTGCTGATCGTCGTGGACGTTACCCTGCGCAACTTCGGGCGGCAGCCGCCCGCGTACACGGTCGCCCTCACCGAGTATTCGCTGCTGTACATGTCGATGGCTGCCGCGCCCTGGCTGGTGCGCGAGCGCGCCTGGATCGTGGTCGAGGTGATTTACCGGCGGACCGCACTCCCGTTGCGGACCCGACTGGACAGGCTGATCTTCAGCATCTGCACGCTGGTCAGCGTGATCGTGGCGGTGCTGGCCGGCATCCTTGCGGTGGAAGGCGCTCTGCGGGGCGAAGTGGAGATCCGTTCTCTCGACATGCCGCGCTGGGCGCTGTTCGCGCCGGTCGCCGTGGGATTCGGCATGATGGCCGTGGAGTTTCTGCGCTGTCTGTTGCGCGGCGACAGCATGTCGCAGACCGAAGCCGACGTGGAGCAGGCGTTCTGATGACGGCGGGGATCGCCGTTTTCTTCCTGGTCATCGCCCTCATGGCGATGGGCGTGCCCGTGGCGTTCGCCTTCCTGGCCGCCAACCTGCTCGGCGCCTGGATGATCATGGGCGACTTGTACGGGCCGCTGCAGGTCGTCGACAATTCGACCAGCCTGATCACCAGCTTCACGCTGGTGGCCGTGCCGATGTTCGTTTTCATGGGCGCGCTGCTGTTCCATTCCGGGCTGGCGCTCAGGGTGTTCGACGCGCTGGAGACGCTGTTTGGCCGGCTCCCGGCGCGTCTGAGCTACATCACGGTCGCCGGCGGCTCCACCTTCTCCACGCTGACCGGTTCGACCATGGCCAATACCGCGATGCTCGGATCGCTGATGATTCCCGAGATGACGCGCCGCGGCTATGCGCCGCACATGTCGATCGGCCCCATCATCGGCACCGGCGGACTGGCCATGTTGATCCCGCCGTCTTCCCTGGGCGTGCTGCTCGGCAGCCTGGCCGGACTGAACATCGGCGCGCTCCTGATCGCAGGGATTATTCCCGGGCTGGTGCTTGCGGTCGGCTACAGCCTGGTCATTTATCTTCAGGCGCGACTGAACCCGTCCAGCGCGCCCAGTTACGGCGTGCAGCGGGTACCCGTGCGCCAGCGCCTGCGGTTGCTGGTGTTCAACATCCTGCCGCTGGGCCTGGTCGTGTTCTGTGTCGTGGGCTTCATCGTGCTCGGCTGGGCCACGCCGTCGGAAGCGGCCGCCTTCGGGGCGCTCAGCGTGGCCGCCCTGGCCGCCCTGGCGCGCAGGCTGACCGTCAAGGCGCTCAGGTCCGCCCTGACGAGCACCGTCCGCATTTCCGGCATGGTGTTTCTGCTGATTCTGAGTTCCTCGGTGTTCAGCCAGCTGATGGCGTTCTCCGGCGCCAGCACGGCAGTGGTGGACTGGTCGATAGGCCTGGAGGCCGGGCCGTACGCCAAGCTCCTGCTGATGTTCGCCCTGATGCTGGTGCTGGGCATGTTCATGGACCAGATCTCGATCCTGTTGCTCACCATCCCGGTGTTCTTCCCGCTGGCCGCATCAATGGGTTTCGATGCCATTTGGTTCGGCGTGGTGGTGCTGCTGGCCCTTGAGATGAGCCTGACCACGCCGCCTTTCGGGTTGCTGCTGTTCCTGATGCAGAGCGTCGCGCCCAGGGGGACTACGCTGGGGCAGGTGATCCGCGCCGCCTTGCCCTACCTGGCCTGCGACGCGCTGCTGCTGGGCGTGCTGATCCTGTTCCCCGCCATCACCCTGCGCTGACGCTATTCCGCCGGTTTGGTGAGCTTGTAAAGCAACCGGTCGGTCTTGCCACGAATCGCGGGGTCGAACACCATGATGGAGTGATCATCGTCCGGGTTGCGCAGCAGGTCCGAGCTTTCCATCTCAAAGCCGGCGGCTTCGATTAGCGGCAGGGCTTTCGCGACATCGAGGCGGTGCAGCGCGGTGTTGTCCTTGTCCGGGTCACCGTAGTGGTCGATCACACCGAGCACCCCGCCGGGCTTCAGCAAGGCCCTCACCGCGGCCAGCAATTCCGCAACGTCCTCGTCGCTTCCGAAATTGTGCCGGTCATGCAGGTTCAGCGCGGTAAGGGCGGCGTCCAGCGAGCCGGGCTCAAGGCCGGTGTCATTCTCATCGCGGTCCAGGCGGATCACGTTCGGCAGGCGGTTGTCCGCGAGACGGGCCGTAATCGCCTTGTCATAGGCGCCGTCATTGAAGCCCAGCAGCATGGGAGGGTTCTGGGCATAAACAGTGCCTTCCGGTCCCACGGCCACCGAGAGCACCTCGGTGTACCAACCGCCGGATGCAAGCAGGTCCATTACGGTCATCCCGGGTTCAACGCCGAGAAAGGCAAGCACTTCGGCCGGTCTTCTGGCCTCGTCGCGTGCCTTTTCTTCATCGGAGCGGCCGCTCGCGGCCAATTGCTCCGCCAGATCCGCGGATGCGGACATCGAAATCAGGGCCATCAGGGCCATCAGGGCCACCCCAGGCAACTTCTTCATTACGGTTCCTCCCACCCCGGACCGGGGGCTGCAAAGTGTAACGCGCCGGCGCGGCCCGCTCAGGGCTGCATGAGCTCGCGGACGAGGTCGGCGTCTTCCAGGGTGGAGACGTCCTGGTTGATTTCTTCGCCGCGCGCGATCGAGCGGAGCAGGCGGCGCATGATCTTGCCGGAACGGGTCTTGGGGAGGGCCTCGACGATGCGCAGGTCGTCCGGGCGCGCGATGGGGCCGAGCTGTTCGTCGACCCAGGCGCGCAGTTCCTGCTGACCGGCTTCGGTGTCGCCGCCGGCCGCCGCGGCGCCCTTCAGCACCACGAAGGCGAAGATGGACTCGCCCTTGATCTCGTGCGGGCGGCTTACTACTGCCGCTTCGGCCACCGACGGGTGCGCTACCAGCGCGGATTCCACTTCCATGGTGCCGAGCCGGTGGCCGGACACGTTCACCACGTCGTCCAGGCGCCCCATGATCCAGTAGTAGCCGTCGGCGTCGCGGCGGGCGCTGTCGCCGGTGATGTAGCAGTCGTCGCCGAACTTTCCGAAGTACGTTTCGCGGTAACGCTCGCTGTCGCCCCAGATATTGCGCAGCATCGAGGGCCAGGGATGGCGGATAACGAGGTATCCGCCGCGGTCGGGCTCGGTGATCTCTTCGCCGTTCTCATCCACGATGGCGGCGTGCACGCCGGGCAGCGGTCGGGTGCATGAGCCGGGTTTGGTGGACGTGACGCCGGGCACCGGCGCGATCATGATGCCGCCGGTCTCGGTCTGCCACCAGGTATCCACGATGGGGCAGTCGCCGTTGCCGATCACCCGGTGATACCACATCCAGGCCTCGGGATTGATGGGTTCGCCTACGGTGCCCAGCAGGCGCAGCGAAGAAAGATCGTACCGGGCCGGAATGTCGTCGCCCAGCTTCATCAGCGCGCGGATGGCTGTGGGCGCGGTGTAGAACACGGTGACGCCGTAGCGCTCGCAGATCTCCCAGAACCGGCCGCCGTGGGGGCAGGTCGGGGCGCCTTCGTAGATCACCACGGTGGCGCCGGAGGCCAGCGGCCCGTAGGCGACGTAGCTGTGGCCGGTGATCCAGCCCACGTCGGCCGTGCACCAGAACACGTCGTCCTCGCGCAGGTCGAACACCCAGCGGCAGGTCAGCCTGGCGTGCAGCAGGTAGCCCGCGGTGGAATGCTGTATGCCCTTGGGTTTGCCGGTGGAGCCGGAGGTGTAGAGGAGGAACAGCGGATGCTCCGCGTTGACGTACTCCGCCGGGCAATCGGTATCGGCTTCGGTCAACTCATGCGCCCATCGGTCGCGCTGTGCATGCCAGGCAACTTCTTTCCCCGAGTGGCGGAAGACGACTACCCGGCGCACCGGATGCTCGCCGTATTCCAGCGCCTGGTCGACGGCGTCCTTCAGGCGCACGTACTTCCCGCCGCGGCGCCCCGCATCGGCCGTAATGATGACTTCGGCGCTGGCGTCCACCACCCGGTCGTACAGCGAACGGGCCGAGAATCCGCCGAACACGACCGAGTGCACCGCGCCGATGCGCGCGCAGGCGTGCATGGCGATGACGGCCTCCGGGCACATCGGCATGTAGATCACCACGCGGTCGCCGCTGGCCACGCCCTGACTGCGCAAGGCGGCGCCCAGGCGTTCCACGGCCTCGCCCAGCTCGCGGTAGGTCAGCGTTCGGCTGTCGCCCTCCTCGCCTTCGTACACGATCGCGGGGCGGTCCGGGGCTTTCCTGATCCACGGCCCCAGGCAGGCCTCGCTTGCATTCAGTTCGCCGTCGGAGAACCAGGCGAAATGCGGCTCTTGCGAGCGGTCCAGGGTGGCGGTAAACGGCCTGTGCCAGGTCAGCAGCTTGCGGGCCAGTTCGGCCCACATGTTCACCGGGTCCTCGCTACCCTTCAGGCACAGTTCGGCAAGCAGTTCTTCGTCGAGTTGCGCGCGGTTCGCAAAGGACTCGTTCGGGTCGAATCTGCGCTCCTCGCTTAAGACGGATTCGATGTTGCCCGCTGCCACGACCTGTCGCCGGCGTGATTCAGGCGACCTGTTCGAAGCGGCTTTGCAGGCGGCTGTCGCGGGGAAAATGGGCCTTCAGAAACTCCATCTGGTCGGCCAGCACGCGGCGGCCCTTCAGATAGATGTATTCCGCATACGTGGGCACAAAGGGAACGGCCAGCAGCTCCATGCCGGCGTCTTCCGGCAGACGGCCGCCCTTGAAATTGTTGCAGCGCTTGCAGGCCGCCACCACGTTTGCCCAGGTGTCCGTTCCGCCCCGGCTGATCGGGCGCACATGGTCGCGAGTGAGGTCGCGCTTGAGGAAGCGCCCGCCGCAATACATGCAGACCTGGGCGTCGCGGCGGAACAGCGTGTGGTTGTTCAGCGGCGGCGTGTAATTGTCGAGACGCTTTTTCAGTCCCGCCGACACGCCCTGGGTGGCCACGATGGTGTTGACTTCCACCTCGCTGCGGTGGCCGGTGTGGGCGCAAATGCCGCCGCGGATCCGGAAAAGCGGCCGCCCGCAGGGATAGGCCACCTGGCCCGCGTGATAGAGCCGCACGGCATCGCGGTAGTCGATCCAGCCCAGGGGCCGGCCCGCCACATCGGTGCGCAGCACCCACTGGCGCAAGTCAACGGCGTCTTCAAGCAGCAGCATTACAAGCTCCCTTTCAGCCCGCCTTATACCTCTAAATTGCGAAATTTCAATGTCGAAAGCGAAAAATCACCCATTTCCGTCGGCTAAAATGCGCGCCATCCCCCGCTGACTGCGCACTATTCCTCCTCCCAAATGCCCCTGACGATCGGCGTCTTGCGCGAGACCGCGCCCGGTGAGAAACGCGTAGCCGTAGTGCCGAAGGTCCTGGCGCGCATGCACGCCGCGGGCCTGCGCGTCGTCATGGAAGAGGGCGCCGGCAAGGCCGCGAGTTTTGCCGACAGCGACTACAAGGACATCGGGATCGAGTCTTCACCCGGCGCCGTGGCGGGAATGTGCGATGCGCTCTTCTGCGTAGGGCCGCCGGAGATCGAGCGCATCGGGGAACTGAAGCAGGGCGCCATGGTGGTGGGCCTGCTCAACGCTTACGCGCCGACGGAAACCACCGACGCCCTGTGCAGTGCCGGTGTCACGGCCTTTTCCATGGAACTGGTGCCGCGGATAGCACGCGCCCAGTCCATGGACGTGCTTTCCTCGCAGGCCTCGGTAGCGGGCTACAAGGCCGTACTGATGGCCGCCGACGAGTCGCAGAAGTTTCTGCCCATGCTGACTACCGCCGCCGGCACGATCAGCCCCGCCCGGGTCCTGGTCCTGGGCGCCGGGGTTGCGGGGCTGCAGGCCATCGCCACCGCCCACCGGCTGGGCGCCGTGGTGGAAGCCTATGATGTGCGCGACGAAACCCGCGAGCAGGTTGAGTCCCTGGGCGCGCGTTTCGTGGACTCGGGCGTCAGCGCTACCGGCGAGGGGGGTTACGCTAGGGAGTTGACCGCGGAGGAAAAGGCCATGCAGCAGGAAGCGCTGGATCGCCATATCGCCGCCTCCGACATACTGATCACGACAGCCGCGGTCCCGGGACGGCCGTCCCCGCGCATCGTCAGCGCGGCCGCGGTTGAGCAGATGCGGCCGGGCTCGATCATCGTGGATCTGGCCGCCGAGGGCGGAGGCAACTGCGAACTGAGCCGCGCGGGCGAGACGACAGACCACAAGGGCGTGCGCATCATGGCGCCGCTCAAGGTGCCCGCGATGATGGCCCGCCACGCCAGCGCCATGTACTCCCGCAACCTCTTCAATTTCATCAAGCCTGCGATCGACGGGGAGGAATTCTCTCTTGACCTGGACGACCCCGTGTTCGCCGGCACGCTGCTGACCCACCAGGGCGAAATCCGTTACGCGGGAGCGAGGAGGGACTGAACCGCCATGATCGACGGTTTCGTAGCGCTATACATCTTCATGCTGGCGGCCTTCGTGGGCTACGAGGTCATTTCCCGGGTGCCGGTAATCCTGCATACGCCGCTGATGTCCGGGTCGAACTTCATTCACGGCATCGTCCTGGTGGGCGCCATGGTGGCGCTGGGGTTCGCGGATTCGACGCTCGAGAAAGTCATCGGTTTCATAGGCGTGATGCTCGCCTCTGCCAACGCGGTGGGCGGCTACGTGGTCACCGAGCGCATGCTGGAGATGTTCAAGCGCAGCAAGGACGGCGATCAGGAAGATAAAGAGTGAGTCTGAACACCCTCATTGCCGGCAGCTATTTCCTGGCCGCGGTCCTTTTCATTCTCGGCCTGAAGGCGATGAGTTCGCCCGCCGGTGCGCGGCGCGGCATCGTCTGGGCCGGCCTGGGCATGGTGCTGGCCACGCTGGTGACCTTCTTCTGGCCGGGCATGAAGCCCGAGAACCTCCTGCTGATCGGGGCGGCAATTCTTGTCGGCGGGATCCCGGCCTGGATCAGAGGCCGCAGGGTGGCGATGACCGGCATGCCGCAGATGATCGCTCTCTACAACGGCATGGGCGGTGGCGCGGCGGCGGCGATCGCCTGGGTGGAATTGCTGCGTGGCGGACATGGCGGGGAGGAATTCGGCTGGACGGTGATCGCCCTGGCCGTCACCGGTGCGATGATCGGCGCCGTTTCATTTTCCGGCAGCCTGCTGGCCTTCGCCAAGCTGCAAGGCTGGCTGAAACGCTCGCTGCGCTTCGCCGGGCAGAACCTGGTCAATCTCCTCATCCTGCTGGTTGCGGCGGGAGCGGGGGTGCTCGTGATCATGGGCGTGAACGGGCCGTGGCTTACCGTGTTCATTGCCCTTGCGCTGCTGCTGGGGATCACGCTTACCATGCCCATCGGCGGCGCCGACATGCCGGTGGTGATCTCGCTTTACAACGCGCTGACCGGTCTCGCGGTCGGCCTGGAAGGCCTGGTGCTGGACAACGCGGCCATGATCATTGCCGGAACCGTGGTTGGCGCGGCCGGCACGCTGCTGACCCAGTTGATGGCCAAGGCGATGAACCGGTCGCTGTACAACGTGCTGTTCAGCGCGTTCGGAGAGACGGCCGTCGAAGGGGACGAGATCGAGGGGACCATGAAGCCCGTGGAGGCCATCGACGCGGCGGTCATGCTCGGATTCGCCCGGCAGGTCATCATCATCCCGGGTTACGGCATGGCCGTGGCGCAGGCCCAGCACAAGGTCTGGGAGCTGGCCGAAGCGCTGATGAAGCGGGGCGTGCGGGTGAAATTCGCGATTCACCCCGTGGCGGGACGCATGCCGGGGCACATGAACGTGCTGCTGGCGGAAGCCGGCGTGCCGTACGACCTGATATTCGACGAGGCGGAAATCAATCCGGAATTCCCCAAGACCGACGTGGCGCTGGTGATCGGCGCCAACGACGTGGTCAATACGGCGGCGCGGACCGACACCGCCAGCCCCATTTACGGCATGCCCATACTGGACGCCGACAGGGCCAAGAACGCCATCGTGATCAAGCGCGGCAAGGGCACCGGTTTTTCCGGTATCGAGAATGCGCTCTTCTACCAGGACCGCACGCGCATGCTGTACGGCGACGGTCAGGCCAAGTGCGCCGAACTGATCCGAGCCGTCCAGGAAATCTAGCCCGGGAGGGTTTACGTGAACGACACCCCGCAAGTCAGCCGCCTGGTGCGCACCGCACTGTTTGTTTCCGACCTTGACCGGTCCTCGCGCTTCTACAAGCAGGGCCTGGGCTACCGCGAGGTCTACAGCGAGGGGGTACTCACGCACAAAGTGGCGCATGCCCTGCTGGGCGTGTCGGAGGACTCCGCGATTCGCTATGAAATCGTCAAGGCCGAGGGGCCGAATTTCGGGATGATCGGCATGTTCGAGGTCAAGCCGTCGCCGCCGGCGGTAAGCCGCCGAACCGGCGGCGTAAACGTCGGCGAGGGCTGCCTGGTCATGCTCACTACCGACATTCGCGCGGTGCGCGACCGCCTGGTGGACCTGGGCGCGGAGATCGTTTGCGAGCCGCAGCGGCTCGTTGTTCGGGGCACCCTGCCCGGGGGCGAGGAGATGACCGGGCCCGGTAGCCTGGAAATGACCTGCCGCGACCCCGACGGCATGCTGATCAACCTGATCGAACGCTGGTCGGGCGCCGCTTAGCCCTCCCTCCCGGGTCGCCGTGTTTCCGGCGACCCCAATTCGCGTTAATCTGACCGCCTTGCCTAACAAGGGAGGTCCAACGTGAACGACAGGCCGCAAGTCAGCCGCATAGTGCGCACCGCCATCTTCGTCTCCAACCTGGAAAACTCGGTCCGTTTCTACAGGGAGGCCCTCGGCATGGGCGAGGTTTACGCCAATGGAGTGCTCGAGCACAAGGTGGGGCATGCGCTGATCGGGGTTCCGGAAGACAGCGTGATCCGCTACGAGATCGTCAAGGCCGACGAACTCAATTTCGGGATGGTGGGCCTGTTCGAGGTGAAGCCGTTGCCTGCGCCCATCAGCCGCGAGAACCGCGGCGCCAACCTGGGCGAGGGCTGCATGGTGTTCTTCGCCACGGACATTCACGCGGTGCGCGACCGTATCGTTGAATTGGGCGGCGAGATCGTTTGCGAACCGCAACTGCTGGCCGTGCACACGCTGCGCCAGCTCGAAATGACCTGCCGCGACCCCGACGGCATGATGATCAACATCATCGAGCGCCCCGCCGAAAACTGGAACGCGGACGTCGTGCAATAGGGCTCAAGGCTGGCGCGCGTTTCGTCCGGCATGTCGGTCGGTTCCCTGTTACGGGTGGCGGTGGGGCCGCGGTTCGCGGTCCCCTTGCTGGACTATCTCGCTCCCGGCGAGGGGCCCCGGCCGCAACTTGGGGTTCGGGTTTCGGTACCGCTGGGCAGGGGGCGGCGCACCGGCTTCGTGCTCGAGCACCTCGATGGCTCGGACGTGCCCGCCGAACGCCTGCGGCCGGTGCTGGACGTGCTGGACGGCGAGCCGCTCTGGGACCCGGTCACGCTGGAAGTGCTGCGCTGGGCGGCGGACTATTACTGCCATCCGCTCGGCCAGGTTCTGGCCTACGCGCTGCCGCAACAGTTGCGCCGGGGCGGCGAGCTGCCCTCCGCGCCCGTGCTGTGGCGGACCGCCGGAAATGCCTCCGTAGCAGAGCCGAACCTGCTCAAGCGCGCGCCAAGGCAGCGCGAACTGCTTGACAGTCTGCTGGCGGCCGGACGCGGGGGCCTGGCGGAGGAAACGCTGGCCGCGCTCACGCCCGACTGGCGGAGGCTGGTTCGGATACTCCGGGAAAAGAAGCTGGTCGAACCGTTCGAGGCCGCGGAACCGGAACAAGCCGACATGCTGGGCGAGGAACCGCTGGCGCTGAGCGACGAGCAGTCCGCTGCCGTGAGAGCCATGCCCATCGGCCAGGGCTATGCCTGCCACCTGCTGGATGGCGTGACGGCCAGCGGCAAGACGGAGGTGTACCTCCACCTGGTGGAAAAGGTGCTGGCCGCGGGCCGGCAATGCCTGCTTCTGGCGCCGGAAATCGGGCTGACCCCGCAGCTTGCCGAGCGGCTCACGGCCCGTTTCCGGGTGTCCGCGGCTGTGCTGCATTCGGGCCTGAACGACGGCGAGCGTCTGAAGGCATGGGCGGATGCCCGCGCGGGAAGGGCAAGGCTGGTGGTGGGCACGCGCTCGGCCGTGTTCGTGCCCTGTGCCCGCCTCGGTCTGATCGTGGTGGACGAAGAGCACGACCCGTCGTACAAGCAACAGGACGGCTTCCGCTACCAGGCCCGTGACCTGGCGGTCATGCGCGCGTCCAGGGCGGATGTACCGGTGGTCCTGGGTTCCGCAACGCCGGCGCTTGAGTCCCTGCTGAATGTGCAAAGGGACCGCTATACGCACCCGCGCCTGACGAAGAAGGTTACCGGGACCCGACCGCCTCTGGCTCGGCTGGTGGACCTGAACCGGCATCCGCCGGAGCACGGATTGAGCGCACCGCTGGTCGAGGCCATGTCGGAGCAGCTTGAATCGGGTTCGCAGGTCCTGCTGTATCTCAACCGCCGCGGGTTCGCGCCGGTGCTGATGTGCCCGGATTGCCGCCGAACGGAGGAATGCAGCCACTGCGATGCCCGGCTGGTGTTCTACCGCCGCCGCGACCTGCTTCTGTGTCATCACTGCGGCTCCAGGCGCCGTCCGCCACCCGCCTGCGCGAACTGCGGCACGCCGCTGCAGACGATAGGGCGCGGAACGGAACGCCTGGAAGAGGAGCTTGAGGCGCGTTTCGAGGATTACCCGGTGGCGCGCATGGACCGCGACAACGTGCGCGGCAGGCGCAGGCTGGAGCACATCCTGGGCGGCATCCGCGAGCGGCACTACCGTATCCTGCTCGGCACCCAGATGCTCACCAAGGGCCATGATTTCCCAAGTCTCGGGCTGGTTGGGGTGATCGACGCCGACCAGGGCATGTTTTCCCAGGAATTCCGGGGGCCGGAAAGGCTGGCGCAGACGCTGGTGCAGGTCGCCGGCAGGGCCGGACGCCGCGAGCAGCCCGGCCTGCTGGTTTTGCAGACCCGCTTTCCCGATCATCCCCTGCTTCGCCAGCTGCTCAGGGAAGGTTACGCCGGCTTTGCCGCTACCGCCCTGGACCTTCGCCGGCGAAGCGGCTGGCCGCCGTTCGCGCACCTTGCGGTGCTGCGCGCCAGCGCGCCGGATGCGGCCAGCGTCCACGAGTTTCTCAATCGCGCGAGGGCCGCCTTCGCACAGGACGGCTCCGGGTCTGCCGTGGAGGTGCTGGGTCCGGCGCCCGCACTGATGGAGCGCAGGCGCGACCGCAACCACGCGCACCTGCTGGCGCGCTCTTCAAGCCGCGCCCGCCTTCAGGCTTCCTTAAGCCGCTGGATTCCCGCGGTACGCGAACTCAAGCGTCCGCGCCGCGTCAGCTGGTCGGTCGATGTCGACCCCGCCGAGATCGGCTAGTGCGCTATTGCGTTTCCTGTTCCAGGTAGTCGATCAGGGCGGCGCGATCGGCGCCCCTTTGTATGCCGATGAAGACCATTGCCGTCCCCGGAACGAGGTCGTACGGGTCCGCCAGAAAGCGGCTGAGATTGTCGCGCGACCACACGACCCTGGATTGCTTCAGCGAGTCCGTATAGACGTACCCGGGCTTGTGGGCGGCCGGCGCGCCGATAACGCGGTGCAGGTTGGGGCCGACCTTGTGTTCCTCGCCCTGCTTCAGGGAATGGCAAGCCCGGCATTGCAGAAACAGGATGCGTCCGCGCCGCATTGCGGCCGGGTCCGGCTCATCCCGGGCCTGTTCGGAACCGGAAGCCTGCTCCATTTTCGCGCTGGCCGGGCCCGGCACATCCGCGCCGGCGGTCAACGCGAATATCAGGCCGGCAAGTAACATTGCATTGGTGGTTCGGCCGAACACAGCCGGGTAAAGGTTTCTTTCAGGCATCTCAGCGCCTCCCATCGGTGAGCGTCAATTCTTCTAGGGACTCCCGGAATTCGTAACCGTCCCGGTAGCAGTAGGCCAGCAGGTCTCCGGTGTTCACGGCCAGCGATCGCGAATCCGGATCGTTGACGGTGAACACCACCGAAGCCAGCTCCCCCTTGCGGCGTATGGAGAAATAAATGAAATCCGGACGCGTCGAGTAATACGGGTATTCCTTGTCGCGCATCAACAGCGTGAATTCCTGGCCGTCGCGTTCCCGGGTGACGTCGGCCGTTCCGCCCTGGCTGTGCAGCGAAAGGTCCGTGATCTCCTGGGTTTCCGGCCCGCGCGGGTCGAAGGTGATGCCGCAGGTGAAGCGTTTCACGCGGCGCAATTCGAAGGGCTCGTCCGCCGGCATCCCGATGTGAAGGCTGTCGTCGGCGACCAGGAAGGTTGAATCCACCCTCCAGTACTTCGTCTCGGAAAGACACAGGTCATGGACGGCATAGCGGCGCAGCTCCCCCTCGCCGAAAACGCAGGCCTTCGGCCGCATGCCGCCCTGGAACTGGCCCGCCACGCGTTTCCAGAAAACGTCGCACGGGTCCAGGAAGAAGACGTCCGCTTCAGCAAGACCGTCGAATACCGACGGATCGTGCTGGGCGCCGAGAAAGCGTTCCGGCTCGTGAAAGAAACCCTGCTGCATGCGAATGCCGTCGGCGTCGGCCCCGGTCGAGAAAATCACCAGCCGCTGGCGGTACACCTGCTCGGGGTCGTTTTCGGTGTATTCCTCCACGTAGAAAACGTGCTCGCCGAAGTCCGGCGCGTCAATTCGCCTGTGAGTCGCGTGCACGCGTACGTGCCGCTCGTCCTCGAGCGTACTTGAGCGCGGGTCGGCCTGGAACCAGCGCTGCTCCTCGTTGTCGAATTCGCCCTCGAACCAGCCGGTCAGAACAAGCAGGTCGCGGGCGAAGGGATCATTCTCAGGCGCCGCGGCCGCGGCCAATGGAGCGCACAAAAGCGCAAGAAACAGGATTCTCATGTGCTCAGGCGCGCAGCAGCGCGTCCACCGCGGCGCGCTCGCCCGACTCGAAGGCCCCTTCCATGCCGCGCTCCATCAGGGCCGTGTGCTCGCCGGCGAAATGGATGTTGCCGTGCGCTTCGCGCATGTGGGCGGCGAACTGCCCAACCTGTCCGGGGCGCCAGAACACCCAGTCCCCGCCGCCGTGTACTTCGCGATGACAGGACTGGATGCCGATGGGTTCGAGCGCCCCCTTGAGCGAGGGCCGGACCCGCTCGAGTTCGCGCATCGTGAATTGCGTAACCTGCTCGTCGGTCATGAAGTCGTACTTGTAGGCTTCGTTGCCGTTGATGAAGGCGACCGCGGAGGTCGGCTCGCCGTTCGGCCCGCGGTGATGTACGCCGAAACGCTCGAACGGTTCGTCGGTCCACATGCTGGGGGGCAATTCGTCCTGCTCCCAGAAGTGCTTCCTGAGCAGGAAATGCACCTGGATGGAAGTGCCGTAGTCGATTTCGTCGATCGCCCTTTCCATCCTTTCCGGCAGCCGCGGCGAGAACTTCACCTTGCGCAGGACCGGATAGGGTGTCGAGCAGATGACCTGGCGGGCCGTATAGCTCGTGCCGTCCATGCAATGCACGGTGACTTCCGAGCCCTTGTCCTCGAAGCCATAGACGGTCTTGTTCAGTTCCACCGGGTTCGACAGGGAAGCGGCCATGGCCTCCGGCAGGCGCGAGTTGCCGCCCTTGATCTGCACCCAGGCGGGCTGGCCGGCGTTGGCCAGGGCCCGCGAGGCATTGAATTCGCCCACCGCGTAGCGGCGCATTTCATGCAGCGCGGAGGTGTTGTCCATGTGGTCCGTGTGGATCACAACGTTCATCAGGCGAACGGTTTCGTCGTCGAAACCGAGATACTCCTTGAGGTAGTGCGTCTGGGGAATGTCGAAGCGCGCGAATTCCGGGGTGATCCAGGCATCCAGGGGCTGGCCGGAAAGCGGGTTGTTCTTGTGCGACAGCTCGAACAGCATGCGGTGGGGCAGGATTCTCCGGTCGTCGCCCTCCGTGGGGTTGAGCGGATGGCTTTCCCAGTTCGAGGCGAGGATGTATTCGCCCCGGATGCGGTAGCACCATTCCCTGATGTCGGCTACGTCGTCGGGCCCCAGCTTTTCCAGTCCCAGCCTGTCGGCCGTATCCAGCATGCGCGCGTAGTTGGCGCCCATCCATTCGCCCCCGGCCTCCGGCTTGCCGGGCACGTCCATCAGCGTGTAGACCCGGCCGCCGATGCGGTTGCGGCCTTCCAGAGTGAGGACATCCAGCCCCTGCTCCTGCAGGATGCAGGCGGCGTGCAGGCCCGACAGCCCGGCGCCGACGACAATGACGTCATGGCCCTTGTAGTTCGTGACCGCACGCGCCGCGGCCGGCAGCCCGGCCACCGCCAGCGCGCATGCGCCGCCACCGATGAAGCGCCGGCGCGAGTAGCCGTTCGCGTCGATTAGCGGCTCGCGCCGTTCTGCCTTCTGTGCGTGATCAGCCATTCGCGTCCCCCGGATTGGAGCAATCGTGCAGGAAATATAACTGAATACTCCGATCAGGGTTCACAAATTGGTTTGGCGGGCAAATATCCTGTGCTAGTGTGAAACTGGAAGACAAAAGGCCCGATTTCCTTGCACAGGAGTACTCATTCGATGACCAGGACGCCCAACAGGACAGCGCGGGAAATCGCCGGGCGCTCCACGCGCCGACGGTTTCTGGCCGGTGGAACCGCACTGGCGGGCGCCTGGATGCTGCCGCGCGCCCTGCGGGACGCAAGGGCCGGTCCGGGCTTCGATGCGGAGGTGATTGTCATCGGGGCCGGCCTTGCCGGGCTGAACGCGGCGCTGCTGCTGGAGGAGCTGGGTGTGAGCGTGATGGTGGTGGAGGCCACCTCCAGGTTCGGCGGCCGGATGCATACCGTTGCCGACGACATCGTTCCCGGGTATCCGGAACTGGGCGCAAACGGAATCGGCGGGGGTTATGCCCGGATGCTGAACGCGGCCAGGCAGTACGGTGTCGAGATCGGGCCCATGCGCCCGCGCACCGAGCCCCGCGAGGGCGAGATGCTGTTCTGCATCCAGGGGCAGCTGATCAGTGAGGACGATTGGCCCGGTCATGCCCTTAATCCGTACCGGCAGGAATGGGCCCGGCAGATGCCGCCGTCGCGGCCGCCCTACCGGATGTATGCCGAGCTCAACCCCTTTCCGAAGTCCGATCTGGGCGCATGGCGGCGGCCGGAGTTTGCCGAATGGGACCGGTCGGTGGGCGACGTGCTTACGGAAGCGGGCCTGTCCGAGGCCGGTGTTGGACTCGGAGCCGGCCTTAATTCGGGTTACGGTACCGACCACCACGACCTGTCCGTCCTGATGATGTTTCACACGATCAGTTTCGTGATGCACCAGGCCAACTGGCCGGGCCAGGGCGGGGCCGCAAAAGGCGGGAATCAGCGGATTCCGGAGGCCATGGCGGACAACCTGACGGGCGACGTGCTGCTGAACAGTCCCGTTGCGGCGATCGCCGACGAGGGCCAAGGGGTGCAGGTCACGCTGGAGGACGGCCGCCGGCTGAATGCTGCGCGCGCGATCATCGCCATGCCTTTCTCGGCGCTGCGGAGGATCGCGCTCGAACCCGAACCGCCGGCCGCGCAAAAGGCCGCGATCGACGAGTTGGGCTATACGCCGTGCACGCAGGTCCACTACGCGGTGAAGCAACCCTATTGGGAACAGGACGGCATGGCGCCGAGCATGTGGACGGACGCGCTGCCCGGGCGGTTCATGGCGCTGAAGAACGATCCCGCCAGTCCCGAGGCGGTAACCAGCTGCCTGGCCTATATCAACGGCCGTTCGGCATTGAAGCTTGCGCACATGGACGAGGAAGCCGCCATCGCCGAAGTGACGGCCGAACTGTTTCGGCTGCGCCCGTCACTCAAGGACGCGCTGGAACCGGTCTACCTGTGGAAATGGTCCAACAACCCGTACGCCGGCGGCGCCTATGCCTATTGGAAGCCTGGGCAGATAACGGCTTTTGCCCAGACCATCGCCGAGCCGCATGGGCGCATTCACTTCGCCGGAGAGCACACCGCCCGGTTGAATCGCGGCATGGAGGGTGCGATGGAGTCCGGCGAAAGGGCCGCCATCGAGATACTCGAATACCTCTAGTGTGCTGTCCATGAGCCGCTCGCGACAAGATCGGGGATCTCCGAACGGTAATCAGCGGATTTGGGACGCCGGCAACCGGCAGCTGTTCCTTGTCGTGGGCTTCCTTCAGGGTCTTGCGCTGTTTTTCATCAGCGAAACCGACTGGCTGGCACAACGACCTGCTCTCGGATATCCGCTTCGGATGATCGCTTCGGCCTGGCCGGTCCTGTTCCTGCTGACCTATCGGGCCGGAAGCGTTTACCGGGGAGCATGCCGGGTAAGCGCCTTCGTTGCGCTGCTTGCGCTGCTGGCGGCCTACATTGGTTGGCAGGCGACGCCGGCCGAAAAGATCGACGCGGGCTCGCTTGCAGCTATCTTGATTTCCAGCACGCTCGTTGCGGGGTTTGTGGCGCTATTGCACCTGCAGGCAAACATCTGGCGCATGGACCGGAAATACGACCTGGTATTCACTCACTCGTGGCGGAATTTTCTTACGTTCGGCCTTTCCGCGGCGCTGACCCTGATCGTTTGGCTTCTGCTGTTCCTTTGGGGGCTTTTGTTTTCGGTCATCGGAATCGAGTATTTCGAGGAACTGTTCGAGCAGGAGTGGTTCAGGCTGCCGGTGCTGGCAACGGTCTTTGCATTTGGTCTCAGCAGTTTTTCCCCGGCAACCTCGCTTCTCGATCGCATTTCCTCACTTCTGGAAAGGCTGATATGGCTGCTTCTGCCCCTCACGGTCCTGATCACGACGCTTTTCCTCCTGTCGATTTTGTTTACCGGGCTTCAGTCCTTCCTCGAATCAGAGCTAGGAACCGGCCTGCTGCTGACCTTGAACCTGCTGGCGCTGTTCTTCCTCAATGCGACTTATCAGACGGGAGCAGGGAATCCCTATCCGAGAGTGGTTCATCGGCTGCTATCGGGCGGACTGTTGCTCCAGCCCGTCGTTTCGGGGCTTGCGCTGTGGGGAGTGGCGGCCCGCGTCATTCAGCACGGATGGATGTTGGGGCGATGCTGGGCCGCCTTCGTTCTCGCGCTCGCCGCGGTTTTCTCGTCCGCCTACGCTTATGCGATTGTCCGGCGGCGGGAGGCGTGGCCGAGTCAGCTTTCGGCCGTCAACAGACCCATGTCCTGGGTATTGCTCGTTGCACTGTTGCTGACCTCGACGCCGCTGCTCGATTTTCGCGTGATTGCCACCCAAAGCCAGTTCGCGCGGATCGAATCCGGCCAGCTTGCCGTCGAAGATATCAACTTTTCGTCCGACGGCCGATTCAACTGGCGCGACGCGCGGTCATATCTGGCCCGTCCCGGCTATTTGCGCATGCAGGCCCTCGCTCAATCGATAAACGATTCAGACCCCGATCGGGCCAGCAGACTGCGCATCCTGATCGGCGATGAGGATGAACCTTCCGGCTGGACCGAACGGCAGTGGCAGCAAATTGTTCTGCGGCCGGAGCGATTTGAAATTCCCCCGGGTCTGGAAGAGGCCCTGATGGGACGAAGTCGCGAACTTCCGGACGTGCTGTTTCGCGTGGATCTTGGCGACGATCAGGTAGCGGAGTACGTCAGTGTCCATTTCGACTCCCGAAGTCAGGGCTTTTCCGCAGACTGTTGGCAACTCCAGGGGAAAGCCTGGCGCCATTGTGGTAAGACATCCTTGCGCTTCGATTCTCCCGATGGCTTGTTCGAGGAAATCGCCGAGGCCGATTTTGAGGCCGTCACGCCCGTTTCGGCATACAAGAACCTCCGCGTGGGAGAGCTGGTTCTGGACTTCAGGTGATGCGAGCCGCGCAGAACGGCTAACGCCGGCTAGCCGATACCTGGTAACCCGCCGGAGCGCCGGCGCATCCAGTTGCGCAGGTTGGACTGCGATTCGTACAGACCTGTGCTGGGCAGCAGCAGCACCTCTTCGTTCTCCTCGAGTCCCGCGAGCACGATGGAGTACTCGAAGTCGCTTAAGCCCGTTCGCACCCATGCGGGCGCGGGCCCGTCGTCGCGCATGACCAGGACCCAGTATTCCGAAACGAAGTCGTATTCCGGCTCCTGCCGCTGGAACCGCCGGCCGGGACCGCCACCCGGTCTCGCGCCGCCCGACCAGGGCCGCCCGACGCGCCGCGGCTGATTGCGCATTGCCTCGCCCATGGCCCGGCGCATGGCCTGGCGCTGCTCGGGGCTGGGTTGCGGGCGTTGCCCGGTTCGATTCTGCCGGCGGGCGAATTCCCGGGCATCGGGCCGCGACTGCGCAGGCAAGACCGGCTGTTCCTCGTCGCCGGTCTGTTCCCGTTCCTTCATGACCGCGTCGTGCAGGTTGCTGTAGGGCCAGTTCAGCATGTGCGCGGTCGCCTCGATATCGTCGATGGTGCGCAGCGCCGCCATCGGCACGGCGGGCGCTTCAAGTTCCTCGGCGATCTTGATTTCCACCTCCGCATTCATGCCCGGCAACAGCAGCGACTCGGGGTTGTCCAGCAGTATCAGGACCGAGAACATGGTGACGTTCTGTTCGACCACGGCCAGCGGCTCGATCTTCTCCACATTGCCGGTGAATTCGCGGTTGGGGTAAGCCGCCACCTTCACCTGCGCCTGCATCCCGGCATTGATCTTGCCGATATCGGTCTCGTCCACGCGGGTGCGCACCAGGACCCTGCTGAGGTCGGCCATGCGCAACAGCAGGGTGCCGCCGCCCACGTCCTGGGTCGGCGACGAAATGACCTGACCGGGCTCGACGTTGCGTTCGATGATGGTGCCGTCGATGGGCGCGAGGACATCGGTGTCGCCCAGCGCGATGCGGGCGTTTTCCACGTCGACCCGGGCGCGAACCAGTTGCGCCTCGGCTTCCGACAGCGACAGCACCGCCTCTTCGAAGTCGCTGTCGGTTATGGTGTTGTCGGCCACCAGCAATTCCGCCCGCTCCATCTGCATTCGGGCGATGGACTGGCGCGATTCCGCGGCCTTCAGCGCCGCTTCGGCCTGGGCCACGTTGTTGGTGGGAATGCGTTCGTCGATCCGTACCAGCAGGGTGGAACGCTCCACCCTGTCGCCGTTCTCGGCGTTGATCTCGAGTATTTCGCCCGAAGCCTTGGACTTCAGCTCGACGGTGCGCAGGGGTTCGACCGCGCCGGCGGCCTCCACGAACACGCGAATGTCGCGAAGCTCCACGGGCGCCTGGTCATAGGCCTGCGGCTCGGGCGCAGGTGCTTCGGCGCAGCCGGCTCCGAACAGCGCCAGTGCGATAAACGCGCCGCTGCGCGCCGGAGCAATACGCACCTTCATTCGATTTCGCCTCCCGTTGCGGGTCCGCTGTCGGCCGTGATCCTGCCGTCCAGCATCTCGATCCTGCGACCGGCCCGCGCCGCTATGCCGGGGTCATGGGTAACCACGATCAGCGTGTGACCGTCACTGTGCAGTGAATCGAACAATGTCAGGACTTCCGCTCCGGTAACGGAGTCCAGATTACCCGTCGGCTCGTCCGCCAGCAAGATGCTCGGCCGGGTGACCAGTGCGCGGGCGATGGCCACTCTCTGTCGCTGGCCCCCGGATAGCTGGCTGGGCCGGTGTGTCAGGCGGTCGGAGAGCCCGACTCGTTCCAGGGCCTCGGTCGCCCGCTTCAGGCGGTCGCGGCGGCGCATGCGCGCATAGATCAAGGGGGCTTCGACGTTCTGCAGGGAGGTGCAGCGCTCCAGCAGGTTGAAAGTCTGAAACACGAAACCCACCTGCCGGTTGCGCACCCTCGCCAGCTCGCGGCCGTTCATGCGCGAAACGTGAACGCCATTAAGCCAATAGTCTCCCGCGGAGGGCGTCTCCAGGCAGCCGAGCAGATTCATCAGCGTCGATTTCCCCGAGCCGGACGGGCCGGTGACGGCAAGGTACTCGTTTGGCCGCACCGCCAGGCTGACATCGCACAGCGCGACCACGGTATCGGTCCCCATCCGGTAGGTCCGCGTCAGTTCGCGCGTGCGGATGGCGGACGTGGTCATCGGGCCGGCACACTAGAGCCGCTTGCGCAGCAGTTCGTTGACGATCCGCGGATTGGCCTGGCCCCTGGTGGCGCGCATTACCTGGCCGACAAGAAAGCCGAACACCCGGGTGTTGCCCTCCCGGTACTGCCGGACCTGATCGGCCTGTTGCGCCATGACCTCCTCGATCACGCCGTCCAGCGCACCGGCGTCCGAAATCTGGCGCAGCCCGCGTTTGCCGATGATGTCGTCGGCGCTGCCTTCGCCGGCCCACATCGCCTGGAACACCTCCTTGCCCAGTTTTCCGGAAAGCGAGCCGTCGCGCAGCCGCGAGAGCAACAGCCCCAGGTCGCCGGCGCTCACGCGGCTGTCGGCGATGTCCAGACCGTCGCGGTTCAGTGCGGCGGCCAACTCCCCGCTTGTCCAGCGCGCCGCCAGCAGCATGTCCCCGCAGGCCGTGCTGGCGCTCTCGAAATAGTCCGCCGTCGCGCGGCTCTCGCAAAGCCGCCGGGCGTCTTCGGCGGGCAGGCCATACTCGGACTCGAACCTCGCGCGGCGTTCATGCGGCAGTTCGGGAAGGGTCCGCCGCAAGTTCTCCAGAACACCCGCATCCAGCGCCAGCGGCGGCAGGTCCGGGTCGGGGAAATAGCGGTAGTCATTGGCCTCTTCCTTGTCGCGCATCGGCCTGGTCGTATCGAGGACGGAGTCGTACAGCCGGGTTTCCTGCGCGACCGTTCCGCCCTGGCCCAGCACTTCGGCCTGGCGCTGGATTTCGCAGCGCAGCGCGCGTTCCACGAACCGGAAGGAGTTGAGGTTCTTGATTTCGGTGCGGGTCCCCAATTCCGTGTCTTCGGGCTTCTTGAGCGAGATATTGGCGTCGCAACGCATGGAACCTTCCTGCATCGCGCCGTCGGAGATGCCGATCCAGGTCACCAGTTGATGAATGCCCCGCATGCACGCGGCGGCCTCCTCCGGCGAGCGAAGCTGCGGTTCGGTGACGATTTCAAGCAGCGGGGCGCCGGCCCGGTTGAGGTCCACGCCCGTGGCGTTGGGCATGGCCTCGTGCAGGGACTTGCCCGCGTCTTCCTCGAGGTGCGCGCGGGTCAGTTCAATTTGCCGGGGAGGCTCGCCGGGAACGGCCACCTCCATCGAGCCGCCGCTCACTATGGGCAGTTCGAACTGGGAAATCTGGTAGCCCTTTGGCAGGTCGGGATAAAAGTAGTTCTTGCGCGCGAACACCGAGCGTCGCGCCACCTTGCCGCCGGTCGCCAGTCCGAACCTCGCGGCCATGGTGACGGCCTCGCGGTTGGCGACCGGCAGCGTGCCCGGAAAGCCGAGGTCCACCAGGCAGGCCTGGGTGTTGGGACTGGCGCCGAACACCGTCGACGCGCCGGAGAACATCTTGCTGCGCGTGGCGAGCTGAACGTGGATCTCCAGCCCGATGACGACCTCCAGTTCCATCGCGCGGTTCCCGGCTAAGCTGTACCGACGGGCGCGGACACGCCGTGCGGCCACAAGCGGTGCCAGTCGGTCTCCAGTTGGTAGGCGTGGGCGGCCCGCAGCACGTCAACCTCGGCGAATGGCCGTCCCGTCAGCTGCAGGCCCACGGGCAGCCCGTCCACCATGCCGGCGGGAATCGAAATGGCGGGAATCCCGACGAGGCTGGCGCCGATCGTATACACGTCGTTCAGGTACATCTGGATCGGGTCGTCGATTTTTTCACCAATACGGAATGCGGGCGCCGGAGTGGTCGGTCCCGCAAGCAGGTCCACTGATTCGAAGGCCTTGTTGAAGTCGGACGCCAGCAGCCGGCGCGCGCGTTGCGCCTGAAGATAGTAGGCGTCGAAGTAGCCCTTGGACAGCACCCAGCCGCCCACCAGAATGCGCCGCCGGACCTCCTCGCCGAAGCCGGCCCGGCGGGTCGTGGTATAGAGTTCGTCCAGGCTCTCGGCCCCCGCTTCGCGAAGACCGAAGCGCACGCCATCGAAGCGCGACAGGTTGGACGAGCATTCGGCGGGCGCGACGACGTAGTACACGGGAACCGAGAGCGGCAGCCGGGGCAGCGACACCTCGGAGATTTCCGCCCCCAGACCGAGCAGGGTTTCCATGTTGTCGGAGAAAACCTGCCGGCAGCGCGGGTCCAGGCCCTCGTCCATGAACTCCCTCACGATGCCTATGCGCACGCCCTTGAGCGCCTTTCCCTTCAGGCCCCGCAGCGATCCCGAATAATCTTCGCGGTCGATTTCCGCGCAGGTCGAGTCGCGCGGATCATGGCCGGCCATGCTGTCCAGCAGCAGGGCTGCGTCCTCGGCGGTGCGGGTAAGCGAACCGGCCTGATCCAGGCTCGAGGCAAACGCGATCATTCCATACCGGGAAACCCGTCCGTAGCTGGGCCGAAAGCCGGTCAGCCCGCACAGGGCGGCAGGCTGACGCACGGACCCGCCAGTGTCCGTGCCGGTAGCCGCAGGAACCAGGCCCGCGGCCACCGCGGCGGCGGATCCGCCGGAGGAGCCTCCCGGAGTACGGGACAGATTCCAGGGGTTGAGCACCGGCCCGGCGTAACTGGTCTCGCTGGAAGAGCCCATGGCGAATTCGTCCATGTTGGTCTTGCCGATCAGCACGGCTCCGGCCTGCGCCAGCCGCTCCACGACCGTGGCGTCGTAAGGCGGCACGAAATTGTCCAGGATTCGCGATCCGGCCGTGGTGCGTACTCCCCGGGTACAGAAAATGTCCTTGTGCGCGATCGGTATGCCCGCCAGCGGACCGCCGTCGGCGCGCGCCGCATCGGCCCGGCGAGCCTGCTCCAGCGCCGATTCGCCGCAGACGGTCAGAAACGCGTTGAGCTCGGGATTCCGGTCCTCTATGCGCTCGAGACAGGCTTGCGTGAGTTCGAGACTGCCAATGTCGCCGGAGTCCAGGGCCCGCCGGAGCCCGCAAAGGGAAAAGTCGGTCATAGCGGGAACAGACCCTCGCCTATTCGATGACCCTGGGCACGCGGTAAAGGCCGTCCACCACATCCGGCGCGCAGGCCTGCGCGTCGTCGCGCACATCGGGCTCGGTGACTTCGTCAACGCGCAGGGGAAGAACGAGATCGAGCGGATGCACCATGGGCTCGACGCCCTCGGTGTCGAGTTGCTGCAACACCTGCACAAATCCGATGATCCGGCGCAGGGTGCTGACCAGTTCGCCCTTCTCGCCGTCGTCCAGTGCCAGGCGGGTCAGCCGGGCCACGCGCAGCAGTTCCTCGTCGGAGAATTCTCCGGCCGGCTTGGGGTCCCTGGGTGTCTGGAGGTTGTTCATGCTGCAACCCGTCATGATCGCAGTACTGTATGCGGCTTGCAATCCAGTGCCGTGCAGGCAGCTGGAGTCAGCGTGCGGCCGGGGTGTCGAAATCAGCCGGAGCATGGGGCTTTTTTCGTACGATCTGCTATGATTTACCGGATTTCAAGGGAGTGTCCGCTCCCAGGGATGCGCTGGCCCGATGAGCAATTTTGTGCGTGGATTCGTCGAGCGGCTGGCCGTGGATCTCGCCATAGATCTGGGCACCGCCAATACCCTTGTGTACGTCTGTGGACGGGGAATCGTCCTCAACGAACCTTCCGTCGTCGCGCTTCGCCGCGGCGCCGGTTCCGCTTCGGATGGAGTGCTGGCCATCGGCGCCGAGGCCTTCGGCATGCTGGGACGCACCCCGCGCGACCTGCAAATCGTCAAGCCCCTGAAGGACGGCGTAATCGCCAACTACGAAGTGGCCGAGCAAATGCTCAAGCATTTCATCATCAAGGCCCTGGGGCTGGGTTTCTTTCGCCCGGCTGTGCGCCGCCTGGTGATCTGCGTTCCGCATGGCGCCACTCCGGTGGATCGCCGGGCCATCGAGGAATCGGCGCGCGACGCGGGCGCGCGGGAAGTATTCGTGGTGGACGAGCCCATCGTCGCGGCGATCGGCGCCGGCCTGCCGGTGCACCGGCCCTGCGGCAACATGGTGGTGGACATCGGCGGCGGCACCTCGGAAGTGGCGGTCCTGTCGATGTCCAGCGTGGTCTATGCGCGCTCCGTCAAGGCCGGCGGAACCCGCATGGATGACGCCATCGTGCAGTACGTGAGGCGCAATCACGGCATGTCGATCGGACCAAGCCAGGCCGAAGTCATCAAGCGGGAGGTGGCCAGCGCCTACCCGGGCGAGGAAATCAAGGAGATCAAGCTCCATGGGCGCAGCCTGTCGCGCGGCCTGCACTCTCAGTTCACCCTGAACAGCAACGAGGTGCGCGACGCCCTGAACGATACCCTGGAGGAAATCGTGCAGGCGGTGCTGGATGTCCTCGCGCATACTCCGCCGGAGCTTGGCGCCGACATCAGTCAGCGGGGCCTGGTCCTGGCCGGCGGCGGCGCTCTGCTGCCGAAGCTGGATTCACTTATTCGCGAACGCGCCGCGGTTCCCGCGTTCGTGGCTGAGGATCCGCTGACCTGCGTGGTGCGCGGTTGCGGGCACCTGGTGGAGACCCAGGGCACGGTTCGTTCCGCCCGTGAGATCACCGGCCCGCAATGGGCCTGAGGGGCCCGATGGGGTAGCGCAATGACCCGCGCGACCGCGACGATAAGGTCGGACCGCTTCCGGAGGCGCAAGGGTCCGAGCCGGGCGGGCGAATGCCTCCTGATCTGCCTGTTGAGTTTCGGCCTGCTGGTCGTCGAGGCGAACGTTCCGGCCGTCCAGAGGGTGCGAGGGATCGGCGAGCTGGTCAATGTGCCGGTGCAGGCCACCGTGCGGTTCTTTTCCGGCAGCTTTCGCGGGGTGCGGGGATATTTCCGCGATCAGTCTTCCCTAATGCGCGAAAACCGGGAATTGCGCGCCCGCCTGTTGCGACAGGACGTGAACCTGCAGCAAATGACATCGCTGGAGGCCGAGAACGAAGCGCTTCGTTCGCTGCATACGCTTAACGCCCAGCTCGGCTCGGACAATCTCACCGCCGAAACGCTGCCCGGCAATCCGGTTCCCTCCCGCCACCGGGTGACCCTGAACAGAGGCAGCCGGCAGGGCGCCTATATCGGTCAGCCGGTGGTCGATGCCGGCGGGGTGGTCGGCCAGGTTACCCGCGACTACCTGGTGACTTCCGAGGCGCTGCTGATCAGCGACGCCAATCATGCCCTGCCGGTAATGTTCGAACGCACCGGGCTGCAGGCGATCGCCCTGGGCACGGGTCGCAGGGACCATCGCCTGCTGCTGCCCTTCGTGCCGGCCCATGCCGATGTGGTTCGGGGAGATACGGTGGTCAGCGCCGGCACCGGCGGCCTGTTCCCTGCCGGGTTGCGGGTCGGCGTGGTGGAGGACGTCCGCAACTCTTCGGGCCAGGCCTTCCTTGAGGCGTTCGTGTCGCCGTCGGCGAACCTCGCGAGTCCGCGCCAGGTGCTGTTGCTGCGTTCGGAACCGTTGCCGCCGGTCGGGGACCTCACCCCGGCGGATGAGGAGCCGACCGCCGCCGCGGCTGCAGGGTCATGACTGAGGGCGCGGTTGCGCGAAATTACTCGCTGCTGGGCGCGGCATTGCTGCTGAGCGTCGTGCCGCTGCCGCAACTCCTGGGATTGTGGCAGCCTCCCTGGCTGGCCGTTGTGCTGATCTGGCTGGTCCTTGCCGCGCCGGAGGACGCCCGGCTGGCGGTGGCGGCCGCCGCTGGGCTGCTTCAGGACCTGCTGGTGGGCTCACCCCTGGGTCTGCACGCGCTGGCGGCCACCCTGCTGGTCTTCCTGGCCTCGAATACCCGCCATTGGATCGTCTCGTCGCCGCCCTGGCTCAGATTCCTTCTGGCCGTGCTGATGATGACGGTGTACCTGGGCGTGGTGGCGCTGATCGGCGGCTGGTTCGATTACGCCGGTTCATGGGCCGCTACAGCCAGCAGCCTGATTAGCGGGGGCGTACTGATCCTGATCGCCTTCCTGTTCCTCAAGGTCTAGCGGACCGTGGCGATCAGACCGAACAGCGAACAGGTCGAAGAGGGAACGCTGGTAAGGCGGGCGACCTATATGGTCTTCCTGCTGGGACTGTTGTCGCTGGTGCTGCTTGCCCGGCTCAGCTACCTGCAATTGACGCAATACGGCTATTACGCCGGGCAGGCCCTCGGCAACCAGGTGCAGGGCCGAAAGGTACCGCCCCGGCGCGGAATCATTCTCGACCGCAACGGCGAGGTGATCGTGGGCAACCAGGCCGGATTCCGGCTGATCCTGGTCCCGGAACAGGTCGATGATCTGACCGCCACGCTCGGACGCCTCGCGCAATCCGGAATTCTCAATCCGGAGGGCCAGTCCGAGCTGATTGATTTTTCGCGGGGCTCGCAGCCCTTTGAGGCCATCCCGATCAGGACCCGGCTGACCGATGACCTGGTTGCCAGGTTTGCCGTTGTCCGCCACCGGTTCGCCGGCGTGGATATCGAAGGATTGCTCCTCAGGGAGTATCCCCTGGGCGCGGCCGGCGCTCACGGCCTGGGCTATGTGACCGCGGTAAGCGTCGAGGACAAGCAGCGCCTCGATCCGGCCGAGTACGCAGGAATACACCACATCGGCAAGACCGGCGTGGAGGGAAGTTACGAGAACTACCTGCGCGGAATGGCCGGCAGCGAAAGGGTGGTTACCAACGCGTACGGGCGGCCGCTTTCGCGCACGCGGGAACTGGAGCCCGAACCGGGGGCCGACCTGCTCCTGTCGATCGACAGGAGCCTTCAGACGGAAGCGTACGCCGCCATGGATTCGCGGCGCGGCGCGGTAGTCGCGATCGATCCCAATGACGGCGGGGTGCTGGCCCTGGTCAGCAGTCCGGCGTTTGATCCCAACGAATTCGTTGCCGGCATGAACCGGGACGCCTTTGCCGAAATGAACCGCGATACGGACCGGCCCATGTTCAACCGGGCGGTGCGCGGGGCCTATCCTCCGGGTTCGACCATCAAGCCCATGCTGGCGTTCTCCGCCCTGACTTCCGGTCACCGCGAAGCGGGCCAGACCATCAATTGCTGGGGGAGCTTCCGGCTGCCCGGCAGCAGGCGGGTCTTTCGGGACTGGAAGCGCGAGGGTCATGGCGCGATGAACATGCACGACGCCATCGCGCAGTCCTGCGATGTCTATTTTTACCAGTTGGCGCGTGACGTGAACGTAGAGGGTCTGCACGATAGTCTCGTTCAATTCGGTTTCGGTACGCCGACGGGCGTGGACGTAGCCGGCGAGAGGGCCGGAATCGTGCCTTCCAGGGCCTGGAAACGCGCCAATTTCGTCGACCCGGCGCAGCAGCCGTGGTTTCCCGGCGATACCGTGGTCGCAGGCATAGGGCAGGGATACCTCACGGTCACGCCACTGCAGCTCGCGCAGGCCGTCGCGCAGCTTGCGATGCGGGGACGGCGCTACAAACCCCGGCTGGTCGAGGCCATCCGGGACCCGGTAGGCGGCAGCCTGGTGCGGATGCCGCCGGTACAGACCGGCACGCTTGCCCCTGAAGCCGTGGACCATTGGCGAACGGTCGTGGATTCCATGGTTGCCGTTGTGCACGGCCCGCGCGGAACGGCCAGGGCGACGGGCGCAGGACTGGACTTCCGGATGGCGGGGAAGACCGGAACCTCGCAGGTGAGAGCGATGCCGCAGGACGACACGCAGATTCCCGAGGAGGTCGAGGAGCGGTTCCGGGATCATTCGTTGTTCGTGGCCTTCGCCCCGGTCCACGATCCCGTCATCGCGCTCGCGGTGATTGTGGAGAACGGCGGATCGGGGTCAGGCGCGGCTGCCGAGGTGGCCAGCCGACTGCTCGAAACCTACCTCGCGGGCAATGCGCCGCCCGACCTGGTTGCCCAGGCGCAATGAACACGCTGGACGCGACTCGGCAGGGAATGGGCGTGCTGCAACGCCTGAAGCTGGACGGCTGGCTGCTGGTCTGGCTCATGCTGCTGATCTCGGTCGGGCTGGTGGTTCTGTACAGCGCTTCCGGCGGAAGTGGCGACGTCGTGCTCTTCCAGGTCTCGCGCCTGCTCATCGGACTCGGGCTGATGCTGGTTCTCGCCCAGATCACTCCCCGGTTCATGGCCCGCGCCGCACCCTGGGCGTACGGCACGGTACTCATCCTTCTGGTCCTGGTACTGCTGGTGGGCGAGGAAGGAGGCGGGGCCCGCCGCTGGCTGGACCTGGGAATACGCTTTCAGCCGTCCGAGTTCGCCAAGCTGGCGGCGCCGCTGATGCTGGCTCATTTCTTCCACAGCTCGCGCGACCGCCCCGGCTTTCTGAAGACCCTGGCGGCGCTGGCGCTGATCGTGGCGCCCGTCATTCTGGTTATTCAACAGCCCGACCTGGGAACCGCGGTGGTGATCGGCTGTTTCGGCTTCATCGCCCTGCTTCTGGCCGGAATCAGCCGCAAATTCATATATGGCGGCGCAATACTCGGCTTCCTGGCGATTCCGGCCGTGTGGGCCAGTCTGCGCGATTACCAGCGCCAGCGAATCCTGAGTCTGCTGAATCCGGAATCCGACCCTCTTGGGGCCGGCTATCACATCATTCAGTCGAAGATCGCCATCGGCTCGGGCGGCGCCTTCGGCAAGGGCTATATGCAGAGCAGCCAGGCGCAGTTCGGATTTCTTCCGGAACCCACCACCGACTTCATATTTTCGGTAATCAGCGAGGAATTCGGATTTGTCGGCGTGGTCGTGGCGATGCTGCTGTTCATCGCCGTTGCCGTGCGCATGCTGCAGATCGCGCTCGCCGCCCAGGGCCGCTTCTCCCGGATCCTGGCCGCCAGCCTGGCGATCGGGTTCTTCTTCAGTTTTGCGCTGAACGCGGCCATGACGACCGGGCTTCTGCCGGTGGTAGGATTGCCGCTGCCGCTTGTCAGTGTGGCCGGAAGCGCCAATGTGACTTTCCTGGCCGGCTTCGGTATCCTCATGGCCATTCGTTCCGATCGACGCTATCTCGCCCGCTAGCCTGTCCGTGTTGCGCAAATTCTTCCTTCTCGCGGCCCTGTGCGCGCCGTTCGCGGCGGGCGCCATGGACCTGGACGACCCCGCAATCAGCGCGTTCATCGACGAACTGGTGCGCGACGAGGGACTGGACCGGGACGATGCCAACCGACTGCTGGCATCCGCGCAATTCCGTCCCGAAGTGATCGAAGCCATGAGCCGCGCTCCGGAGCGCACGGTGGAATGGCGCGATTACCGGGCGATATTCATGGACGCGGGAAGGATTTCCTCGGGCAAGGCCTTCTCAAGGCTGCACTCCGAGACGCTGGCGCAAGTCGAGAGCGATACCGGCGTCCCGGCGCACGTAGTGCTGGGCATTCTCGGTGTGGAGACCCGCTACGGGCGGATCACCGGCAGGCACCTGGTGCTGGACTCGCTGGCCACGCTGGCGTTTCATCATCCCCGGCGCGGCGATTTCTTCCGCCGGGAATTGAAGGACTTTCTGGTGCTGCACAACGAGGATGCGCTGGACGCGGCCCGGGTCATGGGGTCGTACGCGGGCGCCATGGGGCGCGCCCAGTTCATTCCGTCGAGCTACCGCCGCTATGCGGTAGACGGCGACGGCGACGGCAGGCGCGACCTGTTCTCCAACTGGCGCGACGTGCTCAGCAGCGTGGCCGGCTACCTGAGCGACCACGGTTGGCGCCGCGGCGGGCGGGTGGCGATGCCCGCGGCCCTCGCCGAAGGCAGCACGGCCAGCCCGCAGGAACGGGGCCTGTCTCCACCCACCACGCTGGGCGCCCTGCGATCGGCCGGCGTCCTCTTTGACGGCGACCTGCCGGATGAAACCCCTGCCGGCCTGTTGCTGATGCAGGGCGCCGCCGGACCCGAGTACTGGCTGGCGCTGCCGAACTTCTACGTGATCACACGCTACAACCGCAGCTATATGTACGCCCTGGTCGTGCACCAGCTCGGACAGGCCATCATCACCCCGGACACCGGATGACGCGAATAGCGTCGGTGCTGCTCCTTACGGGCTGCGTGATTCTCGCACCCGCGTGTTCGGCAATCCGAGACATGGTGGGCGTGCCATGGGGCGGTTCGTCCGGCGGCCGTCCCGGACAGGACTGCTACGACCAGTTCGGGCGGACCTATTGCCCGCTGGTCTCGGCCGAAGGGTTCGTGGAAACCGGGATCGCATCCTGGTACGGCGAGGACTTTCACGGCAAGCCCACCGCCATGGGCGAGCCTTACAACATGTACGCCATGACCGCCGCGCACAAGACGCTGCCGCTGCCGACACGGGTGCGGGTAACCAATCTTGAGAACGGCCGCAGCGCCGAGCTGCGGGTAAACGACCGCGGCCCCTTCGTGGGCGACCGGGTGATTGATCTTTCGTACAACGCCGCCAGGGAACTGGGCGTTTATCGGAGCGGGACGGCCAGGGTCCGCGTCGAGGCGCTGGAGGCGGGCGGTTCGCCGGAGCCCTCGCCGGCGGCGGGCGCCTTTACCTACCTGCAGACCGGCGCGTTCGCCTACCGTGAGAATGCCGCCAAGCTCTATTACCGAATCCGGGAGGCGGGGATTTCGGGAGTGTATCTGCGCCGCAAGGGTAATGGCGTGTATGCCGTGTGGGTGGGTCCGCTGGACAATGCAAGGCACATGACCCGGCTCAAGCGGCAATTGGCGAACATCGGCATTTCCCGGACCGTCAGAGTGCAGGGTGTTGCGCCGCCCGGCTGAAATCCGCGGCCCGACATCGTGAGTACGTTTACACGAGATTGAGAAGAAACATGATCAGGAATTCAACGAGAAAGTCCGGCATGCCTGCCATCCTGCTCGCGGCTGCCCTTGCCGCGGGTACCGCCGCGGCCCAGACGCCGCGGCCGGTCGCCGAGCTGCCCGCTCCGCCTGCCCTGAACGTATCCTCCTTCGTGCTCATGGAGCAGGAAACGGGGACCATCCTGGCCTCGCTCGAGCCGGACCTGAGGGTCGAACCGGCGAGCATTACCAAGATCATGAGCGCCTACGCCGTGTTCGAGGCCCTTGCCGCGGGTGAAGCGTCCCTCCACGAAGAGGCGGTCATCAGCGAGAAGGCCTGGCGGATGCAGGGGTCGAGGACCTTTCTCGACCTGAACAGCCGGGTCAGCGTGGAGAACCTGCTGCTCGGGATGATCGTGCAGTCGGGCAACGACGCCAGCGTTGCGCTGGCCGAGCACCTGGCCGGCGCCGAGGAGGATTTCGCGATCCTGATGAACGCGATCGCCCAACGCCTGGGGATGACAGGTACGAATTTCGAGAATTCCACCGGCTGGCCCGGCGAGAACCATTACACCACCGCCATGGATACGGCGATCCTGACGCGCGCCATGATTCAGGACTATCCGACGCTGTACGGCATGCACGCCCTGCGCGAGTTCACCTGGAACGGCATCAGGCAACCGAACCGCAACACACTGCTTGCCCGTGACGCAACGGTGGACGGCGTAAAGACCGGGCATACCGAGTCGGCGGGCTATTGCCTGGTGGCCTCGGCGGTGCGCGACGACATGCGCCTGATCGCGGTGGTCATGGGCGCGGCCAGCGACTCGCAACGCGCCCAGGATGCCTTGCGGCTGTTGAGCTACGGGTTCCGCTATTTCGAGACCCGCACGCTGCTCGAGGCCGGCGCCGACTTCGGGTCGGCGCGCGTATGGAAGGGTGAGGATACCGTCGTCGGCCTGACAGTTCGGGACGATGTGGTCATGACTTTGCCGAAGCGCGCAAATGAGCGGATGGAGACCCGGGTGGTGGTCGACGAGCCCCTGATCGCGCCGCTCGAGGCCGGTCAGCGGGTCGGGAAGGTCGCTCTGATCCATGATGGCGAGACCATTGCGGAGCTGGAACTGGTGCCCGAACGCGCCGTGCCGTCCGGGGGGTTGTGGCAGCGAACCCGGGACTCCGTCCTTTTGTGGTTCGAGTAAGCGAGACGGACTCCGCCTGCATCAGGTCGCTGGGGCGCCTGCCCTGGCGTGAGGCCGTTGAGCGCATGCAGCGGTTTACCGGCGAGCGGGACGAGGCGGTGCGCGACGAGATCTGGTTTTGCGAACATCCGCCGGTCTTCACCCTGGGCGTCAAGACCCGGCCCTCGCATATCCTCGATCCCGGCGACATTCCGGTGGAGCAGTCGGACCGCGGCGGGCAGGTCACCTACCACGGCCCGGGTCAATTGATGGTGTACCCGCTGCTGTCCCTGCGCCGAGCGGGACTCGGGCCCAGGAGCCTGGTCTGCGCATTGGAAGAGTCCGTGATCGATTGCGCCGCGGCGCATGGAATAGAGGCATCCCGCCGGCCCGGCGCGCCCGGCGTATATGTGGACGGGGCCAAGCTGGCCGCCATCGGCCTGCGCATCCGGCGCGGATGCGCCTATCACGGCATGGCCGTGAATGTCTGCGCCGACCTGGGCCCGTTCTCGCGGATCAATCCCTGCGGCTTCGAGGGCCTTGACGCGGTCAATTTCGCAAGCCTGGGCGGCCCCGACAATCTCGCCGACGCGGCCGCCGAACTGCAGCCTTTCCTCTTGTCCCGCCTCTACCCCTCGGGCGGGCGGCGCCGGATGGCTTCCAGTCGTTCGACGGTGCCGGCGTCCGCCCAGTAGCCTTCGTAAAGCGTACCTGCAACCCGCCCTTCGTGGGCGGCCGCGCGCAACAGGGGCGCGAGTCCGAATCTTTCCTGTGTGGCGTCCCGGAACAGTTCCGGAGCCAGCACGCTCACGCCGGCGAAGGTGTAGCGCGGGCGGTCGTTGCCGACTCGCCCCGAGCGCAAGCGGAAGTCGCCGGCCGGGTGGTGCGCCGGGTTCGGCACCAGCATGAGCCAGGCGAGGTCCCCGGACCGGAAATTGCTCAACGCAAAGGGAAAATCGGTGCGCAGGTCGGCGTTGACTACCCAGAAGGGCTCCTCGCCAAGCAGGGGCAAGGCCCTCGCGATGCCGCCGCCCGTTTCCAGGGCCGAATCGCCTTCGTCGCTGTAGCGGATTCGCAGGCCATAGCCGGACCCGTCGCCGAGCCTGGCGCGGACCATTCCTCCGAGCCAGGAAAGATTGACCACCGCCTCCTCTACGCCCGCAGCGGACAGGGCCGTCAGCAGGTGTTCAATCAGCGCTCGCCCTTCAACTTCCATCAGCGCCTTGGGCAAGCGGTCGCTCAACGGCCGCAGGCGCTCGCCCCGGCCGGCCGCCAGAATCATCGCCCGCGCGGGCCGACCCTCGTTTCGCTTACTCGTCATGGTTTTTCGCATGGCGATTTTCGCACGCTGAAAAATCCGGCACGGATCGCACAGGAAGCGGGCTTTTAGGTAAAGTGAGGATTTGTTAATGAGAGTTCCTCCGCAAACCGTCGCCGGGACAGCGCCGAGCGCAAGTGTTTTGTCCCATGGGACAGCACACTAGGCCCCGCGCGTGCCAATTTCATTGCTCGCTCCGCTGGCCGCGGCCTGCATCGCGCCGGCCCAGCCGGGTATCTGGGAGGAGAGGCCCGGCGCCGACCTGGCCTGCGAGATTTCCGTCCAGCGGTCCGAAACCACGGTCGGCCTTACCGCGTCGAACGGTATCCGTTGGGAAATCGGAGACCGTGTCGAGTTTCTGGGCGATGTTTCGTTTTGCATGGGTGACCACCGGCTGTACGTGGAGACCGCCCGCCTGGTTCAGAGCAGCAACCGAATCGAGTTTTCCGGCGACGTGGCCTATTCGGGGGAGTCGGTTCGGGTTCGGGCCGCGGACGCGATGCTCGACCTGAATCTGGACAGGCTGCGGTTCGGTTCGGCGGAGTACGCCCTGCGCGACAGCCTGGCGCGGGGTACTGCGGAGGAAATCCTTCTTGACGCGCAGCAGGACCTGGTGCGGATGGAGGAGGTCAGCTACACCAGTTGCCTTCCGGGGCGCAACCACTGGGAACTGCGTGCCGGTTCCATAGAAGTGGAGCAGGAGAGCGGCTTCGGACAGGCGCGGAGTATCCGCCTGGAGCTCCTGAACGTGCCGATCCTGTACCTGCCTTCCCTGTCTTTCTCGGCCCGCGGCGCGCGCAAGTCGGGGTTCCTGGTGCCGGAGATCGGCAGCTCCAGCCGCCGGGGACTGGAACTGGACGCACCCTGGTACTGGAACATCGCACCGAACATGGACGCCACGTTCACGCCGCGCTACCTGTCGCGCCTTGGATTTTTTGCCGGCGCCGACTACCGCTACATCACGCGAAATTCATCAGGCCGGATCGAGCTGGGCTACCTGCCCCAGGACAAGCTGCGAAACCGCTCGCGCTACGACGTCAACCTTGAGATGCATACCGCCGTTTCGGACCGATGGAACGTGCGCGCCGACGGCCGCTGGGTGTCCGACGATCTCTATATCGAGGATATCGGGCGGGGATTCTGGGAGCAGGCCCAGACGCACCTGCGCCGGGAACTCGCGGCCACCTACAGCGGCGACCGGATCGATGCCCTGCTGCGGGTCACCGGGCACCAGGTCGTGCATCCGGACGTCGACCGCCTGTTTCGCCCGCATGTGCGGCTGCCCGAGATTCGATTGCACGGCCGGTGGCCGGAACTGCTGCCGGGAGTGGATGGGCGCCTGCGGATGGAAACCGCGTGGTTCGAGCATTCGCAGCGGACGTCGGGCGCCCGGGTGCATTTCGAACCGGAGGTGGTCGCCCGCTACCGTGCGGGACCGGTCGAGGTGAATCCGTCCCTGTCCATGATGGTGACCGGCTACCACGTGACCGAGCCCTTCCGCAGGGATGCCGACACGTATTATCGGGTGCTGCCGCTCGTGAGCGTGGACGCCCGCACCGGCCTCTGGCGACGCTTCGGTACGCAGCAGCTGGACGTGACGCTGCGGCCGCGCGCCATGCTGAGCATCGTTCCCAACGTGAACCAGGACTACCTGCCGGTGTTCGACACCATCATTCCGGACTTCAACTACGTGCAGCTTTTTCGCCCCAACCGCTACCTCGGGTTCGACCGCGTGGGCGATTCGGTGCATTTGAGCGCGGGCGTTCAGGGCGTTATCCAACGCAGTTCGGACGGCCGGGAGCTGTTGCGCTTCACCCTGGGGCAGCGATACAACTTCCGCGGCCGCAAGGTCAGCCTCGAGGGGCTGAGTTCTCACGAGGACGCGGCCTCGGATTACATCGCCGAGTTCGCCTACGGCCTGGGCAAGGACTGGGAAGTGGACATGCGCTACCTGTGGGACGCGGAAATCAACAACGCCAGCCGTTCGGAGATCGCCGTGGTCTACAGGAAGGACCCGCGCCGCACCGTTCGCGTGGCCTACCGCAGCCGCTGGGCGCGAACCGAAAACGTGGACCTGGCTTTCCGGTGGGCGGTCAATGACCGATGGACGGCCGTTGGCCGCTACAACTACTCGTTTGCCGAAGACGTGGAGTTGGAACGCTACCTCGGATTCGAATACGAATCCTGCTGCATCAGCGTCGCGCTGCTGTGGCGCAGGCATGTCGAGCGGGACGCCACACTGGGCGGTGCGTCGGTCTATCTGCAGGTAACGCTGAAGGGCCTGACAAGCCTCGGCGGCGACGCCCGGGCGATGATCGAGCGTGGTATGCTCGGCTACCCCAGCCGATAACCAGTAGCCCCATACGCGCCGTGAGCCTCAAGAACCTGATTTGTCTGCACTTTCGCGGGCGGACGCCGCCGGTGTCCGTCCTGCTTGTTGCGATTTTCCTGGCGCCGGTTTCCGGGCCGGCATGGGCGCAGCTCAGCGATGAGGGCGAGTTTCTCGACGGCATCGCCGCGGTGGTCAATGACGGCATTGTCCTCAGGAGCGAACTGGATCAGGAACTGACCGGCGTACGCGCGAGCATTCGCGCCCAGGGCCTGCGGTCTCCGCCGTCCGCGGTGCTGGAATCCCAGGTGCTGGAGCGGCTTGTGTTGCGGGAAATACAGCAACAGCGCGCCAATCGTTACGGCATCGAGATTTCCGACGAGCAGGTCAACCGGGCGCTTGGCTTCGTGGCCCAGCAGAATGGGGTCGAATTGAGCGATCTTCCGGACGTGCTCGGCGAGCAGGGGATCGCGTATGCCGAGTACCGCGAGGAACTGCGGTCGCAGATCGCGCTGGACACGCTCAGGCAGCGCGATGTGGTTTCCCGCGTGTATCTCAACCCCAGGGAGGTGGACGACTTCCTTCGCGGAGCCGAAGCGGGGGAGGAGGCGAACCGGGAGTATCTCGTGTCGCACATTCTGATCGGCACGCCGCTCAATGCCACCGCGGGGCAGCGTGATGCCGCCCGGGAACGTGCCCAGAGACTGCGTCAGCGCGTGCTGGAAGGGGAAAACTTCGCGGAGCTGGCGATTGCCTACTCCGAGGCGCAGAACGCCCTGCAGGGCGGCGGCCTGGGCTGGCGCAAACGCAACGCTCTGCCCACCGCGTTCCTTGCGCATGTGTTGCAGCTCGAACCCGGCGGCCTGGCCGAGCTGATCACCACCGGCAGCGGCGTGCACGTCGTGCGCCTGGATGAAACGCGCGGAGGCGATCCCATCATTCAGGAGCAATGGGAACTCAGGCACATTCTGCTTCAGCCGAACGAAATACGCGACAACGACGCGACCCGCAGCGAGATAGCCGAACTTCGCGAGCAGATCCTGGCCGGCGAGAGCTTCGGCGCCCTGGCCCGGGCTTACTCGGCCGACCCGGGTTCCGCGGGCGAGGGCGGCATGCTCGGATGGGTCACTCCCGAGGACCTGGACCCCGCTTTCGCCGCCGGCGTGGCGGAGCTGGAAGGCGACGAGATCAGCGAGCCCATACGCAGTTCCTTCGGGTGGCATATCGCGCAGCGTTCCGGCGCCCGTATGCAGGACGTGAGCGAGGACGTGCGCCGGCAGCGCGCCGCCCTGGCCTTGCGAGAGCGCAAGGTCCAGGAGGAAACCCAGCTTTGGCTGCAAAGACTGCGGGCTGAAGCGTTCGTGGAATACAAGAACTAGCCTGTTGACAGGCCCCAGGCTCGCGGTCAGCGTCGGCGAACCGGCCGGAATCGGGCCGGACATCGTAATCAGGGCGGCGCGTGAACTGCGCCGGTTCGACACCGTGCTGCTTGCCGACCCGCGGATGCTGCGCGAGCGCGCGAAAATGCTGGGCCGGGATTTTTCGGCACGGCCGTACGAACCCGGGGAGCACGCGCCCGGCCTGAGCGTAGCGCCCGCGCGCCTTGTGCATCCCTGCGTTGCCGGCCGCGCCGATGCCCGCAACGCACCTGCCGTGCTCGCGGCCATAGAGCGGGGAGTGGCGGGCTGGCCGAGCGGGGGGGTCGGCGCGGCGGGGGCCGGGCCCGGGCACCTTTGGCCTCCCGGCGTCGGGGGCGGCGCCGACGCCGGCACCGCTCCTGCCGTGCTCGCGGCCATAGAGCGGGGAGTGGCGGGCTGCCTGAGCGGGGAGTTCGACGCGCTGGTGACCGGACCGGTCAACAAGGCGGTCATGCGCAAGGCCGGCCTCGATTTCATGGGACACACGGAATACCTGGCGCGCCTGAGCGGCGCGCCGATGCCGGTGATGGTGCTGGCCGGCGTGGCCGGCCCCGGTCGCCCGCCGCTGAGGGTGGCGCTGGCTACCACCCACATACCCCTGAGCGCGGTGCCGGGCGCCGTGACGCGCGAGCGCCTGGCTGCCGTTCTCGAGGTTCTGGTGCGGGGACTCAAGCGTGACTTTGGCGTAAGCAGTCCGCGAGTGGCGGTTCTGGGCCTCAACCCGCATGCCGGGGAGGATGGCGAACTGGGCGGCGAGGATCGTGACGTGGTGGCGCGGGCCATCGACGAGTTCGGGGATACGGGCGTGACCGGTCCGTGGCCGGCGGACACGGCCTTTACGACCGACAATCTCGCCCGGCAGGATGCGGTGCTGGCCATGTATCACGATCAGGGCCTGCCGGTCGCCAAGCACGCCGGGTTCGGCGCGGCGGTCAACGTAACGCTCGGGCTGCCGTTCGTGCGCACTTCCGTGGACCATGGCACGGCTTTCGATCTGGCCGGCACGGGGACGGCCGACGCAGGCAGCCTGGTTCAGGCGGCGGAGGCGGCCGCGCGCATGGCGCGGCGCAGGGCGGGCCAGGCGTAACAATGGGACGGCACACCAGGCTCGGACAGCACTTCCTGGTCGATGCCTCGGTCGTTCAGGACATCATCGAGACGGCGGCGCCCAGGGCCGGCGAACACTTCGTCGAGATCGGTCCCGGCCCGGGCGCGCTGACGGGTCCGCTGCTGTCGGCGGGAGCGTTTGTTCACGCGGTGGAGATCGATCGAAACCTGGCCCGGGAACTGCGCGAGCGTTTTCCCCACGAACGGCTGAGCGTGCACCGCGCCGACGCGCTCGAGTTCGATTACTCGGCCCTCAAGGCGCCGGGATTGCGCCTGATCGGCAACCTGCCCTATTACCTGAGCACGCCGCTGCTGTTTCGCCTGTTCGAAAGCGCGGCTGAATTTCGCGACATGACCGTCATGCTGCAGCGCGAAGTGGCCGAGCGGCTGTGTGCTTCTCCCGGCAGCCGCCGTTACGGGCGTCTGTCGGTGATGGCGGCGGCCCGCTGCCGCGCCGAACCGTGCTTTTCGGTCGCACCAGGCGCCTTCGACCCGCCTCCCCGGGTGCACTCGATGGTGGTGAGGCTGACGCCCGATGCGCGCTACCGAACGCGCCGTACGGATATGTTCGAGCGGCTGGTGCGCCAGGCTTTCTCGCAGCGCCGCAAGATCATCGCCAATGCCCTCAAGGGGCTGGCGGACCGGGAGCAGATCGAAGCGGCGGGCATCGACCCCGCCATTCGCGCCGAGCAGATTGCCGTGGAAGGCTACCTGCGGCTCGCGGAACGCCTTTCCTGATCAGCGCCGCCGCTGTTTGGCGGAACCTCTCTTTCCGGCCTTCGGGCAGGGAACGCTGACCGACTGCGGCGGGCCGTCCAGCCGCACCGCGGCGAGTGATCCGCCCCATACGCAGCCGGAATCCAGCGCGATGAAACGATCGGTAATCAGGCATCCCAGCGCCGACCAGTGTCCGAACACAACCCGGCAGCCGCGCGGCAGTTTCGGAGAGCGCGCGAACCAGGGAGCGAGGTAGGGCGGCTGTCCGCCGGGGGGTCCCTTGTAGGAAAAATCCAGCCGCCCCTGCTCATCGACCATCCGCATCCGGGTACAGGCGTTGACGATCATCCGCAGGCGCCTGATTCCGGAAAGCCCGTCCTCCCAGCAATTGGGCGTGTTGCCGTACATGTCGGCGAGGAAGTCCCGGTAAGCCGCGTCCTTCAGGACGCTCTCCACCTCGGCGGCGCGCGCCAGAGCCTGCTCCAGGTCCCAGCCGGGCAACAACCCGGCATGCACCAGCAGGCAATTCAGATCAGGGTCAAAGTGCGCCAGGGGCCGGTTACGCAACCAGTCCGTGTCGGCGCGGGCATCGGCGTGGTCGTCGCGAACCTGTTGCGCCAGCCAGTGCAGGTCGTGGTTGCCGAGCACGATGACGGCTGCTTCCTCCAGTTCGCGCACGCGTTTCAGCACGCCCTCGGAGTCGGGTCCGCGGTTGACCAGGTCGCCGCAGAACCACAGCCGGTCGCGCCCCGGCTCGAACCCGATCCGCTCGAGCAGCGCATCCAGGGGCCCGAGACACCCCTGCACATCGCCCACCGCCCATACCGCCATTGCCTTGACTGCCTGTTTCGACCCGCTTTTCCCGCGAGTCTCAGTGTGCGCCTCTTGCCACCCCCTCGCGGGAGACGCATGAATCCATCCATGGAGCTTGGCGGCGACATCCCTGTCGCCGACACTCCCGCGAGGGGGTGGCAAGAGGCGCACACAATCCCATGACTAATGCAGGACGCCGGGGGCCTGAAGGCGAAATACGGGGATGGCCGCCTTGAAGTCGTTGCCGGCGTCAGTGATCATGCCGTAGCTGCCCTGCATCGTCCCGAACGGCGTGTCGATGATTGCGCCGCTGGTGTAACGGTGGCTTTCGCCGGGACGCAGCCGCGGCTGCTCGCCCACCACGCCGTCGCCGAACACTTCCTCGACGTGCCCGTTGCCGTCGGTAATGATCCAGTGCCGCGTCAGCAGCCGGGCGGGTTCGCCGCCGCGGTTCGAGATCGTTATCGTGTAACTGAATACGTGGCGGTCGCCGCCCGCATCCTGCCCCAGGTAGGCCGGCTCCACCTCGATGTGAATGTCATCGCCCGAGATCATTCTTCCGGCTCGACCGTGGCCGGGGTCCGGTTCTTCATGAATTCCTTCATGTCGTCCTTCACCCCGGTCCAGTTCTCGACATCGAACATTTCGGGCGCGTATTCCTCGATGCTTGCGCGCAGGTTGGCCGGCATCTCGTCGAGACTGCGCAGTTTGCAGCCGTAGCCGCGCGAGAGCTGCCGCCCGGGCCGCTGGCCCATGAGCATCCAGGGATTCCAGTTAAGGGTCTCCTGGTAGTGGCTGATCGCCGGCGCCATGGTCAGGTCCGGATTTTCTATATCGGCGATTTCCGCCATGAGGAAGATGAACGAGTCCCAGTGGAAGGTTGGGCCGACGGAAGCCTTGGGCCAGACCTCCGGCCGCAAGGGATTGGGGAACCTGAACTGCGAGCGGCTCGGGATGAAGAGCTTGCCGCCCACCGCCCACCATTCCATGTTTTTGGGCTTCATCGTTGCGGTCTCGTCCGTCACCGTTCCTTCCAGTCCGTTCTCGATCTCGATCGGCCCCGTGAGGTACTGCTGCACCTCGACCGTCTCGCCGGTATAGGGGTTGTCCCAGTGGGTGATGACCTCGTCGGTGTCGAACCGGGTAAACAGCGCCACTTCGTTCATGGTGGCCAGGTACTTGTGTTCTTCCGCCTGCCGCCAGCGGGTGACGTTGTAGTTGATCATGCTGAACATGGGGTCGAGGTTGCCCTCGTGGAGATAGGCCCACACGTGGCCGCGCGAGACCCGGTGCACCGTTTCCCCGGCGAGCGAACCATAGACCTTGACCCGCGCCCGCAAGCGGGAGACGGGATCATCGAGGTCCAGGGGTTCGCGCGGACTGCCCTGCTCGGCCGCACATCCGGAAAGCGCCGACGCGCCCAGGGCGCCCGCTCCCAGGCCCTTCAGGACGGTGCGCCTGTCAAGGCCGGAATCGTTCGCGGTGGCTGCTTCGTGGTTCATCTTGTTCTCCTTGTCGGGTGCGCTTCAAACGGAAATCGGCGCCGGAATATGCGGGTGCGGATCGTAGCCGACCAGGTCGAAGTCGGTTTCCACGTAGTCGTCTATGGTTTTCCTCGCGGCCCTGATCTCCAGCCTGGGAAGCGGTCGCGGTTCGCGGGAAAGCTGCTCGCGCGCCTGCCCGTAGTGATTGCTGTAGAGGTGGCAGTCGCCGCCGGTCCAGACAAATTCGCCCGGTTCCAGCCCGGTCTGCGCGGCCATCATGCTCAGCAGCAGGGCGTACGATGCGATATTGAAGGGAACGCCCAGAAACAGGTCCGCGCTGCGCTGGTAGAGCTGGCCCGAGAGCCTGCCGCCGGCGCCGACGTGCAGTTGCAGCATCATGTGACAGGGGGGAAGCTTCATTCGCGGAATCTCGGCGACGTTCCAGGCGTTGATGATGATTCTTCGCGAGTGCGGGTCGTTTCGGATCGTCTCCAGCGCCTGTTCCACCTGGTCGATCGCGCCACCGTTGCCGTCCGGCCAGCGCCGCCATTGCGCTCCGTAGACCGGCCCCAGGTTGCCGTCCTCGTCGGCCCACTCGTTCCAGATTTTCACGCCCCGCTCCTGCAGCCAGCGCACGTTGGTGCCGCCGCGCAGGAACCACAGCAATTCCACCGCGATTACCCGTAGCGGAAGTCTCTTGGTGGTGAGCATGGGAAAGCCGTCGGCCAGGTCGAAGCGCAACTGCCGCCCGAACACCGCCCGGGTGCCGGTGCCGGTGCGATCGTGCCGTTCGGCGCCCTGCTCAAGGACTTCCTGCAGCAGATCAAGGTATTGCCGCATGCTCAGGCGGGCCGGCCAGCGGGCCGCATGAGCAGCCACAGGCCGACGATCAGCATGGGCAGGCTCAGCAGATGGCCCATGGTCAGCCAGCCGAAGGCCAGGTAGCCCAGGTGCTGGTCGGGCAGGCGCAGGAACTCGACCAGCAGGCGGAACAGGCCGTAGCCCGCGAGGAACAGCCCGGTTGCGCGTCCGCTGTGCCGCGGAGAGGGCCCGGAGGTATACCACCACAGCGCGGCGAACAGCACCAGCCCTTCCAGGAAGGCCTCGTAGAGCTGGGTGGGGTGGCGCGCCACGCCGTCCACCACGAACGCCCAGGGCAGGTCGCTCGGTTTGCCCCAGAGTTCGCCGTTGATGAAGTTGCCGATACGCCCGGCGAACAGTCCGGCGGGCACCAGCGGAACGACGAAATCGGCCACTTCGGCAAAGCTTCTCTTGTGCTTGCGCGCGAAAAGCAATGCTGCCAGGCACACGCCAAGGAGGCCGCCGTGGAATGACATGCCGCCCTCCCAGATGCGCACGACATAGAGCGGGTCCGCCAGGAAGCTCTGCCAGCCGTAAAACAGCATGTAGCCCAGCCGCCCGCCCGCCAGCACGCCCAGGCAACAGTAGAAGATCAGGTCCTGGACCATCTCGGGCGTAAAGGTGCTGCCGGGCCTGCGGCACCTGCGCTGCGCCAGCCACCAGGCGGCGACGAAGCCCACCAGGTACATCAGTCCGTACCAGCGGATGGCCAGCGGCCCGATGCGCAGGGCTACGGGATCGAATCCGGGATATTCGATCATCGCTGATCAAGTCTAGCGCAGCGCTGTTGGGCAGCGGCTATCCTGCTGCCGGTCCTTCGGTCATTGCTCGCCCCCTTCCTGTTCGGAGACGCATGAACCCATCCCTGGGGCTCGGCGGCGGCTGTCCTGCCGCCGACGCTCCGCACAGGAAGGGGGCGAGCAATGACCTCCAGCTTGATGCGCTTGCCCCGCCCTTGCGGGCTAATCCGCGGAGTCTTCGGGTTCGTCGATGCGCAGAACCTGGTTGCACTCGTAGAAATAGCCGTCCGGGTCGAAGATCGCGCAGCCCAGGAGGTGGCGTGTCTCGCCCTTCGAACCCGTGACCTTGAAGGTCCTTTCGGGCGTATGCACCCGTGTGCCCAGTTCAGCGGCCCGGCGCGCGACCTCCGCCGCGTCTTCCGTATCGACCACGAACACCGGCGTGCCGTATCCCACCGAAGTGGGAATCTCCGGGGCCGGAAGCGGCGGATCCACCCATTGCAGCAGGCCGATCATGCCGATCCTGGGGTCTTCGCACTGCATGATGACCAGGTGGGTCACGTCGCCTTTCTTGCCGGCGGCGATGCCCTTGCCCGAAAGCGTGTAGGGCATGTCGATCCAGGCTTTCATCCCCAGCACGTACTCGTACCAGCGGCGGCTCTTCTCCATGTCGCGGACAATCAGCGTGGTGCGCTTGACGATGTTGCGGATTTTGGGTGCTGAGTTCATTCGTGATCCTCCCTCGGTCAGGTGCGCGTTTATACCACGCCGCGAGCCTTTCAAGGCTAGCAGCTGCCGTCCAGGCGGCAGGCGTTCGGCCGCAGCCACTCGTCCAGCGCCAGGCACAGCGCGGTGTGCGACAGCGGATGCTGGTTCAGGTGCTCCCAGCCGGTCCTCAGGGTGCGCTCGGCCGCGGCCGCGAAGCGCATGCCGGGCGCGGTCCGCGACAGCCGCAGCAGGGCGCGCGCCGCCACCGCCGCCCCGGAGGGAAGCGCGTCGTCGGAAAGCGAGCGTGGCCGGTGTATCAGTTGCTCGTGGTTCGGGCAGGTGAAGAAAAAGCCGCCGTTGTCCGCGTCCTCGAAGCCGTCCAGCATGGTCCCCGCCAGCGCCTCGGCGGTGGCCTGCCGCTCGCCGCCCAGTTCGAGCAGCGCGTCGATGAAGAATGCGTAGTCGTCGAGAAACCCTTCGCCGGCCGCGCGCCCGGCGGTCCAGCAGGCGAGCAGCCGGCCGTCGCGCATCAGTTCGGCGATGATGAAGTCGGCCGCCTCTTCCGCCGCCGCGGTGAAATCCGGCCGTTCCAGGCAGCGCCCGGCGATCGCCAGCCCGCGCACCGCCATCGCGTTCCAGGCGGTCAGCAGCTTCTCGTCGCGCATGGGGCGCTCGCGCTGTCCGCGGGCCTCGAGAAGACGTTGCCGCGCCGCGGACAGGTCGGCTTCGCCGGCGTCCGGCGTGGGCCGCTCCACCAGGTGCCAGCTCTTTTCCTCGAAATTGGGCCTGCGCGTGAGCCCGTAGCGGACTGCGAAGCCTTCGTATTCTCCCTCCGGCAGCAGTTCCCTTGCCTGCTCGGGCGTCCACAGGTAGTAGAGGCCTTCCTCGCCTTCGGAATCGGCGTCCAGGGCGGCGAAGAAAGCCCCGCCTTCGTGGCGCATGTCGCGCAGCAGCCAGCCGGCCGTGGCCTCGGCAACCTCGGCATAGCGTCGCTTGCCGGTGAACTGAAAGGCCAGGGAGTACGCGGACAACAGCGCCGCGTTGTCGTACAGCATCTTTTCGAAATGCGGGATTTCCCAGCGCGCGTCCACCGAATAACGGAAGAAACCGCCACCCAGGTGGTCGTTGAGTCCGCCCGCGGCCATCGCGTCAAGCGTGGTCTCGAGCATTTCGCGGGCCGCCTCGCCCCCTGGCTGCGCGGCGCGCCGGACCAGCAACTCCATGTCCGCCGGCCGCGGAAACTTCGGCGCGCCCTGGGTGCCGCCGTGCACGGAATCGAAGGCCGCGCGCATCTGCTCCACCGCGTTCGTCAGCGGTTCCTCGCCGAGCTCTCCCGCAAAGGACGCGCCGGGCGCCGCTATCCGGGCGAGCATCTCCTGAACCGCCTTGCCGTTGCCTCGCGCCTCCTCGAGCCGGCCCGCGTAGTAGGCGGCGACGTTCCTCAGCAGGTCCGTGAAGGCCGGCATTCCGAAGCGCGGCGCCTTGGGGAAATAGGTTCCGGCGAAGAACGGCAACAGTTCGTCGTGGGTCAGGAACACCGTCAGCGGCCAGCCGCCGGCCCTGCGGGTCAGCAGCTGGTGGCTGGTCTGGTAGACCTTGTCCAGGTCCGGCCGTTCCTCGCGGTCCACCTTCACATTCACGAACAGTTCGTTCATGACCGCCGCGGTTTCGTCGTCCTCGAACGACTCGTGGGCCATGACGTGGCACCAGTGGCAGGCCGAGTAGCCCACCGAAAGCAGGATGGGACGCCCGGATTCCCGCGCGGCGTCGAGCGCCTCGTCGTCCCACGGATGCCAGTGCACGGGATTGTCCGCATGCTGCAGCAGATAAGGGCTGCTGACCTCCCCGAGCCGATTCATGTGCTTACTGACTCAAGATCTGCGCCGCCTTGAATATCTCGAGAAACTGTCATCGCGGAAACATCAGGTTCAAGGTGGAAATTACCATGGTCGTTACTGTTCGCCGTACATGGCGGTAATGAGGCGCCGGAGTTGCCTCGCCTTCTGAGCCGTCAGACGGTCCAGCTCTCGCCTTAGCCGTCGCTTGCTGATAGCGCGTATTTGATCCACAGCGATCTCGGCGGGCTGGCCTGCGCATTGAACCTGGAGACGACTGCGCCATTCCGGGTGAAGCCTGGAGGTAAGAGGACAGACCACGACGGTTTCCAGGTACCGGTTCATCTCGTTCTGGCTGACCACGATTACCGGGCGCACCTTGCGAATCTCGGCGCCAACGGTGGGATTGAGGTCGGCATAGTGGATTGCGTACCTCTGGGGAAAGGAGGCCATTAGTGCCCTGTCACGGCCCTAGTCGATGCCGTCGCCGGCAACGGCATCAAACTCGCGCCAGTTCTCGTCGGCTGCCGCCATGGCGCGGTAGGTGTCCTTCCAGGAGAGGCGCGCCTTCCTCCTGCCACGCAGAAATACGCCGTCCTCTGCCGCTTCCATTGTTATGAAATCGCTCCAGCCGTATTGCCGGAGCAGTTCCCTGGGCAATCGGATGCCCCTGGAGTTGCCGATTGCAACAACTTTGAGTTCTCTGGCGGTGGTTGCTTGATTCATGGCCTGAGCTTCCTGTCCTGAATTTGCGCTGTAATTACTGTAATTACATTTCATTCGATGTCAACAACTTATTCCTTCCGGTTTGCCGCCGGTTTCTGTCCGCCAAAGAACGGGTTGGAGCCCCACATTGGCGCCTGCGAATACAATCCGGTTTCTCTCGGCGCCGAACGACTGCTTGGATGATCGCGTGAACAGGGGCAAGGCGGCAATGGCCGGCGCTACGCCGGGGACCGGGCGCGCGATACTCCAGCGGATTGCGGACGGCGACCCCGGGGCCATGACGGACCTGGTGGACAAGTATGGCGATTTGGTCTGGTCGCTGGCGCGGCGCTATTTCGGCGCCTCGCCGGTTGCCCAGGACTCGGTGCAGGAAGCCTTTCTTTCGCTTTGGTCCAGCGCCGGGCGGTTCCGCCCCGACCGCGGCAGCGAGCTGACCTTCGTGCTGACCGTTGCGCGCCGGCGGATGGTGGACCAGGTGCGGCACGAGGCCCGTTTTAGCGACGGCGTTCCGCTGGTCGGCGACGAGGTGGACCCCAACAGCAGTGACCAGGCCCGGTTGGACGCGCAGCTCGAAATGATGCGGGTTCAACCGCTGCTGCGCGAGCTGTCCGGGAATGAAAGGGAAATCCTTTCGCTTTCTCTTTACGAAGGATATTCACATAGCGAGATCGCGAAACGCCTGAATATGCCTTTGGGAACCGTCAAGACGCGCATCCGCCGCAGTCTTATCCGGCTGCGGGCGGCGCTCAAGGTGGAGCGCGGGGAGGCCTGACGTGACGACCGCCGACAGAATCCTCGAATTGCTGGCCGCCGAAGCCGCCGGCGAGCGGCTCGACGACGCGGAGTACGGCGAGTTGCGGGAATTGCTGGCCGCCATGCCGGCTGAAGAACGCGTGCGCGAGCGGGACCTCATGCAAGAAGCGGCGGCCCTGGGGCAGGCGGCCTTCCTGGCGGAGGACCGCGAGGCCTGGCGGAGGATGCCGGACGGCCTCCGCGAGCGCCTGACGGGAATGGCTCGCGCGCGGGCCCTGGACAGCGCCCCGCGCCCCGGCGCCCCGCACCGGGCCAACTGGCCGGCCCGCTGGGGATGGGCCGCGGCCACTGTCATGGTCCTGGTCTGGATCGTTGACACGGTGCTGCTGCCGCGGCCGCAAGTCGTCCCGCCGACCGTTTCGGTGCAGGCGGCGCCGGACCTCGTCAACCTGTCCTGGCGCTCGGAAATTACGGGTTACGAACAGGTCCGGGGCGAAATCGTATGGAGCGACACGCTGCAGGCCGGCGAGATGCGCTTTGCCGGGCTTCCGCCGAACGATCCCGAAGTGCAGCAATACCAGCTCTGGATCGTGGACCCGGACCGTTATGAGCACCCGGTGGACGGCGGCGTGTTCGATGCCTTGGCCGATGGCGATATCGTTATACCCGTGAACGCGAAACTGAACGTGGACCAGCCCGTGGCCTTCGCGGTGACGCTCGAGCAGCGCGGCGGCGTGGTGGTTTCCCAGGGGCCGTTGCTGCTGGTGGCCGCCGAAGGCCCGCGCCCCGGCAGCCCGCTGTGAGGGTTCTGCGCGCTATTTTTCTGACGCTGGCCTGGCTCGCGGGCGGGCTGGTGGCGCTGGCGCTGATTTCTTTTGCCGTGGCCGCCTGGATCTGGCGCGACATCCCGGCGGAACGGCTGGAAGCCCGCTACGGCACTGAGGCGTCGCGCTTCGCCGAGATCGACGGCGCCCGCATCCATTACCGCGATGAAGGCCAGGGCCCCGCGGTGGTGCTGATCCACGCCAACTTCGCCAGTCTGATCGGCTGGGACCCCTGGGTCGAGGCGCTGAAGGACCGCTATCGCGTGGTGCGCTTCGACATGACCAGCCACGGCCTGTCCGGCGCCGACGCTACCGGCAACTACAGCCTGCCCCGAACGGTGGACCTGATGGAGCGGCTGCTCGACGAACTCGGTGTGGATCGCTGCGCGATCGTGGGAACCTCGCTGGGTGGTACCGTGGCCATGCACTACACGGTCCGCAACCCGCAGCGGGTGGCCGGCCTGGTGCTGATCTCGCCCGGCTCGCTGGAGCCCGATGTGCGCGGCCGGCAGGCGCCGGCGCGCATGTCGCCGACCACCGCGATCGTGCGCTGGATCACTCCGCGTGCGCTGCCTGAGTTCATGCTGAGAACCGGTTTCGGCAATCCCGCCGGCGTCTCGGACGAACTCATCGACCGCTGGCACGACCTGTGGCGCCTGGAGGGGCAGCGCCCGGCGCAACTGGCGCGCCTGCGTCAGTACATCTCCGGCGACATCGAGGAACTGATCGGGCAGGTGTCGGCGCCCGTCCTGATTCAATGGGGCGAGGAAAACCCGCAGGTGCACGTGGAACTGGCCGGCGAGCTGGCCCGCCTGCTGAAGAACTCGCCGTCGGTTGAGACTATCATTTACCCCGGCGTCGGGCATATGGCGATACAGGAGGCGCCGCGCGAAACCGCCGCTGACGCGCGCGCCTGGCTGGACCGCCTGCCTTTTGCCGAACTTCCCGGTATCGAGAGTCAGCCCAGATGACGAAAAAACTACTCAAGGTGGCCGTGGTAGGCCTGATTGCCGTGTTCACCCTCGCGGTGGCCGGATTCGGTGTTTTCCGGTACATGAACCGCACGCCGCCGCAACTGGCGGAACCGAACTACTTCGCTTACTACAAGACGCAGGACACCGTGCCCGAGGGCCGCGTGGGCGTGTTCATCTCGCATCTCGTCCAGCCGGAAGAATTCCGCGCCGAGGACTACTACGTGCTGACGGGCAAGAGCCTGCAGTACATTCCCTGGCCGATCCGCAACATCGCCGGGGCCGATCGGGGCGTGGTGCTCATGGATGCCGAGCGTTATTACGAGTTCGAGGAATTCACTCCCACCCGGCTGATTGACCACCTGGGGCGCGATACCGATTTCGACGGCGTGCCGTACGCCGACAAGTACCTGACCGGCGAAGTCGTGTGGTCGCCGCCGTCAACCGCCACCTACATGGCCCAGGGCTATTTCCTGCTTCCGGGCCGCAAGGCCGGCATGCCTGCGTCGGCGGCCAGGCTGATCACCAAGTGCCGGGTGTTTTACTACGCGCCCGGCAAGGGTTTCATGGACGGCCGGATCCCTCACGAGGAGGGCAGCCGCATCCTTGCCGAGGAAGCCATGCAGCAGGTGCAGGCAAAGTACGGCGACATGCCCTGGGCCTGGGTGACCGCCGAACACCTGGGCAAGGCCCGAAAGGCCATGTACGAACTGCTGGACACCGGGGTGGATACGGTATTGCTGGCTATCCCGCGGCCGGTTTACTCGCACCACGAGGAATTCAACAGCAGCGTCAAGCACGCCATGCACTACATCCACGAGTGGGAGGAGCGCAACGGCAAGCACATCAAGGTGATCATCACTCCGCAACTCGGCGACTTCCCGGTAATTCGCAGCGCCTACCTCAGAATGCTGAGGGACCGGCTGGATACGTTTTCGCCCGCGGATACCGTAAAGGTGGTGATATCGAGCCATGGAATGCCCTGGGACCGGGTACCGCACGAGGCCTGGCTGGAGCTGGGTCCACCGTATCTGGAAGCCATGGAGAATGATGTCCGGGAAGTGCTGGAGAGTTACGGCTTTTCCCGCAGCGCGCTGGTGACCAGCCAGGAGAATTTCGCCGATCCGCTCAACGATCCCGACGACAGGTACCTGTCCACCAACGAGGCGTACTGGAACGGCATCAACGACGGCTTCGATTACATCGTCAACCTGCCCGTCTCGTTCTTCGCCGAGAACACCGACACCGCCTTCGGGCACGCCATGGTCAATTTTGAGGGTTTCGACGAGTACAGCCGGTACGATCCCATCGACTACCCGGACTGGAACGAGCCCCTGGTGCGCGAATACGTGCAGGACGGCACGCGGGTCATCTACAACGGCACGCCGGTGGGCCGCTACAGCGGACCGGTCGTCGAGGCCTTCTTCCAGGCCATGGATTCGGTCCTTTCGCAGCATCCCGGCAATCCCGCGGGCGCCGCGCCGGCCCGGGCCCAGGGCGCCGGTCACGGCGCTCAATGAACGAGCCCTCCGCAGGCCCGAGTCTTGAGGGGCTGCGCATTCCCCGGGATGAGCAGCCCCAGGAAAGCCGCTTAAGGCGATACCTCTGGCCGTCGATCGGTACGGTGGTCGTCGTCGGCGTGCTCGCGCTGCTGGCGCTGCAGTTTCTGCCGGACAGCCGGGCGGAGGTGCGGGTCGAAACCGTGCGCAGATCGTCAGGCGACGCCGTGGCCAGCGTGCTGGACGCCAGCGGCTACGTGACCGCGCGCCGCGCCGCCACGGTCTCGTCCAAACGCACCGGCCGCATCCGCACGGTGCTCGTGGAAGAAGGCATGGCCGTCGACGAAGGCCAGGTCGTGGCGGAGCTAGACGACGCGGCCGAGCAGGCCCAGCTGCGGCTCGCCGAGGCGCAGCTGGCGTCGACCGAAAGTTCAATGGGCGAGACCCGCGCCGAACTTCACGAGGCCGGGCTTGCCTACGGCCGCCTGTCGGAGCTGCACGGCCAGGGGCTGGCCAGCGAGGCGGAACTGGACGCCGCCAGGGCCACGCGCGATCGCCTCAGCGCACGGCTGGAAGCGAACGCGGCGTCGGTGACGGTTGCCGAGCGCGCCGTCGCCGTGCAGCGGCAGGCGCTCAGCGAGACGATCGTGCGCGCGCCTTTCGCCGGCGTGGTCATCGACAAGAACGCGCAGCCGGGGGAAATGATCTCGCCGGTCTCCGCCGGCGGCGGCTTTACCCGCACGGGGATCTGCACGCTGGTGGACATGGAGTCGCTGGAGATCGAGGTGGACGTGAACGAGGCGTACCTGCAGCGGGTGCGGCCCGGAGGGGCCGTTACCGCGCGGCTGGACGCCTATCCCGATTGGCGGATACCTGCGGAAGTCATCGCCATCGTGCCGGCGGCCAACCGCGAGAAGGCCACCGTGCGGGTTCGGGTGGGCATTCTCGAGCGCGATGCGCGCATCCTGCCCGACATGGGCGCCAAGGTGTCATTCATCGAAGCGGGGCAGCCGGTTCCGCAGTCCACGCAGACGCCTTCCGCTCTCACCGTTGCCGACTCGGCCGTTCTCGGGGAGGGCGACGACAGCTGGGTCTACATTGCCGAGAACGATCGGGCCTGGCGGCGCGATATCGTGATCGGACGGCGCGACGGCGGGCGTGTGTCTGTCGTCTCCGGCCTATCGGCGGGCGACAGGGTGGTCGTGGATCCTCCCGCGGGGCTATCGGACGGCGCCGAAATTCAATATCCTTGAGGCAACGAACTCATGGGACAGCACACCAGGACTAAAGAGCGCGATTTATGGCTCGACAATTGATCCGTCTGGCGGGCGTCGGCAAGAATTACCGTAAGGGACGCGAGCTCGTACGCGTGCTTGAAGGGATAACGCTGGGCATCGAGGAAGGCGATTTCGTCGGCTTGATGGGACCTTCCGGGTCCGGCAAGACCACGCTCCTGAATCTGCTGGGCGGTCTCGACAAGCCCACCCGGGGCGATGTGGAGGTGGACGGCAAGACCATCAGCAAGCTCTCGTCGGGCGCCCTGGCGAAGTGGCGGGCGAGCAATATCGGGTTTATCTTCCAGTTCTACAACCTTTTGCCGGTGCTTACCGCCGCACGCAACGTGGGCCTGCCCTTGCTGCTGACTTCCCTTTCGGCCTCACAGCGCAGGAAACACGTCAACACGGCGCTGCAGCTGGTGGGCCTGGCGGACCGGGCGAAGCATTATCCCCGGGAGTTGTCGGGCGGTCAGGAACAAAGGGTGGCGATCGCGCGCGCCATCGTGTCCGATCCGCCCATACTGCTGTGCGACGAGCCCACCGGCGATCTGGATCGCGCGACCGCCGACGAGATCATGAGTTTGCTGCAGCGGCTGAACCGGGATTACGGCAAGACCATCGTAATGGTCACCCACGATCCGCGCGCCGCTTCCTTTGCGCATCGGGTGCTGCACCTGGACAAGGGCGAACTCAGCAAGAAGCCGGTGGACCTGCACTAGGGCCGCGAGCATGAACCGATTCACCCTCATCTGGCGCAATCTGTGGCGCAAGCCGATCCGCACCGTATTCACCATGCTGGCCATCCTCGTGGTGTTCTTTCTCTTTACCGTGCTTGAGGGTTTGCGGATCGCGCTTTCCCTTTCCGACGTGGGTCCCGCGGCAGAGGAACGGCTGCTCAGCTCGCACAAGGTCTCGCTGATCATGATGCTGCCGGTCGCCTACGAGTCCCGGATCGCACGCCTTGGGGGCATCGAGGCGGTCTCCCACGGCACCTGGTTCGGGGCCCGTTACCAGGACAACCCCGAGTTCGCCCAGTACCCGGTGGTGGCCGAGCAATACCTGGCGCTGAATCCAGAGATCAAGCTGGACGAAGAACAGAGACAGGCCTGGCTGGGCAACCGGATGGGCGCGATCGTCGGGCGTCCGGTGGCGAACCAGTACGGCTGGAAGCTGGGTGACCGGGTGCCGCTCAGATCCAGCATATGGACGCGCAACAACGGCAGCGACGTCTGGGAATTCGATATCGAAGGCATTTTTGACGATACCGACGCCGGAATGAACGCGGGCGTTGTGCTGTTTCATTACGACTACTTCGACGAGGCGCGGGCCTTCGGCAAGGGCACCGTCGGCTGGTACGTGTCCAAGGGCGACGGATCGGTGCCGCTGAATGAATTGATGGACTCCATCGACGCCGAGTTCGCCAATTCGCCGGCGGAAACCAAGACCAACACCGAGGCGGCCTTCGCCCAGGAATATGCGCAGCAGTTCGGCAATATCGGGTTGATCGTTACGCTGATCCTGGCCGCGGTGGTGTTCATGATCCTGCTGGTTACCGGACACACGATGGCGCAGTCGGTGCGCGAGCGAATCCACGAAATGGGCGTGCTCAAGACGCTGGGCTTTACCTCGGGGAGCATCTTCGGCCTGACCGTCGTGGAGGGGCTGCTGCTGGTTCTGCCGGTGGGCATCCTGGCGATGGCGCTCGGATGGGGCGCCTTGATACTCGTCGCCGGGATCATGGGGGCGATGTTCCCCGCGGGCCTGCACATCGGGACGTATTCCATCGTTCTGGGCCTGGCGCTGATGCTGGCGATCAGCCTGGGGTCCGTGCTGCCGCCGGTTATCCGGGCGCTGAGGCTGGACATCGTGGCCCTCTTGCGAACTACCTAGCAATGTTCGGCTGGCTGACGCAGACGGCGGCTCTCGCGGCCCTGAACCTGCGCAGTCTGCCGCGCAGGCCCGGCACGGCCGCCGTGGCCATGTCCGGCATCGCGGCGCTCACTGGCGTATTCGCCGGCGTGCTTTCCATGGCCTCGGGATTCGAGAAGACCATGGAGGGGACCGGTCAGGAGGACGTGGCGCTGGTGCTGCGCAGCGGCTCCACCGCGGAACTCAACAGCCGCTTCGACGGAGAACAGGCCAACGTGATTCGCTTCGCACCCGGTATCGCCCGGGACGCGGACGGCGAGCCCGAGGTTTCCGCGGAGTTGTTCTGGATTGTCAACGCCGTTGGCAAGTCCTCCGGAACCGAGGCCAACGTGGCGTTGCGGGGTATTCAGCCCAACGGCTATTCGCTGCGCAATAACTACCGCCTTGCGGAGGGCCGGGAATTCACTCCGGGACGGTTCGAGCTGATCGTCGGGCGCGGCGCGCGCAATCAGTTCGTGGGCCTGGAGCCGGGACAGACGATCCGCTTCGGAAAGACAGAGTGGCTGGTGACCGGGGTGTTCGAGACCGGCGGTTCCGTGTTCGAATCGGAGCTGTGGTGCGACGTCAACGTGCTGCAGTCGGCGTATCAGCTCGGCAACGGCTTTCAGGTGGTACGCGCTCGCGTGGAGGATGCGGGCGGCCGCCTGCAACTGGAAGGGGCGCTGGGCGATGACCAGCGGCTGAGTGTGGATGTGTGGAGCGAAAAGGAGTTTTATGCCGAACAGGCTGAGGACACGGCAGCCTTGATTCGGTGGATCGCAGTTCCGGTTTCGATACTGATGGCGATCGGCGCCGTGTTTGCCGCCCTGAACGCCATGTATGCATCCATTACAGCCCGGGCGCGGGAACTGGCCACCCTTAGGGCGCTGGGCTTCGGTTCGTTTCCTACGGCCCTGGCGACCCTGCTTGAGTCGGTGGCCCTGGCGTTTCTGGGAGGGTTGCTCGGCTGCACCATTGCCTGGCTGGGGCTGAACGGCTTTCAGGCCTCCACCCTGGCCGCCAGTTTCAGCCAGGTCGTGTTCAATTTTGCGGTGACTCCCGATCTGCTTGCTCAGGGCATAACGGCAGCGCTGATCGTGGGCCTGGTGGGGGGAGCCTTCCCCGCGGTGCGGGCGGCGACCGCGCCGGTCACCGCCGCCCTGCGCGAGCTCTAGGGTCGTGTCCCGGTGCGCTGCTGCGCGGGTGCGATGCGGGTGGGGCGCATAAGCCGGGCGTTTGCGGCGGCTGTCGGGGCCGTCATTCTGTTTGCCGCGGCGGCGGCGGACCAACAGGGCTTGATCGACTACCGCAAGGACGTCATGCTGAGCATGGCGGCGCACCTTTCCGCATTGACCGAACTGCTGACCGTGGACCTGGATCTCGACCAGGACCATGTCGAAGCCCAGGCCACGTCCCTGGGGCTGAACGCGCAACTGGTCAGTTCGCTTTTTCCGCCGGAGTCCGACCAGGGCGATACGTCGGCCCTGCCGGGCATCTGGCAAAGGCCCGAACAGTTCCTGGCCCGGGCCGAAGCGGCCGAACGCGAGGGCCGCAACCTGGTGGCGGCGGCCGAGTCCGGAGACCGGGAGTTCATGGTGCAGTCGCTCAGCCGGCTGGCCGACGCCTGCCGGAACTGCCACCGCGAGTTTCGCTTCGAGGAAGAGGACTAGGGGACAGCACACCAGGGCCAGATACAATCTGCAGGCTTCTGTCATGAACCTGCGTGAAACATCGATTGGCCTGATTGCCGCACTGGCGGTAGCGGCCGGCGCGATATCGGGGTGCGGCGGTGAGGCGCCGGAGGAGGAACAGGCTGCCGTGTCCGATTCCGGGTGGAAAGAATTTACCGCCGAGTTCGTAGAGGACCTGTTCGCAGCCGAGCCGACCCGCGCCGTGTGGTCCGGCCGGCACGAATTCGACGGGCAGCTTCAGGACGTTACGCCGCAGGCAATCCGCGGGCGCGGCGACATGCTGCGGGGCTACGCTCAACGGGCGCGCGAGGAGTTTTCCGCCGAATCCTTGAGCCCGGCACAGGAGTTGGAGCGCCGGCACCTCGTTGCCGCGATCGAGGGCATGCTGTTCAGCGTGGAGGTGGCCGAGTCGCACCTGCGCAACCCCTCCTGGTACGCGGGCCCCTTAAGCCCCAGCGTGTATGTCTCGCGCGAGTACGCGCCAAAGGATGAGCGGCTGGCGGCCCTGACCGCCCATCTCAGGGAAATTCCGGACTATCTTCAGCAGATGCGCGGCACGCTCGAGCCGCCTTTTCCCCGGCCGTTCGTTCGCACCGCGCTGGTGAACTTCGGCGGACTCGCGTCGCATCTTGAGGACGACGCGCCCGGCCTGTTCGCCGACGTGGCCCACGAGGAGTTGCAGGCGGCGTTTGCCGAGGCGCTGGCGCCGGCCGTGCAGGCCCTGCGCGAGGTCGAGACCTGGCTTGAACTGCGCCTGGAGGACGCCACCGGCGATTTCGCCCTCGGCGAGGAGCGCTACCGGGAACTGCTCCGGCGCCGATACGGGATCGACCTGGACTGGAAGACGCTCAAGAACGTGGCGCAGGCCGATCTGCGGCGCAACCTCGAGTTGCTGCGGGAAACCTGCCAGCGGGTCGATCCGGAAATCACCATCGCCGACTGCGCCGCCATGGTGCGCGACGACAAGCCCGAGCAGGGCGCCGTGGCCCGCGCCAACGAGCAGTTGCCGGAGCTCAGGGAGTTCCTCGTCCAGACGGACATCATCGGGATTCCAGGCGACGAAACCGCCTTCGTGGCGGAGGCGCCCGCCTACAGGCGCACCAATTCCGCCTACATCGAGATTCCGGGAGCCTACGATGAAGGGCTGCCCGCCATCTACTACATCGCCGGCCCGGACCCGGAATGGCCGCCGGAGGTGCAGCGGCAGTACGTGCCCGGCGAGGCCGACCTTCTCAACACCTCGGTGCACGAAGTCTGGCCGGGCCATTTCCTGCATTCGCTGTATGTCAGGCGCTCCGACAACTTCGTCGGCAAGATCCTCCGCAACGGCATGCTGAGTGAAGGCTGGGCCCACTACACCGAGGAGCTGATGCAGGAGGCCGGTCTGGGCGACGGCCAGCCGCTGCTGAAGGTGGGGCAAATTCTCGATGCGCTGATGCGCGACGTGCGCTTTTTGTCGTCCATCGGCCTGCACGTGGAGGGCATGAGCGTCGAGACTTCGCAGCGGATGTTCGCGGAACTGGCCTACCTGGATCCCGGCAACGCCCAGCAGCAGGCGCTGCGCGGCACCTACGATCCCGGCTACTTCGTCTATACGCTGGGCAAGCTGATCATCGTGAAGATGCGCGAGGACTGGACCGCCGACCGCGGCGGGCGCGCGGCCTGGAAGGAGTTCCACGAGACGCTGCTGTCGCTCGGCCACGCGCCGCTGCCGGTGCTGCGCGAAGCGATGATGGGGCCCGACGACCCCGGCCCACTCCTCTAGTCAGGCAGTAACGAAATCCCGTATGGCGCCGACCTTGCGGGTCAGGAAGTCCGGGTCCTCGTAGGGTGGCAGCGTCATGAAGCGCGCGCGGGGGGCCAGCGCGGCAGCATCACGGGTGTGTTCCAGCAGCGGGTCCTGCTCGTCGCAGATCGCCAGCGCTTCGGCGGTCAACAGCGGCATGCGCTCGCGAACCCGGTGCGAGAACGCCGCCCGATAGGCCTTGTGGTAGGTGGTCAGCGCCTTGAGCACCTCCACCGTCGCGGCGTGCAGCAGTTCCGGCGCCACGATGCCAGTGCCGCGCAGATGCTCCTTGTCGCGCTTGAACCAGGGGAAGAAGATGTTCTGGTCGCGCATGAACTGGAAGGCCCACAGGTAGTGCCGGCCTTCCAGGTCCGGGTGCACCTCCGGCGCGTAGTTGCTCAGCATGTCCTGGCGCTCCTCGCCCTCGAACAGCGCGATGCCGTCCAGGATGACCTTGCCGATCCGCTCCGGCGCGGCGATTCCCAGTTCGATGGCCGTGTGCGCGCCGGTATGGCTGCCGTACGCGGCGGTCCGCTCGATTCCCAGCGCGTCGAGCAACGCCAGCATGGATGTGGCGAAGTCCTCGATGCGCGGCTGCTCCATCGGCAGCGCGTCCGAGTCGCCGTTGCCCGGCGTGTCCGGGCACACGACGTTCAGGTTCGTGCCCAGCACCCCGCCCAGGGTTCGCATGCTCCACGACGAGGTGGGCGAGGCATGCAGCATGAGCAGGGTCCCCTGCGCGGAACCCGGAAAGTGATAGCGGTAGTGGATGCGGCCCTTGGCCGTGTCGGCGAATGCGCGGCTCAAGCGCAGCGGTGGTTCGTTTGCCATGGACTTCCCCTTTTTCGTTGCGGCAGGCGAGGCTCAGACGCGCATATTGCCTCAAACAGCCGGGGCTGTGGTAAATTCGCGCACCTTGCGCAACGCGCCGGCGACACGTTTCAAGGGGAGGGGTCCGCATGGTCATCATCAAGCGAATACTGATTGGCATCGTCGCGCTGCTGGTGTTGTTTTTTGTCGTGGGCTTCCTGCTCCCGCGCGACGTTCGGGTCGAACGCTCCGTGGAAATCGACGCATCGCCGCAAGCGGTGTTCGCCATGGTCAACGACTTCCAGCAGTTCAATCGCTGGCAGCCCTGGGCGCAGATCGACCCCGCGACCCGTTACGTATACGAGGGGCCGGCCACCGGCGCCGGAGCGCGCATGCTCTGGTACAGCGATCATCCGCAGGTGGGAGACGGCATGCAGGAAATCACCCTGAGCGTACCGTATTCCAGGGTGCGCATGGCGCTTGATTTCGGCACCGGCGGCCTTGCCAGCGCCGACTACCTGATCGATGCCGACGGCGGCGGATCGATACTGACCTGGACCCTGGAAACCGACATGGGCGGCAACCCGGTAGCACGCTACGTGGGGCTGATGATGGACGGCATGATCGGTCCCGCATACGAGCAGGGCCTGAACAACCTGAAGGACATCCTGGAAGACCGGCCCGAACCGGAACCCGGGCCGGCGATCATGGAGACCTTCGTCGACCCGGAGGGTTCCGGGGAAACGCCGGCGGAAACCCGCGCCACCTAGCCGCCCCTTCGAGTAAAGCCGAGGTTTGCCGAGCATGACCCAACCATCCACCGCTTCCACCCGCAACATCGTTCTGCTCGGCCATTCCGGAGCCGGCAAGACCGTGCTGGCCGAGAAGCTGCTGGCGACCGCCGGTGCGATCAAGACGCCGGGAAGCATCGAACGCGGCAGCACGGTCTGCGACTATCGCCCTGAAGAAAAGCGACTGCAGTATTCCGCCGATGTCGCCTTTTGCCACTTCGAGCACGACGGCGCCCACATCAACCTGATGGACACGCCGGGTTCGGCTGATTTCTCCGGGCGGGCGCTGAGCGTGCTGCCCGCCGCGGAGACCGCCATGGTGGTCATCAACGCCTCCGCCGGCATCGAACTCATGACCCGTCGGACGATGGCCGCGGCCGAAGAGATGAAGCTGGCGCGGTTCATCGTGGTGAGCCATATCGACAGCGAAACCGCCGACCTGCCGGGGCTGATGGAGCAGATCCGCGAGTCTTTCGGGCGCGAGTGCATTCCGCTGAACCTGCCGGCCGACGGCGCCGGGCGGGTCGCCGACTGCTATTTCAAGCCCGAAGACGCAGACACCGACTTCGATTCCGTCGCCGGCGCGCACACCGCCATCGTCGACCAGGTCGTGGAGCTCGATGACGACCTGATGGAGCTGTACCTGGAAGAGGGCGAGGACATGAACCCGGAGCAGCTTCACGGTGCGTTTGAACGCGCGTTGCGCCGCGGCCACCTGGTTCCGGTATGTTTCGTCTCCGCCGCCACCGGGTCCGGCATCAACCAGCTCCTCAACGTGATGAACGAACTTGCGCCGTCGCCGCGCGAGGGCAATCCGCCGGCCTGCTCGCTGGACGGCGAGACGGTCACGCTGAAGGCGGACAAGGATGAGGACACGGTCGCGCTGCTGTTCAAGATCAACGTCGATCCGTACGTCGGAAAGATGGGTGTTTTCCGGGTATTTCAGGGCCAGGTGAACGTGGGCGACTCGCTTTATCTCGACGACCAGCGCAAGGCGATCAAGGCGGCGCACCTGTACGCGCTGCAGGGCGCCGAGTCCCTGGAAGTCCAGTCGGTCGGCCCCGGCGGCATCGCGGCGCTTTCGAAGATCAACGAACTTGCCTACGCGGGCGTGCTGCATGCGGAACACGCGCATGACCGGCTGAAGTTCGGGGACGCGCCGCTTCCGGCGCCGATGCACGGCGTGGTGCTGGAACTGACGCGCCGCGGCGACGAGAAAAAGCTGTCCGACGCGTTGGCCAAGCTTACGTCCGAGGACCCCAGCCTGCTGCTGGAATTCGACACGCAGGCCAACGAGACCGTCCTGCGCGGCATGGGCGAGCTGCACCTCAGGGTCATCCTCGACCGCATGCGCGAGGAGTTCAACCTGGAGGTCGAGACCCGGCAGCCGCGTATCGCCTACCGCGAGACGGTTACGCGGAAGGCCGAGGGGCATCATCGCCACAAGAAGCAAACCGGCGGCGCCGGCCAGTTCGGAGAAGTGTTCCTCAACATCGAACCGCTGCCGCGCGGCGGCGGCTTCGAGTTCGTCAACAAGGTGGTCGGAGGCGTGATCCCGTCACAGTTCATGCCCGCGGTGGAGAAGGGTGTGCGCCAGGTACTGCTGGAAGGCGCCGTGGCCGGCTACCCCCTCCAGGACATCCGCGTGACCGTGTACGACGGCAAGCACCATCCTGTCGATTCCAAGGAAGTCGCTTTCGTTGCCGCGGGCAAGAAGGCTTTTCTCGACGCGATCAGCAAGGCGCGGCCCATCGTGCTGGAGCCGATTGCGAAGATCGAGGTCACCACCCCGGGGCATCACATGGGCGACATCGCCGGCCACCTGTCCGGTTCGCGCGGCCGCATCAGCGGCAACAACTCCGTACCCGGCAACCAGGTGATCATTTCCGCCGAGGCGCCGATCGGCGAACTCGGCGACTTCCAGACCCGGCTGAAGTCAATGACCGGGGGCGAGGGCGCCTACACCATGGAATTCGACCACTACGCCATCGCCCCGCCGCTCATCCAGAAGTCCCTCGAAGAAGCCTTCAAGCCCAGCGACGACTAGTCTCCCGGGAGCGATTACCAGAGAACGAGGGCGTCCCGCCCAGCCCTTGATTTGTGGCTCCAGTGTAGCCACAATAGGGCCACACACTTGGAGACCGCACATGAGCACGGATACGGTAGTGCGCGCGCGTATCGACAGCGACACAAAGCAGCGAGCTGCGGAAGCGCTCCAGGCCATGGGATTGTCGGTTTCCGACGCGATTCGGTTGCTCCTGATCCGAGTCGCCAACGAGAGAAGGCTGCCCTTCATTCTTCAGGCACCCAATCCAACCACCAGGAAAGCAATGGACGAGTTGGAACAGGGCAAGGGCAAGCGTTTCGACAGCGCGGACGAGCTGTTCGAGGACCTCGGCATATGAAATGCTGACGCCGGTTCGGTCCAGCCAATTCAAACGCGACACAAAAAAAACCAGAAAACGCGGCAAGGATCTGTCAAAGCTGCGCCGCCTGTTGGATCTGTTGATTCGGCAGGATCCCTTGCCTGTCCACTATTCGGATCACCCGTTAAGAGGGCTGTGGAAAGGCTATAGGGAGATTCACATCGAGCCGGACTGGCTGTTGATTTATCGGGTCTCCCGCGAAGAATTGCACCTGGTGCGCACCGGCTCCCACTCGGACCTGTTCAAGCAATAGGCCGCCGCTCCTTCGGGATCACCCCGAGGGCTCCTTTGTGTTGTCTTGCTCAACTGTATATGTTATATATACACACCAATATGAGCGAGCGCAAAGAAATCGCCGTCCAGATCGGTCCGATCTCACCGGCCGCGCCCGGCGCGCTGTATCAGCAGATCGTCAACGGCTTCAAGCGGGAAATCGGCGAGGGGCGTCTGGCCGGCGACAGGCCGCTTCCATCTTTCCGCCTGCTGGCGGAGCAGCTCCTGGTCAGCATCATCACCGTGCGCCGTGCATACGAGGAACTGGAAAGAGAAGGAATCATCTACCGCCGCCAGGGACTCGGCACCTTCGTCGCCGCCGACGGCCGGGAGCGCAGCCGTGAGGCAAAAAAGAAGCACGCGGAAACGATGATTCGATCGGCCATTCAGGAGGCCGGGGAAGCGGGGCTGAGCCCACGCCAGGTCAGGGAATTCATCCAGAAGGTAATTACAGAAACTGTGTCCGAGGAAAAAGCATGCAAAGCACCAACGCAATCGAAATCCGCGGTCTGAGCAAGATATATCCGCGCTTCCAATTGGGGCCGCTGGATCTCACCGTGCCCGGCGGCGCCATATACGGCCTGGTCGGCCCCAACGGCGCGGGGAAAACCACCACGCTGGACCTGATATTCGGCCTGGGGCTCCCCGAGTCCGGAGAGATCCGGGTGCTCGGTTACGACCACCGGGAGCACGAAGTGGACATGAAACTCGCCGCCGCCTACGTTAGTCCGCAAACCAGTTATGCGACATGGAAATACGTGCGAAGCGCAATACAGTTCATTCGCGCCTTCTATCCCGATTGGGACCAAGACTACTGCGACAATCTGCTCAAGCGGTTCAACATCGACCCTGAGGAAAAGACCGCGGCGCTTTCGCTCGGGGCCGCCACAAAGCTTCGCCTGGCTCTGGCGCTGGCGCGCCGTCCGCGGGTCCTCATCATGGACGAGCCCACCATCGGTCTTGACGCGCTTTCGAAGAAGGAATTGTTCGCGGAACTACTGGCTCTCATGGCCGATGAGCAACGCACGGTGCTGATCTCGTCGCACAACCTCGTCGATCTTGAGCGGTTCACGGACCACATCGGCGTCATCCACGAAGGCAGGCTGCTGGTGGAAGGGCGCACCGACCAACTGCTTGAGACCCATCGGCAGGTGAGCTTTACGCTCAGCGGCGCGCCGCCGCCCGGAGCCCGACTTGTCGAGCGCGACGGCGACCGGCAGCACGTCCTTACGGACTCTGCCGACCAATACCGCCAGGCCCTTGATGACTGCGGCGCGACCGGTATATCCGTGCAGCCGGTTACTCTCGAAGAACTGTTCGCGGGTCTGGTCGAGGTGCAGGACCGTGATTAGCCGCATGGTTCGGGATTTTCTGGAGCGCAGATCCAGGGTCCTGCTGCTGGGCAGCGCGCTTTATCTGGTTTTTTCGCCGCTGGCATACAGTCTGGCTGGCGATGACGGCTTTGGCACTTTTCTCCTTCTCTTCGCCATGCTGTTGGCTTCCACAATCGCCGGCGTCCTTTACCTTGAGTATCGAAGCGGGCTTATGCGGGTCCTCCTGCACCTGCCGATCGAGCGACACGCACTTGCGACGACCTACTGGGCAATGGCGGTGGGTGTTCCGACGGCCTGGGTTCTTGGACTCACAATGATTGCGTGGTTGGCGACGTCTGTCGGCGGCCGAGTCGGTTGGTTTTCCGTGCCTATGGCCGTCGCCCTGGCTTTCCTTTGTTCCAGTTTTTGCTTCTGGATGGACGCGCTTGAGAATTCCAGGCGCAAATACGGAGGTGAGTCCGCACCGCGCTGGGCACAAGTCGCACTTTGGGCGCTGGTTGTAATGGCAGGCCTGGCCGGACTCTACGTATTTTTTAGTTCGTTTGATTTCTTCCTGTCCGTGGATTCCTGGCAACTAAAGCATCTGCTGGTCTTGCTGGCCATCGGCGCAGTCGCATCGATTCTCGGCTTCGCGAGGACGCGGGCCTTGCTGACCGCACGCAGGGCGCACTCCAAATCACGATTGGCGGCGCCTCGGCCTGCAATCCGCAAGTGGCTGCCGCTGGCGCGCAACCTGACGGGATTCGTAGCACTCACGGCAAGCTGTCTGTGGATGCCGATCGCAATCGTGGGCGGTCTTGGGGTGTTATTTGCCTTTGATTTCTGGATAAGGTACTTGAGAGGGCTGAGTGATTCGCATCCGCATATGGATCTGAGCGACACGTTGGTCGTCGGAGTGATATTCACCTGCTTCCTTTTGGTTGGATTCGCCACAACGGTTCCGCGCTTCGCCAATTTCCGCATACTCAAGGACCTGCCGCTGTCCACCCGGAGGCTTGGCGCCTGCGTGACGCTGCTGCCGGCGGTCCTGGTACTGTTTCAGTTAGCGCTGGCTTTTCCGTTGCTCTACGCCCTGGACCCTGTGGCCGCCACGAATCTTTTCCTGCCTCTGGTTGGCGCTGTCGGCATCGGCGCGCTGCTATGTCCTGCTCTGCTCGTCCGACCGAACCAGGATATCTGGTTACTTGCTGCGCTCGTGGTGATTGCCTTTCTCCAGTCTGTCTGGCTCATCCCGGCCGCACGAGCGCCTGCGCTGCAGGTGTTGGCGCCGCTGGTTCTGGCGGCAGGCCTGTTTGCTTCCTGGGCACTCTCAGTGCTTCTGTTTCGGCACGCGCTGGTAATGACCGAAAAGCAGCCGCCCTTGCAATGGGTTTCGCGGGGCGGCAACAACTGAGTGGCTAGGGGGACAGCAGGCGGTCGCCGGGCCTGAGGCCCCAGCGCTTGGCCGAGCCGGCCTTGAGTTCCAGCACGCGGTCGACCGGCTCGCCGGAGCGGATGGTGTCCAGGCTCAGCGGTTTGGTGTCGGTCGCGATGCTGGCGATGCTGCCGTCGGCGCGGATGAACAGCATGTCCAGCGAGACGTAGGTGTTCTTCATCCACATGCCGATTTCCTGTTCGCGGCCGTAGACGAACAGCATCCCCCAGCCTTCGGGCACGTCGCGCACGTGCATGAGTCCGCGGCGCTGCTGCTCGCGCGTTTGCGCCAGCCACAATTCCAGGAATACGCACTGGCCCGCGGAGGCGGCCAGCACGCCTTTCGCGCGCGCCAGCTGATCGAGGTCCTGCCCGCCGGCCGATTGCCAGACCAGCAGCAGGCTCGCCAACGCAAGTGCCCTTTTCGCCATGGCGCAAGTATGTACCCGCTACAATCGGGCGCCTATGACTATTCGATCCCCGGACTGAGGCCATGCCGGCCGAACCCGCGCCACGGGAAATCACGCAACTGCCGCTGGCCGCGCTGCGCCGCCGTATGGAGGCGCGCATCCTCGGCCAGGAGGAGTTCATCGAGCACATGCTCATTGCCCTTCTCGCGGGCGGACACCTGCTGGTGGAGGGCGTGCCGGGACTGGCCAAGACGCGCGCGGTAAAGGTGCTCAGCCAGAGCCTCAACGCCAGTTTCCATCGCGTCCAGTTCACGCCCGACCTGCTGCCTTCGGACCTGACCGGAACCGACATCTTCCGGCCGCAGACGGGCGAGTTCGAGTTTCGGGCGGGTCCGATCTTCCACAACCTGGTGCTGGCGGACGAGATCAATCGCGCTTCGGCCAAGGTGCAGTCCGCCCTGCTGGAGGCGATGGAGGAGCGGCAGGTCACGGTGGCGGAAAAGAGCTGGCCGCTGCCCGAGCCGTTTCTGGTCATGGCCACGCAGAACCCCATCGAGCAGGAGGGCGCCTACCCGCTCCCGGAGGCCCAGCTGGATCGCTTCCTGATGAAGACCCGGATCAGCTATCCGAGCGCCGAACAGGAGCAGCGCATACTGGAACTCACGCGCCGGGAAGCATCCGGGACCGCGACGGGCGGGAGCGGCGCCGATGACGCCTACACGGTGGCGGAGGTGATGACGGACCGGGCGCGGGTGCTTGAACTGCACCTGGCCGAGCGCCTTGAACGCTATATCGTGGAACTGGTCCGGTCCACCCGGGCGCCGCAGAACTACGACGAATCGCTTGGCAGCCTGGTGAGCTATGGAGCCAGCCCACGCGCCTCGATCGCCCTGGATCGCTGCAGCCGGGCCCGCGCCTTCCTGCGCGGCAGGGACTTCGTCACTCCCGGCGACATCCAGGCGGTGGCCCCGCCGGTTCTTCGCCACCGGATCATCCTTACCTATGAGGCCGAGGCCGAAGGCCGCAGTTCCGAGGAGGTCATCAGCCGGCTGCTGGACTGCGTGGCGGTGCCGTAAGCAACATGCCGGGCCGCGGGCGCACGTGGATCGGACTGCGGGAACTTCTGGCCCTCCGCCACACGCCGTTCGCATCGTGGTTTCAGTTCGGCGGTGAGCTCCGCTCGGGGCCGGCAAGACTGGCGCCCCTGCGCGCCCGCGGAATGGAATTCGACGAAGTGCGCGCCTGGCAACCGGGCGACGATCCCCGTCACATGCACTGGAAGGCCACGGCCCGCACCGGCCGCCCTTACACCAAGCTCTACCAGGAAGAGAGCGAGCGCCCCACGGTGGTCTGCGCGGACCTCACGGAGCGCATGCACTTCGCCACGGTGGGCGCGTTCAAGTCGGTCGTGGCGGCCCGGATTGCGATGATGATCGCCTGGACCGCGGTGGCCGCCCGCGACCGCGTGTCGGGCCTGGTGCTGTCCAGGGCGGGATTCGACATCACGCCGCCGCTGCCCGGACGCCGGGGCGCGCAGCGGCTGGCCCGCGCCCTGGCGGGAGCGTTCGGCGACGCAGGCGGCAACGGCGCAAACGGGCAGGCTGAGCTGATCGACGCCGTGCCCGCGCTGCAGCGCCACGCGCCGTCCGGCAGCCGCCTGGTGCTCGTCAGCGACTTCATGGGAAGGGGCTGTATCGATGCCGCGCGGCGGCTGGCCGCCCACCGCCCGCTCCTGATCGTGCGCCTGTTCGACCCGCTCGATCGCGACCTGCCGCCTCCGGGTCGATACGCTGTCCGCGACCGGCGCGGAGAAACGGTGTTCCGCACCGGCGGGGAGGCCGCGCGGCGGCGCTGGCGGGACGAATTCCTTCAGGGGTCGCGGGCGCTTGCGGAGATCGCCCGCACGCACGGGGGAGCGTACCTGGAAGTCCGCACCGACGAGGACCCCGCGGGCCGCCACACGTCGCCTCCGCTTCACGCCGTCCTGCGGCGGGCAACTGTCCGGAGGCTGGCGCGGTGAACGGTGGCGGCGATCTTGCAGCGCTGCTGCGCGACATCCACCTGCCGCCGCCGCCGCCGTGGTGGCCGCCGCAGCCAGGCTGGTGGCTGGTCGCGCTGGTTCTGCTGGCGGCGGGCTTGTGGGGCCCGCGCCGCCCCCCCGCCTGGAAGCGCGAGGCGCTTTCGCGGCTCCGGGCCGCCGAGGCCGAATACGCGCGCCACGGCGACACCGCCCGCTTGCTCGCGGACGTGTCGGTCCTGCTGCGCGCCTGCGCCTTGAGGCTCGGGGATCGCGCCCGGGTCGCCGGCCTGACCGGAAGCGCCTGGATCGAATGCCTGCGGGATCTGGGCCGGGGCGCCTGTCCCGCGCCCGAGGAAGCCCTGCTGCATGGACCCTATCAGGCGCGGGTCGAGCTGGACGCGCACGCTTATTCCCGCAGCGTCGCGGCCTGGATTCGGCGCTCGCGCAGGCATAAGGACGGATCATCGTGAGACTGGCCTTCGAGTGGGCCTGGGCCTGGCTGCTGCTGCCCCTCCCGCTTCTCGCGTACCGCTTCTTGGCGCCGCTCAGGCGCGGCGCGGGCCAGCCCCTGCGCGTGCCGGACCGCGACCGCTTCTCGCGCGCCGACCCCATCGGCGAATCAAGCCGCCGCTTCGGCCCGGACTGGCTCATTGCCGCACTCATGTGGCTGTGCCTTTTGTTCGCCGCCGCGCGCCCCCTGTTGCTGGATACCGGGCTTACGGCCCCGGCCACCGGGCGCGACCTCATGCTGGCGGTGGACCTGTCCGGAAGTATGGAAGTCCGCGATGCGCGGCTGGCGGGAAGGCCCGAGTCGCGGCTCAATGCGATCAAGTCCGTGGCCGGGGACTTCATCGAGCGGCGCGTGGGCGATCGCGTCGGCCTGATCCTGTTCGGCGGGCAGGCCTATCTTCAGGCGCCGCTGAGCTTTGACCGGGCAACGGTACGGGCCTTCCTGGATGAATCCTCCGTCGGCCTGGCCGGCCGCCAGACTGCACTGGGCGACGCGATCGCACTGGCCGTCAAGCGCATGTCGGACGAGGGCCCGGCGCCCGATCACAGGGTGCTGGTGCTGCTGACCGATGGCGCCGCCACGGCCGGCGTGCTCACGCCCCTGAAGGCCGCGCAACTGGCCCGCGAGACGGGGCTCAGGATCTACACGATCGGAATCGGGTCATCGCGTTCGTCACAGTCCGGCATTTCCTCGGAGCTCGACGAGGAGACCCTGGTGGCCATTGCGGACATTACCGGCGGGCGCTATTTTCGGGCCGCGGCGGTCGGCCGGCTGGAAGAGATTTACGCGGAGCTTGACCTGCTGGAGCCGGCCGAGCTTGAGGAACTGGCGCTGCGTTCGGGGCGTCCGGCGCACGTGCCGGCGCTGTTCCTGGCCCTGGCGCTGGGCCTCGTGCTGGCCTGGCGGGCGAGGCGCTCGTAGGGACCGCGCGCATGGAATTCGACCTGCACTGGATCCGGCCCCTGTGGCTGCTGGCGCTGCCGCTGGCCGCGCTTCCCTGGCTTAAGGGCAGGCACGTTCGCGGGGCGTGGGCCAGGGTGCTGGATCCCGCGCTGGCGCCGTTTCTTCTCGAGGGCCGGGGAAAACGCGCCGGTTCGAACTGGCGCCTCATCTGTTCAGTGGGGCTGGCGCTTTGCCTGCTGGCCCTGGCGGGTCCGGCCTACCGGCAGCTGCCGGTGTCCGCCACCCGCGGCGGCGACGCGCTGGTGGCGGTGCTCGATGTGTCGCGTTCCATGCTGGCGGCCGACCTCACGCCGACCCGCCTGGACCGTGCCCGGCTGAAGATCAAGGAAGGCCTGCGCATGCGCGCCCACGGCCAGACCGGCCTGGTGGCCTATTCCGGCCACGCCTTCACCGTCGCGCCGCTCACCACCGACGCGGCCACGCTGATCAACCTGCTTGACGTTCTGGCTCCGGACGTCATGCCCAGCCGGGGGAGCGACGTTGCCGCGGCCATCGCCAGGGGTCACCGCCTGCTGAACCAGGCCGACGCGCGCGAAGGCAGGGTGCTGCTGGTGACCGACGGGTCCGGCGGCCGCAGGGCCGTGGAAGCGGCCGCCGCGCTCAGGGCCGACGGCCATATGCTGCTGGTGCTGGGCGCCGCCACGCCGGAGGGCGCTCCGGTCCCGGACATGCGCGGCGGGTTCATGCGTGACGATTGGGCGGGGCTGGTGGTGAGCCGGCCGGACGAGGACGCATTGCTGCGCCTGGCGCGCGAAGGCGGCGGCGGATACCGGCGGATGACGGTCGACAACGGCGACCTGCGGGAGTTGCTGGGCCGCGGCGCGGGCGTCCCGGCAAGCGGTCCCGGCGACGACCTGCGCGCCACGCGCTGGCGCGACGAAGGACCGCTGCTGCTGCTGTTTCTGCTGCCGCTTGCGGCGCTGGCGTTTCGGCGCGGATGGATCCTGGTGCTGCTGGCGGCGCCGCTTGGCGCATACGGCTCGGACGGCTGGTTCACGACTTCGGATCGGCAGGGCATGCGCGCTTTTTCGGACAGCGACTACCCGCAGGCGGTCGAGCTGTTCGATGATCCGCAGTGGCGCGCGGCGGCGCTGCACCGCCAGGGGCGCTTCCTCGAAAGCGCGGAAGTCCTGCGCGGACTGGCCGCTGTTTCCGCGCGCTACAACAGGGCCACGGCCCTGGCCCTGGCCGGCCGTATCGAGACCGCCATTCGCCTCTACGAAGAGTTGCTGCTCGACCGGCCGGACCATGCCGACGCGCGCTACAACCTGGAAGTGCTCAAGCGGAGCGCCAGCCTGGCGGGGGCCTCCGGCGAGAACCCTGCCCAGGCCCCGGCCGACGCGCTGGAGCAAGCGGCCGACCAGGCCGAGGGCCAGCAGGAAAGCATGCCCCTGGCCAGCGACATGGAGGCCCCCGATGAACAGATGATGCCCGACAGTTCGCAGAGCTGGCTGCTGCAGGTCCCCGACGATCCGGGAGGACTGTTGCGGCGCAAGTTCCTGCGACAGTACCGGGCCGAGGGCGTGGACCAGGACGGCAATCCCCTTTGGCCGGGCGGCGAGGCCGAGCCATGGTAGGCCGACAGGGCGGATTGCCGCTGCTGCCGCTGCTGCCGCTGCTGGCGCTGGCGGCATTGCCGCTGTCGGGCGCCGGGGCGCAGACTCCCGAGGCGGAAAACCCCTTCGTGGTGCGTGCCGAGATCAGTTCCCGCAGCCCCTGGGAGCGCTCGCAGGTCTTGTACACGGTGCGCATTTACCGCTCGGCCGGCGCGCGCCGTTTCGGACGCATTCGGCGCCTGAACGATCCCGTGCTCCTCAAGGGCGAGGCGCTGATCGAGCAGCTCGGGACCGACCGGCAGTACAACTACCGGTCCGAAGGCGCCGAATCCCTGGTACTGGAGCGGCGCTATGCGCTGTATCCGCAGTCAACGGGCGAAATGCTGCTGCAACCCGCCAGCCTGCAGTGGATCGGCGAGGATTTCGGGTTTCGGACGCGCAGCTTCGTTCCCGACGCAGGCCCCGAGCGGTTCGAGGTGCGGGCGGTGCCTTCGCCCCCCTCCGGCCGTTGGCTGGCGGCCGCCGACGTGCACCTGTGGGAGGCCTTCGAGCGGGAGCCGAACGACCTGGTCGCGGGGGAGCCGCTGATCCGGCTGCTGGGCGTGCGGGTGGAGGGGCAGCCGGCGCGCCAGATTCCGGAGCTCAGGCCCGGCGATGGCCCGAATTTCCGCCATTTCGTCGAACGCCCCGAGTTCGAGGATCTCGTTACCACCGGCGGGCTGGTGGGCGAGCGCCGGCAACGCGCGGCGCTGCTGGCCTTGCGCAGCGGCGACGTGGTGCTGCCTGAAATCCGGCTGAATTGGTGGAACACCGCCGACGAACGCTGGGAGACCGCCGAATTGCCCCGGCGCATTCTGCAGGCCCGGGCGCCGATCGGGCAGGACCTGCCGCAGCCGTCCGAACCGCCGCCGGAACCCCTCTTGGAGACCGGCTGGCTGATACCGTTGCTGGCCGCGGGCTGGTTCGCGACCGCAATCGCGTGGTGGATTTCCCGCCGGATAAGCGCCCACCGCCGTGTGCGCCGGAGAATCCGGACGGCGCTGGGCCGCGACTCGGACCGCCGCGACGCCCTCGCCAGGCCCCTGGAGGCGCTGGCCGCCGCGTGCCGCGCCAACGACGCCCACGGCGTCGAGGAGGCCCTGCTGGCCTGGTCGCGGACCTGGTGGCCCGACGCCGCTCCGCGCGATCTCAACGAACTGGGCCGACGTTTCGGCGGGCCTGCCGAAACCGAGTGCCGGCGCTTGTGCGCCGCCTTGTACGGCCCGGGCAAGGCAAGCTGGGATCCGGATGCGCTGCTCAGGGCGGCGCGCCGCCCGCCGCCCATTGCGCCTAGGGAGAAACCCGGGCCGGGCGGGCTTCCGCCCCTGTGGCCCGGCAAGGCGGCCGAAAGCAGATAAACTTGGACCGGCATTTCTGCCCTGAACGCAATCGCCATGCCCAAAGTCACGCTCATTCCTCCAATCGTCCGGGCCAGACTTGAAGACCGCGACCGGACGTCCCCGCGCGGGCGCTCGATCACCGCGGGGTTTGCCTCCAGCCCGCTGGGCAGGCTGATGCTGGCGGAGGTTGACGGCGCCTTGTGCCGCGTGGGATACGTGGACGGCGCCGGGGACCAACATTGGAAACGGCTCGCGCGGCGCTGGCATGGCGCGACGCTCCGGCGGGACGACGAGTGGGCGCAGCGCAAGGCGGACGGACTGTTTGACTCGGGCGCCGATTCCGTGGACGTCCTGTTGCGCGGAACGGCCTTCCAGCTCGACGTCTGGCAGGCGCTGCTCGGGGTTCCCGCCGGCAGCACCGAGAGCTACGGGGGGCTTGCCCGGCGGGCGCGCAGGCCGGGCGCTTCGCGCGCGGTGGGCGGGGCCATGAACGCCAATCCGGTTGCCTGGCTGGTGCCCTGCCACAGAGTCGTGGCCGGCGACGGCGGCCTGTGCGGCTATGGCGGCGGCCTTGATCGCAAGCGCCGCCTGCTGGCTGCCGAAGGAGTCAATCCCGCATGACCACTTCCGGCGGGGCACATGGAGCGCACCACGCATTGACCGCCATTCCCGTGGTAAGCGGCGAGAAATACCGCACGCCGCAGGGTTTCAGCGCCGTGCGCAACGGCCAGAAGCGCCGCGCCGCGCCGGAACCCGACCGGGCCGGACGCAAACCGCGCTGGCTGCGGGCGCAACTGCCCTCGGGGGCGCGGTACCAGCGTCTGAAGAGCCTGATGCGGGAGCATCGGCTGGCCACCGTATGCGAGGAATCGCATTGCCCCAACATCGGGGAGTGCTGGAACGCCGGCACCGCCACGCTGATGGTAATGGGCGGCGTATGCACCCGCGCCTGCCGCTTCTGCGCCGTGGACACCGGCAATCCCTCCGGCTGGCTGGATGCCGACGAGCCGGACAATGCCGCCGAGACCGTGCGCATGATGGACCTGGGCTATGTCGTGCTGACCTCGGTCGACCGCGACGACCTGCCCGACGGCGGCGCCTCGCATTTTGCAAGCTGCGTTCGCGCCATTCGCCGCCGCAGCCCGAAAACCGCAGTCGAAGTGCTGACCCCGGATTTTCGCGGCAGCGAAGAGGCGGTGCGCACGGTGCTCGCGTCGAAACCGGCGGTTTTCGCCCATAACGTCGAAACCGTTCGCCGGCTGACCCCGCGGGTGCGCGATCCGCGCGCCGGCTACGACCAGTCCCTGGACGTGCTGGGCATCGCCGCCCGCCGCGGCGCGGGCATCCTCACCAAGTCCGGCATCATGCTCGGGCTGGGCGAGCGCCCCGGGGAGATACGCCAGGCGATGCACGACCTGCGTTCGCGGGGCGTGTCGCTGCTCACGCTCGGTCAGTACCTGCGCCCCACCCGGCACCATCTGCCGGTGGAGCGCTATCTGCCGCCGGAAGAATTCGCCGAATGGCGCGAGTACGGATTGGCCGCCGGCTTCAGGGAGGTTGTGGCCGGCCCGCTGGTGCGCTCCAGCTATCGTGCCGAGCGCGCCCTGATGGGCAATAATGCGGGAGTGGAATTACAGTCGATGAATCCTGCTTTGTCCTGTCCCTGAGATGCAGGAAAGGATTGCAACATGAAGAAACTTGCGATAGTTGTTCTGGCGCTGGCCGCCGTATCCTGCGTCAGCGAGTCGTCATTGCGCGTGGAAGCCAACCAGCAGTTCCAGCAAATGCGCCGACAGATGCCCATCTCGCAGGACCCGGCCGAGCGGGCTTACATTTTCTGCGTGGCGCAGGCGGTCCTCAGGGTCGTCGAGGAGCCGTACGCCAGCAGGGCCTGGGAAATCGAGGTGTTCGACATGCCCGACGCCAACGCCTTCGCCATGCCGGGCGGCAAGATCGGCGTGTTCAGCGGCATCCTCGACGTGGCCCGGGACCAGGACCAGCTGGCCGCGGTGATCGGGCACGAAATCGCCCACGTGACGCGCGAGCACCAGGTGGCGCAGGTCAACCGGGGAATGATGACCACGGGGGCGGCAGCCGTCGCCGGCGCCGCGATGCGCGTGCCGCAGCAGGACATGCAGGCGATCGCCCAGATCGGCCTTACCCTGCCTTTCAGCCGCAAGCACGAACGGGAGGCCGACGACATCGGCCTTTTGTACATGGCCGATGCGGGCTTTGACCCTCGCGCCAGCGTCACCCTCTGGAAGAACATGGAAGACAAGGCGGGCAGCGTGCGCCCGCCGCAGTTCCTTTCAACGCATCCGGCCCCCGAGGACCGCATGGGCAACCTGATTGGCCGCATGAGCGCCGCGCTGGAACGGTATAACGGCGCCCTGGCCCGGGGTGTGCGTCCCGTTTGTGAGTAACCGCCGCCGGCGCCAAAAGCCCGCGGAATGATTCCGCTCAGCGACGAGAACAGCACCAGCCGCACGCCGGTCGTGAGTTACGCGCTGCTGGGCGCCATCCTGCTCGCATTCCTCTGGCAGCGGCAGGCGGGCGAGGCCGCGGTCTACGCCTTCGGGCTGATTCCCGCCCGGCTCGTGCACGGCGCTCTTCTGCCGCCGCAACTCGAGTGGGCGCCGGCCTGGGCCACCGTCTTCACGTCGATGTTCCTGCACGGCGGCTGGATGCACCTTGCCGGCAACCTGCTGTACCTGTGGATCTTCGGCGACAACGTGGAAGACGCGCTCGGCCGGGGTCGCTTCGTCGCCTTCTATCTCTTGTGCGGCGTTGGGGCGGCGCTGGTTCAGACAATCTCCGAAACCTCGTCCATGATCCCCATGATCGGCGCCAGCGGCGCCATCTCCGGCGTGCTGGGCGCCTACATGAGGCTTTACCCGCGTGCCCGGGTCCGGGTGCTGGTTCCGCTGTTCATCGTTTTCTACACGATTCGCGTTCAGGCGTGGGTGGTGCTGGGGCTGTGGTTCCTGTTTCAGCTGGCTTCCAGCGCCATGATTCAGTCCGGACAAGGCGGGGTTGCCTTCTTTGCCCACATCGGCGGCTTTCTTTCCGGGCTTATTCTGGTAGGCTTAATGCTGCCGCGTCGCAAAGCGCGGTTTTAATTTCTTGGGTTACTACTCTGGAGGAACACCATGGTGCGTTTGAACCTGGTACTTTTGTCCGCGGCCTTGGCGCTGGCGGCTTGTGGAGGGGGCGGCGCTCCGGCGGACGACGGCGCCGCAGCGGACGACGGCGCCGCAGCCGAAAGCATGCCCGCCGAGGAAGTCGCGCCTGCGGAGACCATGCCTGCCGCAGAGCTTGAGTCCGCGGAGACCATGCCCGCTACGGAAATCGAGGCGGCCGGTGATGATGGCGGCGATGCCGGTGATGAAGGCGGCGACGACGCTGGCGACGATGCCGGCGGCGAGGAAGGCGGAGACGATGGCGGCGGAGAGGAAGACGCCGGCTAGCTGATTTGCCGTCGCGTGGGCGGTGCGCGCCCATGCGACACACAAGGGGAAGGTGCTGTCCTTCGCACATTGCGGCCCGGTTCACGGGCTGCTTCGTGACGTTGGGTTCGGTTCGCTTCCTGTAATTGACTGGCGTTGCGTCCGGCTTGAGTTCGGGCGCCAACGCCGCGAAAGCGTAACTCCCTGAAACCGGAGATTCGAATATGTACCGATCCGTTCTCGCCGCTGCTGCGGCTGTTGCCTTACTTGCCGGCCCCGCTCCCGCGCCGGCCGACGATGCCGGCGCCTCCTGGGATGCCGCCATGGCCGCCGTGCTGGCGGGAGACCAGCGCGGGTCAAGCCGCAGCGGGGTGCCGAATGCGTCCCGCGACGGCGCGCGCAATCCCGCCGGGACGCTGAAGTTCCTCGGTCTTCAGCCCGATTCCAGCGTGGTCGAGATCTGGCCTGCCGGCGGTTGGTACACCGAGATCATCGCACCCTTCGTCGCCGGGAAGGGGCAATTCTACGGAGCGCAATTTCCGGGCGGCACCGACATGGAGTTCTTCAATCGGGCCCGTGACGCCTACCAGGCCAAGCTTGAAGCCCATCCGGAGGCCTACGGCAACGCCCAGATGACGGAGATGTACCCGGACAAGATGGCGCTGGCGCCGGAACCCGTGGACCTGGTGCTGTCCTTCCGGAACGTTCACAACTGGATGTCCCGCGACTTTGAGGACGAGGTGTTCCAGGCTTTCTACGACGTCCTCAAGCCCGGCGGCATCCTGGGAATCGTCGAGCACCGCGGCACGCCGGGCAGCGAGCAGGACCCGAAGGCGGAATCCGGTTACGTGACCGAGGAATACACCATCATGCTGGCCGAGAAGGCCGGCTTCGTGCTGGACGCCAAGTCCGAGATCAACGCCAACCCCAGGGACACGCGCGATCATCCCGAAGGCGTCTGGACGCTGCCGCCGACGCTCCGCCTCGGCGACGAGGACCGCGAGAAATACCTGGCGATCGGCGAGACCGACCGCTACACCCTGCGCTTCCGCAAACCCGAATAGCACGGGATCGAAGGCGGTCCCGCCTTCGCGAAGGCGGGACGGCCTCCCTGCCAGGGTTGTGCGGTCTTAAAATACCGCCGCCATGATTCGTGCGGAGTCGCTGAGCAAACACTACGGCCCCATCAGGGCGGTCGACGGAATCTCCTTCGCGATAGAGCCAGGGGAGATCGTCGGCCTGCTCGGTCCCAACGGCGCCGGCAAGACCACCACCATGCGCATGTGCGCGGGCTACCTGGCGCCTACGTCCGGCAGCGTGAAGGTCCACGGCTTCGACCTGCAGACCGAGACCATCTCCGCCCGGAAGACCTTCGGCTACCTGCCCGAAGGGGCGCCGCTGTGGGGCGAAATGACGCCGCGCGCATTCCTCGACTTCATCGCCGACGTGCGCGGGCTTGAGGGCGAGCGGCGCGCGGAACGCATCGGCGAGGTGGCGGCCCTGCTGCAACTGGAATCGGTGCTGGATCAGCGGATCGAGACCCTGTCGAAGGGATTTCGCCGCCGGGTCGGCCTGGCCCAGGCCATCCTTCACGATCCGCCCGTGCTGTTGCTGGACGAACCGACCGACGGCCTGGACCCCAACCAGAAACACGAAGTGCGCGAACTCATTCGCGGCATGTCCAGCGACAAGATCGTGGTGATCTCCACGCACATACTCGAAGAGGTGGAGGCGGTGTGCAGCCGCGCCATCATCATCGCCGCGGGGCGCATCGTGGCCGACGACAGCCCCGGGGCGCTGGCCGCGCAGTCCGAGACCCGGCGGCTCGACCGCGTCTTCCGCCGCATCACCACCGGTGAGCCGGGATGATGGGCCACGTGTGGACCATTGCCCGGCGCGAGTTGCGCGCCTATTTCGCGACTCCGGTCGCGTACGTGTTCATCGTGATTTTCGTGGCGCTGAGCGGCGTGTTCACCTTCTATCTCGGAAATTTCTTCGAGCGCGAACAGGCCGACCTCACGCCGTTCTTCGGCTTCCACCCCTGGCTGCACCTGGTGCTGGCGCCGGCGGTATCCATGCGCCTTTGGGCCGAGGAGCGCCAGTCGGGCAGCGTGGAACTCCTGATGACGCTGCCGATCGCGGCCTGGCAGGCGGTGCTGGGCAAGTTTCTGGCCGCCTGGTGCTTCATTGCCGTCGCGCTGGCCCTGACCTTCCCCATCTGGATCACGGTCAACTACCTGGGCGATCCGGACAACGGCGTGATCCTGGCGGCCTACTGCGGCAGCGTCCTGATGGCCGGCGCCTACCTGGCGATCGGCGCCTGCATATCCGCCGCCTGCCGCAGCCAGGTGGTGGCCTTCGTGACCACCGTCGTCGTGTGCTTCGGCTTCCTGCTGGCCGGTTTCCCGCTGGTCCTGGACGTGTTCGCCGGCTGGGCGCCCCAAGTGCTGGTGGACACGATCGCCTCGCTCGGCTTTCTCACGCATTTCAACGCGATCAGCAAAGGCGTCCTGGATGCGCGCGACATCCTCTATTTCCTGATTGTGATCGCGGCCTTCCTTTACGCCAACGCCATCGTGCTCGATCTGGGCAGGGGTAACTAGTGGCCCGTAGCACCGGACCGCGCTACGGGCAGCTCGGCCTGGGCGTCCTGCTGCTGGTCTTCCTGGCCGCCGTGGCGCTGGTCAACGTCGTCGTCCGCGGCGCCCGGCTGGACCTCACCGATGCCGGCCTGTACACGCTCTCGGAGGGCACCAAGAAGGTGCTCGACGGCATTCCCGAACCGGTACGGCTCTACTTCTTCATTTCCCGCGGCGGACTGTCCGACAGTCCCGGCCTGCGCGCCTGGGCCGACCGGGTGGAGGACATGCTGAACGAATTCGAAGCCCATTCCAACGGCAGGCTGGATGTCAGCGTCATCGATCCCGCGCCGTTTTCCGAGGACGAGGACCGCGCCGCGGCCTTCGGCCTGCAGGCAGTGCGCCTCCAGATCAGCGACGATCCCCTGTATTTCGGCGTGGCCGGCTCGAACGCCGTCGGCGACGAGCAGTTCATCGCCTTCATGGATCCGCAGCGCGAGCAGTTCCTGGAGTACGACCTCGCCAAGCTCGTCTATTCGCTGTCCCGCGCCGACGAGCCCGTTGTGGGCCTGGTGAGCAGCCTGCCCCTGACCGGCGGCTTCGATCCCATGCAGACCCGCGTGACCGAACCGTGGATCATCACGTCCCAGATCAGCGACCTGTTCGATCTGAGGGACCTCGACATCATCGGGGATGAGATCGACGGCGAAGTCGACGTGCTGCTGCTGGTGCATCCCAAGGGCGCGACGCCCCGGCAGTTGTACGCGCTGGAGCAGTACCTGTTTCGCGGCGGCCGGGCGCTGGTTTTCGTCGACCCCCTGGCGGAGGCCGATCCGGCCAGCCCTCCCGGCGGCGCCATGGCCGGCATGCCCGCCGACCGTTCGTCCAACCTGGAATTCCTGCTCTCCCACTGGGGGCTGGAAATGCCGGGAGAGACCGTGGTCGGGGACGGCCGCTACGCGCTGCGGGTCAGCGAGGTCGACGGCACGCTGGCCCGCCATCCCGCGTATATCGGCGTGGACCTCAACGAGACCGAGTCCGGCGAGGTGGTGACCGCCGAGCTGGACGTGCTGAACCTGGGATTCGCGGGCTACCTCAAGGCGAACGAGGATGCCGCCCTGCAGGTCGCCCCCCTGGTGCGCTCGAGTTCCGACGCGGGGTTCCTGGATCCCAACCTGCTGGCCTTTACGCCGGACATCAACAGCCTGTGGTCGGGCTTCAACCCGCAGGGCGAGGCGCTGACGCTGGCGGCCCGGCTCAGCGGCACGGTAAGCAGCGCCTTCCCGGACGGCCGGCCCGAGCAACCCGCGGACGAAACGGACGCCGCCGCCGACGATTCGGCGAACCCGTTTGCCGATGCCATGGCGCAGGGCGAGACGCCCTCTCTCCCGGGGGCGCCTTCGGAGGAAGGGGAGGAGGCCGAACTCCCGGAACATATTGCCGAGGGCGAGGTGCAGCTCATTGTGGTGGCGGACACCGACCTGTTGGCCGACCGGATGTGGGCGCAGGCGCAAAGCGTTTTCGGCCAGCGCCTGGTGACGGCGTTCGCCAGCAACGGCGACTTCGTCATCAACGCGCTGGACCAGTTGGCCGGCAGCTCCGACCTCATGGGCCTGCGCGGCCGGGCCGCCTTTTCCAGGCCGTTTGACCGCGTCGACGAGTTGCGGCTCGAGGCCGAAGCGCAGTTCCGGCTTACCGAGGACCAGTTGCAGCAGGAGCTGGTCAGGACGGAAAGCCGGCTGGCCGAATTGCAGGAAGCCCGCGATGACCAGTTCGCTCTCAGTCCCACGCCGGAACAGGAAGCGGAGCTTGAGAAATTCACCGATGAGCGCCTGCGCATACGCAAGGAACTGCGGGAAGTGCGCCGCGACCTCGACGCCAGCATCCAGCGGCTGGGCGCCGTTCTCAAGGTCGTCAACATCGGACTGGTCCCGCTGCTGATCGGCATCGGCGGACTGGCCGCGGCGCTCATGCGCCGCCGCAGGCGGACCGGGCGCGGATCGTGACCCGGCGCTCGCTCGTCATCCTGGGCGCGGTCGGCGCCGCGCTGCTGGCGATTGTGCTCCTGGCGCGGCTGGACTTCTCCGGGGACGACTCGACCGGCGTATTGCACGCGCCGGGCCTGACCGACCGCTTGGCCGATCTTGAGTCCCTGCGTGTGACGGGCGCCGGCAGCGAGGTGATCGCTACCATCGAACGCTCGGAGGCGGGCTGGGCCGTGGCCGAGAAGGGTGGGCACCCGGTGGACTTCGAGCGCTTCCGGGGCAGCCTGCAGGCGCTGTCCGCGGCCCGCCGGGTGGAGAGGAAGACCGCATTGGCCGAGTTCTATCCGCGCATCGGCGTGGAGGACGTAAGCGATCCGAATGCCGGCGGCTACCTGCTTGAGCTCGGCTACGGCGACAGGCATCCGGAGGACCGGTTCATCCTGGGCCACCGGGCGGGCGCCGGAATGGTGTACCTCCGCAACGCCGGCGAGGACCAGAGCTGGATGGTGAGCGCCGATCTGAGCCTTTCCGACGAGACGCGCGACTGGGTGGACCGCGACATCATCGACCTCGGCTCCGCCGAAGTGCGCCGGGTCGCGCTGGACCGCGGCGTCGGCGACCGCCTGGAGATCGCCAAACAGGACCGCAGCGACATCAACTTCACGCCCCGGGACATCCCCGAGGGAAGAGAGCTGAGCTACGGCAGCGTGGCCAACAGCATCGGCAGCGCGCTGGCAAACGTCGAGGCCAATGACGTGCGCCCCGCGGCGGACGTGGCGGCGCTGGCGCGCGCGGTGCTGGCGCGGTACGAGACCTTTGACGGGCTCGAGCTGGAGCTGGACGTGCGCGAAGAGCCGCCGGCCGGCCCCGGGAACGGCGAGGACGCCAACGGGGACGACGCCGACCCGCGCTACTGGGTGCTGTTTGCCGCCCGGACCGCCGATCTTCCGGGAGGAGCCCCGGCCGGCGAGCGGGCCGGCGAATTGAACGCCGCCCTGGGCGGCTGGGCCTACGAGCTTCCCCGCTACAAGAGCGATCAGTGGTTCAAGACCATGGACGATCTGCTCAAGGAAGACTAGACCCGTTTAGACTTCGCGCAGGGACGCGCCCAAGGAGTCGCCCGGAACAATGGATTCTCTAGGAAACCTCGTCTACGGCCTGTCCGTCTGGATCGTCCCGCTGCTGCTGGCCATTACGCTGCACGAGGCCGCGCACGGCTACGCGGCGCTGAAGCTCGGCGACGACACCGCCAAGCGCATGGGACGCATTTCCATCAATCCCCTGCGCCACATCGACCCGGTCGGCACCGTGGTCATGCCCCTGATCCTGCTGGCCCTGTCCGGCGGCAGTTTCATGTTCGGCTACGCCAAGCCGGTCCCGGTGGCCTTCCACCGCCTGCGCAATCCGCGTATCGACATGGTCAAGGTCGCCGCGGCGGGACCCTTGTGCAACCTGCTGCAGGCCTGGATCGCGGCCCTGCTGCTGCACGCCGCCGGAGGGCCGTTCTCGTCCGGCCTTGACGCCTGGCTGACCGACGTGCTGCGCATGGCCGTCTATTTCAACGTCCTGCTGGCCGTATTCAACATGCTGCCGCTGCCGCCGCTGGACGGCGGCCGGGTGGCCGTGGGCCTCTTGCCGAACTCGCTGGCGGCGCCCCTGGCGCGACTCGAGCGGCACGGCTTCGCGATCATTCTGGCGCTGTTCTTCGTGCTGCCCTGGCTCGGCGCCCAGCTGGGGAGAAACTGGAGCATCTTCCAGACCGTCATCATCCCCGTCACGGGCTGGTTCCGCCAGCTGATCCTGCTGCTGGCCGGCCACTTCTGACAGCCGCGGGGCGGGCGCCGGGGATTCAGCCCGGTTTGCGGAAAATCAGGATCTTCTCGTCCCGCATCACGTTATAGAGCCCGAAAACGATCTTCGGGATTTCCCGTTCCCGTTCCATTCCAGCGCTGACGGCCCACTCGCTCATCTGTTCCGTGGTCGTGTATTCGCTGCGGTCCACCGTGGCGTTGCCGATCACGAATACCGCCCTCGCTCCCGGCTTCAGCACCCGCGCCACCTCCCTGAACATCCGCTGCATGTCGCGGTTGTACAGCGCCAGCTTTTCCTTCGCGCCCCGTCCACGCACGCCGGTCATTTCCGCGCGCAGCTCCGGCAGATCGACGCCCAGCGCTTTGAGCGCGTGCTCGTCGTTCTTCACGTAATCCAGCGCGATGGAGTAGGGGGGCGAGGTCACCACCGCATCCACCGTCGAATCGCCGACCGCGGCCGCCGCCAGGTCCCGCGCATCGCCCTGCGAGATGGACGCCGCGCCGGGGCTGATTCCGAAGCGGCTCAAGGCCTCGCAATGGGCATCGACGGACTGCAGCATGGCCTTGAGGTTCTTCCGGAACGCCGCCCGGCCGTCGCGCCGCCGCCGCGATACGTCGCTTAAGGCCACCATGCGGGCGATCCGGACGAAGTCCGCGACGCGCGGATTATCGTGGTCGTCGGCGCCGGCGTTTTCCGGGTCCAGCTCCGTCCCCTCGAGCAGGGCCTCGACCCGGCCGCGTATGGCTTCGACGGCCCCCGCCGAGTCGATCTTCACGCGGGTCAGCAGCACGCACAGCGGCGACATGTCGATGCCGATGCAGCGCATCCCCAACAGCGCGGCCTCCAGCGCGGTCGTGCCGCTGCCCAGGTAGGGATCCAGTACCAGCGAACCCTCGCGCGCGCCGGCAATATTGAGCAGCGCGCGCGCCATCTGCGGATGGAATTTCCCCTGGTAGGGATAGATCCAGTGCGTCAGGTACTGGTTCACCGATCGCGTCCGGTTGAACTCGCCACCCTGGTATCGGGGGCGAATGAGTTCCGCATACACCGTCGGCCGCCCGTCCAGCGTGCCCGCGTAGGCCGAGCGGCTCAGCACCTCGGCCGCGCAACCGTCAGCCCGGACGTCGACTTCCCAGGGATTGTCCCCGTCGCGGTCCCAGCCGTTGCATCCCAGCGCCCGCGCCTCCATGCGCGCGAGCTGCTCCTCGTAGAGAAACTGCACGTTGCGCTGCAGGACAAGCCGGTTCATGGACCGCACCGTACCAGAATCCCGCCGGCTTGTACACGGCGGAATGGGAGGGTCGCGGGGGCAATGGCCCGTTGAATCCGAAATCCGGAAACCGGGCGAATTTCACAACGCGCGGGCTGCGCTACAATCGGATACCCGCCCTTCTTCGAGGAGGCAGATTATGTATATCAATTTCTGGTACGCCGCGGAGCGGTCGGAGAAGCTCACCGCCGACAAGCCGCTTCGCGTGCGCATGTTGAGTCACGAATTCGTGTTGTTCCGCGATTCCAAGGGCAAGGCGCATTGCCTGAGCGACACCTGCATCCACCGCGGGGCGGCGCTGTCCGGCGGCAAGGTGATGGGGGACTGCGTGCAGTGCCCGTATCACGGCTGGCAGTACGAAGGCAGCGGACGCTGCGTAAGCATCCCGTCGCTCGGTCCCGAGGGGCGCAAGAAAGTGCCGCCGAGGGGCCAGGTGGACGGCTATCCCACCGAGGAGCGCTACGGCCTGATCTTCGTGTTCCTGGGGGACCTGCCGGAGGAAGAGCGCCCGCCCCTCATGCCGATTCCCGAATGGGGCAAGGAAAACTGGCGGGCCAACACCATGGACTACCACTGGAACGCCAACTACGAGCGCGCCGTGGAGAACGGCCTGGATCCGGCCCACAACGAATTCGTGCATCCCACCCACGGCTACTCGGGCGAGCGCGCGGAATACAAGGTCCACGATTTGCGTATCGAGCATAACGACTATGGCTTTGCCTTCATGCACACCTTCCAGTCGCCGCCGCTGAAGAACTGGCTGATGAAGAGGATCCGCAACTACGACGGTCCGCTGGACGCGGGTTCCGGCCATCATGGGCCGAACGGTCTGTACACCTACATCCATCTCACGCCCACCAAGTGGTTCCATCAATACGTCTGGGAGACCCCGGTGGACGAGCACCGCCTGCACACCTTCCTGGTGTCCATGCGCAACTGCATGATCCCCAGGAACAAGTATTTCCTGAAGATTGCGGACAGGACCATGGACAAGCGGAACTTCGCCATCGCCGAGCAGGACCGCCCCGTGGTCGAGGGACTCGACCCGGTGTGCACGCCGGTCGAACGCAGCACCCGCGAGTTGCTGATGCCGGCCGACAAGGTGATCTGGCTCTACCGCGAGCGCCTGGAGCAATGGGACGACAAGGGCTGGCGCATCGACGCCGACGAACTCAAGCGCATGCGGGCAAAACGCAATGTCGTGTATGCCATTCCCTCGCCGGCTCGGCGCAAGTCGCAGGCCTGGGTGCTGGACCCGGTGCCGCTGGTAGAACCCAAACCCACCGCACAGCCGTTGCGCGCCGTCGGCGCCTGACCCTGGGAACGAGGGCGCTCAGGCGCTCTCTTCGAACAAGGCGCGGCCGATCAGCATGCGCCGGATTTCCGAGGTGCCCGCGCCGATTTCATAGAGCTTGGCGTCGCGCAGCAGGCGCCCGGTCGGATACTCGTTGACGTAGCCGTTCCCGCCGAGAAGCTGGATGGCGTCCAGCGCGGCGCGGGTGGCTTTCTCGGAAACGAACAGAATGCAGGCGGCGGCGTCTTCGCGCGACGCGTCGCCGCGATCGCAGGCCCTGGCCACTTCGTACACGTAAGCGCGGCAGGCGCCGGTTGCCGCGTACATGTCCGCCAGCTTGCCCTGCACCAGCTGAAAGTTGCCGATGGGCTGGCCGAATTGCTTGCGCTCGCGGGTATAGGGAACGGCCACGTCCAGGCAGGCCTGCATGATGCCGACGGAACCGGCGGCCAGGACCGCGCGCTCGAAGTCCAGGCCGGACATCAGGATCCCGACCCCGTCGTTGAGTTCCCCGAGCAGGTTCTCCTCGGGTACGACGCAGTCCCGGAATACGAGCTCGCAGGTGTCGGAGCCCCGCATGCCGAGCTTGTCGAGCTTCGGGCCGGTCGAGAATCCCGCAAAGCCCCTCTCGACGATAAAGGCGGAAATGCCGTGCGAACCGGCATCCGGATCCGTCCTGGCATAGACCACGAAGGTCTCGGCTACCGGACCGTTGGTGATCCACATCTTGTTGCCGTTGAGGAGAAAATGGTCCGGCTTCCTTTCGGCCCGCAGCTTCATCGACACCACATCGGAGCCCGCGTCCGCTTCGGACATGGCCAGGGCCCCCACGTGCTCTCCGGAAATCAGCCCGGGAAGGTATTTCGCTTTCTGCGCGCGGGTTCCGTGCAGGCTGAGCTGGTTCACGCAGAGATTGGAATGTGCGCCGTACGACAGCCCCACCGAGCCGGACCCGCGGGAAATCTCCTCCATGACCACGCAGTGGGCCAGATAGCCGAGCCCGGCGCCGCCGTATTCCTCTTCCGCCGTAATTCCCAGAACCCCCAGATCGCCCAGTTCCGGCCAGAGGTCACGGGGAAATTCATTCTCCGAATCGATCTGCGCGGCCCGCGGCGCCAGCCGTTCCGCAACCCAGCGCGCGACAACATCCCGCATCTCCCCGATCATTTCTGCGGTATCGAACTTCATTTCTCGCCCATTCCCCGTTCGGCGCGATCGAGGAGGTTCAGCCGGTCAGGGAAGCCGGGCGCGTATCGGTTTGCATGCCGGCGCGGCGCCCGCGGATACGCCGGCGCAGATCGCCGCCGATCGCCATCACGCAGGGCACGTACACCAGCACCAGCGGCGGGGCCAGCATCAGCCCGAACACCAGCGTGATCGCCAGCGGCTGCACCAGTTGCGCCTGCATGCTGCCTTCGAACAGGATGGGCGTCACGCCCACGATGGTGGTCATGCTGGTAATCAGCACCGGCCGCAGCCGATCCTGCGCCCCATGCAGCAGCGCGTCCATGAGCGGTTCGCCTTCTTCCCGGTGGCGCTGCACCGCCGAGACCAGGATGATCGAGTCGTTCACCAGCACCCCCGCCAGCCCCAGCAGCGCTACCAGGCTGAACATGCTCAGGTTGAAGCCGAAGGCCAGGTGGCCCAGGATCGCCCCCACCAGCCCGAACGGAATCACGCTCATCACCACCAGCGGCGTGGCGTAACGGGCGAACACCCAGGCCAGCACGATGTACATGCTGCCCAGGGCGACGATCGCCGCCATGCGAAAGTCCGCCAGGGCCATCTGCTGCTGTTCGGCACGCCCCAGGAAACTGATGCTGACGCCGTATCGCTCCCGTATCGTGCGCATGATGCCCTGTTCCTGCATGGCGCGAATCACCTGCCCGCTGGTCGTCATGGACGGATTGATGTCGGCCGACACCGTGACCTGGCGCACGCCGTCGGTGCGCTGGATCTGGGAAAAGCCCACCCGCTGGCGCAGGTCCACGATTTCGGTCAGCGGCGCCTCCACGCCCGAGCGGGAACGCAGGTAAAGACTGCGCAGGCCCGCCTCGCCCGGCCCCGCTTCCGGCAGTTTCACCAGCACCCGCAGCTCTTCCTCGTCGCGCGGGACCCGGTCGGCCAGCGCGCCCTCGTAGGCGTTGCGCACCTGGCGCGCGACTTCGGATGCGCTGAATCCCATGGCCTCTCCGGCCGGCGTGATTTCCAGCAGGATCTCCTGCTTGCCGCGGGGCAGATCGTCGTCCACCGAGTCCACGCCCGGTACCGCCTGCAGCCATCGGGCCGCATATACGGCGGCTGCCTTCATGTCCTCCAGGCCGGCGCCGGAAAGGCTCAGTTCCACGTCGTTACCCGGCGGCCCCGCCACCTGCCGGGAAAAGAAGATGAGTTTCTCCACGCCGGGCGAGCGCGTCGACTCGCGCTTCCAGGCCTCGATGAAAGCTTCGTTGCGCACCGCGCGGGTGTCGCCGGGCGCCAGTTCGAGCGTATAGACGCCCAGGTGGTCGGCGCTGACCTCCAGTGGCGCATTGCCCACGCCGGGATCGCGCGTGGCCACCGAGCCCACGCTGAAGGCGATCAGTTCGCCCGGTGCATAACCCAGGTTGCGCTCGGCGGCGCGCGACGAGCGGCCGAGCTCGGCCACCATGACTTCGGAGTCGCGCCGGGGCGCCCCGGGCGTAAAGGCGAAATTGGCGAAAACCAGGTCGGATTCCGGCGCCGGGAAGAAGTCGAAGCCCACCCTGCCGGTACCCATCAAGGTGATGGACAGCAGAAACAGGCACAAGGCCGTGGTGACGCTCGCGTAGCGGTTCCGCAGGGCGGCCTGAAGCATCCCGGTGAACGCTCCCCGGCGGAAGCGCGCGAAGCCTTCATCGAAGCGCACGCGCCAGCGGGCCGGTTCGCCCTGCTTTTTCAACGCGGAGCGCAGATGCATTGGGAGAATCAGGAAGCACTCCACCAGGCTGGCCGCGATCACGAGGCTCAGCGTGAGCGGCAGGTCCTTGATGACGCTGCCCACTTCCTCCTGGACCATCAGTATGGGAAGGAATGCCGCCAGCGTGGTGAGCGACGCGGCCAGGACCGGAGGAAGCATGATCCGAGCCGCCCGCTCGGCCGCCTCGCCTCCCGGCACGCCCGAGTCATAGAGCGTGCCGGCGTGTTCGGAAACCACGATGGCGTCGTCCACGATGATGCCGATGCCCATGATCAGCGCGAACATGCTGATCATGTTGAGGGTGAGCCCGATTGCCGCCATGCCCGCCATCGCCGCGAGGAAGGAAATGGGGATGCCGACCGCCACCCAGAACGCCGGCCGCCCGCCGAGGAACAGGTAGAGGACCGCCAGCACCAGCATCAGTCCGCCGGCGCCGTTCACCAGCAGCATGTTCACGCGCTGGGTCACCTGGTCGGCCAGAACGTCGAACAATTCCACCCGCAGGCTGGCGGGGGCGGTGGCCCGGAATTCCTCCAGGTAGGCCCCGACCCACTCCTGCGCCAGCATCGAATCCACGCCGCGGCTGCGTCTCACGTTCAGGTTGATCGAGGCATGCTCGCCCACGTGCCGGGCCACTTCGCCGTCGGCCGCGGTCTCGTGTATCCGCGCGATGTCCTTCAGCTGCAGCCGTTCGCCGGACTCGTTGGAAAGGACCTCCAGTTCCCCGAGTTCGGCCGCCGTGCGGGCCCGCCGCTCGCTGCGGATCTGGCGCGAGATGTTGTCGGTTTCCAGGGTCCCGCCGGGAAGGTCGAGGCTGGACCGCGCGATGCGCTGGGCAATGTCGTCCAGCGTCAGATCAAGCCGCCGCAGCGTTTCCGCGGGCACTTCCACCCGCAGTTCGCTCTTGCGCAGGCCGCTCATGCGGATCGAGCTGACGCCGCGCTGCAACAGCGCAGTGCGGATTTCCCAGGCGTACGCCTTCAGCGCGCTCTCGGTGAAGGGGCCGGAAATCTCGATGTTGCAGATGACCTCGGTCGGATCCAGCAGGCGCACCACGGGCCGCTCCATCTCCTGCGGGAAGGTCGCCACCCGCGCCACCGCCGACTGCGTGTCGGTGAGCGCCTTGGCCATGTTGCTGCCGAAATCGAATTCGAGCAGCAGCACGGCGCGTCCCTCGAAGGACGTGGCGTTCACCCGGTCCAGGTTGTCCACCCGCATGAATTCCCTTTCCAGGGGCTCGATCACGTTCGATTCGATGTCCTGGGTGCTGGCGCCGACCCAGGTGATGTCGACCTGGATCTGCTCCAGCGTGAAGTCGGGCATGAGCTGGCGGTTGAGCTGACCCAGTCCCAGCAGCCCGAACAGGATCATCAGCGCCATCAGCAGGTTGCCGGCCACCTTGTGGCGGGCGAAGAAAACGAGGATGCGGTTGGCGGCCATATACGGTCGGGGCCTGCTACTCGACGATTACCGCGCGGGCGTTCTCGCCGGCTTCCCGGAGTTGCGTGATCACCACCTGCTCGCCGTCCATGAGCGCGTTCTCCAGCGCCTTGCCCAGCAGGATCATTTCGCCGTCGTAGCCGTGCAGTTCGACCTGGCGGGAGCGCAGCCGGCCGTTCTCGACCACGAACACCTGGTCCTCGCCGTACAGGGCGGTCTCCGGGATCGCCGCGACCCGGGGAAAGAGCCGGTCTTCAAGCTCGATGCGCACGAAGGCGCCGGGCCGAAGCGGCGTGTCGATCGAAGTGTCGAGCAGTTCCGCGAATACGCGCACGCCGCCGCTGGCCGCGGAGATTTCGCCGCCCAGCCGTTCGATGCTCGCGGGGAATTCCAGTTCCACCTCGCCGACCTTCCAGTAGATCCGCGCCGGCCGCCCCATCAGGCTTCCCTCGGACATCAGCCTTCCGTACTGCTCGTTGGAAAGGGGGAACCCCACTTCCAGCGAAGCCGGGTCCACGATGCGGGCCACCCGGTCGGAGATGGACAACTGTTTGCCCAGGTTGGCGCTTACGTCCACCAGGACGCCTTCGTACGGCGCCACCAGCCGGGTGTCCTTCAGGTTCCGCTCGGCCCGCCGCGCGGCCGCCTGGCTGCGCTCCAGGGCCGCCCGCGCCATGTCCAGTTCCAGCACCGCGGTGTCGCGCTGCTGGGCCGAGACATTGCCCTCGGCGAACAGCGCCGCGATACGCTCTATGTCCTGCTCCTTGAGGCGCAGTTGCGCTTCGGCCTCGGCAGCTGCGGCGCGCTGCTCCGCAAGCGCAATCTCGTAGTCGAACGGGTCCACCCTGAGCAGCAGTTCGCCCTCCGCTACCCTGGCGCCTTCCCGGAAGTTCTCGCCCACCTCGGAGATCGGCCCCGGCGTCAGGGCCCGAAGCTCGCTCTCGCGCCCGGCGACGACCTCGCCGTAAAGCTTGAGCACCGGCCGCAGGTCCTGGAAGCGCGCGGTGGCGACCCGCACCGGCCAGCGGATTTCCGCCTGCTCGACCGGCGCCATGCTGGGGCGCGTAATCACCAGCAGCGAAATGAGACCGGCCGTGATCAGCGCGATCAGCAGCGGAAGGGTTATGCGTCGCATGGGGGCTTATTTTCCACCATATCCACAGGGCAAAATTCGGCGGTTGCCGTCATGCGGATTCGCGCGCGCGAATCCGGGCGGAAAACAACGGGTAAGCGCCCGATCTAGCGGGTTGACAGTCTCGAAGTTCTTGTGAGATGATGGGACGTTACGTCCACGGAGGGGTACCCAAGCGGTCAACGGGGGCAGACTGTAAATCTGCTGGCTCAGCCTTCGTAGGTTCGAATCCTACCCCCTCCAGTTTGCGAGGTGGTGGTTCCCCCTGATTTCTTGAGTACCCGGCCGGGATATGGACACAACAGGGCTTGCGGAGCATTGCGGGCGTAGTTCAATGGTAGAACCTCAGCCTTCCAAGCTGATGATGTGGGTTCGACTCCCATCGTCCGCTCCAGTTGGAAGGGGGTATACGTCGCCCACATAGCTCAGACGGTAGAGCACTTCCTTGGTAAGGAAGAGGTCACCGGTTCAAGTCCGGTTGTGGGCTTTTTTTGCAACCTGATGAACGCGCTGCGCGCGGGCGCGCGCGGACACACAGAGGAGTAATCATGGCCAAGGCGAAATTTGAGCGTACCAAGCCGCATGTGAACGTTGGCACGATTGGTCACGTGGACCATGGCAAGACGACGCTGACGGCGGCGTTGACGAAGATCATGGCGGCGCAGCACGGTGGCG